>Ga0307474_10000009_pt1 | contig 204527 bp, 162 predicted proteins | sample atmos_gasesECM1C_2_FD_203312 | JGI IMG/M metagenome (GOLD analysis project Ga0307474, IMG submission 203312) | Hardwood forest soil microbial communities from Morgan-Monroe State Forest, Indiana, United States - atmos_gasesECM1C_05 | ecosystem: Environmental > Terrestrial > Soil > Temperate...
TCGCATGCGGGGCAGCCCGAGTCATCCTGTGGCTGAGGTGTAAAAGCCGTGCGTTTGAGTGGGCGCCCTGCCTCCCTGAATTGGTCGGGGAGTTTGAACGAGCAATCATGGTCGGACGTAGGGACCGAATAGATGGTTGGTGGAGCACAAGCTGCCACCCGTGATTCAACGTTAAATGCGCGAGTCTTGGTCATCGTGAAAAAGTCAAAACCTCAACGAGAGCGAAATGGCGCTTCTTTCAACCCCAAAGCGTCGACGCTCTCGTATACCCTTGACATCGCCGTCGTTGTTATAGACGGGATGACAATTTTGGAATGGAACGGTCGTCTAGTGCGGCAGATAGCCGTCTTCCATAGGCAGCTTGCCGTCGACCCTCACCACATTAACCTGATCGTTGATCGAGCGGACATCGACCAGGCCCAAGGCCCCCGGAGTCGTCTCCACCACCTTGAGCACGTCTTCATCGGAATCAACCGTCGTTATGGACCCCTGGTGGGTTGCGATGAACGACTTCAGCTCATTGGGGGACATCTTGTTCAGCCGCTCCAGCGTCACCATTTCCCCGCTCGAATTCTTGTGGAGAACGAGAATCACATCCTTGCCATCGTGCCATTTCTTAACTTCCAAACGAAAAATCTTGGCCAAGTGCACAGAAGCAACTTCACCCACATTATTGTCCTTGTTAACCACTACCGCCATGTGATGCCCGAAGCAAGAAAGCAACGAGCACATCACGAAAGCAAACAAGCAGCAAATGCGAGAACATCTCATAGCAAACACTCCACCCCGATAAACCGCCTGATCAAAGAATCTCGCTTCTGCCTGCAAAAATCTAATGGAAAGCTTTGAGCGTTGGTTACTTTGGTGACCTTACCCACATCACTCCATGGGCTCGACCAGCGTAATTTCTTCGTGCAATCTGCGATCCGGCAATTGCACCACAACAATCGCTACGAGCACGAGCACGATCCCGATTGTCTGCTGCGGCCGCATCACTTCATCCAAAACCGCGGCCGCAATCACAATCGAGAATACCGGCTCCAAACAGCTGACCACAATCGCCCGCGTTGGCTCCAGATGCTGCAATCCGGCAAAATAGAGAGAGAACGGTGCGAGCACGGAGATCAGCGAAAACAGCAGTAAGAATAACCACTGGTTGCCCGAATAGTGGGCGGCCACGATTTTCCAAGGCGGATTCACGATGATCCAAAATAAAGAAGCGCTCAAAATGACGTAGAGAAGCACCGTCCAACGATCGTAACGGGCGAGGATGCTGTGGCCGCCGATATTGTAGAAGGCGAAAGAAAATGCGGCTCCCAGCGCCGCCAGCACTCCAATCGTATCCAGGCGGAATCCTCCAGAACCAAATATTCCGATGATCAACGCAATCCCCGTGACCGCCAGTCCCACTGCCGCTACCCGCTTCAGAGTTGGCCTCTGCAGTCCGCGCGCGACCGTGTAGATCAACACCCATACTGGCGCTGTGTATTGCAGGATGATGGCCGTGGCTACGTTCGTCCGCTGAATCGAAAGGTAATAAAGGTAGTTGGACGCAGCCACCCCCAGGATGCCCAGCATGAACATCCGTCGCAGATCGGCTGCGGGCAGCCGCAAGCATTTCCATCCGCGAAGCAGTACCAGGGCAAACAAAAGCACTATGAAGGAAAATGTCGTGCGGCTCTGAGACAGGATTAATGGATCGATGGGTCGAAGCGTTTCCCCCTGGGGAAATAGTCGTCCGCTAAACGCAGCTCGACCGAGGGTGGCAGCCACGCCCCACAAAAACGCGGCGCTGGCGATGTATACGTATCCGCGAACGGGATGCGCTTGACTGGGCAAGGAGCGGCTGGAAGCTTTGTTATTTTTCCGCGTACTCAATCGCGTAAGTAATCTTGACCGACTTGTGCAGCATCGCTGCAACTGAACAGTATTTCTCTTCGGAGAGCCGCACCGCATCTTCAACCGCTTTGTGCGATACGTTTCCTCCCACCCGATAGACCAGCCGAATCTCCGTATACACGGTCGGCGGAATGGCGGCCCGTTCCGCCTCGGCCCGGACCTCGAGGGTGGTGAAGGACTCGCGCTTTTTGCTCAGGATGCTGGCGACATCATAGCCGGTGCATCCGCACAGGCCAATCAACACAAGCTCCATGGGACTGCTGCCTGTTTTACTGGAACCATCGACCACAATACCGTGGCTGCTGCTTGCCTGTCCTAAGAAACGCTGGTTATCCGTCCAGATCGCCTTCGCTTCAACCATTGCGACCTCTCTCCTCTACCGTCGATTATCCGTCTGCGGCTCCGGATGAATTAGCACGCGAAACAGCTCCGGTGCTTTTTGCTTGAACTGGAGTTCCAACTCGGTCGAAATATCATGCACTCGCGATAGCGGCAGCTCGTCGGAAAAGGTGCAGTGGCACGAAACATAAAGCCGGCCGCGTACGTGTTTAACCTCGACATCGTGCACATCAAGGACTTCAGGAAAATGCTTCGCCACCGCCTTCAGTTTTTTCTCCAACAGAGCATCTCGCACCACCTTATCGCCAGTCTCGATGGTCGCCGGCTCGCTTTCGATATGAGTCAGGATGGTTGAAATCTCCGGTACCTCGTGGCGGATATCCGATTCCAGCCGGGTCACCTGATCGTGTGCCTCCTTCAGGCTCAGCTGCTCATCCAACTCAAGATGCTGTTCAACGTGCAGACGTCCGCTCAGATCCTGGACGCTGATGTCATGCACATTGAAATTGTTGCGCGTGGCCACAGCACGCACGCGATCGAAAATATTTTCTCGCCGAGCTGGCCGCGCTACCGAACGAACCACCACATCGGCATCGGGCAGAACGCCTTGCACGGCCGAAGTCACTGCATCGGCGACTTGCTCCGAACGTTGGAAGGTTACGTTGCGCGCCAAGCCGATGGAGAGATCGGCGAAGTAACGGTTACCCGCCCGGCGGATGCGTACGCGATCCACCTCGAGCAATCCATCCACTTTGTTGACCGCCGCCACTATCCTGCCACGAACACCCGCAGGGGCGGCGTCGAGCAGGGCATCAACGGTTCTGCGGGCCAGCCTTGAACTCACGTACACTACGACTCCCGCGACAAAAAGTGCGGCCACCGGATCGGCGTCGCGCAGCCAACCCACACCGTACGCGCGGCCAAGCAGCACCAACCCCAGCCCCAGCACCACAACCCCGCTGGACCAGATGTCCGTGGAAAAATGCAAGGCATCGGCTTCGAGGGCCTGGCTATCATATTTTGTCGCAATTCTTCCGAGAGCACGCGAGCGCCAAAGATCTACCCCCATGGAAATGAACATCACCACAAACGCGGCGATGCTGGGTTCAATCTCCACGTGCCGGAAGAACAGCCGCTTCACCGCTTCATAGACGATCCAGACGCAAGTCAGCAGCAGCAGACCAGTCTCGATAAAGGCCGAGAAATTTTCCACCTTGCCGTGCCCATATTGATGATCGGCGTCCGCGGGTTTGTCGGAAACCCGGACGGAAAGGAACGTGACGATCGCTGCAATGAGATCAAGCCCGGAGTGCGCGGCCTCGGATAAAATGCCCAGGCTTCCGGTGGTAAGCCCAACGACCACCTTCAAAGTCGTAATGGCAATCGCCGCCAGCACGGAGTTGCCGGCCACCGCGCGTTTTTCCGCACGCATGGACGCCGGACTATGAATTACCGCCGAACTGGACATAACAGCATTATCGCCGCTTACGACTCGCTCCGCCAATCCGTCCGTCTCGGACACATTCCTGCATCCGCCGCCGACAGTCGCCCAACTCTGTGCTAGGATTTCCATTGACCTTTTTCGATCTACCTGGGAGGAATCATTAAGATGACGCAATACGCATTAGTCTGTCTGTTGCTTGGAGCCATGGCCTGGGGCCAAGCCGCGAGTTTACCATCCGCTCCTCCGGCCCAACCACAGGGTGCGCCGGCCAGCCCAACCGGAAATCCCGCCGACAGTAAGGAAGCCGACGCTGCTAAAGTTGCGCCGGATGCTCCCGTGATCACGATCAACGGTTTGTGCGACAACCCGCCCGCCGATAAAACGGCCGACCCAAATTGCAAAACGGTGATCACGCGTGCTGAATTCGAAAAGGTACTCGACACGGTTCAGCCCAACATGCCCCCACGTGCGCGCCGGCAACTGGCTACACGCTATGCCATGGCGCTCGTGATGGCCCAAAAAGCGCACGAAATGGGTTTGGATCAGGGACCGAAGTTCGATGAACGCATGAAGTTGATGCGCATGCAGGTCTTGTCCCAATCCTACAATCAGGCCGTGCAGGAGAAAGCGGCACAGATTTCTGACAAAGACATCGAAGATTATTACCACTCAAATTCCGCTGCCTTCGAAGAGGCGAATCTGCAGCGCATCCTGGTTCCGCGTTCCCAAACTCTTCCCACCTCTAAAGTCAAGCTGAGCGCGGCAGCAGAGGAAAAGCGCCGCAAAGACGCGGAAGGAACCATGCAGAAAGAAGCCGATAAACTTCACGCTCGCGCCGTTGCCGGAGAAGACTTCGGCAAGCTGCAAGAGGAAGCCACTCAACTTTCCGGAAGCAAGGCTAAGGCTCCCAGCACGAAGATGGCCGACGTGCGCCGCAGCAGCCTGCCCCCGACCCAGGCTTCCGTGATGGATTTGAAGAGCGGCGAGGTCTCTGCCGTGATTGCCGACCCAAGCGGATATTACATTTACAAGGTCGGCACAAAAGAAACCGAGCCTCTGGACAAGGTAAAGGAGGAAATCCGCGGAACCTTGCGTACCCAGCGCATGCAGGAACAGACGCAGGCGGTTCAGCAGTCCGCTACTCCTACCCTGGATGAAAGCTATTTCGGACCGGATATGCCTCCCCAGCACGGGATGCCGTTGCCGCCACCTACGGGTGGCCCATCATCCAAGCCGCCTTCTCCCGGCCCCAAGTAATGGATGATGAGAAACCAAGGGTCGTCGTTACAGGGATTGCTGGCAATCTGGGTGTGCGACTGTTGCCGCTACTGGCGCATTGCCAGGTCATCGGAATAGATCTGAACCCGCCCCAGACCAGTCAATCCCTGCGTTTCGTGCGCATGGATCTTGGTTTGGAAGAATCCTGCCGCGAATTGTTTCTGCTGCTTCGCGAAACTCGCCCGGTCGCGGTAATTCACCTTGCTTTCGTGCTGGATCCCGTTCGCACCGGTGTGCTCGACCTTGACCGGATGTGGCAGATCAACGTGGCCGGTACCGCCCGTGTGATGGAGGCCGTCACCGAAGCGAACCGCGACGATGCCATCGTAGGCAGGTTTATTTTCCCCAGCAGCGTTTCCGCCTACGGTCCAGACCTGCCGGAACCGGTGAGCGAGGACTTTCCCCTGGGCGCGCACACCCTTCCCTATGCCATTCACAAAATGGAGGCGGACAAGGTTGTACAGCAACGGGCGCCAGCGCTGCGAAGTTGCAGTGTCTACATGCTGCGGCCACATATTTTTGCCGGAGCCAGCGTAGAGAACTATATGCTCGGCGCTTTTCGCGGCACACCCAATGGCCGAGCTAAGCGGGCTTCCAGAATGCGCGATCAAGGCAAGCGCCTCCCTTGTATGTTGCCCTACGGAGAACAATACCTTGCCAATCGCATTCAGTTTGTTCATGTGGACGACATGGCCCGCTTGCTGGCACACATCGTTCGCCAAGCCGAACCTGAATCGCAGCGCCTCACGGTGCTGAACGTTGCCGGCCGCGGCGAGCCTTTGACCTTCGCCCGCTGTATCGAGATCGCCCGGGCCGACCTAAGACGCGTTCCTGGAAAGTGGTCCTTTCGCCTGCTTCTACAACTCCTGTGGAAGCTCGGCATCTCAGCCATCCCCCCGGAAGCCATGCCCTACATGACCGGTGAATACATCATGAACACCGACCGCCTGCGGAAATTCCTGGGCGCGGATTACGAGAACGTCATTCGCTATACCATCGCCGACGCCTTTGCCGACTCCTTCGTCGCGACCGCTCCCGCCTCAACCCAACCCTCCGCGGCTGCCTTGGGCTAAACAGACACGATTTCTTTTCATTTCTTGTTCTCATGGAATAAATTCCCTGATTCCTGGTTTACCTTATGGAGGTGGCGGAAGAGCGCTTGACGGCTGCGACATTTGAAGAGCTGGCCATGCCTCTGTTTGACCAGCTATACAATTTCGCCCACTGGCTCGCCCAGGACCGGACGGAAGCAGAGGACTTGGTGCAGGAGACGTATGTCAAAGCACTAAAAGGATTTTCCTCATTCCAGGAGGGCACGAACTTCCGCGCATGGATGTATCGGATTCTGCGAAATACATTTCTCACATCACGCACCGGGTTGAAGGCAAGCGCGACGGTGGCGCTTGACTCCGAGGACACTCTTGAATTGCCGGCGGGCCCGGAGACGCCCGAAACCATACTTATCGAGCATTCCAACCACCAACTCCTTCAAACTGCGATCGAAGCCTTGCCGCTGCACTTTCGCGAGATTGTGTTGCTGTGCGAGGTAGAGGAAATGTCTTACCAGGAAATCGCGGAGACGCTTTCCATTCCCATGGGAACGGTGATGTCACGCCTGTCACGCGCCCGCAAAGCGCTTCGTGAGAGCCTGCAACAAAAGCTGGTGAGGACCTAATGGTCGACCACTGCACTGCGAAACTCGAGACCTACCTCGACGGAGAGCTCTCCGCCAACGAGATGCGGGATGTGGACGCGCACTTGCGCGGTTGCCCGTCCTGCGCCGCCGATCTTCTCAGCCAGCTCCAGCTCAAGCGGGCGGTGCACTCCGCCGGTAAACGCTACAGCGCGAGTCCTGATTTTCGCGAGCGCGTACGCAAGAGCATTGCGACCACGCGCCGGCCCTCGCCCATACGCCTGTGGCTCGGGGCGACGGCGGCAGTCGCATTATTGTTCGTCGCCGGACTCGTCTCCTGGTCCGTTCGGCAGCAGCAACTGCAACGGCAGCAAGCCTTCAGCGAAGTTGCCGATCTCCACGTGGCAACCCTCGCCAGCGTCAATCCGGTAGACGTGATTTCAACCGATCGCCATACTGTAAAGCCCTGGTTCCAGGGAAAAATTCCGTTTACCTTCAACCTGCCTGAATTATCGAATTCGGGATTTACTTTGATTGGCGGCCGCGTTACCTATCTCGGCCAAACGCCCGGAGCCGAGTTAATCTACCAGATTCGCAAGCATCAGATCTCGGTTTTCATTTTCCCAGATCGCGCCGTCGGCCACGACTTAGGTTCCAGTTCCTGGTCCCAGAAAGAATTGGCATTCAATATCGAGAGCTGGGATCAGGACGGCTTGCGTTACTTCCTGATCGGCGACGCCAGCAGCAGCGATATCCGCAATCTCGAGGACATGCTGAAGAAGGCGTCATGAAGACGCCGCTTTCTGCGTCTCAGGTTGCTCCCTTGTTGTCACCCCGAGCGACGCAAGGGATCTGCAGTTCTTGGTTGACCTATTTTTTTCCTCGATATAATCCCGCAATCCCGAACGTATACGGCGTCCACGAAGCTTCCCGAAATCCAGCCCGGCGCATCCGTCCAAGCATTTCTTCTGGGGATGGAAAGCGCTCGACCGACGCGGGCAGGTAGGCATAAGGCCCGCGCACGCCCGAGATAAGGGTCCCGATTGCCGGAAGCACGCGTCTGAAGTAGATCCGATACAACTTCCCCATCACACCGCGCGGCTCGCCAAAATCGAGGATCCCGCATTCGCCTTCCGGCCGCAGCAACCGAACCATTTCCCTCAATCCAGCATCGTAATCCGCCAGATTACGAAAACCGAACGCCGTGGTGATCAAATCGAATTGCTGATCCGGAAAGGGTAGGCAAAGTGCATCCGCCTCCACCCAGCGCAAAGACTTTCCTCCCGACTTGTGGTTGGCCAGCCGCAGCATCGCATGGGAAAAATCTACGCCCAGAATTTTCACTGGCGCCCCCCCGGCCATTCGACGCAAAGCAAACGTCATGTCGCCCGTCCCGCAGCACAAATCCAGCACACGCGCCTCTTGCCGTTTCAGGATGGAAGCAAAACTCCGCGCAGTCTTCCACCACCACAACCGGTCCACGTTGAACGAGAGCACATGATTCAGCAGATCGTATCGTGGCGCGATCGAGGTGAACATCTCCCGCACCGCGCGCCCCGCTGACGCCGGATCGCTCGCTCCCTCAGGAGCAGCGCCAATCACCGTCGCTTTGGATGAATCACTCACAGGCTCAGTCACAATTTGGAAATTGAAAATTCTCTCATCCTCTGTGTATCTTCGTATTCTTTGTGGTTGATGAAGCGCGAAGACCAGAACCACAAAGGACAGAGGGTACACAAACGGAAGAAAGTTCACGCCCTCGACAAGCGCCGCAGTTCGTTCAGCGCCGTCATGACGACACTCTCCGGCACATCAGTCGCAATTTCAACTTTGCCGATCTCCCGGGGCAGCACGAAATGTACAACGCCGTCGCGTGTCTTCTTATCGCTCTGCAGCAACCGGACAATATCGCGGCTGCGAGCTTCGATTAATGGCAACTTGCCTAGACCAAGCACCGCGTTGGAAATTCGACGCGCGGTATCGTTATCGATACGGCCGGTCATGGCCGCGATATGCGTAGCTGCAATCATTCCCCATGCCACCGCTTCGCCGTGAAGAAAACGGCGATAACCCGATTCCGCTTCAAGTGCATGCCCGATGGTATGACCAAAATTCAGCACGCGCCTTAACCCACTCTCCCGCTCATCGGAAGCGACCACTTCGGCTTTCAGCCGCACCGATTCCGCGATCACCCATTCCAACGCCGGGACATCGCGCCGCAACGCCCTCACTTGGATTTTTTCCAAGCAGCCGAACAGTGCAGGATTCCCAATCACTCCACACTTCAGCGCCTCATACAGCCCAGCACGAAATTCGCGTTCCGGCAAAGTGGAGAGAACCGCAGGATCGATCAGAACCAAACGCGGCTGATGAAACGTCCCGAGGAGATTCTTGGCTGTGCGGAGATTTACTCCCGTCTTGCCTCCGATGGCGGCGTCCAGTTGCGCCTGCACCGTGGTCGGAATCTGCACCAGGTTGACGCCACGCATATAAAGTGATGCCAGCAACCCCGCGACGTCACCCACAACCCCTCCGCCGAACGCGACAATCATGGCATTGCGGTCTGCACCCAAACGCGTCAACTTCTCGGCCAATGCTTCGACCGTTGCCAGCTTCTTGGAGCGTTCGCCGTCGGGCATCTCCACTAATTTGGGTGTGAATCCTGCAGCGAGAAGTGACATCATCAACTTCTTATTCCACTTGCGCCGTACCGGCGGTACGGTTACGACGAATAAGGGCGGACGGTTTACAACAATGCGCTGCAAGTGCTCTCCCGCTCGCTCGAGTACGCCGTTTTCTATGATGGCGTCATAGGGGCGTGGCTGAACCGCGATAGTCACTCGGGTCATGGAATCTCATCATAGCGTAATGGCCGAGCGACCTCGTAAACCCCTTAACCACACAAAGGAAAACCAAAGAAGCAAAGACGCTGCGGGGTCCTTTGTGAACCTTTGTGTCCTCCCGTGGTTAATGCTCTTGACTTCGCGGATGCAGCAACGATGCCGACACCGAAACCAACAGCACTCCCGCCACCACTCCCAGCGCAACGCCAGTTGGAATCTGATAATAGTTTGAGGCGACCATCTTCACCCCGATAAACACCAAAACCACAGCCAGACCGTAGTGCAGATAGTGAAAGAGTTCCATCATGCCCGCCAGCACGAAGTACATCGAACGCAAACCCAGCACGGCAAACACATTCGATGTGTAAACAATAAACGGTTTCAGCGTGATGGCCAGCACCGCCGGAATCGAATCAGTGGCGAACAGCAGATCCGTGGTCTCGACCATTACCAGCACCGCCAGCAGGGGTGTCGCGTATAGGCCCGCCCGCCGCACCACGAACTTGTCGCCCTCGTACTCCTGAGTCATCGGAACCCAACTGCGAAACAGCAGCAGCAGGGGATTTTTTTCCGGCTCGATGCCAACTTCATCCTGGCGAAACAGTTTCATTCCGCTGTACACCAGTAGAACTCCGAAAATATAAGTGATCCAATAAAACCTTCGAATCAGGCCGATGCCGGCCACAATGAAAACCCCGCGCATCACCAAGGCACCTATGATTCCCCAGAAAAGTACCCTGTGCTGGTAATCCGGAGCCACGCGAAAGTAACGGAAGATCAGGAGGAAGATAAAAAGATTGTCGACGCTGAGGGAAACTTCAATCACGTAGCCTGTGACAAATTCCACCGCTGGCGTATGTCCAGACCGAAAATAAATAAGTACGGCGAATACAATGGCCGCCGCGACCCAGATCGCGCTCCATAGCACTGCCTCACGAAATTTGACCGCATGGCCCGGACGCTGCAGGAAGCCCAGGTCGAGGACCAGCATGCCCAGCACGAAAAGATGGAAAAGAATCCAGAATGATAGTTGGCTCAATTGCGTTCCAACTCTAAAATTTCAGTTGCCAATTGCCAATTGGACCGTCACCGACAATTCAATTGGCAGCGGCGATCGACAATCGGAAATCGCCTCTAGTCAGCCCTTCCCCATTTGCCCTCTTGCCACGGCTGCCAGATGCCAAAGGTCTTCATCAGTTCATCGAGATGGGTCTCAAGCATCGTCTGTTCGATTTGCGCGTGGTGCAGCCGGGGACCAATCCGCTCCGGAGCGTTGGCAATGCCAAATGTCAGAGCGGCCGCCTCCGCCACGTGTTTCTTCAATTGCGCCAGGTCGACCTTGTCGAAAGTATCGGACATGGCGTGATAGTTGATCAGGTAATTCGCTTCTTCCTGCTCCGCCACAAACGTCGGCACGCCTTCAAGCATGAAATCGAAATGATCCGTACCCCATTCAGCGGTGGTGAGCAGGGTGGCCGCGTCGAATTGCTTCAGCGGCGCAACCAGATTGCTTGCGGCATCGACCATATCTTTGCGCCCCCCAAGAGAAAAACCGGTAACCCGGCCGGTCCCAGAATCGAAGACAACCACCCCGGCAGCCTTGTCGAGTTCCTTGCGATGAGCGATGGCGTAGGCGTGCGATCCCAGCAACCCTTCCTCTTCGCCAGAAAAAAGGATAAAGCGAATACTGCGTCGCGGCCGCAGGCCCGCGGTCGTGATCGCGCGAAGCGCATCGATCACCAAAGCCGCATTGCATCCATTGTCGAGCGCGCCGGTTCCAAGTTCCCACGAATCGAGATGCGCCCCAAGAATCACAAACTCGTTCGGCTTCTCGCTGCCCCGTAACTCGGCCACCACGTTTGCCGACGTGATCGGCCCGCCAACCCGGTTGGGAATTGCCAGGTCAGCCCGAAGTTTCTGCCCCGAGGCCAGCAGGCGAGCCATGCGAGCGGCATCCTCTCGCGCCACCAGCACCATCGGGATACCAGCAATTTCACCTTGTTGAGAGTCAGTGTGACGATAAAGCAGGTCGTGCGGACGCGTGGATTGAAAGGCAATCGCCAACGCCTTCCCTTGCATCGCCCGAAGAATAATGCCGGGAGCCCTCAGATACTCAGCGAACAGGTCATCCCACTTCGCCATTTCCTGGGAATGCACCAGCAATAACGCGCCAGAAATATTACCGGCTTTATTGAAATCCTCAACCTTGCCGTCGCCAACGTCGATAACCGCCACATCCTGATGAGCCGCGAGCGCGGGAGCCCATGCCATCGAGACTGTCCGCACCTCGAACTGCTCCGGCGCGGAGATGCTCATTCTGGTAAAGCCCTCCGCCCACGAAGCTGGAATGGTAAAGTTTTCCGTGCGCACGCTGTCGGCGCCCGCGGCTTTGAACCCCGCAACACCCCAATCCACCGCCTTTCTCATGGCCAGCGTTCCCGGTACGCGTCCGCCGATTTCATCTGTGAGACGCTGCAAGTTAGCTTCGAGAGGCGAGGGCTTCAAGGCTTCCGCGATAACCTGGTCGACAGGATTCTGCGCCGAAGCGATAAGAACCAAAAGCACAGGTAGAAACACATAGAATTTTGCAGTTCGCATAAGGCTGGAATTAGAAATCAAATCGCGAAAAAGCGAAAGCGCAAAAGAATGCTGATGCGCAGCCCGCGTGCAAGCTTGAGCTGAGAGTTCTACTTCTTATCCAGCATCTGCACGGTTTCGAGGGTCACCATTCCCACAATTTCCAAACTCTTAGGACTGAGTTTATCGACCGTATCTTGCGTCGTATGCCAGAAGACGTTGTTATAGCCGTAATTGAAATCAATCAGGTCGGCGCTGGGAACGCCGCGCTCAACAAAGGGTTCGTGGTCATCGGCCATCGGGATGGCTCGGGCAAAAAAGTGAGACTGATAACCCATGCGGGTGGCTGCTTGATAAACCAGATCCTCAAGCCACGGCGTTGAGTTCTGATCGCGCTCAATGTTAAGGTCGGCGTCACCAATCATGTCTTCGAGAAGAAACGCCTTGATCTTCTTGATGGTCCCGTCATCCTTCCATTTCTTGGCCAGGTGGCGCACGCCGTAAAGCGCTTCGGGATCAAACCACGGTAACCGCATCGACTCCTCCGCGTCGTCCCATAGCAACCATACGCTGTAACCATCTAGTTTTTTCCCGCGTAACTGGTTCGCCATCTCCAGCAGCAACGCGCTCGAAGAAGCGCCGTCGTTTGCGCCGATATAAGAGGTGTCTTTCAAAGGCCAATTTGTATCGTAGTGGCTGGCAATCACGATGATGCCATCGCGCGTCCCCGGATACTTCGCAATAATGTTATGAACGGGAAACTTCCCTTCGGTGGAGTCAATCATGAAAGCGTCATCTTCGACCAAATCTCCGTTTAAATGGGAGTGAATGTACTCTTCAACTTTTTTGTGATTCGCGCTCCCAATGGGACGAGGCCCGAAGGCCACGATTTCTTTCACGTACTGCATGGCGCGAGCCGAGTTGAACGCAGGCGGCGAACTCGGATCAGCCGTGATCGGCGAAGCATCTGCTGCCGCAGGGACAGACGCAGATGCCGCTTCCCTCGGCGCGACTGCAGCCTCTTTTTCCCGGGCACAGGCCAGCAATGTCAGCGCCAGAGTCAAACCCACGGTCACGGCAATCCGAGATCGATCCTGACGAGCTTTTCTCCCGGTCAATGTCATTTTGCCTTCCGTTCCGCCCTTGCCCTGCGCTGCTTGGGATGCACCAGCCACGCGATCCCGATGCTAGCCAGGTACAACCCGATCATCGGCGCGGCGAAGATGCACATATTCAGAATGTCCGTAGTGGGTGTAATGATGGCCGCAATAATAAAAATCACCAGAATCGAATAACGCACGTTGCGCCACATCCATCCCGCGCTCACCACCCCCATCAGCGCCAGAAAGAAAACCAGGATCGGCAATTCGAAAACTACGCCCAACCCAAGAATCACCGTCAGAAACAGGTCGGTGTATTCGTGGATCGTGATCATGGGCTGGAACTGCCTGCCATACCCGATCAGGAACTCGAGCGCCGCCGGATAGACCAGCTTGTAACCGAACGCGCCCCCGGCCAGGAACAGGCCGACCGTAGAAAACATGAAGGGCACGACATAACGCTTCTCGTTCCGATAAAGCCCCGGCGAGATAAACATCCAGACCTGGTAGAGCACCACCGGACAGGCGACAAACAAGCCGGCCAACATCGCAACCTTCAAGTAAAGGTTGAAGGGGTCGGTGGGATTCAAATAGACCAGCGTTTGCGGCATGCCGTTCCGCTGCAGCGCTTCCATGATCGGCTTCTGCATCCAGCCGACAATCTTTTCTGCATATCCCCAGCACGCGAAAAAACCGACCGCAACCGCGATGATCGAGTAAACAAGCCTCCGCCGCAATTCCTCAAGATGATCGAGGAAACTCATTGCGGGCATGGCTTCCTTTGCGTCCGCGGGGGGTAGTTCAGCGATTTCAGGCATCGCGAGCCTTCGCCATAGCCGGGTGTTCAGACGCCGGTGGTTCGGAATCAGGCTCAAAACCCGGTTCCAAAGCTGGATTCGGGCTGGCAACGGATTCCAGCGTCAAAGGCGACGCCGCGACTGCCCCTTGAGGAGGCTGGGATGGAGGCAGAATCTGCTGATGATTCTCCCGTTCCAACTGCGAGATCTCCGACTCAATCTGGGCCTTGAACTCGTTCGAGGCGCGGCGGAACTCATTGAGCGCCTTACCTATCTGGCGGGCGATCTCCGGCAACTTTTTGGGCCCGAAAATGACCAAGGCCAGCAAAAATAGGAAGATCGTCTCCGAGAAGCCCATGAAACTCATCATACTGCCCCGCCGTCATGGCGGCAACGGCGTAGCACGCAATTTGACAAGTGCGTGACATCGTTCCATCGTCCCGTGAGATTAGGGCCAGAAAGTTCAGAACCTTAGGGCTCCGGCCGGCATCTTAAATAGGAGCGAGCGGGTAAAGCTTCCCTTGCCTGAGTGGTTACTTACGGTCAATTCAAACCTGGTTTCTACAATTTGGGGACGTGCTATACTTCGCTCAGATGCGGTGGCCGGGCCATGTCTACGCCCGAACCGAAGGACACTAAACGATGGCCCGTAGTTCTCGTCGCACACTCTTCCTTGCAGTCTTCGTCCTCGTCACTTGCGGGTTCCTCGGCATGGTCTTCGGCCAGAAGATCAACCCCGCCGCAGCCCCCGGCGGCGATTCCGACGTGCGTGACAGCCTGCGTCAATTCACCGACGTGTACAGCTTAGTCGAGCAGAATTACGCCGAGCCCGTAAATGCGGATAAAGCGATCTACAACGGCGCCATCCCCGGCATGCTGCACGTGCTCGATCCGCACTCGAACTTCTTTGATCCGAAGTCGTACGCTCTGTTACGCGAAGACCAGCGCGGCAAATACTACGGCGTCGGCATGACTGTCGGTCCGCGCAACAACAAGGTCATCGTCATCGCGCCATTTGCGGGCACGCCCGCCTATCGCGCCGGCATTCGCCCCGGCGACATCATCGTCGCCGTCGATGGCAAACCCACCGACAACATGAGCACTGGCGACGTGGCTGACCTGCTGAAGGGGCCAAAAGGAACCACCGTTCACATCACCATCGTGCGCGAGGGTACGGACAAGCCGATCGAGTTCGCGGTCGTCCGCGACGAAATCCCGCGCTACAGCGTCGACCTCCACTTCCTGATCAAACCCGGAATCGGCTATCTGCACATCACCGGATTTAATGAGACCACCGAAAAAGAAGTCTCCGAAGCGCTCGACCAGATGGGCGACCTCAAGGGTCTAATCCTCGACCTGCGCCAGAATCCCGGAGGCCTGCTCAGCGAAGGCGTCGGCGTAGCCGACAAGTTCCTGCGCAAAGGCCAGTTGATCGTCTCTCATCACGGCCGCAATTCGCCCGAGAAACGCTACACCGCCAGCCACGGCGACGGCGGCAAAGAATATCCTTTGGTGGTCCTGGTTAACCGCGGGACCGCTTCCGCCGCCGAAATCGTTGCCGGAGCCATTCAGGATCACGACCGCGGCCTCATCGTCGGCGAAACCACTTTCGGCAAGGGTCTGGTGCAAACCGTCTACCCGCTCTCCGAAAATACCGGACTGGCCCTGACCACCGCTCATTACTACACTCCCAGCGGACGCCTCATTCAGCGCGACTATTCCAACGTCTCGCTCTACGACTATTATTTCGAACGCCCTGACGAAGAGAGCAAAAGCACCGCTGCCAACCGCGAGGTTAAACTCACCGACAGCGGCCGCACCGTCTACGGCGGAGGCGGCATCACTCCAGACGTAAAGATCGATCCCATCAAGAGCACCCCGTTCCAGGATTCGCTGCTGCAGCACTACGCTTTCTTCAACTACGCGAAGCACTACATGGTCAACCACCATCCGACCAAGAGCTTCGAGGTCGACGACGCCGTCCTGCAGGACTTCCGCAAGTTCCTCGACTCCGAAAAAATTCCCTTCACCGAGGCTGAACTGCTGCAGAACAACGATTGGGTGCGCTCCAACATCAAGAGCGAAATCTTCGTAAATGCCTACGGCCAGGAGGAAGGCCTGAAAGTAAAAGCCGAAGCCGATCCTGAAGTACTCAAGGGCCTGGACCTGCTGCCCCAAGCCAAGCAATTAGCCGAGAAAGCCAGGCAAGTAGTAGCCCAACGCACCACCGGTCCAATGAGCCGCTGAACTTCGGAATGTAGACGCGCACGTCCGGGCTCCCGCAATGCCCACCTAGACCCGGACGCCCTCGTCCGGATGGCCGAGCAAAGCTCGGCAGCACTCGCCAGACACGTATCAGGATATTGGCTTCCGCGCCAGCCAACCTATAGCGCCAGTAACATTGACTTGCCTCAATCCCTGTGTGACAATCCGCCCATAATCGCTCGTGCGGCCTGCTAGCGCAACGGACTTTAATGCATACTCCAACGCCGCAAATCACGGCCACAACCTCATGGCCATAGCCAGAGAAGGAGCACTGATATTGACCTTGCCCGCGTTGCTCTCGGTCGCTGCCGGATGGACGGACTGGCGCTCCCGCCGCATTCCCAACTGGCTCACCGTGCCCGGCCTGGCGTTGGGGATCGCGGCCAACTCCTGGCTGCGAGGCTGGCCAGGTGCTAAAGATTCCCTGTTGGGCGCGGCCTTAGGCTTAGCCCTGCTCCTGCCGTTTGTGCTGATTCGCAGCCTGGGCGCAGGCGACTGGAAATTCGTGGGCGCGCTGGGCGCTTGTCTAGGCCCGCAAAACCTGCTCACCGTGCTGCTGCTCGGAATCCTGGTGAACGGCCTGATGGCGGCCGTAATGGTCGTCTGGAAAAAGCGCGTCCGCGAGACCGTCCGCAATTTGGGACGCATGTTGGCCGCTTTCCTAACCATGCACTTGCCCGGACCCGACCTGACCCTCGATAATCCAGATTTAGTGAAAGTACCGTTTGGCGTAGCCGTAGCCATTGCAGTAATTCTCTATGCCAGCCGCCAAGCTTGGGGAAGCGCGTGAGCACATGTACAGTTGATGAAAAACCATCGATTCGTATCCGGGCTCGCCTGTGGGCATGCCGGAAGTGAGGTTTTCAAAGACGCCTTCAGGCGCTGCGGACAACTCGACGTTGGATCTGATTTTGAGTGGCGCAGCGCTTCAGCGCTGCGATAGGGAAATTGCCTTGAACCCAGCTTTCGCCGCTGAGGTCGAAGTTTACTCCAGCGAACGAGCAACTTCTTCAGCCGCTGCGGCGAAGAATGAAATTTGTCAGCAACTGTGCAGGCGGTGAATCAGCAGTGAGTAAACTAAAAAAAATCGTAACCGGAACCCACGGCTCAGAAATCGCCGAAGCCGCATTGGTCCTGCCTATTTTTTTCTTGATAATGCTGGCCATCTACTGGTTTGGCCGTGCCTTCAACACCTATGCCACCCTGAATCACGCGGCTCGCGAGGGCGCGCTGGTCGCGACCATGTCCAATTGCGCGAGTTGTGGAAACGTCGCGACCACGACAACGCCGTCCACAATCGCCAATGTTGTGACGTCTGCGCTACAGGCTGCCGGGCTCAATCCGAGCAACATCCAGGCCTACGCTCCCGCGCTCGTTTTTTGCCCGGGAGCCCCCCCGTGCAATTCGGCCAACAGCAACATAACCATCTGCTCGAATGTGCAACTCACTCCAGCCGTCAGTCCGGGCCCGCCAGTTTGCGGAGTGACCGTAAGTTTTCAGTATCCGTATAATTTCTCGCTTCCTTTTCCGGTGCCGCCGTATGGCGCAAACGGGTTCAACCTGCAGTTGAAAGCGGACGTGCAAATGAAAGGACAATACTGAGGCGAGTGCGAAGTAAAAACCAACTCGGTGCGCTTCTCGAGCGTTCTCTATCGCGACTTCAGAGCACTAAAGCCGCGGCCCTCATCGAGTTCGCTGTTGCGCTCCCCCTGCTCGTCGTGTTGGTCGTGGGAATTTTCGACTTTGGCGGAGCCTTCAACCTGAAACAGCAACTGAACAACGCAGTGCGCGAGGGGGCAACCTTCGGAGCCAGCGAGCCCACAGATGACCTGTTAAATAATGGCACGCCCCCCTCCGTGGACGCCGTGCGTTACCTGGTGGCTTCCTATCTGCTAGCTGCAAGACTCAATGCCTGTGGTCTCGATACCATGCCAGCGCCGGGTAACCAGAGTGCCCCGATGACCTGGACATATTCCGCCACCGGCTGCGCCCCGTCTCTGGTACTGACAATCCAGCGCCCGTGCATCACGGCCAGTTGTCCCTCCATGTTAGGAGCGTACATGCCATACACCAACGTCACCATTTCGTATCCGTACCAATGGCACTTCAACAATGTTATTCAGTTGCTGGTTCCCGGCGCCCATTACACGCTCACGAGCATCACCACCAACGCCACGGCGGCAAACCTTGACTGACCTGGGATGACTGAACCGGAATGAAGAAGAAAACAGTTTCGTGGGGAAGGAAACGAGAGCGCGGCCAGACCATCATCCTGGTCGCCATTGGGATCATAAGCTTGCTAGCGATGGCGGCGCTGGCGATCGACATCGTGACACTCTACGCCGCACGCAGCGAAACCCAGCTGGCAGCCGATGCCACTGCCCTGGCAGCCGCCAAAGCGATCGCGGATTCGGGCTTCACCACCCTCCCTCCGGGCGACCCTAACATAGTAAACGGCAATGCTCAGACTTTGGCTCAAAACATGGCCACCGCTGCTATCAGTGCCATGCTGAATCCCGCTAACAGCCCGCCAATCAATCGTGTGGCCGGAATCCAGCCGGTACTGGTTGGAACACCGACCCTCTTCTTTCCCGCTTTGGCAATTCCCCCCAATAGCAATCCCCACATCACGGTCACATTGCAGGTAACCGCCCTTCCCACCTTTTTTGCTCGAATCTGGGGAAATCGCACCGCCACCGTCACCGCCTCAGCAACTGCCGAAGCCTACAACCCGGCGAATGTGCAGAATTACACGCCAATCGCGCCCAAGGGAGTCAAGCCGTGGTTAATCGCGAACGCCGACCCTACTCGACCCGTCGTGCCTCCGCCGACGTTCATCGACCCCTCGACCGGAGCAGTTGAGTCCGGCGTAATTGGTGAGTCGTTCAACCTCACTGCCGATTGCGCGCATAATCCGCGTAATTCCTGCACCCTGAATCACAACCCTCCGACATCCAACAGCGGCACCCTCCAAGTTGACTATGTACCGGCGCCAGTAACGGCAAACCCCAACGATATCTGCCCCACCCCTGCCTCGTGTACGGAAAATGCCGCATATCCAGATTACCAAGACAGCATTCAGTGTCACGACGTGAATCCCTATCCCTGTGGCGGCGCGATCAACAACTTCTCGTGGGATCCCACGGTCAATCCGCGAGGAAGACGCGGCCCCACGGCCTACGGCGCCGAATGCTTGATTCATGCCGCCAGCGGACAAGACCTGCTCCAAAATCTCGGACCCTGGCCGACCGGCCCTTTTCAGTTCCAAGCGCAAAGCGGCCCACAAAATGGGAATACCGTCACGACCAGCAGCTCAATTGTGACCATTCCGATCATTGACACCTCGAGTCCGACAGTCTTTCAGGCAAATCCTCCGTACGGCGTCACTATTGTGGGATTCATGCAGGCTTTTATTAACCAGGTCCAACCCGGAAATCTCGGGGATGTCAACGTTACGGTTCTAAATATCGCCGGCTGCAGTGCGACTCCCAACCCGACGAACCCCGTTGTTGGCTCGGGGACTTCCCCTATCCCCGTGCGCCTGATTACTCCTCCGTAGCGCCCACCAACACCTGCTCGCAAACGCTCACTTCGTCAGCGGCTTCAAAATCGCACCCAGAACATCCGCCCCTTCGATGCGCTCCAGATGCGGATTCCTGATTCCCTCGTGGTACGCGATCGAGTAATTCTTGAAGAACTTGGCATTCTCCACCAGCAACTCAATCGGGTGCTGGCTGTCTTTAGACGCACGCAACGCATCCAGCAAAACTTCCTTCGACCAGGCTCTCCCATTGATCGCAACCAGCTTCATCCCCGGACCAATCCCCGCCGCATAAGCAGGCGAGCCATGGATTACGTCCGAGAACTCACCATCCTCCTTCACCACAAAACCCAGCGAGTAAGAAGCGTTCACGAACTTGCGCAGTTTCTCTCCGGTATGAATGAACACATTCGGCTGATCGTTGTAAACCAGCCGCCACCCGCCGCGTTCGATGCCGCCCAGCGGCGCCCGAGCGGCGGTGGAACTTACCCGCTCATTCAAAAAACCCGCCCAATCGTACGGCGTAACTTGATTGAGCGCGTGCACCACATCGTCAAACGTGTAAGGCATAACTTTCGGGGGACCGCTCTCCCCGCCATGAAAAAGCCGGCAAAAATCATCCAGCGATTTCTGCCCATGACTCTGCTGTCGGATCATCGTGTCCACTTCCAGCCAGATCAGTTCTCCCTCGGGATAGTAATCCAGACCACGCCGCCAGCTCTGCCATTCCGGCCCCTGCAAGCGCAAAATCTGCACCGACCGCGCCGTGTCCTCGAGTGGACGCCATTCGCGTCCCGGTCGATGGTCGAGCATCGCCGCAGTTTCCGCCAGAGCTTCGCGATACTGTTCCGGCGTCCACAGCCCGGAGCGCGCCGTCAAGGCATTTCCAAGATACTCGGTCAGTCCCTCGTAAACCCAGAGCAGGTCGCCAACCATCGGATCCTGATAATTGCGCGTCGCCAATCCCGCCGGTCGCCGATATTTTCCATTCCATGAATGGGTAAACTCGTGCGGCAGCAGTCCCGCTTCCATCAAATGCATATCGGCATCAATCAGCGTGCGCTCGCCCACACTGTTATCGCTGGACTGATGATGCTCCACGCCATGATGACCCGCCTCGTCGCTGAGCGTCAGCAAAAAATGATATTCAAGATAATGACGCGCCCCGAATAAAGCTCCCGTTTCCGCCACCAGCTTGCGGTACGCAGCCTCGTCCGCCGGCGTCATCGCCAGCCCCGCATCACTCTCGCTCACCATGTCGATGACGTGCACCGGCGTTTCTCCCGGCTTCGTCAACTCGATCTTGCGGTAATGAGCACCCGCAATAAGTGGCGAATCAATTAGCGTCGTGAGCGAGACGGGGCTAAAGTTCACAGCCTGATGACCGCCCGCCTGCAAGGTCGCCGTCTGAGGGAGTGCCGTCCCGAACTTCCATTCATAACAACAAGGCAGGGACACCGAAGCAGCAACCTGCACTTCATCCGAACTCGTCCCCTGCGGATAAAGCACCACCTGATTCCAATTCAAGTCGAGAACATTCGTGGTCGCCGCCGGTCCGCTCGCACCGGCACTGCCATCGTCGGTAATGGTATCGAGCGAAACCCTCAGCTCGTTTGCCCCCGCCGGCACTTCGACGTGGAAGGCATACATATCCACGGGATCGCGTTGCCAGTCCAGGGCGCGCCCACCGGCTTCCATCTTTACGCCGGTGACATTCGCAATCGGCCCAGAGGGACGATGATTCCCCGGAATCCATTTCGGATAAACCAGCGTGAGCGGCCCTGGCTTAACCGGAATCGTGATCTGCGAATGATAGATATTGCGGGGCGCGTCGCTCAAATCAACCAACAATTTCATCGACTGCGCACCAGCAAGAGTGGACATAAATGAAAAAACCAGGCATCCGGCAAACAAGAAACAACGCACGTCTAGCTCCTCGGAACAAAATCAGGCGCAGGTGAGCTTAACGGAGCGGACGACGTCGACGCAACTCGGATGCAATCGGAGGCTACGCCTTAACCGTAGCTTTTCGCCGCCAGTAGATTCCCGCAATGCCCGAAGAAACCAGCAAAATCGTTGTGGGCTCGGGAACCGGCGGCGGCGCCTTATGGTGATGGCAAGGATTTTTGGCTCCCGTAGATACCTCCCCGGGAGGGCAGCCCTTGGACGGAATCGGTGGCGGAAAAACTGGTGGCAGCCCGCCCCCAGGAATCGGACCAAAATTCGAACTCTGCAATCCCGGAGGACCCGCCGCTCCGAGCCCTGCAAGCTCGCGCGCCGGCCCTAACGCGTTGAAGTCTCCGGGGAACGGAATCTGACCCCCGGTCCCATCGAACGGCTCGTCAAATTTTGCCGCCGGAGGCTCCGCTGGCGAAACCGCGGGCTGCGCGATTTCCGAAATCTGGTTGGCACAGCGGGCGCGGGCAGTCGTCCTTCCATCCGTGATCAGCTTCTCACCTTTGTGTAAGCTGATTCTCTTCCCCGTCCAGAAAACCCTGTCCCCCATGCGGTACGACAGATAAACCAACCTGGGCTGGTCCAGCTCCACGATTCTGGCACTGTGAAAATCAAATCCCGCGTAGTGGATGCCGACCACGCGATCATGTTCACTCACCTCGCGGAGATCGTCCGCAGTCTGCACTCCGCCCGGAATTACGGAGTAGGGATAAACCACGCGCCGCGGAAGCGCCAACGGCGACGACACAGAAGTTCTCGCCAGCACGGCCAGGTTTTGGCTCAGGTCTCCTTGCGCCCACTTGAGATCCGCCTGATCTGCATTGGCACGCAAAGACAAAGACACAGCCGAGCGGACCGAGAAAGCCCACCAGGCCCCAAGGTAAACCAACCCCAGCGCCGCGAACACAACCACGGTCCGGCGAACCCGCCTGCGCTGGCGGGACCGGCTCCGACGCACCCGCACGGACCTCGCTGGATCACTCACACCAAGCTCCTGCCGAATTCCCGTTTCCTGTGCTTCGCCACACTTTTGCCATAATCTTCACTACAAGCTGTGAAGATGGCTGGAGTCCAATTTCGATGTGGGCTCATGGTACCAGAGTTACGAATCGGTGAGCAGAAAACCTGCTATACACTCTGTTGATTCTTCCCAATGCGGATCAATGTGGGCTGGATTGAACCTTCGGGCTTCCGTTGGCAACGGACCGGGATCGAAGGACAGGGCAGTGATGATTTATGCGCCGCGCTTTCTTTCCCATATCGGGACGGTTTACTGGTTGGTACTGGGTACCCCCTCCCCCTCTTGACCCCCAAAATCTTGAAAACAAGTAATTTATTTTGCGACTATGTGCTAGATCTTTGAGTTTACAGGAGTTACGCGCAAAATCTAGAGAACATGGGAGTTACGGCGAGCACGGCTTCCCGTTTTTGAACTAGCCGGACCACTTTGGAGCGGAGTCGGAAGTCCGCGTCGTCGCCCGGGTCAGATTGTCAAAGAGCAGATTATCTTGTAGATAATGTAGGTGCTACTAGGTTATCCGATTTCGAGACGAGCGGTCAACCATAAAATGCGCCGGCGGAACTGAGGTTTGGGGTTGTCGACGAGATGGATCGTGGAGCTTCGCTACTTCGAAAGTGATATAGATAGTCTGGAATCCTCACGCGAATGGCCGGCCCATCTTTGCGCTTTTTGCAAGAGTGGAGGCACATGCGTCTTGCGTCGCAACTCTGACTTTTGCCGTTATCTCACTGCTTGATTGGTACGACACTTTCTTCGCTGACATTCGGACTGCAAAGAAACCTGTGACCGCCGGCCTCGCGGTCCCCACCTGTAAAAAAAAACCTTGCAGCTGCGCACGATGACACACAGCTGCTGCGCTGATGCCTAGCTGCCCTCTTTTTTCAAGGAAATTTAGCACCAGAAAAAGGTGCAGTTAGACTTAAGCGCTACGTTCCGCAGGAAGTTTCTGTTAGGCAAGCATCTGATCGCCAGCTCCCAGCTACTTACTTAATCAGGGATATGAGTAATCTGGCAGCGCTTCGCCAAATTTGGTCGATTTATCGAGGATTTACAGCCGGGGGCCGGGCGCTGGCTGAGGACTTCTCGATTTCGGCTAGGCCCTTTTTGCCCAGTTCGATGTCGTCCGGCTGTTTGGCCAGGGTGAGAAAAAGCTGCATATGTTCGGAGGCGGCCCGGTAGTCCTGCTTCTGCAGCAGAATCATGCCCAGCAGGTATTGCATTCTCGGAATCCGATGGGCGTCGTCCACCCGGACTCCCTGAAGCGCGCTCTTCTCCGCCTCATCGAAATTTTTCAGGTTGCAGTTGGCCACCGCGTTGTCGTAATAGGCGTCGGGAAAATTTACCGGATTCAAGCTGACCAGCTTGCCGGTAATATCGACGACGCTCTGCCACTCGTGGGCCTGCATGGCTAACTGCGCCAATCCGTCGTAAGGATTGACGTACTTGGGATCGGCCGCCACCGACTGCTCGAAGGAGTGTTTGGCCGCCTGGGCGGCTTGCTCCGGCGACTGGCCCTGCTGCAATTGGTTCATGGATAAGCTGCGCAACTGCAGGCTTCCCAGCTGATACCAGGCCGTCGCATAGCGAGGATAGATCTCAACCGCTTTCTCGAACGATTTCTCGGCGTCATCCCACTTGCTCTTTTTTTCCTGCTCCAGTCCCTTGGCGAAAGCCTTCTTGGCCGCATTTGGAGCCATAGCACTGGTCACGCTGATGCTGGTGCCGTCGACGTGGGCTAACCGGTGCAGCGGGACTCGCCCCACATCGATGCTATTCATCATGCCGGCCCGATTGTTGAGTTCCACTGTTTGCGAAGAAAACCCCGCGAGTTCGGCCTGGAGCTGGCAATCCCGCAGATCCGCCGACGATGGCAGGCTCGACCTCACCGCCATGTTGGAACTGCTGGCATCGCTGATGGCAGCCGCCGCGCCCTGGCTGGGATCCCCGAATTGAAAGCTGAAGTTACCATGCGCGTCACTGTAGGTTTCACTGCGCCTTCGGCCCTGGCACGTCGTCTGAATGACCGCAGGCTCGGTCAATTCAGTTCCATCATCCAGAACTACTTTGCCGGAAATGAAGACAGTTGACCCCGCCGAGGCAGGCGCATTCGAAGGAAAAGTAGTAGACCCAGTTGAGCCCGGGGAGCCAGGAGAACCAGCGGAAGGCTTCCCGCCTCCGCCCGCCCGCTGGGCCAGAGCAAAGGCGCTCAACGCGAAGATGAGAAACGTATAACGGAAAATCCGGGTCCGCATGACCCACCCCCTCGGGGACACTATAAGCGGAGTATATCCCCTTTTGCCGGCGGACGGAGCACCTATGTCACTTGGTTGCAAAGATTTTACAAAGGTACTCCTGAAATTATCGGCTGCCCATACCCGAACAATTTCGTGTCTGGCTTCGGTACTAAAGTTTTCAGCTGAGAGGACGATGTTCCCAATAGATGAGAGTTCGTCAATCGAGGAAGTCCGCAGTGAGACCACGATCGACGAGCTCGAAGGAGCGCCCCTGTGAAAGTCTTAATCGCCGAAGATGAACCGCTTTTCCGCAAGCTTTTGTTGGAATTGTTGTCTTTCGAATTCGAGCTGACCGTAACCGAAGACGGTACTACGGCGCTGGCTCGCCTGCGGGAAGAAGACGGACCGGTCCTGGCAATCCTCGACTGGGTAATGCCGGGAATGTCGGGCCTTGAAGTGTGCCGGGAATTACGAGCCAGTCGGACAACCGCCGGCATTTACGTGATCCTGCTGACGTCGCGAAACAGCGCGGCTGATATTGTTGCCGGCCTTCGAGCCGGCGCCGATGACTACGTAACCAAACCCGTCCAAGCGGAGGAACTGCGCGCACGCGTACAACTTGGCTGCCGGATCATCGAACTGCGCTCGGCGCTGAAAGTCGAGGTGGGCGCGCTGGCCGTAGCCCTTGCCCGCGAGAAGCTGCTTCTAAAACGGCTGGCGTTGACCCCAGAGCGCACCCACCGCCGAGAATCGAGAAAAGGAATTACCTCGGTGGTGTGAGAACTGGGGCCATCGCGATTACGGTCGCCGAGATTGTTCTAATGGCCTAGTAGGCCAAAGACTGTAACATTTGTTGTCGTGCCTACATAAACCTTTCCGTTGACGATCATCGGTGTTCCGAAGTGGCTGGCGGTTCCGAATTGATCCCGTTGATTTCCTGCTTCGCTCGAGTTGTAGAGTTCGTTCGCCAGGTTGGTGGCATCGTAGGCATGCAATACGTCGTTGGGATCACTGTGCTCGATTGCCCACACGATAGCGTTGCTCAAGCCGTTGGCGGAAACACTCGGCGTGGTGCCTGGATAGGGAAACGAGGCTGCGCTTTTCGAATGCGGCGAGGGAGAGAGCCGGGCTTTCGAGAATTGGAATTGCATGAGGTTGTTGCCTACCGGCCCATAGTAGACACTTCCGTTGAAATAGGCTCCGGTGGCCCATTCGCCACCGCCCAGGACCCCATCGATCTCCTGATAAATAGCATTGTCGTTATTGGGACTGAACTTTCCCATGTTGTTGCGATCGACGATGTAGATATTCCCGTCCTTGCCTGCCCCGATAGCTAGAGAGCGGGTCTTTCCGGTGGCGTCCTGCATGGGAGGCAAAATGACGACGCCTCCGGAACCCAGATCTTCATCGTTGTCGGATTCCGAAACCGTGTCAAACATATTGAAATAGTCAGCCACGTGGAGTTGGCTGTTCGTGATTGAGACTTTGATGAAACCGTTTCCGAAGTCGCCTTTGCTGGGGAAACCTTGCGCGTTCAGAGTGGTGTCGAAGGTGCCGTTGGCGTCCAGGAAATAAAGATTTTGGCCTTCGGAGGCGATTCCCGATCCGCTTTGCCAGATCGATCCTTCGCTGCCGTTGGGCGTAAGATTCAGCACACTGGTCTGCGCCAGGGTGGTTGCGTTGTAGGCGATCAGCCATCCGGTGTAAGGGCGCTGGTCGCAGTGGGAAGTCCACCCGGTGTAGAGTGTGTTGCCTAGCAGGAGCAGTCCCTGGCGCTCAGCATATTGCCCGGGATCAAAGATGACGAAGCCGTTGTGACTGTTGTCGCCGGTGCCCGGATACTTCGCCTGAACTGTAACTGGTCCGCCGAATTGTTCCGCTCCGGTGGTTATATCCAAGGCGTGAATACGCTGAAAGTAAGTCGATGAGTTCTTGCTCATGGCTACGACATAAATGGTCCCGTGCGGTCCGCTGTGACGGTTGATGGCGGGAGTGGAAGTAATGCCAATCTGTGGACTGATCTGACCGCAGCCATGATCATCCGAAGGGGTTTCGCCTGATCCCAGCACGGATACGTGCCACAACAGCGCCCCGGTATCAGCGTCGAAAGCGTACACGCTATCGTTTTCTGTGACGGTGTAGATAACGTTGTGCGTTCCCTTGCCCGCAATGGTAACTGCCGAAAGGTACAAGGGTTCCGCATCGATAATGCCGTCCACCGGCAAGGTAAACAGCTTTCCGAAACTTGAGGAGTTGACGTTGCTGGTGGTCAAGATGGTCTCTTGCTGGTTTTGACCGCTGCGCCCGATGTCGTCGTGGTAGGTGGCAACATCTCTCGCCATTGCCAGCACCGTGCAGAGACAGAAATAAATTAACCAGAACATGCGTCGAGATCCGGATCGGTTGGTTGGAATTGGGGAATTGACGCCGCAGTGGGGATCGGAGTATTGCACCTCCGAGGTTTGAGTTAAGTCAATAGAACTGTGTCGGTTGCTTCGTGTAACGGGCATAAAACCTCCTTCACCGCTTGCTCTTTCGGCACAAGCGCGGTATCCGCTCCAGTACGCGCTTATGGTGAGTGCAACTTTCGATGCTCAATTTTTGCGTTGCGGTGGCTTTGAGTTTATTAAAATCCTATTCACATCGGGCTCACAGTCGCATCCTCGAAAGTTTATAAAACCGTTTCTATCATTCCGAGCGAAGTCGGAGAATCTGCTGTTTGGGCGACGCGAGCGGAAAAACAGGTTTTTCGACTCCGCTCGAAATGACAATTGGAAAATGGAAATTACAACGGGCAGCTAGATGACAATGGGAGGCTGGCAATGACAACGGAAGGTACAACTCAAACTGAGAAACTCACATGACGATCGGAAATTGAATGTCACTATTTCATGTACCGCTGCGACTGTTCTAGTGTCTTAGAAGCCCGAACACCGTAACATTTTTCGAAGTTCCCACATAAACCTTTCCGTTGACGATCATCGGCGTTCCGAAATGACTGGCGGTTCCGAATTGATCTCGCTGATTTCCCGCCTGGTTGGAGTTGTAGAGTTCGTTCGCCAAGTTCGTGGCATCGTAGGCATGCAAGACGTCGTTGGGATCGCTATGCTCAATCGTCCAGACAATGCCGTTGCTCGAGCCGTTGGCGGAAACACTGGGCGTGGTGCCAGGAAAAGTAAATGAAGCTGCGCTTCTCGAATGCGGGGACGCAGACAACCTGGCTTGCCAGAACTTGAATTGCAGCAGGTGGTTTCCTACCGGCCCGTAGTAGATATTTCCATTGAAATAAGCCGACGTGGCCCATTCGCCGTTTTGCAAAGCCCCGTCGATCTCCTGATAAATGGCATTGTCATTATTAGGGTTGAACTTTCCCATGTTGTTGCGATCCACGATGTAAATACGCCGGTCCTTACCAGCCCCTATGGCGAGCTGGCGCACTTTCCCTTTGGCATCTTTCATGTCGGGCAGCACCACGACACCTCCGGATCCCAGGTCTTCATCCTCGTCAGACTCCGTGACCGTATCAAACATATTGAAATAGTCCGCCACCTGGAGTTTTTTGTTCGTGGTTGAGACTTTAATGAAACCGTTTCCGTAGTCTCCCTTGTGGGGGAAACCTTTCTTGTCCAGTTTGGTGTCGAAGGTACCGTTGGCATCCAGGAAAAAAAGGTTCTGGCCGTCCGAGGCGATGCCGGATCCGCTTTGCCAGATCGATCCCTCACTGCCATTGGGCGTCAAATTCAGCACGCTGGTTGGGACCAGCGTGCCTTCGTTGTAACCGATTAACCATCCGGTGTAGGGCCGCTCATCGCAATGAGAAGTCCATGCAGTGTAGAGAACGTGGTTTAGCAGGAGCAGTCCCTGGCGCTCAGCATATTGACCGGGATCAAAGACGACGAAGCCGTTGTGACTGTTGTCGCCGGTACCCGGATATTTCGCCCTGACTGTTACTGGTCCACCGAACTCTTCGGCTCCGGTGGTTATGTCAAGGGCATGAATACGCTGGAAGTAGTTCGAGGAGTTCTTGCTCATCGCTACCACATAGATGGTGCCGTGCGGACCGCTGGAGCGGTCGATCACCGGAGTGGAAGTTACACCGATCTGTGGACTGATCTGGCCGCAGCTATGATCATCCGACGGGGTTTCGCCTGATCCCAGCATGGACACACGCCATATCGGGATGCCGGTGTCAGCTTCAAAGGCATACACGCTGTCGTTCTCAGTGACGGTGTAGACGACGTCGTGCGTTCCCCTGCCTGGGATTGAAACTGCGGAAAGATATAAAGGCTGCGCATCAATGATGCCATCTACCGGAAAGGTAAAGAGCTTTCCGAAGCCTGAGGAGTTGACGTTGCTCGTGGTCAGGATGTTCTCTCGCAGGTTTTGACCGGTACGCGCAATGTCGTTGTGATAAGTAGTAACGTCGGTAGCCGAACTCACCTGCGCTGCGCACAGGCTGAAACAGATTAAGCAGAACAAGCCGAACGATACCGATCGGCCTCTTCGGGTTGCGAAATAATCGACGGCGCGGGGAGAATTGCACCGTGCACCGGAGCCTGGATTCGAATCAAGAGAACTGCTGCTTAGTCTAGCGAGCATATAATCGCCAAGTTTCCTCATCCTTCTTCCCCTTCTCGGGCGGCTGCGATGTGCTCGAAGCAATCGCTCCGTAACCAGCGCAACTTTCGATGCTTAATTTCAGCGTTGAGATTTCAGAGCTTATTAAAATCCTATAGGCAATGGGCTCAAAGGCGAATACTCTAAGTTCGCGTCGGGAGGGGGACCCTGGTTCGGGTTCGTGACTCGCAGGGCGGGCCACTCCAGCCATCGGTCCAGAAAGCAGTGTCTCGTGTTCCACCATCGGAGTCAATATGAAAGGTTTTGCATAGGGCCGATCGAGTTGAAGTTCTTGTTCTATTCGACCGGGTTGGTACAAGCCTTCGCGCTATGCCAGAATTCCGGAAGCATTTGTAGGACGCGAGGGACGATCACTGACGGGCAATCAATAGCGTGGTAACTCGACGGGTATTTTGAATGTGCAATTTGCTTCGATGCTTTCTGTCCGCCCTGCTCTTGGGGTCCATCGCTTCGTCGGGACAGGCTCCAGCCCAGACCTCGGCTGGAGGGGCACGTCCCGGCTCCGACGGGTACGTGGGAAATCAGGCCTGCGCTGGCTGCCATTCGTCCGTCTTCAATTCATACGCGAAAACTTCCATGGCGCATGCCAGTGGGACTGCGATCGACAACCTCATCCCCGCTGATTTTGTGCACAAGAAATCAGGCGTTCACTACCGTATTTACGCGGATGAAGGCAAGGTCTGGCTCAGTTTCGAGCGGCCGAACGATCCCGCAGTGCGGGGCAAGCGCGAGTTGCTGTATTACATCGGCTCGGGACGGCGCGGGAGAAGTTATTTGTTCGCCGTGGATGGCTTTCTGTTTGAGTCTCCGGTGAACTGGTACACGGACCGGCACGTTTGGGATATGGCCCCCGCTTATGGCAACGCCAGCGAAGTTCCAATGAATCTGCCGGCTTTTGCCAGTTGCCTGCATTGCCACGTCAGCGGAATGCAGCCTCCGGTCCAGGGAACGGAAAACCGTTATCCGGTCCCGCCATTTTCCTACTCCGGGGTGACGTGCGAACGATGCCACGGGCCTGGAGCCGCGCACACGAAGGGCGGCTCGATCGTCAATCCGGTCAAGCTCGATGCGACCCGCCGTGATGCGGTCTGCATGCAATGTCACCTCGAAGGTAAGGCAGCGATCGAGCGGCCTGGACGGCACATTTATGATTTTCAGCCCGGGCAGCAGCTCTCGGATTACATCCGCTACTTCGTATTCGCGGACCAGCAGCCTCTCGGCTTGGGAGCGGTCAGCCAGTTCGAAGCGCTGGCGCAGAGCGTATGTAAGAAAAAATCTGGCGAGGGTATGTCATGCACCAGCTGTCACGACCCGCACTCTGAACCGTCCGCAGCTGAGCGCATTTCGTACTATCGGCAGAAATGCCTGGCATGTCACGGCGCCAAGCCTGGAACGACGCATCACGCCGACCAACCCGACTGTACTTTCTGTCACATGCCTTCTTCCCTGAGTGCGGACGTCGCACACACAGAAGTGACCGACCATCGCATTCTTCGACAGCCAGCGATCTCTCCTCAGCTTCTGCAAAATGGAAATACCCAGCCAACCCTGCCGCGGCTGGTTCGGTTTCCCGACTCGCAGAAGACCGATGAAGACGTGCGGGACCTCGCGCTGGCGTGGGAATCGTTAGTGAACAGCGGCATGACCGGGGCCGCTGCAGAGACTGAACGATTACTTAGGTCGGCCATCGAAAAATCGCCCAACGATCCCGCGCTGATCTCTGCTTTGGCATATTCCGCGCAGAAGAGCGTAGACCTCGATCATGCGCGCGCGTTGTATGAGAAAGCGCTTGCGATTGATCCCATGCTGATCGATGCGGCTACGAATCTGGGCGCAATCGAGGCCAACCGCGGACACTTGCGCGAAGCCCTGAGGCTCTGGCAGGATGCATTCCAGCGCGCTCCCGGCGAAAGCCGCATTGGGATGAATATCGCCCGGCTCTTTTGTGACATTGGACAGCCCAGCAGGGCGCGCGATAGTGTTCTCCGCGTGATCGAATTCAATCCCGATCTGTCCGAAGCGGGGACTCTCTTGCAACGTCTGAATCGTGGATCCGCAGGCTGCGGGGATTGAGACATCTTGCTGCTTCTGCCTCTTCCCTGCGGCGCGCGACCGATGTAGGCTTAACGACCAGAGGACACGGTGATTATGGTTCGAACGCGGCGGGCGAGTCTGATCTGGATTTCCGTCATTCTCTTGAGCTCGCTGTGTGCTCTTAAAAGCTACGCCGGTCCTGCCTCCTCGGAACAAACTGCCGGGGGCTTGGCTCCGGTCCTGCGATATATCCGATCTGACTGGGACGTTCTGACACGTTCCATGACACGTTGCGATAGCATCGTGGATCCAAAGTTACCTGAGACCGCCCTGCTTTACTTGCCGGCGAACTTCGCAGAACCTGATTCCGTGAAGCAACTCGAACAAGCCTGCAAAGTACGCGTTGAACACCTGCCGCTGGCAATTCAGCATCCCGGGCAGGCCGGTGTGGAAACGATCTCGCCGCAGGGTTTGCTGTTCCTGCCCAATAGCTACGTCGTGCCCGGCGGCCGTTTCAATGAAATGTATGGATGGGACAGTTACTTCATAATTCTGGGACTCGTACGCGATCATCGAATCGACCTGGCGCGTGGAATGGTGGAGAACTTTTTCTTTGAAATCGAACACTACGGAACAGTGTTGAACGCCAATCGCACTTATTACCTGACTCGCTCCCAGCCGCCGTTTCTTACTTCCATGATCATGGAGGTTTATAACGCAGAGAAGGCCGCGGGACATGAGGACAAAGACTGGCTGGCTCGAGCCTACGGCTTTGCGGCGCGGGATTATGAGATGTGGATGCGTGAGCCGCATTTGGCAGGCTCAACCGGACTTTCACGTTATTACGATTTCGGCACGGGGCCGGCTCCCGAGAGTCTTCAGGATGAAACCGGCCTCCGTCGTAAAGTCACGGGCTACTTCCTTCTTCGTCCCGACCTTTCCCGAACTTACGTGCTCATGAAGGGAAGCACGGCGGAAAGCGTCGGCCCTGAGTACACCGTACAAGTCTGCGATGTTGCCAAGACCATGGCGCGGCCGGGATGCGATGCCGCCGGTACGGTTCAGTTGAGCGCTGATTACTATAAAGGCGATCGCAGCATGCGCGAGTCGGCGTTCGACATTTCTTTCCGCTTCGGACCCTATGGCGCGGCCACCCATCATTTTGCCCCGGTCTGTCTGAACAGTCTTCTTTATAAGACGGAGAAGGATTTGGAAGCCATCAGCCAATTGATGGGCAAGACCGCCGAAGCGGGGCAATGGAAGCAGCGGGCGGAACAGCGCAAGCAACAAATTAACAAGTATCTTTGGGACGACCAACGAGGATTGTTTTTTGACTACGACGTCCGCACTGGAACCAGATCGACCTATGAATATGTGACCACGTTCTATCCACTGTGGGCGGGGCTGGCAAGTCCGCAGCAGGCGCAAGCGGTAGCTCGCAATGTGAAAATCTTCGATCAGCCGGGGGGGCTGGCCACGAGTCCGAATGATACAGGTATGCAGTGGGATTATCCTTATGGGTGGGCCCCTCTTCAATCGCTTGCGGTGGAGGGGCTGCGCCGCTATGGCTACACCGCCGACGCGGACCGAATTTCTTATGAATTCCTTTCTACTGTGGTGGAGAACTTTCGGCGCGAGGGAACCATCCGCGAAAAATACGATGTGGTAACACGCTCTTCGGAGGCGCATGTGAGCGCCGGATATCAAGCGAATGTGGTCGGCTTCGGCTGGACTAACGGCGTTTTCCTTGAGCTTTTGCAGGAACTGCCCCAGGAACAGGTTGACAGATTAGCTAGAGAACAGGACCCCGCGTCGTCACCCGCCCGCCCGTAATCACTGGACCGGCGATTTGCCAATTTGTTATTGCTTGCTGCTCTCGCGCTCCTGTAGTTGCTCGGCCGATTTCAGTTCCCTCTCTGCGTCTTGATTGCGTCCCAACTCACGGTAGGCCTGGCCTAACAGGTGATGGGTGATGGAATTATTAGGATCCATCGCGACCGCACGCTCCAGGGCGCGCACCGCGAGGTCAAATTCGCCTTTCTTCTCCAGCACCTTTCCCATGAGGATATACGGGCCTGTCGAAGTCGCATCGAGCCATATGGAGCGCTGCAACAGTCGCTCGGCCTCGTCAAACTTCTGAATGCGCGAATACGCGTCGGCCAGTTTGTAGAAAGTGGGGGCATGCGCAGGATTGATTGTTTTTTCTTTTTCGAATTCGGTGATGGCCTCCGGGATGCGCGACTTGTACAAGTAAAGTTCACCCAGCAGGAAGTGAGCTAACGGAAGTTTCGAGTCGATCGCAACTGCTTTCTGAGCATATTCCTCCGCGATCGGATCGAACTCCTGGCGCAACAACATTCGCGCTGTAAATAAATAACTGGCAGCGGAATCTGGCGGTACGTCAAACATGCGGGCGAAAGCCATACGAGCTTGGGGGTAGTTTTTCACCTGGATATAAGAGACTCCCAAAATATAAGCAGCGTCCACATTCGCGAACGGATACCAGGTCTGAACTTTTTCGAGGAGCGGGATAGCTTCATTGGGTCGTCCAGACAGATAATAGGACAGGCCTAAGAGTTGGACGGCTTCACTGTCCTTTGCATTTTCTTCAATGGCCTCTTTCAAATAGCCCGTGGCCTTCAGAAAATCGCCCTTTTTGTAATAAGCCGCGCCCAGTTCGTGAGACAGCCCCATCAGCTTTGGATTCTGAGTGGCGAGCGCTTGTAGTTCCGAAAGCGCCTCATCGTACTTGCCTTCCTGCATGAGCTTGCGAGCTGCCGCGAAGGGGGACGGCCGGGTTTGGAGCGATGGAGACTGCGCCTCTTCTGAAGCATGCCCCGGCTGTTGCGCTGGCTCGGACTGTGCGAAAACCGCATACCCGTTGGTTAGAGAAGTGGCAAACAGAAGAATCGTCATGCGGAAGAGCGCTAGCAAATTCGACCTCCAGAAACACAAGGGGCATCAATCCACGAAGCGGCGAACTGAGACCACGGCTGACGTCTGCTGCTCTCTCACAGTATTGAAGGAAAGCAGCATAACACGTAACCTATCCTCACTGTGGCATTCCCATTCGCCGGAAAGCGCGGCAGCGCTGGATTCTCCCTTGTTCTCTTCGTGCTCGAGCTCAGTGCATTCGTGTGGTCGTCACCAGCGCAGACAACAGCAGCCTCCGGCGCAGTGGCGGCTTATCAACGCGGCCAGGCAGCCGTGCAAAAAGGCGATGTCGCGGGGGCGCGCTCGGCTTTCGAACAGGCGATCAAACTCGATCCTCGCAACCCGGACGCGCAGAATGCCCTGGGACAATTGATGCTGCAAGAGGGCGATGTGGATGGCGCGATCACTCACTTCCGCAGGGTCACCCTGCTCAGGCCCGGGTTGGCGATTGCCCACGCTTATCTGGCTCAAGCGCTCTCGAGCAAGGGGTCGCTGGAGGAAGCCGCTCACGAGCTAAGAGTGGCGGTACGTCTGGCCCCCCGTCAAGCCGAGGCGCATCAAGCTCTCGCGCGGGTGCTCAGCCAGCAGCAGAAAACCGAGGATGCGATTTCGGAGATGAAAAAAGCGGTGGCGTTGGAACCCGCACGGCCAGAGTTGCACGATGACCTCGGTGTGCTCCTGGCTCAGCAACTCCAACTGCAGGATGCCGAAAAAGCGTTCCGAGCGGCGCTGCAGTTGGATCAAAAGTATGAGTCCGCCCAACTGCACCTGGGAGTTGCGCTCTTGAATGGCGGCGATCGGGACGGAGCCCAAACGGCGCTGCAGCAGGCGGTTCAACTGGATCCCAAAGACGGGACTGCGCAGTATTATTTGGGCACCGTGCTCGAAGCCAATGGCAACATCGATGCCGCCCTGGTCGCCTATGAACATGCCGCGAGACTAACTCCGAATGTGGCGGTGGTTCAGACCCGCTACGGTTTACTGCTGCAGCGTTCCGGCGATCCTGAGAAGGCCGCAGCTGCATTTGCAAGGGCGGCTGAACTCACTCCCAATGACCCCGAGGCGCACAACAACCTGGGCCTTGCCCTGATGCAATACGGCCAAGGCGATGCCGCGGTTAAGGAATTCCAAACAGCGTTGAAACTACATCCCGATGACACCGGAATTCGCGGGAACCTTGGCCTTGCTTATCTGCAGAAATCCGACTTTGATGCCGCGGCGCGCGAGCTTCGCGAGGCTCTAAGAATCTCGCCTGCCCAGGCTCACCTTCACTACGACCTTGCGGTTGCACTAAAGCTGAAGGACGATTTAAACGGGGCAATCGCGGAACTGAAAGAGGCGATCCGACTCGACCCGCAGTTGGCCGATGCCTATTACACCTACGGGGTCACGCTGTGGCAAAGCGGCGATTTTCCGGCCGCAGTTGAGCAGTTGCAAGACGCTATCCGCGTTAAGCCCGACTACGCTGAGGCGTACTACACGCTGGGTACCGTTTTCAAACAAATGGACAAACTACCGGAAGCAGCTAACGCGCTCCGGGAAGCCATACGCCTGCAACCCGACTTTGCCGGCGCGCATACCACTCTGGCGGCCGTTCTGCGGCAACTCGGCGATAATCAAGCAGCGGCCTTCGAAAGCAGAACTGGCGCCGAGATCAGCCAGCAAAAGACCAGCCTCCAAGCCGCGACCTTCACTACCAACTCCGGACGACGCCTGCTGGAGGCGGGCGACTTGGAGGGTGCACTCTCCCAATTCCGTTCGGCAATCAATTCCCAGCCGGCGTATGCTCCAGCGCATTACCAGCTTGGGCTGGCGTTGCAGCGGAAAGGAGACAAAACAGGGGCAGCGGCAGAATTCCAGAAAGCAGGAGAATTGGATCCTCGGTTCAGGTCCCCGTCCGAGTAAGGGAATCTAAGAGGCCGGTTTGTGTAACGCAACTAGCTCCATCGCGACGGGCACACCGCGCGTGACTTTCACTCGCAATACCGCTTCGAACGGTTTCAAATCGGCCGGCTTCGAAACGCCAAGCCGTTGCAGTAGATCATCTAAGGATTGCGGCCTGCAGATGTACTCGACCGCAGCTTGCGTGCCAATCGTCGTCGTCCCTGCCAGGATCATGACCGACTGCGTTGGGTTTCCCTCTCGCACCCGTGCGATTACGGAATACTCTTCCGTCAGCGGCACGTTGGAAGGGCTCGCAAGAAATGTATCCTGCTCTCCTGCCTGAGGATGCACATTGACAATGGCCAGGTCGCCCTTGCGCCTTCCCGATGTGAGCCGCTGGAAAACAAATTCTTGCGTGCTGGGGATCTCGCGCAAGGTGAGGTTTTCCGCGGGCGAACCCAGAAAAATTAAGTTGTTGTTCTTGGCATCGTCGAGAGAAAGTAAACTTCCGCGCTTGACCAGAATCGGCCGTCCCAGCAGAGCGAACACATGATCGAGCTCATGTACAGCCAGGACTTCGCCGACGCCGGTGTAGTGATCTAAAATCAAATCGCGCGAATCGCGGGCGGCGTCGAAGTAACGCATCCCGGTCTCCGGCCGGCCGACAAAAGCGCCATTGCTGAAGATTACCCAAGGCTCCTCTGGCCCGGCGATGAAGCTGCTCCAGAAGGTTCGAAACACGGCGGATCCAGGTTCGGGATGACTACCCGCTGTGGCTTCCGCGTTGGTTCGATTGGCGAGAAGCGTAACGATCACGGCTACGGCGGCAGCCAGCAGAATGACCAATACGATGGCGGCGATCGCCCAACTGCGGGAGCCTTCCCTCGTCGTCCGCTCTTCCTTCCTGCTCGAGGGAGCAACCGAGAGCCCCGTGTGGGAGGCGATGGTCCGATGGTGAAACGAAAGAAGGTATCCGCCCTTAGGAAGGTCCACCAAAATCGGGTCGTCCGCACCTTCCGAACCGTAATACTCGGCCAGCTTTAAACGAAGGCGCCCCGCCTGCACCCGGATGGTCGAATCCAACTGGGGATCAAAGTCCGCCGGACGGTGAAAGACCTCGGTCGCGATCTCGTATTCCTTAAGCGGCACGCCCGGATGGGTCAACACGTGCATCGCCAGATAGCGAAGAAGCTTACACAGGGATTCCGAACCGTGGAGGACATGGCTACTCACCAACCTGTCTATCTGCTCCAGGTTTTCATCCCTGTCCGCTAGATGGACCCGAGTCACAGCCATGTAACATTAGCGTAACAACATGGGTATATTACTGCAAGCCTTGAATTTATCGTCCTGTCACTGTATCAAACCTCTTGAAACTTCTTCTTGAGGTTCAATAGTGGTTTTGTACTAGAGCGCAAAACCCTGCGCGGAGTTGTGTGTACTGGTGAATCCCGCTACCTAATTAGCTTCTTCGCACGCGAAGAACGCGAACCAAAATTGGATTCAACAAACTGGCAAACGTTGAGGCGAATTCAATGAGAACTTCTTTCGTTTGGGGTCGTCTGGCAGTGCTCTCACTTCTAGTTGCTCTGTGGGTTCCATCGGCAACGGGCCAAGCTGTTTTCGGAAGCATCTTCGGTACCGTGACCGATCCCTCTGGTGCTGCAGTCCCAAATGCGAAGGTCACGGTGACCAACGACCGTAAAGGCAGCATCGACTCGACTACGACTAACGAAAGTGGCAACTACTCAGTCACCCACCTCATTCCGGACACTTACACGCTTAAGATCGAGGGTCCCGGATTCAAGACGATTGAGCAGCCATACGTCAACGTTTCTGCTGACGCCGCCGTGCACCTGGACGAACAGTTTCAGGTGGGCTCTGCAACCGAATCCGTGGAAGTGACCAGCGAAGCTCCTCAGCTCAAAACAGATCGAGCCGATGTTTCGATTGAGTTCAATCAAAAATACGTCGAAGACCTGCCGATCATGAACCGCAACTTTACCTCCTTTGAGTTGCTCTCCCCGGGCACGCAAAAAATGGTGGGCTGGAGCCACGCGGTAACCGAAAATCCTCAAGGTAGCCAGCAGATTTTCGTTAACGGTCAACACTTCAGCGGCACTGCGTTTGAGCTGGACGGCACAGATAACCAGGACCCAATCTTAGGGATTATCGTTGTTAATCCTAATCTTGATGCGATCCAGGAAACGAAAATATCACTTCAGAACTACGACGCCGAGTTTGGCAAGGCGTTGGGCGGCGTTGTCACCGTCCAGACCAAGTCAGGCAGCAATGAACTGCATGGTGGTGGCTTCTGGTTTCGGCGAACCGATGCTACCGCAGCCCGCAATCCGTTCACGCAATTTGCCCCGAATCCGATCACTGGCAAGTTCATCCCGTCCGACAAATGGCAGCAGTTCGGCGGAACGCTCGGGGGCCCGATCATCAAGAACAAATTATTTTTCTTTGGCGATTACCAAGGCACGCGAGAAACGAACGGAACTACGAATCTTCTAACTGTGCCGACTCCGTTAGTGACTCAAAGTTGTAACCCGAAGACCAATACCACCGGCTTCTGTGATTTGAGTCAGTACCTGACGCCCTCGGAGCAGGGAGGTGGGCAAGCTTACGACCCGAGCCTGACGGGAAGTCCAAACCAAACATCAAACGGGGGTAACCGCAACCCGTTCCCGCAGAATCATATTCCGATCGGCCAGATTTCGCCGCAAGCCGCGGCAATCTTGGCATTGTTCCCCGCGCCAACCAGCGGTGGCATTACAAATAACTTTATTGCTTCAGGTTCCGGTTCCTACAGCCAGAACAGCTTCGACACGCGCATCGATTTCAACGCCGCTCCTACGGTTCAGATCTTCGGGCGCTTCAGCTTGGACTATTTCAACGTGTCGGGTACGGGCTCCTACGGAGCACTGGGGGGCGTCGGCTTCGGTCCTGGCGGACTGGCGGGCGGATCCAAAACGCACAACTACAGCGTCGCCGGCGGCGTGACCAAAACATTCAGTTCCAGCTTGCTGGCAGACTTCCGGTTCGGATATTTCAAATATAACCCGAACACTTTCAAGCCAGATGCTGGCACCACCCCCATGACAGGTTTCGGCATCCCCAACGCTAATCTCACCGGACCCGAAGCTGCCTTTACCTCCGGTCTCGGCGGGTTCTTGCTCAATCAAACCGTCTCCAGTTCGTCGGCCAACACCGGCGCGTTTAGCAATCCAACTGTGAGTTGGGGCGACGGTCTCGGAGTAGGGCGTTGCAATTGTCCGCTCCTGGAGAGCGAGCAGCAGTTCCAGTGGGTCACCAACTGGACAAAGATTCACGGCAATCATCAATTCAAGTTTGGCGCTGACATCCGATATGCGGAAAACCTCCGTGTTCCCAGCGATGCGAACCGCGCCGGCGATTACACCTTCGACTATCGGACTACATCAAACGGCGGCGGTGGCGGACTCGACTGGGCGACTTTCCTACTTGGCGATGTCACACAAATGAGCCGATATGTCAGTCCCACCGTTGATGCGGCGGAGCGCCAGCATCGGATGTTCTACTACGGCCAGGACACGTGGCGAGCGACGCCGAAACTTACTCTGAACTTCGGTCTCCGCTGGGAGGTCTATTTTCCAGAATATGTAAACGGCAAAGGCAACGGCGGATTCGCAAATCTGGTTCAAGGTGTGGACCGGGTCGCAGGGTACGGGCCTTTCGGCTTGAACGGAAACATCAACAATGATTGGCACTATTTTGCGCCGCGAGTCGGCATTGCCTACGAAATATCGCCAAAGACTGTAATACGGATGGGGTACGGACGCAGCTACGATATGGGAGTGTTCGGCTCGAACTTCGGGCACACAGTCACGCAAACGCTGCCCGTACTTGCCGCTCAGTTGGCACAGAATTCATCCCCCAACCTGACTGCATTTACGCTCGCGCAGGGGCCTCCCGTGTTCACGTTCCCGGCGATACCGGGCAGCGGAGTCCTTCCTGTGGCGGGGCCGAACTGTTATCAAAGTGCATTTTTCGTAAACGGCGCGAATACCCAGCTGTGTGTGCAGCCGCACATCCGGCCCACATTCCAGCGTCTACCCGAACTGGATGCGTGGAATGCGACCGTGCAACATCAGATCACCAGCACTATGACCTTAGAGGTAGCCTACATCGGCAACAAGGGTACCCACGTTTTTGCAGGGGATGGACCGACCTACAACGTAAATAGTGCCGCCATCGGGCCCGGTACCACTTCGGCCAGCGGCGCCTTTGTTCCCGTTACCCCATTGGTCCAGCGTCGGCCGTTCTACAACAGATTTAGTTATCCCGGGTACATTGATCCCACCACCGGTACGACTTTGATGTGCTGTTCCACCGATCAAGGCAATTATCTCGGGAACGACGCCAGCAGCAACTACAACGCCTTGCAAGTCAAGGTGGAGAAGCGTTTCTCGCACGGCTTTCAATTCCTCTCCCACTACACCTTCGCTCACGCCTACAAGTACGACAACAACTACTATGCCGATTCGCCAGGACTGGCCTATGGTCCCGACGACGAAGTTCGTAATCACGTCTGGGTGAATAATCTGGTTTATGAACTACCGTTTGGCAAAGGTAAACCACTTGCTGGCGATGCCCACGGAATAGAAAATGTGCTCATTGGCGGTTGGCAGATTACGGGCACGACCACTTGGGCGAGCGGCCTGCCATGGACTCCCAGCTACGGAGAATGCGGCGGCGAAGAAGATGTGGGGATCTGTCGGCCCGACAAGGGAACCGGCTCCTTCCACATCGGTGCAGGCTCGTTTAACCCTGTCACCCACCAGGTGCCGTTCTTTACGCCTATTCCCGATATCAAAACGAATCCCGGCGGTGCCTTCTCTGACCCAGGTCCGGGCAATTTGGGTAACATCGGCGTCTATAGCTACCGGGGCCCGCGAGCTTTCTTCGGCGACGCCTCGATTATGAAGAACTTCCTCCTGACGGAACGCTTCCGGCTGCAGTTCCGCATGGATGCCTTCAATGTCTTCAACCACCCGGTTCTGGGCTGGAACAACAACCAGGGAGGCACCGGAACCTGCATCGACTGCGCCGGCAATGGCCAGATCACCAATATCGAGGCGGATTCTTCTCCGGGCTCAGCGACGGGTATGCGCCAACTTGAGTTCGCGTTGAAATTGATCTTCTAAGGTGCTGGACGAAGTTGATGTTCGAATGCGTTTGGACGCTTGCCGTAGCTCCCTTAAGGTTGCTGTAGTTCCTTAAGGTTTGTCATCCAGACCGGAGCGTTTCATTCCCGAAGGGCCCCGAAAGGGAATGAGACGCGGAGTGGAGGGACCTGCGTCGTTCGCTTGACCCAGGCTATTTCCAGTCCTACCATCAAACTGGATCATGCCGTTTACCTTCCGCCGTCATCTTCACTTCTCTAAGCCGCTGTCATCCTGGAGCGAAGCGAAGAATCTATGCACTGTGCCCTCAATTTACACAGATTCTCCACTTCGCTCCACGATGACGGCATTCTTAATCCTGCTCGCCAGCTTCGCAATGTCCGCGCAATCTAACCCGACCCAGCCAACTGCAAAGCCCGCAGTCAATTTCACTGACATCGCCGAAAAAGCCGGCCTGACCTTCACCAACGTCTTCGGCGGCCTCACAACGAAAAAATACATCATCGAAACCACCGGCACCGGCGTAGCCATCTTCGACTACGACAACGACGGATGGCCCGACATTTTCTTCGTCAACGGAACCACTCTAGAAGGATTTCCAGAAGGCAAAGCCCCGACCAACCATCTCTATCGCAACAACCACGATGGAACCTTCAGCGATGTCACCGCGCAAGCGGGTCTGACGGCCACAGGCTGGGGCCAAGGCGTCTGCGTCGGCGACTACGACAATGACGGCTGGGAAGACCTCTACGTCACCAGTTACGGAAAGAACCACCTCTATCACAACCAGCATGGAGTATTCACCGAGATCGCAGAGAAGGCCGGAGTCGCAGGATCAGGCAAAGCCTGGGGGTCAGGCTGCGCTTTTGTAGATTACGACCGCGACGGCCTCCTAGATCTAATCGTAGCCAACTACGTAGATTTCGATCTCTCTACCACCCCCGCCCCGGGAGAGCGCACTTCCTGCATCTGGAAAGGAACCCCGGTAATGTGCGGCCCCCGAGGCCTGCCCGGCGCAAAAAACATTCTCTACCACAACCGCGGCAACGGCACCTTCGAGGACGTCACCAGCAAAGCCCACATCGACCAGACCAACGGTCACTACGCCTTCAGCGTCTCCACCCTTGACTACGACGACGACGGATGGCCCGACATTTACATAGCGTGCGACAGCACTCCGAGCATTCTCTATCACAACAACCGCGACGGCACCTTCACCGACGTAGCCGTAACCGCCGGCGCCGCCTTCAACGAAGACGGCCGCGAGCAAGCCGGCATGGGCACCACCATCGCCGACTACGACGGCGACGGCCGCCTCGACATCTTCAAAACCAACTTCTCCGACGACACCTCAACCCTCTACCACAACAACGGCGACGGCACCTTCACCGACGCGACCTTCGCCGCCGGCCTCGGCCTGCACACAAAATATCTGGGCTGGGGCACAATGTTCTTCGACTTCGACAACGACGGCTGGCCGGACCTGATCCTAGCCAACGGACACGTCTATCCCGAAGTCGACAAATATCACCTGGGCAGCAGCTACGAAGAGCCTCGAATCCTCTATCACAACAACGGTAACGGCACCTTCACCGATATCTCCGACTCGGCGGGCGCAGGCATCACCACCGCCTCGTCCTCCCGAGGCCTCGCCGTCGGCGATCTTTGGAACGATGGCCGCATTTCCGTAGTCGTAAGCAACATGAACGCCCAGCCCAGCCTGCTGGTGAATCAGGTCCACTATCCCAACCACTGGATCGCATTCAAAACGGTAGGAACCACCTCCAACCGCGACGGAATCGGCGCGCGCATCACGGTCCACGCAGGCAAACGAGTCCTGGTGAACGAAGTCCGCAACGGGTCGAGCTACATCTCCAACAACGACATGCGCGTGCACTTCGGCCTGGGCGCTGCGACTAGAGTCGATTCAGTCACGGTCCGCTGGCCCAACGGGCGGTTGGAAACTTTCGAGGGTTTGTCAGTAGATCAAATCCATACCTTGAAAGAGGGCGCTGGGACAGGATCTGACACGAAGAAACAATAATGAGCAAGGCGGGGCCCAGGCTTTCCCCATGCACAAAAGCGGGTGCCCTGCCCTTGTGTCGTGAAAGCCTGGGCCAGCCCCCGTTCTGAAACCAATCTGCAATGCAATATGCAATGGTGTTAGAATCGCGCCGCGAGGTGGATCGTGAAGCCATACGTTGTCATGGTGATCGTCCTCATCGTGGCGATCTGGGTCATGATGGATAAGCTGTCCGAAGAACCTGTGAAGCATCAGGCTGCTCGGACCACTCGGACCGTTGTCCATCACGAAGTTCCTCGGGAGGGTGTGGGTGGTATGGTCGCACCTAAAGCCCCACGGCGCGGAAATGCCGACGAGCTAATCAACGCCAAAGTCTGGGATGTGAACGAGATCACGACTCGCTTCGAGGATAACGAAGTCACCGCTGAAAGTCTGTTCTCCCCTCAGACGTTCTTCGAGGGAATGATCGAAAGCATTGAAACCAACGCGTTCAGCGGTGCGCGTGTGACGTTGCACGCAATCGCATTCCAATCGTCTCTGACGTGTGACGTTGACGCTGAAGACGTATTCGGTCTTGCTAGTTTACACAGAGGACAGACCGCTGTCTTCGTCGGCAGTGGCGCTCGAAGGTTCGTGGGCACCGTATTTCTTCATCACTGCAAGTTTGTCAACCCGGCATCGTGATCTGGGCTATGCAGCCGGACTTGCGTCAAACCTTCCATCGATGCCAAATACCAGTGTCTCTGGCTCTAGCGTGTCACGACGATGGACTAAGAACTCTTCCAGCTTCCCTGTCTTGTCGTTTTTTAATAGGAGATGCGTCGGTCTCCAACCAAGCGCCTCGACCTCGCTCAGACTAATGCCCTTCAGTACGAGAGTACGAGGTTCAATCACGCTGCGCATGATAGCCCCATCAGCGGATTTTTGGTAGGTGTATTCAGCCGGACGTTCCGAGATCGACTCACACTCGAAGGTGCGATTATCCGATGCTCGCCCTATGTAGCGGCCTTCAAAGGTGACTTCCATACAACCATCGTAGCATTTTCTTCCGCTGAAAACTTACGTTACGGTGAGGTATTGGACGACTTTTCGGAAAGGGCGGCCCGGCCCACTCAACACATCCACAAGCGAAAACGCGACAACAAGAGCCGCCACCGCGATTGCGATGACCAGAAAGTATTTCATGTGGCGCGTCCTTCCTATTGCCGGAAAGCGTAATGCGGTGGTGAGCCGTCGTCAATTCAACCAAGGTTCTTCTCGACCGTGCCGGATTGAGCTATCATCTGCTTTAAGGCATGGTGTCATACGAAAATAGTCAAACCGCTGTACAAGAACGATCTTTTAAACTCCGTCCTATCAGAGAAACCCCCTTCGCTTCTATATCACTACACGGACCAAAAAGGTTTTCTCGGAATTGTTCAACGCAGGAAAATTTGGGCCACTCACCATCAGTGCCTGAACGATACACAGGAATTCCTACATGCCAAGGACACAATTCGCGACGAGATTGATAAGCGCTGCGTAGTCGCGAACTCTGACAGGCTTTCATTGCTCCAAGCAATGCGATCCACCCTAGATGGGCCCGGTAACGAAGACGTGAATTTACACGTCGCTTCATTTTCGCAAGAGTGGGATTCCTTGTCGCAATGGCGCGCCTATAGCGGCCCGACATCGGGGTTTGCTCTTGGTTTCAGTGCTGACCGGCTGGACCTTCCTGAAAGGTTCACGATATTGCATTGTATTTACGAGCCGGACAGGCAAAACAAGGTAGCCGAGGCCATTGTTGGGGAGGTGCTTGACCGCGCGCTCGCACAGATACCGGCCGTCAGCCTGTCCAACGCGACGACCACCGCTTGGGCGGGGTTGCTTTCCGAGCTACACACATTTGCACTAATGTTCAAACATCCTAAGTTCCACGAAGAAGAGGAGTGGCGGATCGTCTCTCCTGTTCGGGATTACACGCCGCCCGCTTATCCTGTTGCGCTGGACACAGAACTCGCATTTCGGCAAGGCAAGTCGATGCCGATACCCTACCTGTCATTTCTGTTGAATCCCGACAAAGACCAATTCCCACTTGCTGAGGTGGTGATCGGACCGAATCCAAACCCGGAACAATCGTCCCGATCCGCGTCTGGCTTGCTGAGAAGTGAACGGCTTGAAAGAGTTCGGGTTCGCAGGTCGGAGATTCCCTATCGTAATTGGTGATACGGCGGGGGAAAACCGGGGGACAGGGAAAACCGGGAGGGGGAAACCGGGGGACAGGAAGCTGTGAAGAAATCGAATTTCAGTTTTTTGCAGACGATCGAAAATGTATCACCAAGTGCAAAAGATCGCTCGTATGGCATCTAACTGCAAAATGGTTCGAAGCACAAACTCGTCTTTTCCCAAAAATTCGATTTCTTCACAGCTTCCTGACGGGACGTGCCCCATTTCGCTGATGCGCTAAACTGTCCAATTTTCCATCACCAACCTGGAGACCCGCCCAAACTCTCGCGTGTTGTTGGTAACCAGCGTCAAGCCCAGGCTGCGGGCGTGAGCCGCAATGAATAGGTCGTTCGCTCCAATCATGGTGCCCTGCCTTCTTAGGTCAGCGCGTATGCGGGCATAGTGCACAGATGCCTGGTCGGGAAAATCCAGAACCTCGATGTACTTCAGAAAGGCGTCTAACGCAGCTTCATCCTGTCGCCGCCGGGGAGAAACCTCGACTCCGAAAAGGAGTTCCGACTTTGTGATTACCGAGATGCACACATCGCTGACGGGAAGCGTACTGAGGCGCTTGAGCACCCCACTATTCGAGCGCTTCATGATGTAGGAACAGGTGTCCGTATCCAGCATGTAGCGCGGCATTACGGCTCACGTTCCTGCACCGGGAGATCCTCGACATCATCCATAAACTTGGCGGAGGCAACCGGCCCCTCAGCGAGGTAGGAAGTCCAATCAAACGGACGTGGAGACAGGACCACTTCGCTTCCTTCTTTCCGTATAAACACCTCCTGCGTCTGGAATTGAAACTCCTTGGGCAAGCGCACCGCTTGACTACGGTTGTTCATGAAGATCTTTGCTTTGCGTTGCATGCGGCCTCCAGACGGCCCCTATGGCATATACATATGTATATGCCATTCTACCGATATTCGTTAATCTTCGCAAGGCGCCCATTTCTCACGCCCGCGCTGGCTTCACATCCGTCCGAGAGAAGTCTTGCCCTTTAAACAAAAGCGGCTCTCCTTTAGATTTCGCCAGCGCGTAGGAAAAGCAATCTCCAAAATTCAATTTGGCGGGGTGGTCGCTGGTTTTTCCGAAGTCGCGGTAGGCCTGGCGCGCTATGCGAGCTTGCTCTTCGGTGACCGGCTCGATCGCGATTTGCGCCTCCTCGATCAACTCATCAAAACGGCGGCTGGCAACCGGATCTCTGCTGCCATCAATCACCGCCCCGGCTTCCAGATAACTCACGGCCGAAATACGACGCTGCCCGGCACGCTCAATGATTCTGGCGAACTCGGGCGCTTCTGCTTCAAAACGAAGAATGGCGATCAGGGCGGAAGTGTCCAGAATCATTTCGGCAGCCCTTTCTCGTCATAGAGAAGGTCGCCATGCTCGGCCGAGCGAAACGGTTCCTTCAGACGCGTCGCGCAGTCCCGGCCGATTTCGAGCAACCGGTCGGAGAGCTTGGCAGCGTGTTTGTCTTTATTCTGCACCCTTTTAAGCCGCTCGCGAACCGCTTCGGTGACAGCCTCGGTCAAGCTTTCCCCGGTGAGTCGTGCGAGTTGTTGAGCGAGCTTGTGAGTATCTTTGTTTTTAATGTTCAGGCTCATATGGTAGATATTCTACCCTAGTGGTCTACCATTCTACCATAGGACTGCAGCTGGAAATCACTCTTAAGCAAGAAATTAGCGAACATCCCCCTGTCTCCGGTTTCCAAGGCAGGCTTGTCTCTCCGCCCCCGCTTTATCGTTGACTGCCTGGCCCACATCCGATAATCTAAGACAAGATGCATTATCTGCAAGATAATATCCGTTCTTTGACAATCTGACTGGGGCGATAGCGTGGCTTCGAGAGCCCGGTGCCAGTTCCAAAATGGAACGTAAGGGCCCTGTCGCGTCCACGGTAACTCCCATGCTCTCAAGATTTTGCGTGTAACTCCTGTCAACTCAAAGATCTAGCACATAGTGGTACAATAAATCGTTTGTTTTCTAGATTTTGCAATTCAAGAGGGGGGAGGGGGTACCCAGCCGTAAGATTAACATCGTCCAAAAATTGGAGACGAGGATTGGCTCTCAATTCGATTACCTTTCCCTTGGCCCGTCCAAGCTCACGATCCGAACCATGACGGAATCCGCATGGCGCCAAAAACCGCTTGCACCGCAATCCTTAGCGGGTGCATACTTCGCACGACAGGGGGTGCTTCTATGAACAGAATTGCATTGTTTATGGCCGTTGCCCTTCTTAGCGTCGGCGTCGGTCATTCCACTACGCCGGCTGCCGACTGGGCGATTAACGCCACTGCAATTGAGGCGTGCAGCTGTCCACACTTCTGCATGTGTTATTTCAACGCACATCCAGCAGCTCACCACGAGAATGGCAAGACCGAACACTTTTGCAAGTTCAACAACGCATACAAAGTCAACAAGGGACATTACGGCAACGTCGACCTCACCGGCGCCAAGGTGTGGCTGAGCGGCGATCTGGGCGGCGACTTCTCGCAGGGTCAAATGGATTGGGTTGTCGCGACCTTCGACAAAGGCACGACTCCTGAACAAAGACAAGCCCTTGGGGAAATCCTGGGGCACGTATTTCCCGTGAAGTGGAACTCATTCCAAACCGCCGAAGGCGACATCGACACCTGGACCTTCGATAAAGACCAAGCCCACGCGACGCTTAACGGCGGCAAGACAGCTGAAATCAAGCTAAAACGTTTTCAAGGGATGACCGACGAACCGGCCGTGCTGAAGAACGTGAAGTACTGGGGCACACCGCGCAACGATGGTTTTGTAATGATGCCCAACGAATTGGAGACCTATAAGGAGGGCTCCAAGGCCTACGAATTCAAAGGAACGAACGGCTTCATGCTCACGTTCGATATGACGTCAAAAGACGTTCCCGCGCAGAAAGGCTCTTCGATGGCCTACTGACAAATCTTTCGACTTGCCGCCTGATGCGTCAGAGTCTTTCTGACGCATTTTTTTTGGCGACTGCCGTAAGCGCCGCCGTTCGAATAGCCGCGATCTTGAGACACTATCCCGCAGCTTTTATTGACTTGCGGGTCTCCCCGACGTAAGATTCGCCCGAATGATCGGCGAAACCATCTCGCACTACCGCATTATTGGAAAGCTGGGGCGCGGCGGCATGGGCGAGGTCTATCTGGCTGAGGACGAGCGGCTCGGACGCAAAGTGGCGATTAAGTTTCTCCCAGCCGAAGTAGCTACCAATGAGAATGCCAGACAACGCCTGCTGAGAGAGGCGCAGACCGCAGCCACTCTCGACCACCCCAATATATGCGCCATCTATGAGGTCGGCAAGGAGGTCGGCCACACCTTCATCGTCCTTCAATACATCGAAGGGGAAACCTTGGCTGCCAGGCTCAAGCGCCAGTTGCCCGATTTACGCGAGGCGCTCGCGATTGCGGCACAGGTTGCCGATGCTCTGAACGAAGCCCACGCACTTGGCATCATTCATCGCGACATCAAACCGGAAAACATCATGCTCACAATCCGCGGCCAGGTCAAGGTGCTCGATTTTGGTCTGGCCAAGGTTTTGCGCGATCCGGGCATTGCCGAACCCGACGCAAAAACCGGGACCTTGTTGAGCATGCCGGGAATGCTGATGGGCACAGTGCCTTACATGTCACCGGAGCAGGTTCGTGGCGAGGAGTTGGATTGTCGCAGCGATATCTTCAGCTTCGGCACTCTGCTTTATGAATTGCTGAGCGGACGCCGGCCCTTCGAGGCCAAAAGTACGGCCGAAGTCATCTCCGCGATTCTGACTCGAGACCCGCCGCCAATCACCCGCTCCAGCCTCGGCCATAGCGGCAACGCCGAGGAGCGGCTGATACGAAAATGCCTTGAGAAGGACGCAGCCCGACGCTACCAGTCGATGGGCGATTTGCTCTCTGACCTGGCACAAATGCGCCGTGAATACGAAAACGGACAAGGTCGACCCGCGTCCGAGGCCAAGCCTGTAAACGCAGCAGCCACCGGCGCTGAGCTCAGGCGCCGCCGACTTCGCGTTTCTAAGCTCGGGCTGGCTCTGACGGCGCTCGCGCTAGTAGTGACGGCAGCCGTGTACACGTTGTCTTTTCGGACCCCGAAGCCCACCTCCGCATCGGGCGTCAAGTCCGCCGACCCCGCGGCCTACGAAGCCTACATGCGCGGCATGGTTACTGTCAGAAGGGAAAATCCCACTGATAATGAAGCTGCCATCAAACTGTTCCAGCAGGCCGTGGCTGCCGACCCAAACTTCGCTGCCGCCTATGCCGAACTAGCCCGCGCCTATAGCATTAAAGTGCGTTTTTTCGCGCCTGTCGCTGAAAAGAAAAAGTTGAATGAAGATGCCGAAGTGAATGTGGACAAAGCGCTCGCGCTAGACCCCAATCTGGCGGAGGGTTATTTTGCCCGCGGTCTGATGTTGTGGACACCATACAAGCGCTTTCCTCACGAACAGGCAGTTCAGTCCTACAAACACGCAATAGAACTGAATCCTAATCTTGATGAAGCCCATCACCAACTCGGATTTGTCTACCTTCACATCGGCTTGCTCGACCAAGGATGGCAGGAGATTCAAAAGGCATTGGCGATCAATCCCGGGAACACTCTGGCGCGATACCGCTTAGGCGTCATCGACATGTGCCGGGGGAAATACGAAGAAGCCTTTCAGATCTTCAACAGCACTCCGCTGGAACAGAGCCCATCGCTCCTGGCATCTTATACGTCCACGGCTTTGTTCCGGCTGGGACGAAACGAAGAAGCCTTGGCGATCATCGAGCAATTCTTCAAAGACTATCCGAAGGACGAGGGCGGGCTGGTTACCAGCGTGAAAGCCATGATGCTGGCCAAGGCTGGAAAGCAACGCGAGGCAGAAGACTTGATGCAGCGCGCTGTCGATATTGGGCGAGGTTACGCTCACTTTCATCACACCTCATACAATATGGCTTCTGCCTACGCGCTCATGAACCAACCCGACCCCGCAATGAAATGGCTGCAAGTAACCGCGGATGAGGGCTTCCCCTGCTATCCGCTTTTTGAAGGCGACGCTAATCTGGACAACCTGAGAAAGGATCCTCGTTTCATTTCATTTATGGAGAAGATCCAGCAGCAGTGGGAGCATTACAATGCGACGCTGTGATTGCGGTCGAAATGCCAGGTAGCTGCAAGCCAGAACGGTTACCCGAAATCTCTACGCCTGCCCGACACACATATGTGCCGCAATGCGAGTGCATGAATGGGCTGTCGAGTCGTTCGGCGGATGTGTCTCTGCCCCGCTTTATCGTTGACTGCACGATACAAATACGATAATCTAAGACAAGATACATTATCTGGAAGATAATCGTCGATCTTTGACAATTTGATTCGGGCGATGGTGTCGCTCCCAGACCCCAATCCAAACGACGACCCGCGCCAGTTCCAAAACGGGACGCAAGGTTCGTGTCGCGCCCTCCGTAACCCCCATGTTCTCAAGATTTTGCGTGTAACTCCTGTAAACTCAAAGATCTAGCGCCTAGTGATAGAATAAATCGTTTGTTTTCTAGATTTTGCAATTCCAAAGGGGGGAGGGGGACACCAGTGCTAAGAAGTAAACCCCGTCCCAAAATAGGAATGCGAGACGTGACACACTTCAGGCCCAAGCAAAGTCGGGGTGAAACCGGACTTAGTGATTAGCCGGAACAGCGCTCGTGATTTGGTGAGCCCAGCGCATGGCTTCATTGGATTTTTCAGCCACGAAGGACAGAGACAACTTGAGCTGCTTCCCTAAGCGCGTAACCTGTTCCCACTCGCCAGCCTCTCGCGCCACCATCAGGTCGTAGATGTCCGAAAGGGGCGTCCGACCGCCGCTCTTGGCACCAACGAGTTGCGCCTTGATGTCAGGTTCCAACGAGAGCCCTTCGACCACCACTCCGATCGGGACTGACAGAATTGCATCCATCAGCGACAGCATTCCCATCAGGAAAAGATCCGACTGGCCGTGTTCGAGCTTCGGAGCGATCAACTCGCAGAAACGAGCTCGCACCAGCGATGCCAGAACCAGGTCGGAACACTTGTCCTGTCCCACTACCAGGGTGGTAGCCATTCGTATCCAGCGAACCGTTTCTTTTTCGCCAAGTAGACCCAACGCATGCCGGACCGACAAGACTGGCGCTGATAAGTTCAGAAGCGGCGAGTTCAAGTATCGCAGCAGGCGATAACACAGCGAAGGTTCATGCTTGATGAGAGCTTCTATCTCCGCAAAATCTAAATCGGATTTCGAGACTGCACCCAACAGCTGCATGTACGTGGCTTGGTTCGCAGGAATCTGCCTCGCTCGCAGGCTTTCGGGGCGGCGAAAAAAATAACCCTGGAAGCAGGTGAATCCGTTTTTCTTCGCGGTTAAAAAAACTTCCCGCGTCTCCACCTTTTGCGCCAGCATCCGGCAGCGCTCGCTGGCGTAGGTTGCCGCCAGGGAGGCGCTATCTTTTACTGGAATCTTGTTGATGTCGACTTTGATGAAGTCTGCGAATTGGACCAGAGCTTCTCTTCGGTCGCGCGGCTCAAAATTGTCCAGAGCGATCGCGTAACCCGCCTGTTTCAGTCGCTGGCAAGCGCGCACTATGTTTTCATCTGCGGCAACGGTTTCCTGTATCTCGACCACGACCTCGTCGGGAGGCAACAGGGCGAAGTAGTCGGAGAGCAAAGTCTCTTGCGTACAGTTGATGAATGCGACATGCCCGTCGCATAAGACCCGCAACCCCACCACGTTCAACGTATCGATGGTCGCAGAAGTCGCCCTCTCGGCATCGGCGGAGGTGAAGTGTTGCTGTTCCGGGCCCTCGCGAAAAAACAACTCATAACCGATTACCTTCTCCTCGGCGGTGAGGATCGGCTGCCGGGCTATGGAGGGCGTGGGCTTGGCGACAGGAGATGGCTGAGCTTTGGTACCCATGGCTTGTCATTCCATCGGCAAAGTCGGCCCTACACTTGAGTGCCGCATCCTCGGCAAAAGCGGCCAGTTAGATATCACTTATTTCGAAGGCTTCCCCTTAGCTTGCTCGAATTTCACAGTGCGCACAATCCCCTCACCCTCCTTCACGTAGACCAACTGATTGGGCTTGATGTCCTTCATCGTATCCACTTGCCCGCCGGGCCAGTGAATCTCGAGCAAATCCACTTTCTCAGCTTTGCCGAGGCCGAAGTGAATGCGCAGATCATTCTGCGAAATGTAACTGCCCCCGCTGCGCACTTCGTCGATCTGTTGATGAGGCTTGGCCTCATCCGGCGGGTGCGTGACGCACTTCACACGAGCCCCAATGCCGCTCCGGTTCGACTTGGTTCCAATCGTACGAACCTTGATCCAGTTGTGGTTTAAGCGAGAGTCGCAGCGCAAGAGCTGCGGCGGGCCGTTGATGGTATTGACCACGACATCGATATCGCCGTCGTTATCGAAATCGCCAAACGCACACCCCCGCGAGGCGCTGGGCGTGGAGATGCCGGCCCCGGCATTCAGCGACACATCCTCAAAATGCCCGTTGCGCTGGTTGCGATACAGCAGCTTCCGCTGCGCGTAGCCGGCCTCGGTCCTCAACTGTTCGACCTCGGGATATACGTGCCCATTGCAAATCAAAATGTCAGGCCAACCATCGTTATCAAAGTCAAAAAACCCGCAGCCCCAGCCCAGATACTGTGTGTGCATGCCCAATCCACCAGTGAAGGTAGCGTCGTCAAACTCTGCTCCACCGCGATTGTGGTAGAGCGACGGCGTATCTCCCGCAAAATTCGTCTTCACGATGTCCAGATTGCCATCCAAGTCATAGTCGGCCGCAGACACGCCCATGCCAGCTTGCGGTTTGCCGTCGGCGCTCAAAGCACAGCCCGCTTCGATGGCAATGTCTTGGAATTTGCCGTCCTTTTTGTTCTGATAAAGCGCACTGGCAGTCGAGTCGTTAGCAACATAGATGTCCGGCCATCCATCATTATCAAAATCGGCGACCAGCACCCCGAGACCGTACGTGCCATTGGCCCGCGTGATTCCGGCCACGTCGGACACATCGGTAAAGGTTCCGTCTCCGTTATTGTGATAGAGAATATTCTTCCCCCCGTTCAAGCCGGGCGGCCCGCACGCAACCATGACGCTCTTATAAAGGCAGGGTCCGGACTCCGGCACCGGCGCCGTGGCCAGATCAAGGTCGATGTAGTTCGCCACGAAGAGATCGAGGCGCCCATCGCGGTCATAGTCGACAAACGCGCACCCCGTTCCCCAGCGAGTCTTTTTGCTGGCAACTCCAGCCTTCTCGCTCACATCGGTAAAGGTTCCGTCCCCGTTGTTGTGGTAGAGAACGTTTTTACCATAGTAGGTGACGAACAAATCCTCGAAGCCATTGTTGTCGTAGTCTCCAATGCAAACTCCTTGCCCCCAGCCGCTATGGCTCAAACCAGCTTTGGCAGTCACATCAGTAAATGTACCGTCACGGTTGTTCTTGAACAGATGCGAAGCGGGCTCGTGGCCCGCCGGAAAACCCTCCAGACGCCACCCGTTCACCAGAAAAATATCGAGCCAGCCGTCGTTGTCGTAATCGTAGAAAGCCACTCCACAACCGGTAGTCTCGAGCAGATATTTATTCTTATGCTCACTGCCGAAAATAGTTTCTACATTCAGACCCGCTTCCCTGCCTACGTTTACGAAGCTGACGCCTAAATCAACATCCGGCTTCTCGTCCTTTTCCGGAATGGAGGACAAAGCGCGCAGGCGGAGCGGCCGGGCCAAAGAGAATACATTTTCCAAAGAAAGTATCAGCGCAGACCGGCTCAGCGATCGGAGGAGCTTGCGGCGTGAGAACTGCAAAAGGAAGTACCTGTATGCCCTTAGCTCGTGCTAGAATTCGCCCTTAATTCTGTAGGACAACCGCCCGATTTGCAAGCGGACACGCCTCGACGGGCTAACAGCAACGGAGTTTCGAACGACCCGTTCCAAGACTATCCGCGCTCACCGCAGCCGATGCAAACTATTCCGGCGGCTGTACGCTGCGCTTCTGCTGGCCGTTCTTGTGATCTCGGGCTCAGCTCAACAAAGCAGCCTGTCTCTGTCACGCCCCGTGCACCCCTGGGAATTTCTTTCAACCGTAGGGACGCGAGCGGGGATGTTCGGCAACGAAGCTGGAACGTTTGAAGCCTGGGTCTATCCCCTGAAAATTCTGCGCGATTTCCACCTCGTATTTCATGTTGAGGGCCGCGCGCTCCCGGCGGAAACACTGGCACGCACGGTTTCTGTCCAACCGGAAGCGTGCTCGATCCTATATGCAGGTGACACCTTCCAAGTCCGTGAAACGTTTTTTGTCCCCGTGCATGAACCCGGCGCCGTTATTCTGATCGAAGTCGAAACCGCGCACCCACTTGAGGTCGAGGCCGTCTTTCAGCGCGATTTTCAATTGGAATGGCCCGCAGGCTTGGGCGGAACCTATCTCAACTGGGATCCGGATCTGCACGCCTTCAAGCTGGCGGAAGAACAGAAGAAATTTGTCGCGCTTGTGGGATCGCCCACGGCCTCCCTCTCCAGCGAAGAGTACGCCACCAACTACTCTTCGTCCTCGCAAAACTCGTTCCTGCTGGGCCCGACCGCAAAAGGCAAAGACACGAGAATGATAGTAATCGCTGGTTCGGTGAATGGATCCAAAGAAGCGGAAGACTCGTATCACCGGCTCTCCAGCACCTATCCCGAACTACGGCGGACTTCCTCCGAATATTACAAGCACTACTTGAATGAAACCGTGAACGTGACGCTGCCCGACGCGCAACTGCAGCAAGCCTACGACTGGGCGCGCGTGAGCATGATTCAGGGCATGGTCAACAATCCATACCTCGACACCGGCTTGATTGCGGGCTACCGAACCTCGGGCGACACCGCACGACCGGGCTTCGCCTGGTTTTTTGGCCGCGACGCACTCTGGACTTCATTCGCGCTCAATGCTGAGGGCGACTTCGCCGACACGCGGACCGCGCTGGATTTTCTGAGCCGCTACCAGCGTGCCGACGGCAGAGTCCCGCATGAAATCTCGCAGTCCGCAACCTTCGTTCCCTGGTTCACCGACTATCCTTATCCCTACGCCTCGGTTGACGCCACTCCTTTATATATCGTGGCCACGAACGACTACGTCCGGGAAAGCGGGGACATCGGCTTTGCCCGCGACAAATGGGACGGCTTGTGGAAGGCCTACGAGTTTCTAAAATCCACGTACAACTCGCAGGGCCTGCCGCAAAACTTCGGCTTCGGCCACGGCTGGATCGAGGGTGGGCCACTGTTACCAGTGCAAACCGAGTTGTATCTAAGTGCGCTTGGTGCCCAAGCCTTGCACTCGCTCTCGAGTCTGGCTCACCTGACTGGGAAAGACGATTTGAGTAATAAATTGTCCGATGAATTTGATCACCAGAAACAACTGGTGGAACACTCATTCTGGTCGGCAGAGAAAAAGCTCTACGCCTACGCCTTAGACCCCAGCGGCCGACGCATGGAAACGGCCAGCGTTTTGGCCACGGTTCCGCTCTGGTTCGGCCTTCTCGACCAGGACAACGCGCAGCTGATGATTGACGAATTGGCCCATGTAGATCATCAAACCGACTGGGGCATGCGGATCATCTCATCGCAGAATCCACTGTACGATCCGGGCGGCTATCACTACGGCTCGGTATGGCCGCTGTTCACAGGGTGGGCCACGGTCGGCGAATATCGCTATCACCGTGCGCAACCCGCTTACTCGAACTTGCGTTCAAACGCGCTGCTGGCCCTCGACGGGGCATTGGGTCATGTCACCGAAGTTCTCTCCGGCGATTATTACCAGCCGCTCTCGACCAGTTCACCTCACCAGATATGGTCGGCTGCCATGGTAGTCAGCCCTTTGCTGCGTGGCCTGCTCGGCCTGGAGAGCGACGCGACATCGCACCAACTGCGCTTCGTCCCGCACGTACCCGCTGAGTGGAGATCCATCGAGGTCCACAACATTCATGTCGCGGACGCTATCGTCGATCTCAAGTACAACCGGACCGAAGACGGCATCACGCTGGACCTTCGGCGTACAGGCTCCGGCGACTGCAACATGGAATTCTCGCCCGCTCTCAGCCCGCGCACGGAAGTCGCAAGCGCGGAAATCAACGGTCGCCCCATTCCGTTACGCGTAGAACGCAACCACGAGGATCAACACATCACAGTGCGATTCCCCATTTGCGGCGGACCGAGCACGCTCCATGTCCGCCTGCGAAACGACTTTGCCTTCGACATTTCTTCGAATCTCCCGCGGTTGGGGGAACGCAGCCAGGGATTGAGAGTTATTTCCGAGTTGTGGAGTCCGAAAAACGAGAGCTTAACTGTGAACGTCTCCGGCATTCCCGGAAAGCAATACGATCTGATGCTATGGAATTCAGGGCAGGTCGCAAGTGTGGAGGGTGGCAAGCTCATCAGAGAAAAAATAGGTGAGGCGCGGATCCGCGTCGAGCTGCCGGGAACTGATTCTTCTTCCTACGTTGAGGGAAAGGTTCTCATCCATTTCTTGATCGGCAGCAGCGGTTTGAAAACCAGGCCAAGGAACCGTTGAACGGTTAAGAAATACTGCGCTACCGCTCGGATTTGCTGGTTCCAAGTTGCAAGCTGAGCTAGACTCTTACATTCGCCTAATCTCCTATTCATCCTCAAAGGAGGACGTTCTATGCTCCGCAAATCCGCGGCTTTAGTTTTATTTATCGCCGGTTTTTGTTGCGCTGTTTGCTGCCAAACCCAGCCCGTGGACCCCGAAGGCCACCAGTGGTGGCAGCACGCCGTGTTTTACGAGATCTATCCGCGCAGCTTCATGGACAGCAACGGCGACGGCATCGGAGATCTAAAGGGCATCGATTCCAAACTGGATTATTTGAAGAGCCTGGGCGTGGATGCCATCTGGATCACTCCGTGCTATCCCTCGCCGCAGGTCGATTTCGGCTATGACGTGTCCAATTACGAAGATATCGATCCCATGTACGGCACGCTCGCGGACTTTGATCATCTGGAGCAAGCGGCGAAACAACGTGGCATTCGTATCATCATGGATTTCGTAATGAACCACACTTCCGATCAGCACCCGTGGTTCATCGACTCTCGATCTTCGCACACTGCCGCGAAACGCGATTGGTACATGTGGCACGACGGCAAAGGCCCGGGACTGCCTCCGAACAATTGGATATCGGAATTCGGCGGATCGGCCTGGACGTTCGATGCGAAAACCGGGCAATTTTATTATCACTATTTCTACCCGCAGCAACCCGATCTGAACTGGCACAATCCTGCGGTGAAGGACGCGATGTTCGATGTCACCCGCTGGTGGTACAAGCGGGGAGTCGCGGGCTTCCGCCTCGATGCTGTCGACACACTGTTCGAAGACCCGCAAATGCGCGACAATCCCCTGCTCCCCGGCCTGAACAAATACGGTGATCCGAATGAGGAGAAGGTTAACAACACCAAGCTGCCGGAAGTTCACGTCATTTTGCGCGATTTGCGAAAGGTCGCCGACGAGCACAACGCTGTACTCATCGGTGAAACCTGGACTAAAGACGTGAGTGAGCTGAAACAGTATTACGGCGATCACAGTGATGAACTGCAGATGCCGATGGACTTCATGTTCACCAAGGTCGATAAACTTTCGCCGCCGGAATTCCGCAGGCAAATTGCAGCCGTCGACTCAGCCGGTGGCTGGCCCGTATTTGTCCTCAGCAATCACGACATCGTGCGGTCTTACGTCCGTTATGGAGATGGGCAGAACAACGTGGCCATCGCCAAATTGATGGCGTCGCTTTACTTGACTCTGCGTGGAACTCCGATCATGTACTACGGGGAAGAGATCGGAATGCAAAACACCGACCCGGTGCGAAAGGCGGATGTAAAGGACCCGATCGGGCGCCTGGGATGGCCGCTGGAAAAAGGCCGCGATGGAGAACGCACTCCAATGCAGTGGGACGACAGTCCCAACGCCGGTTTCACGCGTGGCACGCCGTGGCTTCCGGTTCCACTGATCTACGAGACGGTCAACGTCGCCAACGAACTCAAAGATCCCTCTTCCATCCTTAATATGTACCGCAGCCTGCTCGCCCTGCGGCATCAAAATCAAGTGCTGCTTGAAGGGGATTACGTGGCACTCAACGAGAGCGATGCCAACGTGCTCTCCTATCTCAGGCGTTATAAGAATGAGGCTGTGATTGTCGTGCTGAACATGTCTTCCCAGCCGCAAGACGTGAGCTTCGATCTTGCGCCCCAGGGCTTCCCCGCAAAGCGTGCGCGCACTCTGCTCACCACCCTGACTCCTGAGTCGAAAGAAGGCTCACTGTCACATTTAGCCCTGGCGCCGTTTTCGGTTTACATCGGAACAGTTTCGAAATGAGGCGGCGGAGCACATTGCTATCACGCGGAACCGGCAGACTGCGGTGAAGCCGACGCTCATGGGTCAGTTCAGTCCGTCGACGGTCCGCATCTCTTTAAGCACACCTAACTCCGCGTTCACTCGCCGCGGTGGTGTGCCCGTGGATTCGGACCCGACATAGTATTCGATGATGTTTCGTTTGACGTCTATGGGAATGATGCGGTCAGGTTTCGCCGTGATGCGCGCGAGCAGTTGCGCATACGTGTGGTCAGCCAGAGGGTAATCTCCGCGTTTGACTCGATCTCCAGTATCGAGATCAATGTTCGCAAGTGAGAGAGACGCGTAAGCATCGGTTTTCAACTTAACCAGGACACCGTTAAATGCGTCCACCGTGTGGTTGACACTGCGCAGGTACCATTCTTCCGTATCAGAATTCGGAATCTTGATTGCAAGATCCGAAGCAGAGCCGATCTTTGGAACGATCAGGACCAGAATCGCCAGCAGGTGAGCCTTAAATCCAGGTCCGCGATAGGTGTGCTTCCATTTCCTCTCATAATTTGTGCGAGCCACGCGACCGGCGAAAGTGCGATATACCTCATCATCCGGATGAGGAGGAAACTGGTGCCGATGCAGCACCACTTCTGCTTCTGCAAATGCCGGGATGAAGCTGCGTACTGAAGTGGCATAGCTTTGAAGCGCAGGATGGGCTCGACCCAGGACTTCATGAATATCAAATCCGTAAGTAGTGATGAAAGCCTGTTCCAGGAATTTTCTCGGCACTCTGAAACCAATAAAACTTAAATATGCCGGGGGCGCGAACGCTGAGCCTGTGAGTTCGTCAATGTCGAATGCGAATTCAGTTCTAATGTGACCGTGAGGACTCTGGTCATAGGTCACAGTACGTCCGAACTTACGCCTGAGCTTGGGAAATTCGACAGCGGTTGCTGGATTAATGGCTTCGGAGTGACCGACTGAGTCGCCCATGTAGTGGGACAAGGCCCCGATTGCAAAAGCGAATTCGTCGAGGGTGCGAGCGTTCCGAAGAAGCCAGGCGACGAAGTCGCCGGAGCGCACGTAATGCGTCAGATTGCTGAAGAACTGCTTGCCGAACGGATAGTATCCCATGTCCTGGATAGTGGAACCTCCATAGGCATAGGCATGCGCCTCGCGCAACTCCTCTTCCGTCGCACCTGGGAAACGCGCAAGCAGCAAGGGACGGATGGAATCGTTCCACGCCAGGTCAATTAATTCTTCGTGTGTCAGAACGGAGTACGCAGCGGTGTTGTTCGTCCAAAACGTGATTGCCAACAAGAGCGGCGCAAACCATTTTCGCATGATGCTCCAATCGGACTTGCTGAGGATGCGACCCCGACGGCGGCCTTATCGACGATAACGAAAGAGTAGATTCGAGCACAAGAACGAATGCAGCTGCGCTTTTTACTGATTTATCTTTCTGAAATGGTAGCTTAGCGTGATTCCAGCCCAGGACGGCTTCCGCACGCCGACAATCCGCTCGAAGGGATTTGCCTCACCGGGTAGCTCTAAAGTTTCCAGGGTTTGCCCCGTGTAGCCGTTCGCCAACAAGAAGTGAACCCCGGCATCGAATAGTCCATCGCTGAAGCTGCGCGTGAAAGATCCGCGAATCTCCCGCACCGGCACAGCCGTAAAGCCGTCGCCCAGAGGCTTGCGGCCAACGTATTCCAGTTCTGCTCCGGCTCGCAGTCTCCAGGGCAAGCGAACTGTTGTCCCGGACACATCCCAAATCAGACGTGGCGCTTCCGGGACAGGCTGCCCGGTGAGCGTTTCCGTAGCCGTGGCTCGCGCGAACGTCGCCTGCAGTGAGCCAAACGAAAAATGACGATGCGCCGCCAGCATCAGCGAACGAACCAGCGATGGACCCACATCTTCCTGCAATCCGGTATCGGGATCGATTTTAGCCAGTTCCTGCGAATTGCTGACCTGGCTCAACGTCAATCGAAATTGAGTTCCAGCCACAGTCTCGGCAGCGACGAACTGATAGGCGCGGGCAGTTGCGATTGGAGTTCCCTGACTTTCCCCCAAGCCCATTCGGGGATCATTGGTGTGAAACGCCTCGCCGTAGCTGAATGCCAGCAGAGGGATATGTGTTTTTTCGGGAGCATGAAAGGCGATTGTAACTCGCGGAGAAGTCAGACCCGAGGTGACTCGATACGAATTCGCGGGAAATAGCCGGTCCGTATTGTTGAAGAAAATCTCATCCCTGCGCACACCCAAGCTGTAGCTCACGAATGTCGAAAGCATACCGTTGATGGCGGCGTAGGGCGCGACATCCCCGATGGTGAAGTTGTTCAGTGTTACGGGCTGAAATATTCCGGTCGCGTCTGGCCGCGCGAGTTCGGCATTTCGTGGGACATCCTGCCTCAGGTCCAATCCCATGCTGAAGTTGATCTTGCCATTGATTTGTTGGTTAAAGGATGTGTTGCCTCCGGCAACAGTTCGGAATTCCGACTGGCGGATCAGACCAGCCCCAAAATCCGACTGCAATCTCAGACTGTACGTACGAAAGAATCCGGAGAATTGTATTTGCCGTTTGTCGGAGATTTGCCAGGTATCGCTGGCGACGAATAGCGATGTGTGCGTGAGATCTTGTTGCCGCGGGTCGATGGTGTCGCCCGGCACCCGGGTATCAATCGGTACGAGGCCGGGGATGTGCGAGAAACCGTAGTAGCCTGCTCCGAACAGCGTGAGCTGATGGCGGCCAAAGGTAAACGATCTTTCTCCATTGATCTTGTATTGTTTGCGTTTCTCGGGGAAAGCCAGCAAGCCGTTTCCACCGGCAATCTCCATTGCCACCCATGCGCCGGTTTGTGGATTTGCCGGACTCCATCCGGTTACGAAGTCGTAGTCGTGCAGGTCTCCGCTGATTTCAGCGAACGGTTCGAGTCGCGGACGCAATCCATATGCGACCGCAAGGTTCACCGCATTGTTCCCATGCCGCACATCGAAAGCGCCGGCGTCGGTCGCGACGTTCCCCATGCTCGCTGGAATCAGCAGGTTCGGATCGGCATAGCCGTTGCCATGCGCATTTGCCGGCAAGTTGTTCTGAAACAAAAAGTCGCCGATCTGGATGTATTGGGCGATTGGCTCGCCGTGATCGCCTGCCACCCCGGGGGCAAAATATTGCGGCGCTTTCACACCTCCCGACGCTGTCTCAGACGGAAAACCGGGCACTGAGACCGGCATGCCGGGCAGTCCCGGGCTCGCTGCGAGCAACTCATCCACTGGGTAGACGCGAGTGGACGGGTCGGTCGCCAGATCGTCGGCGTTAGCGATTACCGTAGCGGTCGACGATGCCCCTACCTGAATCTTGATTTCCGTGTCCGAGTTGATGGATATAGGCAACATCACCGGAGCGTGACCCTGCGCCAAGACCTGCAACTTGTAATCGCCTGGGCTTAGGGACAGACGGAAGTTTCCCTGCTGGTCGGCTGTAGCGCTTGTTTGTCCTGCTTGCACGGTCGCAGCGGCGATCGGAATTCCATCCCCGGTCACCAGCTGCCCGCTCAGGCTGAGCCGTGTGAAGTTTCCGGGAGGCGGATTGGGTTCTGCTGGCTGGTTGTTGGCATCGTCAGTTGCCAACGCAGAAGCAGCCAGCAGAAACACAATCGTCACGATGTGGAGCAGTCGCTGCATTCGATCCTACCGTCTCACATCTTGCATGAGGCTTGCCAACGTAATGCGCGCCTGCTCCGAGCCCACGCTGTTCAATTCGACCGACTCCCGCAGGTAGCGTTCGGCGGCAGCTTTGTCCCCGGATTTTAGCGCGATCTCCCCGGCATGACGGAATATCTTTGCGTCTCGAACGCCGACCGCCAGAGCGGCTTCGATCTGTTTGCGTGCCTCCGCGAATTGTCCGTTCCCGTACAGCGCCCAGGCGTACGAATCTAAAGTAAAGACATCGTGGCGGCGTGCGATTTCCCGCTGCGCCACCTCCAGAGCCTTGTCTGGCCGGTTCGCGTAATCCGTATAGTCGAAGATCAGCTCGTGATTGGAGTTGTCGCCGCGATTGGTTTCGAGCAACGACTTCTGCTCAAACTCGGCAAAAGCTTGGTTTGCCTCGTCCATCTTGCCGGCCAACTGCAACGCTTGTGCCAAGTCGAACAAATTCTCCGCATGCGGGGCTGCCTTGTAGCGCTGCTTCAGCAACTCCACGGCATCGTCGTATCGCTTCTGCTGGATTCTTACCTTCGCCAGATTGCCCAGTGCATAGTGATAGCCGGGAAACATGACAAGCGCCTGCCGCGAAAGCTTCTCCGCCTCATCGATTTTTCCGATCGCCAGGTTGAGGTGCGCCATCTGGGTCACGATCCAAGCTCCGTCTTCGGCTTCGCCCGGCGGCGTCGACTGGTATGCCATGTTCATCAATTCCAGCGAACCTTCGATGTCGCCAAACAGTTCACGCAGATATGCAGCCCGCGTCAAACCAGGAGTATTTCCCGGCTTAAGGTCGAGCATCCACTGCGCCGCCGTTTCTGCGTCCTTATAGTTGCCAAGCTCTACATTGGCGTCAGTGAGAAAACCGTACAGCATCACGTCGTCCGGCATCTTCTGGTTGAGCTTTTTCGCCGCGTCAAGGGCCGCGGCGAACTCATGCTTGCCGAGCAGGAGCCAAACGTGGATCCTCTGTCCATCAAAGTTGTCCGGGGAGATCTCAAACGACTTCTGTAATGTCTCCTCCGCCTGCGCGTAGAACCTGACGTCGGACGTTTCCCGTGCCCGCCGTGAGAGAGCCAAAGCAAGTGCGTTGTAAGCTTCGAAATCCTTTGGGTTTTTCTCGATTAACTTGCTCGCCTGAGCCATGCTTCGTTCGGCAGGCGAGAGCTTGCTTTCCGCGCCTGGGCCTTGCGCAAATCCGGCAACCGCACCCAGAAGCAACAGTAGAAGAGCCGCAATTCGTCTCATGACAGTCCTCTCTTTTAAACTTTGATTTCTTGGAAAAAGTTCGTGGCCGCAGTTGCCCGCAGCCACGAAGCAGAGTTATTTCACAGGGCAGATATCATTGGCTTGGCCGGTGCAACCTCTCTGGCCGGGTCCAATGTGGTGGCTGTTACGCCCGCTGTGGGCCGGTTTCACCCACGGGAACGTCGTGCCATAGCCCACATCGTTGAGCTGCACGCCATCGCCGATCCGGGTGCCATATTTTTTCGGGTCGACCAAGATTCCACCCACGGCGCGAGCGGCGATATCGACCACGTCGTCGATAGGCCGGCGTCCGTCCGGAAATCCGGCCAGGTCCCCTACCAGGAAGCCAAGGCGCTTCTGGTTTCCGATTCCAGTTGGCGGAACGCCGGTGTTCAGGCGAAGCAAGTCCGCGACCGGCCCTGCATCACCCTTGCCACAACCTGGACAGATTGGCGGCTCGTATTGCGCCAGTATCAGCAGGTCGTTACGCGGCGGAGGTGGCACCGGAATCCCCAGCGAAGCGAATAACTGTGCCAGCAGAGGATTGAGTACGAAGCCGGCGAACTGCTTGTCGTTCACCGGGAAGTCGGTGCTGAACTTGTCCTTGGAGCCGGTTCCAATGATCAGTTCATTAATCAGCGGGTTGCCCTCACGATTTACCTGCCGCCACTGGCCAGCGCCGGGATCCGTTCCATCCGCAACCCGCCGCACGCTGACGCGTTGACGAGACGTCGCTCCGTAGGTTCCGATCACGGCATCCTTGTCATTTGCATTGTGTCGCTTCCCGTCTACGGTGAGCATTGTGATGGGAACTTCCAACACAATGGAGTTCACGTTGAAACCGGCCACTGCATCGGGGGCATAGTTGTGTGTATCGTCCGCATCCTCTGCCTCGGAGAGCACACCGCCCACACCCATACGGAAGTTGAGCGAGTCAAAGGCTGCGCCCAGATCGATGAAGAACGGATCGTCAACCGTTCCCGCGAACACGCGCACGTTGTTGCCAAGATCAAAAATACCTTGTCGGAACAAGTCGTCATAGGTCGGCATGGTTTGTGGACCGACATTGGAAGGCACCGCATACAGCGTCTTGCCTTCGCTCAGTACGGTCCGCACGCCGCTCTTGAGCATGACAACCGAATACGTCTGCCGAAGACTCAGACCTTCTGAACCCTTGCCGGACAGCGAGGTAATCGGAGGAATGCCGGCGATGCCGCCGACAAATCCGGTGAACACATCGGGCATTCGGATTTCTGTCTTGAAACGGAATTGGAAGGTGATGTCCGGAATTCCGTCGCGGTTATTGTCGACGTGCATTTCGTAGAGAACGTTTGGATCGAAAGGAAAGTAGTTGGGTCCGTTCGACGGTTCCAGGAACCCGTCGACGTTGAGAATCATAGTGACGCGATCCGGGTGGTCGTAGCTGACAAATGCGTACCAGTCAGTCACGTCCGCGGAGTGATCAAGCGCAGAGATGGGAGCTTCGCGATGGCTGGATGCGAACAGGCTGGCCGGGGCCAGCATGAACAGCGCCATGGCGAAGGCCACCATTGTTTTCATCGGCTTCATAAGATTTTCCTCGGGGAACTGGAATTGGTGGACGTCGCCATCGTGGGCTAGACCGTTTGGGGCGCGGCGCCACGCCCTAACGGTTAACGACCGGCTTCGTCTACTGGATCAAGTACGGGCCCGATCGCAAATTGGATTTCCCGATGTAGGGCGGAGACTCCTGTCCGCCGTTCTTGATTTTGAAGTTTCCGATGATTTTGATTTTGGTGCACGGATTTGAGTTCTGATATGTCCGAATTAATGCCAAAAACGGCGAACAGAAGTGTCCTCTCTACTCGGCTGCTTGTCGAACATTGCGGAATGCTGCTATGGTTTCCCCGCAGGTCAAAGAGACGGCTTCGGTCGGCGCGAGATGGTGAGCGCAATCCAGCTTGGGCTACCCATCCGTACTTCGAGGGAAGAGAGATTAACTGCTTGTCCGGCACTGAGCTAAAAGGAGATCTGACCGACGCTGCCGTATTGTCGGCGATCCGCTCGGGTGACGCGAATGCGATAGCAGCTTTGTACGATCGTTACTCGGCTGTCGTCTACGCGGTCGCCCTTCGTGTGCTGGGCGACACGGGTGCTGCCGAGGACGTGCTTCAGGAAGTATTCATGCAATTGTGGCGCAATCCGGGGCTGTTCGATTCCAGCCGTGGCAGCCTGGGCCCATGGCTATCGGTGATTGCGCGGCATCGCGCCATTGATGGGCTTCGCAAGCGGCGTCCGGAGACAGATATTGCGGAGGTAGTAGTTTCGGTTGAACCCGATATGGTGGGAGATGCAGAGCGCGCGCGGGCGATGGAAAAAGTCAGGGGTACGCTGGGCTCCATGCCCTCGGCGCAGCGGAAGGCGCTGGAGATGGCTTACTTCGAGGGGCTCTCGCACAGCGAAATTTCAGCCAAGACAGGAGAGCCATTGGGGACCATCAAGACTCGCATTCGAGCCGGACTGCTGGCTCTGCGTAAGGCTTTTGCAACATGAGCGTGCACGAACAATTCGCCGAGGATCTCGCGCTTCACGCGCTTAATGTGTTGGAGGGGGACGAGCGCGCGGCGCTCGAAAAGCATCTGGAGGAGTGCGCCGCCTGCCGCCGCGAGTTGGAGCAATTGCGGGGTGACATGGCGTTGATGGCGTTGTCGACGGCTGGGCCGATGCCGCCGCGACGGGCGCGCCAGCGTCTGTTAGAGGCAGTGGCCCGCGAACCGCGTCGAGTGGCGGCTCCCGCCCGGCAGGGCTGGTGGACGTTTGTACCGTGGGTGGCCGCAGCGGCATTGGCCGTGGGACTAGTAGCCGTGTGGCTCCAGAAATCGGATCTCCAGCGACGGATTGCTGGCTTGCAAAATCAGTCGGCCCAGCAACAGGCAGAACTGCAACGGGCTCGGGAAGTCGTATCGACGCTCACGGCAACGGATGCGATGCGTGTTACACTTGTCGCGGCAAAGAATCCGCCTCAGCCGGAGGGCAAAGCGGTCTATGTCCGCGATCGCGCCAGCCTGATTTTTCTGGCTAGCAACTTCCAGCCGCTGCCGCCGCAGAAAGCATATGAGCTGTGGCTGATTCCTACCAATGGCTCGCCGATTCCCGCCGGGATTTTCAAGCCTGACGCTCATGGCAGCGCAGCCGTAATCAACCCTCCACTTCCCAGGGGCGTCGAGGCCAAGGCCTTCGCAATCACGGTGGAGCCAGAGAGTGGCTCGTCAGTTCCGACGATGCCCATTCTAATGATTGGAGCGGGGGAGTAGGGCTTCCGGAGCTATCTCAAAGCTCACAGCGAGGATAACCTCGCCAGCGCCAACTTGGCAGCGTGATAACCGCACATGCCATGCACGCCACCCCCAGGCGGCGTTGATGACGAACAGATGTATAAGTCTCTTGCCGAGGTCGCGTAATATCGCCAAGTCGGTCGAAATAGAGTTTGGCGAAGATTCATCGCGCCGCCTGCGATGTCACCGCCGACCAGGTTGGCATCCATCGATTCAAGGTCCGCCGTAGAAAAAACCCGGCGCGCCAAAACGCACTCGCGGAATCCAGGAGCGAAGCGCTCGACCTGACCTTCAAGTTTTTTCAGCATGTCCACCTTCGACCCGTTAGGAACGTGGCAGTACGCCCACGCCGTGTGTTTGGTCGTAGGGGCGCGCGAGGAATCAAATAGACTAGGCTGAGCGAGCAAGACGAACGGCGAATCGGCGTGCTGCCCATTTCGCACTGTCTGTTCCGACGCGGCAATCTCGTCAAAAGTCCCGCCCAGGTGCAGGGTCGCTGCGCGCAAGCATTCGGAAGCCTTCCAGGGGATGGGGCTGCTCAATGCGTAATCGACCTTGAAAACGCCAGGGCCGTAACGAAACCCCTGCAGCTGACGTTTGTAGCTGTCGGATAAGCGTTGGCCGGCAATTTTGAGAAGCTGCCGCGGGGTCAAGTCGCAGAGAATCAGGTCATATTTCGACAACGACGCGAGAGATTCTACCCGCGACGAAGTCTCCACTTTACTTCCGAACGTGGACAGATAACTCCATAGCGCGTTTGTAAGCGACTGCGATCCACCGCGTGGAATCGGCCAGCCAACGGCATGCGCCGGCATGGCCATCAACATCCCAAACGCACCACTTAAAGGTTCGTCGAGACTGAGGAACGAATGCGCAGCAAGGCCCGCGAATAGCGCGCGCGTTCGCTCGCTGTGAAAGCGCCGGGCAATCGTCCTGGCCGAACGGAGCGCGTTCATCCCAAAACGCACCATGAGCCAGGGATGTTTCGGAGTGGAGAGAACCGGGCGAAGCACCTCAGGAGCAAATTCACGCCAGTGCTCGACAAACGGCTGCATGAGCTTGCCCCAGGCATCGCCGTCTGGACCGAGTGCAGTCTTGGCATCGCCCAAGTCGCGCTCCAGCAGGACTGCGGTTCCGTCGTCGAGCGGATGGGCGAGCGGAACTGGAGAATGAATCCACTCCAGTCCATGATCTTCGAGCGGCAGCGAAGAGAAAAACGGTGAACCTGCACCCATCGGATGCACCGCTGATCCAAAATCGTGCCAGAATCCTGGCAGCGTCAATTCCATCGTGCGCGCTGCGCCGCCTGCTGTCGGTTCAGCCTCGAACACATCGACTTGCAGACCCGCCTGGGCCAATACGATGGCCGCAGCCAGCCCATTCGGACCCGAGCCCACAACGCATGCCTTGCGACTCATCGCAAATCTCCAACTAAGATTGTTGCGCCCGCAATTCTCATTGTCGAACGCGCTACCATAAACTATTCCTTCGGCCACTCGACAGCTTTGATTTTTCCATCAGGTTCCAGCTCCAGCGTGGGCGCATAAAGGCCAACCAGTTGCCTTCGCCACCACCTCCCGGTTGCGCGCTTTTCGGCGATCGTCGTGAACCAGTATTGCCAGCGCACTGCCCGGATCTGATGTGGGGGCTGTTGCGAAAAAGGATTGCCGGCAAATAGCGCGAGAACATCCTTATCGTTCGAGAGCAGGAGCACTTCGGTGTTGGGCACGATCGGATATTCACGCCACGATCCCAGGGAGGCGAACCACAAGTTCCAATCAAAGCGCGGCTGATAGGGTGCATAAATTCTGGGGGGCTCATCCAGTTTTTGCGGCTTGTAGCGAAACGGATATGCGACCCATGTCTGTCCGTCTCTGGAGCCCTGGAACTCAATTTCGTATCGTTCGCGCGTCATCACCGCGAACAGTCCGTAACGATTCGCGATGCGGAACGGCTCCAGCGCCTCCACCGGAGAAGTAGGTAAAGGAACCTTGGCAAACATCCAGATGAGTTCTGCCGTCGTCGCATAGAAAATCCACGTCAATATGAGAGCGCTGGCAGAAAGCTTCAAGACACGCCAATCGCGACCGCGGCTCTTCCCGCTTGCCAGTTCTGGCTTTGGCGACTTTTCTGAAATTCCAGTCCTGAGCCGCACTCTCCACCTTTCCGGTATGACGCTTAGCAGAAAGCGGTCATCGAGCAACAGCACACCCATCGCGAGAACCAGATAATTCAAAAAGGTGTAGTTCGCGGTCAGGATTACGCCGATCTGCCATGGCGTCACAATAAAAAAGCATACGATTCGCCAACGCCGCGGCAGAAAAAGCATCCAAACCAGGCCCAACTCAAGAGCCAGCGTGGCATACACTGTCCCGGCATGAAACCAGTGCCGCAGGTGCTGCACGTACCAACCGATCCACGTAGGCAAAGGTCCGTTCTGGTAGTACTCATCCATTGCCGTGAAGTTGCGCCACTCGGGATCTCCGCTTAAAAGCTTCACCACCCCGGACTCGAAGTAGATGCGAAACCACTCCCACTGCAGCAAGAACAAACTGGCGCGCGGGGCAGGATATAGGCGGCCTAGTCCCGGGCGAAATCCGGGCGGGGCAAAAAAGAAGGCGATGAAACCAGCCTCCAGCAGCATGCCGTCGGATTGATAACCGGAGAAGTCCTGCGCGGCGCTGACGAACGACAGAAAGCCCACGAAACAGATGACCAGCATGCCGCGCGGCCACAGGTTCAGGACAAGCAGCACCGAGGCCAACATCCCCGCCGAGCACAGCGCTCTCAACATGAGCGGTCCACTCGAGAACCACAGCAACGTCGGCGCATACCATATTCGCTGCCAACTTCCGAGTGATTGCCCTACCGCCTGAAGATAGCGGCCGGCGGGCAGTATACCTTCGGGGCCGATGAGGCCGCGAATCTGAAAGGCTAGCGAGAAAAATGCGGAAAAGTAGATAGCGCCGAGCGCGCGAAGGAATAACCGGCGCGGAATGAAACGGTCTGGATCTCCCTGTTGCGGACCAAAGAGCCAACCGATCGCGGACGCAAGGCCTCGGTCCATGACCGTTGCAATTATACGAAGAAACAACTTCAGATGCTGTTCACTGTGCGGATCGGACGATTCTCTTCTACAAGCAGCATTGGCAAAGTCGCTCAACAGTTGAGCGGAACCGCGACGTTTTCGCTGAATCGATCATCATCGTAAACTCAGCTTCACATCGATCGCTTCTTTCTCTGAGAAGCTTTGTGCTTTCGCACGTAAGAAAGCCCTCTCCCTACACACCTGGGGTCACTCGAAAACGAGCGGCACGGCAACTACCAGGTGTTGTAAGCTGTACCGTCGCTGCCGGTGGCGGTCGATCCGCTGTGCACGTCGAAGATTCCAGGTTCCTTTTGATCCACAGTCATGATCGTGTCGGACTCTTCTTCGACGGTCCAGCTATCGTTGCGGCCGGTCATGGGGTCGGTCGGAATCTGCTTGAAGTAGCCTGCGGTAACCAGGTCTTCCAAAGACTGAGGAGCTTTCTGTTTGTCCAGCGTGTATTGCGAAATCACGGAGCGGAGCGCGAAAAGATTCTGTTTCAGCACCGATTCCCGGGCGCGCCAGATGGATTGGTTGTAAGCCGGGAGCGCGACCGAAACCAGGATCAGAATGACGCTGATGACGATCATCAGTTCGATTAAGGTGAAGCCATGGCTGCGCTTTTTACGAGATCTTGCCATTTACCAGTCCTTGTACTTGGTCCCGTCCAGCGCCGTGTCTTGCGATTTTGTAAACACGTCGAAAACGTTTTGCTCACCCCAGGAGTCGGATTCCGGGTCGTCCTGCATGGAACGCATACCCCACTCGGTGCTGTTGGTCATCGGATCAATCGGAACCCGGCGCAAAAACTTTAATTTCTTGCCCTGTACGTCCACTCCTTTCACCAGCGTGTCCAGATCGGGCGGGTAGTTTTCCGAGCCCACTTTGGTCTGAAAGGCGCCCCGGTCGGCGGCATCTTTGTAACGGTCGATGGCGTCCCGCAGATCCCACAGGGCACGCCGCAGTTCGTGCTCCTTCTCGCGCTTGATGCTTATCCGCACCAGAGGGACCGCCAGGCTGCTCAGGATTAACAGAATCGCCGTGGCCACAATCAGCTCGATGAGCGTGAACCCACGCATCTTTCGGACGACGTTTTTTCTGGCGACCAGCTGCATATTCTAATGATGTGCCGGTGGAGTCCCCTTGCAATGAACTGCGACTCAAGCGGCTGAATCCGGACCTGTTTTCCGCGAGTTACGGCTTGCGCCGTGAGCTGCATTCTTACGCCGCTTCGCGGCTAACACTTCTTTCTGCCGTTTCCAGACAGCTTGGCAACACTATTGAATCGTCACATTCATGGCCGCGCCGGCCGCGGGGGCGGATTGCATGCCGGGATCGCGCACGCCTCCCCTGGCGATGGTTAGCGTCGATTGTCCGGGGGCCTTTGCTGCCAAGGTCAACGTCAGGACTGTACCCTGTCCTGAAATTCCGGCGGCGCCGGGCGGCCGCGTCGCCGTAATCTGCAAGGTTCCACTGGTGTCATCGTCGCGATGGACCAGGGCTACGGCCTGGCCATCCTGCGAAAGAAAGCCTCCATTCGATACGTTCACAACCTGCAGCATTTTCGGATCGTAGCTGATCTGCAGCGGCACGGAGAACGCGTTCTGAGCTCCGCTGAGCACAATATTCACAGCAAACGTCGACCCCTTCGCCTGGGTAACACTGGCTGGATCGAAGCTGAAGGCGGTGGGGCCGGTCGGAGCTGATCCTGGTGATTGATTCGCGGGGCCAGCAGGCGGCGTGGGCGTGCCCTGCGGCTGTACTGGCTGAATCGCAGGAGCCTGAACCGGCGCCGCCTGATGGCTCACCCGGCGCAACTCAATCGCGTTGGCCGTGCCTACGTCCAGTGCCTCCTGATTCATGTCGTTGTATTCGTGGGCGCGCACGATGTGTGGAATAAGGACGAAGACGGTCTCGGTCTCCGAGTGATCGGTATTCGTCTGCCCGAAGAGATATTTCAAGATTGGAATCTGAGACAATCCGGGAATGCCGGTCAGCGACCGAGTCTGGGAGTCTTCGAGCATGCCGCCGAGCATGTTGACTTCGCCTTCTTTCAGCCGCACTTCATGCTCGATCTTGCGCTGGCCGATCACGGGCTGGCTGATGCCGCCGATGTTAGAGGTGCCGGTCACCGAAGAAATGTCCATCACGACCTTTAGGGTCACTTCGCCGTTGGAGTGGACTTTGGGCGTGATATCAATGTTCACGCCTACGTCGAGATACTGAAACTGCGTATTCACCAGGGGATTGATGCCGACGCCACCGATGCCAGGCTGGAAAGAGCCGGTCGCCACCGGTACGCGGTCGCCAATCTTGAGCGAGGCCTTTTGGCCATCCACGGCGCGAATCTGCGGTTTCTGAATGAGCTTGGTGCTGGTGTCGCTGAACAGGGCCGTGGCCGTCGCTTGCGGAATGGTGATGGTGAAGTCGGTTGCGTTCAGGTTGGCAATCTGATTGAGGTTGAGCTGGTTGGGCGTGCCCGTGGTGCTCGATGTATTCCCAGTGGTGGTGCTGGTGGTCGTGCCCGTGTTGGTTGTCGAATTGGTGATGTTGTTCTGCAAAGCTACAGTCGCACTGGTGGGTGGGCTGATGCCTAGCGTCTTTGACTTGTCCCGGTTGATCTGCAGAACGGCAACATCCACAATGACTTCGGCCTTGGCCTTATCCAGATCGCCGACCAATTTCTGGGCCAGCGCGATCTGGTCGGGAGTGCCACGTACCACGATTGCGCCCTGCGAAGGCAAGGGTTGAATACGGGAAATTTCCAGAATCTGCCGCATGGCATTTACCACATCCTGCAGCTCTGTTGGCTGGGAGAGGTTTGCCAAGTAGAAAGTTTTGATAACGCTTTGCTCAAGATCTTTGCGCTTGGCCGGATTATCGGCAGCGACAAAAATCGTGTTGGGTGTCACCGGCCGCCAGAAGGTTTTTGATTCCAGCGCGATAATTTCCAGCGCTTCTTCGAGCGACACGTTGTTCAGCTCAATCTTGATGCGACGGGAAGTATAGTCGGGATCAAACAGCACATTGATACCCGCCAACTTGCCCACGGTCTCGTAAATAACCTTGGAATCTTCGGTGATCTTAAGATTGATCGGAACGTTCGAAATGGTAGCCAATTCCACCGGGCCGCCTGCCTCCGCCAGGCGCTTTTGCACGCCACTCGGCGGAGGAGCAGCCGCCTTTGGCCCATTCGCTTTAGCCGCCTCGATCATCTGCTTGGTGTGACGGATTTCCTGCTGGGCGATGGCGCTGGAGGGATCAATCTCAATCGCTTTTTGGAATTCGGCGAGAGCAGCGTCGAGTTGGCCGGCCTCGCTGAGCAACTGTCCGCGATGTACGTGCGATGCTCCGGCCAGAAAACGCAGACGCTCAAAGGCGGACCGATAGGTAAGATCACCCGGCTTGAGGTCGTAAGCCTGCTTGTAATAATCGTAGGCTTGCTCGTAATTTTGTCGAGCCTCAGCGTCCTTGCCTTTGGTGTAGAGAGACTTGGCCTTGTCGGCTGCGATGGCTACGGTTACGGCCAGGACTAGCAGCACCATCGCCGCCGAGCGGATCAAGCGTTTCATTAAAATCCCTCTCAAACAGTTTTCTCCCGCTGGCCGGCCAGCCACGGGATGCAACTCTAAATTATTGCCGAAGATAGCGTTAGCTGCGCGATTATAGCATCGCCTCGCAGGGTACCGAAGTCACTGCTAGGTGGCAGTTACACTCTTTGGTTCTAGTACTGAAGATGCGATGTTTCTGCCTTCCCCCAATTCTCATTCCGCAGCGGAAACCCTTTGCACCACAGAGTCACTGAGAACAGAGACAATGAGAAATCTTCTCTGTGTGTCTGTGGTGCAATAGCTCAGTGCTGTCTCTGCAATGAGATAAGCTATAAAAGAGCATGCCCCGCGCCCACCCAACCCGCCCGAATCCGGAGAAAAATCCCCGCCGCGATCCTGCCGCAGCGGGGCAGCGTGATGCCTCTGTGAATAGGATCGCCTCACATAACTACTTCTTGCTGGAAAAATTTGAGGCGGGGGTGGCGCTGACCGGGACTGAGGTCAAGTCGGTCCGGGCTGGACGCACCAATCTTAAAGACGCTTACGGCCTGATCAAGGACGGCGAACTCTGGCTGTTGAACTGCCACATAGGTCCCTACGAGCATGGCAACATCTTCAATCATGCGCCCTTGCGGACGCGAAAGCTGCTGGTTCATAAAGAAGAGATCCGCAAGCTCATCGGGAAAACCCAACAACGCGGGCTGACGCTGATTCCCACCCGGATGTATTTTAAAAACGGTAAAGTAAAAGTTGAAATAGCGCTCGCTAAAGGTAAGCAGTTGTGGGATAAACGTGAAACCGAACGCCGCAAGACTGCAGACAAAGAAGCAAGAGAAGCGATCGCGAGATCACGAAAGAGCTAGGCATGCGGGGTGGACATCGCGGTAGGTTGCGAGATCCGTTAATTCTAGTCGCCTTGTCCGCGGGTCTTATCGCTTTCGTCGTGCAGTCTGGGGAGCTAGGCTCAGCCGACACCATGCATCGCCTTCAAACCACACATTCCTTCTGGACCCCGGAACCGCCGGTGTTTCCCAAGGAGTACCCTGAATTCGGTGTGCACGGCCGGGGAGGCAAACTTTACGATTGGTATGGGATCGGGCAGCCGCTGCTGATGTTGCCAGCGGACATTATGGGAACCTACATTGAGCGGCTGCCGGTTTTCGCGGACTACGATGGCAACGACCCCAGCGTGCGCAACATTGTGGTCAGCTTCAGCACCAACATTCTCATCAGCGTTTTAATGGCGCTGGTTTGTTTCCGCTTCTTGCGGCTTTTAAGTTTCAGTACCAGCCAAGCGGTGGCCGGGGTGCTGGCGCTGCTGGTCTGCACCACTCATCTGCATTACACCCAGAACATGATGGAGAACAATTACATCATGCTTCTGACTTTAACTGGATTCGCGTTTCAGTATGAGTGGCTGCGCACCGGCAGCCGCTGCGCGCTGGTCATTGGTTCAGGCGCCCTTGGACTCAACTTGCTTACCCGGTTGACAACTGGGCTGGATCTGCTGGCCGCGGTCTTTTTTTTGTTCTTCGTGTTGTGGTTCGAACCCGTGCGTGGCCGGGCGTTGTGGGAGCGGTTGGTCGCGTATGGGAAGACAGCCATGCCCATCTATGCGGTATTTCTCCTGATTGATCGGCTTTATCAATACGCTCGCTTCGGATCCTTTTTGAACACGTATGTTTACTATTTCACCGTCGAGCGCCGGCTCTTGGATCCGTCGTTGCCGGCGGATTATCCGTTCGAGACTCCGTTTCGAGTTGGCTTTCTTGGGGCGCTTTTTGCGCCGGAGAAGTCCATCTTTCTTTTTGATCCTCTGCTGGTGCTGACGATTATCATTGCCGCGTTAGCCTGGAAACAATTCCGCCCGGAGATTCGGGCATACCTTATCGCGGCATTTCTGCTGCTCCTGGCATATATCTGTTTTTATGCGAAGTACACGGTGTGGAGTGGTGATTTCGCCTGGGGGGACCGATACGTTTCGACCGCCGCTGAGTTCGTGGCGTTCATTTCAGTTCCGCTGCTCTTGCGATACCGTGCGGATTTGGGGAACTTCATCTGGAGAGTTGGGCTGGCGCTGGTCGCGGTCAGTGCCTCGATCCAATCGGCATCACTTGCATTCTGGTTGCCGCTCGAGATCTACCAGATGGAAACGCTCGGTCACCCATCCTTCGTGATCGCGCTGCGCTTTAAGAACATCGTCGCGTTTGCATTGTGGAAAATGGACGCATGGGGACTCAACAATTACGCCATGACGCAGGACCCTTGGGATTACGTTCACATCACCACCTGGAATTTTCTGCCGTTCGTGCTGCGAAGAGTCGGAGAAGCTCCAGGCTGGGTGGTTAAGGTTTGTTTCGCCCTCTGGATTGCCGGGGTTGCGTCCCTGAGCTGGGTTCTGTGGCGGCTTTGGAAAATCCAGCGACACGGTGACTTCGACACCAGAGCTGACGCACGAGTCGGAGCCGCGGTTTCGTGTCTTTGACTTTAGGAGCAAGCACGGGCGAGGACGCCCGCGCCTACATGAATGAGCGTTGCAACTCTAAATCCGTCGCCACGATTGCAGCCACCACCAGCGCTGCGCGCGATTTCTATTGTCGGTGTCGCGATGTTCGTGGCCGGAGCTGTATTGCCGTTATTTCTCTCCGGGCACGTTTGGATTGCTGCCCTCCGCTGGGCCGGCTTGCTTGCCATTGCATCCACGGGATTGTGGCGGCAATCGCTGACTCGATGGATTTTCTTTGCCATGCTGCTGGGCGGAGAGATTGGGTTGGATCGTCCGCAATTCGCCGAGCACTTACGGGTGTTTAGTGAAATCTTTCTGCGGCTTATCAAGGTCATCGTCGCTCCGCTCATCTTCGGAACCTTGGTCACTGGCATCTCCGGACACGGCAATCTGCGTAGCGTTGGCCGCATTGGCTTGAAGAGCCTGATTTATTTTGAAGTAGTCACTACTCTGGCACTGCTGCTTGGCGTCGCAGCCATCAACATCAGCCGGGCGGGAGAGGGGCTTGCGATTTCGCCAACCGCGGCGATCGCTCCGTCGCAGAACACCGCTTCCCTTCGGTGGGATGACTTCCTTCTGCACATCTTCCCCGAGAATATTGCGAAGTCCGTTGCTGAGAATCAGATTTTGCAGGTTGCAGTGTTTGCAGTTCTCTTCGGAATCGCGTTGGCGCAAGTTGCTGAAGTTAAGCGTATTCCCATGTTGAAGTTCTGCGAGTCGCTCACCGAAACCATGTTTTCCTTTACTAATTTGGTGATGTACTTCGCACCCGTCGGGGTCGGAGCGGCCATGGCGTATACCGTCGGCCACATGGGCATTGGCGTGTTGCTGCCCTTGGGGAAGTTGCTGCTCACTGGATATTGCGCACTGATTGCCTTTCTGCTCGTGATCCTGTTGCCGATCTCGCGAATCGCACGGGTGCCCCTGGGCCGATTTGTCAAAGCTGTGGCCGAGCCAGCCACCATCGCATTTGCCACCAGCACCTCGGAAGCTGCGTTGCCGCGGGCCATCGAAGCAATGGAGGCTTTCGGCGTGCCGCGCCGCATCGTTGCCTTCGTCATCCCCGCCGGTTACAGCTTCAACCTGGACGGCTCGACCCTGTACCTGGCGCTGGCCTCGGTTTTCGTTGCCCAGGCGGCCGGGATGCACATGGGATGGTCCGAGCAACTGTTGATGGTCTTCACCTTGATGCTGACCAGTAAGGGTGTGGCGGGCGTACCTCGCGCGGTACTGGTGGTACTTCTTGCTACGGCCGCCACGTTCCATCTGCCGACGGAACCGATTTTTATTATCCTCGGCATCGACGCTCTCATGGACATGGCCCGAACCTCGGTCAACGTGGTCGGCAATTGCCTGGCTTGTGCGGTGATCGCGCGCTGGGAGGGTGAACTGGCTGAGAATTCCGCGCTCCCTTAGCAGGCTGCTGGAAAAGTCGATTCGAATGCCCGTATCTGTTAAGGGGGGTCGGCCATGTCCGAACGCCGTCGTGCTACACTGACCCGTTTTTTCAGGGAGCGAACTGTGCGCAAACTATCCGCGTTAATTCTTCACCCAGTCTTGTTCTCGGTCATTCTAGCCGCGTCTGCTTTGTCAGTGTCGGCGCAGGTTCCCTCGACCCTGTTGCCTGAACTCCGCCAAAAGATTGATCACGCTACGAGCGACGTGTTGACCAGGACCGGCGCGCCCAGCGCATCGATCGCCCTCGTGAAGGATGGTCAGATTGTGTACTTGCAGGCTTATGGCAACGCGCGCTTTGAGCCGAATACTCCGGCGCGGCCCGAGATGCGCTACAGCATCGGATCGATCAGCAAGCAGTTCACTGCCACCGCGATACTGCTGCTTCAGGAGGAGGGCAAGCTCTCGCTCGACGACAAAGTGGCGAAGTTTATTCCCGACCTGACCCGGGCTAACGAGGTCACCATCCGGCAACTGCTTTCGCACACGTCCGGATATCAGGATTACTGGCCTCAGGACTATGCCCCGCCGCTGATGCTGCAACCGATCACCGCGAACCGAATCCTGGACCTCTGGGCACGCAAGCCGCTGGACTTTGATCCCGGAACCAACTGGCAGTACAGCAATACGAACTTCGTAATTGCCGGCGTGATTGTCGAGAAAGCCAGCGGCATGCAGCTGCTCGACTTCCTGCACCAGAAAATATTCGATCCCCTGGGAATGAAGACCGTCACCAACACAGACCAGGAAAAACTCAGCGACTCTGATCCGACCGGCTACATGCGATATGCGCTCGGCCCCCTTCGCATATCGCCGAAGGAAGGTAGAGGATGGCTGTTCGCCGCCGGCGAGTTAGCCATGACCGCGTCCGATCTGGCCAAGTGGGATATCTCGATCATCGATCAGAAGGTGTTGAAACCGTCGTCCTACAAGGAATTTGAAACCGAAGTCCTGCTCAAGAACGGCGTCGGCACAAGTTATGGCTTGGGCGTGGACGTCACTTCGGAGTCCGGACGCCGCATGCTCGCACACAGCGGGGAAGTATCCGGTTTCACTTCACAGAACACAGTGTTCCCGGATGATCGCGTCGCCATCGTCGTACTTACAAATCAGGATGCCGTCGGCGCGCCCGCACAAATCGCCAGCGATCTCGCGCCTTTGCTATTGGCCGCTGACGATCCCGAGACCGCCCGGAAGCTGGACCAGGCGAAGAAAATTTTCGCCGGTTTGAAACGGGGCACGATCGATCGGTCGCTGTTCACCGATAATGCGAATAGCTACTTCAGCGAATCCGCGATCAAAGACTTCGCCGACGGCCTGGCCCCTCTGGGCACTCCGCAGGAGTTCACCCAAACACGGCAACACCCTCGCGGGGGTATGTTACTACGCGTGTATCGAGTGAAGTTTCCACAGAAGACTTTACAAGTGTGGACTTACGAAATGGCTGACGGGAAGCTGGAACAATATCTAGTGGCGGCGGAATAACTTTAGAGGGCTGCGGCTAATTGGTTATGTCCAGTTCGGTGCCAACAGAAGGGCTTTATGCCCCAATCGACGAGCCCCTTACGAGTGGAACTCCCGCCGCCGGTGATCGGTTCGACGCATTGGTGTCGATTCCCCACATGTCTTTTTGTGCGTCGGCTTCGAGCCCAACCTGTTGTTCGGCGCCGGAACCCAGCGGCTTGGTCCAAACGACGCGAAACTCCGCCTTGTGTTGCCGGTACTGAAGTACCACCAGGCTCCCCACTTCGAGTTGGCGACGAACTGAGCCTAACCGAACTCCATTCCGGCTGACGTCGAGAGTATGGACAAGTTCGGAATACGACTGGCCGGAAATATCATTGCCAGAGATTCTCACCGGCAAAACCGCTTTCGCCCGGTCCAGGCGCCGTTGATTGTCCACCGAAGATCCTGCGTGTGCCGCCAGAGCGGCCAGAGTTGTATTCGAGGAATTCAATCCATTTCCTTTATCCGAGTGCTTCAAAGTCCAGTTGAACTAGCTGAGAGTTAACTGTCATTGGCTGTATGCATCTTCAGTCATTCACGACTTTTGCACCATAGCACAAAGGTGTTGGCACCCTCCGTCGCAGGTGGCGTCCCCTGGCTACGGAGCACAATCAATCCCCTGCTGATCCAGGTGACCGTAGTAATTGCCATCTGGTTACAGTCGTGAACCAAAACCCCGAACGGGCCATTGCCGGATGACGGCCCAGGGCTCAATCTGGTGCCAGCCGTCAATCACCCGAAAGGGAATGTAGGCCCGCGCGTTCAGCGCTCGTGCCTGGCGCAAACCCCGAAAGGGGTGGAGGATGAAAACATGTCTAAATTAGTTCGCAGACTCTGGTCGGAAGAAGAGGGCCAGGACATTGCCGAGTACGCCGTGATGCTGGCGGTGATTCTGGTAATTGTTGTAGGCACGATTCGCTTGATCGGTGGCAATGCGAATAACGTGTTTTCCAGTGTATCAAGTTCGATCGGTAGCTAGTTTCAGATCTACGAGAGTCTTGGACGCGGCGATGCCTATCAGCGAGCCTAAGTCATCGATCGATGTGCCTTACCCGGGTTAAGCTTCGGCAGCTGTGGTGAGGGCGGCTATGGCATCGTCCAAGGTGGGAAAAATGAGAAACAGTGGCTCCACTTTGGTCGTTTCAAACAACTTCAGCACCCGCTCGTTGACCCCGCTCAAGGCGATGCGTCGCGTTGCTTTGTGTCGCGTTACATAGGCGCTGACCAGCGATCCCAGTCCAGAGGAATCGATATAAGGAACGTCGCTCAGGTCGACAATAACCATGGGGACATTTTCTTCCCGCCGGATGGCGTTCTGAAACAACGATAAGTTCTCTAAGGTAAGCGGCCCTCGTAAGCAGAGCACGCGTGGTCCTTCCTGTGCGCTCAATCGCTCGATGGTCAGCGGCTCTGCTGTCATGGGAAGATTGTATGGCGGCGGGGACCGGGTGAGCAACCCATCCATCGATAGAAAACCTTAAACGCAGAGAGCGCCGAGAACAGCCACAGAGAGCGCGGAGATAGTAAATCGCATCTGAGGACCCTTCGGGTTTTCCTGAAATCGGGACACTGATTGATCGCTGAGGGCGCGAACTCGGAGGCGCATTGGTTTCCGAAGGTACATGGCCCAGCCGCCGCTCGTCGCGCGAGTCTAGCTCATCCGGACACCGGTCGTTTGGGTAAATGCAGGATGCTTTTGGCCTCAAGCTAATTGGCCACCCCGCCGATTTGCAAACTATAAGCGATCAACAGGTCGTAGTGCCGTTGCTGTCTGACACGGCGATAGACTTGATCTGCTCGAACTGCCGAGGTTTGAAAGGATGGAGGTCTTCACGGCTGAAAAGTTACTTACGGCTGGCAATTCTCTTCCCTTTCCTCCGGCGTCCCTCAAGCCGGGAACGGCAGACAGCGAGTGCTCCCCAACTGCCCTGGGCAATCGACCGACGGGTCCTCGGAGTGGGCCCGCTTCCGATAGCCCGGGCACGACCGGCACCAAATTGCGCGTACTGCTGGTGGAGGATAATCCGGTTGATGTTGAGTTGGCGCTGCTCACTCTTCGGAAGAACGGATTCGACGTTTCGGGTGATGTGGCGCAAACCGCCGAAGAGTTTACCTCGCGAATCCAGACGGGCGTTTACGACCTGATCCTTGCCGATTACAACCTGCCGCAATGGACGGGAACCGAGGCCCTCGACATTCTTTGCCGCGAAAAACTGGATGTGCCTTTGATCGTGGTAACCGGCTACCTGGGTGAAGAGAAGGCGGTGGACTACATCAAGCAAGGCGCCACCGATTGTGTCTTGAAAGACCGCCTGGCCCGGCTGCCAACTTCAGTACGCAGGGCTTTGGGGGAAAAGCGCCTTCGGGATCAGCGCCGCCGATCCGAAGAAGAACTGGCCCAGAAGGCCGCTGAACTGACACGCTCGAATACTGAGCTCGAACAGTTTGCCTACGTGGCCTCGCATGACTTGCAGGAGCCGTTGCGCATGATTGCCACCTACACCCAACTGTTGGCGGAGCGATATCGCGGCAAGCTGGATGAGCAGGCTGACAAATATATCGCGTACTCGGTGGATGGCGCTACACGCATGCAGGCCCTGATTCAGGATCTGCTGAAATTTTCCAGGGTCGGCAGAGCGGCGATCGAACCCCGGACGACCGACTGCCGCACAGTAGTGGAACAGGCGTTGAAGAACCTCCAGGCTGCAGTAGAGGAAAGCGGCGCGGTGGTGAATTGGAGTGGTTTGCCCACGGTCATGGCGGACTTGTCGCAACTTACCCAGGTATTTCAGAACCTGATTGCCAACGCCATCAAGTTCCACGGAAGCGACTCACCCGTGATTCAAATCGAGGCAGAAAAAACGGAGAAGGAGTGGGTGCTCACGTTTTCCGATAACGGCATCGGAATCCCTGCGGAGAACTGGCAGGACATCTTTGTTATTTTTCGGCGGCTGCACACCCGCACTGAATACGCCGGCAATGGGATCGGCCTGTCGATCTGCAAGAAAATCATCGAACGGCACGGGGGAAAGATTTGGATCGAAGCCCAAGCCCACCCGGGCGCATGTTTCAAGTTCACTCTGCCGGTCGAACCGCTTCCCCAGATGGCCCAGGCGGCGCAGGCATGAAAACAACCGAAGTTTTGCTGGTGGATGACAATCCCGCGGACACCGACTTGACCAGTGAAGTATTGGGACGCAATGGCTGTCCCAGTCACATCCACTCCGTAATAAATGGCGCGGAGGCCATTGCGTTTCTGCGTCAGGAGGGAAAGTATGCCGGGGCGGTTCGGCCGGACTTTGTCATTCTTGATTTGAGTCTGCCCGGCAAGGACGGTCGCGCGGTGCTGGCCGAGGTCAAAGCCGATCCGCTGCTACGGAAGATCCCGATTGCGATCTTCAGCACCTCCGAAGCGCGGCAAGACATTGTGCGCAGCTATGAGCTGGGGGCGAACTGTTACGTGAGCAAGCCCGGCAACCTGCGGGATTTCATCTCCGCCGTGACCTCCATCGGAGAATTTTGGTTCGGTTTAGCGCGTCTACCGCGCGAGGAGCAACCATGAATAACGGTCAGACTCACGTTCTATTAATTGAAGACAACCCCGGTGACGCCGACCTGGTGCGCCTGCGGCTGGTCGAGGGCGACGCCGCCGTCGATGTGAACTGCGTGAACCGGCTGGCGGATGGGCTTGCGTCCATGGCTCAGCAGCCTCCTTCGGTGGTGCTGCTGGATCTCAATCTTCCCGACAGTCACGGGGCGGACACGTTCCGCAAGGTGCTCGAGAAGGCACCCGGCGTGCCGATCGTGATTCTCTCCGGCCAGGATGACGAGGGACTGGCCATGAAGGCGCTTCACCAGGGCGTGCAGGACTATCTGGTGAAAGGCGATATCACCAGTCATCATCTGGAGCGCGTCATGCGCTATGCCATCGAACGGCAAGCGCTGATTCGGTCTCTGGAGATGAGCCGAAAACAGCAACTGGAGTTCAAGAATCAATTCCTGTCTCACGTTTCTCATGAACTGCGCACGCCCCTGACCTGCATTCATCAGTTCGTCAGCATCCTGATCGATGGCCTGGCGGGCGAGATCAACCCGGAGCAGCGCTACCATCTCGGTACCGTGCTGAATAGCGTGCACCAGTTGCGAGCGATGATCCACGATCTGCTGGAGGCGACCCGAGCGGAGTCGGGAAAAATCCGCATTGAGCCGCGCTGCATCGCCATCGCCGACCTCATCCAGCAGGCGGTTTCCATGATGGCAGCGACTGCCAAAGAAAAACGGGTTGGCCTGGAAGTTGGATTGGATAGCCGGATTCCGTTTGTCTACGCCGACCCCGATCGCGTTCTCCAGGTGCTGATCAATCTGATCGACAATGGGATCAAGTTCACGCCAGCCGAGGGATCGGTACTGGTGAAAGCCTGCCTGGTGGAGGCAGATCCCAATATGGTTTACCTTTCCGTGTCCGATACGGGCCGAGGCATCGGCCCGGAGGCCAAGGCTCTGATCTTTGAACGCTTGTACCAGGACCCCAATTCCATCGATAACAACCGCGCGGGGTTGGGGCTGGGACTTTTCATTGCGAAAGAACTGGTCGAACTTCATGGCGGGCGAATCTGGGTGGCGAGCGAAGTAGGGAATGGCAGCACATTCTCGTTCACCTTGCCGTTGTACTCGCTGGCGAAGCTCCTGTTTCCGGTGGTCACCCACGAGGGGCGGCTGCGCGATGCCATTGCTCTGGTCAAGGTTGAATTGACGCCGTTGCAGGGTGTCCCTCGATCCGCCTGGAAGGAACTCTGCCAGCAGAGCTTGGAGACGCTGCGACGCTGCGTTTATCTCGATAAAGACCTGGTCCTTCCGGTTACGGGAAATGTTGGGTTCAGCGAGGCGCTGTTCGTGGCCGCATCCACTAGGCTGGATGGGGCGGAGATCATGATGAAGCGGATTCGCGAACAACTGGAGGCGGGCGCGGGTTTCAAAGCCGCTGGCCGCTTGCAAGTGTCGGCAGCTGTTGTGCCTCTGCCTTCCAGCGAGGATGGCAAAGAGCTGCCCGAGTTGGTGCAAGCCGTGGCGGATCGAGTTACCGAGATGGCCAGGTCAGCACTGGCTTCGAAGCCGTCTCCCGAAAGCGCGAACGGAGACGTAACTGCAGGCAAGGATGAACCGAGAGCAAACTAGACCGCACTCAGATTAAACCGCACTAATGGAGGACTGAAATGCAAAAACCGAAGATCCTGATCGTGGATGATGACCCTGACTTGCGACGGGCGCTGAAAATTCGTCTGCGCGCCAACCACTATGAGACGGTGCAGGCATCGGATGGCTACTCTGCCATCTCCGTGGCGCAGAAGGAACGCCCCAACCTCATCATTCTCGACCTTGGGCTGCCGGCTGGCGACGGCTACGTGGTGCTGGAACGGCTGCGGGAGAGTGACTCTCTGTCGGACATCCCGGTGATTGTGCTGACGGCTCGCGATCCGCAATCCAGCGAACAAAAAACGCTGCAGGCCGGGGCCGCGGCTTTCTTCCAGAAGCCGGCAGACAATAACGAATTGCTGGATGTGATTCGCACGACCTTGCCCAATAAATGGCCGGGAACGACGCTGCCCGCGTAGCCGGGGGCACAAGGAGTGAGCCGATCAGGGCGGGGGCTGCGGATACGCATCCCGCCGAGCATCCGCGGCTGCCGGACCAGTCCGGGGCTGGGTGAGTTAGCCGGGGTTGGCGGCTCGATTTCATGTTTTATAAGTAGTTAACAATTGCGATCCCTGTTTACCATTGATGGACGGGTATATACCCGAAAAAAACGTTTTCCCGTGTATATCTATGAAAACAAAGGGGGAGTCCTAGAGATACCCCTGCAAAATATCCCTTTTAAAGGACTTACGTCGTAGGATATCTCTTCGGCCGGCATTTTATCTGGCGGAGTTCCCTTCCGCGCGGCTTTCGGGAACCGGATGTCCGCGCCCACCAGCTTCGAATCCTGATACCAGTGTGACAGATTGCGGGGGGTAAACCCGCCATTTCTTGGACTTTTTATTTGGATTGGAATGAGGGAGTTGGAGGGAATCGAGGGGTTTGGGGGGGTTGACAAGATTTTCAGCTCAGGGTTCCGGCGGCATCGGGCGCGCACTCGCGGTTTCTGTAGCGGAAAGGTGGCTTGCGCGGCAAACGTGCCATCGGTTTCTGAGGCCCCAACTTCATAGGTTTGTGTTCTGCTTAGCCGGGACCATCCGTAACTCATCTTGGGTGATGGCGGTAGCCAACTTGCCGATAGGAATTTCGTGAGGCGGCGTCTGGATTGTGGAATTTCTTAGCTCATTAATTTCCCCTGATTTCATGCCGCACGGGTATTGCTACCTGTGGGATACGCGGATGGTATGGCTGCACGTCCTCTCGGACGCGCTGATCACGCTTTCGTATTACTGCATTCCGGTTGTCCTCATTTATTTCATTCGCAAGAACCGGGATATTCCATTCAACCGAATTTTCTGGATGTTCGGGACCTTTATCCTGGCATGTGGAACGACCCACCTGATGGAAATCTGGAACGTCTGGCACGGCAGCTACCTGCTGGCGGGGGTGCTAAAGGCGATCACGGCGGTGGTTTCGGTGATCACCGCAGCGATGCTCATACCGCTGGTTCCGAAGGTGATTTCGCTGCCCGGCCGGGTGCACCTTCAAGAGGCGAATCGCAAGCTGGCAGACGAAATTGCCCAGCGCAAGCGCTTTGATACGCCGATGGACGCCCGGCTCCGCCGCCGGGTCACTGTAGGCTTCATTGTGGCTGTGCTGCTGACACTCTTCATCGGCTTTTCGTCTTGGCGCGGCGCCCGGCGGGCAGAACAGGATGCCTATTGGGTATCGCACACCCATGAGGTGATGGAAACCATCCAGCGCACCACCAGACATATGATCGAGGCGGAAACCAGCGCCCGGGCCTTTGCTTTGAGCGGGCAGGAGCCGTTGCTGGCAAACTATACGACCGCGCGGCAGAGTGTGGATGCGGACGAAGGCAAGTTGCGCCGTTTGACCGCCGACAATCTCAGTCAACAGCGGCGATTGGATCTGCTCGAGCCGCAGGTGCGCGCGGCTTTTGATTTCGCGGACAGCATCATTGCCAAACGGCGGAGATTGCAAGCGTATCCGGGCGGTGACGATGCTCTGGAAACCGAGCGCCTCCTCGACGGGGTGCGGGCAAGCACTCGAGACATGTACGACGAAGAAACCCGGCTATTGGGTCAGCGCACCCAGAGAGCGGGGGCGGGACAACAGCTGGCGCGGCTCCTCGCCATCGCAGGCGCTTTTCTCGCAGTCGGCTTGTGGTCGCTAGCCCGGTTCGCGGTCAACCGGGAGATAGACGTCAGCGAACGCGCCCGCGCGCAAGTCAACACCCTGAACGCGGAATTGGAACAGCGCGTGGAACAGCGCACGGCGGCACTGCAATCCGAGATCGCGGAACGCAAGCGAGCCGAGAGGGCAAGCGAGACCGTACTGAGGGAACTGGCCGATCAAAAGTTCGCTCTGGATCAACACGCCATCGTCGCCGTAACCGACGTGCAGGGAACGATCACTTATGTGAACGATAAGTTCTGCGCCATCAGTAAATATTCCAAAGAGGAACTGATCGGACAGAACCACCGCATCCTGAATTCCCGCCACCACTCGAAAGAGTTCTTCCAGCAGATGTACCAGACCATCGCCAACGGGAAAGTGTGGCACGGCGAGATCAAGAACCGGGCCAAAGACGGTTCGATCTACTGGGTGGACACGACCATCGTCCCGACTTTGAGCGCCGAGGGCAAACCGGACCAGTACGTGGCCATACGCGCCGACATCACGGAGCGCAAGCGGGCCGAAGAGGCGGTGAAGGCGAGCCTCGCCACCAGCAAGGCTGCGCTTAAAGAGCTGGCCGACCAAAAGTTCGCCCTGGATCAGCACGCCATCGTGGCCGTGACCGACGTCCAGGGCACGATCACTTATGTGAACGATAAGTTCTGCACCATCAGTAAATATTCCAAAGAGGAACTGATCGGGCAGAATCATCGCATCCTGAATTCCCGCCACCACTCGAAAGAGTTTTTCCAGCAGATGTACCAGACTATCGCCAAAGGAAAAGTGTGGCACGGCGAGATTCGAAACCGGGCGAAGGATAGCTCGATCTACTGGGTGGACACTACCATCGTCCCATTCATGGGGGAGGATGGTAAACCGCGTCAGTATGTCGCCATTCGCGCGGACATCACCGAGCGCAAGGCGGGGGAGGAGACGCGCGAATGGCTGGCGGCCGTGGTCAGGTCATCGGATGATGCCATTATCAGCAAAACCCTGAATGGGACGATCACCGGCTGGAATTCCGGGGCTGAGAAGTTGTTCGGCTACTCCTCATCGGAGGCCATAGGTAAACCGATGCTCATGCTCTTGCCGAAGGAGCGCGCGGCCGAGGAGGCCGATATTCTGGCGCGAATCAGCCGTGGTGAGAGCGTCGATCACTTTGAAACCGTCCGGGTCCGAAAGGATGGCACGAAGATCGACGTTTCGGCGACGATTTCGCCGATCAGGGACAGCAGCGGCGTGATTGTTGGGGCTTCAAAAATCGCGCACGACATCACCGAGCACAAGCGGGCGGAGCAAGCGGTAAAGGATAGCCTCGCCACCAGCGAGCGAGCACTCAAGGAACTGGCCGATCAAAAGTTCGCTCTGGATCAGCACGCCATCGTGGCGGTGACCGACGTCCAGGGCACCATCACCTATGTAAATGACAAGTTCTGCACAATCAGCCAATACTCTAAGGATGAACTGATCGGACAGAATCACCGCATTCTCAATTCCCGCCACCACTCGAAAGAGTTTTTCCAGCAGATGTACCACACCATTGCCAAGGGGAAAGTTTGGCATGGCGAGATTCAGAACCGGGCGAAAGACGGTTCCATATATTGGGTGGACACTACCATCGTCCCGACCTTGAGCACGGATGGGAAACCGAGCCAGTATGTGGCCATTCGAGCCGACATCACGGAGCGAAAGCGAGCCGAGGAGGCGGTGAAGGAAAGCCTGGCCACCAGCGAAGCTGCTCTCCGGGAGTTAGCCGACCAGAAGTTTGCGCTGGATCAGCACGCGATCGTGGCCATCACCGACGTTAAGGGCACGATCACCTATGTCAACGAAAAGTTCTGCGCCATCAGCAAATATTCGGAAGAGGAACTGATCGGACAGAATCACCGCATTCTTAACTCGGGACACCACTCGAAGGGGTTTTTTCAGGAGATGTACCACGTCATCGCAAACGGCGCGGTCTGGCACGGCGAGATCAAGAATCGAGCGAAGGACGGTTCGATTTACTGGGTGGATACGACCATCGTGCCGTTTGTCGGAGGAGATGGAAAACCGCGGCAGTACGTTGCCATCCGCGCGGATATAACGGAACGCAAGCAGGCCGCAGAAGCTTTGGCTGGGCAAGCGTTGGAATTGTCCCGCTACGCCGAAGAATTGAACACCTCGCAGGAAGCGCTGCAGGGGCAGACGCTGATGCTGCAGTCGGTGCTGGACAGCATGTCTGAGGGGTTGGTGGTGGCGGACGAAAATGGAAAGTTCATCATCTGGAACCCGGCGGCGGAAAGGATCGTTGGCCTGGCGGCGGCAAACATACGCAGCGAGGAATGGACCGCGCACTACGGCGTCTTTTTGCCCGACACGATAACTCCCTTCCCGCCTGAGCAAATTCCCCTGTCCCGCGCTATTCAGGGAGAGGTGAGCTCGGCCGAGATGTTTTTGCGCAATGCAGAACTCGCCGAAGGGGTTTGGATTGAGTCCAGCGCCAGTCCTCTGAAGAACAAGAATGGGGTTGCGCGCGGCGCCGTGGTAGCGTTCCGCGACATCACGCAGAGGAAAAAAGATGAGCGCGAGATCAGGACCCTCAATGAGGAGCTCGAGAGGCGAGTTCTGGAGCGGACAGCCCAGTTGGAGGCAGCAAACAAAGAACTGGAAGCTTTCAGTTACTCAGTGTCCCACGATCTGCGGGCGCCTTTACGGCATATTGGCGGATTTTCCAAGATGCTGGTGGAGGAGTTCGGCCCTACCCTTGATCCTACGGCGCAACACTACCTTGATCGCATCCAGTCGGGAACGCAAAAGATGGGCCTGCTGGTGGATGAATTGTTGAATCTGGCACGGGTGGGACGGCAAGCACTCAATCGGCAGCCCGCCAGATTGAACGCGATTGTCACGGAGGTGATAGCGATTCTCCAGCCAGAGAGCGAAGGGCGGCAAGTGGAATGGCTTATCGCCGATCTTCCCGGGGTGGAGTGTGATCCGATTTTGGTCAAGCAGGTGTTTCAGAATCTGCTAGCCAACGCGCTCAAGTTCACGCGTCCGCGCCCCGGCGTTGATGGTGCACGGGCGGGAACGCCCGCGCCTACACGGGCGGTGATTGAAGTCAGTCACAAAGAAGAGGATGGGCATCTGGTGTTTACAGTGCGGGACAATGGCATCGGCTTTGATATGAAGTATGTGGACAAATTGTTCGGAGTCTTTCAGCGGTTGCATCGCGCAGAGGACTACGAAGGTACGGGCATCGGCCTCGCCACCGTGCAACGCATTGTGCAAAAGCATGGGGGCCGAGTGTGGGCTGAGGGGGAATTGGATAAGGGTGCAACTTTCTATTTCACCCTCAGCGCCGGAATGCAAACAGAATCGAAAAGCAATGGAGCTACGGCTGGAGGCCGCTTATGAACTCACAGGAATTAGACATACTGTTGGTGGAAGATAATCAGGACGATATGGATCTTGCCCTGCATGCGCTGCGGCGGGAGAAGCTGGCGAACCGCATCTTCGTAGTACGCGATGGCGAGGAAGCTCTGGATTTTCTCTTCTGTCGCGGTCCGTTTGCGGAGAGATCGTTTGACCATCCGCCCAAATTGGTCCTGCTGGATTTAAAGCTGCCCAAAGTCGATGGGATGGAAGTGCTCAAACAGATCAAGAGTGACGCGCGGACCAGGACCATTCCAATCGTTATCATGACCTCATCGAAAGAAGAGCGGGACCTGGTCAAGGGCTACGACTTGGGGGCGAACAGCTACATCCAGAAGCCGGTCGACTTTGACCAGTTTCGGGAGACAGTCAAGACTGTCGGATTGTATTGGCTGGTTACGAATCAGGCGGTCCCGGCGAATGGGGTGCATTAATTGGTGACGCGGCGCTGACATCCGTTTGTGGGGATGTTTGATCGAATACGGTTAAGCGTGAATCTGTTGAGCTTCGCACGACCCCGCCCGGACGAGGCGTCCGGGGCTACGTTGGACCTGCCCGGACGAGGGCGTCCGGGCCTACGTCGGGATGGCGATTCCTTCCTGATCTCCCGAAACTAATAGAAATTGGTGTATGGTATAGTGGTCAGACCAGAGCGGCTTTTTGGCCTGCCTGTGGAGCCCTCCATGGCGATTGCAAGTATCAATCCGACTACAGGAGAACTTCTTAAATCGTTCGATCCGCTCACGGATTCGCAGATTGAAGGGAAGCTGCAACGTGCGGCGGCGGCATTCTGCAAATATCGGCGAACCACTTTCTCGGAGCGGGCGCGGATGATGATGAAGGTTGCGGAGATTCTGGAAAAGGACAAAGAGGAATTCGCGCGCACCATGACTACCGAAATGGGCAAGCCATTTCGGGCCGCGGTCGATGAGGCAGTCAAGTGCGAGTCGGCCTGCCGTTATTACGCCGAGAATGCAGCGCGGTTTCTGGCCGATGAAGTCATTCAGACGGGGGCTAGCTGTAGCTACATCCGTTATCAGCCGTTGGGGCCGATCCTGGCGGTGATGCCGTGGAATTTTCCTTTTTGGCAGGTGATGCGCTTCGCGGCTCCGGCTCTGATGGGGGGGAATGTTGGATTGCTGAAGCATGCCTCGAATGTGCCGCAGTGTGCGCTCGCGATTGAAGATCTGTTTCACCGTGCGGGGTTTGTGGAGGGAGTGTTCCAGACCCTGTTGATCGGGTCGGACAAGGTGGATGGAATTTTGAATGATCCACGGATCGTGGCGGCTACGCTTACCGGAAGCGAGGAAGCTGGGGTGAAGGTTGGGACTGCGGCGGCGAAGCGAATTAAGAAGGTGGTGCTCGAGTTGGGCGGCAGCGATCCTTTTATCGTAATGCCAAGCGCGGACATGGATGAGGCTGTCGCGACGGCAGTTAAGGCACGGATCGTGAACAATGGGCAGTCCTGCATCGCGGCTAAGCGGTTTATTGTGGCCGAATCGGTGGCGGGCGAGTTTGAGCGGAAGTTTGTCAGCAAGATGGAAGCGTTGAAGCTGGGCGATCCGTTTGATGAGAGCACCGATCTGGGACCGCTGGCAACGGCCGATGGATTGGCGAGCCTGGACGCGGATGTGCGGAAAACAGTCGAGGCTGGGGCTCGGGTTCTCACCGGAGGAAAACCGGTAAATCGTCCTGGCAACTTCTACGCGCCCACCGTTCTGACCAATATTCCGAAGGAATCGCCGGCTTATCGGGATGAGTTGTTTGGTCCCGTGGCTTCGATCTTCCGCGCCAAGAGTCTGGACGAGGCTATCGGGATCGCCAACGACAGCCGGTTCGGGCTGGGAGCGAGTGCCTGGACTAATGATACGAACGAGCGCGAACGTCTGATTAACGAAATCGAAGCAGGGATGGTATTCATCAACCGAATGGTCGCGTCCGATACCCGGTTGCCGTTCGGCGGGGTGAAGGCTTCGGGACATGGAAGAGAGCTTGGGCCTTATGGGATTCGGGAGTTTGCCAATATCAAAACTGTCTCGATTCAAGAATCTCATGGCTGAAACGTTTTTGTAGCGCCGCCGTCCCGGCGGCTGTCGTGGGGCGCTACCAGGATTGGAATTGTGTATAAGACGGTTCGCACATCACGACTGTACGAGCAGATCGTCCAGCAGATCGAGGAGTCGGTGCTGAAGGGGGCGCTGAAAGCTGGGGATCAGTTGCCTGCTGAGCGAGATCTGGCGCAACGATTTGGCGTGAGCCGGACTGCGGTTCGTGAAGCGGTGAAGGCTTTGCGCGAAAAGGGATTGGTGGAAGCTTATTCGGGACGCGGGACTTTCATCACCGACGGCACCTCGCAGGCGATTCGGCAATCGTTGGGATTGATGGTAAAGATTGGGCAGCCTAGCGGGTCGATTCATCTGGCGGAGGTTAGGGCGATTGTTGAGCCGGAGATTGCGGCGCTGGCGGCTACGCGGATTCAGGAACAGCACCTGTCCTTGATGCGCGATGCGGTTGCGCTTATGGATCGGGCGCAGGAGGATCCGGATGCCTACATTGAGGCCGACCTTGATTTTCATTTGGCTTTGGCGGAGGCGGCGGACAATCCTTTAATTTTGTCGCTGCTGGATTCGATTGTGGGATTGCTGCGCGAACAGCGCATGCGAATTTTTCAGGTGGAAGGTGGGCCGAGCCGGGGGCAGTACCATCACAAACGCATTCTGCATGCGGTGGAGCAGCGCAATCCGGAGAAGGCGCGGGAGGCGATGCGGGCGCACTTGCTGCAGGTGCGCGAGGATTCGAAGGCCAGCGAGGCGCATCCGGCGCTTTCGAAAACCATTTTGTAGTTGGGACTTTGGACGAATGGCCAATCTTGGGTTTGTAGGTCTCGGGGTGATGGGCGGGCAGATGGTGAATCGTCTGCTTAGCAAAGGGCACACCGTGACGGGATATAACCGGACGCGATCGAAGGCACAGTGGCTGATCGTTAAAGGAATGGAGTGGGGGGATTCGCCGCGAGCGGTTGCTGCTGGGGCCGACGTTACATTCGCGATGGTTACGAACTCGGCGGCGATTACATCGGTTACAGAAGGGCCGGATGGATTGCTGGCAGGTTTAAGCAAGGGCAAGATTTTTGTTGACATCAGCACAGTCAGCCCTAACGTCAGCCGCGCTTTGGCGGCGAAGGTGCGCGAAAAGGGCGCCGACATGGTGGACTCGCCCGTGTCCGGCAGCGTGATCACTCTGCAGCAAGGCAAGTTGTCGGTCATGGTGGGCGGGCGGAGGGAAACCTTCGAGCGCGTGCAACCTTTGCTTTTGGATATTGGGCCGAAGGTAACTTACGTGGGCGACAATGGGTTGGCGCTGGCGATGAAGATTGCGGTTAATCTGAGCCTGGCGGTTCAGATGATGGCTTTCTCGGAAGGCGTGCTGCTGGCGGAGAAGAGTGGGATCGCGCGGGAGACGGCGGTGGATGTGCTTACGCATAGCGCCGTGGCATCGCCGATGATTCAATACCGCGGGCCGTTTGTTCTGCAGCAGCCCGAAGAGGCCTGGTTCGATGTGAACATGATGCAGAAAGACATGCTGCTGGCGCTGGAGTTGGGCCGGCAGTTGGATGTGCCTTTGCCTACCACCGCGGTTAGCAATGAGTTTTTGACGGCGGCGCGCGGCATGGGGATGGCGAAATTGGATTTCGCGGTGGTGTTCGATGTGTTGGCGCGAATGTCGGGCATTTCGAAATGACAACTGCTGCTCACAAGTCGGAATTGAATTCTGGGGTCGAGATTGAGAAGTGGCTGCGGATGTACCGGCGAATGGTGTCGATCCGGTTGTTCGAGGAGCAGGTTAACGAGCTTTACACTCGCGCGTTGATGCCTGGGTTGGCGCATCTTTACATCGGCGAAGAAGCAGTTGCGGTGGGAATTTGCGAGGCGTTGCGGCGTGACGATTACATTACCAGCACGCATCGCGGACATGGGCACTGTTTGGCGAAAGGGGCTTCGCCGGACCGGATGTTCGCGGAGTTGCTGGGCAAGGAAGCTGGTTATTGCAAGGGCAAGGGCGGGTCGATGCACATTGCGGATCCTGCCACCGGCAACCTGGGGGCGAATGCAATCGTCGCGGGAAGCGTGGGGATCGCCACTGGGGCGGCGTTGTCGGCGAAGCGACTGGGGACGGATCGAGTGGCGGTTTGCTTTTTTGGAGAGGGCGCGCTTGGCCAGGGTGTGTTGTATGAAGTAATGAATGTGGCATCGCTGTGGAAGCTACCCGTGATTTACGTTTGCGAAAACAATCTGTATACGGAGTACACCCACTACACGGAGACGACGGCGGGCGATATCCCGGCGCGGGCGGCGGCTTTTGGATTGCGGGCGGAAGCGGTGGATGGACAGGATGTGCGGGCGGTCCATGCAATCGCAGGGAAACTGGTTGACCGGGCGCGGTATGGGGGTGGGCCATCGTTTCTTGTGTGCAATACGTATCGTTACACGGGGCATCATGTGGGCGATATCAATCGGGAGTACTACCGCTCGAAGGAAGAAGAGAAGCACTGGAAGACGGAGCGCGATCCGATCAAGTTGCTGGCGGATTGGCTAAGCGAACAGGGGCAGGCGGATTCCGCACAGTTCAGTGCGATTCGTTCAGAGGTGGAATTGGAGATTAAGAAAGCGGTCGAGTTTGCGGTGGCCGCTCCTTATCCTGGCGTGGCGGAAGTGGAGGAAGACGTTTATGCCTGAGGCCATTGCCCGCGAGTTGACTTTTGGGCAGGCAGTGCGAGAGGCGCTTGCTGAAGAAATGCGGCGGGATTCGCGAGTCTGCATTTTCGGGGAAGACGTCGCTGAAGCTGGCACACCTTTTAAAGTGCTTTCGGGGTTGGTCGAGGAATTTGGAACTGAGCGGGTGCTGGATACGCCGATTTCGGAAGCCGGCTTCACCGGGATCGCGGTCGGGGCTGCGATGACGGGTTTGCGGCCCATCGTCGACATTATGTTTGGGGATTTTATTACGCTGACCATGGACCAGATGGTGAACCAGGCGGCGAAGGTCCACTACATGTCAGGCGGGGCGTGGAAGGTTCCGATGGTGATGCGGACTACGCTGGGCGCGACTCGCCGGTCGGGGGCGCAGCATTCGCAGTCTTTGCACGCGTGGTTCAGTCATGTTCCGGGATTGAAAGTGGTGATGCCATCGACGCCTTACGATGCCAAGGGATTGTTGAAGACTGCGATCCGGGATGAGAATCCGGTGGTGTTTTTCGAAGACAAGATGATGTACACCAAGTTGAAAGGTCCGGTTCCGGACGAGGAGTACACCATCCCGCTGGGAGCAGCGGATGTGAAACGCGTGGGTCGCGACATTACGCTCGTGGGTACAAGCAGCATGGTGCAGGTGGCGCTGGGTGCGGCGGATTTGCTGGAGAAGATTGGGATCTCCGCTGAAGTGGTGGACCCGCGGACAATGTGGCCGCTTGATGAGAAGACGCTGATTGAATCGGCCAAGAAGACTTCGCGGGTGATTGTGATTGATGAGGGTTATGAGCGGTACGGAGTTACGGCGGAGATTGCCGCGGTGATTGCGGAGGGCGCGTTCTATAACCTGGATGGACCCGTGAAGCGGATGGGGGCTATGCATATACCGATTCCATTTTCGCCTCCGCTGGAAGATGCGACCGTACCGACGGAGAGATCGGTGTTCGAAGTGGCGCGCAAGCTTTGCGGTCGATCCTAAGTTCATATAAGTCGAGAGCAGGAGGTGCATCATGGCACTACCGACTCATGGAACAATGGCGGTTGATTGGGAACAGCGGGTGGACTTTGATCGCTTGCGCAAAGAGCGTCTAGCGCGCGCGAAGGACTTGCTCGCCAAGTCGGAGATGGGTTCGCTGCTTTGTTTCGACATGAATAATGTGCGCTATCTGACATCGACGCACATTGGCAGTTGGGCGCAGGACAAATGCAATCGCTTCACCTTGCTGGCGCAGAATGACGAGCCCATTCTCTGGGACTTCGGATCGGCGGCAAAACATCATCAGCTGCATTGTCCCTGGTTGGGCGAGCGCTCGCGGCCGGGAATTTCGATGCTGCGCGGGGCGATGTCGCCGGAGATGGGGCGGGCTGAGGATGTGGCCAAGAAAATCCGCATCGAACTCGAAATGCGTGGGTTGCACAAAGAACCGGTTGGAATCGACATCATTGAGTTGCCGGTTCTTTTCGCTTTGCAGCGCGAGGGAATTACCGTCGTCGATGGGCAGCAACTGATGTCGGATGCTCGCGTGATCAAGACCCAAGACGAAATCGCACTACTCAACACTTCGGCCATGATGGTGGACGCAGCTTACGACGAGCTGTATCGGGCGATGAAGCCTGGAATGCGAGAGAACGAAGCGGTCGGCCTCGTGAGCAAAGTTCTCTACGACCTCGGCTCCGAATATGTCGAAGCGGTGAATGCTATTTCCGGAGAGCGCTGCAATCCGCATCCGCATGTGTTTTCGGATCGCGTGCTTCGTCCCGGTGATCCGGTCTATTACGACATTCTGCATTCGTATATGGGATATCGGACCTGCTACTACCGGTGCTTCACCGTCGGTTACGGATCGCATGCCATGGTGGATGCGTATAAGCGTTGCCGCGAGTATCTGGATGCGGCGATTGAGTTGGTGAGGCCGGGCCGGACCACGGCTGAGATTGCAGCGGTGTGGCCGAAGGCGAAAGAGTTTGGATTTCCGAATGAGGAGGCTTGCTTTGCGCTGCAATATGGACATGGAATCGGCTTGGCAATCTGGGAAAAACCTGTGATCAGCCGGTTGGTTTCATTCGATCATCCGCATGAGATCAAGCCGGGAATGGTTTTTGCGCTTGAGACTTTCTGGCCTTCGACGGATGGCTGGAGCGCGGCGCGTATCGAAGAGGAGATTGTGGTAACTCCGACTGGGCACGAGGTCATTACACGTTTTCCGGCGGAAGAACTGCTGGTGGCGGGGGCGCATTATGTGACCGTCAACGGACCACTGCCGACCACTCGTGAGAATGAGTCTGCGCCGAGCCGACGGGTGGTGGAGATGATCGAAGAGAGTTCCAGGACGGAACGAGTTGGGGTGTCGGACTAGAAGCGTCGTTTCCGGATTGTCGCCAGTGGCCAAGTCGCCAAGGAATTTTTCCTTCTGAACGCAAAGTGAGAATTTCCTGAAGCGGAAATAACGGAACTACGTGGTAGGGGTCCTGCGACGGCAGCTCCGCTCAGGATGACTCGGAATCGTAATTATGGCGTTTAGTGTTGTCATGCCCGCTCTCGAAATGGCGCAGGAAACCGGCAAGCTTGTGGCTTGGCGGAAAGTGGAGGGCGAGAGTGTGGCTAAGGGTGAGCCACTCTTGGAAATAGAAACTGACAAAGCGGTGCTCGAAGTCGATTCTCCAGCGGATGGGGTTCTCGCGGGCGTAAAGGCGCAGGCCGGCGACGTCGTGGCGGTGGGGAAAACCATCGCTTGGATTGTTCGTCCCGGTGAAGCTCCTCCGTACGAGGCGGCATTATCTGCATCTCCGATTACTAGCGCCACTACGCACACGAATGCCGCCGCTCCAGTGATAGCCGCCGCGATGCCTGCGGGCGCGCAGATTTCGCCGAAAGCCCGGCGGCTTGCGAAGGAGCATGGAGTTGACGTCGCCAGTTTAACGGGATCAGGGCCGGGGGGAGAGATTCTCGCTTCCGACGTTTTGGCAGCGGCGGAATCGAAGAGTGCTTCTCCGTCTGCAGCAACGGCCAGGGCCAGTGATGTTGAAACGCCTAGTTCGATCGCGCGGCTGATGGCGGAGCGAACTACCCAGAGTTGGACTACCGTTCCGCATTTTTTTGTGGTGCGCGATGTCGACGCCGGAGCGCTCGTCGAAGCACGCGAACTACTCGGAGCAGCGATTCCGCAGGCATCCGGCATCAAACTTACCCATACGGATTTACTGATCGCGCTAGTCGCCCGCGTTCTGGTGAAACATCCGCGTCTGAATGCGAGCTGGCGTGACGCGGGGATACGGGTGAATGAAAAAGTGAACATCGGCGTCGCCATGGCGGTTGACGATGGCGTGGTTGCCACCGTAATTCACAACGCCGACAAAAAGGAGCTGGGCGAAATTGCGGTTCAGCGCCGTGACCTGACGGAGCGGGCTCGGGCGGGGCGCTTACGCCCGTCCGACACTGCAGGTGCAACATTCACTATCAGTAACCTCGGCATGTACCGGGTCGATGCTTTCAGCGCGATAATCAGTCCGCCGCAGGCGGCGATTCTCGCGGTGGGAAGAATTGCGGACCGCGTCGTGCCTGTCGATGGGCGGCCCGGAATCCGTCCGATGATGACGTTAACCCTCTCGTGCGACCACCGGGTGGTGGATGGAGCGCGAGCTGCGGTTTTCCTCGATGAGGTTGCTGAAGCAGTTCGCGAGCCGGAAAAATGGCTGCGATGACGATGCCGGTGCGTCCGGTGCGCGTACGCGCCGGCATCGTAGAACACAGTTTATTGTAACCAAAATAGGTTTGATTTAGGTGGCTGCCGCACGGGCGTGAACGCCCGCGGCTGCATGGCACCAAAGTAACATTAGCTTTTAGGTTCCAGTTAGGAATGTAGGTAAAACTCTGTTATACTGTAGTCACGCTTAATACCGCGGTTGTATGGTGCGATGGCTCTGGTGCAGTGTTTGATCTGAGAACTCCCGCCTTCAGTTTCCCCTCCGTACGTCTTCAGCGTAATCAAAATTAAGACTGGCATGCAGGTTGTTGTGCCCGCCCGGAATTTCGTGTGCGCGCTGCGACTTTCAGCCAAAGAAAGCAAAATGCAGAATTTTTCAGAACTACCGATTTCCACTTACGTTCAAGATCGTTTGGCGTTCGCTGGCTTTTCAATACCCACTCCGGTTCAGGCCGCTGCCATCCCGCAGGCGCTTGCCGGCAAGGATGTGCTTGCAACCGCGCAGACCGGCACCGGTAAAACGCTCGCCTTCCTGATTCCAATCATGGAGCAACTGCTCCAGAAAAACCTGCCCGGGATCGCGGCGCTGGTGCTGGTTCCAACGCGTGAATTGGCGATGCAAGTCGCCGCTCAATACGATGCCTTACGCGGCAAGCAACTTTCGCCGGCAGCTCTGGTCGTAGGAGGCTTGGCTGAGGGACAGCAACTCCGCGCCATTCGCAACGGTGCTCGCGTGATGGTCGCGACTCCGGGCCGATTAGAAGATTTCCTGGACCGCGGGCTGGTTAATTTCCGCGGACTGCGGGTACTGGTGCTCGACGAGGCAGACCGCATGCTGGACATGGGATTCCTGCCCGCGATTCGAAGGATTGCGGCCATCCTGCCTAAAGATCGTCAGACGATGTGTTTTTCGGCGACCCTGGAAGCATCCGTCGTCCACCTGGTGAACGATTACATGAGAAGTCCCGTGCGCGTCGCATTGGGGTCTACGCTGAAGCCATCCGAAAATGTTCGGGTGCAGGCGTTCGAGGTCGATGCGGATCGGAAGCAGGAAGTGTTGCATCGTTTGTTAGCCAAAGAAACTGGCCGCTGTCTGGTGTTCGCGCGTACCAAGCGTGGAACCGAGCGGCTGGCCAAGAATCTGAATCGCGAGGGATTCGCTGCGGCCATGATCCACGGCGACCGCTCGCAATCCCAGCGAACCGCGGCACTGGTTGGATTTCAGCAGGGACGCTATCGCATACTGGTCGCAACTGATCTGGCCTCGCGGGGCATTCACGTGCAAGACATCGCTCACGTCATCAATTACGATCTGCCCGAAGTTGCGGAGAACTTTATCCATCGCGTTGGGCGCACGGGTCGTGCGGGCGGCCAGGGTGTTGCTTCGACGCTCTTCGGTCGAGAGCAGCGATCAGACTTGCATCAACTGGAACGCACTCTCGGAATTCGCATGGAGAGGATGACTTCCTCCGGCGACCGACGGGAAAGCGTTTCATCTCAGAGGCAGGATGCGATCGGAAGCAGCAATAATCGGGCCCATTCCAATCGCCTTGAATCCGGTCCGAGGAGGATGGTTCGGCTCCCTGGAGAAGTGTTGCAAGTGCAAATGCAGAGTTGATCGGCAGTAGAGAGAATGTCTGGTAGAGACGTAGGTAGCTACGTCTCTTCAAGACGCATCACCGCGAGGCGAGCATTTTCAAAGCGAGCTTGGCTGGCTGATTTCTGTGAGCAGCCGCTTTGCGCAGCCACTTCTCGGATTCAGTTCGGTTGGCGGGCACTCCGTCGCCATCGCGGTACCGCAGCCCGAGGTTGTATTGTGCGGCGGTATTGCCTGCTTCCGCTGCCGTCGTAACCCAGCGCGCGGCTTCCACACAGTTCTGAGGAACAGCGTGTCCTATCTCGTAGGCCATGCCCAGAGTAAAAGCTGCGGAGTCATCTCCGTAGTTGGCCCGGCGTCGCAATCCCTTAATTTCATAGCGGCTTAATTGCTGCACGGCGGAGATGATGGCCGGGTCGGTTATTCGTTTGTGGCTGTCTTCAAGGGGAGGAAGTTCTCCAGACCGTCGCGGCTCTGCATTGGTCCGTCTAACCTCCGTCGATACCGGCCGGCTAGTCGTGGATTTGGTTGTAGAGGTCTCACCGACTACCGCCGTTACCGCAGGAGGGGCTGGTCTCGAGATTGCCTGGGCACTCTGAAAAGAAGCATGACGCCACACTTCGAGGAACAGCAGTGCGGCGACAAGTGACAGCAGCCAAACCGGCGTTGCAATGGCTACGGCGCGGAGCCCCCGAAATGTAAGATTGACGCGGACACGAGGAAGAAGCTTGGTAAACGCGTCCAGGGTGCGGTTGAAGCCGGTTCGAAGATTGAATGATGCTACTGGACGCCGCGCCCATACCTTATTGTTATTCTTGCGATTGGCCAGATTCGCCGAACCATCTAAGGCCCACTTAAAAGTAGGCATGGGTCTTTCTTCCCAGCGAAGGTTTTGGTGTTCGGCCGTTTTAAGTTCAGTCTTTACATCTGCATCGAAGGTCAGAGTTGCAGTCTCGAGCGGTGGTCGAGTCTCGACTGGTTCGGCAAGAGTTTGGTTGTTCGCTGGCCGGGCGTTGAGGACGACATATTGGCTATCGATCCCCATTAACATCGGCGGGAATTGGAGCACCGGTTCCGTGGCCACTTGCACGGTTGGGCTTGAGGTCCCTATTTCCTTTTGAATCTTTACAGGTTCGGCACTGGTTTCTTCGCGTTCGACCAAGGGACCATGCAATTGGTCCTGCAGACACTGGAGAACCCAGGCTGCTGCCAACAATTTCTCAAATGAGGAATGATCGAGGGTAAATCGCTGGTTCGTACCAACGCTCGATTCCGCAGCCATGGGCGGAGGAACCTCTCGCAAAGGGGGATGAATAACTGGTGCGGAATCCTTGAACCCCGCGCCCACCAGTGATAATACACCCGTTTATTCATTCTAGAATACGGAATTGGACCGCCAGTGGCTCTTACGGGCGGGTCAACTGCCCGCACGGCCCTTAACCGGCTTTTTCCGTGTCCGGTATCGGACGCAGAAAGGACCTGCTACTCGAGAAGGAAGACATCTGGGTGCTGTATTCTTTGAGGGTGCATTCTTCTTTACCGTCCCGAGATCAGGAATTGATTCAGATCGTGGACTCCGCTTTGGCCGATACTGCGCGCCGAAGCGGTAAGTGGCTCGTTTGTCATCCCGGATGCTCCCAATGTTGCGTTGGCGTGTTCGTTATAAATCAGCTGGATGCTGCCAGGCTTCGGGGAGGACTTGCGGATCTGGAAGGGCGGGCTCCGGAGCGTGCCGCTCAGGTACGGCAACGTGCGCGAGAAGCCGTTTCCCGGCTGGGGAAGGAGTTTCCTGGTGATCCAACTAGCGGCCTGCTTGATGAAGGCGATGAGGCGGAACGACGCTTTGCTGACTTTGCTAACGATGAGCCCTGCCCAGCACTCGATCCCGAGACGGGGCTCTGTGAACTCTACGAATCGCGTCCCATGACTTGTCGCGTCTTTGGACCACCAGTGCGCTCGGAGGATGGGCTGGGAGTTTGCACGCTTTGTTTTCAGGGAGCCACTGAAAAGGAAATTGCCGCATGTGAGATGACCCCAGACCCGGGTGACTTGGAATCGACTCTGATTGAGGAAGTCGAAAAGGCCACGGCCACGATGGGGCAAACGATTGTGGCATTCTGTTTAGCTTCTTGATTCCCATTCAAGCCATCCACAATGATTCAGCAGTTTGATGCGTTAGTCCTCGGTGGTGGCGCCGCTGGGTTGATGTGTGCGTTGGAGGCTGGTAAGCGCGGACGACGCGTGGCGGTGATCGAGCGGGCAGAACGGGCGGGGAAGAAAATCCTCATCTCCGGTGGCGGGCGCTGCAATTTCACGAACGTTCACTGCCGTCCGGAGAACTTTATCTCCGCGAATCCGCACTTCGCCAAATCGGCGCTGGCCCGATATACGGCCTCGGATTTCATCGCGCTGGTGGAGAAGCATCGGATTCCCTACCATGAGAAGACGCTGGGTCAACTTTTTTGCGATCGCTCTGCCCACGACATTATGGACATGCTTGAAGGCGAATGCCACGATGCCGGCGTCCGTCTTTTTGTGAGGACTTCGATTCAAGAGGTGTTGAGGACGACGGAGTTTGTGGTGCGCGCCGGAGAGATAGAATTCCGTGCACCGGTACTGGTGATTGCGACCGGCGGGCTGTCGATTCCGAAGATGGGTGCCACTGCGTTTGGCTATGATCAGGCGCGGCAATTCGGGCTGGGCATTCAGAAACCGCGACCTGCGCTGGTACCGTTTGTGTTCGACGACGCAAACCGCAACTGGTATAGCGATCTGGCGGGAGTATCGGCCGACGTAGCCGTCTCATGCGACGGTCAGCAATTCCGGGAAAAGATGCTCATCACTCATCGAGGATTGAGTGGGCCGGCCATTCTGCAGATTTCGTCCTATTGGAAACCGGGGCAGACCGTTGCAATTGACCTGGCGCCTGGCAGCGATGTGACGGCAGCGCTGCGTGAACCGAAGAGTGCGAGAACCATCACGGCGATGAGATCGGCATTGCACAATTTCTTAGCCAGTCGGTTCGCCAACCGGTGGCTGGATCTGCACGCGCCAAGCGCGTGGACAAATTCTGGCCTCGCGGAGCTGGAGCGTTTGGTTCACGAATGGCGCGTGGTTCCTGTGGACACCGAGGGCTACGCGAAAGCTGAGGTAACCGCGGGCGGCGTGGACACCGATGAATTGTCGGCGAAAACGATGGAGAGCCGAAAAGTCCCTGGCTTATTTTTCATTGGCGAAGTGGTGGATGTAACCGGCCACCTGGGCGGGTTCAATTTTCAGTGGGCGTGGGCTTCGGGCGCCTGCGCCGGACGGGCATTGTAGGGCGTCCTCGCCGGTGCACAGGTGAGGAGAAATCCCTAAGCCAAGACCGCTTGGTACTCCTCGTAGGCGCCTTTGAAGTCGGTGAGCTTGTGATCTGCTTCGAAGTGCCAAATCCTGGTAGCGACTTCGTCGATCAAGTCGTGGTCATGCGTTACCAGCAATACCGTTCCGTGATAACGCTGGAGGGCGATGTTGAGAGCGTTGATCGATTCCAGATCCAGATGGTTGGTCGGTTCGTCGAAGACCAAAACGTTAGGTTTCTGCAGCATCAGTTTGCAAAACAGTAGACGCGCCGCTTCGCCTCCGGATAGCACGTCGGTACGCTTCAGAGCATCTTCGCGCGGGAATAGCATCTGTCCCAGCAGGCCGCGAATCTCTTCATGTGCGGCGGAAGGATCCCACTGGTGCAGCCATTCGAACGCGGTCATTCCGCCTTCGATCAGAGCGCGGTGGTCCTGGGCGAAGTATCCGACTGCGGCTTCGTGTCCCCAGATTACTTTTCCGCTGGTTAGGAATGGTCCGTCGTAGCCGCTGGTCTTGCGCAGTTCCGCGTCCGGAATAGTGGGAGAATTTGCCAGCAGCGCGTTGAGCAAAGTGGTCTTGCCCGCGCCGTTGCGGCCCATCAATGCGATTTTCTCTCCGCGCATTACGCTGGCGGTGAAGCCTTGGATGACTTCGGTATCGCCGTAAGATTTGGCAACGCCTTCCAGTTCAAGAATGTGTTTTCCTGAAGGACGCTTCTGCTCGAACTTCAAAAATGGACGCTGGATGTTCGACTTGGCGAGCTCCGTCACCTGCAGGCGCTCGACTTCTTTGCGCCGCGACTGCACCTGGCTGGAGCGGGTGCCGGCCGAGAAACGCGCAATGAATTCGTTTAGCTGGGCAATCTTCTTTTCGCGCTGCGCATTTTGCCCTTCGATCTGCGAGCGGATTTGCGTTTTCGCGACCACCATATCGTCATAGCTGCCGGTATAGGTGATGATGGTCTGGTAATCGATGTCGGCAATGTGAGTGCAGATACTGTTGAGAAAATGGCGGTCGTGCGAGATCACGATCAGCACGCCGTCATAGTTATTCAGGAAGCCTTGCAGCCAGTGGATGGAGTCGAGATCGAGGTGGTTCGTAGGCTCGTCGAGCAGCAATGCGAGTGGATGTCCGAACAAAGCCTGCGCGAGCAGGACGCGAACTTTTTGTCCGCCTTGCAGCTCACTCATTTTTCGTTCGTGCAGTTCGTCGGGAATATCCAGCCCTTGCAGCAGAATCGCGGCATCGCTCTCGGCGGTATAGCCGTCTTCCTCGCCGACGATGCCTTCAAGTTCGCCAAGTTTCATTCCGTCTTCGTCCGTGAGATCGGGCTTGGAATGGATTCGGTCGCGTTCTTCCATTGCTGCCCACAGACGCTTGTTGCCCATCATCACGGTATCGATGACGCGATAGGCGTCAAAGGCGAACTGGTCCTGGCTCAGCACGCCGAATTTCTTCGGGCGAACGACAGTTCCCTTCTGGGGATCGAGGTCGCCGGTCAGAAGTCTCATAAAAGTGGTTTTGCCGGCGCCATTCGGTCCAGTCAGACCATAGCTTTTGCCCGGCGTGAAGGCCGTTGATACTTCTTCAAACAGAACTTTTGCGCCGTAGCGCATGGAAACATTGCTAACTGAAATCATGATTTCTCAAGGAAACTGCGGAATAAAATTTGCCCAAAGGCGGGGACGCAGCTGCTGTAATTAGGATATCACGACAACGAGCTCGGTTCGTTCTTCAGCCGCAAACGAAGGTCACGTGTTAGCCTTTCTGGGCTCGACATTTCTGCTTTGAGGAATTCATGAACGACGTTCATCCTTCTCACCTTGATCTCCAGTCGACCGCTAAACAAATCATGTTGGAATACGGTTTCGAACCGGATTTCCCTCCGCAGGTTCCGCGGCAGGTTGCGGAACTGAAAGCACATCCGCCGCAAATCAACCCGGGTGGCGATATCCGTGATTTGCGAAACCTGATCTGGTCTTCGATTGACAACGACACTTCGCGCGATCTCGATCAGATTGAAGTGGCCGAGCGATTGCCCAACGGAGACATCAAAGTTCTGGTCGGTATCGCGGATGTAGATGCATTCGTGCCCAAACATTCTCCCATTGACGAGCACGCCGCGAAGGAAACCACGTCGATTTACACCGGCATACGGATCTTCCCCATGCTGCCGGAAGAGCTTTCCACCGGCTTGACGTCACTTCTCGAAAGCGGAGACAAGCTGAGTGTCGTAATCGAGTTCACAGTCGACGCGGCAGGCAACGTCGGTTCGAGCGATGTCTATCGGGCAATCGTCCACAACGATGCGCAGCTTGCCTACAACGCTGTGGGAGAATGGCTGGATGGCACCGGCCCGGCTCCAGCAAAAGTGGCCGCATCGACTGAACTGCAAGCACAACTCAAGCTGCAGGATGAAGCCGCGCAGATACTCAGGAATCAACGCTACCAGAATGGCGCGCTTAGTCTCGAGACCATCGAGATAACGCCCGTGATACTCAATCAACAGATCGTGGACGTTGACAAACAGCAGAAGAACCGCGCCACCGATCTGATTGAGGATTTCATGATCGCGGCCAATGGCGTGGTGGCTCGCATGCTCGAGAAAGTTTCGTCTCTGCGCCGCATCGTGAAAACTCCCGAGCGCTGGGACCGGATCGTGCAACTTGCTAACGCGCACGGCGGAAACCTTCCCCCAGATCCCGATTCCAAAGCCCTCAACGATTTTCTGCTGAAGCGCAAGGCGGCTGATCCCGATCACTTTGCCGACGTGTCGCTGGCGGTCATCAAGCTGATCGGGCCGGGCGAATATGTTCTGGAACGTCCTGGAGATCCAGTTGCCGGCCACTTTGGCCTTGCGGTCCAGGATTACACGCATTCCACTGCTCCCAACCGCCGCTTCCCCGACATGGTTACGCAGCGGCTGATCAAGGCGATGCTTGCCGACCAACCTTCTCCTTATTCTGATAGCGAACTGGCGGCCATTGCGAACAACTGCACGCTGAAAGAGAATGCCGCCCGCAAAGTTGAACGGCAAATGTCAAAGCGGCTGGCAGCGATCGCCATGAGCCACAGAATCGGCCAGACATTCGATGCGCTCGTAACTGGCGCAACCCCAAAAGGAACCTTCGTTCGCGTGCTGCAACCGCACGTGGAAGGGTTGCTGGCACAAGGAGATCACGGATTGGACGTTGGAGACAAGTTGCGGGTCAAGCTGATTCGGACCGATGTCCAGCACGGGTATATCGACTTCGCACGCGCCTAGACGTTCCAAGCAACGTCCCTATTGTCTATCCCGCCGTAGAAAACGTAGCTTGCTACGTTTCTCGTGAAATCGGCATGCTCGCCGACAGCGAAGCTCATCCTTTTTTCTGTTCGAGCTCGGCCCACCGCGAATACAGTTCATCCGCCAACTTCTGGGCTTCTTCCATCTCAGCCTGCGCTCGCACCAGACGTGGTCCATCGCTGGCGATCGTAGGGTCTTCGAGCTGCTCGCGTTTCTCTTGCAGCACTTGCTCAGCGTCAGCAACGCGCTGCTCGATGGTCGCATACTCGCGCGCTTCCAGATACGACAGCTTCTTCTTCGACGCCGGTGTCTCGGCGACGACGGCCGCGCGTCGAGGCTGGTTACCGCTGGAACGAACCATCTTCGCCGGCTGTTTCCGCTCCGCTTGCCAGGATTCCCATTGCGAATAATCCGCGAAGCTCTCTGCGCCTCCCTGCCCATCCAATCCAAGCACGATGGTGGAAACCCGATCGAGCATGTACCGGTCGTGCGTAACCAGCACCAGCGCGCCGCGATATTCGAGCAAACTTTCTTCCAGGATATCGAGCGTTGGAATATCGAGATCGTTCGTCGGCTCATCGAGTAGAAGCACATCGGCCGGCTGAAGCATGAGCTGCGCAATCAGCACGCGCGCACGTTCGCCTCCGGAAAGGCGGCCGATGGGTTGATTGAGTTGCTCGCCGGTGAACAGGAATCTCGCCGCCCACGAGGCCACGTGAATCACGCGCTCCTGATAGATTACAGAATCGCTGTCCGGGGCCAGGGCCCGGCGCAGAGTGACGTCGGGATCGAGTTGCCGAGTCTGATCGAAGTACACGATTCGCAGCCAGTCGGCTCGGCGAATTTCTCCGGCAGCCGGTGCTAATTCCCCCTTCAAGAGACGTAACAGGGTTGTCTTGCCACTGCCATTCGGGCCGACTAGTCCCACTCTCATCCCGGCCGTGATTATGAAATTAAGTCTGTCGAAAAGGGTGCGGTCGCCGATTTCGTAGGCGACTTCCTCCAGTTCGATCAGCCGCTTGGTTTTTCGATCGGTCGCGGAAAAATCAATGTCCGCGGCGGCAGTGCGAGTTCTCAGATTCAAGTCTGCGAGTTCATTCATCAAGTCGCTGGCCTTGTCGATGCGGGCTTTGGATTTGCGCGTCCGGGCTTTCGCGCCACGGCGCAGCCATGCGATTTCATTGTGGACGAGGTTCTCCAGCGCTTCTTGGCGCTTCGCCTGCGAGTGCAAAAACTCTTCTTTCTTTTCCAGAAACGTAGTGTAGTTCCCGCGGACGCGCAGCAATCCATCCGGATACGTGCGGTTGAGTTCGGCCATCTCGGTGGCGACATTTTCAAGAAAGTAGCGGTCGTGGCTTACCACCACGCAGGCGAATGCCGCATCTTGAAGGAGTGCCTCGAGCCACTCAATTCCCGCCAGATCAAGATGATTGGTGGGTTCGTCCAACAGGAGGATATCCGGTCCCTGAACTAGGGCTTCGACAATTGCGAGACGCTTTTGCCAGCCTCCCGACAATGCAGTCGCTCGGGTTTCGAGATCGTCGAAGCCGGCTCGGCCAAGGGTCCCGGCGAAGCGGGTACCACGCTCAGTCGCGGATACCGTGGCACGTTCCAGAGCTTTCTCGACCACGGAGCGAACCGTTTCCCCAGACGGAAATTTCGAGTCCTGCAGCACGCAGGTAAGCCGAACATGCTTGCGAACCGCGATTTCGCCACTGTCAAGATCTTCCTCGCCGGCCAGAATTCGAAGCAGCGTGGACTTCCCTGAACCGTTCGGACCGATGAGCCCGATGCGGTCGCCTTCGGAAATGGTAAAGGAGATATTTTGAAAAAGCAGAGTCGATCCGAACGCCTTCGAGATACCCTGCGAATTTATGATTGGCGCCACTCTTGAAAGAGTAATTGGCCATATGGGCTGGGTCAACGCGGCGAGGCACGTGTATAATTGCTCGCAATTCCGAATTCAAAAAAGGTCGCGACGATGGCGAAATCTTGCCATTGCTCTTGAGGGGGCACCAATAGGAGTTTGGCGTGAGCGACGAACTGAGAGTAACTGCAGAATTTGAAATCAACAAAGGCTGGGCTCGCGACGGTGAGCTGATTCTCGGAATGCTTCTCATTACGAGAGAACCGTACAAGGTTCACCTTCGAACTTCCTCAGTGGCCATCGAGCATTTGCGGAACGATCCGAAAGCCCGAGAGCGCCTGTTCAGCACGATCGAGAAACTACTTGCGGAATTCAAGGTGGAGGTGAGGGCAGAGGCGGCGTGATCGCCGGTGGGCCGGTACAATTGTGTCCGCGGTCAACTTACTTCCTGGCTAACTCGATCATCGCGATTTCCGGCGGACAATTGTAGCGCACGGGCAAGAGCGAGCAGCCAACGCCGGCGCACGTGTAGCCAACCATGCCGCCGTGTTGCCATACACCTTGCCGGTAAGATCTCGGACAATCCGCGTTACTGAGAATGCTCCCAACCAACGGCATGCGGATTTGCCCGGCGTGAATATGACCGCAGAGACAGAGATGCACCCCCGCAGCCGCGGCCTCTTCAAATATCTCAGGTGAGTGGGCAAGTAGAACTTTGAAAGCGTCCGCGGGCACGCCTTCCAGAGCGCCGTCCAGATCGTCGAAACCATAGCAGTGCGGATCATCCACGCCAACCATCCATATGCTGCTTCCGCCTTTCGTGATCTCGATCGCTTCGTTGATCAGCATGCGCACGCCAAGTTTCTCGATCTCCCCGGCCATCTCGGACTCGTCATGATTGCCCAGGACGGCGACAGTGCCGTGGCGCGAATGGACTCTCGACAGAATGGTTCGCAAGCGCGGATAGACTCCATCACACGGTCCTACGAGCTCGAAGCGGTAGTCGCCGGTCATTACGCACAGGTCGGCGTTTAAACCTGCTACACGGTCTGCGACGATCTCGGCCAAACCGTCCATGCCATCGATGTGCAGGTCCGCAAGATGCAGTATGCGAAAACCGTCGAAGCTGGCCGGCAGTTCCTCAAATTCGAGCCGCAAATGCCGCACAACGGGTTGGAGCGCATTCCGGATTCCGCGCTCGTAAATTCCCGCAATCTTTAACATGGTGCGCAGGATCGGCCGCGCAATGCGCTCACGCACAACAAGCGAATCCTTGTGCGCGTGCTGCCATGTGCCTGAGCGAATGGCTGCTTCAATGGCGCGGCGCGGGGCCAGACGCTTCTCCAGATCGTGGGTGACCTCAAATTCACTGTCGGAATAGATCATTGGCTATCTGATGAACGAACGAAGACGAGCGTTGTCTCATTAGCAGGTGGCCTGCACATCCTCGGCGGACATATAGAGACTACAACACTTGGGTTATGAAATTCTCGTGAGGGCGTTCGTCCTGGTACACGAAGGTAATTCATTCGGTCGCAACGTGGGACGGTTTTAACAACATCCAATCTGAGTCCTGAGCGCAAAGTTCCAAGGCTTGACACTTGTCGGGCCCGAGAATCTGACGGAATAATTGTCTAGCGTCCCGAAATAATGGAGAGAATTCAAGAGAAGCTGATCCGATCGGCAATGCCGGAACTGGACACCTTGCGAGGGCTGGCGATCCTGCTGGTTCTCTTTTTTCACGGTTTTGGTTTTCAATTCGGTACGGCACACCTCCCGCGTCTAGCCCATCTATTTGTGGTCGCCACGGAGCCGGGCTGGATTGGAGTGAATCTTTTTTTCGTCCTCTCCGGATTCTTAATTACTGGTATTTTGCTTGACAGCAGAAACCATCCTCAGTATTACCGAAGGTTTTACGTCCGCAGGGCGCTTCGCATACTGCCAGCGTACTATGGATTTCTTTTGCTCTTAGCCGTCGCGCCCGGGACCGGTTGGTTAGACCATCGCCAAGTCTCGTGGCAATTCATTGGCTTGAGCTTCGTTTATTTATCGAACGTCACAAATTTCTTTGGAGTGGCTATGCAATACGGCGCCTTGTGGTCTCTCGCCGTTGAGGAACATTTTTATCTGGCGTGGCCCTTCGTAGTCCGTTCTCTCTCGCGCAGAGCGGTTGCGATTTGTGCTCTCTCCATGGTTCTGATTTGTCCAGTGCTTCGCGCAATCGCTTTCAGGCGAGGCGCTGAATACGGAGCAGGTTATACATGGCTGGTCGCTGATGGATTGGCAATTGGTTCGCTGTTGGGCCTCTTCAGCCGAGGCTGGTTGGCCGATCGAAAACGGATGAAGTGGGCTTCGATCTTCTGCATCGGTGCCGCGATCGCACTACTCGGATTCGGAACTCCTTTTGGAATATTGCTTAGTCGCACGGAGTTGGGTGGTGTTTTACGACCCAGCGCCTTGAATTTATTTTTTGCCGGGGCGTTAGGCTCTGCGCTTCTGATCGGCACAGGCAATCTGAAATGGACAGTGCAACGACCACTTCTGCAATTTTTCGGTCGAATCAGTTATGGGCTCTATCTTTTTCACATGCTTGCCTTTGATTTCGTAGACCATCTTCTTGGATTTTATTTCCACGATCCATGGTCTGCAATTCGAGACAACTTTGCGCTCATGTGCCTGCGCTTCGCAATCGCCGCAACCCTGGCCACGACAACTGCGGCTTTGTCGAGGAAGTACTTCGAAGATTGGTTCTTGTGCCTGAAGGAGAGATGCGCGCCCATGGCAGGAAATCCTAGCGCCACAGGGCGTGCTGCTCTGCGACCACCCGCCATCAACTCGACATTAGGACTAGTCGATGTAAAAGGCTAGTTTCGCATCCTCTTGAATGCGGACATTGTAGATAATAAACGTCTTATCACGATCACCAGAAATAGCATCTAAGACTCCCGGAGCAGGGTTTCTGTGAAGAGGGTCCTAAGATCTATTGCAGGTCGCGCAAGCCGGGTTGCTACCGAGGCTTGGTCGGCGATATTGGCCGCCCTTCTAAGCCTTTGTGTCCCGGATTTTCGATCTCTTCCTTTATAGCTAATAGCCTCCGTCGCCGGACTACGTAACAAACATCTCTTCGCAGAACTCCCAGCCAGTCGCTCTTTGAGATTACTTCAGTAACTTGTCGCTGACATACGCAGTTCTCTACGCTGGATTCTGGACCCCTATGCAATCTTTGCTGTTTTGCCAGGATGAGAAGTCGGCCCGCGTATTAATGCGGCTGGTCCAAGGGCTAGACGTTGTCATCACACACGAAACGGAATTGTTTTCTGCCATGAGAACTGTGACGGCGGAACGCTTCGACTTCCTAATCATCGATTACGAAGACGAGCGGACGGGAAGAATTCTTCTAAAGAATGCGCGCAGTTCCGCACGAAACAAGGCAGCCTTGGCTGTCGCCGTCGTCGATCTGGAAACCGGTGCTAATGCGCTTCGTTTAGGTGCGGACTTCCTGGTGACGAGGCCGATCAATCTGGGACAGGCCGAAGGTGTCCTGCGACTCGTCCGATCTTCGGCCCTTCGACGGAAAGTCTCATCGGCAGAAAGTGCACCTGGGTCCGTCGCAGCGGAACCCGTGCAACTGTCGGAGGAAGCGACCTCTGCTCCGCAAGAGCTGCATACAGCAATGGCAAATGCGCCGGTAACGACTAACTCGAACTTAACCGAATCGACGGTCAACCCCTCCGGGGAAACTTCCGTCGGCTGCTCTGACGGGCGGGCGACCCTATGTGCGGGTCTGCCGGTTGAGCTAGAGAATGAGCGCGCAATGAGCGCGCTTGATGGCACGGCGGCCGAGAGTAAGCAAACCGTGGATGGTCAAGACCGGCATTTGACGGAAATTGAAGAAGTACTTTTCGATGGAGACACGCGCATCGCATTGGAATCACCGCCTACATCCGCAGCGGGCTCCGAGACAGCCAATCTGATTCACACTGCGTTGTCGAATAGGGTTATCGCAGAACAACCCGACATACGATCGCGTAACGTGCTGAAATACGCGAGAGTCGAGAAGAGGCCATCGCAACTGTTCCTGGCTTCGATGGCAGTCCTTGGGATCATTCTGTTGACTGTGGCAGCGATCGCCTGGCACATCCATACCGAGAATTCATCGGCGAACGGGGACACAGCGGCGCAATCTTCTCCTGCCAGTTCGCCAGGCCGGCTAGAGGCGAACACACCTGAATCTACTCCGGCCCCGGCGCAGTTCGTTCCGCAATCGGAGATAGCAAAGTTAACGACACGGGCACCCGCTGCTCCGTCCATGGCTCCGGGAAAGTTGAGCATCAATTCAACTCCGCAGGGAACCAAGGTGCGACAAACTAAGGCAGCTACGGGGAACCAACTATTTGTAAGAACGGATTTGGATCCTTTGGCCGCCACCGTGGCGCTGAATAGCGAGCCGGCAAACGCAGCCGTGTGGATGGACGGCAAAGATACCGGACGAAGGACTCCGGCACAAATCTCCGTGGACAAGCCCGGCACTCACAACTTCATTTTCAAAAAGCAGGGCTATCTAGACGAAAGCACTACGGCGAATTTGCGGATCGGACAAACAGTAGATTTCGGGCCGAGCTTGCGCCCCTTGGGCCGCACGGATGAAATAAAGACGGTGGGTACATTCGGGAGAATCTTTGGGGGTGGAGAGACAGCGGGACAGGGCATCGTGAGCGTTAAAACCAAACCCAAAGGCGCCCAGATCGCGGTCAACAGCCGTACGATTGACAGGCCTTCGCCCGCGAACTTTTATTTGAACCCCGGGAATTACCTGATTGACATCAGTAGCGCCGGGTTCAAGGTTATCCATCGCGAGGTGAGCGTGGAAAAGGGTGGCAAGATCACGATCGACGAAGTTATGGACCGCGAATAGTTAAATCAGTGTTTCCCGCTCTCATCGCACTGATATCCTCGAAACAATGCCGTGTTCGGTAGTTCGATGCTAAACCCCAAGATTTGAAGCCGCCAAAAGCGATGGCAACGCTTTGCACGGAATGATTCCGATTCCATATCCCACGGATATGGATCTGGAGGAATTTGGATGGACGAAGGGTTGAGCTGGTCTAGCTGGCACGGAGGGACGGGCAGAAATCCGATTGTGCAAAGTGGTTGCACAAGGCCCGCGAGATGCCCGAGGAAGAGTTGAAGCAGGAAGGCGAGAAGACACTGACCGGAAAGGAGCTGTGGGGAAGTTTCTACTTCCAGCTTTATGGAAGCCAGATCCCGGTCATTTTGTACGCAGCAATTAAGAGCGGAATCGCAGGCTGCTTAGCTTTCAAGCAGGAACGTTGGCAGGCGATATCAGGGACGTTGAGCTCGACATCAGTGAGTAATTGTGAAAGGCGAGGGTGAAGTGGAGCCGCCCGGGGTCGTTACGGTCACGTTGGCCTGCCCGGGGGCCGCGGTTGTCGCGATGTTAAACGTCGCCGTGACCTGCGTGGCACTCACCACGACAACATTGCTCACCGTGATGTTCGACCCTGCATTGATTACCACGTCGCTCGCCAGGTTCGTCCCTACAATCGTTACCGGCACCGCCGTGCCGATCGTTCCCGTGCTCGGAGTTATCGAACTGATGGTGGGCGCCGGTGGCGTCCCGGCTACAATCTCGATCGCATACACTCCGGTCGGGTTCAGCACCGGCACAAACTGCAGGTTGATCGCCCCATTCGTCACCGTCACCGGAAGCGGAACATCTACCGCTTGATACTGCGCTCCCGCCGCCGCAAACTCGTCGAAGTTCGTCAGTACCTGCTGCCCGTTCAGCAGAACATTGAATAACCGCTTACCCGCTTGGTTAAACTGGTTCTCCTCGAACTTCAGGTTCACCGTGTATTGCCCGTTCGGCACCGTCGCCTGGTAGCTCAGGGTCGAGTTCGAGTAGTGCAGTGTTTGATACAGCGTCGGCGCCGGCGTCCCGCTGATGGCATGATTGACCGCAAACAGACCTCCGCCCGTGAATCCACTGTCCGCACTCCATACCTGGCCCAGTGCGTCCGTATATGGCTGTTTGGATCCCGCATCCACCCGAATGGGAGTGAACAAGGGTTGAATGGTGAATCCCACCGCATTGCTGTTGCCGTAAGAAGTGGTGACCGTGACCGGTGCGCTGCCGGGACTGGCGTTGCTGGCAAGCGTGAACGTCGCGGTGATTTGTGTGCCGCTGACCACATTCACGTTGCTGAAACTGAGCGCGGAATTTGTGCTGGAAAGGGTGGCCCCGGCTATAAAATTTGCCCCGATTAGCGTCACCGGCACACTGTTCCCCGCCCCTCCACTTGCCGGACTCAGCGAATTCAAGACCGGAACCATGGCGCTGGTCACCGTGAACATGGCTCCATTGCTGTTCATTCCCGAGGAGGTCACGCTCACCGTATAACCACCCAGGGTCGCGTTGGCGGCGATCCCAAAGGTTGCCGTGATCTGGGTCGCGCTTACCACCTGCACATTACTGACCGTCACCCCACTGCCACTCACATTCACTGTCGAGTTGGCCGCGAAGTTCGTCCCGGTCAAGGTCACCGGCACATTCGCGCCTTGCGCACCGCTCGCCGGACTAATCGAAGTCAGGGTGGGCGCTGCTGTCACTGTGAACGTCACCCCGTTCGTCGTTACTCCAGATGACGTCACGGTTACCGTATCTCCACCCACCACTGCGTTGGCCGCGATCCCAAAGTTGGCCGTGATCTGCGTCGCACTGACTACCTGCACATTGCTGACCGTCACCCCACTACCGCTCACGTTCACGGTCGCAGTTCCGGCAAAGTTCGTCCCCGTCAACGTCACCGGCACATTCGTACCTTGCACTCCCGTCGTTGGACTAATCGAGGTCAGCGTCGGCGCTGCTGTTACAGTAAAGGCTACCCCGTTGGTCGTTACCCCCGATGACGTCACCGTCACGGTGTCAGCACCCAACGTCGCATTCGCCGTGATACCGAATGTCGCGGTGATCTGCGTTGCGCTAACTACCTTTACACCGCTCACCGTCACGCCACTGTCGCTCATATTCACCGTAGAGTTGGGCGCAAAGTTCGTCCCAGTCAAGGTGACGGGCACATTCGCACCTTGCGCAGCGCTCGCAGGACTAATCGAAATCAGGCTGGGCGGAGCCGTCACGGTGAAGGTGACGCCATTCGTCGTCACCCCGGACGAGGTCACGGTCACCGTATCTCCACCCAGCGTCGCATTCGCCGCGATGCCGAATGTCGCTGTGATCTGAGTAGCGCTCACTACCTGTACATTGTTGACGCTTACCCCGCTCCCGCTCACGTTTACAGCTGCATTTGCGGCAAAGTTTGCCCCCGTTAGTGTCACCGGGACATTGGCACCTTGTACCCCGCTCGTCGGACTAATCGAGGTCAGCGCCGGACCACCGCTAATTGTGAAAGGCGAGGGTGAAGTGGAGCCGCCCGGCGTCGTCACTGTCACGTTGGCCTGCCCGGGGGCCGCGGTGGCCACGATGTTGAAGGTCGCCGTCACCTGCGTCGCACTCACCACGACAACATTGCTCACCGTGATGTTCGGCCCTGCATTGATCACCACGTCGCTCGCCAGGTTCGTCCCTACAATCGTTACCGGCACCGCCGTGCCGATCGTTCCCGTGCTCGGCGTAATCGAACTGATGGTGGGCGCCGGCGGCGTCCCAGCTACAATCTCGATCGCATATACTCCGGTCGGGTTCAGCACCGACACAAACTGCAGGTTGATCGCCCCGTTCGTCACCGTCACCGGAAGCGGAACATCTACCGCTTGATACTGCGCTCCCGCCGCCGCAAACTCGTCGAAGTTCGTCAGTACCTGCTGCCCGTTCAGCAGAACATTGAATAACCGCTTACCCGCTTGGTTAAACTGGTTCTCCTCAAACTTCAGGTTCACCGTGTATTGCCCGTTCGGCACCGTCGCCTGGTAGCTCAGGGTCGAGTTCGAGTAGTGCAGTGTTTGATACAGCGTCGGCGCCGGCGTCCCGCTGATGGCATGATTGACCGCAAACAGACCTCCGCCCGTGAATCCACTGTCCGCACTCCATACTTGGCCCAGTGCGTCCGTATATGGCTGTTTGGATCCCGCATCCACCCGAATGGGAGTGAACAAGGGTTGAATGGTGAATCCCACCGCATTGCTGCTGCCGTAAGAAGTGGTGACCGTGACCGGTGCGCTGCCGGGACTGGCGTTGCTGGCAAGCGTGAACGTCGCGGTGATTTGTGTGCCGCTGACCACATTGACGTTGCTGAAACTCAGCGCGGAATTTGTGCTGGAAAGGGTGGCCCCGGCTATAAAATTTGCCCCGGTTAGCATCACCGGCACGCTGTTCCCCGCCCCTCCACTTGCCGGACTCAGCGAGCTCAAGACCGGAACCATGGCGCTGGTCACCGTAAACGTGGCTCCATTGCTGTTCATTCCCGAGGAGGTAACGCTCACCGTATAACCACCCAGGGTCGCGTTAGCGGCGATCCCAAAGGTTGCCGTGATCTGGGTCGCGCTCACCACCTGCACATTACCGACCGTCACTCCATTGCCACTCACATTCACCGTCGAGTTGGCCGCAAAGTTCGTCCCGGTCAAGGTCACCGGCACATTCGCGCCTTGCGCCCCGCTCGTCGGATTAATCGAAGTCAGGGTTACCGAGTTGCCGAATTCCACGATGGAAAATGTTTGTGTTCCAATCGTGATACTTCCATTTTGCGTTCCTTGAGTGTTCGGTGCGACGCTGTAAGAAATGGATCCCGATCCCTCGCCGGACGCGTTGGATGTAATCGTTATCCACGGATTGTTGCTGGTTGCCGTCCAGCCACACTCTGGAGTCGTGGTGATCGCAACGTTTCCTGATCCTCCCGTAGAGGCGAAGGTTCCGCTCGGGGGGGTTAACGTAAAGTCACAGGTCGCGATGACAGAGACAAAAACGTCCTCAGGTCCTCCGGCGAACGTTCCCAGCAGTGGATTTACTGTGGGGAAGTTTGTGGAAGAGGTCGACCCGACAAGGTAAGCCCGGTCGGCGGCGTCAACGGCCAACTGGCTTGCCCGATCCGTGCCATTTCCACCGAGGAAGGTAGAGAAAACAATAGCCGACCCCGTGGAGTTGATTTTCGTTAAGAATGCATTTGTACCACCGGCAAGCGTTTTTTGGATGGCGTTCGCTGTCGGAAAATTTGTCGAACTTGTGTAGCCGACGACGTACACGTTACCGGAGGCGTCGAAGGCAATATCGCTTGCGCCATCGTCCGAGCTTCCTCCGAGATAGGTTGAGTAGACGAGGCTAGACCCGGAGAGGTTGAGTTTAGCCACCCAGGCATCGTTGTTCCCGCCTCCATAATTTGGTTGAATCGCGTTCAACGTGGGGAAGTTGGTTGAAGTAGTGTTCCCTGTGAGGTAGATATTTCCGCTGCTGTCCACCTTCCCACCGCGCACTGCATCGCCGCCAGAACCTCCGATATAAGTCGAGTGGAGCAAGCTTCCGGTGGGACTGAGCTCAGCTAACCAACCATCGGTTCCTCCGCCCGAGACCGACTGGAAAGCATTCAGTACAGGGAAATTGGTGGAACCGGTGTCACCAAAGACGAAGAGGTCGCCACTGCTGTCGATGGCGAGACCGTTACTGAAGTCAACACCGCTGCCACCGATGTAAGTGGAATAAATCAAGGACGAACCGCCAGTTGAAATCTTGGCGGCGAAAGCGTCGACCGATCCACCGAACGTCGACTGCTCTGCGTTGACCGTCGGGAAATCTGCCGACTCAGTGCTTCCGACCACGTATGCGTTCGCGTTGCTGTCGACTTCAACTCTTTCCGCGTAATCGAGTTGGCTTCCACCTAAATAGGTAGAGTAAACCAGCCCACTGCCGCTAGTGTTTAACTCGAGGATGAAAGCGTCGTGGTTACCCTTTAACGCAGCTTGGATCGGATTCACAGTCGGAAAATCTGCGGCACCTGTATTTCCGACCAGGTACGCATTTCCATTGCTATCAACAGCGAGGCCGGCACCAAAGGCTTGATCGTTTGTACCGCCGACGTAGGTCGAATAAATTAAGATGCCGGACGAGCTGATTTTGGCGGCAAATGCGGCCGTCCCAGTTCCATTGAGCGGCTGTCCTGAAGGAGTGCCCGGCATTGGAGTGCCGGGAAAATTCGTCGAACCGGTAGTACCACAAATATATATATTGCCGGCCGCATCCAACCTGAGACTCAGGCCCTTGTCATCGCCATTCCCGCCGAAGTAAGTCGAAAATACGAGAATTGGATCGATGATGAGCGGTTTGCGACGGTCGTACCTGGAGACTGCAAATCCTATTCGGTTTCGGCCCCGAATAACGTAGCGGCCCTCGATACTTGTTCTGCCGCTAGCCGTGTCCTGGTAGACGATGGGCTTTCTTTGACGAATTTCTACGGATCCTTCCGTCAAAACCAGGTCGCCGTTTTCGTCCACGCGGATTCGGTCCGCTCCGTCGACCGCGAGAAGGATGCGGTGCGGATCAGCATTTGGCGAAAGCACAAAGTCGTATTCCAGTTGTTGGTGGTTGCCATAGTAGACGACGCCAATTCCCGGATACACGTCGTTATATCGCACGCGTCCGAAATGCGGGAGATCGGTTCGCCATGCACTGGGATTGTTCCCGATCAGATAATTACTTCTCCCGGTCTGCAGTTCACTTCCTTCAGCCGAGGAGCATTTATTTGCTCCCAACCACTTCATGCGCACAGTCGTGTTCTTACCTTGACGATGGAGGCTCTCTGGTGCAACGAGCTGCAAGTCAGCTTCTTGAGGAGCGAGTGAGAGAGTGTACCCGGGGCCGTGTGAGATGAAGTCGACTCCGTCAGGGGCCTGGCCGCGATTGGGTTCGAAGCTCTGCGGCTGAGCCATAACGGCTTGTCGCAAAGGGTCGTGCGATTGGGCATAGCCCAAAGTCGAAATCAGACTAAGGGCAAGAACGACAAGCCCCCGGTTGATAATACGGACATGAGAAACGAAGTTGGCGAACATGTTGGTCATTCAGTGATTGAGTTTTTGGTCAAATCCGCGGCATGATGTATACATGTGAAGTGCCAGGCCAAACTCAGCGAGCGCTGCTCACCGGCGGTGCAGGCTTCATTGGATCAAACCTGGCGGAAGCACTGCTGGGTCGAGGTGTGGCGCTGACCATCGTCGATAACCTTGACTCCTTTTATCCGCCTGCGTGGAAAAAAGACAATCTTCAGGCCATCCGACGGGCCGGCTCATTCGAGTTTTTCGAAGCCGACATTTGTGACCCGAAGGCTTTGCGCGAGGTCTTCGCACGCAGCCGGCCTGAGGCCGTGATCCATCTGGCTGCGCGGGCAGGCGTGCGTCCTTCGATTGAGCAACCCGTCCTGTATGAACAGGTCAATATTTCGGGTACGGTAAAGATTCTCGAGTTATGCCGCGAGTACGGCGTGAAAAAACTTCTGTTTGGCTCCTCGAGTTCTGTGTACGGTGCGACCGCCAAGGCGCCTTTCTCCGAGAATCATGTCGAACTGCGGCCCATTTCTCCTTATGCCGCCACCAAGCTCTCCGGAGAAATGCTCTGTTACACCTACGCCCATCTCTTCTCATTGCCCGTGATCTGCCTGCGCTTCTTCACGGTGTACGGGCCAAGACAGAGGCCCGACCTGGCCATTCACAAATTCACTGCTCTGCTGGAAGCGGGAAAGCCGATCCCGATCTTCGGCGATGGCTCAACCGGCCGTGACTATACTTTTGTCGATGACATTGTGGCTGGAATATTGGCAGCCTTGGAGCACACGCCGCAAATGGGAAATGGCGCGCCTTATGAAGTCTTCAATCTGGGCAATTCTCGCCCGGTGACGCTCACAGAACTCGTGGAACTGCTCGAGCGCGTAACGGGTCGTAAAGCCATCCGCGAACAAAAGCCACTTCAGCCAGGCGATGTGCCTCTGACCTGGGCGAACATCACAAAAGCCTCGAAGACTCTTGGTTATAAACCCGCTACGGGACTGGAAGAAGGCTTGACTCGATTCGTAGCTTGGTATCGCTCGATTGCGGCGACGCGGGTTACGTGATTTTCGGGGAGAGTCGGGGGTTGAGCGCTCGGGGAAGGAAGTAACCCCCCAGAATTCGGTTTGCCTACCCCCTGATACTCAAATCCCAGGGCGGCCATCTTATTACCATCCAGCAGGTTGCGGCCATCCACGACCAGAGGCTGAACCATCAAGTCCCGCACGCGTTTCCAATCCAGCATCTTGAATTCCGACCATTCAGTGACGATCAAGACCGCATCTGCGCGCTCGGCGACTTCGTAGGCATCGGCGCAGTATCGGATTGAAGGGAATAACGGTTTCGTTCTCTCCATTGCCTGCGGATCATAAACCTGGATGTGCGCCCGCTCCTGTTGCAGTTTGCGAATAATCTCCATTGCAGGTGCAAACCGAATGTCATCGGTGTTGGCCTTAAAGGCCAGCCCCAGGATGCCGATGCGCTTGTCTTTCAGTATCCACAGTGCTTGGCGAACCTTGTGCAGAAAGGAGTCGATGCGTCGCTTGTTGATCGACTCAGCATCCTTCAGCAAGCCAATGTCGACGCCCGCTTTCTCGCCCAACCGTATAAACGCTTGAATGTCTTTGGGCAGGCAGAATCCCCCAAACCCGAGGCCTGGGTTAAGAAAGTCGTGCCCGATTCGCGGGTCTAATCCCATGGCGCGCACTACCTCCTGCACATCTGCACCCATTTTTTCACAGATGTCGGCGATCAGATTCGCGTAAGAGATTTTGAGTGCAAGAAACGAGTTGCAGGAATGCTTGATCAACTCGGCGCTGTTGATGCTCGTCACGACTAACGCCGGGAGCCGGTCGGGCGGACAATTTTCGTCGTGGATTGGGCACGCGAAACTGCGTTCGATGATCGGCCCGTAAATCTCTCGAAGCTTTGCCTCCGTGCCCTCTTCGTCTACACCGATAACGATGCGGTCGGGATGCAAGAAATCCAAGACCGCAGTTCCTTCCCGTAGGAATTCAGGATTGGAGGCAACGGTGAAACTGTAGCCCGAGTTGCGCGAATAAATGGCCAGCGCATGTTTTAGCTTTTGCCCGGTTTGCATGGGCACAGTGCTCTTCTCGATGACGAGCTTGGTATGGTGAGACTCCACCGCAATTAGACGGGCGCAGTTGTCGATCGCGCTCAGGTCCGCATCGCCGTCTTCGAGCGGCGGTGTACCCACACAGATGAAGACGGCATCACCGAACCTTATAGCCTCTCCCAGGTCAGCGGTGAACTTCAGCCGGCCGCTTTGCGTGTTTCGCGCAACGATTTCGTCAAGGTGAGGTTCATAGATCGGTAAGGCTCCTTGCTGCAAGGCCTGAATCTTAATCAGATCGTTGTCGGTGCAGGTCACCTCATGGCCAATCTCTGCAAGACAGGCTCCGGTGACAAGACCGACATAACCGCATCCCAGAATTGAAACTTTCAATTAACTCCTCCTGTTATGGAACGCGGTCGTTCTGACCCGCGACGGTACTATAGAGCTCACAAAAACATTACTGTGAGTTGTTGCTTCCGGGCGATGATTGTTGCTGCGCCTGGCCCGTGGCCTGATTGAGTTCATTCTGGATCCAATCCTGAATCTGGGCTGCAACCAGGGTATTGGCCCTTCCATTCGGGTGATCGTCGAGGGGCGTCACCCACAACGTGCTCTCCGGACCGTGATCGCGCAACCCATCAATCAGGTCCAGTACTGGAGCATGCTCGTTTGCCAGCACATCCTTGATCTTTTGGTGAGCCGCGGTGAACGGGTAGCTGTTGTTGATCTGATGCAACTCCGGAAGGATCGCAACCAGCAGCTTCGTGTTTTCCTTTTGCGTGGTGGAGGCTAAGTCAACGAGGGCGGCTTTGCATGCCTGAAAACCAGTGCGATCGTCGTCGTATAAAGACGAGTAATACTTGTTCCAGTCCGGCCGGGTGCCAATTCGTCTGAGAACCCCATCGAACCGATTCACCGAGAATGCGATCAGATAGGAGCTGTCGACAAGAAAACCTTTGCGCTCGACCGGTACTGGCTCCGGGTCGTTAATGAAATATACGAGAACGACCAGATCGGGATGGAACGCGCGTCCGCGAGTCTTGTAATAGGTCACTTCCTGGACGGTGTCATAGTTGCCTACACCCGCATTGAGCGCCTCAACACGGTCGTATCCCGGCAGGTGCTCGGCATTCAAGTTCCGCTCGAGAATCTTTGCGGCAGTTTCGCTTAAGGGAACGCCCCAACCGAAAGTAGTCGAATCGCCCAGCAGCATGATGCGATACACTCCGGCAGGTTTGGTTGGCGAGTATTCGTGGTCACGCAACCCTTGGGAATTGATCTGAACGTCTACACCCATGAAAAAGCCATGGCTATTTGGCCGGTGGGCGAAGCTTAATTTCGGATCGGCAACGGGACGCTTTATCTGCACAGCGTATTTCCACATCTCCATGGAAAAATCCTTGCTGTGATAGAAGGCTACACGCAGCATGCCCTCGAGAAGCAATGCCACAAATAATAAGGCAAAGGCTAGCAATGCTACCTTGCTTAGTAGTTTTCCCGTCCCCGTTGCTTCCGTCCTGCAATGAGACTCGGCTACTTGATTCTCGCGCTGCAGTTTCCTGCCGGCATCCGATTTCAATTCAGTTTGAAGGTAACTCGCCATAAGCGACTCTCCCAGATTAAGCAGAAAGACCAGACGATCTTCGATTCGCAGCAGGTAAACCCGGCTCCGCTGACCGGAAACTTCGAATCAGTGACTGATAGTCCACTTTGTTGGTCGATGTTCGGGGAAGGCCGTCGACGAAAACGAAAACGTCTGGATTCATATACGAAGGGAGGTGGTCATTGCAGTAGGTCTTCATCTCCACGATTGAAGGACGTGAATCCTCCGCCGCAGCCAAGTAGCTTACGATGCGAACGCCAGATTCGGCATTCGGCACGGAGACTACGGCTGCTCCCTTGATCGCCGGATGCCGGTAGAGACAGCTCTCGATTTCATCGAGTTCGATGCGGTAGCCGCGCCGTTTCACCATGCGGTCGCGTCGTCCGACATATAGAAATCCGCCGTCGCCATCCTGCTTTACCACGTCGCCGGTGTTGTACCACCGAGTTCCGTCGCGCTCAAGAAATGCAGCGGCGCTCTCCGCAGGCCGGTTCCAATAGCCAGAAAACACTGACGGGCCGGAGATGAAGAGCAAACCTTCTTCTCCGGCAGTGACCGGGTTTCCATCGGAATCCACGACTAACGAGGCACAGTGGGAACAAGGCCAGCCAATCGGGTATGGCTCCGTCCGCTCTTCCGGAACAGGCGTTGGAATCCGTGCAAAAGTGCACACGTTGGTTTCCGTCGGGCCGTACAGATTGTAGTAAACCGGACGGGGCCAATGCGCTGCCAGCCGGCGCAGTTGCTTTACCGGAAACACTTCGCCGGCAAAGAGCACCAAGCGAAGTTGCGAATAGTCCTGCCGGCCCAGATCGCCAAATTCGGCAAGCAGGCCGAGAATGGCCGGAGTCGAATACCAAACCGTCAGCTGGCGGCTGGTGATGAAGCGTGCCAGATCCTTCGGATTCTTTCCTAGTTCATCAGGAATCAGATGTACGCTGGCGCCGTGTTTGATGGGAACATAGAGATCAAGAATCGAGAGATCGAAGTGAAAGGGGGCGTGACTGCTGAAACGATCATTCTCCGAAGGCATAAACACCTCGGAGCACCAGTCGACGTAGCTCATGGCATTGCGATGGGTCAGCATTACGCCCTTGGGAATGCCCGTGGAGCCGGAGGTGTACAGGATGTAAGCGAGATCGTCGGGCTCTCGTGCGTCGGCGTTGATTGCCAACGGGCTGTGATGTAGCGCGATGTCCCAAGAGAATATCGACGCTGAGGAGTTGGTGTTCTTGTCTTTACCGAGCCAAATCACCGTCTCCGCGATGTCTGCCAATTCCGGACGGGAGGAATCCAGAAAAAGCGCTTGCACCTGGCAGTCCTTCAAAATCGTGCGGATGCGCTCGGCTGGCCCAGTCCAGTCTACCGGAACGTAGGCCGCGCCCGCCTTCATGATGCCGAAGACCGCTGTCAGCGCAGCCGTGCTCTTCGGCAGGGCAAGCCCCACTCGATCTGCGGGACGCACGCCGTGCTCTACCAAGAAACCGGCGATGCGACTCGCGCGCTCATTCAGTTCCTGGTAATTGAGCGCCGTTCCGTCAGGATCGAAGGCTGCCAAACGGTCCGGATAACGACTGGCGCTGGCTTGCAGGTAATCCGTGAGGTGTACAACAGACAAGATATCCTCCGACGTTTTCACGCTAAGGTTTTCTTGCTTTGCACGAACGTAGCAATGGCCGCGATGTTGTCAAAATTATCCACACCCGCCTCGTGAGCCTCTACTTCGATACCGTAGCGTTCCTCGACGAAGCTGACCACGCGCAGGGTGGACACGGAATCCAGAATTCCGCTGGTCCGCAGCGGCGTGTCGTCCCGAAGATTCGAAGGCTTTTCTCCGGGCAGGAACTCAGAAAGGATGTATTGTCGAATCTCTTCTCTCACGTTATCCATTACTCCTCCAAGTGCTCTTTGCTGGCCCATCGACGCTATGTGGGTCACAAGAAAACAAGTTAGACCTTGGCAGTTTCCGGGGTGCCAACAGGGTCCACAATTTGGCCGAATACCTCTTCCCATTTGCTGTTGCACGGCGTCTGGAATGACTCTCGATCGATGACCGTGTCTTTATACAGTCGAAACATCCTCGGATTCTCCAGCGTCTCGAAGAGCTTGTCATATTTCCGAAAGTTCTCGAAGAAGTCTCCGGCAAGCATGTAATGCCCCGCCGCCATGGCGGTTTCAGCGCGTTTATGCGACTGGCCGTCGGCTCCTGCCTCAGCCCAGGTCAAAGCATGTGGGTTATAGAACAAACGGATCATGCGATGAACAAAATTGTAAGCCCCGGTGACCTTTTCGTAGGCCTCGACCATCATGCGATTTTCGCTCTCGACTCCGTTCGCCAATTGATGACGCACGGCATCGCTCACGAGATACGCAGTCTTCATGGAAAGGAAGACACCACTGGAAAAGATGGGATCAATGAATCCCCGGGCATCGCCGATCATGGCGTAGTTCTTTCCGTAGTGGTTTTTTACCTCGTACGAGTAGTTGCCATTAATCATCATTTTCATTTTGCGCTCAGCGCCCTTCAGCAGTTGATTGACATAGGGCGACCGCATCAGCTCTTGCATGCAGAGATCGTATTCCCAGTCCTTGGAACCCGACTGTAGTAGTTTCTGGCGCTGCTCGCGGATGTACGAATTCTGGGCGACGAATCCGGCAGTCACGCGGTCGGTGGAAAGCGGAAAAACCCAGATCCAGCCCTTTTGTTCCTGACCCATGTATAGGATCATCGACAGTCCTTCTTCGAGACCACCGTTCAACTTCACGCCGCCCCAGTGCGACCAAACGGCGGTACGATCCAATTCTTCGCGCAACTTCATCCAGCCGTACTTGCCGCCAAGGATCGCTTCGCGACCGCTGGCATCGATAAGAAAACGGGCGCGGTGCGTCTGCACCTTTCCGTTCTCATCCACGCATTGAACGGAGACGCTGTCAGGCGCACTCATGACGTCGACATCTTTCACCTTGGTTTGCTCGCGGATGTCAGCGCCCAACCGCGCCGCGTTCTTCAGCAAAATGTGATCGAATTCCGCGCGGGCGACCTGAAAGGACATGTAGCTGGGATCGTCGATGACATGGTTGAAACACCACGTCGTCGACACATTGCCGAGACCGTCGAGAAAGCGCACTCCCGGTTTGCGGACGAAACGTTGCTTGAGTTGGTCTAAAACACCGAGATCCTCAAAAAGCCAATAGCAGAAGGGCAACAGCGATTCTCCTACGTGCTCACGTGGAAACTTGGATTTCTCCAGTAGCAGAACACTATGCCCTGCTCTGGCAAGTAGAGCCGCGGCGGTTGAACCCGCCGGCCCTCCCCCAATTACAATTACATCAAAATCTTTTCCTGCCATGTTTCCTCCATCTTATATTTGTCGCTCGAACATTCTTACCGGCGTGTCTGCGTTACGCCGGAGCGTAATGGAATGTCAGAGAAATCTATGCTGATACTCAATTACCTGCCGCGTTCTTCGCTATTACCCGCCTCGGCAGCGGTTGAGTGACCGGTGTAGAACTAGGGATGTGTTTGAAGCGGTAAGCGACGATCATCCCGATCATGCGCAAGCCTAGCCGGAATGCCTTCCAAAAAGTGCCGGTAATTTTCGATGTCCCGGTGCGCGGCCCATAGTGGACAGGGATCTCGATGCATTTCAGGTGAGACCGAATGGCGAGAATCATCAGCTCTGGGGAAAAGTGGCTGCGCCCGACGGTGAACATAGGCATAAGGTGCTGTAGAGCCTCGCGGCGCAAGAGCTTATATGTGCAACCCACATCCGTCAGGCAGGGACCGTTGTGGACGTATTCAAGCAATTTGCCCACCGCCCAATTCCCATAGCGCAAGAACGGCCCCATATTTGAGCCTTCCCAGATGCAAGACTTGGAGGTACGGCTGCCGATCACGACATCGAAGTCCTCGGCGTACACAAGAAACTTGCGGACATCTTCGGCCCGGAAGGTCACGTCGGATTCCACGATAATGACGAAATCGGAAGCAGCGGAACGGAGCGCGGTCTGCGAGGCATAACCATAGCCTCTGCGCTCCTCCCGAACCACGGTCGCACCCGCCGCGGCAGCAAGCTCAGCAGTTTTGTCGCTGCTGCTATTGTTGGCGACGATGACCTCGTCGACCTCGGGCAAGCTCAAAAATGAGCGGACAACCGTCGCAATGCCCTTTTCCTCGTTGTAGGCAGGCATTACTACGCTGACAGTTTTACAGTTGTACATAGTTTTCTCCAGGAGGGGGGCATCTCACGATCGACCTCAATGTTGTCGAAGGGCTTGCCTTCTCGGGCTCCTACTCTGTTTACCCACTCCGCCATCCGCTGCAACCCTTCGTCCAGTCTGACACTCGCGGTGGCGCCAAATACGTCTCTGGATTTGCTGTGATCGCTGAACGCGTGCAAGACTTCCTCGCGAGCCGGCAAGCGCAGCACACCTGTGTGCTTTCCCATCGCCGTTTGCACCTGTTCTGCAAGGGCGTTCACCGAATAGGGGATGTCAGCTCCGACATTGAAAATCTGGTTGTAGGCGGCGGTATTGCCGACGGATTTTGCAATCACCGGAGCGACATCCGCAATGTGACTAAATGCCCGGGACTGCGTCCCATCGCCGAAGATTGTGCAAGGTAATCCTTGTAGGATCTGGTTCATGAAGATTCCGATTACATTGCGATAGGGGTCGCCGATGTTCTGTCTCTCGCCATAAACGTTGTGCGGACGAAAGACGATATAGTCAAGTCCGAACATGCGTTTGGCGGCCTTGAGATCGAGTTCGACGGCATATTTCGAAATACCGTAGGGATCCTCCGGTTGGGGCGTCATCGATTCGTGCATGGGCGTTTGCCCCGCGCCGTACACGGCAATGCTGGATGTAAACACGAAGCATCGGCAGCGGTGACGGATCGCATTGTTGAGCACGTTCATGCTGCCTACAAGGTTGTCGGTGTAGTTGTAGTTTCGAATGAAATGACTCAGTCCTTCGGCGGCGTACGCCGCCAAGTGATAGACGTAGTCGATGCGGTGAGCAGAAAAGATGTCGTCGACCAAGTCCACATCGGTAATCGATCCCTCGATCAGGGTCGCGGCCGGGTTGACATTTTCGTGGAATCCTCCCGAGAGATCATCGAGCACAAAGACTCGGTGTCCCAGTTCAAGCAGAGAGTCGACCACATGGCTTCCAATGAAACCGGCGCCTCCTGTCACTAGGGACGTGGCATCATTGTGCTGTTTCGAAAACATTGCTGAATAATTCATTCGATTCCTCTTAGGGATGCAGTCATCGTTGCTACCGAGTTTGTCGACTTTATTGAACGATGGTTTGCAACGCGTGCTTGATCGCGAACAAGGTGACTATCTGGCTGGCTACAACTGGAACGAATGTCGCGGCTATGAATCTGCGAGAAAGATCATGAGCTCCCAGGATCACTAGACCCATCAGAGCCCACGACCAATGCGGTGAATAGAGAACGAATTCGTCTCCCCACATGTTGTGGAGGATGAAGTTAAATAAAAGCCATCCCAGGGGAAGCCACATATACACTCGCGTCCTCTCATCCCGCAGCCCCTTATAGATACACGTGAAGAGAAGGATGGCCCACGCAATTGCACCTATTGCCTGGAATCCGAAGTAATAACTCATGTGGAATGGCTCGAGCGCTGGCTCGTAGCTGACCATATCCCATCCGGGAACTCGGAGAACATGGGGCGTAGGACCGACTGCTGGAGCGACCAGAGTGCTAATTACATAAACTGCGGCTTGGAGGGGATGACGTAGCAAACGAAGGTTCGAATACTTGGCGATGTAGTGGCTCAAGGTCCAGGTGCGGATGTAAAGAAATAAAAATGTTCCCAGCCCTGCCACAGTCGCAGCTGTTGCCACGTATAGTTTTGTGCGCATCGATCGCAAACAGTAGTGGAAGTAAGAGACAGCCGGAAACACTATGTTACTGAGCGTCGTGCCGCCGCAGAGTACAATAAGCGCTGCCAGGACGATTGCTGTCAGCTCAGGGCTTGTGGCCACGATAGGAAAAACAAAGGCGATGGACAATAGCCCATTCGAGATACCGAAATGTTCTGGAAGCGCTGCAGTGCTGTTGCATGTGAACAGCAGATACATGATGAACAGCAAGACGAGTTGAGTCGTCTTGATTCCATTATGAAGCGCAAGAAAGGCCATGAATCCTACGCCAATTCCTGCGATGGCAGCTATCAGCAGCCTCGTGGCCAGCAAGCCGGCATAGTCCAAAGGCAGAAACAGCACTAGCAAGTGCTGAAAAGCACGACAGAGAGGCCGCCAGAGAAACGTTTCTATCGGGTGCACGACATGCGCGGCTGGGTGTGCGTCGCCGATCATTCGTTGAACCCAGAGAGCGCTGTCGGAGCTGAAAAGGACGTTGTGCCGCGCCGCGATTACGGTTCCGGGAGTCATTCCTAGCCATCCGGACAGCAGCGTGAACCAAACGGCGGCTGCGAACCCTATAAAGAGGGCTAGCCTATACGAGCTGGCAGGAACGCTGCTGGCCGGTTCGCTCCTGATGACAATTTTGCTTTGCGGCTCGGTTGCGCTTTGCATCGGTTTCATCGACTCCTAACTGCAGGTGGACTCAGCCGGCTCTGTGCTTCGTGCTGTCTCAGTCAGCAGAGACCGCGGCGAATTCGCGAATGACACTCTGCTCGATCGATCCTTCCGAAGTGTGAATTGATGGAGGATAAATCCATTGCAGCAGCGGCGTAGTCATGAATGTAGTCATTAGAGCCATCAGTACCATCATGGAAAAAAGGGCGGGGGAGATCACTTTAATCTCGAATCCGATGTTGAGGATGACTAACTCCATGAGGCCGCGCGTATTCATCAGCACACCCAACCCGGCCGCTTCGCGCCAGCGCATACCGGCGATACGGGCCGCAACCATCGATCCGCCCAGCTTTCCGGCGATCGCCACCAGAATGATCAACGCATAGCAGAACCACATACTCGGACCTCTAACCAGGCTGATGCTGGTGCGAAGCCCGGTCAAAGCAAAGAAGAGAGGCAGTAACAAAACCACAGCGGTCGATTCGAGCTTACTCGTAAGATAGCGTACAAAAGCGGGATTTTTAGGCATGACCGCGCCCATAAGAAAGGCACCGAACAGAACATGAATACCAAACCACTCCGTTATGAATGCTGAGAGAAATGCAGAGAGGACAATCAGCGCGATGAGATTCTCGCTGAGATGGCGTTGCTTTCGGAAAGCAACTTCGAAACCGCTTAACAACCGTCTGACACCGTAAATCATAACCAGAGCGAAACTTACGGAACCTGCTAGCGTGACCCACAGCGGATGCGCGCTTTGATGGGCCCGAACTACGATCACGATATAAGCGAGAACACACCAACCTGTTACGTCATCCACTGCGGCGCAAGCCAGCGCCACGGTGCCCAGAGTCGTGCGCTGCATGTTCCGCTCGGTGAGAATCCGTGCCAGGACTGGAAATGCGGTAATGCTCATTGCCGCGCCCAGGAAAAGGGCAAACCCAGTAAAGTTGACGCTTTCGTCCGAGAGTCTTGGATAGAGATAAAGTGCTAACAGCGTCGCCAGAAAAAAGGGAGCGACAATGCTGACGTGGCTGGTTAGAATGGCCGCCTGTTTCTCCCGCTTGAGTTCGGCTGGATTGAGGTCAAGGCCTACGAGAAACATGAAGAGGATGAGCCCCACCTGGCTCAGCGCGTTGAGGTACCCCAAGCTGGACGGAGGAAAAAGCTTCGCGGATGCGGCCGGAGCGGCCCAGCCCAGAAGTGAAGGCCCGAGCAGAATCCCCGCGACCATCTCGCCCATGACCTGAGGTTGTCCTATCTTACGGAAAAGGACGCCGACCGCCCGGGCCACGACAATAATCACCGCAATCTGCAAAACCAGAGTGGGGAGATTCGGCATTTACTCACTTCACCTTCCAGTGGGAAGCTCTTGCCTCACCGCCTGAAAATTGACCGATCCGCATGATGGACATCCGACAAAGGACAAAACTCCAGACATGGTGCGGGGCACCACTTTAGGGTCAATGGCTGCTGTCAACGACAATCCTGCAACGTGGTTGCAACCTGCTTCGAGAGGCACGCTCGAGTGGGCAACGATTGTCTTTCCGCGGAGCGCGCCCTCGAAGCTAACCTTAGTTTGGCTGTTCAGGGTCAACGCCAGATATTCGCCGGACTGCGAGATGTCGAGACTGGCCGGGTGCCCAAAGACAAGCCCCGCGCCACATGACTGCAACTGATTGATGCTCCGGTCGAGTTGAAGATCCCAGCTTCCCGCAGTTGACATGGGAGCGGTCAAGCTTCGACCAGCGCCAAGAACCCCCGCCACTCCAAGCAGAGGTACGCCAACCAGGAGAAGATAAGAAATCAAGAATTTTTCTTTTGAGCCTGACATCAGTGACAGTTTAACCTCGCGCGGATCAGGTGCACACACCAGTTCGACAGCGAGTTGAGTCGTGCTGCCATCCGCGGCTTAGCCGTTGCCGCCGGTAGAAGTACCAAGGATATACATTGAGAGCTTCGGGTCCTGCAAGATCTGGCGGTAGAGATTCTCGAAGAGCATTTCGTGGGCACGCGCGTTGGGGTGAATGTCAGACCCAGCGTCGACCTGCAGCGCCGTGAGATTTTTGGAGCCGAAGGTACCACGAAGATCGATTACCGGCACGCCGATGCTGTCAACCGCCGGGCGGATGTCATCGAACTCCGCGTTAATGACTTCGGGGTTCACCGGCGTCGGAACAAGAAGGATTACCATCTGAGCCCCTTGGGCAGCAGCACGATCTTTGATCTGCTGCAAAGCCCACTGGGTCACGGGAAGGAAGAAGGGCTCAAGCTTGTGCGCGATCACGCGCATATGATCGGTGGGCTGGATTCCGGCTTCGGCAGTCACGCGCCGCAGAAAGTCGTACTTCAGATCCGCCCGGCCCAACACCAACCTCGTAATCTGCGCGCCCCAACCACCCTTTCGATTCGCTTCCAACTGTGTCAGCGCCACCATGTAAACGTCAGGATGGAATTGCGGAGCTTTCTCAATCGCCACATCCATCATTTGCAAGACGGTGTATCCGTACACGGAAAAGTTCAAGATTTGGAATCTCTCAAATTGGGGACTCGAGTTAGCGTGATTCAGCCGATCGCTTAACAAAGCCTCGTAGTCAGCACCGTACGGGCCCACAGAAACGGAATCTCCCAACAGCGCAATACGCCGAGTGTGAGGCGGTTTCTCATATGTGTACTCGGGATTTGGCATCCCGAGGTTGTTCGTGATTCTCATCCCGGCAGGGTAACGTCGCCTCACATTCGGCCTGAATTCATATTGCAGGAAATCGCCGCGCAAACGAATATCGTCCTTCTCAATGGGCAGGCCAGTTGGCTTAACATCCTGCCGCAATCCTTCGTAATAGCCGGCAGCCAGCGCGTCAAAGTCCTCGCGATTCAAATCGCCATTGTGCATTTCCGAGATAACACTCTCGAAACGCCGCCGGGTTTCGGTATGGGCCATCACATTAGGAAGCCAATCCAAAACAAGAAGGCCCACCAGTAAGACCGTCGAGATGGCAAACCGCTTGGTGAAATTATTGTTCATTCGTTTCAAACCTGAGCAGCGCAGCCGCCTGTCAGATATTTCCACTCCTCAAAAAGTAGAACCATTCAGTCAAACTATCAGCGCTCCACATGGACCATAGCGCCGCCATAAAAGCAAATGTCACGGCAATCTGTACAGCCTCCTGCGCTCTGGCGGCCCATCCGGTCGCGGGCGGATGTTTTTTGGCATTGCTCTCCATCCAGACATTCACCATCATCATCGTTCCCAGGATTGCCCAAAACAGCGTGTCGTTGACTGTGATTCGGAACCGGCCTTGCAACCAGAAGAATTGATAAGCATGCAAGAACCACGTCACCACGACAACTAACGCGGTGGCTAAAAGCTTAGCCTGCAGATCGCCGTTTCGACGTAGTTTGAAATAGGCCGGAAAGTAACAGATCTTTACCATGAAATCTTTCCAGTAAATGTTGGCCCGTCGCCAGAAGTCATTGACACTGCGTGCCAGCAGATAACGATGGTTGGTCTCCGGCAGGTCGTATCCGAAAAGGCGCAGCATGCCAACGATGATGTGGAATTGCCCGGACACTCGCAGGTAGAGCAAATAAGTAAAAATGATTTTCAGGATCACGGCGGTTGCGACCGATGTCCTCGGCGGTGTGAATTTCCCCTGCAACTGGTACACGACCCTATACAGGAGCAACTGGGTGGTGCCGCGGAAGATCCACCATATTCCCTGTTGCGCAACGGGATGAATGTCACGCTTGAAATAGCTGCGTCGAAACGTCTGAAAATCGATGACGGGAAAAAGGAGAAAGTAGTAATTGGGAAGCAGGAAGAAGTAGCTGAGGTAGTCCTTCAAGCGGACAGGTCCCCGCGAATGCTTGACGTCGTACAGATAAATAATCATTCGGAACATGAAAATGGCTCCGAAGACAGGCCAGAAATCTCGCGGGATCGGGAAACGGCCCGTGGCCCTGCCATAGATGAAAACGCCCAGTATCCCGAGAAGCACAATTACTCTCCAACGGAAGTCGAGCCTACTTCGCACAATGCCGAACATCGCAATGCCAGTAGCGATTAGAAGGCTGGCGACCAGCGGGGCGAGCATAAGGAAAGCTCCTGCGAGTGAGAGCAGGATGAAGAAAGTTTCTTTGAAGCGCAATGGCAACCAATAGGAGACGACGAAGCCTCCGAAAACGAGACACGCGAGCCTGAAAAAAGCTGGCTGCTCCAGGCTGTAAACCCTGAAGACAACGAGCAAAAGCGCCAGCGGGACCACCAGCATGGCAAAGCGGCCCAAGTCAGGCTTCGAATGCTGTAGCGGCGCGTCAAGGGCGGGCGCCGGTACCGCAGGAATGACGGCAGTTAGAGTCCCAGACATTTCGCGATGAGGTTCCTTTGTATTTCGGAGGTCCCAGAATATAGTTTGCTGGCGATGGCATCACGCAGTTCGCGTTCGATTCCCTGTTCGACCATGTAGCCGTAACCGCCGAAAATCTGAATTGCATCCTGGCAGTTTGCGACCAGAGCTTCGGAGACATACAACTTCGCGACCGCCGACTCCAACATTGCGGGCAGGTCGCGCTCTTTCAACCAGCCTATGCGGTAGACCAGAGGCCGGCAGGTATCCAGACGAACCTTCATGTCAACGATGAGATTCGCGACCGATTGGAACTTGCCGATTGGCTTGCCAAATTGTTTGCGCGTTTGCGCATGGTTGATCGATCTCTCCAGCTGTCTCTTCATCAACCCGAGATAGTTGGCCAAAATACAGCCTCGCTCCCATTCCATGGACGATTCAAATACAGCCACGCCCCGGCCTTCACGACCCAGCCGGTTCGATATCGGCACTTCACAGTTGTCAAAGGTCACTTCGCCCATCGGTGAAGTGCGCAGCCCCATTTTCTCGAGCTTTTTACTGACAAAAACGCCGGGCGTATTTCGTTCCACGAGGAAAGCTGTAACGCCCATCGAGCCTAAAGCGGGATCGAGCGTGGCGTAGACGGAAAAAAGATCGGCGACCTGGGCATTGGTGACAAAGGTCTTTGTCCCATTCAACACATAGCGATCACCCTTTCGCTCGACCCGCGTACGCATGGCGAATACGTCCGAGCCAGCTTCAGGTTCGGATGCCGCATTTGCCCCAATCCATTCGCCGTTCGACAGCCGGGGAAGATAGCTTTGCCGCTGCTCTTCCGTTCCGAAGAGCGAAATCGGCATAGTGGTAGTCCAAAGGTGCGCATTGATGGAAAAGAGCAGCCCCTGATCGCCGGTACCGTAGCCGAGACCCTCCATCACGGCGATCACGTCGGTGATGCCAAGCCCCAGACCACCATACTTTGGAGACACCGGCAATCCCAACACGCCGAACGCGGCGCACTTCCCCCAGGCTTCGCGGCTGAACTCCTCTTCCCGATCGCGGCGAATCAGATCTTTGTCGAGTTCGACCCGGGCAAATTCGATCGCGCCATCCTGAAGCTTCTGGCGTTCCTCCGAAAGTTCAGCTGTCAGTTGTGCGCCAATAGATGTTGCGGCCAACAATGCCTCCGTGCCTTCCAGGAATCAGCGGGCGTTTTCTTCGGCTATGAGGATGATTTTCCAAAAGTCTGAAATTTTGGAAACAACCACCGCAACTTCATTTAGGTTTCCGCGTGTAGAGTGCCGCACGCACGCCGAAGAAACGCGTTTCTTCGGTCTTCGCGTGGTCAACTTCCAGGGGCGCTCTCTCGGCTTTGTAGCTCGCCCACCAGGCCGGATTATTATGCAGCGCCCAGGAAACTTCCCAGATGCGATCGCACTCGGATAAGCCCTGAGCGAGATTGTCTTGAGAAATCAGTCGAAAAGGCAGCGGATGACCGGCTTGGGTAATCGTCCATTGCTCGGGCGCTTTGAAATAGGGATGAAAGAGGCCGCAGTCTCCAGTCTTGCTGTTGCGTTCGACATAGGCGAAGGCATCTCGCCAGTTTTCCTTCCATTGCATGAAGTAGTTGGCCCGGAGCGAGTTGGCGCTGTATGCCAGGATCAATGCGACTAGCGCCCAACTCCAAACGGCGGATCGTATCTCTGAGATTCCACAGGCGACAAGAATGTAATAGGGAGCCGCACAGAACGAGACGTAACGGAAGTTGTATGGAATATGAAGAATGTATCCCACGCCAATGATTCCGATGACGGGCAGTAACCAGAGCATGCCGGCGAAGACTATGCCCTCACGATCAAGCCGTTTCAAACTGCCTCCACTTTTGGTGGCAAGCAACCTCTTAAGACAGAGCGCCAAAGCTACGCTAAATAGCAGTCCACCAACCACGAATGTCCACCAGGGTGAGGTTTCACGCAGCCCGGTGGGCTTCCCGTTATTGAAAGTATTTACGGCCGTCAGGAACGTGTACCAGTGCACGGCCGAGAATTCGGCATTCCCCGCAAATGTCTTGGTGGAGCTGGTCGCGGCGTGGACAATCCCGCTTGCCAGCCAAGGCAGGTAGGAAACGACCATGATCGCAATACCGGCGATAACCCAGGAGCGGGGGAGCGGGTAGCGCTTTCTATAAATCGCAGCGCAGAACAGCAAGGCGGCGATCACGAAAACACTGAAGTAATCCGTGTATAGCATCAGAACGCTCGAGCTGACAAAACCCCACCAGTAAAGCGCTCGCTTCTCGCGAACAGCACGCACGAATAGATAAGAGCAACCAAGAACGAGCAAGTGGAACGGTGCGTAGGGGCGCGGCTCCTGCGCAAACATGATCGCCACCTGCGACACGGCCAGCAGCAATGCGGAAAGAACAGCGGTCCGGCGATCAAAGAAGTATCTGGCGAAAAAGTAAAGAAGAACCACCGCCAGCGTGCTGAACAACGCCGAGAGAAGCCGAGCCTGGAAAACGCCAAATCCGAACAGCCTGAACCAACCGCGAAGGACCAAATAATGCAGCGGAGGATGGACAAAATCCGCAACCAACTGGCGGAACATTTCGTGCAGCGGCAGTCGGCTCACGGTCATCGAAAAGGCTTCGTCAAAGCCCACGCTTTCGTGGCTTATGTAGGCGAGCCTCAGCACCAGCCCAAGCAGAAAGACGGCGGCCGGCGCGACCCACGCGGCCTTCCACCAATCAGCCGCTGAGGAAATGCCTACAGAGCTCGGCGGCGACGCTTTTTCTATGTGATTGAGTACAGCCTCGGTCATGGCAGAGATTTTTGCAGTAGCGCAGTAGCCACTCGCGGGGGTACGAGCAAGTGAGATAGAAAGGGCGTAGTCCGCACTAAGTAGTACTCGTTTGCTGGACGATCGTCCTGTAAGGCTGGAGTACGGGGAGAACGCGCCATCAGGTCATCGAGAGAAGATTCGGTGTTGAGGACAGCCCCCAACTGAAGTTCCGGGGTTGGTTGCGGGCCCCACTCGATCAGGTCCCGAACAGCCGCCGGGGGCATGCGCTGGATCAATTCGGCGGGCGTACGGTTTGGAATTGGATCACTGCTGGCAAGAAAGTGCAGCCGAGCACCCCCCATCACAGAATGAAAGACACGCACGTAGGGGAACGATTCCCGCAAGGCACGCGCAACCGCCGATTGAACCACGGCGTCACCGTAGGGAAGCCACTGTTGCAGAATGCCTCCCGGCACCAGATGCCGTTTGACGGCGGAGTAGAACTCCTTGGAATACAAAAGGCTTGACCCGGCAGCTTCGACCGGGGGTGGGGGGTCTAGCGTGACGACGTCATACAGCTCCGTGGTGCGTTCCAAATAGCGGCGGCCATCGTCAATAACCACGTGCGATAGAGGAGAGCTCATCACCTGCGCGCCATCTGCATAGTAATAGCTGAACATTCTTGGCACGCTGGGGACCAACTCGACGGCAGTGGTTGAAATATTCCAAGTAAGCAACGAACGATACGTTGTGCCCATACCGAAACAAATCACCAAAGCCTTTTGTGGAGGATGCTGAAGAAATGCCAGCGGCAAATGTGCCATTAGTTTGGTATTGGGTGTGAAATATGTCATCCCCTCGCCGTTGACCAGCAACCTTTTTTCTCCTCCTTCCCCGGTCGCGATTACCGTGGCTGTGTTATCTCGCAAAACTTCTCGGCGGCTAAATTGGCTCTCGTAGTCCCGGCTAAGAAGCACCAGCCCGAGCGCCAGCAGCGCGAGCGAATAAGAAACAATTGGCCGCCATGTAGCTTTCTGTTTCGCTCCATCGACCGGCAGTACTGCACCCGAACCAGCGCCGATGATGAGCCAGGGCAGCGCAAATGCGAACGCTACCCAGCGTTCACTGATGAAAGGCAAAAGCAAGAACCCCGCCAACAATGGGCCAACAATGCAACCCACGACATTTACTGCATACGCGGTACCGGCCTTCTGGGGATCTCCCCCAGACCAGCGGTCAACCAGCATTGGGGTGACAAAACCCAGTAGACCGGAAAACGGGGCGATCCCTAGCAGCATCCGCAGTAATGCATGAACGTGAAATTGCGGGCTGGCCGTCACCACCGAGAACACAGCGGATAATCCAAGCATCACCCAGAGAAGTTGACCTTGTAGCTGATGGTTGCGACTCCAGCGCCGATAGATTTGCGATCCAACGAACGTGGCCGCCAGGTACAAACCGAGGATGGCCGCAAAAGTGTATACCACCTGTCCGCGATACGGCGTGAATTGACGAATCCACACCACTTCGATGCCCATGCTCGTGCCGCCCGTAGCAAACAGCAGAGGGAGCGATCTCCTGTTAGCGGTAGCGGCCCTGGGTACCAGAACACTCGCTCCTTCTTCAGAAGACGTGTTGGTCTGGTGCACCTTCCCGCGCGATAAGGCCATGGCCAAGGCGGCCAACAAAAGATTCAGTGTTGCGGCGACTCTGAGCGTGCCATGAAATCCGGCAACCTCAATCAGAACTAATGGCACTATCGCACCCGCTACCGCGCCAAAAACATTTGCGAGATATAGGTAGCTGAACGATCGCGCTGCCTCTTGAGGAAAGCTGTTTCGTATAGCAAGCATCGCGATTGGGATGGTTGCACCCATGCAGGCACACCACGGAATTAGCGTAAGCGCGACCCAGGTTCCTGAGGCTAAGTAGTAAGTCCCAGAAGAAGCGAGAGAAAGGTTTCCCAGCACATTGCGTCCCAGTCCCAACTCATAAGGAACCAGAATGGCCGAAACTCCGATCAAAAACTCCGCGAGCGCATAGAGTCGCAAGACAGGGAAGTTGAGCTTGCTCTCGTACTGCCGGATCAGATAGCCGCTCCCCCATGATCCCAAGCCGAGACCCGCCATGAACATGGAGATCACAATCGAGACCATGGCGCTGGTCACACCAAATTGTGCCATGGCTAATCTGAGCCAGACTATTTCGTAGAGGATGCTGCAAAATCCTGAAACAAAAAAGAACGCAAGAAACCACGCCATAGATCTCCCTTCACAATCTTTCTGCGTTAGAACACAAGTGTGAGAAAACGACTAATCCATGTCCGATGAAGAATAGTCGACGGAGAGGACCGGACTGGCTGGAATGCGAGTTAAACCTCGTTCGCCGTTTGCGCGCACCGGCACGGGCTGGATCCGTGGGGGTTCCGCATAGGCCGGACGCTGAAGTTCCTTCTCTGCTACTGAGGTTTCTTCCCGCTTCTCCTCGTGGTATTCCGGCTCGGTATTGATGGCCCACAGGTCGTGCTTGGCTCCCAGGATGTTTTGCACGGCGCAGGCGGCCGTCATCATCGAATGATCCTGGTTGTTGTATTTGTGCATTCCGTTACGACCGACTACTTGAAGATTGGGCAGCGTAGTCTCGAGGTAGCGACGGATGGTTTCTACTTGCTTGGTCCACCCGTTGTCATACATCGGGTAAGCTTTGGGCATGCGCACGACGGCACCGTCTTCGATCTCTTCGGGTCGCGCCAGTCTGAGTGCTCCAATTTCGCGCTTGGCCAACTCGATTAATTTCTCGTCAGAGCTCGACCAGAGATCGTCGTTCTCGAAGACAAAATATTCCATACCCAAGCAAGTCTTGCTTGGGTCGGGCACCATCTTCGGCGACCAGTTCTTAAAATTCTGGATTCGTCCTACCCGTACGTTGGGTTCGTGGATGTAGATCCAATTGTCGGGCATTACATCTTTGCGATTGACCACGAGACTCACGATCAGGAAATCGCGATAGCGCAGGCGCTCGGCAGCCTGACGTACTTCCTTCGGGGCGGGCGGATCCAGCGCTTTAATCAGCTCGCGAATAGGCATCGAACTGATGAAGTGGGTCGCATTGAAACGCTCCGGGCCGTTGGGGCCGCTGCATTCGAGCGCCAAAACTTTCTTTCCGTCGTGAATAATGCGTTGGACCGGGCGTTCCATCACCACTGGGTAGCCGCGCTTGCGAAGCAGATCGGTCATGGTCTCCCACATCTGCCCCGGGCCGCGCTCGGGATACTGGAAGCTGTTGATCAGGGTCTTGACTTTCGTTTTCTTCTGCTTGAATAGCGCGTTGCGCACGGCTGTGGTGAGCGATAGGCCCTGGATCCGTTGTGCCGCCCATTCCGCGCGAATTTCCGTGCACGGAACGCCCCATACTTTCTCGGTATAGGTTTTAAAAAAGATCTCATAAAGGCGCTTGCCGAACCGGTTGGAAACCCATTGCTCCAGATTCTGTTCGTTGTGGTAATAGAACAGACGCGAACGAAGATAGCTGAAAACAATTCGCACTGTGTCAATGAGCCCGAGACCGAAAAATGCATTCTTAGCCTTCAGGGGATAATAGAAAAACTTTTTGCGATAGTAGATGCGCGAAAGCCGCGGCCGCTGAAGGAACTTGTCACCCAGGACTTCCTGCCAGATCTGATTGACCTCATCCCATTTGGTGAAAAAGCGGTGCCCCCCGATGTCAAACAGATAGCCCTTGTAGTTGACAGTGCGAGAGATGCCGCCAACGGTCTTGTCGGCTTCCAGCACAACCGCAGGCACATTGTGCTTGGAAAGCTCGTAGGCCGCAGTTAAGCCGGCAGGCCCCGCGCCGATTATGGCAACACTGCGTTGCTCTGGTGTAGCAAGCGCCATGAAATTATCCTCGTTGGCCAATCTGATGGAAGAGAGAGTTTAGGACTGAGTTTGCCGAAGCCAGGAAAAATCAAACTCTGGCGTAGAATCCCTCGGGCTGACGACGGACTCTTCGAATCCAGCGCCGCGCCGCGATGTAAGCTGCAAATTTCGTCGTAAACAGCATTCGCAAGCTTGCGGGATGACGAACGTAGTGGGCATCGGCGCGGGGTAGCGCGAATGGGTCGGCGTCGGGTTCGACAATACCTGCCGTTGTGGCGCACGCTCCGCGAAAATTCCCTAGGACAAGAGCACGCAGAATGGGACTCCAACGGCCGTAGGGATACGCGAAAAACTCCACCTGGCATGCGGTCTGCTCTTCGATCTCAACCTTGCTGCCGGAAATCTCTACTTCTGCCTCTTCCAGGGACAAGGTAGTAAGGTCAGAGTGGTTGATTCCGTGGGCTCCGATCTGGAATCCGTCCTGCACAAGCTCGGCGACTTGTTTCCAATCGAGCAGGGCTTCCTTGCTTACCCACGCTGGTTGACTCGGCCAGCAATTCGACTTACCACAATAACCGGTCGGCAGAAAAATCGTTGCGGGGAGGCGCAACCGCCTGAGTACCGGCGCGGCGGCGGAGTAGAAATCGCGAAAACCATCGTCGAAGGTCAACACCACGGCTCGCTCCGGCAAAGGCCTGCGTCCGGCCAAGGCGGCCACAACCTCGCCTAGCGGCACCACTCGTACATTAGCCTTGAGCCACTCCATCTGCTCCGTAAACAGGCTGGGGGAGACTTTCAACGGAGAATCTCCCTGAGAGATAGAGTGGTAGGTCAGAATAACGGGATATTGGCCGGCATCCATAATTTCAGATGGAACTTCACGCGCAAGCGCCACAGGTGCGCGGAAGAACGAAGCGCCAAGCGCTAATATCTTTTGAAGGAACACGGTAGTAAAAAGGAAACGGCGAAACGACAGACAGGTTCGATCGGGGAATTTCTAGGCCATGGCAACTTTGTTGTATACCGCGCCGAGAACTATGCCAATGACGAAACCAACGACAAATGCATAGACGAAACCGATAATGCTGCCGACAAAAGTGACACGGTAGCCGGGAAAGAAGTTCGAAAGCAGAAACAGGTGCGCTCCCACATGCGGACCACCTTTGAGCACCAGAAAATTGGTGACCAGGAACAGTCCAACTCCTGATAGAAAGCCTAGGACCATGCCCAGGAGTTTTGAGTTCAGCAGTATGACCGCTTTCTCGATTTGTTCTTCTTCGGCTTCCATGACTAACACTTCTCCTACAAATGATCGAGGAAATCTGAGTACTGTTCCATCTCCGCCTGCGACCGGATCACGGTCAGCCATACCCACACGGCAGCATTACGCACCAGAGCAAATCCGTATCCCAGGATGAAGCCGGCCACCCATCCCCAAAGAAAGCCGATGAGAGCACCAAGCCATGAAACGGAATAGCCCCAGAAGAACTGATCCAATAGATAGAGTTTTACATTAGGATGTCGGCCATGAATGACCAAGGCCAAGGTTGCGGTGCAAATGAGGCCTCCTACAACCACACCGCAAGCGATCCCCAACGCACTGCGATGTAATGGGGCGAAAGCCCGCAATAGCGGGCTATCGACAGTGTTGTCGTCGAGCACGGGCAACCTGGCTCCTAAAGATGATATGTCGATTTCGGCTTGTACGCGCAATTTTACTCTTCCACCAAGGAGTTTCAATACCGGTTCAGGAAGCGTTTTGCACAACCGAGAGCTGCAGAGAGCGACGCGACGGCACGTGCCAGGGGACAAGTCCTAATTTTCGCCGCGCCGTGTCTTCGAGCACTTTGAAATACGCTTCCAGATGGGCGCTCTCACTCCACTTTTGTTGGAAAACCTGGTAGCCGAGTTCACCCATTTCGTCTCGAAGCATGCGATTGGTGCGCAGTTTTTCCATGGCGGCCAGAAGTTCCTCGGAACTGTGGTAGAGCAAACCGCCGCGGCTTTGTTCGACAATTTCCGTGAGGCCCCCCTGTTTGCGGGCGATCACCGGAGTCCTTTGCACATAACTCTCCACGACAATCATTCCGAGCGTTTCGTAGCAGACCGACGGCACCAGCAGTGCGATTGCATGGCGGTAGAGATTGCGCAGCTCTTCTTGCGCCAGTGAACCTAGAAGGCGCACATTGGTCACGCCTTTCAACTGGCGCTTCAGCTCGGCCTCGTAGGTGCCTGTGCCTGCGATGAGCAAGTCCGCATGCGGATACTGGGCAAATGTTGGGAGCAACGTGTCGATGCCCTTGATTTTTTCCAATCTGCCGACAAAAAGAAAATACGGCCGCGGATGCGGCGAGTTTTCCGTCGAAGGTTTTTCCTGTTCGGGCACGAAGTGTGGGACTACGGTCATCCGTGGCCCGAATCCGCGCTCGTGGTGCATTTGCTGCGTGAAACGAGTCGGGGCAATGAAGGTGTCGATTGAGCGAACGCATTCATCGAGCAGATGTGTGTACCTCCACCACTGCGGAGGCCGTTTGAATTTGAGCGTGCAACGAAGACACTCCGGCTTCTCGCAGAGGCGCTCATTGTTTTTCCAGAGTACGTGCATGGGACAGACCAGCCAGTGCTCATGAGTGGTGTAAAGCTTGATGAAATCGGAATAGTCCGGTTCCAGCTTTAAAACCTGGGGCCCCAGCAAGGAGACATTGTGATAATGAATGACATCAAACTTTTTGCTGTACAGAACCTCCAGAATGCGATCGGTCTTGGGCCACGTGGTTCCGAACTGCTGCGCCAACACAGGCGAAAGAAATCCCAAACGACTCTGCAGGCTGTGCACACTGACATTTGGATGATTGGAAAACTGCTGCTTGGACTCACGTCCACCCATCATGCGGTAGCTGTCGAGGCAATGGATGACGTCGACTTCGTGTCCGCGGCTGGCCAGGGCATTGGAAAGACGGTACAGATAGATGGCGTCTCCACCAAAACTGTAAGGTGGATAAAAAATCGACAGAAAACAGAATCTAAGCGGACGCGCCATTTCGTCCAACCTCATCAAAGACTGAGAGTAGCTGCCGTGCCGAATTTTGCCATGACAGCTGGCTAGCCGCGCTCAGCGCTGCTCCCCGCATGCGCTCGTGCAGAGCTTTGTCGGTAAGGACTCGCTCGAGCGCATTGAGCCAGCCGGCACGATCCTTGGGATCGACGGCCAGAGCACCTTCGCCGAGCAATTCCGGAAGCGGACTCTCCGTTGTCGCAACAACTGGCGTGCCGCACGCGGCTGCTTCCACGCCCGGTAGACCAAAACCTTCGCAGACGGACGGCAGAACCAACGCATCTGCGCGGTTCAGCAAGAGGACCAGGTCTTTATCTTCGAGACGCCCGGTGAACAGCACACGCTCTCCCATCCCGAACTGTTTCACGCGCTCGATCAACTGCTCATAACAGGAGAAGAAAGGGTCGCCCACGTAATCGCCAACCAGCATCAATCGCAGGTCCTGGAAGTCCTCTCGAGTAGCCAGTTCATGGAATACATCGAGGAGCATCAGCAAGTTCTTGTGCGGGCTGAATCCGCCCACATAAATCAGGTACCTTGCACCAGTCGGGATGCCCCACCGTTTCGAGACTTCGCCAGCGAAACCATTTTCCAGTGGCTGGAAAATCGGGTCTGCAGCTTCGCTGACCACGCGGAAACGGTTCTGCGGGATATTAAGTTTCTCCACCAATCGCCTGCGTGAATAGTCCGACACGGTGACGAGCACTCGAGCCTGACGCATTCCCGACCTGACCTTGGCTCGGTATAGCATCTTGGAACGAAAAGTAGGAAAGATCAGTTCTGGAAATAATTCCGCGATTGCGTCGTGAATGGTTACGATCCGGGGAACGCCCATGAATCCCGGGACGTACGTGTAGTCCGTCGGAAAGTAAAGCAAGTCTATTGGGGCGCGGCGAAATGCACGGGCTACCTTCCATAAGTCGGATAAAGAGCGGTTGCCGTCCGCGGATGCTGCCTCAAGGGTTGGCACTTTCGTGGCAACGCTACAAATCTCCACGTCTGGCGGAAGTGGGAACTCCTCGGATTCCTGGTCGACAAAGAATGTGTATTGATTCTGCCGGTCGAGCCTCACAACTTCGCTCAATATAGCGCGGCTGAAGCGGCCGTAGCCCCGGCGGTTTGACCAGGACGTTGCATCCACTCCGACGCGCATCAACTGCCCTGCAGTCTGGCTCTATGCGCGGATGAAAACGGTAAACGCAGAAAATGATCCGCCGCGCAGAGGAAGAAGGTGATGCCGCTATAGAGGTAGTACAACCAATGGGCCAATACGGACCGGGCGGCGAACCACCATCCGCGTTTGCGAACAAAGAACAAATAGACGTCCCGATTCAACAGCAACAGCGTGAGGCACAGCAATGCTGTAGCGGTGAATAGAAAACTTGCGGGCAGATGCGTTAGTCCAGTCACCCTTAATGCCAGCAACATGAGAACCACCGTCAACACGCCGGTCAACAGCGAACTTGCTCGCGAGGAATAAGTCAGATTGAGATCTCGCGGAAGACGGCGTGAATTCAGGATCAACTGGCTCCACGGGACGGCCCGATAGAAAATATCCGCGCGCAAAAGACTGCGTACGGTCCAGCGTTTCAGATGCTTCACTTGTAAGCGCTTATCCAGCAATATGTGGCGTCCGCATCGAGCCAGGTCCAGACCCAGGGCGATGTCTTCGATCGACGGTGCTGTGTATTTCGCGCCATCGAAACCACTAAACTCCTCGAACACCGTCTTTCGTATCGCGCCGCACCCCGCCCAGAACGTCGCGGCGGATTCACTGGAAATTTGGTGGACATAGTGGTGCATCAGATTTTTGTACTGCGAGACGAAAGTCTGCCAGGCAGGCCGATCATCGTACGATCCAAAAACTGCAGCCAGTTCTGCGTTGTCTTCAAAATCGTCGGCAATCAGACGCAATGCGCCCGGCGGCAGAACCACATCCGCATCCACGAAGGCCAGGATCTCGCCATCTGCTGAATTTGCTCCCAGATTGCGCGCTCCTCCAGGCCCCATGGTTCGAGGGGCGCGCAGGCAGCGTGCGCCGTAATGCTCGGCGATCTGAGGCGTGGCGTCGGTCGAACAGTCGTCTACGACGATCACTTCAAAGTTGTCATACTGCGACCGACTCAGCGCTTCGAGACAGCGCGGAAGGTGTGCTTTTCCGTTGCGGACGGGAACGATGACGGAAATCCGAAGTTCGATCTCGGATTGCGAATCCTTCGTCGTTCGCTCTATGAGTGGCAGCTTCATCTGAGATACGAGGACAGTTTGTTTACGGATGTCCCGTGATGTATCCAACAAATTCGCCGCAAGACCAAACGAAGTTAAGCAGTGCTGTCAGCGGCAAGGCTCGGAGAAATGCACCCTGATTGCGCTTTGTACGTACTACGTTTTGAAACTGCCGCAACAAGAGAACAAACGGCAGCAGGGGACAAAGCAAAGCCAACACAGCGCGCCGTGACGATGGAATGCTGGCGAGTCGAACCGCGGCAAATGACCGGCCCCAAACATAGCGCTCCAGCAACGCCGGGCCGAGACGAAGGTTCAGCCGGTGCTGGTATACGGTTACGTTCGGAGAAAGAGCAAGAACTTCACCTCGCTGTGCGAGAGCGCCATGCACGCGGGCTTCGTTGTAAGAGCCGGCCCAGGCCTCGGCCACATGCTGCAAAGATTCCCGCTTGTAGCAGACATTCGCGTCACTGACGTACGTGCTTGGCCCCGGCGGAATTGGATTTTGGTATCGTCCGAAATCCCCGAAATAAACCGCCCAGTTCAGAGCGCGATCAATACCATTTTCCATTGCACCACCGACCGCCGCGTAAGGTTGAGCGTGTTCTTTCACCAACTGTGTGCACCAGTGCGGTTCGGGGCGGCCGACATCCTCGATGAGCGCAACTAGCGGAGCTTGCGAATTACGAATACCGATCCCCCTGAGTTCATCGTGGTGTTCGCGGCTGGGACCTGAGCGCGCAGTGTGGAGTTTTTCGACGGCAATGAAATTGACCTGCGGGAAGCGCTGACGAAGTTCGTCAACTCCGTGCAGCCGCGCATCGCATGTAACCAACACTTCCATCGGAGGCGGATCGGACTGACGTTGCAAGGCTTCCAGGCATCCCTCAAGAGAGCTGGTATCGGCTGCCTCGGAAGTATCGCTGACCACGGTAATGACAACCGCAAGACTCAGGGCCGATCCCATGTCGCAGTTATTCCACTTCCATCAAGGCGCGGCCCGGGCCAAATGCGTAGCCCATCCATTCGCCCGCGACATAGCTGGTCATGGCCGGGATAAGCAGAGGCAGGCTGAGCAGGAACTTTTTGGGATAACATCTTTTCGCGAACACGCGAGACGCGATACGAGATAGCAAAAGCAAGGGAATCGCCGGTGCGGCCAGCAAGTAGAAAGTGCGCCGTCCCGCGGAAATGGTTCCACGGCGAGCGCCGGAAAACGCCCGACTAAACAAATATCTCTGCCGCAAGTAGTAGAAATAATCGAAAGGACCGCGGTGATAGACGATCATGCCGGGCACGCTGCGGAACTTCTTGCCTTCGGCCAGCAGCTTGGGATGCAATGCCGCCTCCCAGTAGCCATCGCTCAACACCGATAGATTGGAGAGTAGCGTTTCACGTTTGTAGGCTGCGTTGGCGCTTCCCACATTGAACGTGTCGCCATCCGGCCACGGAGGCAGGTATGAGTTGTATTCGACGAAGTAGGTGATCCAGTCGCGCAGGCGGCTGTCCTTACGGAAGTCGACAGGACCGCCGACCGCAACGTAACCGGAAGAGAAGGACGAACTGACCGCTGCCAGCCAGTTCTCAGCTGCGAGGCAATGCTCTTCGATCACCGCAACGATTTCACCGCGCGCTTGCTCGGCGCCGATGCGGCGAAGCTGAGGAACGGTCTCACGTTTCTGCAACTGGATAAACCGCGCTTCCGAAAAACGCTTTGACAAGCGCGAGACGTTCTCCGGGCCGCGACAGTCAACGACGATCACCTCAAAGTCCGGTGCATTTTTCTGCGCGAACACCGACGCTAAACAGTCGTCGATAAACGGCGCGCCAACGATCGACGCAATGACAACGGAAATTGCGGGCGAAGTGCTCATCTGGAAATTTTATTTACCGGGTTGTCCTGTGGACACGCTATTGCAGGATTTTCAGCCCCGGCGCGGATTGCGGCGTCATTCTGGCCAGGACTTGCTGTTTTTCAGCATCGTCGAGAGTTTCAGCCTTTGCCCAAGCGCTAGAGTTCAGCAGCGCTTTGGCCAGTTGTACCGGCTGGTAGGTGATGCTCGGCCACAGGAACACTTCGTTCGTGCACCAGCATTCTTTCTGATGAACACTCTTGCGCAGCGCGTCTGCCTCCGGCGAAAACCAGAGTTCGCGAAAACTCTTTTGCCGCAAGTTTCCCAACGGCGCATGCGTTTCGCAGAAACTCACGTCGCCATTGGCATAGACTACACCGGTCATGATCCCGGCCCGGCAGGGGACGACCTGAGTCTGTTTCTTTGCGGTCTGAACCTTGGCCCATTGCAGCATCGGCTCGACCAGCGAGCCGTAGCGGTTCTCCTCCCGCGGAGCCCATAGCCGGCGGGCGTACCTGACCAGTTCCTGATAGGCAGTCAGGTTCGGGCCTTGCAGCGAAGGATTCTTGCGGTCGCCGCGAATCAACGCGAGGTTGTGGTGATCCATGGCCGGGAATCGCTCGTAGAGGTAAGTAGTCAACTGTTTCACCTCGTCGAGATTCTCGTTGGTTACGGTCGAGATCGAATGGATTCGCATGCGCGGTTCACTGGCCTGTAATTCCGCAAGAGCTTCATAGGTCTCGATCAGCTTCTGGAACGATTTTGGATTGCCTCGGAAGCGGTTGTGATACTCCGGCATACCGTCGATCGAGAGCTCGCATACAAACAGCTTCAGGCTCTTTTCCTCGAAGATGTTCTTGAGCGCAGTAATGGTGCGGTCCGTGAAGTATCCGTTCGTCGGCACGTAAATCTGTTCTACGCCGTTATTCTGGATGAAAAAGCGGCAGATCTCGGCGAACTCGGGGCGAAGAAAGGGTTCCCCACCCGACAGGTTCAAATTCTCGATGCGTCCTAACTCCTCCGACAGGGCGAGAATCTCCTCAACCTTCAGGTCATCGCGCCGGTTGAGATTTTTCCAGTAGAAGCAATGCTCGCAGGTCAGGTTACAGATCGAGTTAATGAACAGGATCAGGAAGGGCGGCGTGGAGGGTTGGGGGAATGCCAGGTTTTGCAACGTCAGCCGGGCATGGCGGGTTACACGATCGAGGGTTTTCATGGGTTTATACTCCGCAGGTACGCGGCCCGGGCACACCAATTCCCTCCGAGCCACACAGCATTTGAGTTGCCAATCTTAGCATGGTATCTGATTGAAACAAAATAGCTTTATTCTGCGTCTCGCTAGGACTGAACCAGACTTTTTCCTCTACGGCTAAATTACTAACCCGTCCAGGAAGAGGATTTTCACTGGTTGGCGACCCTTTGCTAAGCGAACCTAGGAAGTACGCCGAATGCTTCGTGGGCAATGCGCATCGCCGTGATAGATTCTCATTCGCGCGGAGAACACACTGTCGACCCCACTCCAGAATATTCTGCGCCTCGCCACCGGCGACCTCATTGCCAAAGCGATGAGTTTTTTCGCTTTCGTTTATCTGGCGCGAATCCTGGGAGTAGCCAACTTCGGAGTACTGGAGTTCGCCGGCTCGGTTCTGACTTATTTGCTGCTGATCGCTGATGGCGGGTTGGAAATGTGGGGCACCCGGGAAGCGGCCAACGCGACCGACCTGCCCGCTCTCGCCGCGCGCCTTGTGCCGTTGCGTCTGTTGCTGGCTTCGATCAGCTTTGTATTGCTGCTGGCCGTGCTGCCACTGTTCCCTGGCTATCCCAGTCTCCGTGCGGTGCTCGTGATCTATGGGCTCACCGTATTCGCACAGGCAGTCAACTTGAAATGGGTTTTCATGGGACAGCAAAGCATGTCGGGCGTAGCGCGCGGGTTGGTGATTGGGCAAGCGATCTTCGCCGCGACGGTTGTTGGGCTGGTTCATAGTTCTGCTGGACTGGTGTGGGTACCGGTGTTGCGACTGGTCACCGATGTAGTCACTGCGCTTTACTTCGCGCGCTGGTTTCACCGGGTTCACGGTCGTTTCTCCCTGCGCATGACTGGGGGCGGGATGCTTACAGTTTTGAAGCCGGCGCTGACCATTGGACTTTCGCTCGCCATGGGATTGCTCAACTACAACTTTGACGCGATCCTGCTGGGCTTCCTTCGCGGGGCAACGTTCGTCGGCTGGTACAACGCTGCTTACAAACTAATTCTTGTTGGCCTCAGTGTTGCGATTACTTATTTCACTGGACTCTTCCCTGCCCTCTCGCGTCTGTATGTTGAGAATCTCGATGAATTCCGTGTGCTTGTCCGCCGGACCACTGAATTCTGGTTGGCCTTCGTCGTGCCACTTGTAGTCGGAGGCACGTTCCTCGCTGAGCCAGTAATTCGCCTTCTTTACGGCGCTGCGTATGCGAACTCGGCAGCGCCATTCCGAATTCTGATCTGGTCGGCTGCGCTGGTGATTCTTCGCTGGGTATACATGGATTCGTTAAGAGCCACCGGTCACCAGGGCCTCGATTTGCGCGGTGCAGTCGCCTCCGCATGCGTGAATGTGGGTTTGAACATCTTGCTCATCCCTCGCTTTGGCATGACCGGTGCGGCTTCTGCCACGGCGATTGCGGATGTCGTCTGGTTTGTCATGTCCTACTATTATTTTCGGCGCGCCGTGTTGCCGCGTGAGTCCTTCCCAGCTCTGCGTGGACCGCTCATCGGAGGCATCGCAATGGCCACTGTATTGTGGTCCACCCGTTTCATGAACTGGCCGCTGCGAGGTGCGCTCAGCTTAGTTGTTTATCTATTGGCGCAGATCCTGGTTGGCAATCTCAACCTTCGGCTTTTGTATCACAGAGTCTCCCACAAGTAGCAGAAGTGCGATGGCCCGTGACCCCGGAAGCTAAGGTGTGACCTCGAACACCGTACCGCCGCCGTAAGTCCCTCCACCAGTTGTGGTGCCGTAGAGGTTGCCGGAAGCATCGAAGATCAGGCTGGCTTCGGGGGCGTTGCCGCGTTGGTTAAAGTTATACAGAACCGTCTCATTCCACTTCCCAGCGGCGCCCGGCGAGAGTTTGAAGGCGGTTCCTGCACCAAGAGTGCCGCCCCCAGCGGTGGTCCCGTACAAGTTCCCAGCCGTGTCGAAGATCAGGTTGGCGTAAGAGTTGTCACCGTCCGTGCCTTTGCCAAAACTATGCAGCACCTTCTCCGTCCACGTCCCCCCAACTCCGGCTGTCAACTCGTATACCGCGCCTGCATTGTACGTACCGCCCTGGTACGTCGTTCCGTAAAGATTGCCATGGCCATCGAAGACGAGACTAGCGTAGGGATTGACCGCGTCCTTGCCCTTGCCAAAGCCATGGACTACCTTCTCGGTCCACGTTCCGCCCGACTTCACAGTCAGTTTAAAGACCACGCCGCAGCCTGAAGAACAAATTTTCCTGGGGCGCAGCCCAGGCGCTGGTTACCAGCAGGCTCAGTACAAAAGTCCGTAAAGCTGACGTGGAGTCGATCGACAATTTCTTGTCACTCATAAAATCATCCTCTCTCAGCTTACGCATTAGTTCTTGGGCACATAGAGCACCGCACGCGCACGCGGCACTTCAACGGTCTCAAGAGGTTGATACTCAGACAGAACTTCTGACATCGGCTTGGGCATCGTCTCGTCGTAGAACAATAACGCCCAGACTCGAGCGTGCGGAGTTCGCCGGCTTGCTTCACGATAGTCTTGGCCAACAAATCGATCCCAACCGGAATTCAAGTAATAAAAAGCCGGTGTGGAATACCAGGAGGGATGGATGAAGACAAGGTCAGCTTTATTGATCTGCGGAGCCAAAGCCATCGCGAAGGCCCAGTAATTGGCTCTGCCCGCCGACATGTGTTGATAACCCTTCGAACCGCTGTACACAGCAACGGCGAGCACGACTGAGAGAGCGACAGCAGCAGCGCGAAAGCGGCTGAGTCGCACAATGCCCCATGTCAGAACCAGGAGGAGGTATGGGCTCACGAGTAACATGCCACGAGCATTGAAAATCGGCTTGAACCGCGAAACCGTCACCAATACTAAAAAGGGAATTACCGCCAGGCCCAGCACCAAGGCTTGTTCGCCAACCAGAAAACGGCTTCCTGCAAAAGGCCGAATCCATCTCGAAAACCGATCCCAGTTCTTCTCCAGCAGGATTGCGAAGGCCGCGAGTAGCGCCGGTAAGACAGTCATCAGTTCCGTGCTGCGCAGAGTCGGATTCGGATGCTCGAGAAACCTCTTGGCCATGAAGACGAAAAATAAAATCGCCAGGGTTGCGATTCCAGATCCAAGCAGCCAGGTCTTCGAAGCAACCCCGCGCGTGTCGCGAAGCAGTTTTTCTCCCGAGGTCCTGACGGAAGCAATACCCACAACGAACAGTCCCAGCGATAGTGCAAAAAACAGCCACCGTGCGAGCGACAGATGAGGATCATCGATGAGGGGCGCGTCCGAATCCAGGGGATAAACTCCGGAGGAAAATCCAACCAGAGGAAACAGAAATGCAAACTGCAAGAATTCACGAGCATAGACGAAGGTATTATTGCTCAAAGTTGCGAGTTCGTTGGCGTTCTGATAAGCGGCGAAGGTCAAAAGCGGGCTGCCCAGAATCACAGCAACAAATTGCAGTTTCCCCGCGCCCGGTAAGGCCTGCCTTTGAGCCGATGCGTTGAGGAGAGTCCAGCAGATGTGGGTCCCTAATAGCGCCCAAAAGAAGATGTGGCAAGATATGCCCAACAGAACGACCACGACGTACAAAAGCTTCAGCCATCTGGGAGCGCGGGCTTTCTTCGCGATCAGCAGCAGCAAGCATGTGGCCAGCAAACCCAGAAAGCAAGTCAAGGTGAACATCCGAGCGACTTGACTCCAGAAGACGTGATGGCCATGCACCGCCAGCAAGACTGCAGCAATCCATCCGGCGGTTCTCTCGCGCGTGAGTGTTCCTAACCAGAAAATGAGCGGAATACAGCCAACCCCCAGCAGCACAGCGGGCAGTCGCAAAGCCCAGACACTCGTGCCGAAGCACCTGGTCCAAGCCCACATGAGCACGTAATACCCCGGTGGGTGCGTGTCAGACGAAAATGTGCCGGTCAGCACACTGGGCAGCGTCATACGCTGTCCGGGCACCGAGATACCTTGCGGCATCCGGATTCCGGGAACATACATTTCCACATGAGTCACGCTCTTGTCAGTCAGATTGGAAAGACGCAACCACGCGCCCAAGATTACTATGAGGCCGAGCCCCACATACGTAATCCAGCGCGAACGCGCAGCCCGCGCCGAGATCTGAACCTCGGCGCCGACTGAAAGAGGTGATTCCGCTACGCTAGAGATTGTTCCCACGATGCGTGCAGGTCAGTAGGATGAGTGAAAGGCAAAAGTTACTGCTGCTTTTCGACAACGAAGTTGCCCAAAACCAGCATGTCCATTTCGCTCTTCGTGTATGTGTTGAAAGCATTGGCCGGCGTGTTCACGACGGGTTCACCTTTCAGATTGAATGAAGTGTTCAGCACCGCTGGCATGCCGGTCGCCTGGGCAAACCGCTCGATCAACCCGTAGTAGCGAGGATTGGTCTGGCGAAACACGGTCTGCAGTCGGCCGGTTCCATCCACGTGCGTGATAGCCGGAAGCGAACTTTGCTTACACTCCCGCACCGGTACCACATACAGCATGTAGCGGGCCGGGTAGTGCTGCGCAGCACGTGGCAGATCAAAGTACTTCTCCGCGCATTCCGCCAGTACCGATGGGGCAAAGGGCCGGTATGGCTCGCGAAATTTGATCTTCGTATTGACAATATCCTTCATGTGCGGATTCCTCGGATCAGCAATAATGCTGCGATTGCCCAAGGCTCGCGGCCCCCACTCGAATCGATCCTGGAACCAGCCAATCACTTTGCCATTCTGCAGGCGGTCCACCGTGATATCCAGAAGCCGATCGTCATCCTCTATGTATTGATAGGGAATGTGATTCGTCTCTAGAAAGTCACGAACCTCGCCCGGGCCGTAAGCCTTGCCCCAGTACGCGTGGTCCATGCGGAAGCGCCGCGGATTGCCGAGCAACATGTTGTCCGCCCATAGCGCGGCTCCGAGCGCTCCTCCGCCGTCACCGGCCGCGGGCTGAACAAACAGTTCCTCGAATCCGGTCTCGCGCAGAATCCGGCTGTTGGCCACGCTGTTGAGACCAACGCCGCCCGCAATGCACAGCCGCTTCATTCCGGTCTCTTTCTTGATGGCCCGGGCCATCCCCAACAGCACTTCTTCCGTTACCCGCTGAATGCTGGCGGCGATGTCGGCATAGTGCTGGTTCAGTCTGCACAGCTCGTTGAAGTTCGACGGAGGATCTCCGAAGTAAGTGGGAAACCCCGACTCTTCGGTGAAGAAAAGCATCTTCGGCGGGCGCGGCTCTCCGAACAATTGGGTGAAGCGTCCGTTAAAGGTCTTGTCGGTCGAACGGTGGAAGCAGAAATAATCCATATCGAGCGAGAACGAACCATCGGCGTCCTGCCGGATCAGCTTCCATACTTTGTCGACGTACCGCGGTTTCCCGTAGGGCGCCATCCCCATCACTTTGTACTCGCCCTCGTTCACTTCAAAACCTAGAAATGCTGTGAACGCGCTGTACAGCAAGCCCAACGAATGCGGAAACATCATCTGCTTGCGCAAATCGATCTGGTTGCCCTTGCCCACGCCCCAAGTTCCCGTGACCCACTCGCCCACACCATCCACCGTCAAGATTGCGGACTCTTCAAACGGTGAGCACAGAAATGCGCTGGCCGCGTGCGAAAGATGGTGTTCGCAAAATAGAATCCGGTCTTTTGGAATTCCCAGCTGCGAGGAGATTTTCGCGCCCACCCACAGCTTGTCGATCATCCAGGTGATCATCGACTCGCGAAACACTTTATAGGACTTGGGGTAGGTCTGCAAAGCGGTCATCAGGATCCGGTCGAATTTCCGGAACGGCTTCTCAAAGAACGCAACGTAGTCGACCTCCCGGCCCTGAATTCCGCCGGACTCTAAACAAAAGTCAATGGCCATCTGGGGGAAGTCGTAGTCGTGCTTTTTGCGGCTGAAGCGCTCCTCTTCGGCGGCAGCAACCAGTTGACCGTCGCGCAACAACACGGCGGCAGCATCGTGGTAATAGCAGGAAATACCTAAAACATTCATTAGTTAGCCTTGATGGCGCGCCCGTTCCAGATTGCTGGCTTCTTGGGGATGGTCAAACCAGTGTTCGGGCCGCTTCTTGATATTCAACGGATCGGAAAACAAACTAATCACTAAACCAAACGGCAAAATCAGCACCGCGTAGATCACCGTCAGTAGCACCCGCGCCTGGAAATCGCCGATCACATGCGCAATGCGCTTCCAGGCTGCCCAGGCTTTTTTTAGTTGTTGCCACATCGTACCCTCCTTGACCGGCTCAGTTAACGAACCACCTCAACCGAGCCAATCGCCTCTAAAACAGTGTGTAGATAAATGGAGCGATGGCAGAACTCTGCGCCAGCACCAGCAGCACGCCGAATAAAAACAGCGTAACCAGAATTGGCACCATCCACCAGCGCTTGTTCGACCAGAAGAACGAGAACAGTTCACCCACGATTCCGAACCGTTGACTTGTGGTTTGCAACATTCCCATAAACAGCCTCCCTTTTTGTTTTTAGAATAGTGTAATGGTTCAAGAAGCCATGAAGAATTTATCCACGCAGATGCGAGCCTATTGGAGTGCGAGACGACGCTGAGCAGGCGTCGAGTAGCGAGAATCACATTGACTAATCTGAGCGCCGCTGGCTGCGCAATGCCGGATGTACTCAGCCAAAGTCTCCCCTACCACGCGATGCCCAGCCGCGTTCCAATGCGGATCGCGAGAGTAGTACAAGCGATCCGTCCCCACCGTCGTGAAACGATCGGAGGGATCCAAGTACGGGATGCCTTCCGCCTGACAGATCTTAAGTAGATGGCGAACGACCACGCTGGGGTCGTAGTCCGGCGGCAGGCGGGCGCTACTCCACTCGGCTGGTGACAATTCAATTCGAGTTGGGACATAGAGGGTCATCAGGCGCGCACCGCGCTTTACAACTTCCTGATTCATTTTGCGCAGCAGGGCTTGCGTGATTGACCATTCCCGGGCAAGCTCTGCCGTTTCGGTTGAGTGATAAACCGCAAACTCCTCCGCTCCCCCGGCGGCTCCCGTCGGCGCGGGACGCGAATCATCAGGCAGATTGCGTTCCGCCAAACCAGCTTTAACAGCTGCAGAATAGAGCAAGCGATTCTTCTTCACCGCAGTCCGAACTAGATCGTAGAGTCTGAAGTGATCTTGCAAAACCGAAGCGGGATGCGGCACCGGCACATTGCTGAGACTTAGATTGCCGCCGGCATCGAGAAAGAACACAGGTTTCTGCGTTCTCGTGCTTTCGGAAAAGTGCTGACTTCCATTTCCCCAAATATCGTTGTAATAAAAGGCCAGGACAACCAGGTCAGGCTCGTATTTCCAGCCTTCCTGATCGAGTAGCAGCAGCTCCTGATCCGTACTGTATCCGGCCACTCCCAGGTTGATCACGTCGAACTGCGACCCTAAATTTGCCTCGAGAACTTCGGTGAATCTGTCCTGCACAGGAATCGTGTAACCGTCGACGAAGGAATCTCCAAGAACCACAATTCGGAAAACATTTGGCCGTTTGCCGAATTTTTCAGCTGGGTCACGCCAGCCTTCTGCGTTGTAATGCACGTTGACGCGATATTCATCGCTAACCATATCGCCGGAAACATTTCGCTTGTGGCGCCAACCCAGAAGCGGATCGTATTCCATCAGTTTCTGCAGCGGAGTACGATTCGCCTCACCGTAATGTGAAACCCGCAATGCGAGTTCCGCCAGCCCCGCAGCCATTCCCAATGAAGCGACAAGTACTGCCAACTTGACCAATCGCCGCACGGACGGTTTCGGATGTTCGGCGGGCGTCGGCCTGGAGCTCCCCGTATAGCTCGGCCGATCTAAGATTTCTAGTCTGTCCACCTTCTCACCGTGCCGCGTACCCGAGAGAGCGCAGGCGCTCCAGGGTTTGAGCATCGAGCGGCTTTCCGTGGCTGACAGTTTTAGGCGTAGCTTTTTCCCACTCCTCGAGATCGTGCTGCATTCCTGAACACTGGCTGCCGTTGGCGGAGCAAAGATTGCGAGACTCGCCCGGGTCAGCCGAGACATCGTAAAGTTCGTGTTTTCCCGAGGTCGAATCCACATATTTGAAATTCCCAGAATAGATCGCTCGTTCTATTCGGTTGAATTTCTGGTTCAGGCTAATCAGCCCGGAGCCAGGAAAAGATTCGCTGATCAGCTTCCGGTTCGCATTCCCGGCTCCTCCGCGCAGACCGAATCCCTGGATGAATTGCGGCGGGGCGATGCCGGCCACCTCCATAACTGTCGGCAGAATATCCGTGTGGCCCACCCTTTCTTCCACCCGTTGTCCTTGATCACTTCTGGGATACTTAACGATCAAAGGCACATCGACCTGGTCTTTATTCACCGATAGTCCATGTCCGATCAGGTTGTGCTCCCCAAACGCTTCCCCATGGTCCGAAACAATGATCAGCAGCGTATTATCAAAGAGTCCGCGCTGCTTCAGCCCGGCGATCAATTTTCCGATCTCCGCGTCCATGTAGGCGATGGCCCCGTCGTATTGTGAAATGTAATGCTGTCGTTCCTTTTCTGACATTTGGCCGCGGCCTTCCGCCAGTTGATCAAACAATTCACCGTAGCGGGCATCGGGGATCGAAAGATCTCTCTCTGAGGGGTACAACTCATCGAATTGCGATGGCGGGGCATAAGGCGAGTGCGCATCCATGTAATTCAGAAAGAGAAAAAACGGACGTCCAGAGGTCCGAGCGCGATCCAGCAAACCGTACGCTTCCCGATTAATCTCCCCGGCTCTGAGGAACATCATGTCAAATTCCGACGTGTCGATAACGCGATGGAGCACCTGGCGGGCTCCGTAGCGCAGTAGGTACTCCTTTCGCGGCGGCATCATCCGCACCGCACCGCGAGCATCGAAGAACTGAAAACCACGGTCGAATCCCCACTCCCGAGTTAGAAAACCCGAGTTCGCAACCACCGCCGCCGTGGAGTAACCGTTCTCGGAGAGAATCTCGGCCATCGCCGGATACTTGTCCGAGATGGGCACTCCATTCCCGCTCGAACTCTGATGCGGTCGCGCTCCGTTCCAGCTCGCATAGGTTCCGGTAAGAATGGAGGCATGCGAGGTTATCGTCATATCACCAGCGGCAGCGGCGTGTGAAAAAACAGCAGCGACCCGCGCAAGCTCGGCTAAGCGCGGGGTCGTATCTCGGTTGTATCCATACAAAGACAGGTGGTCGGCACGCACGGTGTCAAGCGTTAACAGAAGGACGTTGGGCTTCGAGGAATCGGCAGCAGTTGAGCGGCGGCTGTCTCCTTGCGCGTGAATGTTGGAACCGAAGAAGAAAGCACATCCCAAAACGAACGCCAACGCTCCGCCGAGCACTGTCAGCGGTTGCCCCAGCGGAGCAGCCGTGAAATACCGCACCCGGGCCCGAATTCCCAAGGTTGACACACCGACCAATGCACCTGCAATAACGAGAGTGCACAAAATGCGCATCACGAGCGATTGTCTGGCAAGCGCTTCGTTGTTGACCCATGCTGCCAGGAGCAGAGAAAACGCTGCCGCCCACGGACTCGCGACCAACGCGAACCGCTCGGCGCGAGTTTCCGACAACAGGCTCCAGATCAATATCGCCGCCACGATTGCGCTAAACGTCAATGTGGCAGGCTCGGGCGCTCCGACAATGAGGTTTGCGATGAATGCCACTACGAGCGTAAGCGTCCCAATCGTCTTAAGCTGCGATTTCTTGCTTTCACCCCTCTTCAACGCAGTGAACAGGACGGCCGCGAACCCACCTGTAACAATTCCCGCCAGCGTATAAAATCCGAAAAGCAGCAAGCTCAGTTCCCAATGCCATGCCGCGATCACCATTGGTCTGTACACCACAAGCGGCGCGAGCGTGGTGGCGGCATATTCGACCACGCCGTAGACCTGCCAAGCAATCATTCCCCAGAATGCGCCCCGGAGGAAGTTGCTGCGCCACGCTTTCACGATTCCATTCATCCCGCTATTCCGTTCCGCGCATTCCGCCGAGATGCTGAGCGCTTGCCTGTGTGGGCATTTGCAAACTGAAACCTACGCGATCCGGTTCAACCGTTTTTCCGGACTGCGGTCCGAGTTTCTCCGCGACCTCCGGTGTCGCAAGGACTCGCCTATACAATTCCTTTGCCACCCATTCGTTCCCTTCATCATTGTAGTGACCCGGGGCTTCCGCAAAGTAATGCGCAGAGCCGGGCCAAATGAACATGCCGTCCTGCATAGTGACGGGTAACTTGTGAAAGTCATCGATCAGGTCTATAAACGCAATGCCCCTTTTAGCAGACTCGCCTCGTATCCACGCTCGCCACGCCGGCGCTGGCCCACTCTGCTCGTGCTGATGCACTGTACTCGGCAGGCAGACCAAGAGGAGGGTGCTGTTTTTTCCCTTCTCAATTGCCTGGAGATTCTCAAGCATCTTATCGACAGTCTGAGCCTGCTCATCTGAGGGGCCATCGGAAAATGGATCGCGCACCGGATGCACCCATGCCACCAGCGAGCCAAGCAGCTTGACCGACCGGAATTCCTGCAACTGCACGCGTTTGCGCTCCAACCAAGGCAAAGTGCTCGATTGGCGCGGAACCGGCACATTCTGCGTGACCAGTACTCCACTGCGTACTCGAAGCAGCGGCTTGCCGTATCCGACGTAACTGGTGAGTTGCATCCGCCGGAAATCCTCAATGATGAAGGCAAAAACATGAACGCTGTGGTCTAACACCATCCCTTGACGCCCGTACCACAGATACATCTGGTCGACTCCGTACCCGCTCTCCCCCATGTTCACCGTCTGAAATCGTTGATCCAAAGACTCAAGCTGCCGACACCAGGTATGCTCGTCGCCTACGCCCTCTCCGAATGTGAACGAGTCACCGGAACAAATAATTCGCAATTTGCCCGAGGGGACTTGCGGTGTGAATTCCTCGCTGGCCCGGAGGCCCACCGAATTGGTCGTTAATCCGATGCCCGGCGCGAAGTAGTTTTTTTGGTGGAAGTTCGGAACCGTCAGCCAACCGAGTTGTTGGTCGTAGTGCATTACCGCTCCGGACAATGTTCCCCGGTCCTGCGGAGAAAACAACTGGTATGACGCCGACAGGCTGCTGCAGAGGCCCTCCAGAAAAAGCAGGAAGAGCACGCTGGCAGTGGCCGCCAGACAGAGTTTATTGAGCAAGTTCCGTTTGCCGGTATGCGGTTTAAGATCCTCGATTGGAAGTTCGAGCACGCTTGAGGGTTCAGTTCGCTGCGGCATGACCGTTCTCAATTCCGACGCGGGACCCAACTTCGTCTTTGGCTACTTGATTCCCCAGGCGCTGATCCAGTTTGGTGGCGACTTCCGGTATGGAGATCAGTCGCGCATAAAGTTCTCTTGCTATCCAATCGTGGCCCTGGTCATCGTAATGGCCTGGAACTTCGGCAAAATATTGGATTGAACCGGGCCAAATGAATAGGCCGTCTTTCATCGTCACCGGTAACTTCTGAAAATCATCAATGAAGTCGACAAACACAATGCCCCGCTTCGCGCATTCGTTTCGAGTCCATGTCCGCCAAGCCATCGACACTCCACCCGCCTCATAATCGGCCACTCTCGTCGGCAGATATAGCAAGATCAGCAAGCTGTTTTTCTCTTTCTCAATAGCCTGAAGGTTTTTGAACATGGCGTCGAGAATCTGAGCTTGCCCCTCCGTCGGTCCATTCGAAAATGCAGACACAGGGGGAGGCACCAACTTCTCGGCGACTGAAGAGAGCAGCGCGAGCGATTTGAATTCGCGCAGTGGGTTTGGCTTGAGAGCCATCCAGCGCAGCAACGATGACCGCTGGGGGACAGGTACGTTCTCGGTCGCAAGTTCACGGTTATGAAGTTTTAAGAACGGCTTGCCATAGCCTCCCAGGTCGCTGAGTTGCATGCGCCTCATATCGTCGGCAATGAATGCGAAGACATGGACATCGTGGTCGAGTCTCGATCCTTCGCGCATGTACCGCAGGTACATCTGGTCGGCGCCGTAGCCGGTCTCGCCCATATTCACAACCTGAAAGCGAGGATCCGCGGATTCCAGGCGTTGGCACCAGGTGCTGTCGTTATCAACGCCGTCCCCGAATGTGAATGAGTCCCCGGAACAGATGATCCGAAACTTTCCTTCGGGGACGGTCTGCGTGAATTCCTGGTTCGACCGAAACCCCTGCGAGTTGATTCGCAAGGAGACACCTGGCGCGTAATAGTTTTTCTCCGAAAAGTTTGGGACGCTGACCCATCCCAGTTGCGAGTCATATTGCACCGAATGCGCGGAGAGCGTCCGATGTTGGTGCGAAGGCCACAATTCGTAAGCAACCATCAAACAGCTGCACAGGCCCTCTAGAAGAACGAAGAAGAGCACGCAGCTTACAGTCGCTAAGCAAAGTTTTTTGAACATGTTTGCCAGTTGTTCGGTTCGACTACGAGCTGACCGGATGGCAGGAACCATTGGCTGCCGCGGCTGCGTGGTACCCATTTCGTAGGCCGGGCATCAGCCAAATGAATGCCAACGCGAATCCTAGCAGCGTGAATGTGATCTGGGGCAGCGCGCAGTTCGCGCAAATGCCTATATCGCTCAGGCGAATCATCCAGGGCACTGCAAATCCTCTCTGCCAAAGCGTGCTTAAAACCAGCCTGACATCGTTCTGATGTGCCATTGCCATAGCCAGGCTTTGTGCGCAGGATGCGATTGCAATAATCCAACAAACCACTTTAGGCAAAGCTTGGGCCGCTTGCATCGCCAGCAGCGCCAGCACAGGCACAACCGGCACCAGATATCGAAAGCCTGTCGTTGGCTGGAACCATGAATACTGATTCGCCGCGCAGAATAGCGTAAATGCCGCAAAGTACGTCCAAAGAATGACTGTTTCCCGCCGCGGAATGCGGTATCGCACGCGCTTCACGAATGGCGCTGCGAATGCCAGGATCAGCGCCGGACAGTAAACAAACAGACCGAACCGGGGATCGAAAAAGTTGGCCCAAATCAGAGCAGGCAAGGGCCAATCGAAACCACGATACCCAAGCGCGGTGGGTGCCGTGGCCGGCATGTAGTGCTGCGAGGGCCGGTAAAACAAACCAAAAGCCCATGTCTGATAAACCGCCAAAGCAATTACGCCAGGAAGCACGCCCGCGCCGAATACGGCCATGAGGCGCCATCTTTCCGCAGCCGGCTGAGCGGCTGAGCGCAACCATAGATACAAGGCAACGACCAAAATCACGACTGCGCCGCTGTAGTCGCAGAGCACTGCATATCCGGCTAACAATCCTCCAACCCCGGCACGCCAGGGCTGCAGTGCGGAATCATTCGGGTCCCACAGCACGAGCAGCGCGACGAATCCAGCGTCCCCAACCAAAAGATTATGATTCAAATGCCCAGCGCGGAATAGAACCGATGTGCCTAAACCGTAGAGAACTGCCGCACCCGCGGCACGAGCCAACGGAACCCCTGCCTCGGCTAATCGGGAACACAAGTACGCAGCAGTACCGGCGGTCGCTGGAGCCATCACCAAAGCCACGGTCAGGAAACCAATCAACAAGAAATAGAGCGCACGGCCCTCCGATACAGTCCGCCAAAAAAGATCCCCTTCCTCGCCTTTGCGCGTGGGGCGCGGCAACTTTTGATTCCACTCGTCAACTCGCGTCAGAACCGGTCTCAGCAGTAATAGAGGGATAGCCGCGGTGAGCGATGCTCCGGGATTATTGTTGATGTACGCGCCCCCTCGCGGACCCTGGAATATGTCCGGTGTCCATCCCAAATACCAATCCACGTTCATGCTTCCACGCTCAGCAAGTGCGATGGCTGGAAAATGTTCGCGCACGATGTAAGGAGCCCACAAGACGGTATAGACAAGCCAGCAAGTGAAAAACACTCGCCAAGCCCATGCACGGGAGTTAGGCAAGCTAAGTTTTGAATCGGCCGCATTGCTGAACCCAGTGTGTAGTCCGTGCAAATTCATTTTCTATATAGCTTCAAAATGCCTCTTCGGCGATCCGCGTAGCATTCGCCATCAGGGTTAATGTGATGTTTTTCGCCGGAAGTTGAGGGAAAGTCGAGCCATCAGCAAAGTAAAGATTCTCCACATCGTGACTGCGACCATGTTTCGTGCAGGTTAGCGGCGCAGGCTTATCTCGCATAGGGAATGTTCCAGCATAGTGTACGCTGGCCCCCATTGGACGAATGTGCACAGTTCGTGTCGGCGCGAAGCATCCAAGTTTCCACAATATCTTGCGAAATGTAGAGATGGTTTGCTTCAGTTCCTTAGGTTCGTCGGGCCGAGGACGATAATGGATGGCTAGCCGGTGCGGTGTGGTAGTGACGTCCAGCGTAATGTAATTCTCATCTCGCCGGTGATCAGGAAGATTGATGTTCACCATGCCGAGTGCGCTATGAATATTACGGAAAATTGAAACGCCCGTCCCCAGATCAAATGGCAGCGTCTGCACCAGAGGGTGTATCAACGCAGTCTTCAGGGTAGTCACTAAGCCGTGAAGGTAATTGCCGCCTCGTTGCACGGCAATAGCCACCTGGTGATATTGATAGCTGTTTGGATTCCACCGGCGGCCAAGCATTCGAAAATTTACGAACGGCATGAGAATCTGGCGATTATCCATGATGCCGCGGAGTTCCGGCGTGTCACTGCTGCTGCGATAGACTGATTCAAGGAAAATCTTCGCAGAACAAAGTGGACCGGCCGCCAGTACCAGCGAGTTCGCTGCAAATTCATGAGTCTGACCGTCGGCTGAATGCGCCACGACACTCTTGACCTTGCTTGTACCGTCCATGCGGAAGTAATCCACATACAATCCTGAAACATATTGGAATGTGGGATGCGTCCGGCATTCATCAAGAGTCAACGATGGTGTGTAGAATGCCCCACTCGGACATCCCCACAAACATCGTCCGCAGTAACTGCACTGCTTGCGCTTTCCCAGATCGCGGCTGAGTGCCGCGACGCGGGTCCTGCCCATCAGGCATCCAAATTTCTCCTTGAGATATCCGCGATGCAATTTATAGGTGTCAAGCAGAGCCGCCGAGTGCTCATCGAGATCAAGCGGTTTCATTAGGCCGCCATGCAATGGGAAGACCGCGGCCAAGTCGTCGTTAGTACCAGTGATTCCGATGTTTGCTGCAACCTTGGCATAGTACGGAGCCAGCTCCTGATAGCCAAAAGGAAAATCTTTGAAGTCACTGTCATTGAATGGATAACAACCACCCGTCCAGGCCTCAGCTAGACCGCCGGCCCCAAACGAATAAATCGGGGCGAAGCCGTTTGCCCGATGCTGAAATTCGGGGCGATGTTTGAATACATGTTGCTTGCTTGGAGGAAACGCGTAATATTCGCCGGTTCTGCCGGGCAGAACGAGCGATTCGTACCGTGGCCCTAAGAAGTAATCAACCGGATCAGGCAAATTCTTTTTTAGCTCGTTCAAAGAATCCGCGGGACGTACCGCTTCGCGCCCGGTGTGGCCGACATCGAGCATCAGCACTCGCCGTCCTTTGCGCAATGCAGTCAGCGCGAAGTGCACGCCGCTCGCGCCAGAGCCGATTACAACGATCGTATCCATCAAGGCTCCAGCACCGGTTCGGCGCGAGGTTTCCAGGAAAACACCATGGCAGCCCGCACAGGCGTAAAGACCACTGCGGAACCACCCAGGAGGAATGCATATCTGACCGCTCGCAAGGCCAGCGCAATCGGCATCGCCATGGCACTGCGGCCGTCCACTTCGTCGAGTGCTTCAAAGCTGGGCGACACACACTCCAGCAATGCCAGCGTGACCACCAGCTTTTTTCGGACTACGGAATCTTTTCTAAACACACTGGCATAGCTGTCCGCCATGCTCGCCCAGAAAGGGCCACGTGCGGAAACGCTCACCAGAAACTGGTCAAATGCGTCGAAGCCCAAGTCTGCCATCGCTTCTGACTTCTGGTGAAAGTCCAGATAGCGATTCACCACATACTCCGACGGCATTTGGCCGATCAAGTATCGCGTGTAGGTTACACATTCGCGTTCCAGCTGAGATGTGTTCATTGTTTATACCTGAGCATTTCGTCGACGCTCTTCATTCCAACCTGCCGTGCTTCCACCCAAGAGTCTGGGGAAATCGTTCCTGCGTTCGTGAATGATGCCAACTGCCCCGCCGTAAACGGCAATAGCGGGCGCAACCATGGTTCGAGCCAGCCAAGGCTTGCAGCAATCGGGCGGGCGGGCAAATGCACAACCCGCGCACCTCCTTTGCCCATAGAGCTGCGGATACGAAGCAAAAGATTCTCAATGCTGACCACCTCGGGACCACCAATCTCCATCGTTTGGCCGATCAGTGATTCATCCTCTAATATCGCCATCAGCGAAGCCGCCAAGTCGTCTCCAAGAATGGGCTGCACGGGAGTCGAGCCATCGCCAAAAACGGGGACCAAAGGTAAACCGGCAAGACGTGAAAGACCGTCGAGTACAGGCGCATGCTCACCGAAAATCATCGTCGGCCGCACGATGGTCCAGTGCAGGCTGCTTTGCTTGACCGCGATTTCAGCCTGCTCTTTCGACCGGGCATATGGGTAATTCGACTTGTCACCGAACTTAACAGCGATGGTGCTGACATGCACAAACCTCCGCACGCCCGCTCGCCGTGCCGCAGCTATAAGAGCCTTGCTGCCATCACGGTTGATTCGAATGTATTCCTCAGGAGCGTGCTTGCCGGTAGCGGCGGCCAAGTGTACGACGGCATCACAAGCGGCCAATTTCTCTTCGTAGTTGTGACTGCCGAGCAGGTCGCCCAAAACGCATTCAACATTCGTCGGTTGGATCTCCGTAGGTTTCGTGCGAACCAGACAAAAGATTTTTCGATCTGGACATGCCCGGAGGAGGAAGAGAAGCCGACGCCCGAGAAAACCGCTAGCTCCCGTGAGAAAGATCGAACCTGCCATTTCGTAAAGCCTTTCCGATTCCTCAAGAATGCGCAGTGGGGTGTCACGTGTGTGTGGTTTCTGCCGAGGACTTGAGCGCCATCACTTCTTGTTGTCGAGGATGCGCCTGACATCATCTGTCAAGCGCGGCGATGCAGCTTTCCGTCATTCGCTGGGAGTTCTTGCTCGGCATTTTCTGGTAGCCTTCTGCTACTTCCGGCGTTTCCTCCATTCGCATGGGCTGGCCTTCGGACTGCCGCCGCAAATAGCCCTTCGCTCCACAACTGTCGTCGCAGACGAAATACGCCCTTGATGTCTTCCCAACCGGTCTGAATTATTTTTACGCGGCTATCGTCGTCCTCTATCCATTCCACCGGGACATCCTTAATCCGATACCCTTGTTTTTCCGCCAGCACCAGCATTTCGGTATCGAAGAACCAGGCTTGGTCTTTGATTTGCGGCACGATTTCCTCGACCGCTTTGCGGCTCAAAGCCTTGAAGCCGCACTGGGCATCGCTGAAACGGGTGAACAGAACGGCCTTAACGAGAACATTGTAGATTTGAGAAATTATCTCTCGCTTCAGCGATCGTGTAATGCGCGATTCCCGCATTAGTCTCGAGCCCGTCGCGATGTCATAGCCATCCTGCGCAATGGCATCTAGCAGTTCTGGAACGTGCTCGAGCTTGGTGGAAAGATCGACGTCCATGTAACAAACCATGTCAGCATTACTCCGCAGCCAGGCATGGCGCAGCGCGCGTCCGCGTCCCTTCTGAAGCAAGCGAAGAAGCTTCACCTCGGAGTGTGCGGCGACCAATTCCTTGGCAACGTTTTGCGTGCCGTCGGTTGAACCGTTGTCGACAATCACGATTTGCCAGCGATATCGCAATGAAGAACGCAGAAAATTCAATAACGTTCCCGCACTCTTCTTAAGTACGTGCGCCTCATTGAGGACAGGAATGACCACATCCACGCTGAGTTGGGCATCATCGTTCGCGGGAGCGTCAATCATCTTGCAGCCTCCTGGTTACCGGTTGTTGGGAAAACGATCGGACTAACTACCAAACTTCTCGAGTAGCGATTGCAAATGAAGTTGTTGTCGCGAGATGAAGCCGCAAAGTTGGTTCGCACGCAACGCGGTCCTACCTGCTCATGGCCTCGACAGCAGAATGTGTTGACGCTTCCACACCCGATTCAGGCTGCCTACGCTGGCCGCTGGACCACACAACGAATATCAAGGCAGCCACAGCCGCAAAGATCGGCAACGGCGATACACCCGAAGAAGCGTAATCGCCGTACTGCCCGCTGCCCATTCGCGACAGCACCGTCAACACAGGAATTTGAAACCCTCCGATAAAAACGTGTAGCACGGGATCGAGCACGCCGAATCCACGTTCGACGTCGCGCGACATCGCCATCGACCAAGCCTGCGCCACGGCGATAATCGAGATGACATATGCCAGTCGCCGGGGAATCATTTTCACTAGAACCACCGCCGCAGGCACAAACAGGAAGGGCAGGGTCGGCGCCAGGTAGCGCATCCCATTATTGAATTGCAGCCGGGTGTAACTGATGCCGCTACAGAACAGTAACAGGCCTAACGGGAGCAGCATCAATACCGCAAACTCGCGCCCTGGAATGAAGCGCTTCGTGCTTCGCAGCCACCACAGGGACAAGAGCGCAACCAGTAGCAGGGGACATGTGGTGAAGAGTCCGTAACGATAGTCGAACAGCAGGTGCCAAAGAAGAGCGGGCTGCGGCCAAGTAAAGCCTTGATAACCGATGTCGATCCACTCCACCGGCGGCATCCAGTGCTGCCCGGGAAGGAAAGGGTTACCAAAACTGCGCCATTGATACAGCCATAAAAGAAGTATGGGACCGATAGAGCCCAGAACGTAATATGCTGCGGAACGCGCCGCATGGAGATAGGTTCCCGACTTCAGAGCTTTTAGTACGGCGTAGCAAAAAAGCCCGAGCAGCATGACAATGCCGGAGTAGTCGAGGAGTACAGCCGCTCCTCCCATCAGCCCACAGAAAAAATAACGGCTGTTCTCCGACCAGCGAAAATCGCGTCCCGGGTTCCACAACGCGAGAAACCCTATGAACACAAAATGGCCGAGCATCATATTATGGTTGAGAAAGCCGGTACGAAAAAATACTGGCGTACCGAATCCGTAAAGCAAGGCCAACCACAAACCAATCCGGTCAGAGCCGAATACCCGGCGCAGCAGAAAGAACATCGCCACCACGCCCACGGCTGAAATGGGCGCCATACAAAACCACTGCATCACCAACGCCGCCAAGCCAAACTTAATGTCGTACCCGCGGCGCCAGGCTTCGGCATAAAATGCCCTCCGCATTGGCCAGGGCGAGTTGTATGGCGGAGGCTCGGTTCGTCCGCCTGCGGCTCGTGATCGATTGACTGCGGCCACGATCCGATCTATAGCTGGCCGGCTCAAAAAATATGGCACGGCCCCCAACATCGACGCCCCAGGGTTCGCCCCAATGTGCCACCCGTAGCCGGGCTTTTCGAAAAGATCGGGATGCATATTGGCATAATCGTCCACGCGGAACGAAAAGTGGTCGCCAATCGCGAGAGCCAAATAGATCTCGCGTACCGTGTTCGTAGCTACGTGCACCGCGTAAACCATCCAACAAGTCACGAACAAACGCACTGCGATGCTCCGCGTCTTAAAAACCCAAGGCCGGGGGAACATGAAGTCCGTGGCTACTTCCTGGCCTTCAAGTCTGTTCATATCTGTTGTCTGAGTGGCAAGCACTTTGCGTTTTCCTACAGGGATGTGTGGCTGTTGGTCGACTTGGAGCCTGCTTGAATCAAGTTACGCTGAAGAAGGAAACTCTTGATTTCTTGTGCGGCCAGATTGTGTGCCTGCGCATTCCAGTGCCCAGCCGCATTGAAATTTGCTCCCTTCTGGACTTCTTCATGGAACCGCGACCGAAGGAAAAGACACGGCACGTCCCGCTGCTGACAAAAGTCGTTGAGATACTTTTCGCGGTCTTCCACCGGAGGGCTCGAAGCGGTCAGCAAATAAGCACTTTTCGGAAGAGGTTCTATCTCCTCGTAAACTGGCAAGTAAACAAATACAGGCGTGGCTCCGATGCTTCGTGTCGTCGCCACGATCTGGTCGAGAAGCCTTCGGCTCACTTCTCTGGCTTCTACTTCATTCTTGCCGAAACTCCAGCGCAATTTTTCTCGGAGGATCACCATCAGGTCCAGTGATTTTGGACGATAAGCCTCTTCGGCGAGAACATGCTCTGGCGTCGGTACGGGAACGTTTGTCAGTTGCAAGCCGTCAGAAGCCAATTCGAATCTCGGCTTCGCGTAAGCAAAAAAGCTCTCGATGTTGCGGTAGATATCCAGGTAAGCAAATCCGAGGACGACTACGTCAGGATGGTATTTGACGCCTTCCTCTTTCAGATACATCAACATCTGGTCGTGCCCGTATCCTTGAACGCCGAGGTTTAAAATCTCGGTGCCAGGAAGACTGGACTGCAGATCGTGGGAGTAGGTTTCGTCATCCGAGACTTCTTCGCCAAAAGTAAACGAGTCTCCCAGGACAACCATTCGCTGCTTTCCAGCAGTGCGCTCGTATTGATACTCCTCTTTGCCCCGAATCCCTTTGGAATTCGAATTCAGAATTTTCTTGCCGAAAACCGGTAATTCCTTGATGTCCGGCTTCAGGGTCCAACCCCTTGTCGGATGGTAAATTGCGTACTTTCCAGTCCATTCCTGATGGATGCGGTGTAAACGAATCCATTGCAACCGATAGGAGGAGTCGTCGAAACCGGTAACCCGCTGGCGAAGCCGATTAATGGATAAAACCAAACGGCTGCCGCCTTCCATGAACGCCGCGAGCGTAATAACACACAACAGAAGTTTGGAAAGCCAACTCGATCGGACCAGCGGTTCCGTACCGGCCCGGGGTTTCGTAATCGCGTTGATCTCCATCACCTTACTCATTGGGCATTTCTCGCTTGCGGGTCAGACACGCCCCGCCCCATCTCCGGGAACGCCTGATCGGCCACGTAATAAAGCCGAATCGAACGGCCAACTACACACACCGGCTGGTAGGCATTCAGCCAGGAGAAACTATCGCTGGGCAAGCCGAGCCCGCCTGCCTGAAGCCGCAAAAGACTAATCGCGACCCAACCGCTTGTCGGCTGATGAGGAACGAGCTGTTTAAACGGTGGAAGACTGAACTGTTTAAGGTCCAGGCCAGCGCTGCCCGCATAAGCGATCGATACCTCGTCCACATGTCTTTGCTGCAAGGTAGAAGACAAGCGAAGCAGATCTTGTCCCCAATCCAAATCGCTGTCGACCAAAATCCGCTCCGGATGCTGACCGGCAAACTCATTAAAGTAGGCCAGGTAATCAGGATGAACCCGAATCGATGCGGTGAGCTGCCAGATCAGTAGGACCACAAGCAGCACAGGTCCAGCATGATGCTTGTTGGCAAGCTCCCACATTTGGTAAGCGCCAACTCCGCCGATAATCGCAAACAAGGAATAGATGGGCAGAATATGTCGGACCCCGATATTAATATGGCTGAACATGCAGACAAGCAGTAGCGCGAGCGCGCAAATCACAGGTGCGGCCGCAATCCAGTTCTTGTCGCGCCAGGAAGACTTCAGCAGATTGACGCTACCGATCCCAACCAGAACAAGTAAGGCAATCGTAGTCTTCACAGTCAAGGCCACTGGAAAGAAGTACCACCAACCAGTTTTGCGGACATGGCCGAACAGGTACGCTCTAGCGCCGTTGGCGTTCTTCTGGCGAATTTCGGCCAGTCCTTGAAGAAACGCCGGCGCGGGAACCGAGCGAGACTCAGCAACCGCATATGACCAGTTATGAAGCGTACCGCGTGCGCCGAAAACGTGATCGAGCGTGGGGTGCGGCCTGGCCGCTTCGCTGGTTACCGATCCTAGCGAGAAACGGTACCCAGCCCAAATCAGCAGAAACATTACCAGCGCAGCCAAAGAAAGCCCTTTTGCCCACGGGAACGAACGCGGTGTCCCGTTGACATTCTTTCTTGCCAGCAACCATCGCCAAAGCAACAGGGCTGCTGCACAAGCCGGCAAAAATACGAGAGCGCTGAACTTCGAAAGCACGGCAATCCCTGCAATTAATCCAAATACGATGCAGCGCAGATACGTCGGATGATCGAGTAGAGCAACCAACGCCAGCAAAGCCCCTGCGATCGCCGCGGTAAGAGTCATATCAGTCGTCGCTAAACCAGCATGTGCCAGGACGACCGGAGTGGTCGTGAACAACAGTGTCGCGAGCAGAGCAGGACGCTCCCCGTATCGGCTTCTAGTCCAAAACCAAACCAGGACAGTCGCCGCTAGAAAGAACGGCAGCACACCTAATCGCGCCAGTGTAAGGTTGTGTTGGTAACTGCCGTCGAGCAGAATCGTATTTCCTTCTTCCCACATGCCGTGTTGGTCCGGGAGGCGAAGGCCGGATAGATATGGTCCCAGTGCAATCGCAACTCGGGCCAGCGGCGGATGAAGCGGCTCGAACGTGTAAGTTCCCTTCTGCAGCCATTCCATCCCGGTTATCAGATGAGCCGGCTCGTCCGTCGTCTGACTGAATACCTCGTACGTTGAAACGATTCGAGCCACACCGATCCCGGCCAGCAAGAAAAAAACTATTCCCCCGACCATGTTTTGCCGTCTAGCTGTGATTGGCATGATCTGCTTTCGCTTCGGATCCTGCGGGTTCCGCCGCTACGGGAGGAATGTAGTAAACGAAGATAGAACGGCCAATTCTTTGCACGGGCTGATAGGCGCTTAGCCAGGAAAACGGGCCAGTCCCAGGCCAAACCCTATTAAAGTTGCCGGGAACCGAGTAATAGAGCGGCATGCCCAGCGGCGCAGCTTGGACGACAAACGGACTGGGGATCACGCGATACCGAGCGCTGATGGCGATCCAGCCATCAACTTTCTGATACGGCACGAGCTCATGAAAATTCGGCAGGTCCGCGTGCGTTAGGTCCGCGGTTCCAAAGTACGAGAGTGCCACCTCATTTACGCCGCGTGCATGCAGCCACTTCGATAGTCGAGCCAGATCCTGTCCCCAATCCAGATCGGAATCCACTTCAATTCGCTCGGGCCGATCCGAAGCAAAGAAGTTGAAATAAGCAAGATAGTCAGGGTGCGCGCGGAGAGAAGACACGATCAGCCAAAGACAAGCAGCCGCGACAACTCCGCGGGCGAGCATTGGCTGGCGAAGCGTACTCGAGAACTCCTCCATGACATGGCCAGCCACGATCGAAAGCAAAGGATAGATCGACAGGATGTGTCGTAATCCGATATTAATGCCGCTGGTCATGGAGACCGCGAGAATAGCCAGGGCAAACAAGGTCGGAGCGATCACACGCCAATCATGCGTTTGCCCGAACGAGCGCACCAGCAATACGCTTCCGACGCAGGCCAGCAACAAGAAAGGCACAGGGGTCTTCAACACAAAGATGACCGGGAAAAAATACCACCAGCCATGCCGTCTCCATTCACCGAGGAAGAACGACACTTGCCCTGCCTTGTTTTGGCCTGCCAAAGCTTTCAATCCTGCCGCTACGTTTCCAGCCGGGTATGGTGTTTCCAGAATTGCGACGACACCATCGTGCAACGCAGGGTGTCTTCCTAACAAACGGTCCACGGCAGCGTGTGGGCGGGATGCCTGAATCGGCATCATGGTAAACAAGTACCCGGCCCAGAGCGTGAAATAAGCGACGATCAATGCCAGAAACAAATTTCCGGCCAACGCCCGTAGTGGGAGCTTGCGAAGAGAATTCCGGTTCGTGACAAGAAGGATCAGAATCAAAGCAACTACGCACGCGGGGAAGAACAACAGTGCCGAGAATTTCGACGCTGCGGCGAGTCCAGCGCCCAATCCCAGTCTTGCGGACGTCAGCCAGGTCGGATTCTCCATCCACAGCGTGAACCAGTACAGAGCGAGAAGCAGCGTCGCGGCGCCTGCCATATCATTCGTGGCCAGACTACCGTGAGCCAACACCGCCGGAATCATGCTGAAAACGAGAAGTGAAAACAGCGCGGCCCACTTGCCAAAAAGGTGATTACTCCACGACCAAACCACGACACACGCTAAGACGAAAAAAGGCAAGGTCCCGAATCGCGCGAGCGCAAGATTGTGCCAGTAATTGTTATTGCCGTTCAGGATCACGTTGCCCAGTGCGAACATGTCACCGCCGTGCTTCGGCAGCCTCGAACCTTCGAGGTAGGGACCGAGTGCAACCGCGATTCGGCCGACGGGCGGGTGCTTCACATCCATGAAATAGACCCGGTCCTGTAACAATTGCATCCCGGCAGCGATATTAGAGTTCTCATCCACGGTTTGGGTGAACTCGTGGTACGTCGAAACAATTCGCGCCACCCCGATGCCGATGACCAGCACCACTGCTAAACCATAAATTGTCTTAGTCGACATTTTGAGTTGTCGTGATGGCTTAGTTCGGCGCGCTGAGAGTGTTGGCAGGCAACTCACCACGGATCAGACCGTTGCTTGAAAGAAAGTTCTTGATCTCCTCGCCAGCTATCGAATGTGCTGTAGCATTCCAGTGTCCTCGAGGGTGCAAGTCGACACCTTTTTCAACCTCTTGGCGGAATCGCGTTCGGAGAAACAGGCAGGGCAGCTTTTCCTTTTCGCAAACCCCGCGAAGATACTGCTCGCGCTCAGCCACTGCAGGGCTCTTAGTGGTTATCCCGAACTGGGGGAGGGGTGCAATTTCTTCGTTCACCGGCAAGTAAACGAAGACAGGCACGGCTCCAAAACCGCGAGTAGTCTTTATGATTTCGTCGAGCAACTGTCCGGTGACTTCACGCGCCTCAGTTTCGTTCTTGCCCAGCGTCCAGCGAAGCTTCTCTTTCAGGATGAACAATATGTCGAAGGACTTCGGGCGATAGGGTTCCTCGGCAAGAACTCGCTCTGGAGTTGGCACGGGAACGTTGGTCAGCTGTAGGCCGCTAGGCGACAAGGCGAACTTCGGTTTTGCGTAGGCAAAAAAGCTTTCTATATTGCGGTAAATGTCGATATAAGTGAATCCCAAAATTACGATATCGGGGTGGTACTTGATACCTTCTTCCTTCAAGTACAACAGTATCTGATCGTGGCCATAGCCCTGGACCCCGAAGTTCAGAACTTCACTATTCGGGATGTGGGATTCGAGATAGTGAACGTAAGTCGCGTCGTCGGGCACCTCTGCGCCGAACGTGAACGAGTCCCCTAACACAACAATCCGTGGTTTTCCCGGAATCCGTTCGTAGTTGTACTCGATCTTTCCGCGCACTCCTCGGGAATTTGTATTCAAGATTGTGCCATCAAAGACCTTCATATTCTCGATGCCGGACTTCAGCGCCCAGCCGCGCGTTGGGTGATAGATAGCAAATGGCCCAGTCCAATCCTTATGCTCGCCGTGCAGCTTGACCCATTGCAAGCGATAGGAGGCATCGTCAAATCCCGTCACTCGGCGCCGAAACGTATTGATAGACAGCACCAATCTCGATCCGCCTTCCATGCAGACCAGCACAGAGAAAACTAAAATGAGGATCTTGCCAATCCAGGCTTGGCGCTTTGGTCCTTTCCTAAAAGATCCGGTCGTACGGATTTCGTACTCACGGCTCTGAGTGAGTTCTTGGCTACTCATCGACCCGGCGTTTTCAACCTTGAGAGGCATAGCTTCGTTCAATTCGCCGCTCGAACCGTGGCGCTCATTGCCTCCGAACCACTGCCTGCTTGCGACAGATCCAGAACAAAACTATTGCCGTCATCGTAGATGTGTCGTCTTGTCTTGGAGAGTTGCTCCAAGTCGTTCTCAAAGTCGAACGTGCGCTCGATCTGGTTTAGGGTAAAAGGGGAATACTGGTCATGCCCCACAACCGCGCGACGGGCAGCTTCGCCGGTGTAGGAGTAAGCCACATAACGAGTCGACTGGGAAGTCAGGTAGTGGGCTAATGCTTCCCCTCCCTCCCTGAGCGGCATACCTGGCGGTGGACTAGCCACGGCATAGTCAACCACAAAGACAGTATTGCGCTTGAAGTCAAGGAGGAAAGGCTTCTCCAGCCGTGTGAGGATCACTTCGCCCCGTGGAACCGACTGCTGAAGACGTTGATAGGCCGCCACGTCAGGGCTTGGAACCAAGGGTGCTCGCTGGATCGCCCGCCTGACTCCCTGTAGGCACTCGGCGTAGAAGATTCGGGACGGATACCAGGTCGATCCCACCAAGAAGAGAGTGACGCCGATCGCAACCATTGGCCCTGACGCTTCCCACTTGTGCTGCACCACCGTCGGCAACCAACCGATCATTCCTGTGATCAGAACGAGCACTGCTGCGAAAACGAAAGGAAAGGAGTAGCGCGAATTGTTGGGCTCTCCTGTGGCGAGAGTGATGACCACGTGCCCGACCGCCGCTCCGATCAACAGAGACAACACGGCTTCGCGGCCGCTGACTTCCCACCTTCTGGACATCAGATAGAAGACGCCCAGCGTAGCGAGGGCAACCCACGACGGGTCAGTGAGGTGCTTGAACAGCAACTGCACTCCACGGGAAATGGTGAGCCAGTGAAACGGCTGATGGTATCCCGTGCCTAGCAGCGGATACAACAAAGTGCGCGACGACCGGTACATCGAAATCATCCATGGCAAAGTGAAGGCAAGCGTCAGGACGGCGGCGCTCGCAAGCTCGGCGAGCACAGTCCGCTTGAATCTTTGCCCGACGAGATAGCAGACAAAGCTACACGTTAGTAGCACGCCACAGGCTGGTATGAACGTGGACTTGAGCGAACAAAGGGCCGCTGCGATCAAACCAATAACAACCGTCCTCGAGAGGAAGTGGCCAGCGGAAAAGGCTTTCCAGTCGAGTGTGCGATAGAGGCTCAAGAACAATGCCATCCCCGTGTAGAGGCTGGCAATATTGACGGTCGGCGGGGCCATCCAGACGAACATAAGCAACAGCGCCAGAGACCAGCCGAGCGACGTCCCCGTCTCTTTGAAGTTTCCCCAGAGAAGACCGAGGATCAAAAGCAGACCCAACCCGGGGTCCAGGATATGCAGATTTTGCACTGAGAGAACACTGAGGATGAGGGCGTCGAGAAACGATTGCCCACCTAATGATGATTCTATTTGCCGCGCGCAGAAGGGATCAGGGCTGATCGAGCCCAACTGCATCATCTTCTCGGGAAACACGAAGTAGGCCTGGAAATCATCGGCCTGGTTAAATCGCACCGGACCGGCGGGGCTGGAGGGACTGTCATATCGTGACACCGAGACCGAGCCGGCGTACTGGAGCAGTGCCAGGAGAACCACCAACGCTCCAACCATGAGTAAAGTTTTCGAGCTGCGAAGCGCTGACAGTCGTGGGGAGGAGTTGTTCACCACGCCAGTTCGTCGAGTCAGCAAATCCAATAACCAGATGGCTACTCCTACTCCAAGGTAGACCAACACCGTGGTTCGCGAGATGTAAGCCAGCACATTCAGAATTCCACCCACAACCACACTCAATGCCAGGCCCCACGCGGCGCTTTGGCCCCAATCAGTCCGCGCTTCAGGAAACAGAATGCGATTGAGCATCCTGCCCCAGCCGATCCACGCAATCAGGATGACGAAGCCCCAAGCGAATGCTAGGAAGTATGAAATCATGCGCCGTTCTTTGTGGGAGATCCTACTGGGCGTGCGTGCTGTTCTGCGTGGACCCTTGGCTCTGACTTGCCACTTTGTCCTTGGCTCCGGCATCAGACGAGCCCAGGTACTGGTTGATCGTTTCCGCCGCGACCTTATGTCCGTCGGGGGCCCAATGGTCGTCGTCGGGATAGTAGGGTACCGCACCGGCTTTCACGGCTTCGACTAGGCTGGGGGTCAAATCGACATAACCGAGGTTGGGCGAAATCGCCCGTATGGCTTTCTCCATACGCTCCGGCATATCGTTTACCGTCCAGTTGCGACAATCGGATTGCTGCGGATAGTGGCAGAAGTCATGGAACACCCTGAACTTCTCCGGCGCGAAGACGAAAATCAGCTGCGCGCCTTGTGCGGCCGATAGACTGTAGGCCTCCTTAATGATTTGTGCAGTCTCATCAATGGCGCCGATTTCGGCTTCGGTAAGCGGCTTGGCCGGGTTCATGAAATACATCGTGACGGTTTTATCGTTCGGCTGCTGCAGTAATCCTGCGCGTTTCATGCCCGGTAGACCGGCAGGAGTGCGAAGACGCGCCAGTTCAATATGCAGGAAAGAGCGCTGCAGATAGGCATGCCAGAAGTCCGTCGGGTGGTGCAAGTCATAGTCGTAGTGAATCACGTCCTTAAGGTCACTGCCTTCGGAAAACATCCACACCACCGTGCGCGGCCGCAAAGGCAGTCCATAACGCTTGAGCACAACCAGTTCCTGCTGAGGACCCCAATTCCCTTGTCCCAGATTTGCGACCGTCTTACCCGTGACATGCGCTAAGAGAGAGGTGGTCAGCTGCGCCTCGGGGACTGTCACTCCCTCGACGAAGGAATCTCCGATGACGATGGTGTCCGCGCTCTTCAGATCGGTTTCGTTGCGAAAGCCGTAACGATCGCATTTCACATCCCAGTGGTAGAGCGTCAGGTCAGAGGATGGAATGACCCAGCCATACTTAGCGCGTCCCCCGCGGGTTTCCCCGCTGAAGTGCACATACGGACGCCGCGTATGGATCAACTCCGGATCCTTGACGTTGTTGATCGGCCACCAGGCAAAGTTGTTTCCTAGAATCTCGCGATAATCCACGATGTTGAAGAAGGCCGGCAATTCAATCAGCCCGACTGCGAACATCAAGGAGGCGACGACAAGCAGCGACCGCACCGCGAATCTGGGCTTCGCAGCGCGACGGGCAGCAAGTGATTCTAAGCGGCTGGTTTCAGTGTTCATGTTCAACAGCATCCTTCGGACGGGTGCAATTAGCGAGGCGCTTTCACTTCAGCCTGAAAGTCTCCGCGATTGGCGTAGAGATCGACGTCAACCCAGAAAAAGCTCCTTCGCTGGTGCTCGAAATAAGCGCGCGTAAGTTGCTGCCGCGCCGCCTCCGCTGCTCGAAGTGCCTGGGGATTGCTTCGATCCAGGACTGAGATCAGCCACACTCGTTCGCATTCTCCGGAGCCAGGCGTTACCGAGTTGAGAGGGATCACCTGCGGACCCGGCTTGGCCCCCTCATAAATCGCCCACGCCCATCGCGCTTGCCGCTCTTCCCACGACGGAGCCACGACTGCGCAGTCATTGGGTTGGTAATCGTGAGCCACGGAAGCGAGAGCGCCTTTGTAATCCTCTTTGTAGGGAATGAAGTAATTCGCCCGCAGCGACAGGACGCTGTACGCCAATATTAAAGTGACCATTCCCCGGCGCATTGCGACTGAATCGCCCATCGAGAGGCCACGCCCGACCAGGATGTAGTAAGGAACAGCACAGAACGCTACATACTTGACGTCGTAAGTTCCATACAGCACCCCGGCCAGAACCGCTAACACGATCGGGATCGTGAACAAAAACAGCAGATACACCACGCTCTCGCGCTCCCTTGCTTCTTCCCGTCTGCTACTGGGCGGATCCAATAACGGCAACAGTGCCAGCAGTGCCGGCAGGCAGAACAGCAAACCGCCCACCACGAAAGTCCATGCGGGACAACTCACCATCAGCCCACTAGGCCGGCCGTTGTTGAAGACGTTGATCGCAGTCGCCAAGGTAAACCAGTGCACCGGTCCGGAAACCGAATGTGCCATGGTGTTGAGCCGCTGCACCTTCTCTCCGCGGAATACCTCGCTTACGATGCCGCTCGAGAGCCACGGCAAATAACCCAGCGCAACCCCACCTATTCCGCCCCACAGCCATGCCGGGGGCAGGGAGTATTCCTTACGCCGCACAAACCCGAACACTGCCAGCGAAGCGATCGCCAGGAATCCGTAATAGTGGGTGTAAATCAGCAGGCAAGCCACGCCCAGGAATCCGAGCCACATCCCCAAACGTTTTTCTCGCAGCGCCCGCAGGAACAGGTAAACACAACCGACATACAGCAGCGAGAATTGGGCGTAGGGCCGCGCCTCTTGCGAGTACATGATCGCCAGTTGCGAGAACGCCAGCAGCACGGCGGACAAGAGTGCGGCGCGGCGGTCGAACAAATAATCTGCCAGGAGATAAATCATCAGAACCGCAAGCGTCCCAAATAGTGCCGACAATAGGCGTCCCTGAAACACTCCAAAACCAAACACTCGAAACCACTCATGCAGCGCGTAATAATGCAGCGGCGGATGCACCAGGTCCTGTATAAGCGCTTTGTGCATCGGCGCAAACGGCAGCCGGCTGACACTCAGCGCGAACACTTCGTCGTACCACACGCTTTGGGAATCGAGCCGAAACATCCGCAATGCAAAGCCCACCAAAGCGGTTGCCCCAAGAAGGATCGACCAGGGAAACGTTTGGCGCGAGCCAACTTTCAGCAAGGTGAGACCTTTCGCGGTTTCGCTCTCTTGCCGGTGGCGCGGGTTGCTCCTGGATTCGGTGACCAATTGCTCCACGTTCATGACCTCAATGTAGGGAGAAAGATTGAAGACGCTTAGGAAAGACGCTGGTGGCTACTGGGCATATCCGAGCGATTTGAGTTTTTCGACACTGTTCTTGTCTAGCTTGCCCGGCGCTTCGACCTGCTTCGGAGCCGAGGCCACCCACGCCGATAGCCGGTCCGCCATCGCTTTGGCGTGAGGATCATCCACGCTATACAAATTGCGCGTTTCACCCGGATCAGCCGCCAGGTCATAGAGCTCAGGAGGACCTTCCGTCGAACTAATAAGTTTCCACGACCCAACGAACATAGCTCGCCGAACGCCCCGAAATCTTGGACTTGTGCTTAGAGCACCCGCGGCCCTGGCCTCCGCGTACACGGCATCTGAACCCTCAGCCCGCGGCAAGCGCAAGCTGCGACCCTGTAAGCCGGGAGGCACAGTGCATCCCACCAAATCGAGAATGGTAGGCATGAGGTCAACATGGCTCACTAATTCATCGGATCGGCGACCCTCGTGCTGGCCAGGGTATTTGATCAGCAACGGCACGTGGATCTGGTCCTGATAAGCCGAGCCTCTTGTATGTTGAATGATATCCCGATCACCGAATGCCTCTCCGTGGTCGCCCGTAATGATGATAAGCGTGTTTTCGTACAACCCCGATTCACGCAACCGGGCCACTAGATTCCCAATCTCAGAATCCATATACGCGATACCGCCGTCGTATTGCGAGACGAGATGATTTCTCTCCCGTACGTTGACGTGGCGTCTCCCGTAGTCAACCGCGTCCGTCAGCTGTGTGTGATCGGTATAGGGCCTGAAATGCGGATCTCTACCCTCGAATCGATCATTGAACGGAGCCGGCGGAACGTACGGCATGTGTGAATCCATGTAGTTCAGAAAGATGAAAAACGGGCCTGCATTTCCAGCCCCACTAAGCACCTCAAGCGCACGGCGGTTGATGTCCGCCGCGCGAAGTGTAAGTGCGTCAAATGCATTCGTGTCAATCACAACGCTTAACACGCGCCGGGCACCTTCACGCAGATACGGCGTCGGGTGAGCGGAACATAGGCGTGCCGGGCCATGCACGTCGCTAAATTCGAAACCTTTAATAACGCCCAGTGTCGGCTGCAGGTACGCAAGGTTGCCTGCTACTGCCGCTGTCCGATAACCGTTAGAGCGCAGCACCGTTGCCAGTGTCAAAGAATGCGAAGGAAGCGGCCGGCCATACGGGTATTCTGACGGCACGACGTACGCGCCGTGCCAACTCGGGTAGAATCCAGTAAAAATTGACGCATGCGACGACAGAGTCATGTCCGATGCAGCGATCGCTCGAGTGTAAACTGTTGCTTCGCGTGCGAGATCTCGCAAGTACGGCGTCGTATCGCGTTCGTATCCGTAAACTGAAAGGTGATCGGCGCGGACCGTGTCCATGGTGATCAACACGACGTTGTATTTCCCGCGTTCTGCCGGACCTGCGACCTGAGTCGCATGAACTGCTGGAGTCGTCCCAGAACCTGCCGCGATCAACAACAGCATCATCGCCGTCCCTGCTGCGACGGCTTGTTTCCCTACAGTCCCGCTCGGCCTCAGCCGCCAATGACGCCATAAAACAGACGCACCGAGGATCAAGCCCATCACCACCAAGGACACGGTCGTCTTCACGGTAACCGGGTAGCCAAGCATCACCTCGCGGCTGACCCACGGCCAAGTCAGAAGCAGCAAACTCAACGTCCAGGGATTTGCCAGAAGGACCACGCGTTTCATGGAAAAAATCGAGGCTAACAATCCTGCAAAGGCCGCCGCAAGCACAACCGCGAGTGCTAATGAAACATCCTCGGACCGAGTCAGAGGCCAAGCAGGGATCAGATTTGCCACAAATGCCACGACGAGTGCCAGAGCAGCGACGACCTCGTGGTGCATGCCGAGCCCTTCTCGCCCGCGTCGGCCAGTCCATGACAATAGCGCGCCACCGACACCACCCAAAACGACCGCAAATAGCGCGTACACGCCAAATGTCAACCCGATCAGGCGCCATTGCCATCCCGGCAATATGGTATCGTGCCGCGTGAGCATTGGGACCACGCAAGTCAGAACGAACTCAACGACTCCGTAAGCCAACCAGACTCGTAGCCCACATCGAATGCCGATGAGAATACTTCGCTTCAATTAACACCCCCTGATCTGTTCAAATTAATGAGCGCGAACCGGGAATAAAGAGTTACGTAAATTGTAGCGAGGTCCTTCTTCTCGACCTTGGAGAACGCGGTTTCCAACCGGTGGCGATCCATTTCTGGATAAAAACCGGGATACCAAGAAGCTAACCACACTCTATCGCACGCGGATAATTCAGCCGGTAGTTTCTCCGGCGAAACGGCCCCGAAAGAGACGTGATCGGAACTGTTTATAGGTCCATTCGATAGGCTCGGCGAAACTAGCGGCTAGCACCTGCGGAGCAGAGATTCCGCGGTTCTTCGGACGCTAACTTTATCGTTGACCGTTTGACCCAAATCAGATAATCTATTACCGGATATATTATCTACAAGATAATATTTTGATCTTTGACAATTTGATTCCCAGGGCGACGACCGCTCGACCTGCTTAAATGCCGCACAACTCAAATCCCAGAATGGGACCAGAGATTCATTGGTGCCCGTCCTAACTCCCATGTTCTCTAGATTTTGCGTGTAAGTCCTGCAAACTCAAAGATTTAGCACATAGTCGCACAATTAATCTTTTGTTTTCTATATTTTGCGGCCAAAGGGGGGGGAGGGGGGGGATCCGCTACCAAACCGGCTTGGCTTCATAGAAACTCTGAAAAACGGCTTGGAACACAGAACCTCTAGGGCTCGATGCCTTCCGACCCCAAATGCGTCAGAGTGTCGAGATACGCCTGCCCGTTGGTGTCCTTCGTGCCGCATCCATGGTTCTGGCCGGGATAATAGGTGAAGCTCATGTTGGGTTGCTGACCCATGAGCCCATCGATCACCGCAAAATCGCCGTCGTTCTGCGCATCGCATACCCATCCAGTGATCGGTATGTGGTGCCCGGCCACGGATAGCGCCAGCGCAGACAGCTTCGAGGTGCAACTCGTGTAGCACGCACTCGGATTGTGCGTGCACGTCATGGCCGCCGATCCCGCCGGCCCTTGCGACTGCCAATCCGAAGAGTTGGTATCGGGTTCGTGTCCCAGATTGTTATTGATCAGGGAAATGTAAGACGTGTTGTTATAAGTCACTACGTAGTTGAGTGAATAGCTGAACGTGGAAATCCACGGACCTAAATTGAAGCTGCTCGGATTATTGCTGTCGCAAGAGGGAGTGCAACCGCACAACATCGGCGCCACCGCCGTACCTCCAGTGTTGTGCCTGCCCGTGAGTTGGTTCTGCGCATAAACGGCGGGCGGATCCAGTTCATCGCTCCAGCCTATGGAACTTTTGCCAAAAGGATTGGAGACCCTCCATGTTCTGGCAGTCCAGGGAGTATAGCCTTCAGTACCCGCCTTGTTGTTCAAATAAGGACAATGGGTTCCGGTGTTGCAGCCGCTCTGAAGAAAGCGCAGCCCCAGTAGCCCTCCGGCAGAACCGCCCATCCTCACGATTCGCTGTGGATCTCCAGGAACGGTATTAAAGCTGGCGCAAACTCCGGTTCCCGGCGTCAACCCACCGGCAGAGCATTGCGCAAAAAACGACAAAAGAGACGCCAGATCATTAGCGGGCACAGGCCAGTGGAGTGCGGGAAAATACTGATTGGTATTCGCCGTGTGCGTCTGGCGGGCCGGCTCGCTGAAGTTGAAAGTCGCAGCCGTGCGGTAGTCTCCCGTCATACTGGTGACGTGGAAAACTTCCGAATCGACCTTAACAGCATAACCACCTGATCCAATGCAGCTCACGGAAGTGGGATCGTTCGGGCAAAGGCCATTCAGCACTTGTTTAGCAACCAAGTAGGTATCGCCAGGATTGATCTGCGAATTAAGTTGACCGTAGCTCAGAACGGTATAAGCCGGCATGTAGAGATTCACGCCCTTATTCACGATGCCTTGAATCTGAGCGGCCGTGGGCATATCGCCGTCGAGCCGTCCCCACCAGGTTCCGCCGTGAATAAATACGGCGATGCGGTTCTTGTTATTCACCCCGGCGCTGGCTTGGTAGCAGACGTCATAGACTCGAAGCTCATCCCCGCCAGGCTCGGTGACGTGATTCGTATCCCACTCGATATTGCAAGCGCAGCTCACCCCGGCGCCGATGTTGCCAGAAGTGCAATGCTGAGCCGCGCAGTAGGTGTTGATTAGCATCAGAGTAGCGATGAGGGTTAGGCATCTCATGGGGAAGAATTTTAGATTCGATTCTCTCCCGATGACAAAATCACTTGGCCCTCCCAGTTTCAAAACGAAACTCGGAACTGCCGCTTGAAAATCAGCCCGCTTGCCATGGATAGAATCAGCAGCCAGACCAGCCAATGGAGATCGAGTCCGAAAGCGTGGACCGTGGCAACCGGATAGCGAAGCTCAATCCAGTCCACCGGCCCAGCGGGCAAACGGCTCTCCGCTGGATGCCAGATCAAGTCAAGCGCCGAACTAACCCGCCGCTCGGACACATACTGCGGACCCACGCCAGCCTGCACGCTCTTCTCCAGCGTTGCGTAGGGAAATACAAATTGCATATCCCCCGCAACCGGACGAAGAGCGCGAATCCGCCAACTGATCTGCTGGCCGCCATCCATGCGAATGGCCGGGCTATCCACCACAATTCCATCGGGCGCGCGCAACACCGGAGCCGGGCCGCCCCCACCCTTCATCTGCACCGTAACGATAGCCTCCTGCCCAGGCTCGAGTGGCGCGTATCCGTAAAAGCATTCCAGTTGGGCAAAAATCAGGACCATGGGGATAGTAAGCACCAGCGCCGGCACGAGCATCATCGAAAGGTATCGGACATTCGCTTTGAGCAGGCCCCACTGCGCTTTCCAGATGAGCAGAGGCTCATCGGTAAACAGCCGCATCTCGTACAAATGCGCGTGCAGTTCTGCTTTGACCTTGCGGATTGCCGCTTGATTGGAGGTTCGCCCGAACACCCACAGCATCGCGATACCCAGCAGCACGCTAAGCGGGACCAGGCTCAGCATAGCGTCGTGGCCGCCGAAGGGCGAGAGTATGCCGGCGATGATTGTGGTCGCGCTTCTGCGTGCGATTTCCATCGTTGTGGTCGAGCTACTCGATGTAGCCTAGCCCTTGCAGCTTCTTCACAATTTCTTCGTCCGACTCGGCGTCTTCCAGCTTCGCAAGTTCTTTTTCGAGAACGTGCTCGACAAATTCCTCAGGCGAGGAATAGCCTGCCGCGTCGCTGCACTTCTTCACTCTTTGCCAAGTCGCTTTTTTCAGCTTTACGGTTGTGTTGAACATAAGTGCCTCAATAAATGTTGCGCCCGATCATGCCCGGTGCTGGATCGATGCCAAATTGCTGCAGCAAGGAAACGGTCAGATCGTATAAGTGCGGATCGGCCGCGCGGCTCTTGCGATTGCTGATCAGTACGCCCGGCACGAAGCGGGAATCGATGCAGTGATCGGCGCGCCATTCACCCTTGTTATCTTCGACCAGCGCGGCGGGAACCGCGCCCAAGACCGTCTGCCACGATGAACGATAGCCGGGCATGTACCCAACGAGAATGTCCGGGGCGAACTGCAGCATTTCTCCGTGGAACTCACGATGCGGCAAAGTGACGCCGCCGACCATCGGCTTGCCATTGTCGGGATCTTGTGCGTTCTGCAGTTTCTCGGCGATCTTCTTTATTACGGCGTCCGCCTCGTCGCCCGGTGCCACGATTCCTTCCCGCTCCCGTCCTTGCAAGTTCACATAAATTCCGTTCAGGCCAATTGAATACGCCTGTGTCTTCGACCAGTCGACGTGTGGGAACATTTCTTCGTCGCTGGCATTCTTGGGATCATCGAGTATCATAAAACCTTCTTTCATGAGCCAGGTGTTCAGATTGACAGCCCGATCGAACGTCGAAAAGCCGTGATCGGACATGACGATGAGCGTGGCGTCCCCCATCTTCTCGCGTACCCAGCCAATGGTTTCGTCGACCATTTTGTACGTGCTGAGGAGTTCGTCATCGTACTTGCCCCAGAGCATGTGCGAATCCTGGTCGGTGCCGAAAAAGTGAAAAAACAGCAGCCCGCCGTGAAAATGTTCTACCCCGTAGCGCAGCAACTTCAAATGCTCGATCGAAACCTGGTGGCTCTGCGCGACGTACTCTTTATAGTTGAAAACACCCTGCCGGAACGCCGACGTATCTTGCGCCATGCCCTGGGTGTAAAACAAACCGACCTTCTTCGCCAGTTCCTGGCTGTAGGCCACAGGGGCGGTGATGGGCAGCTCCGGGTCCGAAGGATCAATGTTGATTGGCGAAACGTAGAGTTCGAAATCCGGCTGCAGTTTCTTTGCGTACAGGCGAAACATTCCGGCTGCGCTTTTTAAACCCGGAATCAAGGGGAACTCCACCTGAATCCAGCTGGACCACTCGCCTTCTTTCAGGATCAGCTGCTCTTTGCCAATATCGAAGCGCGCGACCGGCTGATCGGGATCGACGTGCACCGTCATCTCCACATAGGTCGGTGCGTTGTCCTTGCGCAGCGAGTTATCCGGGCCTTCGATCTTCAGCCTCGCCGCATGACCTTTTAGCTCAACATGAACGATCTGTCCTCCCGGAACCGTCCGGCTTTGCTGCGAAGCCACATCGGTATAGAGCGCGAACGTTCCAAATGTGCCGCGCAGGTCGGGAGTGCCCATCCCTGAAACGGAAAAGCCTTCGTCCTCATGCTCGGGCGGAAAATCCGTAGGCATGCGGATGATTGTCGTCGGAATGTGATGTTCGGCAAGAATCTCCCAGAAAGGCTTTCCCTTGCGAAAGGAAACGACGTGTCCCGATGACAGCGGCAATTCGTATGGACCAATCGGAATCGTCCATCCGCCTTCCGCGGTTTGTGCCATGGACGAATAGGGCGCGAGGGTCAGAGGATTGCGATGAACGAAATCGAAAATTCCGTGTCCGCCAGGATCCATTCCGGTGATAAAAGTCGACCAGGCGACCGGGCTCTGCGGCGGCATTGTAGTTTCCAGGCGCTTAAATTCGCCTTCGCGGCGCAATTTGTCCAGATTTGGCATCGCATCCCAATGGCGTTCGAGAAAATTGGGGTCCATGCCGTCGATGCCCAGCACGATAATGCTCTTGGTCGAGGCGCTGGTTTTGCCGCACCCCGCCAAACTGATAGCTAGACCAACGGCCAGCATCAACCAAAGGGTCTGTTGTAATTTCCTCTTAAGCATTGCGATGATCTATGCGAGGTTAAATACCGGCCGACCTTCCATCCATGCCGGCCGATCGACGCCAAACAACTGCAGCACTGTGGGCGCCATATCTTCAATGCCGGGGTCTTGCGCCTCGATCTTGCGGTTGGAGAACAACACGCCCGGAACCAGGGTCGGATCCACGGAGTGATCACCGCTCCATGCCTTGCAATTGTCCTCGAATATTTGTGCGGAGACTTTACCCACGGCCGCATCCCATGACGTGCGGTAGCCGTCGTTGTAACCAACGATCATATCGGGAGCTTCGGCGAGGTACGGTCCACGATAAAGTTCATTGGTCGCGTAGACTGCGCGAATCCCGATCGCATCGCGCTCCTCGTCTCTGAGGTTAGTGAGTTTCTGTATCAGTTCCTGAGTCAGGGCGTCGGCTTCGGCTCCAGGCTTCACAATCCCGCGTGCCTCACGCCCCTTCATGTTCAAATAGAGGCCGCCCAGACCAAGCGTGTACGCACGCGTACGGCTCCAATCCACGCCTTTGAAATACCGATCACTCTCGGCCGCGCCATTGTCAAGCACCAGGTAGCCGTTGTCCCGCAGCCACGAATTCAGATTCACACCGCGACGGAACGAGCAGAATCCGTGATCGGAGAGGACGAAGATGACGGTGTCTTTGTCGACATGCTCGAGGGCCACCCCGACCAGCTTGTCCATTCGTTGATACAGGTCCTCGATGGTGCGGCTGTAGCCATTGTCTGCGCTGTGATCGCCGTGCAAATAACGATAGAACATGTGCTGCACACGGTCGCTAGTGTCGAAGACGCACGCCACTACGCCACGCCGCGTCTTGTCAAGAGCGTTGCGGAACATAGCTTCCCGCTCTTCCATCAGCAGATACGACTGTTTAAGAAATTCCCCTTCGTCGATCACGCCCTCGTTCAGCGCCCAAGTGTCCTCTGCCATGCCAAGCGTGGAATACGTGCCCAGCAGCTTCGCCAGATACGCCGCGTAATAGGACGGATGACTGATGGGCAGCGCCGGCTTTTCCGGATCGATCTGAATCGGGGAAACGTACAGCGAAAAATGCGGTGTGGTTTCAGTCACGAGAAAGCGCGCGATCCCGTTCACCTTGATGCCGAGAGTCGCCTTGAACTTCAGCTTGACCCATGGCGTATAGGTTCCCGGCTCGAGAGGGTAGGATTCTTCCTGAATCTTCAGCACAGGTTTACCGGCCTGGAACTGAATACGAAACAGGATACGCATAGCCCCGCCGTTTTCCAGAAGAACATTCTCCGGGCCTTCGAGTAAGCCTTCGAAAACTTCGCCGATACGCTTGAGCGGATAACGGCTGCCGCTTTCAAACGTGGCCTCATTCAACCGGGTGGTGAATTGGGAAAAACTTCCCTGTGTCCCGCGCAGATCGGGTGTAGACATCGCCGAAAGCAGCCTGCCATTGAACTTGTCTGGCGGGAACGTGATAGGAACACGAATAATGGTGGACCCAATCTGCTGTTGCCCGAGCAGCTTCCAGAACGGCTGGCTTTTGCGCCTGAGCTCCACGCGTGGACGTGACAGAGGAATTCTTAGCCTCCCTAATTTTAAAACCCGCGTGTTGTTTTGAACCTTCGCGGCAGCCAACTCGGGAACGTAGCTTTTCATGTTGCGGTTGAGAAAATCGAAAATGTTGTGCTTTGCGGGATTCACCCCAGTCGCAAACGTGGACCAGGCCACCGGCGAGAGCGCGGGAAACGTAGTTCTTAGCCGAGAGTAAGAGCCCTGTTCCTTAAGCTGAGCCAGATTCGGCAGTTTGCCTTCGGCCATGAACTGCTCAGTCAATCTTGGATCGAGACCATCCAGGCCGAGAAAAATTACCTTCTTTACAAGCGCATTGCGAAAACCCTGACGCCGGCGAACCAATCGCCAGATCATCCGAAACGGCCACGTCAACAGCGAAAAGAAACTGAGACTGAAACCGGCCGCCAAGCTCAGGAAGGAGCCCAGAAATGCGAACCCAGCGCCCGGACCTATGTACATCATCATCGCAATTTTCCTTCTACGAACGGCACTTGCCAGACCTTCTCGTGAAAAATGGGTCCATGGCCGAAATATCCGTCTTCTCCAAACAGTTCCCCGTGATCGGCGGTGATCGTGACGTAAGTGTTCTTGGGAAGCGTGTCGAATAACTCTTCAATCACTCCATCCAAATATTTAACTGCCGCAACCTGCCGCTGCCGAAGCTCTTTCAATTTCTGGTTATTGAAAAATTTCTCTTTTCGCACCAGCAGCTTGCCGCCAACCACTTCGTCGTCCAAATGCTTGAAGACGCCGTGCACGCCGCTGATGCGTGGCCATTGATCCTGCGGTTCGTCGGGCAAGGCATATGGATAATGTGTTTCACCCACATTGAGCAGGAAGAAGTTCGGCTGCGCTTCGGAGAATTTCATCTGCTGAACCATGGCACGCATGTCGTTGTGCTTCTCCATGAGCTTGTAGGTATCAAAGCCGGTGTTGAGAACTGTCTTCGGGTTCAGCACTGGTAGCGAAACCATGGCATTGGTGCGGTAACCCATGCTGTCTCGCAGAAAGATCGGCAGGAACATCTTAGGCACCAGCGACTTGAATTCGAAGTCGCTGCATCCCAGACGCTCATTGAATCTCAGGAAATCTTTCTTGTAATACTCCGAGGCGTACACGTGCCGCGGACTGGTGTGCGGCATCAAGCCGATCAGCAAGTTGTAGTGCGAAGGCGATGTCCAGGAAGCATACGACCAGCGTTTCTCCACCTTGCCTAGCTTCATGATGTTCCGCGGACGAGCGCGCACGAAGGAGTCATAGCGGCAGCTATCGAAAACGATTAGGACGTAATTGTTACGCACGGATTTTGAGGAGACTGTCATATATATCGACTTCGCAGTGACGGCTGCAGAACTTTGCCGGCTCGATGGGAGCAGTACTGCTGTTGTATTGCTTACCGCACGCCGCACACGGTTGCAGGGCAGGAAGAACCGCGAAGGACAGTGCTTTGCATCGACGCAACCGAATGCTAAAGTTTTTTTGTGTGATTGTTTCCACTGGCTTCGAAAGCAGGGACTTTTGCGACTTTCGGCCAGCCGCGATGAACTCTGCGAGTGCATCCGCGGTCAATAGTGGTCTTGGCAAAGTGACCATTGTCGCCGGGTTCATTCAACGCCTGCCTTGCTGACGTTAAACTCAATCTTCCACAACATGCGTTTCAAATACCTCCCGGTATTGTGCCCAGAGACTTTTATCCAACTTGCCATTGGGCTGAAGACAATCCGCGGCCGCGCGGGCCATGTAAAAAGCGTGATGGGTATTGTCATGAACGAAAAGTCCCTGGCGGCCGAACGAAAGCAATCCTTCAATCTCGCCGAGCCATTGATCGACCTTGGCAAAATAGTCGTCGAAGCCGCGCCGATATACGGGATACGCCTGACGCAGCTTTCGAGTCGTGGCCCTCAGAACTTTGGCGCGCACTGGCAGGCCCGCCTGTTCGAGCCAACCACAGAGCAAATTTCCCAGATTCTCGTCGCTCATTTCCCACTCGCGCGAACCCGGATCCGCCGGCAATTCTGCGCACAGCACGGTTTTACCCTTCGGTTCTTTAGAATTGCTGTAGTTTTTCGGTTCGGAGAGTCGTGAAACTGGGATCGACTCCTCGGGAAAATAATGCGCGTCGAATTCCGAGAATTGATCCTGTTCGAGCGTGAGGTAAATTAAGATCATTCCCCGAAACGAAATGCCCTTCCCCGCATCCAGAATCTCTTGCGGTGCCTCCGGACGCATGCTCCGCACCAACAGACTGACTGGCAAAGTTGACCAGACGTTGCTGGTCGCGATTGCGTGATCCTTACCATCCAACTCGTAACGCACGCCTGTTACTCGATCACCCTCAAGCTCCACTGCGAGGACCCGTGCTCCAAACAAGAATTCCGCCCCCGCGGCTTTCGCGGCATCGCAGACACGCTGTGAGATCTGGCCATATCCGCGTCGCGGATAGAAAAATCGCCCGGCACCCGGTTTCTTTAGTCCGGGAACTGCGTTGGCTACCTTGCGAAGAATCTTGCCCACGGAATTGCCGGAGACTCTCTTTCGCGCCTGCGTGGACGCCAGTTCTTCCGGCGCCAATCCCCATAGTTTCCGCGCATAAGGGAAGTAAAACTCACGACAAATCGTGCTACCCAGACTGTGCTCAAGAACGGAAGCGAAGGATTCCGCATACCCGTTCGACCGGGAGAGATGTTTGCGGATGAGATCGAAAGTCACTCCCGCGGCAAAACTCTTCGGCAGGCGCATCAAGAGATCGCCCGGCTTGAGCGGAAAGTGGATCCAACGGTTTTGCAGCCGGATGCGGCCGTGCCGCGGACGGTCCAGCAAATCTTCTCCCAACAATTCTCGAAGATTATTCAGAATTGCAGGATCGCAAGCAGGATGCAGTCGATGACTGCCGTAATCCACCCAGACTCCGTCCAGTTGAAAACTGCCCGCATTTCCGCCAACCGTATCCCGTTGCTCGAGAACTGTGACCCGGGTGAAGCCGTTGCGGGTGAGTTCGTAGGCAGCACCCACTCCCGCTGGGCCACCGCCGAGGATCACTACGTGCGGAGGATGCTCGCGCGTTTGCTTTGGTACATTCATCAGTCTAATAAGTTTCTTAACCTTGCGGAATCTACTGACTGTGCCTGGCTCACTACTCCATCTCGCCGGCAGGAGCCAGTTCTCGGGTTGATGACCGCAGCGGGCTGGGATGGAGAACCGTACGGGCAAATCCCGTTCCCCCGATCAGAAACGACAGCAGTCCCGCAATCAGGCCTCCAACAATAATGACGGACTCCCAGGAAAGTCCGACCGCGACTGAGAGCGCTGCTGGCGCGCCGAACGGAGCCAATAACGCCGTCAACCCCGCTTCCCGGACGCCCAGGCCTCCGAGCGTAATCGGAACCAGAGCGATCAGTTTGGCAAGTGGCCAAACCAGAAGCCAGATACGAAAAGGAATATGAAGCCCGCATGCGCCTGCGATCGTGGCAGCCAGACCAACTAATCCAGTTTGGATGAGGATGCCAAGTTGCAATGGCAGCAAGACGTACAGCGGCTTGGACGCCATCGAACGCCAGGCTCGGCGGAGTTTTGCAAGCATCCGTCGCAACTTGAAGGGGAGCCGACGCCAGGGCACGATTGCCAGCATGCAAAATATCGCGGCAATTCCGACTGCCAACATCACCGCCAGCACTGCGAAAATCCGTCGATGGTGCGGTTCCAATTCTCCCGGTAGTAGCAGTGCGCCAGCCGCGGCGACAACCGCCAGTGCGACGATGTCGAGAAGACGGTCGACCAGGCTGCCCAACAACACGCCAGCTCGATTGCGGTGAATACGAAAGGCCAATCCCATGCGGACCACGTCCCCGCCGACGATGGAAGGAAGAAACACCGTACCGAATAAGCCGGCGAAGTAACACCGGGTAGCTTGGGCAAAGGTGAGTTTCGCTTCGCTCAGGCGAAGGGTCAGGCGCCACTTCGTCACGCCGATTAAGTGCATTAAGAGGTAACCTGCCACAACCCAAAACCACATGGATGGAGGAATCTTTCGCATCGCCGCGCCCAGCTTATGCAACGGTACGAATACAAGCAGTAAGCCGAGGATGGCCACACTCCCGCCAATGCGGATGAGAGGGTGACGCAAAGAGTGCGCTGCAAGTTTCATGGTTATTTCGCCCTGGCGCTCAACGCGATTCTGGAAAGCTGGTCGGAAAGCAGACCCAGCGCCCAAATAACTAAAGCTGCTAACAGGAATATTCCAGAGGCTGGTGAAAACGCCCGGTGGACTATATCAAACGCGAGCTTCACCAAACCGGCGATGAAAAATACCGCCCCAAGGGGAAGAAAGAAACGAAGTGGATTGAAATAAATTGCCGTACGCAGAATCACCAGCAGGAAATCGTAAACATGAAGCGCGCGGACTTTTGAGAACCCAACTCGCTTGTGGTAATCGATCGGTAAATATAGCACGCGGTAATCGTTCAGCAACATCGACATTGTAATTGTGGAAGTGAACGAAAAACCTGAAGGCAAAAGATGTTCGAACTTCTCAGCCAGAGACTTCCGGAAAACTCGCAATCCCGAGTTCAGATCCGGGATGGGCTGCCGCGCCAGGTAATTCGCCAAGCGTCCCAGCACCCACTTCATCGGACGCCGAACCAGCGGAATATGAACGTGCGGGCCGGTTCTTGCGGCGACTACCATGTCGTATTCCGGAAGAGCCTGCAGCAGATTCGGAATGCTCTCTGCTGGATAGGTACCGTCAGCGTCGATGATGAGAATCCAATCATGCTTAGCCGCGGCGATGCCGGTCTTGAGCGCTGCGCCATAGCCTCGGTTGTATTTCTTTTCAATCAAATGCACATGGTGCTGGCGTACCGCGTTCGCGGTGTCGTCGGTCGAACCGTCGTTCACGACTATCAATTCGTAGGGACAGTTGGTTCGATCCATGACCTCGCGAATCCTTTCGATCTGCGCCCCGACCATTTGAGCCTCATTAAACGCAGGCATGACGACCGACACCGCAACCGTGGCCACTTCCGTGGTCTCTGGCTGTTCCGCAAAGGTTAGGGTGTGCCCTTCGATTTCTTGCATGATTTCCCCTCAATTCTGGTCGTGCAGGATTACCTGAGTTCTCTCGTCCTTTGACCGGCAGACAAAGATCTCGCCACCCGACAAGGTTCCAGGAAATACCCGAACCAAGGTAAATCTGCTTTGGATCGCGTCCCAGACGTCAGGTTGACTTGCGCGAATATAAATTGGCATCGCATAGATCAGCCACATTCCGCGGTCCTGCGTCAGTTGCGCATCCAGTTGAGCGCGCGTTTCGAGCAAAGGCCAGGAACGCCCGTAATACCGTTGAAAGGCGGTGGTCACAACTCCAACCGTGACCACTTGCTCCTCCGAGCGCTGCTGACTTTCCACAAATCGCATGGCGGAAAGATAATCTTGTTTTGGATAGAGATACTCCGCCCGCAGAGGGATCACAGACGCAAGCAGCATCAGCACCAATACGGCAGTGCTCAAGCGGATCGCGAGTCTGCCCGTGTCGCTCAGGAGGATCGCGGCCACTTCGCTGCAAACCACAGCACCGCGGACCAGTAACAGCAAAGCAAAACCGATTTCGAAGAAGAAGAAGCGAGGCCAGAAGTTGTGACTCGTCGCCAAAACCGCCGCCGCAGTTACCAAACCCGGCAGGACCATCAGGCCAACAACGAAGCGGTTACTTCGCCAGAAACTCACCAACCCGCCCAGAAGCAGAACTCCGCCGACGACGATAGCGACCAAGCCACCACCCGCTCCGTTGCGTAAGCCGTGAAGCATCTCTTTGAGTGCCCACAACGGACTTGCCCATTCTGACCGCACCGATGTCCCAGCAACACCAATCGTGCGGGCAAAGATTCCCGGAATTACCGGCGCGTAAAGCGCAAATGAGACAGTCGCGGCCAGCACCAAGCCATAGAGAGGCAAAAAAGAATTCCGGGGGATTCGGCTAGTGGATTTTGTTCGAGCCCAGATCAGCCATGCATAAAGGATCGCGTGACCGATGAGGACGAAGGCCATCATCAAGTGGGTGTAAATGCCAAGCGCCGCACTGACACCGTACATGGCGCAATCTAAGTTCCGTCCGTTGCTGACACAGCGAATAAAAAAGATGCTGGCCAACAGTGTCCAGAACACCATCCCGGTATATCCGCGCGCATTCTGCGAGAACCAGATGTGTTGGTAGTTGATCGCCATCAGTGCCGAAGCGAATAAGGCCTCACGCCTGGTGGTGACCAGACGTCCAAAAAAGTAAAGTGCGGGAATCCCCGCGACGCCAAAAAGCACGGCCGGAAGTCGTAGCGCCCAGGGTTGCTCCCCGAAAACACGGATCGAGCAATGCGCCAGCACCGAATACAGCATGTGCTGATTCTGCCCGGCATAGTGGGTTACGATTCGCAAAATGGGGTCGCGGGCCGAATCCAGCAGTGTCATGATCTCGTCGAACCAGAGCTGCTGATTCAAGGCCACAACGCGTAGAAGCGCAGCCACAGCCACCAAGCCAAATAGCCAGCTCCAACTGACCGGTTCTCCCGAAGGCCTCATGTTCTCGGGCCAGAGCGCTAACTCTTCCCGCGCGGAAGAACGGCTCCCGTGCATTTCCATTTTCAGGATGGTTGGCATGCGGCTATTTCGGCCAAGGACGGCCAGCAAGTCTCGACAGATCGGCAAAAATGCCATGGCGTAGAGTCAGCATCGGAATCATGACATTCCGATTGGTACGGTGAACGTCTCCCCGGTAGCGGAAGACCTGGATTTGACGCACCAGCACATCCGCCTGATTGGTGAGAACGGGGAAGCTGTGCAATAACTCAAATTGATCAGACTTCAATAGGTCACGGACAGGGCCGAATCCAGGAAAGGGATCGATATCTTCAACGACGGCGTAGCGGATACCCCAATTTTGGAAGAATTCCAGGACTTCTTGTGGCGAGTGGAGAATAGGCCGCTGTTCGCGACCCAGAACGACAACTTGTTTTTCTCGCGCGACCAAGTGGCGCTTTTCTGGATCGAGTCTTCGCACATAGAAAATGAAGTCACCGTGAAGGGCTCCCTGGTAATAAACGACGTCCGACTCAGGAAGGGAGAGTACGTAATCGGCGGCGGCGGCAGCGCCATCCACAAACGGCCGCTCGGAGAGCAGTGCGCCGACCACGAAAAACAGCGCGAGAGCCGAGGAAATGATGAGAGCCCAGGTGCGGCGGACGCAGAGGGTTTCCAACGCCGTCAGCGCAAGATAGAGCAGGGGGGGAATCCAGACGATCGTGTGCCGTGGGTCCTTCTCGCTAATGACAACGAAGCAAACGTAAGCCGAGAATATCCAGACCAGCAAGAGGCGATTGGCACGTGTCCGCTTTACTAACGCCAGAATCAGCCCCAGACATGCAAGACCCAGCAGCAGGGCCCCGAACTTCTTGTACACCTCGATCGGATAGTAGCTGTAGGTAACACCTCGGAGAAGGTGCTTAAATCCGTATCCACTCACGCGGCCCACCATCGTGCCCAAAGGAACGCGTTCCGTACGTTGCGTGAGCATGTACCACGGTAGTGTGACCGCCGCCGATGCAAACAGGGCTAACCAGACGTCGACGCGCTTTAGAAGCTGGAAACGCCTTTCGACGATCAGGTGCATTACTACGAAGAAAACCACAAAAATCATGCTTTGACTGGTGAGAAAACCGGCGACTGCAAATCCTGCTAGGAACCAGAGATATCGTCCACGCTCGGTCTCCAGAAACCGCAGCCAGAAATAAATCGCTCCCAGGCACATTGCGAGCGACGGGATTTCGAGCATGGTGAGTCGCTCATAAATAAGAATGTATGGCAGACACGACAAGATCAACGCAGAGAGAAAGGCGCGGTAGCGTGGACCCAAAGGCAAGGCAATCCGATACCAAAAGTAAACCGCCGCCATAGCAAAGCATAGGACCACCAACCGACTGACCCAAGGCGAAATACCAAAAACCAAAAATGCGAGCCCCTCAGCTACATAGAAAAGTGGTGGCCAATGAGGAAGAGCTACCGCAGGGTACTTCGCATAGTACTCGTAGGCATATTGAACAGGATGGTGGATGGGAAAATCCACGAGGAAGTCCCGGACAAACAGCCCATTCATGGCATGGTACATTTCGTCGGTGTGGAAAAAGAACTCCCCGCGGGTGATGCCTTGTGAAGCGACCACCGCGGTTAGCACAATTAAAAGCACGGATGGCCGGCATAGCAACTCAATGATGTACTCAACCATTGATCGCGCGGGAGCAGTCGGGAACTGCACACGTACAGGCTGGGCGAGGCCGAGATATCCGGCTGAATATTCCGGGCTATTTGGGGTCATGGGATTCTCTGGTTGGAATGGGCCGATCGCTGGACTGCGGTCAAACCGACCGGGTCAGTAATCTTAAGACGCTCTTGCGGAAACGGCAACGCGATTTACAGCCGACTTGGACAGCAGGAACATGTCGATCATCAGAGCATCTACTCCTGAGCAGAAATAGCTGCGCACAGCATCCCTCGGCTTGACCACGAGGGGTTCACCAAAAAGATTGAAGGAGGTATTGATCAGAAGAGGTGCGGGAGCGCGTTCGCCGAAACGCTTTATGAGCTGCCAGAAGTGCGGATTGCTTTTTTGCCGGACTACGTGTAATCGGACCAGATTCCCAGGAAGAACAAAGCCGTCCAGGACTTTGCGGGCCTCCGGACGGGCCCAAGCCAGCGAGTTCATCGACTGGCATAGCTGAGAGCACTCAAAATAACGGTCACTGTCTTCTTCGCGAACTGCCAAAGCAAAAGGACGAAACCATTCACGATGTTTTATGTAATCGTTCAGATTCTCGCGAACATAGGATGCCCACGGCGAAGCTAGCAAACTGCGATTCCCCAACGCTCGAGGTCCGAACTCCGTCGGTCCTTGGAACCAGCCCACGATCTTTCCGGCTTCCAGTAACTGTAGGGCCGCATCCATTTTTCTCTCAGTCGTGAGTTGCATCGAGTAGCGGGTCTTGCAATTGTCCAAGACGTCCTTGATTTCTGACGGACTGCTGGATGGACCGCCGTAGACTTGCGTAACCGCTGGCATGCGAGGCTTTTGCAACTCAGCATGCCAGACCAGTAAGCCCGCACCCAGGGCACAACCAGCATTGCCGGGTGCCGGGGGAACAAAGACCTGGTCAATTCCCAACCGCCGCTCCAGCATTGCGACCAGCAGCGTATTCTGGAAGAGACCTCCTGCAAGACATACATTCTGGATGCCGGTACGATCGCGAAAGTGCTCGATGAGCGAGCCCACTATTTCTGCACACGCATGTTGCAGGCTGCTGGCAAGTGCGCTGCGCTGATCATCCTGAAGCCGCATGGTCCCATCTGAAATACCCACTTCGCGATAAAACCTGCTGGAGAAGGTGAGATCTCCCGAGCGATTCACCAGTTCGCTGTTCAGCCTGGGCAAATGGTTCCGTTCATTCCGAAACATCTCAAGAAATACTTTCTTAAAGACCGGCTCTGCGCCTAAGCTCAGCCATTGCGTCTTGTGCTCCTCCTGGTGAGGGACGAATCCGAGGAGGCGGGTAACCTGCGAGTAGACCCACGCCAAGGAGTTCGGGAACCGGATTTTGCGCACCACGCGGATTTGCGTGTCTTCTCCGATTGCAACCATGCCTGAGTTGCCGTCGCCCTCTTCGTCCATGGTTACTATCAAAGCGCGGTCGAAAGGCGACAGCAAGAAAGCACTGGCGGCATGGCAAGAATGGTGCGGAAACGGATGGATTTTGGTGGAAGCATCACTGTTCGGTTGCGCCTTGCGAAGTCTGCGCAACTCACTCGAAAACCCGCCTGGTTCGTCGACGTCCTGATAGTTTGCGCCCGGGAAGGACATTCTCGTCCGAGAGTTGAACAAAGAACGAAGTTCCGCACCATGAAATGCATGGTTCTCCACCGCGATGGCATCCAAGTCGCCCCAGCTTGCCTTTGCCTGTTCCAGGCAGAAACGGATTGCAGCGTTTGGCAGGCCGGAGCTGTGAGAACGCACCAACTTATCGTTCTCAATAGCAGCCTTGATGACCCCGTCTTCGAACAACGCGGCAGCGGTGTCGTGTTTGGAAGATGACAGCCCCAATATCAGCATAAAACCCCGAGAATAAGCGCGACTCTTACCCTCTTAGTTCGACTGGATTTGCGAGAGAGTTTCGCGAGCCTGCTGCGCGTCGTCGGAACTGAGCTTTAATCGTAATGCAGCCTCAAGTTCTGATTTCGCTTCCCGTCTATCGCCGGTAGCCAGCAACGCCATACCAAGATGATAGCGGTAGACCCCGCGCTCGGGATCCTTCTGCACGCATTCCTTGAACATGGGAAGTGTTTCTCCGCGGCCCCCCCGCAGATATTCAACCCACCCTAGAATGTCGGTGATGGAATCGGTATCGGGGGAGAGCTGCTTCGCTTTCTGAGCTAAGCTAAGCGCCACGTTAAGATCGGCGCCTTGTTTAGCCTGGACATACGCAAGATTTGCCACTGCAGGCGCGAAATTCGGATCGATGGCGATCGCTCGATCGTAGTATTTACGGGCCTTTTCCAGGTTCACTTTGTCTTCAAGATAAAGGTTGCCAACTAGTGTCAGCAAGGGCGCTATGTTGGGCTGCAGGGATAGAGCCTTTTCGTAGCGGGCAATGGCTACGTCGACATCGCCTCGTTCCTGCTCCAGCTTGGCCAATCGCAGATACGCCGTAACGAGGTTGGGATTGAGCTCGATGGCTCGTTCAAATTCTCCCTTCGCCTGTTCAGAACGCCCTGCACCGTTCAGCAAGGCCCCAAGAATCACGTGGATATTTGCATCGTTGGGATACGCGGCCAGGTTTTGCTCGATCCGCGCGATGGCTTTAGGGCGCTCGTTTCTGGAGACCAGGAAATCAGCTAATCCTGACAGTGCCTCGGTTGACTGGGGATTCAAGCTCAGGGCGGTTTCCAACTCGCGACCTTGCGCTACCGAATTCTTCTGCAGCTGATACACAGCCGCCAGCTTCAAGTGCGGCGTCGGATCCTTCGGGACTAGCTGCTGCGCCAATTGGAACTGCTCTCGCGCCGCGTTGGTATCACCGCTCCGGAGGAGTGCATTGCCAAATAATATCCGGATTGCCGGGTCCCCTGGCGCCAACTGCACACCGTGCGCCGCATTCTCCTTTGCTTCTCGAACACCGCCCTCCGAGAGTTGCAACGTGGTCAGTTCCTCGATCGCAGGAATCATCTGCGGAGAAATCCGCAGGGCCTCCCGTAATTCACTCTTGGCCTCTTCCGGAGTACCCTGTTGCCGATAGGCTAGGCCAAGAAAATAATGGGCTTGAGGTAAGTCGGGGGAGTCAACAACTTGACGTCTTAACGCCGCGACGGCTTCCCCGATTCGGCCGCCAGCCAACATGATGCGCGCGCTCTGAAGGCGCGCGAGGGTGTCCTTGGGTTTCTGTTTCAAGACGGACTGATTGAGCACAGAAGCATCAGACAACCGTCTGCTTGCAAGGTAGGCTTCCACCGAATGGTTCTCCAAATCTACGTTCTTGGGGTCGAACGCGAGCCCGGATTGAAACTCAGCGAGAGCCCGGTCCATGGAACCATGTTGAGCGTAGAAATCGCCGACCGCCAACGATGCCTCGGCTGAAGTCTTCACATGACTTCGCAAGAGTTGCAAAGTCGATTCTGCGGCGTCTCTCTTATCTTGCGCGTACGACAGATCCGCCTCGGCTATATACAGCGGTACCGCATCGGGGTTCCGATCGAGCCCCTGTTGTAGAACCTGCACTGCTTTCTCGGGTTGGTTCTGGAACCGATAGAGAATCGACAAGTTGAGATAAGGTTCCACAAAACTCGGATCTATCTCAATTGCTTTCCGCAAGTGCTGGTCCGCATCCGCATAGCGCCGCATGCTGGCTTCGACCAGCGCCACCCTCTCGAATGAGGATGGATCGCTCGGCGCTAGCTCCGCCACCTTGGTGAAGGCATGCAACGCCTCCTCGGGATTCTGCTGCCTGACAAAAATGTCACCCAGTAAAAGGTGAGCGTCCGCGCTGTTTGGGTTTCTTTGCAGCAAGGAATTTACAACTTCCTTCGCCGGGCCAAACTGAGACGCCGCGACGTACAAATGTCCCAGTTGAAGACCGACGTCCAGTCGCTGCGGCTCAAGTTCGTACGCCTGCTGAAACGCGGCTAAAGCATCCCCCCAGCTTTGCAGCGCATAATCGGCCAACCCTAGTTCGTAATAGGCATCTCCAAGACCAGGATCGAGCTGCAGGGCTTTGCGGTATTGTATACGCGCCTCGGCGTACTTGCCCTTCTTGGCATATTGCTTCCCACTCTCCAGGTAGCGTTTTTTCGATACTTCTGGGCTGCGATTGCATCCGGTCAGCAGCCCCAGTAAGAGCAGCGCGAAAATCGCATTCCAAGTCTTCATGTATTCCTCCTAATGCAACACCGAATATCTTAGAAACTGCTTGAAGGATGTCAGCTATGTTGTATTGAAGGGGACACCGGATCAGGCGTTCGACCGCGCGTCAAGAACGCCAAATCGAGCTGATGAGAAGCGGGACGACAAGACAGCGTAATCTGAAACGAGAAAACCGTGGAAATCGAGCTGAGGAGAGCTTTGAAAATTGGCCAGACGTTGCGGTGTGTGGAATTTTACCACCACACCGTCTGGCGCCCTTCGCGATCCCTGTGGGGAAGGAAAACAGGATCGCAGATTAAATAGCTGGACGAGTACTGCCCTAACTGCCAAGCTTTCTTCGCAAGAAACCACCTACCAGCAGGAATCCAGAGCCAAGCAACGCCATGGTTCCAGGTTCCGGGGCTTGCGACATATCTCCATCGAGGAGAACCCCTTGTATACCTCTCCCGTTCGGAGAGTTTGCCAGACTTACCGTGGTCTGCGTTTGAACGTTGAAGATAACTTGGCCGTGGTTGTCAGAAAACAGACCCGCCAGTGAGCCACCGGTGACCGTCAAGTCAACAGTCATCGTCTCAGAAAAGAGTTTCCCGTTCGGAGTTTCTGTCAACCCGATCAGCTTCAGGGTACCGTTTAAGTAGTCAATTCCACCACCGAATTTGCCTGCCGTCATTTTGAAGTTCAGCGGGCTGGCTGTGGATAGTGTCCAACTACATGTCGTTCCGACGCAACCGGTAAAGGTCCCCGTCGTGAGTGCATTACCTGTCAAAGTGTAGAACCCGTTGTCACCGTTGAACTGTCCATCGCCGGTAGCCTTACCGATAACGGTGTCGCCGCCTACGCACTTTCTGTTGCCGTTCAGACTGTCGCAAAGACCGACGGTGAAATTGCCTCCACCCTGAGCAACGAACGCCAAGGTTCCACTTAGTTCTCCGCCCAGATCAATATCGCTTTGAGCCAAAGCACCGGGCACAGTAAACGCTACTAAAGTTGCCGCCAACAGCGCGAGCATGAGACTTCTCATTGCTGGCACCTTCCTTCCCCTTTTAGTTTGCAGTCTTTTCCCGAGGCTGGGATTAAGTTCGTACGTCCGCCCCCAAAAAGCCTCAGCAAGCTCAGCTCCAACTCGTTGTGGAAAATAGAGATCGCAAGACACAACCGTATCCTATTCAATCGGAAAGGTTTGCTTCTACTACGGAGGCCCGAAGCTAGGCCGTCTGATCTTCCCGCTTTGCGTCGTTTGCGTACCCCCGCTAGCAAGCCTTAAACCAAAGTTGCAAGATCGTTCAACCTATCGTCGATCCCGACCCTATCCGACGGCCGCAGACTTTAGTCAGGAATGATCCCCGCGGACTGCGCCAGAAACTCCTGTGCGAATGCGAAAACCTGGTTGTAGGAGGCCTGCTCATCTTCCTTGGCGATGGGACTGGAAACCCGGACAAGCGCTGCGTCCGTCCGATGCAGTCGGAGAGAATCGAGCACCATATAGACCTTGCCACGATACTCGCTAGCGATAACGCGGCCATGAGACTGGTACCAGTACAGGACAAGCTGGCGCCGCAAACCGTTCTCCACGACGTACTGATTCACAATCGTCCGCTCCCCGTTTGGAAGAGGAAGAGCCACACGGCCCGCAGTCACAGGCTCCCATCCAGTCCCTGGCAGACAATTCTTTGGCGAGTGAATCGAAACCCCAGTCCGTTGGCTTTTGTAGTAGCCAACATACAGAAACACGGGGCGATGATCTGCTGATTGGTACGCTCGGTCCAGAAAGTCGCTTACACCCAATGCTTGAACGATCCGCGGCTCCAAAGGCAAGTCAACTCCTTGCCAGCCCTGCAGCTGCAAAGGGAGTGCGCTAAGCGGTTTTGACAATGGAACGGCTTCGCCCTGGGAGAGATGGTGCAGAGCCGCCGCCGCCAGAGTCAAGACTACGATCATCAGCCAAGCACGTCCTCGTAAATTCATGGTTGCGCTGCAGTTATCGTCAACTTGCCAGAGCCAGTTCCGTGGATGGCACTGATCGCCTTATGCATCCCCAGAAGAAGCAATGTGGCCACGATGAAAAAAGCCCACCCGGAAAATGAATGCAGAAAGCCCTCCGCAGCCTCCGGCCCCCAGTAATACGTCAGCGTCGCCGTACCCACCACCCTCAAACCGTTGCTGATAACGGCCAGCGGGACCACAAGCAGCACAAGCGCCATTCGGACGAACCGGCTCCGCTCCGCAAAGTATCCATAGCAGACCGCAAGCGTGATCAGCGACATCAACGAGCGGATCCCACTGCAGGCTTCGACGACCTCAATTCGGTTGTGAGGCAGCACGAGTATGTTGCCCTCTCTCAGGACCGGGAACAGATTCACCGTTTCCAAAGCCTTTGTCGCAAAAGAAGAAGCGACGAACTGCAAGGGGAAGACGATCTCGTTGTACACCAAAGCGGGCAATGGAATCATTAACAACAGCAAACCTATCGGGAATGAAATCGAACGCAGCGTCGCCCAGCCTCGAAAGTAAATAACCAGACCTGCAACTGTGCTTACCAGCGCTATGCGGGTGAGAAAAAGCTCGGCCCCGAGAGTTCCCAAGAAAAGCAGCCCCAGCGCAGCCAGCACGATGAACAAACCGTGCCAGCTCGGCCGCGCCGGCAGGCTGAGCAGTTCAGCGCGCTTGCGCCAGACCAGATACGCCGATAACAACGGAACAAAGAATCCATGAGAGTAGTCGGGATCTTGGTACCAATTTATAAGCAGTCCCTGGATTACCGGCGTATAGAGCGCCAGTAGAACCGCCGCAATCAACAGCCATTGCAAGTATTGTTGTACCTGCCACGGAGCATCAAAACTGAGGCCTCGCGCACTCGTCTGAAGGCTAGTCCGCACTGAATCTGACTCAATGCTTTTCGCGAGAGGCGGCAGAGCAGCTCGGTTGGGGGCGCTCATTCGATGTCGCTCGATGTCGACTATGTGGCCAGGTTGGGGTGCGATCTCTCGGGCATCAGAAGCACGGTGCCTTGCCCAAAGCGAGTTCGACGCACGGGGTTTTAGCAAACGACAATCTAGCTTGTGGCTTTCGGCTGGTAAGGAAGAACGAAGTTCACATCGGGAGCGAACAAGCTGAACGAACCTGGCCGCTCCCGGTTTTCCTGTTTGTGCGGTAAAGGATGTTCTTCACTCGCGGCACGCCCTACGGATCACAGATGCCCGCGGTGAAGAAGTTTGCCATCGGCAGCAGCGTGTTGCCCCAATTCGTGTTCTCGGCCTTGCGTGTGTAAGCACCCTGGTTGAACCAGGTACAGCTGCCGTCATTCTTGGTTAATCCGTTGAAGTTCGTGTTCC
>Ga0307474_10000010_pt1 | contig 204326 bp, 167 predicted proteins | sample atmos_gasesECM1C_2_FD_203312 | JGI IMG/M metagenome (GOLD analysis project Ga0307474, IMG submission 203312) | Hardwood forest soil microbial communities from Morgan-Monroe State Forest, Indiana, United States - atmos_gasesECM1C_05 | ecosystem: Environmental > Terrestrial > Soil > Temperate...
GAAAAAGTCAAAACCCCAACGAGAGCGAAATGGCGCTTCTTTCAAACCCAAAGCGTCGACGCTCTCGTATACCCTTGACATCGCCGTCGTTGTTATAGACGGGATGACAGAGTTGGGAAGAGCCGAAATGGGGCGCAGTACGTCCAGCGGTCAAAAGTCAAAATCCCCACCGTAACGTCGCAGAACAAGGGTGAGGTTGGGGTCGGACTATTTGCGCGACGTTAGGATGGGGCACCCGGCTACTTGCAATCGACCTTGTTGTCATGTGCGGCGGCGATCTGCCACTTACCGTTGCGCTTCAGCCACGTATCGGTCCAGACCTGGCACTGCTTCGCGTCGGGATTCGTTTTGTCTTTGCCGATGGCGTGCTCGCTGCCGTAGATGATGGCCACGTCTTCGCCGAAGAAACGCACCTTGGCGTCGTCGAGTGCGCAGCCGTGGGCCGAGCGTGGGCCTTTTTCATCGCGTAGCTCATCCGCCTTGGTGTAGCGCTCGCCGCGAGTGCTGGTGCCCTGGAAATCGTCGGCCAACAACTCAGAGACAACTCCATTATTTACGCAAACGCCTTCGGCCCACTTGCGCTCCATGTCGATCATGAACTTCGCGGTTTTGTCGTCGGCTGTGGCCCAATGGCTTTGCTGCGCATAGGCGGCGTTCATAAGGACTACGACGCAGATCAGGTGCAGAGTTCGGTGACGCATCGTCCCTCCAGTATTTGAGTCACTATACACAGGCAGCAGCGTCTAGCGGGTCAAAAGTCAAAATTCCCACCCTAACGTCGCAAAACCAGAGTCAGGTTGTGGTCGGACTATTTCCGCGACGTTGGGATGGGGCACCCGCATCAGGCCGCTTAAGAATGAGTTTTAACTTTGTCCAGCAGCACCGGCACTTGCTCGACGATCTCAATGTCGAATCCTTCGAGGGCGGGGACTTTTCGGGGATGGTTCGTGAGCAGGCGAATGCGGCGGAGATTCAGATCGGAGAGGATTTGCGCGCCGATGCCGATTTCGCGCTGGGTCTTGCGTTCGCTCTCGGGTAGAGACGGGAGACGCTTGTCGCGATGGAAGGTGAGCATCTTTCGCTCTCCAATGTTCTCGACCGAAAAGCCCTTCGAGGTTTGATGCAGATAGATCAGCGCGCCGCGGCCTTCGCGGGCGATGGCCTGCATGGAGCCTTCAATAGTGGCGTGACAGTCGCAAGCGGTCGATCCGAAGACGTCGCCCATCACGCAATGGGAGTGCATGCGGACCAGCACGGCCTCGCTGCTCTCAATGTCTCCTTTAACCAAGGCAACGTGAGATTCGCCGCCGTCCACTTCGCTCTCATAGGCGATCAGGCGGAATTCTCCGTGACGCGTGCCAATCAACGCTTCGCCGACCCGGTGCACGTAGCGCTCGTGCTGCATGCGGTAGCGGATGAGTTCGGCGACGGTCAGCATCTTCATGCTGTGGGTTTTGCAGAACTCGATGAGGTCAGGAACCCGCGCCATGGTTCCATCGTCGCGCATGATTTCGCAGATCACTCCTGCGGGAATCAGTCCGGCCATGCGAGCCAGATCGACCGAGGCCTCAGTTTGGCCGGCACGCACCAGAACCCCACCTTTGCGGGCCTGCAGGGGGAAGACGTGTCCCGGACGCGCCAGATCCGAAGGGCGTGTGGCGGGATCGATCGCAACCTTGATGGTACGGGCGCGGTCATAAGCGGAAATGCCGGTGGTCACGCCATCGCGGGCGTCGATGGCTTCGCAAAATGCGGTCCCGTAGTTCGAGGTGTTCTCGGTGGTCATGGGGCCGATGCGCAAATGATCCAACCGCTCCTCGGTCATTGCCAGGCAGACCAAACCGCGGCCGTATTTGGCCATGAAGTTAATCAGTTCGGGAGTAACTTTTTCGGCAGCGAGGGTCAGGTCGCCTTCGTTTTCGCGGTCCTCGTCGTCCACCACCACGACCATGCGGCCGGAGCGAATCTCCTCGATGGCGGTGGGAACATCGGTGAATGCCGATGGCGGCGTCATGACCATGCGATTGTAGCAAAGGCGCTTCCAGGAAATTGTCAGAGAATTGTCAACTGCCGCGCCGATCCAACACCCAGATCACTGCTTCGCCAACTCGCGTTCGGCTCCTCGAAAAAGCGCCCGCAGCGAGCGCACGACCCAGCGAGCCAGCACCATGATCACTCCGAGCATTAATGCGACGATTGCGATTGCTCCATACGGATGCTGGGTGGCAAACCAGGTGAGGAAGATAGCGAGTCCATCTTCTCCGAGACTTAAGGCCATATTGGAGAACGGTTCTGGAGAAGGGGTCACTGCTGCGCGAACCGCCGTTTTACCGCCATGGGATGCAAGAGCGATGGCGCCGCCGGCGACCGTGGCCACAAGTTGCTCCGCGGGAGAGAGGGTCGCGGTGGCGCCATAGGCCAGCAGAGCCGCGATAGGCACGCGAATGAAAGTATGCAGCGCGTTCCAGAGCAAATCGAAGGCGGGTATTTTATCGGCGAAGAATTCGATGACGAACATCACGCCACTGACCGCGATCACATACCAATTCGCCAACAATTGCAGCGCAGGCGGCAGCGGAAGCACTCCAGCGTGCGCCAGCAATCCCAGCGTCGCCACGGTAGCGTAAACGTTGAGTCCGGCAGCGAAGCTGGTGGCGATCAGTAAAGCCACGAGTTCGCTCGTTGGAATGCTCGTGATGGTCAGGGAAGACGCCAAACCAGGCCTCAACTGCTACTCTGGGGCACAAAAGCAAAGGGTCGCCGCTCGGGCGACCCTGAAGTTTGCTCCGTGCCCTTCGTTAAAGGGTGGATTCGATTTCGAATCCCCAAGCCTCCAAGAGAGGCTCAGGAATGTACTTTGAATTCTTGTTGCGCCGGGCCCACTCCCGCAGCCGGGTGGATCGCAGATACTGGTCCGGGGAAAGCTTATATTCACGCACGACCTGTTCGAATTCGGTGATGGTCGGAGTAATCGGTCCAATCGGTTCCGGCTTACCCCAATTAGGATTCCCGCGTCGTTTAGCCATCGATATAATGCCTCGTCTTTAGGGTCAACTTACAACAACAAAAGGTTAGATTCGTTCCGCACGCGACAGGATTCATACCCTGCGTCGGCCAGTGACTGGAAGAAAGGCTCCTTGGCTAACCGGAAGACTTTGATTCTATGAGTGTTCTGCGCAAAAGTCAACAAAAATCGCACCCCCGGCTTGAATCGTCCTCCATAGCTGGATGGTACGAAAGGACGTTAACCCGCCGCGACTGCCTTCCTTTCTCGAACCTTGGTCCCAGCCCTGATTACTGCCGTAACCCGGCCATACCCCACGCTCATTGACCCCCCAGGGGTCCCCACCTACATTGCATTAAGGAGGCTGTATCGTGAAGGATATCTATGAAGTACTCCGCAAGAAGCAAGCCGAGCAGGCTCAACTGGGCAAACAGATCGAGGCCCTGCAGACCGCCGCGGAACAGCTTCGCAGCGTAGCCCATTTACTGAACGAAGAAGAAGCCCACGGCGAAGGAGCCGCCCTGGGCAGTTAAGCGAATTTACGGAGTCCGGCCGCGATGAGTCTGCAACTGCTGCTTGTGTGTTCCGAGGACAAAATCGTAAGGGTGCTGCGGCGCGTCCTCAGTGACCTCGAAATTGACGTCGAGATTTGCCTCGACGCGGACTCGGCGGTCCAGAAATTGACCCGCCGAAGGTTTGAAGCAGTGGTAGTAGATTGCAACGATGAGGAAATAGCGGCCACCGTGCTCAAGAGTGTCCGCTCGGCTCCCTGCAACAAGCGCTCCATCGCGGTTGCCATGATTGATGGACAGAACGCCGTGCGCAGCGCTTTCGCGCTGGGCGCGCATTTTGTGCTTTATAAACCGGTCTCCGCGGAACGTGCCCGGACCAGTTTTCGCGCCGCTCGGGCTTTGATGAAGTGCGAGCGCCGCCGTAATACACGCGTTGCCATCCAGATTCCAGTAACCTTCGGTACGGAGAACGGGGCGCGGCAGCGAAAAGCTGTCACTTCTGATATCAGTCAAGGCGGTATGTCGCTTAGACTTGCGCGGCGGGCGGAGGACTCTGGTCCCATCCGAATCAAATTTACGCTGCCTGGAACCGACAACAACATCGAGTGTGCCGCAGAGGTAGCATGGGAGGGAAGCGGCCCGCAGGCGGGCATCCGCTTTGTGAATCTGTCCCCGGAAAAGCGTGACCAGATCAAGTCGTGGCTAGCCCGGCATTCTCCGGAGATGGAGGCGGAAGATCCGCCGACTTCGTGCAAGCTTACCGACCTGAGTTCCGGCGGCTGCTACGTTGAGATGACATCGCCGTTTCCCGTGAATACGAGAGTCATGCTGACTATGCGGCTGGCAAAATTCGACAGTCGAACCGAAGGCGTAGTACGCGTGATGCACCCCGAAATCGGCATGGGAGTGGAATTCACGCGGACGACCACCCAGCAGCGCAAGCATTTGGAGAAATTCATCCAAGCTCTAAAGGACAGCAAAGGCACTCAACTCGAACTCGTGGTGGAACCGGAAGGCATGAACGACTCGGAACCAATGAGCTCAAAGCCGCGAGTGGTGGATGAGATCGAGGATCCCTTGCTCGAACTCTTTCAAAACGCTAATCTCACCGCCGAAGCCTTCCGAAGCGAACTGCATCAGCAGCGAAATTCCCCTCCGGTTAGAACCAAGGCTGCCGCCGCGTCAGCGGCTTCCGTCTAGAGCCACGCCATGCGAGCCTAATCCTGCGAGCAGACCTCTCAGAGTAGCAGGTCCCGAATCCCTAATTCCGTGGCACCTGGGGCCGGAACCGAACCGGTACGTCTCTTTCGACACCCGGGATTTTAGGTCTTGCCCACGCCTTTCTTGAACTGCTGATTCTCAAGCACTTTCAACTACAAGTATTCTCTTGACGCAGTACAATCCTTTCGACGCCAGAAAAGTCGTCAGCAATAACCGATATTTGAAAATTCGATAAAAACCTTCGGCTTTGTAGTCGTTGACCGTGCCACGTGGCTGTGAACCTAGTTCACACGCAACGTACTACGGTGATTGACAATGCACTACGGTGCTGTAGTATACGTATAAGTACGTATCCACAGATAAGCTGATTTGTGGATAATTTACACACTGGTATATCAGGTCATCGAAGCAAAGTTTGAGCGGAGGCTGGGTGAGCCGAACACCATTCCGGCTAGGGAATCGCGGTTTATAAGACCGCTCCTGGTACCGACCAGTCAGCCTCCACGAAAAGAAAAAGGGCGACCCCGAACGGCGGGAATCGAACCCGCATACCCGAGAACTGGCAGAGACGCTGGCACCCTGATAAAGTTTCCAGCAACTCTCTCGGTGCTCTATCCGTTGAGCTATGCCGTGATCGTTCCCCTATAGGAAAGCACAAAACGTCCCAGAATGGAACTAAGGAGTTCCCCACTGGTATGGTAAAGTTACGACTTGACAAGGCGTCCGATAACTGTCAAAGAAAATGGGAATCAAGGTAGACAAAGCGAAGTTTGATGACCTCCTGCGGAGAATGCTGAGCCAGCCCCTAAATCGGAGATAAAGACTAGTCGCAAAACCATAGCCGGAAAGGTAATTCCTAGCCCTGCGAAGATGGCTTAACGGTTTCTTCCATTTGCTTCTTTAGCAGACCTTCCAAATATTTAGCCAAATCCGAAATGTCGTACTGTCCGCGCTCGTATGCGCGATCAGCAGCCTGCAAACCTGCAATGTAGGGTTCTCGGTTTTCGCGAATTAACTCTGGTACGGTTTTCTTGCCGCCCAGAATCTTTCCCTGCTTCATGCAGATCAAGTAGTAACATGCAGCCCGAGCGGTTCTTCCGTTGCCCTCGATAAATGGATGTATCCAGTTCAGATTCCAGAGAGCAAACGCAGCGAGCGCGGTCGGATGATCGATGATGGTCCAGTTTTCATGTATGACCGATACAAATGCATCCATGAGGGATGGAACATCTTTAAAATGTGGCGGAACGTGGTTGCCGACCCTAATTCGGCCCTTCGCGATAGCGGCCACCTAATTGGCAGATATTGGAGACTGCTGCGTAATTCAGTGCCCACAACGTGTACTTGTCGAACGCTTCTATGCCTTTCTTGATACCGATCTCAATGCAGTTTGATAACAAATCGTACTGGCGAAGCAAGTTTTGTTCTTGGATTTTGGTGTATAAGGCGGGGTCGTCTTTTTCTCTCACAGACATAGAAACGCGTTGTTAGGGTTAAGACTGCTGCCTTACGGCAGCAGTCTTATGTGCTCTGATGCTCGCTTAACGCTAGCTTTGGTTATTCGATTTTCTGAACCTTGCGGCGCATTACCAAACGCGAAGCTGATTCGCTGTTCGCGCAACTCGTCTTCCGTAACGGGGACATTTTTGGATGCGTCCAAGATTTTCGCCAATTCTGGGTCTGGTTTTACGGTGCTGAAGAACTGCTGTCGATCTGCCATGACTCTCCTCCGGGGACGCTATGATACGCTTTTTATTCTATTGGTACAGGTACATTTTTTCCACATGCGGACCACTTGGGTTAACGTTTTACCCATTGCACCGTTTCCGTTCTGGGAATTACTGCTGCTTGGGTTCGCTTCACTACGAACGGCATGGGCTTCGCCCTCGCCATTCGTTCTAGTGTTTCCTCAAACCGATTTGGGCTCTGTCTACGGTTAAAGCGATATTCAAATTCCGACACATTGCGGTGTAGGTGCTTTATCGAGATACGGCGGAAGCTGCCCATGATGCCGCGTTTAAGCAGCGAAAATGCGGATTCAATCGTGTTCGTGTAGACATCTCCGACCACGTATTCGCGGCTGTGATTGATAGTTTCATGCTTGCCTAGCAGATTTTGAGAGATGCTGTAGAGATACACTGCGGATTCATCCGTAATCACGCGCTCAATCTCTTCCCAAATGTTCCGCAACAAGACTGCTCCGACTGTGCCGAAGCGCCTGGTACAGCGAAGAGCACCATGATCGCGGACAACAATGTAACAATTAGGCTTCTCATCGCTGGTCACCTCCAAAAACGGCACCGATCAGACACCTCATCCGGCCGCCGCCGCCAGTGTGACGGGGAAAAACCGCTGCGGGGGAAGGAAGAGCTATGGCGTCGACTCGAATCTCCCCCAAACGTGGCAGCTCTCGGCCCAAGTATTTGCGCGCCATGCGGGCGTATTCCTCTGAGTCGGGCTCGATTCCTGTGTCGTGCGCAAAAGTTCGCTGCTCATCTTCGAGCAATTCGTCGAGCAGATCGCGTAGCAGCCGTAGTTTCTTTCTGGTCATCGGTATCACTTCCTTTTGTCCAACTTCCAGCACATTGCGCCCTAAAAAGCGTCGAGTGAAGTTGCCCATAGGCCAGCATTCCGGCAGAATGCCTTGAGCATGGGTTCGATTCACGTTCGGCCGGTTTCGTTTCCGATCTCTTCTGCCGCATCCCTTGTGCTCCACGGCGGAATTGTTGTCACCGGTATCGTAACCACGCTGGTGGGCCCTATGCTGCCGATATTCGTAGGCCGCTGGTCTTTGAGCGACCAGCGGGCCGGGCTATTTTTTACGGCGCAGTTTTGCGGATCGATGGTGGGCGTCGCTTCGATCGGTACGCTGCTTAAACGAGGGTACCGGCACACATTTGTGTGCGGCTTCAGCTTGGTCGCGGCGGGAGTGGCGGGGTTAAACCTCCGGAGCAATCTCGCGAGCTTGGCCGCAGCCGCAGTGTTCGGCTGTGGATTGGGGCAGGCTCTTTCTGCCACCAATTTGTGGGTGGCGGAAATTGCGGGAGCGCGTCGAGTCGCCGCACTCAGCATTCTGAACCTGATGTGGAGCATTGGCGCGATTGCGTGTTCCCCATTGGTACTGCTGGCTCAACGGCGCGGGGCGACCTCATGGTTTCTGTATGCAATCGCGGCTTGCTCGGGATTTACAGCTCTGAGTTTGGCCGGGATGAAGCTGGAGCCCGGAAAAAACGAAGAGAATGAGGAACAGCCCAGGCCAGGGCGACGAGAGAGCATCAGCATCAGAACTTCTGTGAGCCTGGCAGCGCTGTTTTTTCTGTATGTCGGATCCGAGAACTCGGTTGCGGGCTGGGTTGCCTCGCTTACGAAACGAATGAATCCTGATTCCGGCGATCTGTGGGCTCTGGCGCCTATGTTTTTCTGGGGAGGATTGCTTGCAGGGCGCGGACTGGTACCGCTGGTCCCACTGCGGCGAAGCGAACGCACGCTTCTGGCGTGCGGGTTAATGCTGGCTGCTGCTGGCATCTGTCTTCTGTTGCAGGCAAGGACATTCGCCAGCGTCGCCGTCTGCGTGACAGCGGCGGGATTGGGGCTTGCTGGAGTTTATCCAATCGTGATTGCGTGGCTGGTGATGGCATTTGGCGAAAGGTCACGGCGAATCGGCGCGATCATGTTTGCGCTGGCGGGACTGGGGGGCGCTACGATGCCCTGGTTCGTGGGACTGGTGTCTACAGAAACGGGGAACCTCCGCTCCGGTCTGTTGGTGCCGCTCGCGGGATGCGTGGTGATGTTTGCATTAACAGCGACGATGCTCGATCCGATTTTTCGAGAAGTTGAGGCGGTTAAAGATTAGCTGGATTCAGCGCCTTCCACCGCTGCTTGCCAACGCCTCTCGAACACACCGCTTATCTCCAAGTCAAAGTGGTCAATGAATTCGCTTTCAGCGGAACCGAAGCCGCCATATTCGCAAGCCGCAGTTCGATCGTCCTTCCGGGGCCCGGGTTGGTCACGATCAGTGCCTGCTGGCCGTCTGGATTTTCAAAGGCGACGTGTTGCAGGTCAGCGGCCGTGCTCTGGGAGTCGAAGCGGCGAGCCCCGCGACGAATGACGCGCGCGTAGTGAGCAAAAGCCCAGAATTGTCCGCAGCGGCTGATCTCGTTTGTCTGCGAGTTGATAGTCACTACGCCGCCGCAGGGAAACGGTCCGATGTTCGGCCGGCCATGCTCATCGAGAGCCAGGTTCCATGCCGTGATAGAGCGGCACCAGTTCCTCAGTATCGCGCTGAAAGTTCCGCCCCACTTGCACCAATCGGTCAGATAACCGGGATCTGTGTAGTCCGGTCCGCCTTCCGTCCAATGCATCTCTGCATCGGGATAGGCGTCGTGGACTTTGCTCATCATGTCGGGGGTGCCAGCGTAGCCGTGCCAGGCAACCGCATTGGAGTATTTGCGCAGCTTGTCATCCTCCAGGGTGCACAGGACGCGTCCCCACAAGTTGTAATTATGGTCCAGGATCCAGATCTTGGTCGGTTGTGCGGCGCTTTCCAACAGTGGACCCAGATGGTCGCGGACAAATTGAATCTCGTACTCCTGCGGCCAGATGCAGGCGGGCATTCTGCCATCCTGATCGGTATCGAGTTCGTTCTGCGATGTCAACGCCTGTACCGGCACGCCTTCGGCTGCATACCCTTGCAGAAATTTCAGATAATATTTCGCGTAAACCGAAAAGTAGTGATTGCGCATGGAGCCACCCAGCATCGTACCGTTGAACTTCATCCAGCCGGGCGGGCTCCATGGAGTTGAAAAAAGGAACAGGTCTGGATTCGCTTGCCGGGCCTGGCGCAGCATAGGAAGAATGTATTCGCGATCGTGCTCGATAGAAAACCGTGTCAGTTCCGGATCGGGCTCGCCGTCGTCATAGCTGTAAAGTTTGGTCGAGTAATCGCTCGATCCCACGCAGATGCGGCCAACGCTTAACCCCATTTCTGACGGGTGGAACAGTTCGTGGAAGAGTTGCTCCCGCGCACCCAGCGAAAGGCGATTGAATGTGTAGCAGGCGGCGTCGGTGAAGGCGCCGCCAAATCCTAATATCTGCTGAAAGGTTGTGCCGGGGTTGAGGCGCAGTGGATCGGCGCCGGGCGTCGGCGACGCTGCACGCCAAGAAACTTTGGGAGCCGCGGCAAAACGCTCGTTGCCGGACGTTACCCAGACAGAAATATCGGGGCTGACATTCGAGGTCTTGTTCTGGGGCTCGCTTGCCATAGGCCGGACCAGTTCGGCGGGAGCGACCGCTGCTGCCAGCCCCAGAGCAGAAAGTTCTAGAAAACTCCGTCGCGTGGTTTGGCCTGCCATCTTCGTGTCCTCGGAAAAGGATTAGTAATTCTCAGCGCCCTTTATAACGCGTTTGGACGGCATACAACGAGGTACGCGCGAGAACGAACAAAGTCCTGCCATCGCTTCCCCCGAACAATAATTGCGATGGTCGTTCTGGAATGTCGATTGTATCGATCAGATCGCCCGACGGATTGTATACGAACACCTGCCCCGCGGCGATATAGACGTTGCCCTTGTCGTCGACCGTCACGCTTTCTCCGCCCTGTTCGGCGAAGAGCTTCAGGTTCGAGAGAGTGCCGTCGACGTCGACCGTACCGACATACGTCTTCTCTCCGGATTCATCGGAAACGTAATAGGGCTGGCCCTCATTTGCAGGGGCGAAGCCAAAAGCTCGCAGCGTGTTATTTAACTTATACCCATAGTAGAGTTCTCCGGTTACAAAGTCTTCCCCTGCAGGAAGGAATGTCGTTCCATCCGGAGAGACGAATTGAAAGGGCTGCTTTACAGGAACGGTTTCGAGAAAATCGTTTTCGTTCCTCCAGTAGTCAGCGGGAAGCACCGGCGTCATTCCGGGACGTGGCGCGGCCGGCAGAGCTTTCAGCAACGTGACATCATCGTCCGGAGCGCCGGGCTTTAGGCTGTACACCGTTCCGATGCCGGCGTAAGAGACCACTATCAGATCGCCGGCCTTATCGAAAAACAGTTGAACCGGGTCCAGTGGATTGTCACGAACCTTCGACAGTTGGCGAGTCGCGGCGGACCAGCGGTAGATGGTTTGCCATTTGGCGTCCACGAAATAAGGGTTTCCCGAGCTGTCTACCGCTCCGCCGGAAATATTGAAGAAGCCGCTCGCGACTTTCTCGACCTTCGCCCCCTCCGCAACGACTGGGGATGGACGCGTCGGCCGAGGTGGAGGGGCAGCGCCGGAAATCGTCAACCAGGCGAATTCACGCTGAGGAATGGCAACGTCGTGGGTTTGATCGTAAACCGCGTTGTCGAAAGATACTTTGCTGTCGCTGTAGCAATGGACGTTACGAAACCGGATGTTCTTAGAGTTTGTAACTGTGATCGCATGCGGGAACGGCTGATAGGCGCTTACCACGCGATACATGTGCAGGTTCGCGAAGGTGATGTTGCTCGAATCCCGGATATCGAGCGGCAAAGCGAACCCACCCTCGCCCCGCTCCTCTTCCGTTTGCAGCGCGTAGATTTGCCAGTTGGAGGCATGGTCGAGCACTACTTCGTTGCGAACGTGATGCTCGCTCGACAGTTCGTAAATTCGTCCTTCTGTCGAAGTGTTCGAGATGTACACGCCGGCTTGCGCAAACGTACTGGGCGTCCAGATGCCGACGAAAGTGCCGCCACCGGTGATCCACAGGCTGGGATACTGTCCGTCCCAGCGTCGATTGAGATTGGAATCGGCACTATGAGTGTTGTTATAGATTTCTTTCCATATTTTGGAACTCTCTTCCGTCGTGGCTTTAGGATCAATCGTGCCATGCCCTCCCAGAAAACGAACGTCGTTCATCATTGAATCCGTGCCAGCCATCCACTTCGCCGCAACCGCTCGCGGATTGATGCCGTTGGTATATAAACCGATGCCGGTCACGATGTTGGTTCCGTCGTGCGCGGTTTCAAGCAGCGCCTTGGGGCTGCCAACGCCTTGAAAGGCTGGAGTTGAATCGGCAAGCAATATCCGTGTGACGCTCGGGTGCAGGCCGATGAGAACCGTGTCCGGCCGAAGTGTGATGGTATCGGTCACTCGATACTGGCCTGACGGTAAGTAAATAGAGCGATGCTCAGCGATGGCCTTTCTAAGCGCCTTGGTGTCGTCGGTCGTACCGTCGCCGCGCGCGCCAAGGGAATGGACATTGACCCATGTGTCGATCGGGGGCAGATCCAGGATGTCCGACTTCGCTGGTTGTGGTAACGCATTCAATGGCGCGGTCTCATAGATATCCTGAATCGCGGGTAGGGCACCCATATCCTCGTAGTGAAGTCCATGAGAAAAAGTCTTCACGTCGTAAATTTCTGCTGGACCTGCGATCTGCTTTCCGCTCTCGCGGTAAAGCGCAAAGACAGGAACGTTCCGGCAGACAACATTTTCCATATTGATCTCAGTTCGAGCACTCTTCTCATTGCTGATGATTACCGCCGGACCGGTAATGTTTTCCATCCGCCCATCTTTCACCCAGAGTTCATCGGAGTATTGAGGATCGATGGAAATCGCTGTGGGGACATTCTTGAATTGTGGACGAATCAAGGTTAGCCCCGCCTCGTGCTCCCGGATCGCCGCTTCGCGCTGCGCTTCGAATGTGGCGTCAATCACCGTGAACTGCCATCCAGGAGAAGGCTTGCGGGTCCAGATGCCGTACTGGCCTCCATAAAAATGCACGTCTTGAGCGACGTTGCCGCCGTCGTGAATTCCCGCAAGCCCTGAGCCAATGTGAAAGTCCATGTGAGCCAGAAAGCAATGCTGGGCATAGTGGGCGCGTACCCCCACAGCACCCGGATTTCCGTCTTGAATTTCAATGTCGATGTTGTTGATTGCGGAATAAAACGTACCCGAGTTCGCATCCGGTGGAGTCGCATTTGCGCCCGGGCGTCCACCAGCGAAGAAGACCATATAGGCGGGTCCCTGCTGAAAACCCGGCGTGTTTGCGGCGAGCACAAAAGTGGGCCGAGTCGCCCCAAACCCGATCAACCGGATTCCCGGCCAGATATAGATCGTTTTGGTCAGACGGTAGCGGCCGGCGGGAATGAATAGAATGCCCTGATTGGTCTTCTCCTGAACCTTGTTGATGGCTTGTTGTAAGACGGTGGAATCATCCGCGACCCCGTCGCCCTTCACGGGAAAACTATCCTGCGTCAGGTAAATTGCTCTTGGATCGTCCAGGCGAGCGGGATAATAGGAGCCAGCGAAGAGTGGAACAGCCGATAACACTGTCGCGGCTGCAAGAACTGTCTTCCTCAACGACACACCAGCGGATCGCAAATGCGTTCCTCGGCAGTGACCTGCTATCTCTTGGGATCTTCGTTTTCTTCTGTGGCTTGCTCCTGGTGCAAGTCGTGGTAAATCTCGCGAAGTTGTTCCTTCATCTTCTTGTACTTTTGATACTCGTCTAATTCATGCTGGGCGTCCGCCGTGCGTCCCGTCTGCCGATATACCGTGCTCAGTCGAAAGTGGGCCACTGCGCTGGTGGGGTTCAACTGGAGAGCATGCTGTAGAAGCGGTTCGGCCTTTTGCGGTTCATTCATGGTCATCAGAACCTTCGCCAGGCCGATGTTAGCCTCGGGGTCGCCTGGCTGCAGCTGCAAGGCCCGCGTGTAACGCTCGTTCGCTTCCTTTAAATCGTTTCTTTGAAGAGCGATATCGCCAAGCCGGCATTCAGACTGTTCATCAAACCGATTGCTCTCCAAGGCTGCCTTGTATTCTTTTTCGGCTTCTTCTGGGCCCTTTGGAGCTGGCAAGGTACTCAGCATCTCGGCGAGCTCAAAATGGAGCCCCGGAAGTCGCGGGTCAATCTTGAGTGCGGCCCGATAATTCTCAATCGCTTCCGGCGTGTTGCCGCGCTTGGCGAGTTCGTGCGCCATCGCCTGGTGCATTCGGGCCGAGTTCGGACCCACCACCGACAAGCTGAGCAGAGACTCGACCGCGAGATCCGAGTAGATCCTGTACGCCGTGTAGAGCAGAGCTTCGTCCGTAGGTTCCAGCTTCCGCAGATCACTGACGATGGCTGCGGCTTTATCCAAATCGCCCTTGGCGGAGTACATTTCGATCAGCTCCATCCCGGTCTCAATCCGGATCTTCTGATCCTGCACTTTTGGAAATGCTTCCGCTAAATCGCGCCACGCCGCGTTGATGTCACCCGTCCGCTTTTCACCGATGCCCAGGAGAGCTTGAATTTTCGACAACGTGGGCCGCAGTTTCAGTGCTGCACGGAGCTGCGGAATTGCATTCGTATAGTCCCCCTGGAAGAAAAGCACTACGCCGAGATTGCCGCGGGCATCCACGTTATTCGGATCGAGAGCAATAATGGCTTTGAATTCGGGAACCGCCAGATCTGGTCTGTTCTCCTTCAAGTATTCCGCAGCCTTACGGCTGTGCGATTCGATCTGCCTCTGCTGGCCGGAGTTCGATTGAGAGACAGAAGACAACAATCCTAGAAAGAGAACCACCCAGAACAAGACAACGACTTCTTTTGTCCTCATGTCACGATTGTACGGTCCGGCGGTCGTGTCTCCGAACTTGACCGTCAGCTGCGCGAGAAAGGGATGAGGACAGCAAAATTGCAGTCCTCGCCCCGATTCGTTGCTCTGTCAGAACGTCACGCGTGCGCTGAGTTGACCGCTGCGAGGTGCAACCGCGACGCCATTACCCAGAGTTGCGTCGTTTATCTGCCCGAAATTTGCGGCACCAAAGGTTTGGCCCGGAATGTTGAGGCTCGGATGGTTAAAGACATTCACCCAGTCGGATCGCAATTCGAGGTGAACGCGCTCTCCAAAGCTAAAGCCCTTAGCCAGGGACATATTGAATACCGTCAACCGAGGGCCTCTCAGTGAGTTTCTAACCTCATCGCCGAAGGCGAACTGGCCAGCCGGCGCCGCATTGGCAAAGGCAGCCGTGTTAAACCATTCGGCGGGACCCGGATTGCTGACGCTTGTACTACCCACAACATTGGGGAACCAATTGCAACCGTTGGGAACATCGCCGCCCGTGGCGGTACCGCCCACGCCGCCGCAGCCGGTATATGTTTGGTTAGCGTTGGTAGCGTTGACCACGGTGAAGGGACTTCCGCTTTGGGTCAGGAAAGTGCCTGATATCCGCCATCCACCGACCACGGCATTTTCCGCCGCGCTACTGGCCAGATAGGGTTTTCCCTTGCCAAACGGCAACTCGTAGGAAGCATATCCCTTGAATGCGTTCGGGATGTCGAAGTTCGAGTTCCCGTAATTAGCCGCTGGATCGTTCCCGATCTGCCAGTACTGCGTGCCTCCGCGGCTGCCCCATCCACCCGAATCCTGTTCGTCCAGGAAGTGGCTCCAGACGTAGTTCACACTGAAGGTCAAGCCGCTGGAGTAACGCTTCGTAACCTGAAGCTGCAGCGCATTGTAGTTCGAAGTGGCGTTGTAGTTGTATCCGGTAAGTGATCCCCAAGCCGGAAATGGACGATCAGCCTGAACCACTGAGCCATTGGCCACGCTTGCGGCCAAACCGGCTGCGCTGGTTATTTGGTTGAGGTCCGTTCCGAATTGCAGATTCATGGCGTGGCTGCCCACATAGGCAATCGAGGCCATGTAATTGCGTGCGAATTGATGCTCCACGCTCAGTTGCCATTCGTCGATTTTAGCCACGGGCACGTCATACGGCACGGAAGTCTGATTTGAGGGGGAGGTGAGGTTGAGATACTGCGAGACATTCTTCGCGTTCGGCGAACCTACGACGTAATTCAGCACTGTACTAGCAGTGGCTGCGGATGCGGAGAGCGCGATCAGTGGATTGGGACCGGTTCCCTGGTTCACGTCCGAGGCATTACCCGAACTGGTGTTGAGGGCTCCAAAGCCTATTCCATTGCCGTAGTCATCCTGGCTAAAGTTATAGGAGTATATTCCAAACCCGCCTCTGACCACAGTGTCGCTCTTCACCGCCCAGGCAAAGCCGATGCGGGGGAGGAAGATGTCCCAAACCGGCTTCTGCAACGAGTCTCGATGGTCTTGGGGAGCAAACCAAAGTGAACCCGGTGTTCCGTTAAATGCGCCGCAAGGTTTGCCGTTTACGTCGACGGTGCATTGAAGAGGAATATTGGGATCGAACCCACCCAGGCTATTGTTGATCTCATGGAATCCGGTTGTCGCTGTGTAGCGCAAGCCAAGGTTCAAGGTGAGATTCGGACGAAGCTTGAAGTCATCTTGAATGAAGAGCTGCGGGCTCTTCAGTCGCGCGTACGACGTCGACTGATTGGTGGCGCTCCACTTTTGGACGTCGCCAAGCAGGAAATCAGCGAGACCGGCTCCCGTTGTGCCCGCTGCGGCGCCATTTTGTGCGGTGTAGTTTCCTGAGAAGGTGAAATTGCCGGACTGCAGGTTTCCCCACGGCGTCGTGTTGCCTTGGCCCATCAATACCTCGGCGCCGAAATGCAGGATGTGGCGGCCGCGGACGAGCGTCAACACGTCTGACGGATCGTATAGGTTCTCGATGTAAATGGCGTTGGTACCGGGAGCCAGGCCCGAACAACAGAGTCCGGCGCCGCTGATGGTTATCTGCGGAAATACGTTCGCCTTCGCATATTGCAGGCCAAGCGTGCCGGCCGCGTCGAACCCAAGGGTCTGAGGAACGAACCAGTTGCCCTGCTTGGTGTAACCCATCCGAAATTCATTGACCATGGTCGGGTTGATCGTCCAAGTATCGGTCGCCTGCGCGTTGTAACCGTCGATATCTCCGGAAAAACAGTTGATCGGGCAGGGAAACGGCCCGTACTTGTTGACTCCTGGGTTGTTCTTCTGGCTGATGGAGAAACTCACTCGGTTCTTTTGGGAGACATCGTAGTCAATGCGTCCGAAAAATCTGAGGTTCGGGTTGGGAGTCGGCAAAATGGTGGAGAAGTTGTTTGTAAGCGCTCCCGCGGCACCAGCGTTGGGCAAAGGGTAGTAGCCCAGAATCTTCGCCGCCACTGGATCCAAGCGGTTGGCCGGAATCGCGTTTACGCCAGCCAACGATCCCGAATTTTCCGCCGCGAATGAGGTCCGAGTACAACCTGGCGTTCCACAGCTGGTGGGATCGTAAAGGGTCGGAAGGCCGGGTGCGCTGAAATCGAAGGCACCCGGATGAGCGCTCCCCATGCCTCTTTCAGCCAGCGTGAGCGTTGTGCCAAGCGTGGCATTCGACGCGCCGTTGTTATAAAGCTTGTCCACGACGAAGTAGAAGAACAGCTTGTTCTTGATGATCGGCCCACCGATTGAGCCACCATACTCGTCGTACCGCAAGTACGCCGGCTTTTGTGGAGTAAAACCACCACTGCCGTTCGGAATCCCGAAAAAGGGACGCGCGTTCAGCATATCGTTCTGCCAATATTCGTATCCTGATCCGTGAAACGCATTGGTTCCGCTTTTCGTGATCTGGTTGAACACAGCACCACCAATACCGTATTCCGCCGAGAACGATGAGGTGGTGATCTGAACCTCCGATAAGGCCTCGAACAATGTGTTGTCCACGTTATTGCTCACCGGCAATTGAACCACACCCCCGTCCTGCAGATAGTTTGCGTAATTGGGCAAGTTTCCATTGATGGAGACGGCATCGCCGGCATTGTATGCGCCGCTGCCTTCCGAGGAGGGTTGCGTGGCAGAACTGCCGGCTCCGGGAAGAAGGATATTGAAGTTCGCCCAGTCGTTGCCGGTGATTCCGGCGCCTATTTGGGGGAGCTTGTCAATGGTTTGCGCCTCGAAGATTGTGCCCAGATGGCCGGTTTCGGTCTCCAGCACCGGCGCCCCTTCGGCAACCACGGTCACCGTTTCCGAGACCGCTCCCACTTCCAGACTGGCGTCCTCGGTGATCACATCCACCTGCAGGTGGAAAGGGCCGCGCACGAGTTTCTTGAAGCCCTGCGCCGTGAAGCTAATGTTGTAGTTCCCGGCAGGCGTCGAAACGGTGTCGTAGATGCCGTCGTGGTTGGTGACGAAGGTCTTCGTCTCTCCGGTATCAATATTCGTGAGCGTGACGGTTACCCCCGGGACAACGGCGTCCGCCGCAGTCACCGTACCACGAATCTCACCGGTATTTCTGCTCTGTGAAAGAGCCGGCCCGGCCATGCACAGCAGGAAACAAAACGCGAGTGCCCAGCGAATGAAGGTCGTCATGGAGTTCCTCCCGCCTAGAAGTTGGTCTCATCCCGGAGATTGGCAACGTCGCCTCAAATTGAGGAGTGGTAAGAATATCGTTGTTCTAGTAGCCTTCCCGCTAGTACTTCTATACTATTTCATACTGCCGAACGTTTTAGTCCCAAATGCCTTTGGTTGTCAAGAGAAAAAATATCGATATTCTTAAGGGAAATCGCAAGATCTGGATTTTCATGTACGTTGAGACTTGTCTCAGATAAAATCCGGAGTCCTGTATGCAGGAAGAGTAAGGTTCGCGCGGAGGCCCCTTGGAGGCGTAGCGGCGCAAGTCTTCCGGAATGAAATCTCTAAAGCCAAAACTGGATCGGAGCAAGAAGCCGGCCGTGACGCTGAAATCAGTGGCGAAACGTGTCGGGCTTACTGCCAGCACGGTTTCGGCCGTTCTGAATAATTCTTCTGCGTCGCATTCCGTTCCGGAGCACACAAAACAACGAATCCTGGCGGCGGCGCGCGACCTCAATTATCGGCCGAACTTCTTCGCGCGTTCCCTGCGGGTTAAGCGCACCCACACGATTGGAGTGATTCTGGAGGAAATCGGCGACGCCTACGGTTCTCTCGTGATGAGCGGCATCGAATGTTACCTGCGACAGCAGAATTTCTTTTTTCTTACAGTGGCGCACCGCCACGACAAGAAATTGCTGGCAACGTACTCGGCTATGCTTCGGGAGCGGGGGGTCGAAGGCTTTATCACAGTCGATACTTTCTTGACGGAAGAACCCGCTCTGCCGACAGTGGCTGTTGCTGGCCATCGCAAGATCAAACGCGTGACCAATATCGTTCTGGATCACCACCGTGCCGCCGAGCTGGCGCTGCAGCATCTGGTCGATTTGGGCCACGAAAGAATCGCGTTCATGAAAGGTTCGACGGTCAGCGTTGATTCCGACGACCGCTGGGATGCGATCCGCGACGTGGCTGCAAAGTTAGGCATCTGCATGCGACCAGAACTGGTTGTGCAGCTCGAAGGCGATGACCCCACACCGAATCTCGGCTATCCATTTGCCAAGCAATTGCTCGCGCGTAAGCAGCCTTTCACCGCGCTCTTTGCCTACAATGATATTTCTGCGATGGGTTCCATCCGCGCTTTTCAGGAAGCCGGCCTGCGGGTGCCGGACGATTTGTCGGTAGTGGGCTTCGATGACATTCAGAGCGCTGCCTACATCAACCCTCCGCTTACGACGGTGAGGCAGCCCCTGCAAAAAATGGGTGAGATCGCGGCACGTACGATGATCGATCGAATCGAGGGACGGGTCAAGTACGTTGCGGAAATCACAATTGAACCCGAGTTCGTGGTACGCAGATCCACCACGCGTCCGAGCAACGGACGCGACGCAGAAAAGTGATATTCCTTTCACTGCAATGGCCGATTTCGGCAGTCTCACATCGCGCCGGCGCTAATCATTGGCAATTCGCGGCCTTCAGTCCGGTAGCGTATTCAATTCCACCCAAGATATGCCTTTGGAAGAGCGGTTCAGAATAGCTTTGGATAGTATGTCCTCCTGCGGTGTACCACCCTCTGCCGCCGTCGTATAGGTGGCACCACGCAATTGGGTGATCCGACCCCATAGTTCCTCCCGCGTACGTATTCTCGTCCACTGTTGCGAGTACGTGCACATTTGCACGAGGATTCGTGGCGAAGTTATACCACTCGTCAACGCGCTGCCAATTCATTGGAAGAAAAGCAGTCGATGGATTCGTGAAATCTTCTATGCGCACGCTGGCGGGTTGGATAGCCGGGTGACTCTGGAAATAGGCTCCGACCAAGTGACCATACCACGGCCAGTGGTGCTCCGTGTCGCTAGCGGAATGAATTCCAACAAAACCCCCGCCCGCCTCGATGTAACGCTGAAAGGCGGACATTTGATTCAGGTCAAGTACATCGCCGGTGGTGCACAGAAAAATTACTGCTTTGTAACCGGCCAGAGTCGCATCATTGAACAGAGATGCGTCCTCGGAAGCAGCGACTGCGAAGTGGTTGGCGGCGCCTAGTCTTTGGATGGCTGCAATTCCATCAGGAATTGACGCGTGACGGTAACCAGCTGTTCTAGAAAAAACGAGAACCGCGGGCTGCACGGTGTTTTGCGGATCAGACCTGCTGGAACTCGAACAGCCAATAAAAATGAGGGGAATAAAGATTGCAAGCGACCGCTTTTGCATGATGTGTCTCCGCTGAGACGCGATTGGTTTCAGACGTTAGACAGGCCCGATTACCAGAAAATCTTAGCACCAAAATGATAGGCCCGGAAGTTCTGGACGCGAGGGCGCGCAGACCCTCGGCTTTCATGCCGAGGGAATAACACGAAATAACAGGAGAGTTTGGTAGCCCAAACAATCACGAGATGGAACCAAATTGTGTCCTGGTTGCAGGAAGTTGAAATGGTTCGACGTAACGAGGGCATCCGTGCTGCCTAGTGTCGGCCCAAAGGCTCAGCAGAAGGACGAATTCCAGGACGAATTTGAAACGAGTGGCATTTCGGAAAAACCGGAGCAAACAGCCCGTCCACAGTGCGAGGACCAAGTCATTTACCTTGGCCGCTTCAGGTCGGACTTCAAATTGAGATTCTTGATCAGCCGGTGCAGGTACTTGGGATGGATTCCTAACAGCCTTGCAGCCTCGATGTGGTTTCCTTTCGCTTCGTCCATCGCGGTGATCACCAGTTGCTTCTTGGTCTGGTTTAGCGTGTTGTGATACAGCGCAGCCGCCACCCCCGACGATTGCTCTTCCAGCAGCGCCTCGGGAAGATCTTCCGGCAGGATCTCGTCCGTCAGTCCCAATACAATTGCGTGTTCGATGGCGTTCTCCAGTTCGCGGATGTTGCCCGGCCAGCTGTATTGCATCAGCAGTGACCGCGCCTCCGGCGAAATGCCTTTGAAACCGCGCTTGCTCTTCGCCGCAAACTTATTGGCAAAATGCAGCGCCAGCGTGGGAATGTCTTCGCAGTGTTCGCGCAGGGGCGGCAGCGACACCGAAACGACATTCAGGCGGTAATAGAGGTCCTGCCGGAACTCGCCTGCCTTGATCGCGTGTTCCAGGTTCTTGTTGGTTGCGGCGAGGACGCGTGCGTTAAACGGCAGCAGGCGCGTGCCCCCGAGTCGCTCGAACTCGCGTTGCTGCAAGACCCGGAGCAGCTTGGCTTGCAGCAGCGGAGCCATTTCGCCGATTTCATCCAGCAGCAAGGTTCCATCTTCGGCGCTTTCAAACTTGCCTTTTTTAGTCGCTGCCGCGCCGGTGAAAGCTCCCTTCTCATGCCCAAACAATTCGCTCTCCAGCAATGTTTCAGGAATAGCGGCACAGTTGATGGCGACAAACGGTTTGTTGGGACGCAGGCTGTTGGCATGAATGGCGCGGGCCACCAGCTCTTTGCCAGTTCCGCTTTCTCCACGAATGAGCACCGTCGAATCGCCCTTGGCCACGCGTCCGATGAACTCGGCGACCCGCGACATTGCCCGGCTCTCGCCAATCAGAGTGTCTGCACCCACGTCTGCGCGGAGACGCTGGTTCTCGGCCTGCAGAGAATCGAGCTTCAACAGGTTCTCCAGCGAGACCGCCGCAATGCGCGAAACCGCGCTCAGGAAGTACGCGTGATCCTCGCCGAATGGTGGCGATGTTGGCGGCGAAGTCAGGTAGATCACCCCGAGAATGTTTTCCACTCCAACCAGGGGAGCGCACAGCACGTGTTCATCTGGCGCAGGCGCCGTAGAGCTCGTTGTGAAGACAGCGCATCGTTCCCACATAGCTCGTTGCGCCCACTCCTCGCGGATAACCATTTCTTGCTTTGCATCTATGTCACGACTCCATGTACGGGGCGGATTGGACTCCTCACTTGCATTCGCATCCAGGACAATTGCGCCTTGTGAGGCGGGGATCACTTCGGAAATCAGCGCCAGCAATTCGCGCTGCAAAGTGTCCACATCGTGAAAAGAGTTGACGAGGTTGGCGATTTTGAAAAATGCCGAAAGGTCGCGAGCCATCCGGCCTATGCCAGACGGGTTCGCCGGCAGACCCGAACGCTGATCCAGAAACAACGCGGTCAGCGTACCGCTGGTCGTTTGTTTGCCAACGCCCGATGACTGCGCGCCAGCATCAGCACCCCTATCCTCTGCGGTGAGGAACACAAACTCGCTGGTTCCGACCCGAATCCGGTCTCCGTGTCGAATGGGTGTTCGGCTTATCTGAATCCCGTTGACGAATGTCCCGTTGTGACTCTCGAGGTCGGAAATCTCATAAACTTCCGGGGATACTTGGGTGATGGTGCAGTGCTTTCGCGAGACCGCCGAATCGCCGATCATGATTTGGTTGGCAGTGTCGCGGCCCAGAGACAGCGGACCGTCAGTTAAAGCGCGGACCGTCCCCTCCAGCGGTCCCGACATCGCCACCAATCTAGGATTCAGCAAGCCTGCCTCCTGCGGAACAGTCTAGCCGAGTTTGCTTGCGACTGTCGGCGAATCGAATGGTGCACCCGCGACCATGGGGTGAATCCTCAGCGTGGGAACCTGGCGGTTCTGGCGGGTAGCCGATCGGCTACCGCAGGTCGACCCGCGGAGCATGTTGGCGCGGTTGGCCAAAACTCATCTTGTTGCAAACGCAGCAGAATTGTCCAACCAACCAGCTCGGCTCGACTTGGCACCGTGCTTGCCTTAACAGAATGCGTCATGGCAGTACTCAGCGAGGGCGCTGAAGACTTCTAGAGACAAATTCAGTTTGGGTTCCACTGCAAGGAGCCCCAAGGAGGGTGTCATGAAACGCAACCTTATCACGATCCTGTCGCTGGTGGTCATGTCCGTGATGTTCAACGCAGCCGGCGCCTATGCTCAGTCCTACGCGAAGGCCGATGTGCCGTTCGCTTTCAACGTTGGCGCGGCGCAACTGCCGGCCGGAACCTACGATGTCAAGACCCTAAGCCAAGGCGGAAACCAGATCATGATCCAGAATGAGGAGACCAGGGCGGTCGCGGTGTCGATTGCCAGGCGCGAGGATCCGCGTAATGCGGAAAGCAAGCTGGTGTTCGACCGCATCGGTAACCAATACTTTCTGACCGAGGTTTGGAGGGGCTTCGACGCGGGAGGCTTGATTGTCTCGACCTCAAAGCATGAACAGGAACTGAAGAAGGAACTGCAACTCGCCAGGGGTACCTCGAGCAACTACGACAAAGTCGCCATCGCTCTTAAGTGAAAGCGTCCAACCCAAACTACGAAGCCGGAGCCGGGCGCTCCGGCTTTTTGATCGGGGCGAAATCGTCATGGCCAGCGGACATTGAGTGCATAGATCTCGTGAGTCCCTATGTCGCGGGCAAAGATGGGCAGCCATCCGGTGCGACATCGATTTGAGTATTCTGCTCAACCGAATCCACTACCCGCCGAAGGTCTTTTAGGCTGATGATGATTTCAATCTGGCGGTCTGCGAAGCGGGGGCGCTGCCCTTTAGGTTCTGCGCCACCGGTCGTAAAGTAGAAATATTTGCCATCCGGCGAAAGCGTCCAGCTACTCAGAAAGTTACCGGGGACAAGATCACCCCATTCAACTTGGCTAAGCCGAAATCCAGAATCTTTACCCGTCCTTCTTTGGTGACGAAGATGTTCTCCGGCTTCAGATCGCGATGAACGATACCTTTTTCGTGCGCAGCGGCTAGTCCATTAGCGATCTGAACGCCGCAATCAATCGCCTTGCGCAGGGCACTGGACCGCGCGCCAGTTGCTGCCCCGGCGTGCGCCTTCGAGCAGTTCCGATACTAGAAAAAAAGGAAGGTAAAACCTTGATCGCTACATCACGCTTTAAAACAGAAATCGCGGGCGCACTTCGCCCATGCCGCCTGCACCCAGGGGCCGAGAACTTCATAGCCGTCTAGTTTCGTACCCACGGCCAATGTCATTGATGAGGCGGATTATACCTCGCATCGCCAGAATTCGATGTGACCTCAATCGCTCGCATAGTCTCAAATCTCCGATGTCTGTTCCTTCGAGCACGCGATAGCTTCCGGCGCAAAGCGGCAGGCCACGTCGAGAACAGCCATGATTTCAGCCATGATTCGGGCTCTGGCCCACAAGCGGAAGCCGAAGGCACGAAGGCGAGGCTGAACTAAAATGGCGGTAATGGCTAGAGTCAGGTGGTGCCCGGGACCGGAATTGAACCGGTACGTCTCTTTCGAGACCCGGGATTTTAAGTCCCGTGCGTCTGCCAGTTTCGCCACCCGGGCGGTCGCGGAGTCGTTGAAGCCAATATACCTCACTGCAGCCCGTGTCCGAATCTTGCTTTCCTCACGGTAGCCGGTGGTTGCTCAGCAAATAGTTGCCTGCGTTCTCGGCCACGACGTGCACGTTCGCGTGGCCCACGAGTTGTTCGACGCGTGGCACGTCTGCGCCGTAGGCCAGCAGGTAATATCGGGAGTCTCCCGTCCAGAGCGAAACGAACTGGCTGTCATCGATGAACACTTTCGGAGCGTCGGGTGCGTAGGATCCGTACTCCAGGTTGTTGATACGACCGTTCAGCAGCAGCGCTGTCCGATTGGTGTAGAAGAAGACTGAAGAGAAGGCATAGTAGGCGTCCGCTTCGATCAACTGGCCCGGCGGACTCTGTTGCAGGCGCTGCGCTAATGGATAGGAACCCAGATAAGCGTCGAAGCGGACGAGGGCGATGCGAGCAGCCTGGAAGAAGACGATCATGCTGGCGGCGACTACCAGAACCGTTCGCTGAATGTGATTGCGCGAGAACACCAAAGCTAGAGCGCATCCTCCGAAAGCAAGCGCCGCAAGCCCCAGCGGCAACTTCAGGTAGGCAAATGCGTTCAATGTCAGATCGCCGAGGTGTGCGAGGGAGAGCGTGTATGCCTCGGGAGGTTGTTGGGTCAAAGCCTGGGAGATATCACCATGCGCTGGAATGCTCCAGACGGACAACAGCACGGTTGAAAGTGCGACAAACAAAATCGCACAGGTAGCGAGCAGGGCATATGTGGCCACGCGTACCCAGCGACCGCCGTTGCTGAGGACTGATCCGACTAACAGCGCCAGCGCGGGATAGATCGGCATTGAGTAATATTCCTGCGTGGTGGAGAAGGTGAAGAACAACATGACTGCGCCGATCCAGCAGAGCGCCATCAACCTGGTTCTGCCCGCACGCGACGTAGGCTGGTAGTCGAGAGTCCGGGCGGATAGCAGATAAAACGACCAGGGAAAAATCCAGACCAGGTTGAGAATCCAGAACCAGAACCTGGGGACCGTATTGTAGTCGCGCGGGTATCGCAGGCCCAGAAAACGTAGAAGGTGTTCGTTGAAAAAGTAGAACCAGAAGAATCCGCGATACTCACCGGGTCCGCTGTGCAGGGCGAATGCAAAATATGGTGGGTTGCGAAGAGTGGCCAGCACGGACCAGGGCACGGCAAGAGCCAAGGCGACTGGGATCGCGAGTTCGAGATGGAGACGACGCCACGCCGCCCCGGAGAACAAGCTGCGGGTCAGCGCCATGTAGGCGAGCGCCGCGATCACGGGAAAGACCGCGGCGATCAAGCCTTTCAGCAGCAGGCCGACACCTAAGCAGGCGCCCAGCATGACGGACCAGCGCAGCGCGTGTGCTTCGTCTGGTTCGAGCAGACGCAGCAACGCCCAGACCGCTCCGGTGATTGCGAGGGTCAGAACGGCGTCGGGGATCAGTATTCGCGTGAAGAGAAAAAGCCCGACGCAAGTGCTTAGCGCGATCCCGGCGTAAAATCCGGCGGTTTCATCAAACGCCCAGCGGCCGAAGCGGTACGTCACCCAGCATAGGAGCACCACCGCCAGGGCATGGGGAAGGCGCGCGGCCCAGTCGTGGACGCCGAAGATTCGGTAGGCTACGGCCATCATCCAGTAGTTGAGCGGCGCCTTTTCGAGGTAGGCAACGCCGTCGAGGCGGGCGGTGACCCAGTCTGCGGATGCGAGCATGTTGCGAGCGGCTTGGGCTTGGACTGCATCCACGTCGTCCATGAGACGCGGAGGACTGGCGATGCTGGTAAGGAAGATTAGACTAGCCGCTGCCGTGATGATCCAACCTAATCGAGCATTTCGAAGAGTGGGTTTGGCGTGCTGGTGTCTTCTCGCGGCGGTTGCTTGTTCCATCGATGGGTCCAGATCAACAAGGTTATCAAACCCCAAACCGCGCTAGTTTATTGCGTTGTCCTGTCCAAGGATTTTGAAGATAGGGCGCTCCCGTTTTCAGCGCTCATGAAGATCTCGGCGAGGGCTCGTATCTTTTTCTTTTCTTTCCCAAAATGGAAACGGGGTTAACTGTTTAGTACTGGGTATCCCCCCTTCCCCCTTTTGGCTGCAAAATATAGAAAACAAACATTCTGGTTTTGCGACTGGGTGCTAGATCTTTGAGTTTGCAGGAGTTACACGCAAAATATTGAGAATATGGGAGTTACGGATGGCGCGGCGCGGTTGGGTTCCATTTAGAAACAGGAGTTAGGCTTTGCAGTCGGGTCAGAAGCGATACCCATCGCCTGGACTCAGATTGTCAAAGATCAATGATTATCTTTTAGATAATAAAACCTACGTAATATTATCGGTTTTGAAGCATATAGTCAATTACAAACCGCACGAGTTGGGGGCTTTGGGAAACAGTCCCGGGTTTCGAAGATCGCAGAGGAGCGGAGACTCATCCGTTTTTTTGACTTGATTCTCGAAATCTACAGAGGTCATAACCGATTGCGAGGGTTACTTCCGATGTCAACAGCGGCGGGCAGGAGTGATCGCCCTACACTCGTGGATTCTTGGTTTCCAGGATACGTGTGGCTGCGGACCCACATCTCGAAACCCTAGATGTGGGCACCCTGTTTTAACAGCGTTGGTGCGATTCATCGAGGGAATTATCCTTGCAAAATTTCCTTGTCTGTTTTGTGAGGAGGAAAGTTGGTTTGATGAAATGCGGGTTGGCGGGCACCGAGAGCTTCTTCGGTTGTTGTGGGTGCGGTTCCTACGAATTCAAACCGGCCGTCGCGCAAGAGCTTGTATTGCCGGCCTCGCCAATCGATGGTGTTGCCGAAGAGTCCGGCGACCCACAGCACGAAACTCATCACATCCTGAAGCGGAATTAGCCACCATCTCCGGCGGGTGAGTGGGTCGTGCAGAACCCAGTGGGCCGTACTCCAAGCTGCCAGCACGCGAAAGAGGGCAGTGGACGCTACCAGGGGCCACAGCTTTGGCGCCAGCAGCCAAAGCAGCAGAGCGAGCGGAAGTGGGTTGGTGAAAATCTCTCCCCAGTAGCCGGCGGGGCGGGAGCACCGGGTGCTTCGAGCCCAGCGCAGCCGATGCCGCAAATTGCCCTTGAACGTCTGGCTACCGATGCGGTGCTCGATCACACAGGAAGAGAGAATCACGCGGTATCCCAGTCGAGGGGCGCGATTGCCGATAACAAAATCTTCGGCGAGGTAATGGCCGAGGCCGGCGAACCCTCCCATGGCTTCGATGGCTTCGCGGCTCGAAGCCAGGGTTGGGCCCAACGCGAAATCCATTTCGCCGATCAGCCATGCCACCAGGACGCCGGCAAGAAATTCCGTGTTCATGCCGATGGCCTCAAGCTGCGACCAGAAACCCTGTCCGGGGACCGCGCGATAGGGACATGTGACAACACCCACGGGCCGGCGCTTTGATCCGGCACGCTCTGATTCGGCTGTCTGGAACTCGGACGCGATACGCCGCAGCAAATCACGGGGGACGTAAACGTCACTGTCGCTCATGACCAGGATGCTGTGCCGGGCGCGCGCTACCAGATGCCCCAGGCTGTGCGCTTTTGCATTGGGCACGGTCGGGTTGCCGGTTGCGATCAGATGAACCTTGGGCCTTTGGGGAAACTCTCGACTTACTTTTTCCACCGCCGCGACCGCTGGGTCGTCAAGTTGGTGGACGGCGAAGAGGATTTCATAGTCGGGATAATCCTGGGTGAAGAAGCTTCGCAGATTCTCTTCCAGGTGATCGTCCTGTCCACAAAGTGGCTTGAGGACACTGATGGGCGGCGTTGTTTTGAGTACAGGCGGAGAAATGGCCAAGTAACGGCGCGCCGCGACGGCGGTCAGCACGCAATAGACCCACGAGCCCACTAGCAGTAAAACAAGCAGGCCAACCAGGGCTGAGGCTAACAAGGCCATATCAATCTACAGAACAATTTATTTGCCGGACAGCGTAATGTCGAATGGTTATCATCTAACGCAACTGGTTGAACGTATCCGGTAGAAATTCAATCGCCAGGCCGCCGAGCGTCCTCATTGCGAACCAGTGTTTCAGTATAAGTGGCTGCGCTGGAAAAGGGCATCGCCTCCGCTGCATCGGGCGATTCGTTTACCGATGAGAATTAACACAGCCAGTTCCGTTCTTCTCGTCGTACTGTGCTCGTCCGCAGTCTGCCTTGGTCAGCTGCCATCCTCTGATTGCGATGCAAGGAAAAGCACCCTTCAGGATTGCGCCCTGCTCACACAGTTCGAGCCTGTACCCGCTCAAGCCTTAACGTTCCAAAGGAGCCCTCTTGATCGAGGTGCAGATCCGGCAGACAAATCCGGCGCGGCGACGGATGGGGCAGCAGCTTTCCGCGGAGCCGCAATGGTTACTGTGCCGGTCAAGAAGGAAAGCTTTCATTGGCGTCGAGCTCTTTCGGAATCGTTTACTTTCCTCGTTATCGAGCAGGCATATGTTGTGCACACGGACTTCAGTTGGGTGGTGTCAGAAAACGGAGTGCCATTTAATCACTTTTGGCGGGACTACACGCAGTCGCTCTCCGAGTGGGTGCATTCGGGATGGAATGATGGCGATCCAAATTGGTTCGGTTATGTGGGGCATCCGATTCAGGGGGCATTGACCGGGTTTATCCAAATCCAAAATGATCCGCAGGGAGAGAGATTGGAGTTTTCCAGGACCAAAGCTTATTGGTGGAGCCGCGTTAGGGCCGCGCTGTGGAATACGGCGTACAGTACGCAGTGGAGTCTAGGGCCATTGAGTGAGGTCACTGTCGAAAAGTACGGGACCAAAACCAGGCCGCCGTGGAATTACAACGGCACCTACCCTTGTTCGCGACACTGCTTAACCGGGGTGGGCCAGATCGACATTGTGATGACGCCGCTCGGGGGTACGGGCTGGCTAATTGGCGAAGACTTTTTGGACAAGGAGATTGTGCGACGCGTGGAGGGTGCGACGCAGAACCGTTTTCTGATTGACACGGCGCGGGTTGCACTTAATCCTATTCGCGGAGGAGCCAATATGCTTCACGGCAAGCACCCTTGGTATCGGGCCTCCCGCGACGCTCAGGGAATGAGCGTTTTCAGCGATCAGAAAATTGCAGTCTCCGTGCGTGAAACCGCGCAAGCGCAGGCTCCTAACCACGGAGATGTATTTTTCGGATACTCCCACACAGGCGCGGATCACTGCCAAGCGACATTCTCGAGCGCCGCGATTGTCTGCAATCCATTCTCCGCCAACGCCGCACACCTGAACGGCTGGAACGCATCTGTGGAGAAAAAGTATCTGCGCTATTTTGGAGCGGTTGCGGATTTTGGCGTGCAGTACGGCGGCGTCAGCCAGCGTAATTTGTTGATCGGCCTACGCGGGGGAGCCTCAATTGGAGGGTTGCGGCCGTTCGCGGAAGCCCTGCTTGGAGCCGTACACGCGCAGGAAAACGGCCCTGCGGGACCAAAGTCGGATACCTCCTTCGCCGAGGCTCTAGGCCTTGGTGTCGATTTTCGGCTGATGCGGCTGTTGAGTTGGCGCATTCAGGCGGATGAGATTGAGACATCGTTGGCTTCCGTTCAGCAGCACAGCCTTCGGTTGTCCTCCGGTGTGGCGGTTCGATTCTAGCGGTCCTTGGCGCGTTGCCTTCGCCAAAATTGGCTCAACGGAGAGCTTACCGTCCGCGGCATTGGTGGGATGGCGGACTGAAATTGACAAGATCGATCGCTTGCCAGTTTCTAAGGAGTTCACGGTATTCCGTCTGCCAGAAAATTAAGCGATCCTATTGGCGAAGGATGGGACGGATGTAAATATTAACTGCTATCTTTCTCGCATTTTGCAGGGAAACCATATATCCTTGGGTGTAACAAATAGCTTTCATTTTAACCGGGAGCACCGAAACATCGCGTGAGGGGCGCATGCGACGGTGTCGAGGTTCGTTATGACTGATTCGATCGAGGCCGTAAGGGTTTTCATTTTGGCGGAAAATCGCCTTTTGCGCGAAGCCCTCACGCGCATTTTGAGCAAGAAAAGCGATATCCAGGTAGTGGGAGCGTCCGCCTTCTCTCCCGACGTCGTCGAGCAAATTAGCGCTGTCGGTCCGGATGTCCTGCTGTCCGATTCCGCTGCGGTCGCGCTATCGGATCTGCGCCTGATCTCCGAAGTGCGTGCGGCGATCCCCGGTCTCAAGGTGGTCATGATTGGGATGGACGCTGACAGGGAGATTTTTCTGCGTGCGGTGCGGGACGGGATTGTGGGCTTCGTGCTGAAAGATGCTTCGGCAATGGAAGTGGCGACTGCAGTGCGTTCCGTGGCAAACGATGAGGCAGTTTGTCCGCCGAGTCTCTGCCTAGCATTATTTGAACGCGTGGCCAATCAGAACGCCCAACCTGCCAGCTTTGCGATCAGACACAATCTCGGCCTCACGCGCCGGGAACAGCAATTGGTTCATATGATTAGCCGCGGACTCACCAATAAGGAAATAGCTTCGCAGTTGAATCTCTCAGAACAGACGGTAAAAAACCACATTCATCGTATGTTGCGTAAGGTGGGGGCTACCGACCGGCTCGGTGCGGTCGAGCTCTGCCGCATGCCGGGGGCAATCGTATGATCACGCTGCCGTGGTTCTAGCGTTGGTACTTTCCGGTACTTGCCTGTTACCGAAAGCGGCGCTTCAGGGAACCTTCTTGGTACTACCTGCCTTGAATCACTGGACCTGATTTGAGTCTTACTTTTGTTGGGAGAACAGGAGACACTGTCGAGCACGGAGAGGGTCGTGCAAAAAATCAGAGTGTTGGTTGCGAATCGGCCGCGCTTGATGAAAGACTTGGTCCTTGCGATCATAGGGGATCAACCCGACATCGAAGTCGTTGGTGAAACCCAGGACGAAGCGGAAATCACAGAACTGGTGGAACGCACGCGTCCTGACTATTTGATCATTGGGTTAGAGAATCCCGAAGTTCGGCCCGGTCTGAGCGGGTTCCTGCTCGGTCGTTATCCGGAAATGAAGATACTGGCGCTGGCCGCGGAACGCAATAGCGGCATTTTTTATTGGGCGTTTGTGGATATTCGCTCTCGGCATGTCGAGTCATCCGAGCAAGGCATTTTGAGCGTTTTGCGAAACAAAAAGGAATTAGTTGGAATTTAAACGCGCGGATGCGAATTACGAACAGAGCGAAGTCAGAATGGGAGGCAGTCGCGGAGCTGATCTGGCTGCCCATCGGGTTCTCTAGGTCGCGGAGTCGTAGCCGCTCGAGCTCACCTCCGCGACTTCGTGCGTTGACGAGGGTTTGGATACGGGGTTGGTTCCTAACGGATTGTGCTGAAGGCGATAAGTAACTGTGCGGCGCCCCATGCGCGACCGTTAAACCAACGATTTGGTACAGGTTAGCTCACAAACGCCTGTAAGTGAGGGGGCGAAGCTGTAGCTGGATCCTATGAGGCGAGGGGTTGGCGAAGTTGACGCAGCTCTCTGATCTTGTTTCGGCTGGATCTTTGCAGCCCACTCCTCAGGCGGCAGCCCGGTTGCAATGGTACGCGGCCCACGTGTGCTCGCGCCACGAGAAACAGGTAGCGCGGCAGTTAGAAGAGCGACATGTGAGTTGTTTCTTGCCCGTGTATCGAAGCGTTCGCCGATGGAAGGACCGGCGCAAGGAACTGGACCTGGTCCTTTTCCCGGGTTACGTTTTTGTCCACCTCGATTTAAAAGACCGCCTGCGGGTGTTGCAGGTACCCAGTGTGGTTCGCTTCGTGAGTTTCAACGGCCACCCTGCGCCGCTGCCTGACGCCGAGATCGAGGTGCTGGTCAACGGATTAGCCAAAGGTGTTCGTGCTGAACCGCATCCCTATTTGAAAGTTGGACACCGGGTGCGGGTCAAATACGGCCCGTTGGCGGGAACGCAAGGCATCCTGGTGCGCCGGAAAGACAAGTTTCGCGTGGTGCTTTCCATCGATCTGATCATGCGATCGGTCGCGGTGGAAGTGGATGAGGCAGATGTCGAGGCTTGCTGAAGTATCATTCCCGGCACAGCGTGTCCAATCGGTCTTAGGTCTAAATTTTTTCGTCCTCGCTCTTTGCCATCAAGAGATTCCGGCTCCTTCCAGCCGCGTAGAGGTGTTATGAGTAGATTCTCCCGAATATTTCGCCGCCGCACCGAGTGGTCTTTGCTTTGCGCTGGCTTGGTATTTTCCGCCAATGCATGGAGTCAGCAGCCGGCGGCCTACAGCCGCAGTACTGCGATCGATCAAGCGAACTCTCGTGCGGAACATGAGGCGGAACAACTGGTTTCCCTTTCCGCGGACAGAATCCTCTTCATTCTGCGCCAGGAACCGGGATTGCTGCTCCAGGTCAAAAAGGCACTGGTCAGAAAATCCTTCGAGCAGGGACGAATACTCGATCCAAACGATCTCACAGACGACGCACTCTTCAATCTGATTCGCCAGGATGATAATATCCGCGTCATCGCGACCCGCGAGATCGTGGATCGTTCCTACATCAAGGCCAAACCCACGCGAGAGGAACTCGCACGAGACTTGCCGTGCCGTCAGTTGCTGCCCAGCAGTGAAGAGACTCTGGCGGCGAAGCAACCGGGGCAGCCGTCCTCAGAGCCGAACACAAAGCGCACACCGAGTCAGGAAGAGACGTATTGGCTCAAACACGAGAATGACCTGGATTGTTATCTAACTCAGTATCTTCCGAACGGAACCGCGCCTTACTATCCCGGACAGGCACAATACACGCAAACACCCAACAGGCAGCAATACCCTGCATCGCAGTATCCATCGCAGCAGCAATATCCTCAACAGCAGTATCCTCAACAGTACCCTCAGCAACAATATCCACCGTCGCAATCTCCTCAGCAGAATCCGTCCAACGACTACCGTCGACAGCTTGAGCTGACTCAGATGCAACCATCCCAAGGTTATTTTGGGATGGACAGCGACCAAAGCGAGATGGCGAGCATACAGCCCGATGAACTCCCAAGTCTGCTGAGCGCAAGCCAGACCAGCGGCGCTCCCTCCGGATTTTCGAAAAAGGGCATGGGAGCAATCGGTGGTGGGACTTCGGGTCTAACCATGCCGCCCGACTTGGGTTCCTCGCTTGGCTCCTCTCTGGGTTCTTCCGTCGGATCTTTGCTTGGGAATCAGAACGGAGCTTCGGGGTTTCCTCAGCAAGCGCGTCTTGAGGATCAGAGCCGATTTCCGTTGCAGCAGTATTCATTCCCTAAACCGCCGCAGCAGCCAATGCTTCGCCATCGGCCCAACCCCTATGCGGATGTGCCTTCACTCTACGATTTGTACGCCCAGTATTCGAAGCGCTCTCCTCGATTGGAGCGTTTCGGAGAGGATGTTTTCCGTAACGGCACAGGAAACCTCGACGAGCTTCCAATGGATCTACCGGCAGGGCCTGACTACGTAGTCGGACCGGGTGACGGGCTAACCATCAGCCTTACGGGAGGAATCTCGCAGCGCCTGCAACGGGTGGTAGATCGCGAAGGCCGCATAGCTTTGCCCGAGGCCGGAGCGGTTGAGGTGTCCGGGCGCAATTTGGGCGACGTGCAACATCTCGTGCAGACCGTGCTGCGCGGCCAGTTCCGCGGCGTTGATGCCGATGTCTCCCTCTCTCGCATCCGCACGGTTCGTGTCTATGTGACTGGGGATGTCGAGCGTGCCGGCGCCTACGACGTGAGTTCGCTCTCCACGCCGCTGAATGCTCTCTACATCGCTGGCGGGCCGACATCGGGCGGTTCGTTGCGAATCCTGCGCCACTATCGCGGCAAGCAGCTCATCCAGGAGGTCGACGTCTACGACCTTTTGCTGCACGGCATTCGTGGCGACGTACAAAGACTGCAAGCTGGAGACACAATTCAGGTTCCGCCCTTGAAGAGTGAAGTCACGATCGAGGGTATGGTGCGGCGGCCAGCGATCTACGAATTGAACGGCGAAAAGGGTCTTGCCGAAGTCCTGGAACTCGCGGGAGGCGTTTTGCCTTCCGGCACGTTGCGCCACGTGGACGTGGAGCGCGTGGAAAGCCACGAGAGCCGGACGATGCTGCGTCTCGATATTCCAGAGACGGATAGTGATGCCGGCGTGAACAAGGCACTCGAAGATTTTGCCGTCCAGGACGGAGACAAGATTAAGATCACTCCGATCCTGCCTTACGCCGACAAAACCGTTTACCTCGACGGCCACGTTTCCCGTCCCGGAAAATTTGCCTATAGCGATGGCATGAAGGTCACCGACCTGATCAAGTCCTATAAGGACCTCCTGCCCGAGCCTTCAACTACACATGCCGAGATCATCCGCCTGTCGCAGCCTGACTTTGCACCCGAGGTGCTCACATTCAATTTGGGCGATGCGCTCGCGGGCAAGGACCAGGATTTGGTGCTGAAGCCTTTTGACATTGTTCGCGTCTTCGGAAGATTCGACTTCGAAGATCCGCCAGTAATTACGGTGACGGGAGAAGTCAGGGATCCCGGAGACCATTTGACCAACGGAGTCGCTCATCTTCGTGACGCGGTCTATTTGGCCGGTGGAACGACTCGAGATGCCCTGCTTGCTGACGCCCAGGTCTTTCGCAAGACCAGCGATGGCAAGTTGGAGGTCATCAACGTGAATCTGGCCAAGGCACTGGAAGGCGACGCGAAAGACAATATCGCTCTTGAGCCGAGGGATAGGGTTTTTATTCACCGCGACCTCAACAAGCTTGATCCGCCGACGGTCGCCATAGAAGGGGAAGTTGCACGTCCAGGAAAGTATCCGCTCGGCGACAACATGACCGCTGCTGAGTTGGTTCGCCTTGCGGGCGGATTCAAACGCGGGGCCTACACGGAAGAAGCGGACTTGACGCGTTACGAAATCGCGCAAGGCAGCAAAGTTGTCAGCGACCACGTGGCCGTTCCAATTGCAAAGGCCATGGCCGAGGAGCCGGACGCTGACGTCCGCCTCCGCGACGGCGATGTTCTCGCCATCCGGCAGCTGACCGGTTGGACAGACGTCGGGGCGATGATCACCGTGAGCGGAGAAGTTGTCCATCCCGGCACGTATGGCATCCAGCAAGGCGAGCGCCTCAGCTCGATCATTCAGCGTGCCGGCGGCTTCCGTAATGATGCGTATCCCTTCGGTGCCGTCTTTGAACGCGTACAAATCAGAGAATTAGAGGAGAAAAATCGAGCCGACTTGCTGGATCGAGTGCAAAGCGAAGCCGCCGACATTAAGAGTATTCCCGAGCAAAGTCAGAAAGACATGCTAGCCAAGGAAGCCGCCGTGGAACAATACCAGGTGACCTTGCAGAAGCTGCAGAATGCTCCTCCTCAAGGGCGGATGGTTGTGCACATTTCCAGCAATTTGAAGCATTGGATGAATACCTCGTCTGATGTCCAGGTGCGAGCTGGCGACACCATTTATGTCCCCAAGAAGCCCAGCGTTGTATTGGTGGATGGCGCCGTCTACAACCCTACCGGAATTACATTCAAGCCGGGCAAGAGCGCGGGGTGGTATTTGAACCAGGCTGGCGGCCCGACTGGGACTGCCAACAAGAAAGGTGTCTTCGTGGTCAGGGCCGACGGCTCAGTGGCTGGCGGGCCCAGCGGCCTGTTTGGGGGAGGCGCAGAAAGTGCTGCGATGCAACCAGGAGACATGGTGGTTGTGCCGGAGAAGATATTCACTATCAGTCGCGCATGGGAAAACACGGCGACGGCCGCTCAGATTGTGACTGCAATTGCTATCAGTGCCTCATACGCCAAGAACTTCTAGTGAGTACGACGTTTGATCCTTTCGGGAGTGAAGAGTGCGATTTTTCAGCTGATAATACTGGTGCTCGCCACGATGGCTTTTGCCCAAACCACTACATCCGGCACGCCGTCCGCTTCGACCCGGAAGGCGGATGGTGGCGCGGTGGCGGACAGTTCTTCACAGTCACCGACGAACGCTCCCGAGGACCGTTACGAACTGCAACCCGGCGAGGATCCTGAAAACCGCCTGGTTTCGCCGTTTGTCAAGCACATAGTAGGCGATCAAAAACAGTTCTGGACGAGTCCTGCGCGTTTTCGCACAAAGGATCTCAAGTGGATCCTGCCCAGTGCAGGGATTACAGCCGCCTTCATCGCAAGCGACAGTTGGTGGGCGAAGCAGGTGAATCCCAGTCACATGCAAACCAGCCTGCACGTTTCAGACTACGGGACGTATTCCCTCATCGGTTTGGGCGGAGCTTCTTTCCTTTTCGGTCACATGACCCACAACGATCATTTGCAGGAAACAGGACTTTTGAGCGCTGAAGCGGCGATCAACAGCACCGGCGTGGCGTTCTTGTTTAAAGAAACCACGCAACGACAGCGCCCTTTTCAAGCCAACGGGAATGGCGATTTTTTCAAGGGAGGTTCGTCGTTTCCTTCCGAACACTCAGCCATTGCCTGGTCGATTGCGAGCGTCTGGGCCCATGAATATCCCGGCTGGCTTAGCCAAATCGCCGCGTACGGGTTGGCTTCGGCGATTACGGTTACCCGGGTGACCGCTCAGCAACACTTCCCATCCGACGTAGTCATCGGCAGCGCGCTAGGCTGGTACTTCGGTCGCCAGGTTTACCGCGCGCACCACGATCCGGAAGCAGGCGGAGCGCCTTGGGGCAGTCTGGTTGACGAGAACACCCGCGACAAAGTTCGCAACCCAGCCTACATGGCTTCTCCGTACGTACCGTTAGACAGCTGGATCTATCCCTCGTTAGAACGGCTCATCGCCTTGGGTTACATGCAGTCCAACGTGCTGGGCATACGCCCTTGGACTCGTCTGCAATGTGCTCGCATGGTGGAGGAATCTGGAGAGAAGCTCGGAAATAGCGAAGATGATTCGGTGGAAGCGGGCAAGGTCTATAAATCGCTTGCTCAAGAGTTTGCTTGGGAAATAGCACGCCTGGATGGCGCTCCTAACGAGGGGGCGCAGGTTGAGTCCGTCTACACGCGAATGACCGGCATTTCGGGAACTCCACTCCGCGATAGCGACCACTTCGGGCAAACGATGATCAACGACTATGGCCGGCCATACTGGACAGGCTTCAATGACATCACGGGAGTGACTGCGGACGCGGAAGCAGGACCCGTTTCCTTTTACTTCCGAGGCGAATACCAGCACGCGCCCGCGATGCCGTCATACGCTCCGTCGGTGCTGGCGGCAACGGCGGCGGCCGACTTCACTCCGCCCCTGCCGAACGGGACAGCCGAGGTCAATCGGTTCGAACTGCTCGACAGCATGGCTTCCATTAATGTCAATAATGTCCAGATCTCTTTTGGAAACCAGAGTGCGTGGCTCGGGCCCGGGGAATCGGGACCGCTCCTGATTAGCGACAATGCCGCTCCGTTCCCGATGGTAAAGATTGACGATGTCGTGCCACACGAGATCCCTGGCCTTTCACGAATACTAGGACCGGCCCGCGCTGAATTCTTCCTTGGGCAGCTCTCCGGCCAGCACTGGGAGCTCTGCGCGCTGCCAACGTGCCAATCGTATCCCGGATATCCCGGTGTGGTCGGGCCCCATATTTCACCGCAACCATTTATCCATGGAGAAAAAATCAGCTTTCAACCCACTCCAAATCTTGAATTCGGCATGGGCATTACCGCCATGTTCGGCGGGCCCGGTTTGCCCGTCACATTCAGAAATTTTTTCCGCTCTTACTATGTTCATACGACCCCCGCTCAGAATCCTGGGAAACGGGTTTCCGCCGCTGATTTCAGCTATCGAGTGCCGGGTCTAAGAAACTGGTTGACGTTTTACATGGACTCGATGACCTGGGACGAAGTTTCTCCCATTGGTTCGACTCGCGCCAATGTGAATCCCGGCATCTACATGCCGCGTCTGCCGAAGATCCCGAAGCTCGAGTTGCGGGCCGAAGGCGTTAACATATCGCGAACCAAGGAATTCCCTCCAGGATTTGTTTATTACAACGCCGATCGTTATCGTTCTGGTTACGTGAATGACGGCTACCTGCTGGGAAGCTGGATTGGCCGAGCTGGGCGCGGTGGGCAGGGTTGGTTGACGTACTCGTTCTCACCGCGCAATACGTTGCAGTTGGGCTACCGGCTCCAGACAGTATCTCCAGCATTTATTGAAGGTGGTCGGCTGGTCGACTATTCCGCGCAGAGTCAGTTCATGCTTCGACACGACGTATCCGTTTCCGGCCTCGTTCAGTATGAGCAGTGGAGGTTCCCGATTATCAGTCCGGCGCGCCAATCCGACGTAACCGTCTCCGTGCAAATGACATTGTATCCGCACTGGCGTATGGGAAAATGAGATGAAGGCAAGTTGAGTCGGATTGCGACCGTGCGCGGCTGGGCGGACGAGGTTGGTTAAACTTCTGGTTCTCTCCCCAGTCGAAAATCGAAAGTCCAGTTACAGTATCGACTACGGGAAGTTTTTAAGGAGTCACGCAAATGAGCGAGGAAGTTTTTCCTCTTTGCGCCCGAGCGTCCATCCGACGTGACGGCCCAACGAATTTGCGAATTCAAAAATAGAGCACGAGTGGAAACGCGTCCGCATCACATCGCGTTGATTGATTTTGATATCCTCGTTGGATAGAGATCGAAGCAAGCAGAAGTGACTATATGCAATCTTCCGTCGGATTGAGCAAGCCTCCGCAAACGTTGGTTGAAGAGCCTTTAGGCCTAGATCTGCAATTGATCAGGCCAGCCGAAAGGCGACAAACGGCCGTGAGCTTCAGGCGATTCATTGTTCTGTGTGAAGTGATCGCAGACCTGCTCACGATTACCGCGGGTGTGACTGTCGGGTACGTGATTTACGACTCCTTGGGGATCGGCAGGCACGTTTACTATCCCGTCAGAGTCGTCACGGCTGCGGCCTTTCTGTTTGCCATCGTCCTAGTCTTGATGTTGGATCGAGTGGGAGCTTATCGCAGAGGAAATAGCCTGCTGCGGGTACGGGAAACAGAGCAGGTTCTGCGAGTCCTGGCTGAAGCCTTCCTGCTGGTGCTCGCCGTGAGCTTCTTCACCAGTTTCTTATTCTCGCGTTGGCTCCTGGTTGTCTGCCTCGGATTGGTTCCGTTGTTGCTTTTCGTGCAGAAGAGCCTCATGTACTTGCTTGTGCACACGCTGCATTCACGTGGGTATGGCAACGAAAAAGTGCTGATTTACGGCGCTGGTTGTACCGGCCGACGAGTCTATTCGGTCCTGAAACGGTCGCCCAAACTCGGGCTGGATCCGGTCGCTATTGTGGACGATGATCCCAATAAAACTGGGACCACGTTGTTTGAAATGGCTTATGAGCGACGGCGCTCCATGCCGATCGTACTGGGCCCGGTGAATGATGAGATGATTGCCGGCTATGGTGTGGATTTAGTGATCGTCGCCATTCCCTCCATCGGCCGAGAGAAGTTTGTCCGCACTCTGGACGAAGCCTTGGGTGCCAACGTCAGAGTCTCTTTTGTAGCGAGTCATCTCCTGTCTTCCGATTCCTGGATTGATTATCGGGATCTGGATGGTATCTTGCTCGCGTCTTTGGGCAAGCCAGTTCGTCGATTCGGCTATGAGCTATCCAAGAGACTATGCGACTTCCTGGGTGCGCTCGCGCTGACGGTGCTGGGTTCTCCGATCTTTTTGCTTCTGGCGTTGATTATTAAGCTGGACTCGCGCGGACCGGCGCTGTTCTGCCAGGAACGCGTAGGGCAGAACGGAAGAGACTTCAAGATGTTCAAATTTCGTACGATGCATGCCAGTGCAGCACCCTACGACTATTCCCCCAGTGTGCCGACTGATCCCCGCATCACGCGCATCGGCAAATTTCTGCGGAGAACCAGCCTCGATGAGTTGCCGCAACTTCTGAACGTATTGCTCGGTCAAATGTCCTTGGTCGGCCCTCGGCCGGAGATGCCCTTCATCGTGCAGCAATATACCGATCGAGAAAGACAACGGCTGGAGGTGAAACCTGGAATTACGGGCTTATGGCAACTGAGCGGGGATCGCGCCTATCTTATTCACCAGAATGTCGAGTATGATCTGTATTATCTGCAGCATCGCAATTTCTTTATGGACCTGGCAATTATGCTTCATACATCAGTTTTTGCGATGCGCGGAATCTGAGGCTTCCAGCGCACTTGGATATTCGGGTTATTCGCTGGACGCACAGATGCTTACGGTAACGGTCGGTGAGATGCGCGAGCGGTCGACTGACCGCACATTAGCCAACCCCGTGCGCACCCCCTGAATCAAGGCGCTGAATGCAAAGTATTTCTACTGAGACCATCGTAAACCGTCCAGAGGTATTGCACTCGCCTTCGGATGATGTCACCGAGAATGGCGCTAGTCCTCCCTCTGAGACTGGCATGATCGGCAGTTTATGGAAGATTTGGCAGAGGCGACGCCTACTGACTAGAGTGGGGGTACGCGCCCTTATATTGAGCACTCTTGTGGCGTTGCTGATTCCTAATAGGTTTGAATCGGCTACTCGGGTTTTGCCCTCCGATTCGATTCCACGCACGGGTGGTATGCTGTCTGCCTTGGCGGGTTTAAGCGGGTCTTCGTCTTCCTCCTCTTCAAGCATACTTGATCTCGCTGGCGAGGCGCTGGGCACAAAGAATAACGGCGCGCTCTACGTGGCGCTTCTCCGCAGTCGCACGGTACAGGAAAACTTGGTTCGACGCTTTGATCTGATGAAGGTTTACCATGTTCGTTCTGTAGGTGCGGCCCGAAAGATCCTCGAAAAGCGTGCCGAAATTACCGAAGACCGCAAGAGCTTCGTCATTACACTGACTGTGACGGATCACGATCGGGAACGCGCGCGCGATCTCGCTCAAGGTTATATCGAAGAGCTGAATAAATTGCTGGCTCATGTTACTACCTCTTCGGCGGGGCAGCAACGTGTGTTTCTTGAGCAGAGATTGGTTGAGGTAAAAAAGGACCTCGAAATAGCGGAAAACAAGTTTAGTCAGTACGCGAGCAAAAACGCCACCCTGGACCTTCCTGAGCAAACCCGCGCCATGGTTGAATCTGGTGCGATTCTGGAAGCGCAGGTTATCGCAGCACAGTCCGAACTCGAGGGCTTGCAGCAAGTCTACACCGGTAATAATGTGCGCGTGCGCACCGCGCAGGCTCGCCTCAATGAATTGCAAAGGAAGCTGCAGCAGATGGGAGGAGCCGTCGACGGGGCTGCACCTCACCCTTCCGGGGCGAACGACCAGCAACTTTATCCTGCCATTCGACAGCTCCCGCTGCTCGGTGTTGAATGGGCCGATTTGTACCGGGAAGTCAAAATTGAGGAAACCGTCTTCCAGTTACTAACCACTCAATATGAGCTAGCCCGCATGGAAGAAGCTCGCGAGACTCCAGTGTTGAATGTCGTTGATCCCGCGAATTTGCCCGAGGTAAAATCGTTTCCTCCAAGACTCGTCCTGATAATGGCCTCCACTTTTTTCTGCGTCACGCTGGGAGCCGTGTGGATCCTAGCGGCAGAACGTTGGCACAACATCGGGTACGACGATCCGACCAAGGTATTGGCCCAAACGGTGCATCAGTCGGTATTTGATTACGGGAGACGAGTTGTGGGCCGCCTACCTTGGGACGCGTTGAAAGGCTTAAGACGAAGACGTTTCAGAAATGAACAGTAGCGATTTCCCAATGTTCACAGCTTGATGCATGATTTGCGTAGCCCGCAAATCTCTCCCTAATGACGAGCATAACTGAGTACAACAACTCTACAAAATTCACGTATGAACTACGTGAAAGTCGGCTAGATAAGTGCGTTAAGATTATAGGTTCACTGCCCGTCGGCAGATTGCTCGATATCGGGTGTTCCCGCGGGGACTGGGCCGCGCTTTGGCAGGGGCGAGGGTGGAATTGCTCGGGAATCGATATTGATCGAAAACATTTAGAAATTGCACGTCAGCGAGGAGTCGATGCAAGGTATTGCGACCTCAACGCTGACGTTCTTCCCTTTGACGACCAGAACTTCGACTTGATCTTTGCCGGCGAGGTGATTGAACATCTCGTGGATACTGACAACTTCCTGTCGGAACTACGGCGCTGTGTGCGTGTTGGGGGCCGGGTATTGATCACAACGCCGAATCTCGTTTCGTTCGAGAATCGGCTGCGTATCCTGCTCGGAATGTACCCAATCTGGGTCAATTACAATCTCGATGGCAGTGGACATGTGCGCGCTTACACGCCGCGAACATTGAGAAAACAGCTCGGGACTCACGGTTTCCGGGTAACTCTTCATCGCGGTAATTGGGTTCCCTTTATCCCCCAACGCTATATCGACGATATTAAACTTCCGGTCTTGGCGAGAACGGGAGACCTCTTCCCGAATTTGGCGATGGATATTATTATGCTGGCCCAACGGGAGGGAGTGGGTGGGCGGGACTCAGAGTAAGCGGCAGGTAATGTATGCACCTATGTTCGCCCTAACTCATGGGATGCATGGAGGCGACGTGATGTACCGTTGAAAATATATGGCCCAAATCAAGGTGCTGTACATCGCTGGTTCGAATCGTTGCGGCAGCACACTCCTGGCTCGACTCCTCGGAACCCTGCCCGGTTTCTTTGCGATTGGCGAAGGCCTTGTTCACTTTTTCACTGGAAGTTCGGAAGATCATGTTCCCTGCGGATGTGGGGCTGACGTTCATGATTGCTCTTTTTGGAAGAGGATATCCCTTCCACTCGAGGAAGAGCCTTTTGCCGCACGTTGGCTGAGATTACATCGAACTCCCTTACTGGGGTCTTACTGCCGGCGGTACCCCCAGCACATCAGCGAATTGGTAAGATCAGTGGGCAATTTCTATGACACGATCGCCCAACGCGCGGGGTCGCAGGTGATCGTCGATTCTTCCAAGAGTCCACTCCACGCAAGACTCTTGTCGTGGGTTCCAAACGTCGACCTGCAGGTTGTCTATTTGGTGCGTGACCCGCGAAGCGTGGTCGCCAGCAGTCGTCAAGCTAAGCAATGGCTGCCGGGCGCGTCTGCACTTCATGCAACGACGCGGTGGTTAGGTTTGAGTCTCGGGAGCGAGTACTTGCGAACCCGCGTGCCCAGGTGGCGCAGATTGCGATATGAGGATCTTGTGAAAGCGCCAAGCAGCACAACTCTCGGAATTGCCGCGGACTTGGGGTTTCATCTTGCGAAAGCCCCGTCTATCACGGAATCTATGGCGGAACTCGGGCCTCACCACATGCTGGGCAGTAATCCGGACAAGCTTAAGTGTGGACGGATTAGTATCGGTGACAGATCGGCAGACCTAACTTGGCGCAGTAGGGCATTGGTTTCGGCGCTCACGGCGCCGCTTCTTTGGCGTTACGGTTATTGGGGCCAGGGGCAGGGCGACCAATTTCAGGCCGTGGCATCCCCAACGGCGGTTGTTTTGCCAGAACCGGCAGAGCACTGCGCAAGCGTGGATTGACAGGTTGCGGACCAAGCCGTCTGTCACGCCGTTGTACTCGAGCGGGTAGACTTCTTTCCGGCGATTCCAATCGAATCTTCTTCATCTGATGACTCTAGGGTTTGTTCGTCGCGCAACCTACACAGGGTTTCTGGCAGGCGAGATGCTTGTGCTCGCTTGGTTGTTTGCGACTGAGGACCTCAGCCAGTTCGGTTTCTTCATCCTCATCATTGGTGTTGCGCTTGGCACTTTGACGGTCGTCTTCACGGATTGGCCAATTGGTTGTGTCGTCGTGCTGGCTATTGGAGCGGCCATACCACGATTCAACGCTACATTGTTTGGTCTCCACGTGCGTCCTGAACATGTAGCGACTTCTATTGCTCTTCTCGCCATCGCAGTGCAGTTGCTAAGAGGACACATTCAGCTCAACTTGCGACTGAGGAATTTTGACTACTGGGTACTAACATATGTTGGGCTGAATTTTTTGTCGTCTGCGATTACGTCACCACAACCGGCAATGACGCTGCGGTGGGCTACGCTGAATGCGCTTGTAGTAACTCCATATTTCCTGATTCGGTTACTAGTCAAGAATGATCGGCATGTGTGGCTTGCACTTCGGGGTTTGCTTTGTGTGGGTGTGAGTGAAGCGATTTATGGCACCCTCGCTTCGATTTCCAATCATATTTGGGGCACAACCTGGGGAGTTGAGTTGGGGCAATACGGTTCGATTCCCGGAACTTTTGGGACTCAGTATGAGGCCAATCTATTTGGGAGCTACACCGGTTGCGCCGCTATCATGTGCTTGGCGTTTTTTTTGCTAAGCAAGGACCCCAAACGTTCCTGGTATGGTTGGGGATTGACGTTCGGTCTGGTCGGAGCCTTTTTCAGCCTGGCCCGATCAGTGTTGATAGGTCTGCCGATTCCTGTTTTTGCGTTACTGTGGATTTCTGCCAAGAAAGGACAATTTGCGTTGCGGCGATTGTTGCCCGTGGCAGTTGGGGTAGGCGTCGTACTGGTGATGCTCAGTCCTTTTGTGCTTGAGTACGTGAGTGCGCGATTCAGCACAATTGGCGTTTCCGACGTGTCTATGGACGTCTCAACCGCCGGCCGACTGGTTCAAATGGGCGCTGCTGTGGAAGATGTTAAGGTACACCCCATTCTAGGAACGGGGACGTCTAGCTTTCAGCTGCTTTTCAAATTGTCCGACTTGGGAATTGATGTGAATTATGAGGACGCGGATATCGGTTGGATCAGTAACAGCCCTTTGCGCATTTTACATGATACGGGAATCGTTGGACTGACCGTTTTCTTGATTTTCCTCGGTACTCTTGCGAGGACCGCATACCAGGCGCTCAGGGTTGCTGTGCACTCGACCAAGGTATCAATCGTGGCCCTCTCGGCGGGGCTATTGCTTTATGCGATCACGTTTCAAGCTACTGAGGCAACCCTCCTCACCTTCACTTGGATTCATCTTGGTCTCTTGGCGGCTGCGGCAGCCGTCGCATCAGATAGCGGCAGGCTCGCTGAGAGAATTCCAGTATGAACAGCAATGGCACCTATGAACTGGCGGTCGCTTATCGTATATATCCAAGAGTGTCAGGACCGGCTCTAGATCTAGGGTTTGGAGATGACAAGTACAGTCTTTCAGAAGCGTGCTTGCGGTCTTTTAAGGAATCGTTGGGTACTTTACACGTTAAGATATGGGCGATACTGGATGGCTGTCCTCCCGAATACGAAGCATTGTTCCGCAAGTACTTCGACGATTCTCAATTAGTGGTTCTTAAGCTAGAAGGCGTCGGCAACCATCGAACCTTCGCGACCCAGATTGAGGTACTTCTCGACCAGCCTGATGCCGACCTAGTGTATTTCGCGGAAGACGATTACTTCTATCTTGCTCATCAGTTTTCGAGCATGATCGAGTTCTTAAGGTCCGACGCCGAAGTTCACTTTTTGTCCCCTTTCGACCACTTGGATTGTTACCGGCTCGCATTGCATCGCACACCAAAGTGGATAAAGACGTTTGCTGGCCGTCACTGGAGGACGGCTTCCTCAACCTGTCTCACATTCCTCACTCGCAAGGAGACACTCGCTAAGTACCGTGCTGTCTTCGATAGCTATGTCCAGGGAAACTTTGACAGTTCCTTGTGGCTGAGTCTTACAAAACAACGAGTTTGCAATCCACTGTTTCTGATTCGCAGTCTCATCGGCGGTTGTTTCGAATGGAAAATTATCGTCAAGGCTTGGCTGCACTGTTGGCGTCAGATTCTGTTCGGCAAAAGGCTGAAGCTGTGGGTGCCGGTTCCGGGAATCGCCACACACCTTGATGCCCATTCGCTTTCGCCTGGGTTTGATTGGCAGCACTTGATGTTGCAGAGTTTTGAAGGAAACGCGGATGGCGGCATTTGTGCGGTCTCCGGGGGATCCTTGTGAGTGACCAATCCGCCTCAGCAAAATCGAATCCGCGCGTGCGTATTGTCGTGCTTAACTGGAACGGGAGAGACATGACGATGGACTGTCTCCACAGTTTGCTAGCCATGTCCGGCGCGAACTATAGCATTACGGTGATCGATAACGGTTCCAGCGACAATTCAATTGAGGCCATTCGGCAGAAGTTCCCCAATGTGCAGATTATAGCCAACAAACACAACCTGGGTTTTGCAGTCGGTTGTAATATCGGGATGGAGCAAGCTCTCAAAGAAGAAGAGGGTGATTACATCCTGCTGGTCAATAACGATACTATCGTCGATACTGGCTTACTTGCCGAACTGGTTCAGGAAGCTGATCGCAATCCGCAGATTGCAATCTGTTCGCCGAAGATCTATTATTACGCCCCTTCTAACCTCTTGTGGTGGGCCGGAGGGAGCTACAGCCTGTGGACGGGAATGGCGGTGCACACAGGTCGCCGGCAAGAGGACAAAGGTCAATATGGTTGTGTTTGCGACCTTGATTGGGCAACCGGTTGCGTAATGCTAGTGCGCATTGAGGCTCTGCGTGAGGTAGGGCTGTTTGACGCGAAATTCTTTGCGAATTCTGAAGATGTCGACCTTTCGCTACGCGTCCGAGAGGCCGGATATGCGATTCGCTACGTGCCCACGGCGCGTGTTTGGCACCGCGAGGGTGTCTCTTTCAGGGAGAATGTTGGGGAGCCGTTTCGTTGTTTTATGTTCATCCGCAATACTTTGTGGGTTTTGCACAAGCACGCCCGCTTTTACCACTGGTTCACTTGTTGGCCCGCGCTTCTGGGTTATTACATGCCTCGTATGTTGATTGCCAGAATCGTTCGCCAAGACTTTGCTTCTTGCTGGGGTTTATTATCCGGGTTAATAGCATTCTGGCAAATGATTCTGCGCCCGCAGGTTTCTACATTGCCCGACGCCTTCGGGGCTGCTCGGTCCTCAGGTTTGATGTCCCATCTTAGAACAGCCTTAGAACAGCCGAACCTGCCAATGGACCGACAACCGAAGTAAAGCAAATAAGCCGCTGCTAATTCCTACGCGTATACTTTCGTCGGAATCGCGGACTACGGCACGAGAGAGTTTGGAGGAAAGTCGAATTGCGTATTGCGTTGTTTGGCGCTCGAGGAATACCGCATACCTATAGCGGTACGGAAACGTTTTTCGGAGAGCTGGCGCCTCGCTTGGTGGAACGGGGCCACGATGTTATCGTTTATTGTCGGAGAAGTCTTTTTCGAGAACGGCCTGCGACCTACCGGGGAGTTCGGTTGGTTTACCTGCCAAGCATCGAAAGCAAGAACCTGACCACCCCCAGTCACACCTTATTTTGTGTGTTCGACGTTCTCTTCCGCGGGGTTGACGTCATGCTAGTCAGCAATGTGGCCAATTCTTTGCACTGCATTGTGCCCCGTCTTTTCGGAAAGAAGGTTGCCATTAATGTGGACGGGGTGGAATGGAGGCGTTCGAAGTGGAGTCAACTCGGGCGAAAGTATTTCTACCTCAATGCCCGGCTCGCCGGAAGGATTTGTGGCGACGGTGTCATCACAGACGCCGTAGCCATGCAGAAGATCTATCTTGAGGAATTTGGGACCCAATCGGTTTCGATTGCATATGGCGCTAACCTGGAGAGTTCAACTGATCCCAGCGTACTCCGGCGCTATGGCCTCGAACCGTTTCAGTATTATCTGGTCGCCAGCCGCTTGGTTCCGGAAAACAACGCCGACCTGATCGTGAAAGGTTTCGAGCAAAGCAAGAGCGACAAACTTCTCGTAATCGCTGGCGACGCCAATTACCGAAGCGAATTTGTGGATTCTCTGAAGCGTACCAAGGACCCTCGTGTGCGCTTTCTTGGACATGTCGACAACAGCGAACACGTTAAGGAGCTCCATTGCAACTGCTTTGCGTACATCCATGGTCACAGCGTTGGTGGAACCAACCCCGCGCTGTTGAAGGCTCTGGGATACGGCAATTGCGTGTTGGCTCTGGATAATCCATTCAACCGGGAAGTCATTGCAGATTACGGAATCTTGTTTGGTAACGAACCCTCCGACTTAGCCAAACATTTGGAGCGGATCGAACAATTCCCGCAGGAAGCCGCCAACTATCGGCGCAAAGCACCCAATCGCATTCTGGCGCAATACACCTGGGAACATATTACTGATCAATACGAAGACTATTTCGAGCGGCTTGTGCGCGGAGAAAAGCCTGCTCTGGACCGGCAATTGGGAATGTATGAACCATTGAATACAGCCCAGAACGCAGTGGGAGTGTTCGGTGGTGCCTAACGGTACGGCGCGCAACTTTCTGCGGGTGTCAGCAGCTACGGTCGCCATCCGTCACAACGCCACGCCATGAAGATCGGTATCGATGCCCATGCGCTGGGAAGTCGATCCGCGGGGAACGAAAGTTATTACGTACAGCTGCTGCGGGCGCTGGCTTGCCATCAGTCAAACGGCGATCGCTATATCATTTATTTCACGCACCGCGAGGGCGAAAAGCAGATCCCGTCGTGTGAACAGTTCCAGGTAAAACGGATCTGGCCGACCAACCCTTATCTTCGCATCCCGTTTGCTTTCCCTCTTGAGTGTCGCAGGGAAAACCTCGACGTCTTCCATGCGCAGTACATTCTGCCCCCGTTTTGCAAACCTCGCTCTGTAACCACCATCGCGGACATTCTATTTGAAGGTCATCCAGAACTCTTCAGTTCAGTGGAGAGGCTGAAGTTTGGCATCTTGTTTCCTTGGTCTGCCCGCCGCTCCGATCACATCATTACGGTGTCGCAGTTTTCTAAGAATGATATCGTCAACCGTTACCATGTTGACCCTGATCGCGTGACCGTGGTCTACGAAGCGCCACGCAAGGAATTCCGGCAGATGGATGTTGATCACTGCCGTGAGATACTTGCCCGCGAGTACGATATCCGCCTCCCGTTTATTCTGTACGTAGGCCGAATCAACGCCCGTAAGAATCTGGAGAGACTGGTCGAGGCGTTAGCCATTCTATCCGGCAAGGGTTTTCCTCACCAACTGGTGATTGTTGGCAAGCAAGACTGGATGGCCGGTAGAGTTCTGCAGAAAGTTCGTGACCTGTCGCTAGACTCAAAGGTGCGATTTGTCGGGTATGTCCCGACCGACCATCTGCCCGTCTTCTATAATGCTGCCAGTCTCTTTGTGTATCCATCCGTCTGCGAGGGCTTCGGAATCCCACTCGTGGAAGCGATGGCGTGCGGGGTTCCGGTTGTCACCTCCTTCGGTTCCTCGTTGCAAGAAGTTGCCTCGGAAGCGGCCGTGCTTGCCGACCCTTATTCGGTATCGTCGATCGCGAACGCCATGGAGAAAGTGCTTTCTGACGGCCTGTTCGCTCGCGAGCTAAGAGAGAAAGGGCTTCGTCGTGCCCGTGAGTTCAGTGAGGCACGCAAGGCCCAGGAGACGATTGATGTTTATCATCGGGTCTGCGGATGAGGTTTTGACTCTTAGCCTGATTGCTTGCCTGTCGGTGCTTGCCAGATTCAGGCTCCTCGCATGCCTTAGGAAGTTGAGCAACCTAATTCTACTTCGCCGGTTTCGTGCTGCTGGCGGCCCCGGTCACTCTTGCCCAGTCAAATCCCGTTCCATTTCTCAATGTACCTTTAGCGCCTACGAGTGTGTGCCCGGTGGTCCCGACCTTACTCTGACTTTGAATGGTGGCGGATTTGTTCCGGCTTCGGTAGTTAACTGGAATGGCAAGGCGTTCTCGACAACTTTTGTCAGTGGCTCGCAACTCAAGGCGACAGTGCCAACCGCGGACACTGCCGCCGCTACCACCGCATCCGTTACCGTGTCCAACCCAACCCCCGGAGGCGGCACGTCAGACGTTGTATTCTTCCCGGTTCATGATCCGGTGACCAATGTCACCTTCACGAACTTTCCTCAGGTTTCAGGAGATTTTTCGCCCGGATATATTGGGGCCGTGGGAGACTTCAATGGCGACGGAAAACTCGATGTCGCTGGAATAGCGCCGGGGCCGCCTGGTAGTGGTGCGAACGCCATCTTTGTAGCCTTGGGAAATGGTGATGGTTCGTTCGCGGCGCCAGGAATCTTCAGCGTCGGAAATGAGCCGGCTGGCATGGTGGCAGCGGATTTTAACGGAGATGGCAAATTAGACTTGGCCGTCGCCAACACTAAAGATTCCACCGTTTCGATATTGCTTGGAAATGTGCACGGTACTTTCAGACGCAGAAGACTTTCACTGTCCCCACTCCGGCCTTCATCGTGGCAGCCGACTTTAATCGCGACGGGAAACTAGACCTCGCCACGGCCGGTAATGGCTCCTCCCCAGGAGCCGTAAACCTGCTTTTTGGGAATGGGGACGGCACTTTTCAATCTCAGGTTGACGTTCGTACTGGTGCCGAGTCGGTCGGCGCTCTGGGCGTTGGCGACTTCAACCGCGACGGCAGGATGGATTTAGTCGCCGATGACGGCGGGACACAGCTCGCGGTCCTTCTGGGAAATGGGGATGGCACATTCCAGACGCCCCTTGTGTCAACCCTCTCTATTCCTCCAAATGCTGCCCTCAGTGGCATGGTTGTCGCTGACTTAAACGGAGACAGTCTTCTGGATCTGGTGATTGGGTCGTTTAATGTGGGCTCCTACCTGCTTCCGGGGAACGGGGACGGCACGTTCGGCATGGCAGCACATCTTGATGGACTGGGCAGTTTTCCAGTAGCGGTGGGTGATTTGAATGCGGACGGCATTGCCGACATCGTTACGGACGGCTCCGTTGAGGGAATATTCATTGGACTGGGGAATTCGAACGGTACGTTCCAAGTCGTCTCCTTGCAAGCAGCCTTCCCGGCTTTAGCGGGAGATTTCAACGGCGACGGGGCGACGGATCTCGCGAGCAGCGGATCCGTATTGCCAAACAACAGCTACGATATCCAGCTCCAAGGATCTTTTGAGGACTTCACCTTGGGCGAAAGCATTTCGAGTCTAACCATATCTTCCGGTCAAAATAATCATTTAACACTCTATGTATCTCCGGTGGGCGGATTCGCCGAAAGTGTGAACTTGACGTGCACCGGGGCGCCTGCAGGGGTTAGCTGCGCTCTATCGCCTTCCTCGGTTGCTCTTAACGGAGCGCCTACCCAACAGGTTCAGGCCGCGGTTAACCTTTCAGCTTCTGGCTCTGCCGCTGGCATAACTCTGTCCCCGTTTGACTCTCCGCCAGAAAAAATCGGAGTCTACTTCGCTTTCACATTGGTGATGGGCACAGCGTTCGCTCTGGCCCTGGGCTTCGGACGGACTTCCAAACACCGTCCGGCAGTTCTCCACCTTCTGGCATTTTCTTGTCTACTCTCTCTCGGTATGGGGATGGTTGCGTGCGGTGGAGCAAGTGGCGGGGGTGCAGGAGCATTGACGCCCGGTACCTATAATGTAACCCTTACGGGTAGCTCCTCGGGCGCGAAGATGATAAATCACAATATGACTTTTACTCTGACCGTCAAATAACGCTTTCCTTAAATTCAAGATAGGTAGGGTTTGTTGACAAACAGTGTGGCTAAAGATACGGACATGAGAGTTCCGATCAGAACACTATTCGCTCTGCTGGCGATATGCGCAAGCGTGGCTGCGCAGACTCCATGCGGCAACACCAACGTCAATTGCTCCTCCGTGCCGAGGCTCGTACGTTTTACTGGGGTGCTGGCTGACAATGCCGGGCATCCACGGAGCGGTATCGTAGGCGTGACTTTCTCAGTTTACAGTCAGGCAGCAGGCGGTACTGCACTGTGGCAGGAGACTCAGAACGTCCCCCTCGACCCGCAGGGACGGTACGCTGTCTTACTCGGTGTAACCAAAACCGAAGGCATGCCCGTGGAAGTCTTCAACTCACCCGAGCCCAGGTGGCTGGGAGTTTGGCCACAACTGGACGGGGAGCAGGAACACTCCCGGGTCGTCCTGGTTAGTGTTCCTTATGCTCTCAAAGCGGCAGACACGGAAACACTTCAGGGACTTCCGGCGTCAGCTTTTGTGAGAGCGCCGACTCCGAGTTCCGGCCCGTCGCCTGCCGTCGATGGAGTGGGCGCGCCTCCAAGTGTAGTGATCGCCTCGGGCGCCTCCCCAGCGCCACATTCTTCTAAATCACCTGATTCGACTGTAACCACGCCCGGGGGCTCGATTAGCGCCGTTCCAAAATTCGCTTCCCCTACGTCCATCATTAATTCTCAGATTACGGACTCTAACGGAATGGTCGGAATGCAGAACCTGGCCAACATTCTATTCGCTGATCAGTTCCCGGGTGGGGTCCCCGACGCGGTCAAAGCGTGTCCTGCTGCAGGATGTGTAATATACGCGTTCTCTCCCAATACTAATCTAAACCTGGGGACGATTGATCCTGGGGCAAAGGCGGTCACTCTGTATCTGGGGCCGTACACGTACAACCTGACCCAGATTATGTTGGAGGATGATTTAAAGATAATCGGCATGGGTGCCGGGGTCACGTCTTTGCAGTCTACCGACAGTAGTTTGCCGGTTGTCGTAGTCCCCCAACGCACCGCCGGAGCCGCACAACACGTGCTTCTTTCCGGCTTCCATATTTACGGCGCGCCTGGCAACACATCGCAGGACGCCATACTTGTTGATTCCAGCGGGTACTTCAATTCCGGTTTGTGGTATTCAGAACTGCATGACATTATCATAACCGGATTTGGGGGGATCGGGGTCCATCTCAAGGGGACGAATGCAGACTTCAGTGGGTTGACTCAGCTCACCGAGTTTAACAGGGTAGTCGTTTTCAGAGTCAAGGGTGGAGGCAACGCACTCAGAATCGAAGGTGCTTCCTATGAGCTTTATTTTAATGATTGCGAGTTCGACGGTCCCGGCATCGGCGATGGAACCAACATCTTTATTGGGGGGCGCGCGCCCATTCACTATGCAGTTCCCATCGATATAAATTTTCGCGGCTTGACCTCCCAAACCGCAGGCACAGCGGTGGAGATTGATGGAGGATGGGCCCTCTCTTTCTATAGTCCTCATCACGAATACATCTGGGGAGCCTATTTGGTCCACAGTGACTTGGGGCCGGTTGCGGGCTTGACCATTTCCGATGCCGGTTTCCAGACGACGGGAACCAACAATGGGGCGGGCTACCTATTGAACGTTGTCACACCCGGACCATCCGGTATACGTTTCATCCACAATCACATTATGGGTCCGGCAGATACCGTTGTGCATGTGCCGAATGGTGTGAGTATCGTCTATCAAGACAATCTGTTCTACGGCGGCACTAACCTGCCAATGACAAGTGGGATTACGACTCAGATAACCGCCGCCCCTATTATCAACATCGGTGGCGCCCACACGGTGGGTCTCATTCCGTCGACCAGTCCCATCGCCACCATACAAGCTAATCTTGGGGCGGGAGAGATAGCAACGTTTTACACCATTAACGGCCCTGTTACGTTTGCCTCGGGCGGCAACATTAACCTGATGGGAGTGAATTCAATAACCGTCAACGGCTCGATCACATTCATCGTAACTGATCTCGGCAATGCTCCTTCCTGGGTTCCGATCTCGCAATGGGGGCCGCAATCCTCCGCTCCGAACTTTGCCCTGTCGTCTTCCGCGCAGATCCTTACTCTGGCTCCTGGAACAAAGGGGACAGCCGATCTTACCGTGACTCCTCAAAATGGCTTCTCGGGGAGTGTCGATTTTAGCTGTGCAGTCGGCTCCCCTGAAATCAGCTGTTCCGTTCTTCCGGTTGTTGTTTCCGTGAATAGTCCGCATGCAGTAGGTGCAACTGTATCGATTACTTCTACTGTCCACACATCGTCTACGCCAAAGGTTAGAGGATTGCGATCGTCCTACTTTGCAGCTCTACTGTCATTTGGCTGGACGGGTATGGTGGTGCTTCCCCTGGTTCGCCCCAAGGGGGATGGGCAGGTCAAACGGGTGGTGCTCACCGCGGGTTTGTTGCTTTTAGTGCTTTGCACAGCAGGATGTGGCACATCAGCCCTCAGTCAGAAAGTCATTGGTTCGCCGAGTTATTATTTCCCAGTGGTAACGGCTACCTCGGGAACGTATTTGCAAACCCTTATTTTCTCCGTCACGGTACAGTGAAAACGGCGACTCTTCCTGGACCACGCAGTTCTTGGTGTTATAGTCCTTTTCTTTTTTTTCAGTCCTTGAGGTAGGCAACTTCGATTTCAATTACCTTGCGACCAGTGAACTGGCGCAATCCATGGTGGAGGGTATTGCTCGGTGTGGAATCCTTATGATTTCCAGAAGCCGGTCCGCCGCTTCTTTCGAAAGCGGCGTTTAAAAGGGTTTCTCGAGCGTTTCGCCAACTGCCGCAGGATTGTTGACATCGGTGGCGATCACCATCTTTGGACCATCATTGGCCGGAAGCACGGAGTCATTGTGCTAAACCTGTGGGCTCCGCCTGAGCGTGATGAAATCCCTTACGTGGTTGGTAATGGACTCCAACTGCCCTTTCGGGATCAGTCGATAGATCTCGCTTTTTCCAATTCAGCCATCGAGCATGTTGGGGGTTTTGAAAGCCAGGCGCAATTTGCGGCGGAGATGTTGCGTGTTGGCAAGGAACTGTACTGTCAAACCCCTTGCCGGCTGTTTCCGATTGATCCGCATCTGTCTGCATTCTTCTTACATTGGTTGCCACGGTCGTTTTTGACGCCAACCGTCCTACGTTACTTCACTCTCAATGGATGGTTGTTCGGCCGCCCTTACGAGTATGACGTTGTTTGGTTGCCCAAGAGGAAACTGCGCAGAATATTTCCAGGATGCTCCATAAAGACCGAACGTTTCTTAGGACTGCCAAAATCCTACATCGTTACGCGATAGCGTCTGGAAAGGAACGTGACGGCGCGCGTATGTGCTGCGAACTCGGGTCCGCGGGTTAGTAGGTAAGAGCTTCGGCTCGTGATAGCTTCTTTCCTGCTGAAGGCAACGAAGAAATCCCGGTTTACTGATTTTTGCAGACTGACTCCGACCCCCGAGGTTTTGTGCCGCTTGGTTTATCCGGATACCTAGGCAGCCTGAGGCCGTCCCATGCCCCCCGGGCGAGGCTGAACAGCTTCTTTTTTCGGTCACGTTCGACCAGTATCATTTTTAAGGTCTCTCTAAACCACCGGAACCAGTCACATACAATCCAGGAGGTCTCGGTGTAAAAGTATCGGCGGTAGACGATGATACGGTTGCGGGTGTTATGGTACCGTCGGTTCGGACTGTAATTCGAAGTGGTGAAGTATCTTCCAAACAGCTGGTGTAAAGTCGGCGAACCTAACTGATGCTGCAGGATAGCATTATTGGCTTGAATGATGCGAAGCCCGTGGCGTCGAACTCGAAAGCAGAAATCGTGATCGACGTAGTCCATGAAAAAGGATTCGTCGAAGCTTCCGCAATCCGCAAAGACGCTCCGCTTCACCAGTGTACCGGAAGTCATCAGTGTTTCTATTTCTCGAAATATCGGAGTATCTCTGCCAGCGCTGGGTGCCCGCAAGGTCCGAAACGGTAACTGGTAATTGGCGCCGACAAGCACAACGTTCTCTCTAAAAGGACAAGCCTGGTAGGCATTTAACATGGTCGCGATGAAATCTTGGGGCACATGGCTGTCTTGATCTAAGAGCAGTATCCATTGGCATTCGCTGCTAGCCAAAGCCAGCTCAATTCCGGCGTTTAGCGCCGACGCAATACCCTGGTTTTGCTGACCCCAGATGATTTCGGATTGGTAAGTAGAAGCCACCTTCCCAACAAATTGTCGACTTGCTGGAGACGATTGGTTGTCGACGATGATTAACGTCTTTACCTGCGGTATAATAGCGCGAACATTTTGCTCGAATTCTGGTGTGGGGTTATGGCTCACGACAACGGCCCAGACGTTCGACTGGGCCGGGCGATTGGCCGGCGCGGTTTGAAGGCTGGTGGGTACGGGATTCATTTCTGCGCAGCTTTCGGAGGACTTAGCGAGAGTCTTAAGCGTCTTCCTTTGCGACATCGGAATCCGACAGATTGGAATGTTTCAATCAAGCGCCGCCCTCAATCAGAATAGCCGAGAACATCGTCATCCAAAGCATACAGCACACAGGACACAGCACACAGAGTATCCTATTGCGGAGCCGTCGCAGTTTTGCTTGAGCCCTCGAGATACCCGTTGCTCGATTCTCCACGCTGAAGCCAACACAAAGACTACGACCAACATCTGCAGGGTTGCTTGAATCAGGCGGTACGACCTCAGTAATTGGTTTTGGCGGGTTTTCGTGTGGTTGGTTTGGCTTTCTTCATAAAAATATATGTCGACCTCCCCTCCCGTCGAAATTCCACTTTCATCGCGCTCGGGTGAGCGACCGATTGGCACGAAGATTGTTCACAATGTCGCCTCGGGCCTGATAAGGCTGGTCCTGATCGCTCCAGTCCCATTCCTACTCACCCCATTCCTGTTGCGGCACCTTGGTACTCAGGGGTTTGGGGCGTGGGCTGTTTTCGTCTCCATTAATAGCCTGACGTCGCTTGCTGATATTGGGGTTATGGGAACGCTAACCAAGCACGTTTCCCAGCACTATACGCTCCAAGACTACACGAACCTGAATAAGGTTGTGAACGCTGGAATTCTAATCTTCCTTGCAGTTGCGGTACTTGGTGTGTTGGCGGTTAATTTAGCCGCTGGTTTTTTGATTTCTGCTTTTTTTCGCAGTGCACAGGTTCCACACGCTCAGCTTCAGTTCGTGATCCGCCTTCTCACCGTCAGCATCGCGCTCAATCTGCTAACCTATCCGTTTTCATCGGTGATCTCTGGATTGCAGCGGTTGGACGTCGTAAACCTTTTTTGGGCTCTTAACACGATCATCAGCGCGGCCGGTGCGGCCCTGTTTGTCAGTCTCGGGTTTGGAATTGAGGGACTCGTTTACGCGATTGTTTTAACGACAAGTGTTTTGTTTGTGCTCAATATAGGGGTGGCTCGACACTTGGTTCCACAACTTCGTATTCAACCTGCTTCTGTGCGCTGGAGTGACGTAAAAGAGTTATCTGCGTTCAGTACACAGATATATGTTTCGCAGGTGGCGACCGCAGTATATATCCATACGGAGAAGCTTTTACTTGCCCATTTCACCGGCCTCACGGCGGCGGGATGGTACGACATCGCGAACGACCTGGCGATGAAAATCCGTAATTTCCCGGCGTTGCTGATTACCCCCCTCATGCCTGCTGCATCTGAACTAGATGCACGTCAGGATAGCGCCCGAGCACAAGAACTTTACTATCGGGCACATAAATATCTCGCGTTCGTGGGTATCGGTATGTTCTTAGTCGTGGCGTTGGTGGCCCACCGTTTTGTCGAGCTTTGGCTCGGTCCGGGTTTTACTGGGACCGCTCGTGCACTGATAGTGCTGACCGGAGTGCAGATCGGCAACCTTGCGGCCGCTCCCGCCTTGTTGATGCTTATAGGCAAAGGGATTCTCCGACCTGCCGTTCGGTTCGCGTTGGTCGGCATGGTGGGGACGCTCATCGTGAGCACAGCGCTAATCGCGATGTTCGGCTTTACGGGGGCCTTGTATGGTACGAGCGTTTCTGTCCTGGGGGCCGCATCCTATCTATTATTTCTTTTCCATCAGGAAACAGGCTACGCAAAGCGGACGCTTCTACAGATTTACGCGAAACCGGTGCTGCTGGGATTATGTTTGGGCGGATTGTCGATGCGTCTGTTTACCATTAGCAGATTCCATTGGGGAGAAATGATCGTTATGTCTCTGGCTTTGGCCACAGTTTATGGCTTCACACTTGTATTGCTGCGCTACTTCGATGATTTGGACTTGTGGGTCGTTGGACGGTTCATGCCAGTACCCGAGGTTTTGCGCAAGAGTTCACTCTTTTCCTGACCAGGTGAGTTGTCCGATGTCCTCCGACCGTTGGAATTCTGAACGCTCACGGGGCAGGCATCGGCCATCAGTTCTTATGGATGCAATAGGAGTTTGGATTGATAACTGAGCTTGAGTACTGGAGGGCAACGGTTGCCGGTCTGCGAAGGCCAAGAGTGCCCATTATCCCATTTGTTCCTCACCACCTTCAGTCGCCGCCAAGAGTGTTACAGGTTGACTCGGCATGGAAGGGTATCGAGAGCATACTTTCGGACCTGATAGAACGATTCCACATCGGAACGAATCGCTGTCTCGAGTTTGGGGTTGAATTCGGATACTCGACAGTTGCTCTGTCTTCCTTTTTCAATTCCGTAATTGGAGTAGATACTTTCGCTGGGGATATGCATACTGCAAACAAGAGAGACGTCTACGAAGAAACCGTCAGGCGCCTATCTCCTTTCGAAAATGTGCGGCTGATCCGAAGCGACTACAGGGATTGGATCCAAGAAGACGAGAATTCGTATGATCTGATTCATGTGGACATAGTTCACACTTATACCGATACCTTCACGTGTGGGTTGTGGAGCGCTGCCCATTCGCAGTGCGTAATTTTTCACGACACCGAAAGCTTCCCTACAGTTAGGCGAGCAGTGATTGAAGTTTGCCGCCTGACGGGCAAGCGGTTTTATAATTTCAAAGAGAGCAACGGTCTTGGCATCCTGGTATAGATTCCTGCCCTTTCCTCGGTCGATGTCCCTCCGCTTGAATTTCAGATAGCCGGTCAAGTCTCGCTTCCTTGACCCTGGTTCTCGTCCCTCTGTCTCACCTACTACTTCCCCGTGACGCAGGCGGCGCTTTTGCTATTCCGTAGATCCCCGAGTTGCTCCCCCCTCTCCCCAACATTCCCCCACAGACAGTCGGCCCCTTGGATTGAGTTCTTGAAAGACCTCGTCAAGACATTTTCCTGAAAGACGTTGCTGATATTGTCAGTGTTTTTTTCCATAAACCCCGCCACATTGGGTGCGGGGGTTGGACCGTCGGCGGTAATCTTGTTCCGCAAAACCTGTGCACCTCGGACGTTCCCCTGAAAGATCAACCCGTTGACCGTCTTTGGACCAACCAGGATCGTATTATCATGGATGGAAAAATCGGTGAAATGTCCACTCCCGCCAACCACCATGCCGTATAACAGCGGATGCACGATATAATTAAAAGCGATTGTAATTTTGCTGTTTTCCAAGCTGTCGATGTTAAAGCCGTAGGAGGTTTCGACGGCTGTATTGTCGTGAAAGCTTACGTTTGCCATACTCCACCCACCGTAACCAACGTGATAACCGGTAACTGTATTGTGCCGAACTTCTCCGGAGCCGCCAGCAATTACAATCGCAGTACAAAGACCTCCCGCCCAATGGTCCATGGTGACGTACTCGATGAGATTCCCTTCGTTCTCTGGATTCCCGGTCGGCGAACTGATGCCGACGGGAAAATCTTCGGGCCCTTCTCCAGCGGCGTTCATGACACGAATGTTGTGGACCCACTGATGCCCACGATTCGCCCGCAATATGACGGCCACCAGCTCGAGACCGGATCGGTAGCGCGGTTTAAGCTCAGGATAATTGTCATCCAGCGTCATGTCCGCCACCTCAACTCCATATGCATCAAAGTTGTAGGTCCCAATAATAATTCCCTCAAGCAATTTGCCGTTCGAAGGATAGGTAAACAGGTCGGCAAGGCGGAGGGTAGTTCGATCCTGTGCCGCACCGTGAATTCTCCAACCCCGGTTGACCGTGAACCCGGTCGGATGCGACGGGTAAAGGTGTCCTTGGCCAATCACATAGTCCCCGGTGCCTTGCGTGCGAAAGGTTCCGGAACCGATACAAACCACTAAGTCAGCGACACCACTCTCGGATCGGCTGCGGAGCAGTGTGTCAAATTTCTCCGCGCTACTGCCATCGAACGGGTCGGATGCACTACCGGTGCCGGGTTTGCCATCGTGCCGGTCGGCGATGAAAATGCGCGTGTGGCCTGTCGGCACGGAGCCAGAGCAATCCTGACTTCTGAATTCTGACTGCGACAGGGCTGTTCCCGAAAGCCAGAGTGACATCAAGAACGTCCACGCAAAAACCCTCCATAAGCTCGTCATAGCCCCTCCAGGTGGATCTTCTTTCATTGAGAAATCCCTAGCGTCCTATCACGACAAGGCCGAACGCCTTTGAGAACCTCATTCATTCTAATTCAGTATGGTCTGCAGAAAATAGACAACTGTGATTTCTTAAGATCGAGCATTCCAGAAGAATGCACCGGCAACTGTGAAGGACGGCAGGCGTCACAAAGTCATCCATTTAAGCTTCACGTTCCAAATGCAGTGGAGTCCTTGCGCCACTGCTCGATTGCCATTCCACTTGATCGACGACCCGGAGACGAACCCGGTGCCGTTCACCGTCAGCGTGAAACTCGGTCCGCCAGGCGCAATGGCCGTGGGAACCAGCGGCTGATTCACCAAGGGGACAGGGTTCGATTGCGCCAACACTGTCTTGACGGCGAAGAGTATGAACACGCAAACGAAGCGGGCGAACTTCATCACGCCTCCGCGAAGTCCTCGATTCCAGGTCGCATAGCAATTGGAAAGCATCATCCTCCAGTTACTGCACGACCAAGGTGAGGTTCATCTTGTGAGTCAACATGGTCGAGCCGGAGGTGAACGTGCCTGTGACCGTGGCCGTGTAGGTTCCGGGCGGCGTGCCCGGCATACTGGTTCCAGGCGATGAACCGCCACCGCATGCCGCCATACCGAAGAACAGAACAGCAATCATCGGGATCGCTAAAACGGGCATGCGTCGCCGATACCCGACGAACAGCAGGCCAGAGGCGAGCAGAACTAACGCGCTGCTAATTGGCATCATCCCGGACGAGGGGGTGGCTTGGGAAATCGATCCAGCGGTTCCCGTCGCGGCCGTCGTGGATATCTTCGCTGTTACTGATGCAGCCGTGCCCTGGGTCACGTTGACCGAAGCCGGCACAGTACAAGCCGGGGCTGGCGTGACCGCGGGCGTGATCGTGCAACCGAGAGTCACCGTTCCACTGAATGATCCAGCCGGCGTAACCGCGAGATTGAAGGACGCGGTTTGCCCCGGAGAAATGGTCGCGGAGTTTGAAGATCCCGAGGCCGAGCTTATCGCGAAATCTGGCGCCGCCGTGCCCGTGCCGGAAAGCGCAATCATTTGCGGACTGTTTGTCGCATTGTCTGTGATCGTGACGGCGCCAGCCCGATTCCCAGTCGCGGTAGGCTTGAACGTGACGGAAATCTGGCAATTGCCTCCCACCGCCAGCGACGTGTTGCACGTATTGGTCTCCGCAAAATCGCCAGTAGGTGCGATCCCGATGATGTTGAGAGCGCTGGTTCCTATGTTGGTCAAGGTCACGATTTGGGGAGCACTCGTCGTTCCCACATTCTGCGAGGCGAACGGGAGCGCATTCGGGTTCAGGCTGGCAATGGGCCCGAGACCCGCGCCTGCCAAGCCGGCCGTTTGCGGACTGCCCGGCGCTGTGTCGCTAACCGCGATGTCGGCCGTACGAGACCCGGCAGCCGTCGGGGTAAAGGTCGCCTTGACCATACAACTGCCGGCGGCCGGCAAGGAACTCCCGCAGTTGTTGATCTGAGCAAAGTCGGAACTGTCTGCTCCAGCAATGCTGATGCCATTGATGTTCAAGGACGCATTCCCAGTGTTCACAAGCATGATGATTGCCGGAGTGCTACTCGTTCCCACTGTCTGCGGCGCGAAGTTGGTACGGCTCGGATACGGCGTCAGGAAAGGTCCATTGACGCCAGTACCGCTAAGCGGGACGGCAACCGGGCTGATTTTGGTGTTGTCGGTGACTGTGATAGCGCCCGACTCAAGACCGGTAGAAGTGGGGCTGAAAGTCACATTCACCGTGCAATGAGCTCCAATCGCGAGACTGCCCGCGCAGTTGTTCGTCTGGCTGAAATTCCCGCTTGCGACGATACTGGCGATGTTGAAAGCGACATTGCTGGAGTTGCTGATGGTAATGGTCTGAGGCGCACTGGTTGTCCCCACGCCCTGCGACCCGAAGTTGAGCGACGCCGGCGAAATCGCCTTGAAAGCCGCGCTCAGTATTACCGTGAGTGCTGACCCAGCTGAACTTAACTTGCCACCTGCGAGGTCGGGTGAGCCGTCCTGGTTGAAATCTGCCACGACGATGGGACTGCTGTCCGACAGGAAATTGAACATGGGTGCCTGAAAAGACCCGTCACCGTTGCCCAGAAGGATCGACGCCACATAACCGTAGTAGCTCGAACCCACTATCAAATCGAGTTTACCGTCGCCATTAAGGTCCCCAACGCTGGGAAGTCCGTACCCCTGACCATCCGGGTAGCTTATCGGCGGCTGAAACGTGCCGTCGCCGTTTCCAAGAAAAATCAATACTGTTCCCTCAGTGAGGCCCGACGTCACCGCCAAATCAAGTTTGCCGTCTGCATTGAAGTCGCCGGCAACTATGGCATACCCAAAAAGCGTGGACACCTGGGTTCCTTGATTGAACGTGCCATTGCCATTGCCCAGTAGAACAAAGATGCCGTTAGAGTCGAGAATAGCTAGATCGAGAACCGCGTCACCGTTAAAGTCCCCTGTGACGATGTATGTAGGGCCGGTTCCCGCCGGGTAGTCGACGTGTGTCTGAAAAGTCCCATCCCCATTGTTGAGCAGGATGGAGACTGTGTTCGCGCCGAGATTCGTGACTGCAAGGTCCGGTTTGCCGTCGCCATTGAAATCGCCCACCGCAACGTTGGGGGACACGTGTTCGGACTGCAAGCCTACGGCGTACTCCGCTGGCGTCTGAAACGTACCGTCACCATTGCTAATGAAGACGACAGCGTCGCCCGGGAGACAACCACTGATCGTGCAATTAGAATACACAGTGGCGAGATCCGCCTTTCCGTCGCCATTAAAATCCCCGGCTGCAAATCCTAAAGGAGGTTGGGTCAAAGACATTTGAACTTCAGCCTGAAAAGTACCGTCGCCGTTCCCCAGGAACACACCGAAGGGCGCAAGTCCGTTGGCTGTGGCTGCAATGTCAGGTTTGCCATCTCCATTGAAGTCGGCGGATATGATCAAGTCAGGATTCCCCCCAAACGAAAGATCCGTTTGCCCGACGAAAGTGCCATCGCCAAAGCCGAGCAAAATAGAAATTGCTCCCGGTGTTGAGCAGGGGAAGAAATTGCAGTCAGTGTCGGCGACTGCCAGATCGAGTTTTCCGTCACCATTGAAATCAGCAATAAGTACATAACCGGGGTATATTGCCGTCCCATAGAGCGCTGCCGGCTGAAATGTTCCATCTCCGTTTCCTAGAAGAACCGAGACAGAGTAAATCGAAAAGCTGTTTCCGGAACCGTTACCGTCACCTTGTGTAATCGCCAGATCAGGCTTGCCGTCTCCATTCAGGTCGGCCGCGGCAGCGGCGGTGGCAGTGGGATAAGTAGCGTAGAGAGTGAACGTTCCATTCCCGTTACCAAGAAGCACCTTTCCGCCCGCAAAGAGATCCAATTTGCCATCACCATTGAAATCTGCGGCGGCTAGAGGAGAGGTTCCTGGAGAATTTACCGCGGCCTGAAAAGTGCCATTACCATTTCCTAGCAGAACTGAAACCTCACTTCCACCCACAGCCAGATCAAGTTTGCCGTCACCGTTGAAGTCGGCAACAATCACGTCGGTAATCAGGGACTGCGAAGAGGAGGCCGCATATTCCACTGGGGCCTCAAATGTCCCATCTCCATTCCCAAGCAAAACGGATACGCCGCCCTGGTTGCTCGAGATCGCCAAATCGAGCTTGCCGTCTCCGTTGAAATCGGCTGCCGCCACCGAAGAAGGCTGGTTGCCGCTGGGGTAGTCGATATGCGGTCGAAAGGTGCCGTCGCCATAGCCCAGTAGGATGCTGAACGTGCTGCCGTTGCAGATGGGGGGCTGTGGCGGAATTTGTGAGGTACAGTCTCCGTTGGTGACAGCAAGATCCAGGTTGCCGTCTCCATTAAAGTCTCCGGTCACGACTGCGAGCGGCCCCAGACCGGTATCGTAAGTCACTTGCGGAGCGAAAGTGCCATCAGATCTCCCCAACAGAACAGAAAGGGTGTTGCTGGATTCGTTCACGACGGCCAGGTCCATGATGCCGTCCCCGTTGAAATCGCCCCTAGCAATCCAAAGTGGACCTGTGCCAACGGGGAAGTCAGCCTTGCCGAAGATGTAGGTCTGAGCTTGGATCGTCGGGGGGAGTATAAACAGCAGAAAGGCTAGTCCCAAATACCGAAGGGATGCGAGAAACCTTGAAGCGTTCATGACACCTCCGACAAATCCGCGATTCCCAGCTCTCGGACAATTGGAGCGGGTGAATCCTCCACCTACTGCACGATCAAAGTGAGCTTCGTGTTGTGAGTCAACGTGGTTGAGCCCGAAGTGAAACTGCCCGTTACCGTCAAATTGTAGGTGCCGGCTTGAGTCCCACCGCCTCCACCGTTGCCGCTGCTTCCCCCGCCGCACGCCGACATTGTGACTCCAATGGAAAGCAAGCACAGGAAGGCTAGTCCGTAGAGCAGTGTGGGACGGCGTTCGCGACGCCAGCCCGCCAAGCTCGCCAGCATCGCGAGCCCCAGCGTGCCAGACAACGCCAGCCACCACTCAAATATGTTTCCCCCCGGTCCCGTGATCGGTTGCGTCAGGCCCGCTGAGCTTCCCGCAGTGGTCACGGTCACAGTCGCTGTCACGGCAGATCCGCTCGGCTTAACTGAACTCGGCGACACTGTGCAGGTGGACTGGGGTGGCGCTCCGCTGCAACTTAGCGTCACGGTCTGATTGAATCCTCCGTCGGGAGCGACCGCCACCTTATAGCTAGCTGCCTGGCCGGGCGAGACGGTGGCTGTCGCTTGGGATCCCGGCGCAACGGAGAAATCTTGTCCGACTCCCGTGAGCGACGCCGTCTGTGGACTGTTACTTGCATCATCCGTCACGGTCAAAGTTCCGGTCCGGGTGCCACTTGTCGTGGGATCGAAAAAGACACCTATGGAGCAGCTTCCGCCGGGTGCGATCATATTGCCGCAGGTGCTCAGCGGAGCAAAGTCGGCGGGTGTCGCCTTTACGCTGATGATAACGAGCTCCGCGCCCGGATTATTTAGAGTCACGGACTGGGGTAAGCCCGATGTCCCTACGTATTGACCAGGAAAGGTGACGTTTGCCGGCGATAAGTAGGGTACGGGGACCGGGTTTGTGCCCGTCCCGGAGAGTGGGATGCTCTGCGGACTGCCAGGTGCATTGTCCGCGACCGCGAGGGACGCATTGCGAACGCCCGCCGCTATGGGTGTAAAGGTGATGTTGATTTGACAATCCGCGCCGACCACAAGGTTTGCCGGACAGTTATTCGTCTGAGAGAAATCATGGGAGTTCGCTCCTCGGATAGCGATGCTCTTTATGGTCATCGGAGCAGTGCCGGTATTGGCATTGGTTAGTGTTACGCTCTGAGGCGAGCTGGCCGTCCCGACCAACTGGGGCGCGAATGTGATGCTCGACGGGGAAAGCTCAGGCTGCGGCACCTCTTGGAGCAGCACAAAGACGCCATTTACGCCGGTGGTGTCGACGGCGACAGCGAGATCGAGCTTCCCATCGTTATTAAAGTCTCCGGCCGCAACGCTACCGTTTGCGGGAATCGGAAGTACCAAGGGGCTCTGGAACGTTCCGTCTCCATTACCCAGCATGATTGTGGTACTCGGTACTGTGTCAGTGCTGGTGGACAACATCACATCGAGTTTGCCGTCGGCGTTAAAGTCGGCAAGCGCGCCTCCGCCAAGAGAGCCGCTGATGGCATAATTCGTAGGTGAGCCGAAGGTGCCGTCGCCATTACCCAGCAGGACTGTTACGGTACCGCCGCCCTGGGAACTGTCGGCGGTCTGGAGAATGACCAGATCTAGCTTGGTGTCGCCGTTCACGTCCGCCGCGAAGATCAAGGGAGCTGAAGAACTAAATCCCGGGTAACTCGTCCCCGTCTGGAATGTTCCATCCCCCTTGCCTAAAAGAATCTGCAATTGGAGATTGGATGTGCCCACAATCTCGGCTATATCGAGTATCCCGTCCCCGTTGAAATCCCCGACAGTTTGCCCGTATACCACGCCCCCACCGACGGGCAGAAGGCCGGCCTGAAATGTTCCGTCACCGTTGCCCAGATAAACTTCGATACCGAGATCGTCGCCTATCGCTACGTCAAGCTTGCCATCGCCATTGAAGTCAGCAGCCGCTATCTGGAAAGCAGTTAGGTCGTCGGATTGGTTGCCTGAAGCTATGGTGCTGCCAGGGGAAAATGTTCCATCGCCGTTTCCGAGTGCGATATAGGCGCCGTAAGGCTGATAAGGACCGAAGCTCTGTTCTATTCCCGCCATGTCTAGCTTGCCGTCTCCGTTGAAGTCAGCAGCGACGGAAAAATCGAAACCAAAGACCGCACCCAATGCCCCTTGAAAGGTTCCGTCGCCGTTGCCTAGTGAAGTGGTAAGAGCCGGGCCTATATAGAACACATCAAAAGTCAGGTCAAGTTCTCCGTCCCGATTAAAGTCCGCAGTGATGAGATTGAAACAGGGGGCGCACCCGTTAGCCGCAGTGGCTGGAAGACTGGTGAACTGCAAAGTGGTGGGAGCGGAGACAGCGAAGAAAACGACACCTGAGGTGCCGCCGCCCGGACTGGGGTTCGACACCGTAATCGAAGCAGTGCTGGCCTGGGCGATGTTCGAGGCCGGGACAGTCGCGGTCAATCGCGAGCTGCTAACGAAGGTCGTGGTTAGCGGCGTGCCGTTCCAGTTGAGCGTCGAGGTGGAGACGAATCCCGTACCGTTTACTGTTAGTGTGAAACCCGGCCCACCGGGTGCAACGGCGGTCGGAACCAGCGGCTGATTAACGAAAGGAACAGGATTCGACTGCGCCAACACTGTCGTGATGGCGAAAAGTACGAACGGGCAAACGAAGCGGGCGAACTTCATGGCTGCCCTCCGACGCGATTGTATCCCTGCTGGGCTGATTGAACACGGAATTAGATAAGAAGTCTCGGTGACTACCTCGGCAGATGAAGCCTGCGGATCAAAGACTCGGCAGTTCCATAACTTGTCAGGAAAGACTTCACCGGAATAAGACAATCCAGCAAGCGACTACAGTAGGCCGAGAGAGAAGAATGTGGCCATCTTCAGTGTTGCCGTCGCCTTGAGCGTCCTATGAGGACGACCTGCCACATCAACCCAGCCATTCCTACCAAACTGGCAACCCAGCCAAACTCTACATAAGGAGGTGCGAAGTAGTATCGTGCATGGCTGCGTCCCGCTGGCACGGCAGCCGATTGAAAAATGCCCTCCTGCTGAACTGCCTCAGCCGCCGTGCCGTTCACGGTCACGCGCCAGCCTGGCATATAAAGCTCTCTACGCAGCAAGGTGGCGGGAGCAACGCAGTCAGCGGTTACCTCCTCGCGTCGCATTGTTAAAAGTGTGCAAGGACCACCCTGGATCACCTGAAAATACGGGGCTGGATTTGGCAGTTCCCAGATGTCCATCACGGAATCTGCATACACCTTGCGTGATCCCGGCAGTGCCATGCCATATTCGAAAGCGAGTTGTAATGTGTGGCCCGGTAGTGCGTCGTTTGGTCCCTCGACATGTTGTCCCGCCTCTGCGACAGCAGTCCCGAGTCGAAGCGCTACCGGGCGTGAGCCGTCCCGATGCGTAAGAGTTAAGCGCAAGGGCGCACCGGCAGTCGCAGCCAGCGGTTGATCTAAAGGTATTTGGAAAACTGCATTGTCGGTGGATTCGGCGAGAAGCCGGTGACCTGACCGACATAAGGATTCAACGCAAATCTCAACCGTCAGATCGCCGTCAACCTCGCCGCTAGACTTACCGACCATCACTCCGACCGAAGTGATCGGCGATCCGGCAGGAACTGGCGGCGCGGACACACTCATTTTGGCCGGCTCGCCGCTCTGCAGCGTGACGTATTCCGCACCCAAGGTTTCTATGCCTCGGCCGTCTCCGTGGATATCCGCTGGGCTGGAACTTCCGAGAATTGACTGGCCTATCCTTAATATTGACTTAGCCACGAAGCGCTGTATCGGCGGCCTTCCCTGGTCGTCCGTGAGAGAACGACACCGTTCCAAAGCAGCCAATAGCATTCCTAATCTGGGAGTCATGGATCCCCCTCCAGATTCTACGGGCTGATTATTTGTATCTGCGCTAGGCAAGTATGTCGTCGGCCTTGGGCTTTGGCCGGATTTTGTAACCACGAAACGCACGCCGAGGTTGAGATAATTACCTAGATTTTGGCTTAGAGCCTGCTCTCCCGCGCCCTGAGGCAAAATACCCGGCCAAAACGTCATACTTGAGTAAAACGGTACACTTGAGTTTACTCTCGAAATGCCGGTCAAGAGATTGCGCTCCACATAATCCGCCCAAAGTTTTGGAGCCGGGACAACGTTGTGGTCGATGCTGGCCAAGCGGAAATAGGCACCGTAATTGGGCTCGATCGGGCCCAGAGTATAGGTGCGGGAGAGGCCTTGATGATCGTTTAAGAATTGTATGGCCGGAGTGTCGATCCGGTCGCCGCGGACTGCAGTCGATTGTGGCACCAGAAACATTATCACGGCATCGAATACCAGCAGACACGCAAGCGCAACTCGCCGTTGTTCCCCGTGTAATAGCTTCCACGATAGGCCGACTGCGAGCAATCCGGCGAGAGCCCATGCCAGAGCAAGGCACAGCAATAAAAACATGATGGGAGCAAGAGCTTGTGGCCGCTCCCAGAAGGTGCGCCGCGGCCAGGCCAGAGCGATACCCATCGTCAGTAAGACCAGCGTGATTCCGAAAGCCCAGCGCCGGACCGGGGTGTTGTTCCGGAATTCATCCAACCCGAAAGCTGCCAGGATGATGAGCGCGAGGTCCAAGGATGGAGGCGCATAACGGAAGAAGTTCGCCTGCCTTAATAGGGGAAGGTGATTCATCAATGACGTGACCGGCTGTACGCCGAAGGTCTTTGCCCACGCCAATAAAATCCACCCCAGCAGAAGAAACTTCAGGCCACGATGTGCGGACTGGCCAGTGAGACCAACCACGGCCATCACAATAACGAGCGTGCTTGTATAGCCCCCAATGTTGTCCCAAATGTAGGAAAGCGGCATGGAGTGTAAGCTCGTTCCTAGCGAGCCATACACATATGGCATAAGAGTTGCAGAAAATGCTGCCCAGGGAAGGGATTTTTCGCCTAAATTGTGGATACCAAAGGAATCAGATTGACGGAGGTAGTCTACAAAGGCGATCAGGAGCGGCGCGGCAACCAGCATACCCAGCGCCCAGCCCGCAATCGCCCGCCGGGCCATCGTCCAACGCTCTGGTTCGGAGACTAACCGGTATAGCCCCCAGGCGAGCACCAGCAAGCCGCTAATGTAGGCAGGTTCTGGAAAGCCGGCCAGAATCGACCAAGCGGTTGCAATGCCAATTACCAGGATGCTGGCAGCACTACGTTCCTGCTTTCTGGCGCGCTCGATGCCCCACAACAGGAGTGGCGGAAACGGCAGCGAGCAATAGACGGCCGCAGGTCCGGGTGTCCAGGCGATGGTTCCGTTCAGTGCAAACAGAGCTCCACCCATCAAAGCTGCCAGTCGGCTTAAGTCCAGTTCACGCAACAGCGCATAGGTGGCAAGCCCAGCAATCACCTGCATGGAGATTTGCTGCCAAAGTATGCCTTCGGGCAACAGAAGCAGTAAATTGAATGGCAGGAAAAACGCACCTGGTTGAAGCTCACCTGCCAGCGGCATCCCGATGCCGGTATAGGTGTTCCACCACGGTACAATACCGTGCAACCAATCCCACGCAGCCAGGCGGCCAAGAGCTTCTGACGTGAATCCGACGTTAGGGTCAAGAAAAGGCCATCGTAACGGGTGTCCGCCGTAGGCCAAGCCTGAAAAGAACCAGATTGGATCGGTACTTCGTCCTAACAGCCGTAGCGGTATATTGAGGGTGAAGGGTAGTAAAAGGAGCAACAGAGTTGGTAACCAGGGATGCCGATCGAGGAATTCAATGCTGTTACCGGTAGACCGCTCTGGTTTGATCATGACCTCGTTCGAAATGATAATGACTCCAGCTTCATAGGCCAAGCCAACGCTGCCTATGCGAGACCGGTTCGATTGTATACATAAGGGAGGAAATCCAGAAATGAAACTTTCCGTTGTCATGCCGGTCTACAACGAGAGCGCCACCTTGAAGAAGGTGGTCGAAAAAGTGCTGGCAGTTCCGCTTGAGATCGAATTGATTTGTGTAGACGATGGCTCTCGAGATGGTTCAGTTGAGATCCTCAAGGAATTGCAGACCCATCATCCGCAAATCAAAATAGCCCTGCAGCCAAAGAACATGGGCAAAGGCGCCGCTCTCCGGCGGGGAATTCAAGAAGCGACTGGTCATTACGTTGTCATCCAGGATGCCGACCTGGAATACGACCCCGGCGAATATCCGCTACTGCTTGATCCCCTGATCCAGGACAAGGCCGACGTAGTGTATGGTTCGCGATTTCTGGGCGGCCATGCGCATCGCGTTTTGTACTTCTGGCATTCCGTCGGTAATTCGTTGCTTACCCTTTTTTCAAACATCCTCACCAATATCAATCTGACCGATATGGAGACCTGCTACAAGATGTTCCGCAGGGAAGTGATTCAGTCGATTCCTATTGAGGAGGACCGCTTTGGCTTCGAGCCAGAGATTACCGTTAAGATTGCCAAGCGTAGGCTCAGAATTTACGAGGTTGGCATCAGCTACTGGGGACGTACTTACGAGGAAGGGAAAAAGATTGGCTGGAAGGATGGCGTGCGCGCGCTATGGTGCCTCCTTAAGTTCTCGGTAAAGGAACGGCGTCCGAAGGCGCGCGACTTGGAGACGATCCAGAGCGCTCTCGGAGATCAATCGCAGCGGCGGGTATCCGATGAGGTTTTGCCGCGGCGCTGACGATGGCTCGCGTGGAGAACACCGATGAAGCTGTTTGATTACAGGTATGGCGGAGGACAACGCGGGAGTACCTAGGCCATGTCCATCGATCAGTTCGCCACCGTTTCAATGATTTTTCTGTGCATGTCTCTCCACTTCGCCTGTGGCGGTGGATCGAGTTCTCCGCCTCCATTTCAGCCGAGCGGTTGGACTCAGATTGTTGGTTCGGGTCCGTCGCCACGCTGGACCCATGCGGTCGTACTCGATCCCGCGCGGCAGAATGCAGTAGTATTTGGCGGATTCGGCGGCGGTGCTGAGGTATGGATTTTTTCATTCCCCACACAGTCGTGGACGCGCCTGGATGCCCCCAACGGACCATCGCCACGGGCCTCACCGGCCGTCGTTTCTGACCCCGCCCGCGACCGAATGGTGGTGGTCGGTGGCATCGCTTCCACCTCTACCGATGAAGTATGGGCTTTCAGCTTCGCGGCTCATACATGGTCGCAGCTGCCAAAGGGTCCGTCACCGCGGTTCGACATGGGCGCCGCCACCGATGGCACCCATGCGTGGTTCTATGGAGGATTTGTGAACGGCCTCCAGGCTACCGATGAGCTTTGGCAATTCGATCTGACCTCTGATACCTGGACGTTGTTACCTCAATCCCTAGTGCGTCCGTCTCCACGCACCAATCTGGGAATCGGGTTCGATTCTGGTTCGCTGTACGTCCATGGGGGACACGACGCTACCGGTCTAACTCCTGGAACCTGGCGGTACCAGTTCTCGTCGCAGGCTTGGACCCAGCTGTCACCTCCGGGGACCCCGGGCGCCGGGGCTCATTTCGCTTCTGCCACCGACCACTCCTGTAATGTCCTGTTCTTAGCTGGGGGCGATCACGATGACAACATCGACGTGAATACAACTGATGTATTCAGCTTCCCGCAACCTCTTTTGTCAGACTTCAAACCACTGCCGACTTTTCCCCTTCGCGGCGGCATAGTGCGTTGGTTCTCGAACCGCAGAGCCACACCTTGATGTTATTTGGCGGGCTTCACGACCCATCGCAGATGCTCGGCGACACTTGGCTGTACCGATTGAACTCGTGCCCACAATAGTCTGAGGCTAGCCTTGGGGGATACGTGCGGGCAGGTCAGGGGGAGTGAATGAGATCAGGCGGACTGATTTACTGGGGAACCTCTGAACAGGTGATGCCTACCAACCGAGCTGAGGGCGGAAACCTCCGGACTCTTTCCCTCTCAGGTTCTTGGCCATAGTGTCCGACGGGGGCGCCTATTCAACGTCATTGCTGTACAAGTCGACCGGGGTGTATATTTCGCGCTGCAGCCTGACTGATGCGCCTGCTTTTCCTCCATCAGCTCTCGGGTGAGCGTGACACAGGAAGCTTTTACCGATGGTTCCGGGCGGAGATTCATATTGAAGAACAGGGTTGGCTTTTCTCCTTACTCTTTGGGCTTATTTTTCCTGGGCATATATCGTCGGCCTAACAGCCGTCCGTATTTGCTCAGCCGCTGCCTAAGCGTTCTTCTTTTCGCCTAACCATCGGAGCGGGGCGAGGATCTGCTTTGTCGCCAAGTTTTCAGCGGAGGAGGACATGAAGAGGGTTATCGCGACGCTACTTTGGGCCACGTTTCTGGTGGGATGCGGAGGGGGTAGTTCCAGCGGCGGACCTCCGGCAGCCGCTCAGCTGAACGGAAGCTGGCATGCCACTCTAACTTCTAAGGCCTCTGGAGGGAATTCTCCCGTCGACATTTTCATTCTTCAGGACGGAACGGCTCTGTCGGCTAACCGCGTTGTTCTTTTAGCGACGTGCTCGAATAGCAGCACAATGACCGGCTCCGTTAGCGGCAACACGGTAAATATGATGATCACCGGGAACAACGGAGACACGGTTATTATCACGGGCACAGCTTCTGGCAACAACTCTCTATCCGGGAGTTACGCAACCAAGACCTCCGGGTGTGACGTCAACGACGACATGGGAACCCTGTCTGCGACGCTGGTCCCTTCAGTCCAGAGCTCTTCCTGGACTGGCGGCACCCAGTCGACGCGATATCCGCCTGGCAATACCACGTTCACGGCGAATCTTACCGAGGATAGCTCAGGGAACATCAGTGGTGTGTTGACGTTCACGGGATCGTCAGGATCATCGTCGTCGTGCGCTTCTCTAGCTACAGGATCTGTAACTGGAGTGCAAACCGGTAACCAAATGTCGCTCTCGGACAATGAGCCTGACGGGTTGGGAGTTTTTGCGACCATGGACAACGTAGCGAAGAATGTCAGTGGAGTCTACGACGTAAGTATTTGTGCTGGTGACAACGGTACTTTCACGATGAGTAGGCCCTAGGTTGCTAGTCCAGCGGAGAGCGGCGAACGGCTGGGACATATGACGCGCCGGCCCATTCACGTTCAACAGCATCTTCTACGACAAGGAAACCCGGGGACAGGAAGCTGTGAAGAAATCGACCGAAGGGCTCCGTAGCGCTATTACAGAATCGAGGAACGTGGGTACACTGCCAGGGTGACGAATCATTCGACGTCTGCAAATCCGCGGCTAGTTTCCATTGATCGCCGGCAAATCCTGTTGCGTACCGTCGATGTAGAGAAGCTGATCGACGAGAACCACAGTGCGCGTTCAGTTTGGGAATTAGTCGGCCGGCTGGACTTGAACCTTTATCACGCGCAGATTGCTGCGGTCGAGGGCCACGCCGGGCGCGAGCATACGGACCCGCAGTTGTTGATCAGTCTGTGGTTGTACGCCTACAGCCGCGGCATCAGTTCGGCGCGGGAGGTGGCGGCGGTGCGTGAGGTCGAACGCCTGCAGCAAGGGAAGAACGATCGAAAAGAATTCGTGGCGCGGGCCTCAAGCACAGATGCGGACGCTCATGTGATGAGAAACGGAGAGGGCGGCACGGGGCCCAGCTACCGTGCAATTGCTCACCGACGTGACCCATGGCCTGGTGGTGAATGTGGAAGCGACCACCGACGCCATCGATTATCGCCAGCTACAACCAGCGCTGGAACGGTGCGAGAAGCCGCTGGGGGAGAAGCCGAAACAGATCGTGGCCGATGGCGACTACACCAATCACGCGTCGGTGCAAGCGGCGGCCGCTTTGCGGGGTGGACTTCTATGGGTCGTGGCAAGAAAGCTGGAAGCAGCGACCGCAGAGGCACAACAGATCTACGCCAAACGTTCGCAGATCGCGGAGTTCCCGCATGCATGGATTAAAGAGCGCTGCGCGTTACGGCAGTTCCGCTGTCGCAACCGCCTGAAGGTAGCCATGGAAGCCACTTGGGCCTGCCTCAGCTACGACCTAACGAGGTGGTTCGGCATACGACGCAGGCCCAATCTGGCAACCGCGTCCGCTTAAGCCGCTAACCCCGCTAACCCCAATCCCTCGCGTACAGGAAGCCGGGTGTTCTACTCACGAGCAACTCATCACTCCGGTAAACCACACGACGGCAATCTTCAACAATAAAACTGCAAGGCAAAAACCGATTTCTTCACAGCTTCCTGTCCCCAGTTTTTCCTCCCTTCATCACTAATTCCGCAACTAAGTCTTTACTCGCGGGTTAGGATCCTCGCTACGATTTCCGCACCCCCTTTGGTGCGGCTGGCCACGGTTACGGTCAAGCCGGGAAGCCGGAGGCAGAACATCGGGCTCACAGTGAGCCTGCAATAGAAGATACTGAACGGATCGAAAGAGGAAATCCTGGATAAGTGGTAGCAATTTCGTCCTAACTGCCTTATTGCCACCCTCTGTCTTTGAGATGGGACGCCCAGCGGCGGACCCAAGATGAAAGTCATTTTACAACGTTGCGAAAAGGCGAAACGAGTATACACTGATGGGCGATTTTGAATTCAAAAGGAGTCTGCGTTTAACACCGGTAAACCTCAGATGCGCATAAAATCCCTCTGCTCATTCTCGGTTCTATCCCTAATCGTTTATGCCACTGGTTGCGGTAATCAAAAGTCGTCTGTGGTCGGAGAAGTATCGCCGACAGGCTACCCGCAAGTCGCGCTCTATGCCGTTCGGACTGGCGCGGCGGGAAGCATCTCAGTGCAGTTTGGACCCGACACGAACTATGGAATGAGGACAGCGGCTCAGCCTTCGACGCCCGGCGGCGTGACTAATTTTTTCGTCGCGGGTATGAAGGCGAGCTCGCCTTATCACATGAGAGCCGTCTTACAACTCAGCGACGGGACGCAGTTGATGGATGCGGACCATTTGTTCACAACCGGTGCCGTCGATCCCGCCCAAGTCCCAACCATAACTACCACAACCACCCCAGGCATGAAGCCCCAGAGCGGCGTAGAGCTATTGGATTTGGCCTCTGGGAATTCGAGACCGACGATTACGGATCTAAGCGGCAACGTTCTGTGGACGTACAATTCGGTGCCGAACGGAACTGTACCGAACCCAGTCAAACTGCTCCCGAACGGCCATTTCCTGATTAATTTTAGTGTCGGAACTGTTGACGGCCTTAACTCCGTGATTCAGGAAGTGGACTTGAGCGGGGCCCTGATTTGGCAAATGACGGCAGCCGACCTGAATACAGCGCTGGCCGCCTCGACCTGCGCCGGCTGCAATATCACCGTCGCGGGCACGCACCACGATTTTGTAATGCTGCCCAACGGACACTTGATCGTGATTGCCGCCACTAACAAAGATATCTCCGGAACGACGGTGACTGGGGATGTGATTATCGATCTGGATCAGAACCAAAAGCCCGTCTGGCTTTGGAATGAATTCGACCATCTGGACGTCAATCGGCGGCCGATGGGCTTTCCTGACTGGACGCACACCAACGCGATTCTCTATTCTCCGGACGACGGCAACCTGATTGTCTCTATTCGACACCAGAACTGGCTGGTGAAGGTGGACTTCTCAAATGGAGCCGGCACAGGAGACATCCTATGGAAACTGGGCTACCAGGGCGATTTCGCGCTGGTTGGCGGGACTGATCCCACGGATTGGTTCTATGCGCAGCACGGCCCGTCGTTTGCCACCGCAAACACTACGGGCCAGTTCTCGCTGGCGCTCTTCGACAATGGAGACGACCGCGTTTTTTCTTCCGGCGTAACCTGTGGCAGTGCGGGAAACCCGCCATGTCTCTACAGCACGGTGCCCCTCCTGCAGCTCGACGAGAGGATGATGACCGCCACACTCGGTTTTCACGCGACAGCACCCACGTACTCGTTTTTCGGTGGGAATGCTGGGGTGCTAACGAACGGGAACGTTGAGTTCTGCGAAGCGGCCGGGGGCTCGGGAACCACCGGCGTCATCTATGAGGCAACACAGGACAGCAGTGCGCAAACAGTCTGGCAGATGCAGATCAAGGGCCGTTATGCTTATAGGGGCCAGAGGATTCCAAGCCTCTATCCCGGGGTTCAGTGGTAGGAGCTCAGTGGTAAGAGCCAGGAAGCTGCGCACGTCGGCTGGCGCCGCATGCTCGCGGACTTCCTGATCGGTGCGGTGGGCCGGGGAGGAAGGGGAGCAGTTCAGGCCACATTCTGCGGGCAAAGTATAGCACGGGTTCCGCGCCTCCTCCGCCTCTACAGACGCCAACCCCGCATAAGAAAAAAGGCTAATATCGGCCCGCTGCTCAAACCCTCGCGCCTCGGACATCCTCGCCTCCCACCCTTTCGCAAAGGACGCGAAAGAGTGGGGCACCCCTCATTCTATATGTGATCTGGATTCGCACTTCTAAAGGGTGGGCCACCCGCCTGGTGCTATAGCCCGCGGAGACGCTGTCCAGCGAGTACATCGTGTCCGCGCCGCTGTATTCGACCGCCACGCAGCTAACGGATGTGGCTGACCCGCTATTAGCGAACTGGATCCCGATATTGTCCGTACCCGGGTTGATGCTCTTGGCGTAGACAATCTGAGCCGCTGTGCTGGACGCCGACTGGATGGTCGGCCCGACGGCGCTTACGAACACGTTGCCCCTCGGATCAGTGTAAGGCAGGCTAAGAGTGAGCGAACTCGGAGATCACGTGACCCATAAGGCAATTAGGTCCTCGTGCACCGTGTTCGGCAGCGATACGCTGCAAGTTGAGCCGGAAGAGTTCCAGGTGGCGGCCGACTGGACCTGTGAAATCGTCGCCAACGCCGGGACGGAAGCAAGCAGAACAGCCAGTCTTGTCCAGCTTGAACGCCGTCCCGCAGCTAACCTTGGAGCTTCCGAAGGTGCATACGCCGGCGCCACCCTCGGACGTAGTCCCGTACAAATTCCCGGCCGCATCGCGGGTCAATTGGGTTATCGGAAACGCCCCGTCCGCGCCGTGAAACGTGTGCAGTACCTTGAACTTCTGCGCCTGTGCATGGGTAGGAGACATTGCTGACGCCAGCAAAAGCGTCATGAAGATCACGAAAGTTGATTTTGCCGCCGAAAACGGTCTCTCGGATCGCATGGCTCGTTACCTCTATTTCAAGCGGCGGGCCGGGGAGAAAGGGGAGCAGTTCAGGCCACATTCTGCGGGCAAAGTATAGCATGGGTTCCGCGCCTCCTCCGCCCCTACAGACGCCAACCCCGCATAAGAAAAAAAGGCTAATATCGGCCCGCTGCTCAAACCCTCGCGCCTCGGACATCCTCGCCTCCCATCTTGCTTTGCGAGGAGCGTAGATGCGAGACTCTCAAACCCAGCGTAACCGCCGCCAGCCCGTTTTCTTCTTGACCACACTCCTCCACTTCAGATAAGCTACACGAAGATACATTATCTACCGGATAATAGTCCGATCCTTGACAACTTAATCCTGGCGATGGCGCGGCTTCCCGAATTGCGCTCCCAGCGCAGGTCCGTGGTGGGATCTTCTGATAGAGCAATGGTCTATTTACTCCCAAGCCCAGTTCCAGAATGGAACGCAAACCAGCTCGCGCAAACCCATAACTTCCATGTTCTCAAGATTTTGCGTGTAACTCCTGTAAACTCAAAGATCTGCACGTGGTCAAAAATGTAACTCGTTTGTTCCCAAGATTTTGCAGGCGCAAGGGGGGAGGGGGGGTGCCCCAGCACTAAACAGTAACCTCAGGCCCAATATGGGAAACGCGGGGGCGCCAACGACACTTGCTCCCTATTCGGCCCAATCGAAAGATCGGCTCACAGCTTTTTTCCAGAGCAGGTACATCCCTTCCCGCTCTGGTTCCTCTAATCGCGGGTTCCAGCTTTGGCCAACCGACCATTTTGCTCTTAGCTCGTCCGTGTCCCGGAAGAAGCCGACAGCCAGGCCCGCGGCGTAGGCTGCTCCGAGCGACGTGGTTTCGCTCATGCTGGGCCGGACTACGGTTCGATTGAGGATGTCGGCCTGAAACTGCATCAGCAGGTCGTTTTCTACCATGCCTCCATCAGCTCGAAGGATGTCCAGTGCGATGCCAGAGTCTTTCTCCATCGCGTCTACCACTTCGCGGGTCTGGAAAGCGGTTGCCTCAAGGACGGCACGCGCGAGGTGTCCCTTATTCGCGTATCGAGTAAGACCGACGATCACACCGCGAGCGTGCTCATCCCAGTACGGTGCATACAGACCGGAGAAGGCGGGGACGAAATAAACTCCCCCGTTGTCCTCTACGCTGCGCGCCAGACTCTCAATTTCGGGGCTGGTGTGGATGAGTCCGAGGTTGTCGCGAAGCCACTGCACCAGAGCGCCGGTGATCGCGATGCTGCCCTCGAGCGCATATTTTGCCGGTTCGGTTCCGAGTTTGTACGCCAGCGTTGTGATCAGTCCATGTGTGGATTGCACGGGACGATCGCCGGTATTCATCAGCAGGAAGCATCCTGTGCCATAAGTGTTCTTCGCCTCGCCTGGGTTGAAGCAGGTTTGTCCCACTAACGCCGCCTGTTGATCGCCCAGGATTCCCGCAATCGGTACTCCGTTCACCCCGCCCTCCGTAGCGATCCCATACACTTCACTGCTGGAGCAGATGCGCGGAAGCATTGGCCGTGGAATGCCGAAGGCGTCCAATAGTTCCTCGTCCCAAGAAAGCGTGTGCAGGTTCATCAACTGGGTGCGGCTGGCATTGGTAACATCGGTGACGTGAACTCCGCCTCTGGGTCCGCCGGTCAGGTTCCACGCTAGATAGGTGTCCATGGTGCCGAACAGCAAATCGCCGGCCGCGGCCTGTCGCTTGATACCGGGCACGTGGTCCAGCAACCAGCGAATCTTCAAGCTGCTGAAATACGTGCTTAGTGGCAGTCCAGTCTTTGGGCGGAAGCGATCTTGTCCACCACTGCGAGCAAATTCCGCTACGTAATCGGCAACGCGTGTGTCTTGCCAGACCAGAGCATTCGCCGCCGGTGCCCCTGTCTTCCGGTTCCAGACCACGGTGGTTTCGCGCTGGTTCGTGATGCCAATCGCAGCCAGGTCTGCCGCAGTCAATCCTCGTTGCCCCATCGCTTCCGCAATCACTTCTCGCGTATTTCGCCAGATTTCTTCGGTATCGTGCTCGACCCATCCCGGCTGCGGATAGATTTGCTTGTGCTCTTTCTGTGCGCAGGCCACAACATGGCTCGATTGGTCGAAGACCATAAACCGAGTGCTGGTTGTGCCTTGGTCGATTGCTCCAATGTATCTGGCCACGCAGCTACCTCTGCCATTTAGGACTTTGCAACCATCCTCCTCCTCACCGAAGGGCTCTTACCACGGCGCAAAAGAGATTGGACAAGCGATTCAAGAGGAGTACGATGGTTCCGACTTACGAACTGGCCTAATCCTACATAAGAAATGGGAGGCTGAAAATCACTTGTTGCTGCCGGTCTACTGGTGGCGGCTACTCGTTTCTCCATCAGGAGGGGAGCCATGCATCGTTCAACTAAGTCCGGTCCTTCGAGTTGTCGGAACAAGATCTTGTTCCCGGTCGCCACTTTCGCGCTCGCGTGGGGTGTCCTGTTGAGTGCGGAAACCGGCCCACCCAAGTACGACTTGCATACGGAGGCCAAGATGAAAGGCACGGTGGAAGAGGTTAAGTTACCTCCGAAAGGAAGTGAGAAAGAAGTCGTCCATCTGCTGATGAAAAATGGGGACGATATCGTGGACCTGTACTTCTGCCCAAAATCATTTATGGATGACATGGGTGTCAGCTTCAGCAAAGGGGACGAAGTGGCATTCACGGGATCCAAGGTGAAGTATGGCGGAGCGGATTTGATCCTCGCCCGGGAAGTTGTGAAAGGCTCGGATACGCTGGTCCTGCGGGATGAAAAAGGGAATCCGGTCTGGAACTGGCATCACTAGATTGGAAAGGACGCGTCATCGCAGGGGCCAGAGGTCCGGAGTTGCAGGTCGCAGATGGTGCGGCGCAATCGATTGCCAGGTAGATTCTCTTCACGTTCAAGCAGGTAAATTTGATGAATGGACGAAGGCTGGGAAAGATTCTCCCGGACAGCCGAGTTCGCCAAACGGTTGGCCTCGGTATTTCCTTCCCGGCGAATGTGGGAGATGGAAAAGTCGAGTGAGCGAGCCAGCTTGCGGCAGATCCAGTGCAGGGAATAAAGACGTGGGCTACGGCACAGGTATTCTCCATTCATCTGCCGGACCACCACTTCGGAGTCGGAGTAGACGTGAAGCTTCCTGGCTTTGAGTGCCAAAGCGCAGTGCAGGGCTTCGAGCAGAGCTACATATTCCGCGACGTTGTTGTCCTGGCGTCCAATCCACTTGGCGATTCTGATGGTTGGGCCCTCAGATCGGTCAAGCACCACACCAATCCCAGACGGCCCCGGATTTCCTAAAGAACCGCCGTCCACGTGGGCCACCAGATTCGACATTGCGTCCTAATTCCCTGCGACCAACATGCGTTACCGAGCCCTTCGTCGTCAAGAGCCTTTGTTGGTTCGAGCTGTGCATCTGATTTGATGTGCGCCCGGCACCTGACACGATTGTGCATAAGACTGTGGAAAAGCTGGAAGTACTATTTTTGGATTCTCTAACCCACTGACCTTCAATAAGCTGCATCTTGCATGTCTGACGTTTTTTGATGTGCACTTTGCACCAATAATCGGCGTTGACAATTACGAGGTAACTGTTTACCTTAGGCCCCGTCGACGGCTGAAAGGGTTAGCCAAAATAAACAGTGGCCAGTCCAAAGTAAGCTGGGTGATCAGTTCGCTGAGGCGACTCAGTGAAGGACCAGACCCGAAAAAACCGACTGCTCTGCGAGGAGTAGTTGGGGTTTGGAACTGCGAAAGCAGTGATCGCATCGAAGGCCGTGATGGTGCATACTCCACGCTGTCGGCTCCCTCGCAGGAGCTAGCGGCTAGAGCATAACCAATATCACGGCCTTTACCTTTTCTGTCTTCTGCCGTCCGTCCCGTCTGAGACAACCTTCCTGCGAAGTCTGAGACTGCTCCTCGCCCGTCCGCGATGGATCAAACGTGACTGGATCCATTCAGGGCTGAGTGCGCTCTCTGTACTGAAGTATTAAATCGCTCGGTTTAGCGGGGTTGTAAAGGAAATGAAGACGCAGCGCAAGATACTGGCCAGAATAGTCGACGGGCAACGGGGAGAATTTCGTAGAGTAAATGGCGTCCCATGCGGCCCGGTCCAATGAAACATCTTCGGAGTTTTCCACTAATCTCATCCCCCCTTTACGTATGGCGAACGCGATGGTTCCTGGCCACGTATCATTCGCGGCGCGCGCGATTGGCGGACTGAGGTTGTACCAGTTTTGCTTGACGGTTTTAAGCGAAGATTGCGGATAGCGCCCGAAATCTACGCCCGCAGTATTGCTTAGTACTTCCACTCCCGAGAGTGTGAGGAGTTGCTTGGACTTCTGCGCATCGGATCCCGATGCCGATTTTTCTTGCTTTGTCGCGGTTGCAGGAGGAGGGTTCTCTTGTGCAGACACAAGAACGCTGTAAATCAGACTGACCCCAATCGCGAAATATAACGAATGTTTCATAAGGTTCGCGTGCCACTTTTCCAATCGGGCAGCGATTCCACCCCAACAATTCTGCGTGTGAAAACTACCCCGGCGGTGCTACGTCATTAACACCAAGAGGCCATTTACGAAACTGCACGGAAAAAGTATTTTGACGGCGAAGAGTTTTTGAGCAAAGCGCTTCGATTAGCACCGCGTGAGTTGAGAAGTTAGCGGCATTCTCATTCGATGCAGCCTTGCCCGGTTCGAATCTCCTCTTCGGAAATCACAAATGAAAAACAACTCTGAGCATTCGTTTGCCATCATTCGGTTCAACGAGAAGACCTACATGTCGGGCGGAGTTATGGCCGTGGTCAAGGGAACTGAGAGCGCACAAAGAACGCTCAACGATTTCGAATGGGGTCAGAGTCAGGAAGACCGAAGCTCGGGCTGGCGCTATTTCGTGGAAGAAACTGATCTGCAGCCAGGAATGGATCCGGCGAAGGCAACCAGACTTCGGCAGTTGCGACTTGATCTTCAAGACTCGCAAGCTAAGAGTTTCTAGCAAGAATTTCTTCTCATCACTTATTCAACGCCGAAACAGATGGCGAAGGCGGCCTGTACTGCACTCGTTTCGGGGCGGCGCAGGCGAGACCTGGCCGACCTGGGTTACCAGCGTCGTTACCAGTCGCGCCTGCTCTGACAGCGGAAAAACAAATGATTCCGATTAATATGGCCATGTGGCCACAGCGTGAAACAGATACTGCAGCTTGGACGTACGGGCGAGATTGCGGTGCTGGATGTTCCCGCGCCCCAACTGCTTCCGGGATGCGTTCTGGTGCGGATGGCGGTGTCGCTGGTTTCGGCTGGGACGGAACGTGCCTCTTGTGAGTTCGCCAGCAAGAACCTGGTGCAGAAGGCCCGGGCGCGCCCGGATCTGGTTCGCGACGTCCTCACCAAGATTCGACGCGATAGCGTGTTCTCGGGAGTCGCTGCAGTTCGCGGTCGACTCGATCAGCCCAGCGCTTTGGGGTACAGCAGCTCTGGGACCGTGATTGCGGTTGGGGAAGGCGTCACCGATCTCGACGTGGGTGATCGCGTCGCCTGCGCGGGAGCGAGTTACGCGGTACACGCTGAGTTTGCTTGTGTCCCTCGCTTGCTGGTGGCCCGGATTCGTCCAGACTCGGAGGTGAGCTTTGAGGAGGCCGCTTTCACCACGCTCGGCGCCGTGGCTCTGCACGGTGTTCGCACCGCGGATGGGAAACTTGGAGACACCGTCGCGGTCATCGGGCTCGGACTCCTCGGACAACTCACAGTTCAGATACTCAAAGTAGCCGGCTGCCGCGTTCTGGGAATGGATATCGCTGCTGAGCGTGCCGAGCTTGCGTTACGCTTGGGTGCGGATGATGTCAGCACCTCGCGTGAGGGCTTGCGCGATTTATGCCTGCAGCACTCGAATGGACACGGCGCTGACGCCGTCGTGATCACCGCGGAAACGGGGAGCAGCGAGCCTGTCGATCTGGCTGGAGAAATAGCGCGCGACCGAGGCGTTGTGGTTGCAGTCGGGACCGTTGGCATGGACATTCAACGCAAGCTCTACTTCGAGAAGGAACTTGACTTCCGGATTTCGCGCTCCTACGGACCGGGCCGTTACGATTCGGCGTATGAGCAGAAGGGGCGCGATTATCCGATCGGCTACGTGCGCTGGACAGAAACTCGAAACATGGAGGCTTTTCTCCATCTTTTAGCGGCAGGCAAGCTCGATGTGAAGTCGCTGGTCACTCACCGTTTTCCCATTGAGCGCGCTCGGGGAGCATACGATTTGATTACGGGGAAGATGGGCCATCCTTTCCTCGGAGTGTTGATCACGTATGCTGAGCAGGCTGAGGCAAGCCGCGAAGTACAACTTTTCGGGAGGGGAATTGCGCCCGTTGCTGCAGGCGAGAAGTCGATGGCTATCGGAGTTCTGGGGGCGGGCGACTTTGCCATGAGCATGCTACTGCCTGCGATCGGGCAGCTTCGCGGGGTAGAGCTGATTGGAGTGTGTGCTGCCAATGGTTCGCATGCTCGTCACGCGGCAGAGAAGTTCGGCTTCCGGTACTGCGCAACTGAAGAGCAGCGAGTGCTCAACGATCCGAACGTCAATACGATTGTGATCGCCACTCGACATCATTTGCATGCGGCCCAAGTATTGGCTGCGCTTGCAGCAGGCAAGCACATCTTCTGCGAGAAGCCGCTTTGCCTGACTGAAATCGAGTTGGCGGAAATTGTTCGCGCTTACGCAATCTCCGGCCGCGATCGTCTGCTGATGGTTGGTTTCAACCGTCGATTCGCTCCCATGGCAGTAAGGATGAAGGAGTTTTTCAAACAGGTTCAGGAACCGTTGGCTTTGCATTACCGGGTTAATGCCGGTTTCATCGGGCGCGATCACTGGGTGAACGACCCGGAGCAAGGCGGCGGACGAATTCTTGGGGAAGTCTGCCATTTCGTGGACTTCCTCACTTTTCTGGCGGGCGCTCTGCCGATTGAAGTGCAGGCGCGCAGCGTGGCCAGTCTCGATTCGTACACCGACGACAATGTCATCGTTTCGCTGCGATTTGCCGACGGATCGCAGGGCACGATCAGCTATCTGGCGAATGGCGACCGATCCTACTCCAAGGAACGAGTGGAAGTTTTTGGCGGAGGCGCTGTGGCCGTGCTGGAAGATTTTCGGCGCCTGGAACTGGTGCGTCATTGCCGGAAACAAACTTTCCGCTCGCGGTTTCGTCAGGATAAAGGGCATCGCGCCGAGCTGGAAGCTTTTGCAGCCGCAGTTCACGGCCAAGGCGAAGTCCCAATTCCGTTTGATGAGATTGTTTCGACCACGCTGGCGACCTTGCGCGCGGTAGAGTCGCGCTCTTCGGGACGACCGGTCGAACTGGATACGGCCGCTTTCATAAGTTCCAATTTGCCACCACGCCGCGCGGTTTCGTAATGCGCTGAGCTGATTATCCCGGGGTTAATCTCTCCGCCATCGGGAAAACCCGCCTCTCCTCCTTATATAATATATATGCAGCACATAGCCTTGTTCCTACATCGGGACGCAGTTTGCTTTCTATTACTGGTACCCCTCCCCCTTTGCCATGTGCAAAATCTTGAAAACAAACGACTTATTTTACCACTATGTGCTAGATCTTTGAGTTTACAGGACTTACACGCAAAATCTAGAGAACATGGGAGTTACGGGACTACAAACGGAGCTTCCGTCCCATCTTGGAACGGGCGGTGGTCCGGCATATGGAGCGGCGGGAAGCAACGTCTTCATCCGGGTCGGGTTGTCAAAGATCTAATGTTATCTCGTAGATAACATGTATTCCAGAAGGTTATCTTAGTTAGGGCATGCAGTCAACCAGAAACTGGGCAATAATGTACTTGACCGACTATAAATAATTTGCGACCTTGGGAGCATGAAGGCCGTTCCGACGGTCAACCGCGAAGCACTACACAGACCGCCGTTCTCGTGATTCTCAGTGCTCATGCCGATGATAGTGGGAGCGATGAAAAAAGCAATCCGCCCCCACGTTTCTTTGTTCTCGGTGGCTACATCCTTCCAGTCGAAGAGTGGAAATCATTTTCTGATGCTTGGGCTGATGAACTACGCCGGGAACCAGCAATCGACTATTTCCACATGGCCGATGCCGAGTATGGCGATGGGCCTTTCGAGGGAGTGCGTGAGGAGTTTAGGAAGTTGAAGGTAAACGAGCTGGCCGATGTAATCCATAGGTTCAAACCAAAACCTGTAACTTCTCACTTGGAATGGTCGCAGTATGCATCCATCGTTCGCGGCAACGTTGACCCTAAGATCGACAGTCCTTATGCACTTTTGTTTTACCAGATCATCAGGGCAGCCCATGAGTGGCAAAGGGATATGAATCGCATTTCACCGGAGATTGGCTTTCATCGGGTTGATTTCATCTTTGACAATCAGGGCAGGGTGGGACTTCGCGCTGCACAGTGGCATGACGAGCTACGGCCAAATCTTTCGGAGCCACACAAGACCATGCTCGGGAGTCCTCCTGTGTTCAGGATGACAAAGAGATCGTGGCCCTTCAAGCAGCGGACATGATTGCTTGGCATATCCATCGCCACCTCGAAAAACCAGACGAGGTTCGTCTCGTAATGAACAAGATCTCAGTTAACCATGAGGGACGAGCATTCAACGAAGATGCCCTCAGAAGCTATGTGGCTCAATCAAAGTGGATAGACCCCAACCAGCTTAAGGACAGCTTTTGACTCACGCCCCAACCCAATTCAGTATCTTGTTCTGATGGGATCGGCTAAGCTGCTTGCTCGACGTTAAAACCGGCGTCGATTTGTTTCTTGCCCTCTTTCACGGCTGCCTCAACCGCCGCCTGCACTGCGAAGTAACTTATATTTGTGAAGGGGAAGTGTCTCTTTATGACGATCTGGGTGACTCCGTCGTCAGATGTTTTCTCAATGTACGGCCACGCCCGACAGCGGCCCTTCTCTTCTTTGTAAATCCAGACCTCGATCACGAGTTCTTTGTAGGGGTGGCGAGCAACTACTTCTGGCCCAATTGGACTCTTGGCGGTTCGCATAATACCCATTGTCGCACTAAAGGCCTTGAAAGTGGCCCTGTAACGACAGTCGCTAGGCGGCTGGGGCAGAGTTTGTCCCACCCTCACATGGTTTCATCGGGTCCCAAAAGGGCTGCACACGTGAGACCTGGGAGCGCCCGAATCGGGGGCTCCTCAGACCCGGTTGGGTCCAAAGAACGGATGCGAAGGCGGGGTCCCAGGCTCAAGTCGCTACGCGATCAAAAGCCGCGTTCGGCTGCATCGGCAGCTTGGGCCAGCTTTGTGATCGCGGCAAAGAAGTCTTTCGATTGCCCGATGAAAAGTCCGTCGTTGGTGAGGGCCTGAACTGCGCCCATGGCCGCGCCCTTTGTGTTCGTGGGCCGAATGATCGAACAGGGCTGGAACTTACGGCTGAGGAATGGGCAGGGTTCCGGCATGATCAGGTTGCCTTGCAGGGATTCCGACGAGTTGTCGGCGAGTTCCCGGAAATGCACCTTGGAGCCTGTGACCGGGTCCACGTCAGTGAGAGTGAGTACATTGCCGGCCTTGTCGTGCCAGGTCTGGAAGTGGGATGTCTCGGTTGGACCGATGCTGAGAAGAATCCGCAGCACATCGACATTCGTAACCCGCTGAGCGAGCGAAGGGTACAGGCTGCTGCCGCCTTGCTCAATGGCGCAGAAATGGAATCCAGCAGTGAAGGCGATGGCCTTGAGATGGTCGGGGATGTTGAAGGGAGGGATATTGGCAGGGCCGGTGAGGTCGTCATCGGTCCTCGGAATTGCCGTCCGATTGGCAATTTTCTCAGCCTGGCCAAACACGAAGTTGGGGTCGAGATCGGGGTTGTGAGAGTCGCTGCGGTAGCGGGTCCAGAAACTGGTGTCGACATTGAGATTCATGAGGTTGGTGAGGCGTCCGATATCGGCGGCTCCGGTCGCTTTACTGCTGGGTAGATTGGCAAATTGATCGAGATTAACAGGGTCTGCGCCGACCGACTCCAGGAATGAGTTGATGAAGGCCATGTGGCTTTTCTCATCGTCGGTATTGTCGTGAATGTACTGCGGCATATCGCTGTCGAGAATTTGCAGGGCAGCCATGTAGAGCGGACTACCTCCATTGACTCCGTGCTCTTCAGCGTCCTGAACGCCTCCGAGTTCTGTGTATTGTTCCCAGAGGTCGCTTTCAAGAATTTCCGCGGCGGCCAAGAACTGCAGGATCGCAACGTCGCCTTTGGTGATGCTTTTACCTTTGTTGGTTGTTTGGCTGAGCGCCGTAAACCCGCTGCTCAGGATGCCAGCACCGACAGTGGCCGCAGCTCCGGCCACGGCACCTTTTTTTATGAAGGAGCGCCGATTTGAATTGCCTACGATCTCCGTAATGCTTTTCATAATTTCTCCTTATTCCTCCGATTTCCCTCATGAATACAAGGGATGCGACGGGTGGAGACTACTTGGCCGTAACTTGTCTTGTGTCACACGGATGTCCGTGGCGGGTAAAAGTTATTCCGCAGTCTGTCTCCGCAGTGTCAAAGCCAATCAAAGCAATGGGTTCGTTCATGCGCAGGTGTTGAAAAACTGTCTTGTGGAACAAGGCGACTGTGGAAAAAGCCTCACAATGTGAACGACGTGGCGTGATGACTTCCAAAACTAGCTTCGAGATTCTTTCGTTGCCGCACTCGTCGGATGCCCATGGCCGTGCCGCGAGCACGGGGCGATGCCGGCATCTTTGTGGGTCGGGGGAGCGGTACAGCTGTCCCCCGGAGTATGTATCTGCTTATTTTGCATGTGGTTACAGGATAGTTGCAAGGGGTTGCGATGGTTGCAAGAATTATCAGTCTTGACCGGGTTTGGGTCACAGACTACATTGCATACAGAGTGGTTGACGGTTTAGGTGAACGGGCCCCCTCCTGATAGTCACCGATCCGGTAATTCCCCCCAATATAAGGATACGAAACTCCTCCAGTTTCTAAACTAATTAGGGAGAGCAATGATTAATTCAATCCAGAAGTGGTGCGGTGTGGCAGTGCTCGCACTCTGTTGCTTTGCGCCTTGTGCTATCGCGGATAGCACTTTGACCATGACAGGTGCGGGAAACAACGTCATGGATAACGTGTACGTCGGTCCTTATTATGCGACCGTCAACGGGGTTAAAAATACGCCTGTAATTTGCGATGACTTTGCGGATGAGAGTGATATTGGGCACTCGTGGAATTTCACGGCAAATACCTTTTCGACCCTGGGGAGTGCGTTGTGGGGCAACCAGACAAACAATTATGACGCGGCGGCTTGGCTGACCTTGCAGATGCTGTCTTTGAATAGCAACCCGAGCAACGCCACGCAGGTGGGATATCTTTCTTTTGCAATCTGGTCGCTGTTCGACCACAGCGCGCTCAACGGTTTGAATTCGACCGAACTGGCGGGCGTGAATGCCTGGCTGAGCAAAGTTCCGTTGAACTTGCTGCCTGGTGAATTCGCAAATTTCGTCTTATTGACGCCACAAGGCTGCACCGCCGGCCCAGGCTCTTGCCCGGGTCAGGAGTTCTTCATGTTGGCACCCGAAGGCGGTTCCACCGCGATGTACTTGCTCCTGGCGGGGCTGTCATGTTTTGGAGCCTTGTTGTTTCGATGCCGGCGACAAGCAGGGACCACGAGCTCCAGGGTGGTCTGAGCTGGAATCTGCAATTGAGATTGTTGACACGACGTAGGGCCTCAGCAAATATCCTCCGCGCATGCGGGGCGTGGATCTTGTCTAGGGCGTTAATGCAGCGCTGGATGCGCTGCCCCACCTAAAATCTGCATACGGCCGGCGGCGTATTCAGTCGCCGGTTTCCGATCTTTGCCAGCCACCGTTTGTGAGCTCGATCGATCGAGAGCCTCTTTCTGGTTGTTCCAGGCCGTTTGCGTTTCCTCCATTCTCGGCCATAAGGTCTGAGCGCCAAGCCCCGCTTGGAGCAAGCGCAGCAAGCCGCTGCCAAAAGGAACGCTCACCCGGAAACAATGGCCATGAACTGACGGCCTTTTTGCACTGGTTGAGCTCGAACCAGCGAAGATAATTGCGGACGACGCTGGGCAGAGTCATCTGTATCGCCGCGGAGAAATTCTGCTCTGACATTCGGCGTTGCTGCTCCGGAGACTGCAGTATGGTGGTCAGTTGATCGGCGAGACCTGCCGCATTTCCGGTTTTGTAGAAATTGATCGCCATATCTTCGTCGGCTGCCATGTCACGAAAATCGGCGATATCCGCGCACACGATTGGAACTCCGTATTCACAAGCCTGGTGGGCAGGGCCGCTGGATCCGGTTGCCGAATCGTAAGGCATGACGACGACACTGGTTGTGCTGAAGAGGTCAGGGATGGATTCTTCCGGAACATACCCGCGGAACTCGACCCTTGACCCCAGGTTGTGGGAGTCGCGAATCGATTCCCAATATCCGGGTTTGGTGTGATGATTGGCACCGGCAACGATTAGCTTGGCATTTGGCACTTTCTTCAAGACCGTGGGGAAAGCTTCCATCAGCGTCTCAAGGCGCTTGTAAGTTCCCCAGTGACCAATCGCGAGTACGCGATGATCGGGATTACCCCGTTTGGTGAAATCCGGGGGGCTTGGACACGGTGCGAAGGTGCCGTGTGTGCCTAATAAAACATTCTCGGCGGAATACTTTTCAATCAGAGTGCGGCGGTATCCGGAAAGTAATACAGACACGGAATTTGCCTTCAGCAAGGTTCTGGTGGCGATGTCGCTTCCGAGGCGGAACATTTTTTCCTGACGCACTCCAGCCGTGGCGAAATCGACGTGCTCAATGATGTGGTGCAGAGTGATGTGGGTGTAGCAACCGAGGGCGCGAGTAAGCGCAGGAACGCACAGGCCGCCAAAGGCGGCGACCGGGTGATCTGGAGTTGCAAAGCTGGAGAAGACGAGGTTGAACCATACCACGTCGGGCTTTACCTTCCGGATGGTGTTCAACAAACGCACCGGGGTTGACAGGCTGTTGAACTTCCAGCAGCGGATGACGTCGAAGCCGGGCAATTCATGCTGTTCGCTGGCTTTTATCGGGTTCCCGTTCTGATCGGTGGCGAATTCATAATCGGTCAGTTCGTCGGCCAAAATGGTCAGGTTGATACGAGGATTGCGCTGGAGTTCGCGCGCAATATAAAAGGCATACTCGTTCAACTGCCGGCCGCTAGGAGGAAACGTCGCAACTAAACAGATTTTCATCGGATACCAATCTCAAAACAAGTCAATGCGTACATAGGGTCTAAACTGCTGGTTTTGCCCACCTGTGAAATTGTAGAAAGTTTGCTGTTGCATTCCCGCCGAAAAACGAATCGGATATTGCAGTTCAACTTGCCCGCTCGGGTCCTTGTACCCGTGGTGAATTGGCATGGCGTAGGAAACCGCGAAGCCACTCTGGATCGCGTCGTAAGCGTGGAAGCCCATATTCCGTGAGTAAGCCGCCGAGGCTTGGAAACTCCAGTTCCGGGTGGGAGCGAACTGAACGCTTCCAGCCGGACGCAGGGCTTGGGCGATGGCCCAATTCTTTTCTTCAACCCGCCAGGCCCGCAGGTCCTCCGCGAGCACTCTGAAGTTGAGCCTCTCAGACACGCGACGTTCGATGCCAATGTAGGCGGAGGTGTAATAAAATTCGCGGATCACGGGGAAGAACTGCTCGTCGCGAGCTCCCCATCCGGTCACCAGAGCAGTCTTGCCCCAGGGCCGCCCTACACGGAAGTCGAGTGCGCCAGCGAGATCCCGCGAACTCAGGTTGCTTAAGGTAAACGGTCCCGCTTCGCGAATGGCATAGCCGCTAACCGACACCATGTTGAAAAATGAACTGGTCGTCATGTACACAAACTGTCGAAACAGATTCTGATTCATCTCCACCGGAGATAGTGAGTCCCGACGAATGGTCTCCTGAATTCCGGTGTTAAAAGTGAATACATTGTTCCCTAGATGAAACGACGGATTTAAACCGATGTTAAAGGAGTAATCAGTCGTATCCCGGTTGACAATCGTGTCCGCACTAGGCAACGAAATCTGCCCACGGGCCTTTCGTACCTGAAAGAACCCACTCACGTCGGGTAAGTTGCTCAGGTGAAGATGGTAGGCGCCGGTCCATTGCGTCTCTAGCGAAGAACGCGGTGGGGGAAGTAGTCCCTGACGACCGGGAAGGGGATGGGGGACATCCAACTTGGCGTCAAGCGGATAAACCGTGGTGTCTTCAAAAATAGGCGCGACCGAGAAGTCTGAAAGGAAGCTGAAGTTTCGGTTGAGCCTTAGTCCTTCGTTGGCGGCTGCCTGAATCATATCCTGCTCGGCGGTTTGATCTTCACCGGCAGCGTTTTCAGCCTGGGCAAAAGCGGTAAGCGCCTGAGTGTTTTGGTGCTCCTGGCGGAGTACGGCGGCTTTGGTCAGCAGATACTGGTAGCTGGGCTCATCATCGGCTGCACTACTAACCGCGTTTAATTCGACGTTGGCTTTGGTGGTCTCACCTAGCGCCAGGTAAGTGTTCGCCAGACCGAGCCTGACGGATGTATCGGGTGCGCCGGCTGACAGGGCAAGTTGGAGATACTTCTGGGCCAGTTGGTACTCGTGCAAATCGAGGAACACGCCGGCCGCTTCCATCAACTGTTCACCGGTGGGTGGCAGCGTCTCGCCGACGCGAGCTTCCATGAGCGCTAGCGCAATTTGGCGCTGAGCGTCTTCAGGATGATCTTGAGCGGCCATGAGTTTGGCAATGGCGATGCGCACGCCTACGCGATCGCTCTTGGGCGCGTCGAGCGCTTTTTCAAATCGATCCATCGCCGCCTTTTGGTCTCCCAGCGAGCTCAAAGCTTGCCCCGTGGAAACAAATACTGCGCTCTCGCTGCGCCTCTGATCCTTTACAGGCGTTGCTTGAGCTTTTTGTTCGGCCAATTGCACGTATTGCAAGGTTTGATCTCGATCACCGAGTTCCGCGTGGGAACGCGCCAGGTCTGCATAAACCAGAGGATCATCGGGGGAGAGCTTCTGCGCAATTTGCAACTCATCGATCGCCTCGTGATATTGGTGCAAGCTATAGAGCGTGTCTGCCAATGCCAGGTGGAGGGCTCCGTCATTCGGCGACGACTTTAAGGCGACGCGATACTCGCTGGCCGACTTCATCAACATTCCGTTTTGCCCATAGGCAGTGGCGCGAACCAGGTGGATGGGGAGGGAATCGCCCATTTCTTCTTCCGCCAGTTGCACTTGTCGCAGCGCAATACGAGGGCGATGCATGTCGAGGCTGGAGTAAGCCAGCCCGAGATGAGCTTCGCCATTCTTCGGTTCGCGTTTAAGAGCTGCCTCGAAATCCGTAGTGGCGGCTGCTGGTTGGTGGAGGTCTTTCAGCACGTATCCCCGGTTCACATATGCGGTTGTTACGTTGGGATCGCGATCCAGTGCTTCGGTGAAATCTTTTTGCGCCTGCTCGAGTTGTCCTTCCTGCTTGTGCACATAGCCGGCGAGCAGAGGGATGTCAGGCTCTTTTGGCAGTATCGGATCGTATTGCGAGGTTAGGTGCAGCAGTTCGTCGTACTGTTTGAGATTGAGTAGATCGTAGCCGAGATAGACAACGACATCTCTGTCTCGCGGGAGTTGCTTGATGGCTTCGCGGCCGATGGCAGCGGATTGCTCATAATCGCCGTTGAAGCTCAGGTACCTTTCTTTCTCCCGCATGACGTGCGGTTCCTGCAGCATTTCGGGAGTCGCGCGAGTTAACCACTCCGCCGCCAGGGGATAGTGGTGTGCTTCGATGGCGGCGTTCATACCCCCGGCGACGATCAGGGCATTGGCCGGAGCTAATTCGTAACCTTTCTTATAAGAGGCTTCGGCTTTTGCGAAGTCCTTGCGCGCCGCGTACATGTCGCCGAGAGCAAGATAGGGGATATACAAAGTTGGGTAGGCTGCCTCAAGCTTCTGGAAATACTTCTCGGCATCCTGGTCGTGTCCATTTTCGCGGGAGACGTAGCCCAGCGAGGTTAGAGCGTACCGGTTGACGGGGTCGATCGCGAGTATCTTCTTATATACGGCGATTGCATCATCGGGACGGCCGAGTTTTGCCAGCAGATCGCCGTCGAGTTGCAGGCTGTTGGGATCCTGCGAATTAATCGCCAGAGCTTCATTAATGTCTTTTCCCGCGCCTTCGAGATCGCCGGCGTTTAGTTTGACCAGAGCTCTGAGGCGGAGAAATTGCGGTCTGGTGGGTCCGTGGTCGTCCATCGCGTTGATCTGCGACTGGGCAATTTCGAGGTGTTGATGCGATGCAGTGTCATCCTTCAGGCTTTTGTAGAGCTCGACGAGATCCATGTGCAACTGAATCCCGTATAGCGATCCCTCGGCGGGAGTCGCTGGTAAATGCGCGATTGCTGCGTTGTATTCGCGAACGGCTTCTTCGTTGTGTTCCTGCAGCCGCGCAATTTCACCGAGAACGGCGTGCAGACGGTAATGGTCTGCGTCGATGGCTTTGGCGCGCTCGAGAAAAGGCTTTGCGTGGTCAATTGAACCGACTGTCACTTGGGCTTGCGCTGCAGAAAGCTGCAAAGCCAAATCGCCCGGCGCGGCATTGGCTGCCTGGGTGTACAGCTTCGCGGCCTCCTCTGCTTTGCCGTCGAGCTGGTAGGTGTAGGCGAGTTCGGCTTTTACGTCGGGTTTCAGATTGTGAATTGACTTGAGAGCGGCGATGGCTGCGGGATAGTTTCCGGTCTCGCGGTAGTAGCCCGCCATGGATCGCTGAACCTCGGGATTGTTCGGATCACGCTGCTTGGCCAGCTCAAGGTAATGGTTGGCCTGATCGAACTGCTTCAGATGTTGGTACGACAGCGCCAGCAATAATTCCGCCCGCGTGCCGGGCTCTGTGCGCTCTGCGCGCCCTAATACGTTAATTGCGGCGTCGTAATCTCCCGAGCGCATGTCGAGCTCTCCAAGCAGCACCGCATCATTGACTCGCTTTGGGTCGGCGGTTAGCACCTGATTCAATAGATGCACGGCTTCATCAGTTCGAGACATGCTGCTGTAGGTTTGAGCCAGTCCGGAAATGCCATCCAGCGAGGAGGGATTGAGGTGAAGGCCTCGATTGTAGGAATCGACGGCGAGCTGAAACTTTCCGTCGAGTCGTGCCGCGTACCCGAGAAGAAACCAAAGTTGAGGATCGTCGGGAGCCGACTGCGCGGCGCGCTGAGCATAGTCAACCGCAGCGGCGAAATTACGATTTTTCAGAGCTTGTTCGGCGGCGCGAGCGAGGCGTGCGTTTTGGATATTCGATCCCCAGCCCAGCTGTTTGTTGGGCGCGGCTTGAGATTTGTTGGGAGCCGGCGTTTTGTCGGCCGTGTCGCTTTGCGGTTTTTGTGAAGAACTATCCCCGACCTTGTAGGTCTGCGCTTGGACGAGACAGGCCAGCGCGCCGATTTGGACGCACACCATCACGGTCTTCAGACGCCCCAACGCTGAGATCAAAGTGTCACCACCGAATCAATCGATTCCAACGCTCTTCGATTCCGAAAAGCCCCAAGATGTTGGCTGCGTTCTGTTCGGTAGATGACAGAAAGGCTGGCGCAAATGCAACCCGAAATAACAGTGGGGAATCCAAGACTTCTCGGGAGGCCGCTGTGCAAAGAGCTGAATCTGTTGCGTCCGCTACTCAGCCCATACCGTTGAGCATGATTTTTCTGGCGGCGCTGGCCGTTCACTCGCCGCTCTTGCTCATGAAGTTGCCGCTGAAGACGTACGACGCGAACTTCCACATTTTCTTCGCCTCGCACTACCTGCACAATTGGTTCGATCCCTGGAATCCAAAGTGGTATGCGGGTTTTTCGCAGACTACGTATCCGCCTGTGCACCAGCAGTGGCTGGCGCTAGTGTCGAGGATCGTTGGTTTGGATATGGCGTACATGGTGATTCAGTTCGTCGCCATTTTGCTTCTCGCCCTGGGCGTCTATCGGTTTTCACAGTTGTGGGTCAACCGGCGCGCCGCCTCGATCGCGGCCTTAGCCAGCGTCTTTCTGGGTTCCGAATGTTTTCTGGTTTATTCGGCCGGGCAACTGTCGACTACTTTTGCCGCTCCGCTTTACCTGAACGCCTTGCCTTATTTGTACGCATGGGTGCGGTTTGGAAACTGGCGCTCTTTCCTTAAAGGCGTGGTGCTGTTCATGGCAGCGGCGGCAGCCCATAACGCTACGTTGCTGTTCGGATCGTTTCTTTTCGCACTGCCTGTGCTGGCGTTGGCATTCTTTGATCGCGGGGACGGCGAGCGAGTCACAACTCCAGGGTTCGTGCTCCGCACCGCCGGCTTTGCGCTGGTAGCTGGTGCTGCGATCGCCGTGGTTCTTCTGCCCTTCTGGATCGCGCTGATTCACTATCCGGTTACGCAGGTTCCCATTCCGCATCCGAGTCGCGCCAACTACATATTGAGTCCGGAGTGGGGATTGAACTACTTCGTGATTCCTTACGGGGCGTTGGTGTTTGCGTTGCCCTTCATCTTTTTGCGGGGTTCTTCGAACGCCAGACTTCGTCCGCTGTTCCTGGGATTCTGGCTTGCCTTCATGATCGGGCTCGGCGGCACGACCCCGGTCGCCCGAATTGTGTTGGGCCGGGCTTTTGAAGTGCTCACCATGGAGCGCTTCAGCTACTGGGCAACTTTGCTTGCGCTTCCTTTTGTAGGGCTCCTAGCCGCGGAACTTATTGACCGATTTCACGCGAGAGCAGTCATTGGCTTAGCTATGGCGGCAACGCTTACCTGCGCTCTCGCGGTGGCGTGGGCGACGTACCATCCGGCGGATGCGGTGGATTTTAATGTGGATTCGACAGCCGCGTGGCTCAATCGGGACGGCCACGATAAGTACCGCTACATCACGCTTGGATTCGGCAACAAGATTTCACGATTGGCTGTCTTGACTGATGCCAGCAGCGTCGATGGCGAATGGAATTCTGGACGTATGCTGCCGGAACTCACGCAGCACGGTGCGGGGGCTCTCACCAGTTCGAAATATTTTGGCAAGTCGGGCATCGACGCGCTCAATGCGATTCTTCATCACGCCGATCGTTACGGGCTGAAATGGGTTTTCCTGCGCGATCCGTACTACGAGCCTCTCTTGGTCTTCGCGGGCTGGCGTAAGGTTGATGACCTTGAAGACAAGACCATCAGCGTGTGGAGCAAAGAAGACGTGCCTCCGGCAACGCCCGTGAATGCGCCGCAGATTCCACCTCATTGGCAAGGGCTGCTGTGGGGCATTCTGCCCATTTCCAGCAGTATCCTCGCGATGCTGCTGGCGCTGATTCCGGAAAAGCAGTGGGACAAGCGGCGCGTGGTCGAGCCTGCTTCGGCCCACGAGGATCTTGTTCTCGGGAGGATGATCTCGTGACCAGCGGACGTCTTCTAGCTTTCGTCATTGCCCTTGCGACCGTTGCCCTCGTAGTGGTGGGTACTGTTTGGCCCTTTCAATCCGCGCTCGCCATGGCTGGTGCCGCTGGTTCCGGAGCCGATCGGCTACGTCCTTCTTCGTCGCCGCAGGCGGCAGTGGAAAATCTGGCGGGTGAAATCGCCCGGCGGGATTGGGATACGGCGTACGCCAATCTGGCTAACAAGAACGAGTTCACCGAGACAGATTTTATACGCGACTTGGCGGGAAGTTATCCCAGCCTTCGCACTCATGCGAGCCTCGACAGCTTCGATGTCCGGCCGCAGCATGCCTCTGCCGATGACGCTCAGGTTCGGCTTAACCTGCGCTGGTCGACCGTAGTGGGAACGTTCTTGGACACGCGCGACTTGCGGGTCACGAAGAGCGGCGACCGCTGGGGCGTGGTGTGGCCCTTGGTTAAGGAGCCCCACGTGCCGCCTCAAGTTATCGCCGTGAACTACCTGCGCTGGGACGTGATCTACCGCGGCGCGGAAGATGACTGGGGAGCTCAAGACGTCGAGTCGCCGCACGTGCGCATTGTGGATATGCATCCCGTGGAGCGCGCCGGCGGAGTGGTGATTTTAGGCGAACTTTTGAATGAAGATGTGGTTCCCGCGTTTGTGACGGTTAAAGCAACACTTCTGGCAAAAGACGGGTCCCCGATCGTGACCGAAGATAGCTTTGACAAGATTTCTCACGTTCTTTTGCCGCGGCAGGTCACGCCATTCCTCATTGAGTTTCACAATATAGCGTTGTCTGAGGTGGACAGCGTTCACATGCAGCCTTCATCGACTCTTATCGCGGCGTCGGCGGATCCGGTGATTGAAATTGAGGATCAGCATCTGAACCCGGGGCCTCAACCTTCGCTGACTGGAAAACTGCTCAATCAGAGCGGGCAAGTGGTCAACGTGGCGCATGTTTTGGGAACGTTCTACGACAACACGGGCCAACTGATCTGGGTCTCGGACGGATACGTTGAGCGGGCGCTGGTGCCCGAGACGCCGGTTTCGTTTGCGGTCTCGATTCCACCGGATATTGCCAGCAAAGTTAAGACGGAGCGGGCTGTCACCACGATCTACAGTTCGAATAGATTCCAATGAAATCGAGACTCACATTATTGCTGGGCGGGTTGATTTGGGTTGCGAGCGCACTTCTGGCCTTGGCCCAAACCAGCCTGCATTTGCCCAGAACCGTGGAAGCAGGCGCGGCGTTCTCGATTCAAAGCGCTGGCAGTGGTAAAGCAGTTCTGTATATCGTGGGGCCGGCGCAGGTGTTGCGACGCGACGTGCAGTTGGGCGAGACGATTTCCTTTGCTGCCGGAGATCTGCACAATGCGGGTCATTACCTGGTCGTTCTCGTGGGCTCGTCGACCGAAACCGGGGCTTTCGATGTCACGGCCGCGCATCAGCCCACGGCATTGAGCTTTATCGCAAAGCCTTCTCGTCTCCCGGTTGATTTGCATGACGGCATCAGCGGGGTCGCTTACGTCTTTGACACGTTTCAGAATTTAGTTCTCCAGCCCACGCAGGTATCGTTTCAGCTGTCGGGCGTTGCGGGCGTTCCGCAGACGCGGACGGTGAGCACGCGCAATGGCGTGGCGTGGACCAAGCTGGATTCCGCATCCAAAGAAGGCGCGGCTCAGTTCACCGCGCAGGTTGGCGGTGTTGCCGACAAGCGCGTGATCCAGCAAGTTCCGGGCGAGCCGTGCAGGTTGAGGATGAACGTTCGGGCCTCGGGCCAGAGACTCGAACTGGAAACGGAGCCGGTGCGTGATTGTAGTGGCAATGCGGTGCCTGACGGAACCATCGTCACCTTCACAGAAATTTACAACGGCGGTGAAGCCACGGTCGACGTGCCGCTCAAACGTGGGGTCGCAAAAACGGAAATGCCGGCCTACCACGGCGCGACCATCTCCGTGGCAACTGGGGTTGTGATGGGGAATGAGATTCATTGGGGAAGAGAATGATGAAAATGACTGGGCACAGACGAGTGCTTTGGAAGCCGCTTTTGTTCGTGTGCTCAGTGTTGGCCACGCTGCTGGTGTGGGGTTCCGATCATCCTACGGTACGCGTAGAGCCCACGGGTTCGGTTGGACCGCGAACTTTGGAAAAGCAGACCGAGACAGCGGTGGTTCGTGATTACCTGCAAGCTTGGCGCAGTTTGAGTGGTGCGCTCGGGCAAAATCGAGCGGAGCTGCTCAATCGCGACTTCGTGGGTACAGCCAAAGAGAAATTGGCAGACACAATTCGAGAACAAACGAAGCTGGGGATTGAGACACGTTATCAGGATAGTAAGCACGATGTTCAATTGGTGTTCTACTCGCCGGAAGGACTTTCCATCCAACTGGTGGACACAGTGGAATACGACATGCAAATTCTCGATCACGAAAAGCTCCAGGCAACGCAGCACGTTCGCGCACGCTACGTTGCGGTTTTAACTCCTACGGAAGTGCAGTGGAAGGTGCGCGTCTTCCAGGCAGAGCCCGAGTGAGGGGCCTGTTTCGAACTCTCGACCTACGAGAGTCGACATAGTAAAAAGGCGGCGAGCGCTATGGTATTGGTGAACTTAAGGAGCCTCAAATGATTTCTGTGGTGGTGCCTATTTTTAATGAAGAAGAACTCGTACGTATGTTCCATGCAGCCGTTGCCGACGCTATGAACGAAGTTGGCGAAGCCTGGGAAGTGGTCTATGTAAACGATGGCTCCAAAGATTCATCTCTGCTATTGCTGCGAGAACTGCAAGCGGAGGATACACATGTGGTGGTTGTAGACCTGTCGCGCAACTGGGGACACATGGGCGCGATCTCAGCGGGCCTGCAGACTGCGCGGGGCGATGCCGTTGTATTGATGGACGGCGATTTCCAGGATCCTCCGGAAGTGGTGCCGGAATTAATCGCGGCCTGGCGGGGTGGAGCGCAAGTTGTAACGGCAGTGAGGAGAAGCCGGCAAGAACGACGTAAAGTTTTGGCCAAGCTGTTTCCCTTGTTCTATCGCGTACTGGGAGCGCTCTCGGACTTTCCCATTCCTCTCAACGCCGGAATTTTCGGTCTCTTGGATCGGCAAGCTGTCGACTCGATTAACTCCTTGCGTGAAGGAAACCGGTATCTGCCCGGGCTGCGGGCCTGGGTAGGGTACAAGACCGGCGTCGTTTACTACGACCGGCAAGATCGGGCAGTTGGCGACGGCAAACTCACTTTCCTGAGCCGGATCAAGTACGCGATGGACGCGATCACCAGTTTCAGTTACAAGCCTCTACGATTGAGTTTCGTGTTGGCAGGCTTTTCAATCTCCATAGCTGCCATTCTGGCGGTCTTGAGCATGGTGTCGAACAGCCCCGTGAATCCTTTGGGTTTCGGTTTAGCCGCTGCGATCTTTTTCGTGGGGGCACTTGTACTTCTGGCTTTAGGTGTACTTGGGGAGTATCTCGGGCGAGTGTACGATGAGGTGCGCAGCCGACCGCTTTCGATTATTAACAAGGTTTACTACGGCTCGCAGTTCAACTCGGTTCAAGTACCGATCGGCCGGCAGGAGGGGGAGCGGGAGAGGGTTTATCGGATCGCGTAGGAACCGTCTTATAGAGTTCTGAAAGGGCCGCGTACCGTTGGGTACGCGGTTTCTTTTTTTGTCGACGTATGCGGGGCTGAAAGTGTGTGCGGCGCCATGCGGGGCGTGAATCTCGTTCCAGAGTCTTTGAAGCCGTGCCCTCTCGAAACTCCAACGCCGAGAGTTTTTCCGCGAGCTGTGGAAGCGGTGCTCCACCCAATGGACTTAACCTACTGCCCGGCCCGCGATTGCGAGTCGGACCCGCACTTGGCTAGCCCGCGCTCGATTGCGGTGCCCTCTTCGTAGTCATTCCAGGTTGCAATCAGCAGGAAGGGCAATGGCTGGTCGGGCGGGTAATATTGGCGCCACAGCTTCATGGTGTCAGCAAAGGTTTCGCCGCAGCGCTGAGACATGTGTCGATTGAGACTCCATGAGGCTTTGCTATCATCGAAACCCGCCCAAGCCGCTCCTACGGCAATTTTGTCTGGGTAGGTCGAGCGCATCTTGCGATAGAAGTCGCGCAGGTAGTCTTCTCCCCAGTTGCTGCCGTCGGGTGCCCACCCCTTTTTCCCGGGGTTGACCCAGGCGTAAAAACCATCAAATGCTGGAGCGAAAGGCGTCGAGCGATCTTCGTAAATAAGCAGGGGTGCGGGGTTCCAGGTGTCCGTTGCCTCGCGTACCCGGTTCCAGTCAGTGTGTCCTCCCTTCGGAAAAATGAAGATTACGGGGCGGTCGTTGTAGGTGAGATACGCCTGATGTCCGGCAGCAGTCGGCGAAAGATAGGTATCACGGAACTTGCTGAAAGACGTAAGCGCGTCGTCGGTTGCCGGGGCACTTTCATAGTCGGTTTCGTCATACATCATCGCAACGTGGAAGTCTTTTTCGGCAGCGATGGTTTGCATGAGGGCATAGGCGTGATCGATGAATGGTTCGCGATCGCCATACCAGTCCACCACAAATCCGGAGATACCCAAGGCCTTGGCTTGGTCAATCTGTTTTCGTATCACCGTCGGATCCTGAGAAGAATAGCCGACGGAGATGTGCCGGGGATGGCCAAACCAGGGCTCGTAGACCGCCAGGAGGCGCGGCGAAGACTCTGTTGCCGGAACACCCTCCTGGCGGAACGTCTGGCGCAGGCCAGTGTGAGTGCATCCCTGCAACAGCAACACAAACACCAATGCAGAGAAGACCCGGTGAGGATTCATCATAGGGAATCTGATCTCCGTATTAGAGGCGCGCGGAGTGCCTTAGGTTGTCGCAAAGCCTAGGCAAATTAAGGCCTAGGCCGTGGATCCAGAAGCAGCCTGATCGGTTGTTTCAGCATCAGAGAGGCTGCCAAGGGAGAAAATCCTGTGGTCAGCTTCGCGGCAGCGTGCGCCAAGCCCCGCGAGGCCGAAATGGATTCCTATTAACTTCCACCGTTTAGTTAGCTGGAGCCCTAAGAACGTGTTGAATAGTCTGAAACCGGAATCGAAGACTCTCCAAGCTCGCGTTCTTTCTGGCAGTTTCGTTTTGCTCACCGGCTCAGGGCTCGTCACTGCGATCAATTTCGCCTACAACATCGCAGTCGCCCGATTTCTCGGCCCGACTGCCTTTGGTCATGCGACGGCAGTTTACACTCTCCTCATCCTTATATCGGCGGTTACGCTTTCCTTCCAGATCGTTTCCGCAAAAGTTGTCGCGCAGCAGAGTTCTCTGGAAGGAAAAAGCGCGGCCTATCGAGGATTCCATAGGGGCGCATGGAAGTGCGGCGTCATCGTTGCCGTGCTGTTGCTGCTGTTCGAGAAAGCGATTGCGGGTTACCTGAATTTGCCCAGCCCGATGCTGGTTGTCCTGCTCGCAATTGGAGTGGCCTTTTATGTCCCCCTGGGAAGCCGCCGAGGCTACATCCAAGGCGCATACGGCTTCGATCGTCTTGCCACCAATCTGGTTCTGGAGGGGTTGGTGCGATTGGGCGGATCTCTGCTTTGTATCAAGCTAGGTTTTGGCGTCCGCGGAGTGATCGCGGCGAATGCGGCGGCGGTTGCCGTGGCCTATTTTGCCGCTGCACCTAAACTCGCACCCGTGGTTCCCAGCGAACTGCATTTACCCGATGCGTTTCGCGAAGCCCTGCAGGCAATCGTCTTCTTCGCCGGACAGGTGCTCATCAATAATTGTGACATCGTCCTGGTAAAACATTTCTTTCCTTCCACTGCAGCAGGATTGTACGCTGCGGTCGCATTAGTGGGTCGTGTGGTGTTTGCATTCTCCTCGGCGGTGATCAATACCATGTTTCCACTTATGGCAGGCACTCGCAGGGAACAGAGAAAAGGTCACAGCGTCCTGGTAATCTCGCTACTTCTCGTCTTAGGAATTGGCTCCATAATCGCTCTTGGCTTGCGGCTGGCTCCCGCCGCGATTTGGACTGCGCTCTTTGGCTCCCAGTTCTCCGTCGCAGGGAAACACGGGCTTCCGTATTTGCTGGCCTTATACGCGGCCACGACGGTCGTCTATTGCCTTAGCGTTGTGATTATCGCCTATGAGATGTCTTATAAGATCGCGAACACCAGCTGGGTACAACTGGTCTTCAGCGGCGTACTGTTCGCCGGCATTTGCAGGTTCCACTCGTCTCTCCAAGAAGTTATATGGATCCAGCTGGTGTTGATGGTGGCTCTACTCATAATTCTCGTTGTGCCATTCCTCTGGAAGATGCTCATGAGTTCCGAAGACCTCGACTTGACGGCGACGGCAACCACCCGGGGAATAAGAATAATCCGACGAGTCTCGGAAGACGAAGTCATTGCGGAGTTTCTGAAGAGCGATTTTGAGAATCCTGCGTTCGATGAGTACCAGGAATCTCTGCGCGAGCTGGTGATGAAACCACGTCTCGACGATCCTGGTGAAAATGCCAAGCGACGCGCCCTGTTGTTTATTCGACATCTTCCCTTGTGGAGGGAACTTCCCAAGGGAACCGAATGGTTTGAGGTGGAAGTCCGGCCGTCCGACTTGAATCAGATCCGGGTGTTTCCGCGCGCCTTGTGGCGCAAGCTGGCGCGCGGCAATTTCACTATCACCGAGGTAGCGGAACGCATTCGTACCTATCGCAGCCGCGATGTCGCTGTACGAACATTTCTGTCGAAGATTGCTTCTCTACGCGATTGGCTCGGCCGAGATTCCGAACCGGGGGCCGTGCTGCTGATTGGCCTTAACGAGAGCGAACCTTTTACGATTCTGGATGGGAACCACCGGCTGGTAGCGGCAACGCTGACGTCGCCGGAGGCCATGCAGAAGCTTCGCTTCCTATGCGGATTATCGCCAAGGATGGCAGAATGTTGCTGGTATGAAACAAATTTCTCCACCCTCTGTCGGTATGGGGCTAACCGCCTGACGAATCTGGTGCATGATCCCGAAGCTGAACTCGAGCGCCTTTTGCAAAGCTCGTAAGGGCCGAAGCTCATACTTTCGTACTAATGCAAAACCTGCACCCCTCTACAGATAGCACTGGATAGACCCTCCGCCACTCCAAAGATAGATTAACCATTGTGTACTGAACCATTTTTCGTCGTAAGGCGGCGAAACAATGCATTTTTGGAGCCCTGGTGGATTGACATGACAAGTGGAAGACCTGTGGTTGTGAAGCAATTACCCGGGAAGCTGACCCTGCAAGAAGGTCGCAATTTTTTTCTCGAGGTGGCATCCTCCTTGAAGGCCGACCGGCCACGTCTGGTGCTTGATTGTTCCAAAGTGCGCCAACTGGACAGTGCGGGAATCCAGGTGTTGTTACATTGCCTGGAAGAAGCGATGAAGAGGAACGGCGATGTGAAACTTGCTGCAATCCCTTCAGCGGCAGCAGCGGTTCTTGAGCTCACAAAAGTAGACAGCCTCTTCGAGGCGTTTGATACTACCTCGGACGCGGTGAACAGTTTCTATCAATTCCCGGTGCATGCATTTCAGCCGGCCCTACAACCGGAGTATCCAACTCCTGCATCCGAGAGTGTGGCGTAACGGGGTCGACGGCGTTGGCGAACGTCATCGGGCTTTGTGGCGCCATCAGAATCGCGGGAGGGGCTGATGCGACCGATTGCCGTTTGTCTCATTTTCTTATTGCTGGTTCCGTTTGTTTCCGCAACCGGACTTCCTGGGCAAGACGCGCAAGCGGGAGGTGTTCCGTCCGCTCAAACTCAGAATCCGAACTCCACCGGTCTCGCGACCACAGGAGCCTCTCAGGCTGAAGCATTTCCCAACAGTCCGGGCTCAGTGCGTGCGCAGATAGCTCAAAACAACCCGCAGTTTGCCACCCAGCAACCTTCCCCAACACAGCAGCAAGCTCAAGAACCGGTGGGTACGGCGGCGGCAGAGTCGGTAGAGACTACGGGCGTTGCAGCTTCCAAACCGGCCGGCGCAGCCATTGCTCCCGCAAAGCAGAGGCGGACGCGGGCCTTGTTGATCAAAGTCAGTGCTATCGTCGGTGCGAGCGTTGCGGTTGGAACGGTTGTGGCCTTATCCAGCGCTAGTCCCAGCCGCCCCCCTGGTGCTCGGTAGCTACCAGAGCACGAGAAAACTTATTTACGCACATATTTACGAACTATGACGGATGTGAACCCTCGAAATCGGCACGCCCGACTTATAAGCTTTTCGGGTATGGACGGCGCCGGCAAAAGCACCCAGATTGAAATGCTTCGTGAGCGCCTGATTCAGGCCGGCTTCCGAGTATCACTGCTGGCTTTCTGGGACGACGTGGCTACCCTGACCGGTGTCCGTGAATTTAGTGGACACGCCTTGTTCAAAGGTGAAAAGGGCGTTGGCTCTTCCGCCAAGCCAGTGAACCGCAGGGACAAGAACGTCAGATCCTGGTACATGACACTCGTGCGATTTGCACTTTATTTTCTGGACACCGTGTCGCTTTGCGTCGTGGTTGCAAAACAGCGACGAGCCGGTGCGGATGTCATCATCTTTGACCGATACGTGTACGATGAGCTTGCGAACCTTAATCTTAATCACGGAATTTCTCGTACGTATGCCCGTCTGTTACTGGCGATGACCCCGCAGCCGGACATCGCTTATTTACTCGATGCTGATCCGATCCAGGCCCGGGAGCGAAAACCCGAGTATCCCGTCGACTTTCTCCATCAGAGTCGCGCGGCATATCTGGACCTCGGCAAAATGGATGGTCGAATGACAGTGATCCCGCCACTGCCAGTCGCGGACGCCGCGCAGCGAATTGTCGAAGAGATGTCGAAGCACTTGTCACCTAATGATTTGCAGCGGTTCTCGCTTTCCCCCCAAACCATGGCAGAGGTCCCGAAGCCAAGTTAGCACCTGCTTCATATCCCAAAGTGCGTCACTGTAGTACAGGACTTGCCGCGGAGGGAGTGGACGAGAGCGCCTGGGTTGACGTCTTGCCGCCTCCGCCGCAGGAAGTGAACACGGCGCGCATGCTGCCGCGCCCGTGTTCGGTTCTCACCAGTAGCTGAAGGTGAAATTGTCCAGATACGCGGTGTACGACGATTCGTTGCTGTCTCCGTCCATCTGGTAGTTCACGGTGATGCCCCACCAGCCGCCGGGAGCGGAACCGGGAGCGTAATACTTGTTAATAGGGTGATTAACGCCATTCAGCGTTATGGATTGGAAAAGGAGCCAGTTGTCGGATTCCCGCTGCACTTGAATCGTCAGGTGGTTCCACGCGTTGTTTATGGGGTTACAGGCGACGCCGGTGGAAACCCATTGCTGGCCGGTGTTGTCCCAAATATCCCATTCGTGTCCCCCTAGAATGTTGCACTGGTTGCCCCAGATCAGACCCAGGCCATTAAAGTACATGCTGATGTCGAACTCCAGGACCTGCGTGACCCCGAGGTTCGTGGGATAAAAGTAGACGTCGTAGGTGAAGTTGTGCAGGGTCGGAAGCAGGGTGTGATTAGAGTCGGGCAGGCCTTGAGTCGAGCCTTGGCCGATCAGAGGATTGCTCCATAGGACGTCCGCATAAGGCTTGTAGCCTCCGATATTGAACTGCGTCGCGTCGCCGCTGAGCGAGGGCGACTTGATCCCTTGCTTCATGGACCAGGTAACACCCGGACACGGATCATTACAGATGCCGTAGCCTGGAGGCAACTCGCCCCAACTTTTCCATCCGCCGCTGGCCTGAAGATGGTAGAGGTCGTGACCCCCGCCTCCCTGCACGGTGATGTCAACCGGCGTGAAAGTGGCTCCCCCGCAACGGTCCCACTCTTCGACCACGGTGTGATGCTTTCCGGAGCTGATGGGCTGATCGTGGTCCATCTTGGCTCCGTTCACCACGTAGACCAAAACGTCATCCACGTAGATGCCCATGGATGCGACGCCCTTCGAGCAGGTGCTCGTCGTTGCCGTTGCGACGTAGTGTACGGGCGAGTTTACGGCGGAGCCATTCTTGGGGCTGCTGACGTAGACATTGGCAAACGCGGATGTCGTCAGCATTGAGAAAATACCAATAGCAAAGCAGAAAGTCTTCATTCAAATCCTCCGGTATTTTTGGAAACGCGTACTTGCGGGAATCGCAAGCTCTGAACTTGCCCTAAGGGAATGGACTAGCCCCGACGCGAACGGGAGACTGCCCCTGCACTTCGCTGATCAGTCTTTCAATCCGGAGATTCAGCGATGTTGCACGAACAGTAATACAGGGTTTACGGCAGGGTCAACCAGGAAATGCCTTAGATGGGACTCAGAAGTACATCGTTCCGGAATACGCCGCGAAGGCCGGACCTGGCGCTGGCGGCTCCGTCTGGCCAACGCTTTCTCCGCAAAAGACATCTCACTCTGGCCTGCAAATGCTACCGCACCAATCAATCGCTCGATGGCGTGAGAGCCCAGCAAAGGTCTCTGCATTGTGGTTTCGCCTGCTCGTGGGATTAACCGTTGTATTGAGTGGATGCCGAGGTCTGGTGGGAAACCAGGGCAATCCGTCCAACAGCTTGCAGAGCGTCAACCACATTATCTTCATGGCCCAGGAAAACCGTGGCTTCGATCACTACTTCGGAGCCATGCGCCAGTACTGGGCCGCCAATAGCATTCCTGATCAAGCTTTTGATGGGCTGGCCCAATTCAATCCGACTGCGGGTGCTGTGCCGACAAACCCAGGTTGCGATCCTGCGTTTGCTTTCCCTCCGAATGACTGCACGATCGACGGGAATAGTCCGCAGGTTAAGTCTTTTCCCATGGTCTCGATGTGCGTCGAAAACCCGAGTCCCTCGTGGAACGAAGATCACGTCGATTGGAATTTGAGCAATCCCCTTTCGTCCACTGCCACTTTGGACGGCTTTGTCTGGACCGCGGCTCACGACGCCCGAACCAATCAACCGCCGTTCACCGATGTGGACGGCGTGCGGGCCATGGGCTATTACGATGGAACGGATCTGCCTTACTACTATTTCATGGCCTCGGAGTTTGCTACCTCGGATCGCTGGTTTTCCCCGGTCATGTCACGCACGCAACCCAACCGATTGTATATACTGGCTGCCACTTCGGCAGGGCATGCATATCCGCCGACATCTACGCTGGCGAACCAGACTATTTTTGATTTGCTGCAGAGCGCCGGAGTTACGTGGAAGGTTTACGTCACCGATCTAACCCATGCTACGCCCCCGGTACAAGACAGCACGCTCAACATGTTCGCCACCGCCAGCAAATACCCGAACAACATCGTGCCAGTGTCGCAGTACTTGAGCGATGTGACGAACGGCACCCTGCCGTCGGTGGCGTTCATCGATCCCGGCTTCAGTAGCGGGCTTGATGAACATCCTGGTTTGGACGATGGCGCGCCCGGCGGAAGTGTGCAGCTGGGATCGCAGTACGTTTCCACCCTTATCAACGCCCTGATGCAAAGTTCTTCGTGGCAGGATTCAGTATTCATCCTCACCTTCGACGAGTTCGGCGGTTTCTACGATCACGTGCCGCCGCAGCCTGCGGTCAGTCCGGACGGCATCAAACCGACGGATTTGCTTCCGGGTGATATTTGCACGAAAGGGAGCGGTCCGACTTGCGACTTCGTCTATACCGGCTATCGAGTCCCGCTGATCGTGATTTCCCCGTTCGCGAAGAAGAACTACGTTTCCCACACCGTTGCTGACTACACCGCGTGGCTGAAGCTGGTAGAAACTCGCTTCAACCTTCCAAGCCTCACCAAGCGGGACGCAGCGCAGATGGATATGACGGAGTTCTTTGATTTCGTAAACGTGCCCTGGAGCACGCCACCCACTCCGCCCCCGCAGCCGACAACCGGCCCGTGCTATTTGAATAAGCTTCCGTAATTCCACTTCATCAAAGCTACAAGGGCTATCGAACGACGATGGAGAAATCTGTCTTGGTTCGGGGCTCGGTTCACTTCTTGAATTTACGTGGGTATCCCCCTCCCCCCTCGATCTTTTGGAATCATGGGGTTAGGGCGAGACTAACCTCAAAATCTTTGAGGAATAAGGACTTACGCGTAAAATATTCCGGAATAAGGACTTAGCTCCCACAATTCCTCAAATAGTCCTTCTGGACATTCCCGGAATAGAACTGTTCTGTTGTCAAAGAGCTAATGTTACGCTTAGAAATAATATCCTTTTGGCAAGGCCGACGTCAATGCGAGATTGGGCGGAGGTGCGGGCTTAGAGGAGTCTCGCTCGTCGATGAACACCTCCGCCCAAGCGGAAAGCTTGTGTTGTCTGGGCCACCCCGCCTGCAGACTTTCATCCTTACTAAGAACAGAGGGTGCCGTTCTGAACCGTATCCAAAGAGGGGTTAGATGAATCTAGAGTGAGTAGGGAGGCTACTATGACGAAAACCGCAGTCGGGTTGTTTGAGAATTCTGGATTGGTCGACGGAGTGGTTCGCGATCTCGAGAGCAATGGCATTCTTCGCAAGGACATTCGTGTTTTAAGCGAGCCTGTGGAGATCGCTGGTGAGGGCTTGTTGAGCACACCGCACGAGGATTTTGAAGTGGACTTGAGGCATGATCTCATAGCTTTTGGGGTGGTCGAAGCGGATGCGGAGGCTTATGTCGAAGGGGTTCGGCGCGGCGGGGTCCTGGTTTTCGCAACCGGCCAAAAGGCGGAGATGGCTGCTGAGATTATGAACCGTCATGGAGCCGTGGGGATCGAGAAGATCAGCGGGGAGCAGCCGGCGCTGCCGAACATCGACCATGATCCCTCTGGCCAAAGTGGAGGGTTCAGCTCGGCGAGTTCCGGTGCTCGTATGTTCGTGTGGTAGCTCCTTCCCGCAGCGGGTGAGCGGATCGCATCTAACAGACTAGGGGCGTTAGGAGGTTCAAGAACATGAACATTTTCGAACGAGCAGGGCTCTCAACGTCTGGATTGGGCAAGCAGAGTTTGGTTTCCCTGTTGTCGTTGGCGCTGTTGTTCGCGACTTGGCCTCAAAACCTGTTGGCTTATCAGGCCCCACAGGCCACTGCGCCGCCGGCGCAGGCTTCAACTCAAGCCCCGCCAGCCCCGCCTTACACGCAGCAGACTGCCGCTCAGTTGCAACAACTGGTGGCACCGATTGCGCTGTATCCCGATTCGCTGGTGGCGCAGATTCTGTCGGCGTCTACTTTTCCCGAACAGGTGGTCGAGGCCGACCGATGGGTGCAGGCAAATCCTGATTTAAAGGGCGACGCTTTGGGTAAAGCCGTCGACCAGCAACCCTGGGACCCGAGCGTCAAGGCGCTCGCGGCGTTTCCATCCGTGCTGGGAAATATGGACAAGAACCTTTCGTGGACGTCGTCCCTAGGTGATGCCTACTACAACCAACAGCAGGACGTGATGGATGCCGTGCAGGTGATGCGCAAGCGCGCAGAAGACGCCGGCAACCTGAAGACTACACCGCAGCAGACCGTGACCACGCAAGGCTCGACGGTTGTCATTGAACCGGCTAGTCCCGACGTTGTTTATGTTCCCGCCTACGATCCGTGGCTGGTTTACGGGGGGCCCGTCTATCCTTGGCCGGGATGGTATCCCTACCCTGGGATTTGGTTTGGCGGTCCGTATCTTTCATTCGGACTCGGCTTTGGTATTGGTTGGTTCGGCGGTTTTGGATGGGGTTGGGGTCACTGGGGATTCGATTGGCATGGCGGATACCCTATCTATGGCGGTCGCAGGTACTACTCCGGAAGCAGGACGTTTTACAACCGAAGCAATTTCTACCGAGGGGGAGGCGGTCGCGGCGGATTTGACGGTGGACGCGACGGATTTAACGGTGGACGCGGCGGATTTAACGAAGGACGCGGTGGAGTTAACGAAGGACGCGGCGGAGTTTACAACCAACACGGGGCGGTGCCGAGGCCTTTCAACGGGAACAGTCAGGCTGCTCGAGGATACGCCGACCGCAGCGGTCAGAGTGGCGTCCGCTCCAATGCTTTCAGCGGTTATGACCATGGCGGGGAGGCCAGGAGCTTTTCGTCTCGTGGAAGCTCCAGCTTCGGTGGCGGAGGCGGATTTCACGGTGGTGGAGGCGGAGGATTTCACGGCGGTGGCGGTGGTGGCGGACGGCGGTGATCGAGGTTTCGTGAGGTTCCCTGATGAGCTTGGAAGACCTGGAAATGGAGAGAAGCTATATGCGGCGAACGGAGCTGAGATTCGAGAAACTTCCTTGGGGCAATCTTTCTTGGACGAGTGTGCCTAGACTGGCGGTGATCGCTGTCCTTTTGACGGGATGCTTGTCCGTTCGTTCCGCGGCGCAACAGCCGGGTCAGAAAACGTTTTCATCGCCGGAAGACGCGAGCAACGCCCTGTTCATGGCAATCCAGGGCAACGACGAAAAAGCGATGCTCGATATCCTTGGGCCGGACGGAAAGCAAATCGTCTCTTCGGGAGACGCAGCCGAGGACTCAGAAACTCGGGCTAAATTAGCACAGAAATATCAGGAACTGCACCGTCTGTTAACGGAACCGGATGGAACGGTCACCGTGTATATCGGCGCGGAGAATTGGCCGACGCCCATACCGCTCGTGAAGAAAGGGAGTTTGTGGTATTTCGATACCGATGCGGGTAAGAAAGAGATCTTGTATCGGCGGATTGGCCGGAATGAAATGTCGACCATTGTTGTCTGCCGGCAGCTCGTGGCAGCGGAAAAGGAATATTACGCCTCGCAAAACAACGAGTATGCACAGAAAATCTTGAGTGACGAAGGGCAGCACAACGGTCTTTACTGGGTAGCCGCAGATGGCGAGCCCAAGAGCCCGATCGGGCCCCTCGTCGCATCGGCCGTTGCTGATAGCGCTGCCAAAACCCAAAACAGCGCTCCCATTCCTTTCCGCGGCTACTATTATCACATCCTGACGCGTCAGGGAAAAAACGGGCCAGGCGGCGCGAAGAATTACATCGTGAATGGCAAAATAACCGGTTTCGCGTTCGTGGCGTATCCGGCGGAATACAGGTCGTCCGGTGTGATGACGTTCGTGGTTAATCAGGACGGCGCGGTATATGAAAAGGATCTCGGAAAAAAGACCGAGGCTCGCGCCAAGAGCATGAAGGAATACAATCCCGATTCCAATTGGCACAAGGTTGAAGAGATGCAGGGAGACACCGCTGACGACCAGGAAGCCAAGTAGACCGTCAAGGCAAACGCTGAACAATCATATCCGCTCCCTTTTCCAAACTCTTGAGACATTGCACTGGCGGAGGCCATCCAGGTGACCGCGGGACCAAACGCTTGGGGCACCGGGAGTGTTTGCTGTTCCGGGACGAAGCGGGTTTCTCGACTCCGCAGGATCCTTCGCATTCGCGGATGATCCTGCTGTGCTCGAAATGACAATAGGTTCGTAAACTCTATTTGCTTGCGGGCGGGTTCACCGTTACTGCGCTGGCGGCATAGCGGGAACCGTCAAAGTTCGCCGTGACTGTGACATCTGTGCCCTCGTGCACATCGCGGCTGATGGAGAAACGGTTGGGATCGAAAGATATTTCGTAGTGTCTGTCGTCGCGCGGATCGACCAGCGCCATCAGGCCGCGGTGCAGGTCGAGAAAGACTACGTTGCCGCTGAATACGAATGCGCTGCCGGGAGTAGCGAGCACCGCGATTTTCCTGGCGACATTTTGCCCCGTGCTATCGGCTTGGAATTGGATGGAGATCAGCATTCCAGCGAGCAGATCGCCGGAGGAAGATTCCTGTCCCTGGCGCAGAATCGTGGTCGCCGACGAAACATGCAGCTTGATGGGCTGGGGCGAGAGCGAATCGCGCACTCTGAGTTCGCCGCTGCCGCGATCATAACTCACTACCTGACCCTGACACTCTCCTTCGGGCAGGTTCGACAACATGTGGATGCTGCGTGCGAATACAGCGGTTCCGTCCAACATCGTTTCGACTGAGACGTGATCGCCAGCGCGCAGATCACGAGGCGAGGCTTTAGCGCCGTCACGATAGACCTGGGTGCGCGCGTCGAAAAGAACTTTCATCGATCGCCCACCGAAGATATTCAGTGTAAGTTGATCACGGACGCCGTCCACGTCGCGGATGGCTCCGCCAATGACGGTACTCTTGCCTCGGGGCATGGCGGGCAAGTCAGGAAGAAAAACGGCTGGCCCTTCCAGCTTGGAAGCAATTTGGTCGGCGGGATCTTGCGCTGGCTTCGAACCAGTCGACGACGGTTGCTGGGCAAGCGCCACAGCGCTGAGAATGGCAACGATCAGAACACGACCCATCAGGACACCCATATCGGAACCTGGATTTCTATCGTGATCTTTGATGTCGGGAAGTGGAAAACAGTGGTCTGGCGATTCGTTCCCCTATAGGAATGTCGGGTTTAGCGGGCAACGACTTCCCGGCGGATGCATCCAAAGAGAAGCTTAAAAGAGCTGTCCCGGTATTCGAAACGGAAGCAAAAGGTAAAGCATGTTCGCTAAGCGACTTAGCTGGTTAGCAATTACCGTCATCGTCGTCGTAGGCTCGGCAGCAGAAAATGCACGGGCTGGGGACCTGAAAATCACCCTGCCGAAACGAAGCCATCTGACGCCGGTCCAGCGTCTAAATCGCGAAGGAGTGGAAGCGGTTCAAAAGCACAACTATGAGAAGGCGGAGACGCTCTTCTACCAAGCCTACCTCTTCGATCCCGCCGATCCGTTTACGCTCTACAACCTGGGATATGTTTCTGAACTGAAGGGACAACTGGAGCGGGCGCAGAAGCTTTATGGGTTGGCGTCGGAGCAGGCCACCGACGCGGTCATCGACCGCACCAGCGTGGAGCAATTGGAAGGAAAGCCGATGAGGGATGCATTCGGCACGCTGAAGGATGTGCCGATGCAAGTCAACCGCATGAACGTGGAGGCGATTCGGCTTTTGTCCCAAGGACGGGCTCCGGAGGCGTTGGTTCTTCTGCAGAAGGCATTGGCTCTGGATCCGCGAAATACATACACGTTGAATAATCTGGGAGTTGCCAAGGAATCGAGGGGGGATTACGACGAGGCGCTGAAGGACTATACCGCGGCGGCGGATTCGCGGTCCTCGGAACCGGTCATCGTCACGCTAGATCGGGCATGGAGAGGTAAGCCCGTGAGCGAGATGGCTGCCGATAGCGCCAAGAAATTGCGAGAGCGTATGCAAAACGCGGCCACAGCGCAGGCGCAGGCTGTATTGCTCAATGTGCGGGGCGTTTCGGCGACGAATCACAACGATTGGTCTACGGCTCGGCAAGACTTTCTCAAGGCTTACTCGTTAAATCCAAATAGCGCATTCTCACTGAACAATATCGGTTATCTCGCGGAAAGGGATGGCGACCTCGAGACGGCGCAGTTTTTCTACGAACGGGCGCGCCAGGCTGAGGACGCCCGCGCAAAAGTTGGTCTCGCAACTCGGCAGTCCGCGGAGGGCATGGGCCTCTTCGCAGTTGCAGCGGATAGCGACCAGAAGGTTGACGGCGAAATTACCCAGGAAAACGAAGCGAGGCGTCAGCATCCCGGTCCGGTGGAACTAAAACACCGTGACAATACCCCGGTCGTGGAACCACAACCGCAGACAGCGGCGCCTCAGTCTTCACCCGCCCCGGCGCCTGCCTCCCAGCCACCCGTTTCGCGACCACCCCAATAAGCTTATGGATTCGTTGCCAACTATGACTGCCACGACATCGTCTGCCTTCGGTTCGAGTAAGTCTTTGACCATCCTTTCCTGGCTTTTATTGCAGCCGGGGGAAGGGAACGCATCAGCGCTTCCGCAATCGCCTGCCGGCGCGGCTTTTAACGTTGCAGAAATCAGCAGGGAAGAATTCGACGATGTGCTGGCACTGGCTCACTCCAATCACGTCGTGATCCGCGGACTGGAGGCCTTTGGCCGGCTCGCACAAGACGCGGGCGATCGAGGTCGTGCGGAGTGGGCGGCAGACGCGATTGCGGCTGAGAATGCGCGCATCGACAATGCCATCTCGATTTTGCGGACTGTGTGTGACGCTTTCGAAGCGGAAGGCTATGACATTACGGTAATAAAATCCCTCGATCATTGGCCCGATCTGGGCAGCGATTTGGATCTGTACACCAACACCGAACCGGATGCTGTGATCCGCCTTATGCGGCAACGCTTTAAAGCTGAAGTTGCCGCCCGCAGTTGGGGAGATCGGCTGGCGAACAAATGGAACTTTGTTCTCCCGGGATTACCCGAGGCGGTTGAGATTCACATGGGCCGCCTGGGTCAGACCGGAGAACAGATTGTGATCGCAGGTTCCCTGGCCAAGCGTGCCCGCCAGGTTCAAGTTGGGAAGCAGATGTTTCGGGTGCCAGCGGTTTCGGACCGTCTAATGATTTCAACCCTGCAACGGATGTATCGTCATTTTTACTTCCGGCTGTGCGACATCATCGACAGCGCGAGCCTGGTTGATTCTAGCGCGATTGATTATCAAGACTTGCGCGCTTCGGCCAAGGCGGCCGGTATCTGGGAGGGGGTTGCGACCTATCTTATGATTGTGTCGGACTACGTGAAGCATTACCGTGGTGAAGGTCTGGATCTGCCGTCATTCGTGAAAGCGTCAGCGCAGTTCGGGGGCGATAAGCTTACCTTCCGGCGAGATTTCCTACGGGTGCCGATTCTGCCGGAATCCGCCGCGCTCTACGCGTCCCAACTTACAACCCTGTTGCGCAATCGGGAATTCAAGAACAGCGCTCGGCTGAGCCTGTTGCCATACCTGGCAACCGCAGCGGCCGTGGGGATGAAGATCACAGGGAGCGATAAGGGAATCTGGTAGCTCGGCTTTTCGAAATCGCGGACTGTCAGCGGACCGACTCTCCTGAGTAGTACCCGCTTCGAGTGCGAACCGTTAGTTTGCGATAACCTTGCGCCTGCGCTCGTACCTCAATGGCACGGTACCCGCCACTCTCCCGCGGCCTGGTGGGCTTGTAGCCAATCGTGTACTGACTGCGAATGTCGCGAGCCACGGTTCGCGTGATGTCATCGACCTCATCCAAGCCTCTGGGAAAAAAGGCTACCCCGCCGGTGCTGTCGGAGAGACTTTGCAGTGCGTCGATCCCCGATTGTTGCAGCTCATCGCTAACCAAGCCAACAGCGTAAAGCGTGGGGTCGTTTTCCTGCTGCAACCGGCGCGCAGCCTGCTGCAAGGTTTCCTGACTGGCATTGTCGCGACCATCGGTGACCACCAGCAGAACCTTGCGATCGATGCGGGGGTTGTTCTTCAAATGAACGGCGGAAGCCACGATGGCGTCATAAAGTGCGGTCCTGCCTTGCGCTGAAACTTTGTGTAGAGCCTGTTGCAGAAGGTTGATATCGGAGGTGAAGTCCTGATCGAGATAGGAATCCTGACTGAAGTTGACCACGAAGATTTCATCGTTGGGATTGCTGGCCTTAATCAGATTCAGGACTGCCTGATTCACCTTATCTCGCTTCTCCCGCATAGAGCCGGAATTGTCGATCACGATACCCATGGCCACCGGCACGTCGTCGCGATGAAAAGACGTCGTCACTTGAGGCACTCCATCCTCGAATACCGTAAATGCAGATTTGTCGAGATTGGTAACCAGGCGTCGTTGCTCATCTACGACTGTGGCGTGCAACATTACTTCTTGCACTTCTTTCTTGAATACGAAAACGCTGTCATTGACGGGCGACTGTTCGTCGGGCGGCGGTGCTGTCGTTGTGCCACTGCTTTGAGTTGCAGGCGCAGGGTTGGAAGATGGAGCCGGTTGCGCGACGCCAGTTGCGCCAGGGGGAGCCGGAATCGAGGGAGATGTTTGGGCGTCGAGCCCAGTGGCCAGGAGGGCGAGGAAGAAGCATACGAGAACAACGATCATGCTGCCGCGCCATTTTTGGAGTGCAGCAAGAACTTTGTCCCTGCTATCGTTCGCCTTAAAGCTCATAGATGCCAATGTTCAGAGGCCAAACCAGGCCGAAGGGTTGCACCAACTTTGTTGATTGGCGGCGGGGCGGGGCTTTCCGCCCCAGCCCAACTAAGGCAACTTGTCCAAATAGCAAGGATCGCTGGTATTTTGCAGGGGCGGCGTTGGGGGAGTCAGCCATACCGGGTTCGTGAAATCAAAGAACTCGGTCATATCCATTTGAGCCGCGTCGCGTTTATTTAGCGGAGACAGATTGAAACGAGTTTCGATGAACTTCAGAATCGCGGTGATGTCGGCGGGAGTGTGCGAAACGTAGTTCTTCCTGGTGTAGGGTGAGACTACGATCAGGGGCACGCGATAGCCGGTGTAAACGAAGTCGCAGGTCGGCCCGCTGGTTTGCGTACAAACATCGCCTGGGAGCAAGTCCACAGGCTTGATGCCATCCGGACTAACGGTAGAGTATGGCGAGACGTGGTCGTAGAGGCCCCCAAACTCATCGAAGGTAAGAATAAAGGCCGAATCTTTCCACGACGTACTTGTCATCACCTCATTGATGATCGAGGAGACAAAGGCGGCTCCCTCCTGGGCCCTGATCGGCGACGCGTCATAATCCGATGGATGTTCGTCCAAGCCAGCATCAGATGCGGGCTCAATCTGGACGACTTGTGGCAAGGTTCCATTCTTCAGATCGTTGTCGAAATCAGAGTTCTGAATCCCGATGGTTCCGATGTTATTCGGATACTGGGTCGGGATGGTCTGGCCCCATTGAAAATTCTGAACGTAGCTCAAGGTGAGCAAGCAGGACGCCTGATAGGGAGCGGAACAATTGCTGTTGGTCGGGTTTACATAGATTTTCCAGCTGACGTTCGCGGCTTGAAGCTCCTGAAAGATCGTCGGTGACGTTATCAGCGCCTTATCTTTACTGCTTGTGCCTATAGGATATGCATACCCCTGAGATGTGGCCGCGAGCAGATACTCGCGGTTGGGCTGGGTGCGCGACATAGCCGGATTGAACCACCGGTCCGAGGTGGCGAAATTCGAGGCCATGAAGTAGTAATAATTGAGGTCGGTGCCGTCGTAGTAGCCCATCGCGCGGATACCATCGGTGTCGTAGTAAGGCGGCTGCTGGGCCCTGGCGTCGTGTCCAGCGGTCCAGACATATCCGTTCAAGGTGGCGGGTTGCTGACCCACCTGATCGTAGTAGTCCCAATCCACATGGCTCTCATTCCAGGACGGACTGGGATTTTCTATACATTGCGTAAGCAGGTGATACGACTGAACCAGGTTGTTTGGGTCGAATTTGCAATCACTCGGCGGGGGCGAGGCTGGATCACATCCCGGGATGGCCGGCGGAGGTTGATAGAGCGGCGGTTGGCCAGTCATAGGATTGAACTGGGGCAGCCCGTCAAACGACTGGTCAGGAAAGCCGTTCTGGGCCCAGTATTCTCGCAATGCGCCGAAGTAGTGATCGAATGAGCGATTCTCCTGCGCCATGAAAATAATGTGGTTGAGAGAGGTGATGTTTTGGCCGCTAAACGTGGCCGTCACCTGCGCGTTCGCGGTAAGCGTCACGATGCAGGTGGAATCGGCCCCGCTACAGGCTCCGCCCCACGCCACGAAATTCGAGCCCGCCGCTGGCGTTTCGGTGAGCGTCACCTGAGTGTTAAAGGGGAAGCTCGCGCTGCAGGTTGGTTGACAACTAATTCCGGAAGGATTGCTGGACACCGTGCCCGTTGCCGGAGCCCCCAGCAGGTTTACACTTAGAACCGGTACAAGGTTGAAGGTTGCAGTCACCTGCTGGTTTGAATTAAGTGTTACTGGGCAAGTGGCGTTGTTGCCACAAGCGCTTACGGACCAGCCTGCGAAATAAGAATTCGCTCCCGCGGCCGCGGTGAGCGTCACCTGCGTCCCTCCTGTGAAGGTCGCGCTGCAGGTCGGAGGACAACTAATGCCGGCAGGGTTGCTGGTGACCGAACCGCTTCCAGTGCCGGCAACCGTCACGGCTAGCGACGGTGAGCTCTGGATGATGTTAAAGACGGCAGTCACCGCCTCGCTCGCGTTGAGCGTCACCGCGCACGTGGGAGCACTGCTGCAGTTGCCGCTACCCGTCCAACCCGCAAAAGATGAGCCGGCGGCTGCGATCGCGGTTAAGGTAACCACCGTTCCAGGATTAAAGTTTGCGCTGCAAGTCTGTCCGCAATCGATGCCGGATGGGGCGCTGGTAACGCTGCCTTTCCCGGTGCCGTTCAAGTTCACAGTCAGCATCGGCGAAGTGCTGAAATTCGCCGTGACAGAAGTATTCTGGGTCAGGGTGACGTTACAAACACCCGTGCCACTGCAGGCTCCTGACCAGCCGGAAAAGAACGAGTTTGCCCCCGGAGAGGCAGTGAGTGTTACCTGGGTTCCGCTGGAAAAGCTAGCTGTGCAGGTCTTGCCGCAATTGATGCCTGCAGGGTTACTGCTGACGGTCCCTCCGCCAGCGCCGGTAGCCTGGACGGTCAATTGAACGGAGCCGGTGGGAAAACTAGAGCTGCTTCCCCCTCCGCCACAGCCGCAAAGAATAATCAGGAATATCGAAGTGAAACAGAAAACGTTAGCACGATACTTCAACCCAAACATAGAGTGGCACACTCTTTCCCCTACTACCAGCCACTCTTCGATGGAACGGAGCAAGGCTGGGTTGCCTTGCTCCGGGCGGGATTCGCCGGTTTCTGCCGACCTCTGAGAACACCTTGCTCTAGGGCAATTTATCCAGGTAGCAAGGACCGTTGGTATATTGCGACGGCGGGGTCGGAGGAGTCAGCCAGACCGGGTTGCTGAAATCAAAGAATTCGGTCATATCCATCTGCGCCGCGTCGCGCTTGGTGAGAGGGTCCAGGCCGAAACGAGTTTCAATGAACTTCAGAATGGCAGTCGTATCGGCAGGGGTGTGGGAGACGTAGTTCTTCTGCGTATAGGGTGACACCACGATCAAGGGGACGCGGTAACCGGTGTAGGTGAAGTCGCAAAGCGGCCCGGTTTTTCCATTTGCACATATGTCGAATGGGCGCAGATCCACTGGCTTGATGCCATCCGGACTGACGGTGCTATAGGGCGGAACGTGGTCGTAGAGACCTCCGAATTCATCGAAGGTCAGAATGAAGGCCGTATCTTTCCAGGAGCTGCTCGCCATTAGTTCGTTGATGACTGAGGAGACATAGTTGGCTCCGTGTTGGCTGTCGTTAGGCACCGTGTCAGAGTCCGATGGATGTTCGTCATAACCTGCATCCGTTGCCGGCTCAATTTGGGCGACTGCGGGCAAGGTTCCATTTTTCACGTCGTTGTCGTAGTCAGAGCCTTCAAAGCCTATCGTGCCAATATTGTTGGGATATAGGGTCGGAATCGATTGCGACCACTTAAAGTTCTGGATGTAACTCAAGGTGACCAGGCAGGCCGGATTATACGGAGGGCCGGCGCAATTGCTGTTTACGGGGTCCACATAAATCTTCCAGCTGATATTTTTGGCCTGGAGCTCTTGAAAGATAGTCGTCGCCGTCAACAGCTGACTGTCTTGCTGGTCTGTGCCTACGGGATAGGCATATCCCTGCGAAGTCGCTGCGACGAGGTACTCGCGATTGGGAGACGTTCGTGTCAATACCGGGCTGAACCATCGATCTGAGGTAGCGAAGTTCGAGGCCATGAAATAGTAGTAGTTGAGGTCTGTGCCATCGTAGTAACCCATGGCACGGATGCCGTCGACGTCGTAGAACGGCTGCCCAAATTTCTTCCTCGCATAGAAACCGGCGGTCCAGACGAACCCGTTCATGGTGGCAGGTTTGTCACCCACCGGGTCGTAATAGTCCCAATCCACATGACTCTCGTCCCACAGAGGGGCGGGCGTCTCGATGCACTGAGTAATCAAGTGATACGAAGTGACCGGGTTACTCGGGTCAAACACGCAATTGCTGGGCGGCGGGTCATTAGGATTGCAGCCCGGGTTGCTCGGAGGTTGCCCACCGGGATTGAACTGGGGCAGGCCGTCAATAACCTGGTCAGGATAGCCATTCTGGGCCCAGTATTCTCGCAATGCGCCCAGGTAGTGATCGAAAGAGCGATTCTCCTGTGACAGGAAAATGATGTGATTGAGAACATTGATGTTTTGGGGACCGGTGAATGTGGCGGTCACCTGCTGGTTCCCGTTCATCGTCACGGTGCAAGTGGAATTGTTGCCACAGCTGCTGACAGACCATCCTGTGAAGGTTGAGTTCGGTCCAGGCGTTTCGGACAGCGTTACCTGAGTGCCGAAAGTAAAGTTCCAACTGCAGATTGATCCACAATTAATTCCTGCAGGGCTGCTGGTCACCGTACCGGTGCCGGTTCCGGCAAGGATCACGTTGAGCAGCGGTCCGTTAAAGGTGGCAGTCACTTGCTGGTTGGCAGTGAGCGTCACCACGCAAGTGGAGTTGGTACCGCTGCAGCCACCGCCGCTCCATCCGCCAAAAGTTGAGTTGGCCCCAGCCGTCTCAGTAAGCGTCACCTGCGTACCGGCGACAAAGCTCGCGCTGCATGTTTGCGGACAATTAATGCCGGGAGGATTGCTCGTGACCGAACCGGTACCGGTTCCCGCAAGGGTGACGCTTAACGTCGGCGCGCCTTGGATCGTGTTGAAGGTTGCTGTGACTTTCTGGTTCGTATTGAGCGTCACTACGCAAGTGGCGGTACCGCTACAATTGCCACCTGACCAGCCCGCGAAAGATGAGCCGCTGGCGGGAGTCGCGGTGAGCGTGACCTGAGTCCCAATGCTAAAGTTTGCGCTGCAGGCGGTCCCGCAATTAATTCCAGCAGGGCTGCTCGTGACGGTGCCGGTACCCGTTCCCTGATCGACAACCGTTAACTGAGCCATGCCTTGGGTAGGGTTGAACGTTGCGGTCACACTCTCGCTCGCGCTGAGCGTCACCACGCAAGTCGAACCGGTACTACAGTTGCCGCCCGTCCAGCCCGCGAAAGATGAGCCGCTGGCGGGGATCGCGGTGAGTGTCACGGAAGTCGCCGGGGCAAAGCTCGCGCTGCAGGTCTGTCCGCAATTGATGCCCGAGGGGTTGCTGCTAACGGTACCCTTGCCCATGCCGCTCAAAGTCACCGTCAGCACCGGCGAGGTGCTGAAGTTGGCCATGACGGAAGTATTTTGCGTGAGCGTCACGTTACAGACACCGATGCCGCTGCAACCACCTGACCATCCCGCAAAAAACGAGTTGGCAGCCGGAGAGGCCGTGAGCGTCACCTGGGTTCCGCTGGAAAAGCTGGCGGTGCAGGCTTGACCGCAATTGATGCCTGCGGGACTACTGCTGACAGTTCCTCCGCCGGCGCCGGCGGCTTGGACAGTGAGTTGAACGGAGCCAGTGGGGAAACTGGAACTGCTTCCGCCTCCGCCGCAACCGCAAAGAATGAGCAAGAATGTCGAAGCGAAACCGCAAACGACGGCACCTACCCTCGGCCTGGGCATAAGTAGCCCCCTTTGTGTGTACAGGCAGCGTTCGATGGTGGTTATTGAATGCGGGTTGCCTGATTCAACGTGCAGGCTCTCGAGCCTGTTTCAACATTCGCGGTCCTGCCCTGTAGCTTAATGAAGCAACGGCGGAGTCAGCAAAGACGTCTGAGTAGCTTGCTTGCCCGCCTATGAGTTCAATCCCTCGAAGACGTCCTCGATGAGCCAAGCGAATCCAAGTCAGAGGAATGGAGCGCGGTGGCGACAGCGTTGGCACGGGATCGTTGCGATCGTTCTCGCGACCACTGCGATCATGGTCGGGCTGGGAGCGATCATGATTTCGCACGCAGAGCCGATCCTTCGAGCACGGGTCACCGAAACGCTATCCACTCGATTTCACAGCAAGGTTGAGCTCGACGGATTCCATGTGTCGCTGTTTCGAGGATTCCAGGTTTCGGGTGAGAGGCTGAGGCTCTATGGCGACACCGACCCGAATACGCATCAATTGGGAGTGCAACCGCTCATCGCGGTTGCCGAATTCCGGTTTCGGATGGACGTGATGGATCTTTTTCGTTCTCCCATGCATGTCGACACCGTTTATGTGAAAGGACTGCTATTGAATTTGCCCCCCAAGGAACAACGCGGGCAGATGAAAAACATTGGCCCCATGGGGAAGATCAGGATCGTTGTCGACAGGTTTGTGTGTGATGGGGCAGAACTCGTGATTAACACCCTGCGACCAGGCAAGCTTCCAGTGGAGTTCGACATTCAAAGGTTGGAGATGAGGCGAATTGGGACGAACCAGCCACTGCACTTTGATGCGAGGCTAATTAATCCAAAACCGGTTGGAATTATCCTTTCAAGTGGATTGTTTGGGCCATGGAAGGAGGACAGCGCTCGCGATACTCCGGTGCGCGGCAGCTATTCTTTCAACCACGCGGACTTGGGCACCATCAAGGGTATCGCTGGAATACTTTCATCTACGGGCCAGTATGGCGGCAGCCTGGACAAGATTGTGGTGGATGGCAAGACGGACACTCCAGATTTTCGTCTTGCGTCAAGCGGACGGCCAATCCCGCTGCATACTGACTTTCACGCGATTGTGGATGCGACCAGCGGAGATACCTATCTGCAGCCGGTAAAAGCGAAGATTCTGAATTCCTGGTTGACTGCAACTGGCTCGGTAGTCCGTGTGCAGGAACCAAAAGGTCATCGCGTGGACCTGAATGTCGTGATTGATAAGGGAAAAATCGAGGACCTGCTGAAATTGGCGGTACGAACCGATCCGCCGATCATGACCGGCGAGGTGCAATTAACCACCAGGTTCGATCTCCGGCCGGGAACTCTCGAGGTGTATAACCGCCTGAAGCTGGCAGGTCGTTTCCGGGTATCGCAAGCGCACTTCAAGAACGACAAAATCCAGAGCAAAATCGACGCACTCAGCCTGCGCAGTCGAGGCAAAGTCAAACTCGCTCGTGCCAATGTTGCCAGCAACGTGGTTTCCGATTTGAGCGGCATATTCGCTTTGGACAACGGCGTCATTCATTTCTCCCGACTGCAGTTCGAGGTTCCGGGCACCCAGGTTAACCTGACGGGTAACTACAGTCTGGATGGCAACCAATTCGACTTCCACGGCAAAGCGCGCCTGGAGGCCAAGCTTTCCCACATGGTGACCGGTTGGAAGTCAATACTTCTTAAACCTGCAGATCCATTCTTCAGCAAGAATGGAGCGGGAACCGAGCTTCCGGTCAAGATTACCGGCACGGCGTCGGAACCCCACTTTGGCTCGGATTTCGGCCACAAAGACCGCCAGGAAAACTGAACCTGAGCTGTATGTTGTTTTCTTGGATGCTGTACCCGCTCTGTGGATAGACATCCTCCTCCATTACCTCTGCAACTAATTGTCGGCACTCAGAGTTAGTGTTTGTACATTTCAAGGAGGGCATGTGAGCATATTTACGATTTTCTTCATTGTATTGTTGATTGCTTGGCTGTTAGGAGTCGGGGTCTTTCACGTCGCCGGCGCGATGATCCACATTCTGCTGGTGCTGGCTGCGATTTCGCTGGTATTGCATTTTGTGCGTGGCGCAAGAACGGCGTAACATTGGGCTCGCGGTCGATCTGTTGAGCAGTTGAGAATTTTTCCTCTGTGCAAACCGTCCGCGAGCTCTTTGCACATAGTCGAGCAGGCTCTCGTCACTGTTGGTGCTGTCCAGCACCGTCGCCCCATCATTTCCCAACCGACAACTTCTCCGCTTGGGGGCGCATCACAAAGTGGCTCGGGCAAGACGGGACTGCACGACAAGCAAAAGACCAGTCAAGAAACCGAAGTTGTCGACTATGCGATTGTCGGGTGTGATTTTCTTCCTATTCGCGGCCGTGTCCTGGGCGCAGCTTGCGGTGCAAGGTCCCCAATCTGTTTACGAAGGACAAACCATAGGCGCAATCGACCTCATCGGAAATCCTCATCGCGACCTGGAACCGCTTCGGCCCCTGGTGGTGCAGAAAGCTGGCGAGCCTTACTCGCAGGCGAAAGTCGAAGCCAGCATCGCAGCGCTCGAAGGCACAGGGCAATTCCCTAAGGTGCAGGTGAACGTTGTCCCCGACCCCTCGGGCCTGCGTCTGAATTTCTTGCTGGAACCCGCCTATTATCTCGGTATTATTGACTTCCCAGGAGCCACGAAGGTTTTTTCTTATACACGCCTGCTGCAGGTGGTCAATCTGCCTGACGAGGATCCCTACGACAAGTCGCAAGTTGCTCTCGCACAGCAGGCATTGCGAAAATTCCTTCGGCACAATGGGTACTTCCGGGCCACGATTCAGACTGACTCCCAAATCGACGATGATCACCAGTTGGTAAATCTGAGCTTCTCGGTTCAGCTGGGAAAGCTGGCGCGCGTGGCTAACGTAGGTTTCCAAGGCCCAGATGTAAGCGAGGATGCACGCCTGCTGCATTCGATCCGGTCCCTCCGCGCGCGCTTTTCCGGTGGACTCCTCAAGCCGGGGAAACCTTACACGCCCGAGCGCATCGCCGAAGCGATGAGGCTGATTCGAAGAATGCTCTCGCAGCAGCGCCACCTCGCAAGCCACGTTCAGGAGACTCCACCTCAATATCACCCTGAAACCAATCGGGTCGACGTCTCGTTCAAAGTGGACCTTGGCCCGGTAGTGACGGTGCGCATGACCGGGGCGCGTTTGTCCGTGCTTCCGTTCATGTCTGGGCGGCAGATGAAAAAGTTGATTCCCATCTATTCCGAAGGAGCCATCGACCGCGATCTGGTTGAGGAAGGCCAGCAGAATCTGGTCGATTATTTCCAGAAAAAAGGCTACTTCGATGTTCAGGTCAAGACCACTTTCCAGCACCAGCCAGAACAGATTCTGCTGGTTTATGAAATCGAAAAAGGTAAAAAGCATAAAGTTGACCGCATCGTTTTTCGAGGGAACCACGAAATCCCGGAGAAGAACCTGCTCGCCGTGGTGACGGTGAAGAAATCTCATATTTTGTGGCACGGGAGTTTGAGCCAGAAATTGTTGAAGCAGAGTGCCACCAACCTGGAGGCCCTGTATCGCGACCGGGGATATGAACAGGTCAAAGTCTCTTTTCAAACCATCGATCACGAACCCAAGACCGACGCCGTGTTCAATATCGAGGAAGGCGCTCAGACCCTGGTTCACAACCTGGAAGTCACGGGGAACAACAATATTTCCTATGAACAGCTGACCGCGCCCGTGGGCTTTCAACTCCGCTCTGGAGCGCCGTTCTCCCCACGGCGGCTTTCTGAAGATCGTAATCGTATTTCGGCGACCTATCTCAATCGCGGATACCTGAATGTCGAGGTGAAAGCCTCAGTAAACCGTGACGCCACCAATCCGCACGCCGTGGACGTCACCTACGCTGTAAACGAACAGCAGATGGTACGCGTGGGCGAGGTGATTTATCTGGGACAGAAACGGACACGGTTGTCTCTCCTTCGGAAAACCGCGAAAGTTTCGAGCGAGACGCCCATGAGACGAGGAGACTTGCTCGAAGCCGAGAGCCGTCTCTACGACCTGAACATTTTCGATTGGTCCAGCGTCGGCCCGAGAAAGCCAATCACCGACCAGACTGAGGAACTCGCGCTGGTCAAGGTGCACGAAGCGAAGCAGAACGACATCACTTATGGATTCGGCTTTGAGATTTCCCATCGCGGGGGAAACATTCCCACTGGAACGGTTGCCGTGCCAGGGGGACCCACGATCCAATTGGGCAACAACCAGATTGCGCCGAGCCAATCCACCTTTGCCAGCCCGCGCGGTTCCGTGGAATTCGACCGCCACAACATGCGAGGCTTAGGGGAAACTGCCAGCGCTTCGCTGTTGCTCTCCCGGCTCGACCAGCGCGCGCTGACCACGTATGCGCAACCTCATTTCATCGGGTCGCGATGGAGTTCGCTTTCGAGCTTTTCTTTGGAGCGGACCACCGAAAATCCACTCTTCGGGGCCAATCTCGGGGACGCTTCGTTTCAGCTCGAGCGTCTTATCAACCGAAAAAACAATACACGCTTCCAAATCCGTTACGACTTCAACAAGACTGTGCTCTCGAATTTACTGGTCCCCGCACTGGTGTTGCCGCAGGACCGCAATGTTCACTTGTCCACTGTCTCCGGCACACTTTTGCGGGATACACGAGACAAGCCTCTGGACGCGCACCGCGGCAGTTTCAGCACGTTGACGCTGGGCATTACACCGACGGGCCTCGGCTCCAGCGCAAACTTCGGCAGGCTTCTCAGCCAGTATGCCTTTTATAAACCGTTTCATTCTCTCGTCTTTGCCAACAGCATCCGGGTGGGATTGGTAAAATCATTCGCAGGAAGTTTTGTTCCGACCAGTCAACTGTTCTTTTCCGGCGGTGGCACGACGCTGCGCGGCTTCCCCATTGATGAGGCCGGACCGCAGCGTCTGGTTCCTTTCTGCAATGTGCTGACTGGGCAGACGGGATGTGTGAACGTGACCGTCCCGGTCGGCGGCCGCCAACTCTTTATCTTGAACTCGGAGCTGCGCTTCCCTCTGGGAATTATGAAGGCTCTTGGCGGCGTGGTCTTCTATGACGGCGGCAATGTCTACAGCGCGATCAGCCTGAATAACTTCGTAAACAACTACAGCAACACCATCGGAGTTGGCCTGCGTTATGCGACGCCGATTGGACCCGTGCGCATCGATATTGGACGCAACCTGAATCCAGTCCCAGGAATAACTCCCACGCAGTACTACATAACGCTCGGACAGGCCTTCTAGGAGCAGTCATGAATTGGAGGAATGTAATCGGTTGGACACTCGCAGCTCTCGTAACGCTCATAGCGATCGGAGTTGTCGGTGGATACTTCTACCTTAGGAGCAACGGGTTTCGGGAGTTTGCGATTCGTAAAATTGTTGAGCAAGCCAATGAGGCGACTGGAGGGCGCACGCAGATTCGCGCTCTCGACTTTAATCTGTCGACCCTGACCGCTCATCTCGACGACGTAGTGATTCGCGGCAACGAATCGGCTGACGCTCCTCCGCTTCTTGGAGTCGACAAACTCACAGTCCGGTTGAAAGTTCAATCAGTGTTCCACCGCAAAATCAATCTGAGCGAGTTGCTGATCGAGCATCCGGTGGCGCACCTTCAGGTGGATAAAGAAGGCAAGAACAACATCCCGCAAGCGCCACCGAGCCAGTCCAGCAGCCACACGAGTATTTTTGACCTGGCAGTTGGACACGTGGGGCTGACTCGCGGCGAAATCAACTACAACGATCGGAAGACGCCCGTGGATGCCGATCTCTACGATCTGGGGACAGACATCACTTTCGAGCCTTCGGCAACGCGCTATCGGGGTTCGATCTCATACGACAACGGCCATGTCCGCTATGGCGAGTATGCGCCCTTGCCTCATAGCCTGAACGCACAATTCAATGCGACGCCACAGGTTTTTGCCCTCGAATCTGTCGTTATGAAAGTGGCGTCATCATCTATCACCTTGCATGCGGAGGTTAGTAATTACAGCAATCCCACCTTGGCAGGGAATTATGACATCCGAATTCATACGCAAGATCTGGCAGCTTTGTCGCCCACCACAAAGGCAGCCGGTGATTTATTGCTAACGGGCAAAATTCATTACCAAAGCGAAAACAACCAGTCTCTGCTACGCAGCGTTGCTGTCGAAGGACAGATTGCGAGTGAGGCTCTATCGGCGGTCGCGTCCGGCAACCGCGTAGAAGTTCGCAAGCTGCAGGGGCGATATCAGCTTGCCAATGGAACTTTGCGAGCGCATGGCGTTGAAGCCGAGTTGCTGGACGGCCGAATTAATGCTGATGTCGAGATCAAGAATCTCGATACCACGCCGTCGTCGCGACTCAGTGCCACTTTGCACAACATCTCACTTCGCGCCGCGCAAAGGGTTGTAGACACACCCGAACTAAAGCGCGTTTCAATCTTGGGGACACTCGATGGCACAGCGGAAGCTACCTGGACGGGCAGCGCAACCAATCTGCGCGCCCGCTCGGATCTCATTGTGCGCGCTGCCAAGAGCTCTAGCGCACCCTCCGCAACCAATATTCCAGTCGACGGAATCATCCACGCCGCTTATGACGGTCCGAACAACGTGCTCACGGTCCATCAAACGACGCTGCGAATTCCCTCGACCACTTTGACCGCAGATGGGCAAGTGAGCAAGCACTCCAAGTTGGAGATTCATGCCGCGGCTAGCGATCTCCATCAGTTCGTGGCCCTCGTTTCAGCATTCCAATCTACAGAGGGCTCGCCGCTTCTGGTGGCTGGTTCGGCGGTCGTCGACGCCACAGTGCAAGGCTCCACACAACGGCCAGAAATATCTGGAAGGCTCAGCGCCCGGGATCTTCACGTCCAGGGCAGCGAGTGGAGGAGCGCCGATATTTCGCTTCAAGCCGACCCATCCCGAATCATCGTGTCGAAGGGCACTCTGATCAGTGCGCAACAGGGTGAAGCTTCCTTCGGCGCAACCATCGGATTGCACGACTGGTCTTACCTTCCTGCCAATCCCATCCAGGGGAATCTTTCGTTGCGGCAGATGTCGCTGGCCGACCTGGGGCATCTGGCCAAGGTTCAATATCCCGTAAGCGGAAAAGTGTCAGCGAATGTTTCTGTGAGTGGATCACAATTGAATCCCACGGGATCAGGTTCGCTCGAGGTAGCGAATGCGCGCGTCTACGATGAACCGATTCAGACGCTGGCTCTAAAGTTCCATACCGAAAGCAGCTCTATTTTTTCCACAATGAACGTCGCTACTACTGCGGGCTCTGCCAATTCAAGCCTGACCTTCACACCCACGACCAAGGCCTACAAGCTTCGTGTCGATGCTCCTTCGATCGTTCTGCAGAAGCTGAAGACGGTACAGGCGAAGAATCTGGCGATGAACGGCACCCTGAGCGTTTCCGCAAGCGGACAGGGAACCCTCGATGATCCTCAACTGACTGCGAGCATGCAATTGCCCAGACTCGACGTGAAGCAGAAGTCGATTGCCGGACTGAAAGCGGACGTTCATGTAGCCAACAAGCAAGCCGACTTCACAGTGGATTCTCAAGTCGCCCAGGCTTCCGTCCGGGCTCGTGGCCACGTAAATCTCACGGGCGATTATGAAACCGACGCATCCATCGATACATCCGCGATTCCCCTCGACGTGTTGCTGGCAACATACGCGACCAGCGTCCCCGAAGGCTTCCAAGGCCAGACTGAGTTTCACGCGACGCTGAAGGGACCGCTGAAAGACGAAACTAAACTCGAAGCCCATCTCACCATTCCCACGCTGAATGCCAGCTATCAATCGCTCCAAATCGGGGCTGTTGCGCCGATTCGCGCTGACTATACCCATTCCCTGATAACGCTCCAACCGTCCGAGATCCGCGGCACTGAGACCTCTATTCGTCTACAGGGAAGCGTCCCCCTTGCGGGAACCGGTGCTCCAACGTTTACCGCACAAGGATCGATTGACGCTCGCATCCTTCGCATCGTTTCTCCCGACTTGAAAAGCTCTGGAAGGGTCGCTTTGGACGTTCGCACATCGGGAACTGCGAAGAACCCCGTGGTTCAGGGGCAAGTCCATCTGCAAAATATCGCCATGTCGACGGCGGATGCTCCCCTCAGCGTAGATAAATTGAACGGCACTCTCGAGCTGAGCAATGAGCGCGTGCAAATCTCGCAGCTGGCGGGAGAAGTCAATGGTGGGCAGATTTCCGCCGGAGGTTCGATCGAGTACCGTCCCAGCGTGCAATTCAATATTGCCCTGCAGGGAAAGTCGGTTCGCTTGCGATACCCCGAAGGCTTGAGGACCGTGCTTGACAGCAACGTCAACTGGACCGGCACGCTGCAGGCTTCGACTCTGACGGGGCGTGTCCTGGTCGATCAGCTTTCCTTCACGCCGGATTTTGACCTGGCCAGTTTCGGCGACCAGTTCAGCAGCAATGCCGCAGCACCTGCTCAGCCTGGTTTTGATGACACGATCAAGTTACGAATTGCGGTTCAGTCGAAGGACAATCTAAGCGCGAACAGTTCGCAAGTGAGCCTGACAGGAAGCGCCAACCTCAACGTGATCGGAACGGCGGCTGATCCGGTCATCATCGGCAGAACCGATCTCACCGCTGGAGAACTCTTCTACCGCAATGTCCGTTACCAACTCCAGCGCGGAATCATAACTTTTGAGGATCCGAATCAGACCAACCCAGTGCTCGATGTCTCCGTATCCACCATTGTCGAGCAGTACAACCTGACACTGAACTTGCGAGGCCCGTTCGACAGGCTGACTACGTCCTATACTTCGGATCCCCCGCTTGCCACCGCGGACATCATCAACCTGATTGCGATGGGCAAGACCACTTCGGAGTCGGCCGCAGCCAGTCAAAGTACAGATTCCATGATTGCCTCGCAGGCGGCGAGCCAACTCAGCAGCGGGGTCCAGAAGCTCGCCGGAGTGTCAAGCCTCCAAATCAACCCGCTGCTAGGTGGCAACAGCCAGAATCCTTCGGCACAAGTTGCCATCCAGCAGCGAGTGACGAAGAATTTTCTTTTTACCTTCTCTACCGATGTATCCCAGCCCGGGCAAGAAATCGTTCAAGGAGATTACCAGCTTACTAAACGCTGGTCGGTCAGCGTAGCGCGCGACCAACTGGGGGGGGTCTCAGTGGATGGCCGTTTCCACACCAGGTTTTAGGGAAGGCTCAACGTTCGGCCGAATCAGGCGGCGTGACGAAAACTGTCCGGCGCAACCATCGTTTGATCCTTCTGCGGCAACTGTCCCTTGGCGCTCTCCTTCGCCAGTTTCGCGTTGAGTTCGGCTCCCACCAGCAATGCGAATGAATTCCAGTAAAACCATGTCATGAAGGCGATGAATCCCGCCAAGGTCCCATAGATGCGGCTAAGGTTGGCGAAGTGGCGAAAATAGTAGCCCAACAAATATGAAAGCCCAAGCCAGCATGTCACAGCGAGAATCGCCCCGGGCAAAGTTGCCCCAAAGCGCTGCTTCACATTGGGTGCAAGGAAATACACAAGTTCCACGGCCACGAGGGTAAACACAATCGCGATCGTCCAATGGAGCAGAGGCCAGAGCAACACGAATTCCCTGGAGAGATAAATTCTGGCGGCGAGCCATGACCCGAATCGCGGTCCCACCATCATTACTGCCAGAGCGCACGACACCAAGCCCGCGGTGATCGCACCGATTCCGACGGCGCGCAGCCGCGTCTTCCAAAATGGACGGTCATCTTTCACATCGTAGGCGATGTCGAGCGCTTCGGTAATCGCGTCGAACGCCGCCGATGACACCCAAATTGCTCCCAACATGCCGAACGACAACCATGCCTTTCGGTTCGTGGACAGTACCTGTAACAGAACCGACTGCACCACGCGCATCGTGTCCGGCGGTAGCAGGATCGACATTGTGCCTAATACACGTCCAAACAAATCCGGCAAGGGAATCGAGCCCATGACGGCAGAAAGAAAAATCAAGCCTGGAAACACGGCAAGAACGAGGTAGTACGAAAGTGCCGCCGCCACCTGCAGCATGTGGTGCTGCAACACATCGTGGTAGGTAGCAATAAAAGCTCGTTTCAGTCCCGCCAAAGTCACGTTTCTTAGATGCGCTGCGTGCGGGCCGCAGATTGTGCCCGGCAGGCGTTCTGGGTTCGTCTTTCAGATCCCTGCGACTGGCCTTTGCCCTGCGCAAGATCCGGCACTTTTTGCTGATTGCTCACAACACTTTGCCGATAAAAATCATCAAAGATACCTCCGGAGAGTAGCATGATTGAATTCACGCCGAGCTGCAAGTGAGGGATGTCTTTTCCGCAGGCTCGTTTATCGGTTAAGTCTTTGGTTTCGGGCCGTAGCAACCCATTGTCATGTCAAAACTTCCCGACGTCATCGTGATCGGCGCAGGAGCAGCTGGACTTGCGGCTGCTGCCGAGTTGGGACGCGCCGGTCTTGCGGTCACCATTCTCGAAGCGCGCAACCGCATCGGCGGTCGGATGTTCACGCAACGCGATCCAGTTTGCCAGGTTCCGATTGAGTGCGGCGCCGAGTTTATCCACGGGCTCCCACCTGAGATATGGCAAACTCTTCAGGCCCGAGATATCAGGATCACAGAAGTCACTGGCGAGCCGTTCTGTTTCCGGAAAGTCCGGTTGTGCAGTTGCGACTTTTTCTCTGAGGTCGACGACATTCTCGAAGAAATGGATGCGCATTCTCCAGACGAGTCGTTCCTCAGTTTCTTGAATCGCTGCTGCAACGCAAGAAAAAACCCGAGGAAACAGGGGGCGAGCGAGCGGGCATTGGCCTACGTCACCGGCTTCAACGCAGCCGATCCAGGCCGGGTCGGCGTGCATTGGCTAGTGCAGGGGATGCGAGCCGAGGAGCAAATCGAGGGGCATCGCGCTTTCCGATCCGTAAATGGATATCAAGATTTGCTCGACATCTTCACGGGCGAACTAGCGCAGGCAGGTGTCCATACGCAGACTGAAACTGTGGTCGACTCCGTGAGTTGGACGCAAGGCCGGGTCGAAGTCGCAGCCCACGCAATCAGCGAATCGCGTAAGTTCGAAACGGCACGCGTGCTCGTCACAGTGCCATTGGGTGTTTTGCAAGCCCGAGCAGGGGATGACGGTGCGGTCCAGTTCACTCCGGAATTGCCTCGCGCAAAGTTGGACGCGCTGAAAAAGTTAGAGATGGGCAAAGTAATCCGCGTAACGCTTCGCTTTCGAGATCGCTTCTGGGACACCATTTCCGCACCCGGCGACGAGCACAAAACCCTCGCGGAAATGAGTTTTCTATTGTCGGACGATGACTGGTATCCCAGTTGGTGGACCACTATGCCAGAGAAACTGCCGATTATTACCGGTTGGGCTCCGTTCCGGTGTGCTGACCGTCTATCCGGCAAAAGCAACTCTTACGTTATTGATCGATGTTTGCAGACGCTTAGCAGGCTGCTGGACATTGGGATCGAGCAAATTAGACGATTGTTCGAGGCCGCTTACTTTCATGACTGGCAAAGCGATCCATTTTCTCGCGGAGCGTACAGTTATGGAATGGTCGGCGCGGACGGTGCGCAGGAGGCTTTGGCGAGTCCGCTCGCAAACACATTGTTTTTCGCGGGTGAAGCCACTGATACGACCGGACACAACGGCACGGTCCATGGTGCGATCTCTAGCGGACGCCGTGCGGCGAAGGAGATCCTCCGTGGCTTCGACTGAGAGATTGGCATCACATGCTCTAAAACACTTCCATCGGCTGCGCCGGAGGCACCGAAGATAGATGTCGCAATCACAGACCATCATATGGCCCGGACGGCCTTATCCCCTGGGATCAACCTGGGACGGCGAGGGAGTCAACTTCGCGCTTTATTCGGAGCACGCGGAGAAAGTGGAGCTTTGCCTGTTCGACATCACGGGCAAACGTGAGACCCTCCGCGTCCCGCTTCCAGAGCAAACCGATATGGTGTGGCATGGATATCTGCCGGAGGTGCGTCCCGGGCAGTTGTACGGTTATCGAGTCTTTGGACCTTATGCGCCGGAACAAGGCCATCGGTTTAATCACCACAAACTCCTGCTCGACCCGTATGGCAAGCAGATTCAAGGAGCCATCCGTTGGAGCGACGCTCACTTCGGGTACCGGGTCGGAAACAAACAGGAGGACTTATCTTTCGACCGGCGCGACAATGCTGCCGGAATGCCGAAGAACCGGGTCATCGACTCGGCTTTTACCTGGGGAGCCGATGCGCCACCCAGAATCCCGTGGCACGAAACTCTGATTTACGAACTTCACGTCAAGGGATTCACCATGTGCCACGCTGATGTTCCGGAACATTTGCGCGGGACGTACGCGGGTCTGGCCACCGCTCCCGTGATTGAGTACCTCACTCGTCTGGGAGTGACTTCGATCGAGCTGATGCCGGTGCACAGTTTCGTGGACGACCGCCGGCTCGTCGAACGTGGTCTGCGCAATTATTGGGGCTACAACTCGATTGGATTTCTTGCGCTGGAGCCGCGGTACATGGCAACCAGCTCAATCCGCGAATTCAAGACCATGGTCAAGACGCTGCATTCCGCGGGGCTGGAGGTGATTCTCGACGTCGTCTACAACCACACTGCCGAGGGCAATCATCTTGGTCCTACGCTTTCGCTGAAAGGCATCGATAACAGCACTTTTTACCGTCTCGTGCCCGAGAACCCCCGCTTTTACACCGACTACACCGGCACCGGGAACACGCTGAACATGCGGCACCCCCGTGTGCTGCAGCTGATCATGGACAGCCTGCGGTATTGGGTTCTCGATATGCACGTAGACGGGTTCCGCTTCGACCTCGCCGCCACGCTCGCCCGTGAACTGCACGAAGTTGATCGCCTCGGCGCGTTCCTCGACATCATCCATCAGGATCCCGTGCTATCGCAAGTGAAGCTGATTGCTGAACCCTGGGATCTCGGCGAAGGCGGATATCAGGTTGGAAATTTCCCCGTCGGCTGGGCGGAATGGAACGATCGCTATCGCGACACGGTACGCAGTTATTGGAAGGGTGACGGAGGATTGCTGGGAGACTTGGCTTATCGCATCACCGGTTCCAGCGATCTGTATGCGCACAGCGGCCGGCGCCCCTATGCCAGCGTGAACTTTGTGACCGCCCATGACGGCTTCACGTTGCAGGACCTGGTCAGTTACAACGAAAAACATAACGAAGCCAACGGCGAAGACAATCGTGACGGAAACAACGACAATCGAAGCTGGAATTGCGGGGTTGAGGGTCCCACGGACGATCCCGAAATCCAGGCGCTGCGCGCCAAGCAGAAGCGGAATCTGCTGGCAACGCTGCTGCTGTCCCAGGGCGTACCAATGATGTATGCGGGGGACGCAATCGGTCACACGCAGATGGGGAACAACAATGCCTACTGCCAGGACAATGAAACTAGCTGGCTGAATTGGAATTTGCAACCTCAAGATCGCGACTTGCTGGCCTTCCTTCAGCGCATGATTAACTTGCGCAAGAGGCATCCCGTATTCCGCCGCAAGCGTTTTTTCCAGGGCCGCCCGATCAAGGGAGCAAATGTAAAAGACGTGCTCTGGCTCAATCCCACCGGCAATGAGATGAGCGAGGATGAGTGGCGCGATCCATCGCTTCGCTGCCTGGGAATGTTCCTCTCCGGCCAGGGACTGGACGAGACCGATGAACGCGGCCGGAAACTCAGTGACGAAAACTTCCTGGTGCTGCTCAACGCTCACCACGAGGATGTGGGATTTACGTTACCGGCATTCCGTGGTGGTACCCGCTGGACCGCTTGGATGGACACCTCTCGAGAGGGTGGTTTGCGCGCCGTGGATACCTATGATGGCGGCACAGCCTATCCTGTGCAGGCTCGCTCGATGGTCGTATTGATGGAACGTCGCGGAAACGGCAAGAAGGAAGAGTCGAATGAACCGCCGCTATAACATGCCGTTCGGCGCCGAATGCCGGGACGACGGCAGCGTGCGCTTTCGTCTGTGGGCTCCAGTCGCGCATCAGGTGGAACTGTGCGTTAGCAATGCGAACCGATCCACGCGGCTTCCCCTGGTCCGATCCGATGACGGCTGGTTCGAGTTGGCCACTGACGCTGCCAAGCCTGGCGCTCAATACAAATTCCGTATTAATGATGCGCAGGAAGTTCCCGACCCAGCCTCCCGATTCCAACCGCAGGATGTACACGGGCCGAGCGAAGTGATCCGCCCCGATGATTTCGACTGGCAGGATCGCGGTTGCCGTGGCCGCCGATGGGAAGAAGCTGTCATTTATGAGTTGCATGTCGGAACTTTCACGCCGTCCGGAACTTTTTCCGCCGTGCGCAAGCGGCTCGACTATCTCGTGGATCTGGGAATCACGGCCCTGGAGTTGATGCCGGTTGCCGATTTTCCCGGCAAACGCAATTGGGGCTACGACGGCGTCTTCCTGTTCGCCCCCGATAGCACCTACGGCTGCACCGACGATCTCAAAGAGTTGGTTCAAAGCGCCCATGAGCGCGGAATCATGGTTTTGTTGGATGTCGTCTACAACCATTTTGGCCCGGAAGGAAATTATCTTAGGTCGTACGCACCACAATTCTTCACTGACCGCCACTGCACGCCGTGGGGAGACGGCATCAACTTCGACGGCCCTGAAAGCCGAGTCGTCCGCGACTTCTTCATCCACAATGCGCTGTACTGGTTGACTGAATATCACTTCGACGGGCTACGGTTTGATGCCGTTCATGCGATCATCGACGACTCCACGCCGGACATCCTAACGGAGTTGGCCGATGCAGTACGCAGTTCGATCGAGCCAGATCGCCACATCCACCTAATCCTGGAAAACGATCGCAACCAAGCCCACTACCTTCAGCGTACAAAGCACTGCCAGCCTCGGACCTACACCGCTCAATGGAATGATGACATCCATCACACGATGCACGTTCTGATCACTGGTGAGAAAGACGGCTATTATTCAGACTATTCTGAACGTCCCATCGATCAATTGGGCCATTGCCTGGTTGAAGGATTCGCGTACCAGGGCGAGACTTCGCTATACAGGAATGGCGAAGCGCGGGGCGAATCTACCAAGGGTTTGCCGCCCACCGCGTTCGTTTCCTTCCTCCAGAACCATGACCAGGTCGGAAACCGCGCATTCGGAGAACGGATTACTAAGATCGCGGATTATCGTGCGGTACGCGCGGCCGCGGCCATACTCCTGCTAGCACCTTCGCCGCCGTTGCTTTTCATGGGTGAAGAATTCGCCGCGGAAACACCGTTTCTGTTTTTCTGCGATTTCCAGAGGGACCTTGCCGCAGCCGTCACGACGGGCCGGCGAAATGAGTTTGCCCGTTTTGCCAGGTTCAATGATCCAGCCGAACGCGAAAAAATCCCCGACCCAAGTGACATCCGAACCTTCGCGGCCTCACGGCTAGATTGGAGTGAGATTGATCAGTCACGCCATCGCGAATGGCTGCACTTCTATCGAAATTTATTGAGTCTGCGGCGTCAACACGTTGTCCCCCGTCTTTCCGCTGGATGCGTCATCAGTTCTGCTCATGAAATCCATGGACAGCGGGGGCTCACTGCGCATTGGGAGTTTTCCGATCAATCGAAGCTTATTCTGATGGCGAATCTCGGACCCGATCCGCTTGCAGGGGTGACTTCTCCTGTTTCGCAGATTATCTATAACAGTGAAGAAGTAACTGCCAATGATTCGGAGCGCGGGAATCTGCCGCCTTGGTCCGTGGTGTGGTTTCTGGAATCATGAAGCAACGTTCACACATCCCGCTTGCGACCTATCGCCTGCAACTGAATCGCGATTTCACATTCGCGCAGGCTACCGCGATCGTTCCCTACCTTTCGGCGCTCGGGATCAGTCATTGCTATGTTTCTCCTCTGTTAAAGGCCCGTCCCGGCAGTATGCACGGATACGACATCGTGGACCACAACTCGCTCAACCCAGAAATCGGGAGTCCCGAAGACTTCGACCGGCTGGTGACAACTCTCCATGAACACGGCATGGGATTGGTACTCGACATCATACCCAACCACATGGGAGTGATGGGCAGCGACAATGCCTGGTGGTTGGATGTTCTAGAAAACGGCGAAGCATCGATTTACGCGAGTTTTTTCGATATTGACTGGCATCCGCTGAAAGACGAACTCTACGGGAAGGTTTTAATTCCAGTACTCCACGATCATTATGGAGTAGTGCTGGAGAGCGGCGAACTTAAGCTTGTGTTTCGACAGCAACGCGGTGAGTTCGACGTGTTTTACCACGATCATCGCTTTCCTGTGGACCCTCGAGAGTATCCTCGCATTCTGCAGCACTGCACGAGCGCGTCTGCGGTGAAACTCGATGAGCAGAATCCGGACCTACTCGAGTTCCAGAGCCTGATCACGTCATTCAGCCATCTTCCGGCAAGGTACGAAATCAACAGCGAGCGCATCGCCGAGCGCAATCGCGACAAGGAAATTCATAAGCGCCGGCTGGCCGAGTTATGCGCACGATCTCCGGAGATCGCCGCTTGCATTCTTGGAGCCGTCGAGTTGATCAACGGGAACGCCGCCGATCCCGCCAGCTTCGAACAACTTCACGAACTTATCAAAGCGCAAGCCTTCCGGCTGGCAAACTGGAGGGTCGCCTCGGATGACATCAATTACCGGCGCTTTTTCGACACCAACGACCTCGCGGCTATTTGCATGGAGAATGAAGCCGTCTTTGAAGCCACCCATCGCCTGGTGTTCAGTCTGATGGCGGACGGCAAGGTCGACGGCTTGCGCATCGACCATCCCGACGGCCTGTACGATCCGCGTCAATACTTCGAACGCCTCAACCGCAGCATCGCAACCGCCACGAAGTCCGAGGATGGATCGCACTATGTGGTCGTCGAGAAAATTCTTACGGGAACGGAACGCCTGCCCTCTGACTGGCCTGTCTGCGGCACCACCGGCTATGACTTCGCGAATCTGGTGAACGGTGTGTTTGTGGATCAATCTGCGGCCGTAGGTTTGGATCGCATTTACCGAAACTTTGTAGACGATGAAATCGATGTTGATGCCCTCGCCTATCGCTGCCGCAAACTGATCATGCGGGTTGGGCTGGCCAGTGAACTGAACGTCCTGGCCAGTCAACTCACCCGTATCGCCCTCTCCAGACGTCGCACCTGCGACTTTACCCTTAACAGTCTGCGCGATGCACTGACGAAAGTGATCGCCAGCTTTCCCGTGTACCGTACGTACATCACCTCGAGCGGGGTTTCCGATACGGACGTGCGCTACATCCGCAGTGCTATCGCCACAGCCAAAGGAAGAACTCAGGCCGCCGATACCAGCATCTTCGATTTCATCGCTGAGGTACTTCTGACGAGCATAGCGGAAGGGCAAAATCCTGCATACCGCAATGCGGTGATAAACTTCGCCATGAAATTCCAGCAGATCACCAGCCCCGTGATGGCTAAAGGCCTCGAAGACACCGCCTTCTACCGGTATAACCGTCTGGTCTCGCTGAATGACGTGGGAAGCGACCTCCACCGGTTCGGGACTACGACGGCTGAGTTTCATCTCGCCAACCAGGAGCGCCTCCGCGATTGGCCGCACACCATGCTAGCGACCAGTACGCATGACTCCAAACGCTCCGAGGATGTGCGTGCCCGGATCAACGTACTGTCCCAGATGTCGGCACTGTGGAGACTTCGGGTCCGGGAGTGGAGGCGCTTCAATCGCAGCCACAAGAGCCTCGTGAATGGCAAACCGGCGCCTTCGCCGAATGACGAATACCTGCTGTATCAGACCCTGATTGGAGCGTACCCGTCGGAGTCTCTGAACGATACCGGCAGCTGGAAGAATTTCTGCGAGCGGATCGAAAAGTATATGTTAAAAGCGATGCGCGAGGCCAAGCAGAACACCAGTTGGATCAATCAAAATACTGAATACGAAGCTGCAGTTTCATCCTTCGTTAAGAGACTGTTGAAGCCGGGACCGCAGAACCGGTTCCTCAATGACTTTGTGCCCTTCCATCACCGTGTGGCCCGCATAGGCTTGTGGAATGGATTGGCGCAGACGCTTCTCAAGCTGACCTGCCCGGGCGTGCCCGATATCTATCAAGGCACCGAGTTGTGGGATTTCAGTTTGGTCGACCCCGACAACCGACGTCCGGTTGACTACGCCCGTCGCGAGCAAATGCTCCAGACCATTCGTAGCCGCGAATACGACCTTGGGGGATTAACAGCAAGCTCTCTCCTGGAAACTCCCGAGGATGGGCGGATCAAGATGTACATGACCTGGAGAACTCTGCGCTTACGTCAAGAGCAACCGGATCTTTTCCAGACGGGCGAATATTTGCCGTTAGCGGTTGAGGGTGCGAAAGCCAATCACGTTGTCGCGTTCGCGAGGAAGTCCGAAACTTCGACTGTTCTGGTGGTTGCTCCCCGCCTGGTGGACGGCTTGCTCAATGATATCGATGTCCCGCCAATCGGACCTCGAATCTGGGAGGATACGCATATTCTGATTCCCTTTTGCAGCTGTTCCGAGAAATACCGGAACGTATTTACGGGAGAATCCTTAGACCTGCAAAAAAGCGATAGTCGCGAAGAAATTTCTGTCTCGACGGTCCTCGCGAACTTTCCCGTAGCTCTTTGCTTTCTGGGGAAGAGCTGAGCGTTCTTTTGCCAGCAAAATGGCCGTGAGTTATGCGAACCCTCTCATGAGAAGAGCGTTCAATGCGGGTTCTAAGTAGTGCATTCGCGTAGGGTACAGGATGTGCCTTAGAGATAATCGTCAAGCGGAGCGGTAAAATTGCCTCTGTGAAAAATCGTATGAACGGATCACTGCAAATTGCCCGACTTCTCGCTAGTTTTTCAGTTCCCATCTGAGCGTGTTCCAACGAGCCCGCCCGCAAGACGCCCAGAGTATTTAAGCCAGTCGAGGATGCAGAGGACTCTCCATGAGAATTGCCCAAGTCGCGCCACTATTCGAAAGCGTTCCACCAAAATTGTACGGTGGAACCGAGCGGATTGTTTCATGGCTCACGGAGGAGTTAGTCCGGTTAGGCCACGATGTGACCTTGTTCGCTAGCGGTGACTCGATGACGACCGCACGCTTGGTCCCAGGGTGTCCCCAGTCCTTGCGCTTGAACCCGCAGTGTATTGATCAACTGGCGCACCATGTCAACATGCTGCAAACCGTTTTCAGTGAAAAAGACAACTTCGACCTGGTACATTTTCATATCGATTATTTGCATTTTCCCCTGAGCCGGCGGACGCAGCTGCCAAGTGTCACAACCTTGCACGGACGTCTCGACATCCCCGATCTAGCGCCTCTTTACCGCACGTTTTCCGATATGCCTGTGGTGTCCATATCCGATGCTCAGCGCATCCCTCTGCCTTGGGCGAACTGGCAGGGCACAGTGCATCACGGATTACGAGAAGATAGCCTCGCTTTCTACGGAGATCCGGGACAGTATCTGGCATTCCTCGGCCGCACCTCTCCGGAGAAAGGCTTAGACCAAGCCATCGAGATCGCAAAGCGCGTCGGCATGCCGCTCAAGATTGCGGCCAAAATCGACCGCGCCGATGAGGCGTATTTTGAAGCGGTGATCAAGCCTTTGCTTAACGATCCGCTCATCGAGTTCGTCGGCGAGATTGGTTATTCAGAGAAAAATGCATTTCTAGGGAAAGCAGCGGGGTTGCTGTTCCCCATTAACTGGCCTGAACCATTTGGCATCGTCATGATTGAGGCAATGGCTTGTGGAACTCCCGTCATCGCCTATCCATTTGGCTCGGTGCCAGAAGTCGTTGAGAACGGAATTACTGGACTCCTCGTTCGCGATGTGAAGAGCGCCGCCAAGGCAGTGCAGAGCCTCAGAAAAATTAACCGAGCCCAGTGCCGACAGCGTTTCGAGGAGCGCTTTACCCTGGCTCGGATGACGGAGGACTACCTTGCCATCTATGATCGCATAGTAAGAGGCGGGCCCGGTCCGCTCCTACCTACCAACGGAGATCTAAGTTGGACGAAGCTAGTGTCACCCAGCAGTACTACATAGCCACAAGGTCGTCCCCATCGGACGATCGCGCGCGAGTTCTCAAACACGGCACAATGTTCGCCGTATTCGACCGCTATGGCGACATCGAACCCCTTGGAATGGGCGAGCAGGGGATTTTTTTTCAAGGAACCCGCTTTCTGTCCGAACTGGTTCTGTCTTTGTGGAACAATCGGCCGCTGCTTCTGAGTTCCACCGTTAAGCCCGATAATCTCGTCTTCACGGCCGATCTTGCAAATGTCGACGTGGCTGACGGTCAGGACGTGATCGTGGAACGCGGCACCATCCACGTATTGCGCTCCAAGTTTCTTTGGCGCGGTGTCTGCTACGAGGAGCTTCAGATTGTGAATTACGGGCTGGCGCCGGTGGATATTCCATTGCACTTGGCGATTGGCGCAGATTTCGCCGATATTTTTGAGGTGCGGGGCACACGGCGCGAAAAAAGAGGACAGAGGCTGGAAGATCGCATTGAAAAAGACTCGATTCTGTTGTCTTACGAAGGCTTGGATAAAGTGGTCCGGCAGACTCACGTTCAATCTAATCCAGCGCCGGTTCACATTTCTTCCTCCGGGCTGAGATTTGAAATCTCGCTCCGTCCCAAACAGTTCGTACTGCTGCAGGTAGTGGTTTCTTGTAATCCATTAGCATCGGAGCCCTCAATCGGCTATACCCGGGCGATGATTGCCGCCGAAAGCGAACTTAAGGCAGCTTCTGAGAATCTGTGCAACATCTCCAGTTCCAATGATCGATTCAACCGATGGGTCCGGCGCTCCATCGCGGATGTCGAGATGATGACGGTGGGGAATCCAGAACACGATTACCCGTACGCGGGAGTGCCCTGGTTCAGCACGGTTTTCGGCCGTGATGGAATCATCACCGCGCTGGAAATGCTCTGGGTCAATCCCAGGATCGCAAAAGGTGTTCTGCAATTTCTCGCCTCCACGCAAGCGACCGAACTCAATCCAGAGGTCGAAGCGGAGCCTGGAAAGATACTGCACGAAATGCGCAGGGGAGAAATGTCGGCTCTTGGTGAAGTCCCTTTCGCACGCTACTACGGCACTGTCGATGCCACTCCATTGTTCATCCTGCTGGCCGATGCCTATTACGACTACACCGGAGACCGTGACCTTATCCAGACCCTGTGGCCGCACATCGATCTTGCGCTCCAGTGGATCGACAAGTTCGGCGATGTGGATGGCGATGGCTTTGTGGAATACGCGCGTCACGGCAGCAAAGGCTTGATTCAGCAGGGCTGGAAGGACTCGCACGATTCCATCTTTCACGCCGACGGAAGTTTGGCCGAATCCCCTATCGCGCTATGCGAAGTACAAGGTTATGTGTACGCTGCCAAGCGGGCGGCTGCAAGAATCAGCCGGCTACTCGGCGATTCGCAGAGAGAAGCTGCCCTTGAAGCGGAGGCTGCCGAACTTCAAAGCAAGTTCGAGGAAGCATTTTGGTGCGACGATCTCTCCACCTATGCTTTAGCTCTGGACGGAAACAAGAAAGCTTGCCGGGTGAGAGCGTCCAACGCTGGCCATTGTCTTTTCACAGAGATCGCCAGCCCCGACAAAGCTCAACTGATCGCTCACACTCTGGTGAGCCGGGATTTCTTTACCGGTTGGGGGGTCCGCACGGTCGGCTCAGAAGAAGCTCGGTATAACCCGTTGTCGTATCACAACGGTTCGGTCTGGCCGCACGACAACGCAATTATTGCCGGGGGCATGGCTAAGTATGGGCTTCGAGAACTCGCCGGGCAAATCTTGATGGGATTCCTCGACGCAAGCAGCGCCGTAGACCTCCACCGGCTGCCCGAACTCTTCTGCGGCCTGAATCGGCGTGATGGGGAGGGCCCCACCCTTTATCCGGTGGCTTGTTCGCCCCAGGCTTGGGCAGCGGCTGCCGTATTCTTGCTGCTTCAAGCCTGTCTAGGCCTCTCGATTGATGGGTCCAAGAAACATGTCGTATTCGATCGACCTTATCTTCCGGAAGGGATTCCGCAGCTGTGGATTACGAATCTTCGAGTTGCTCACGGGCGAACTGACCTGTTGCTAGAACGCCACACAGGAGCAGTCAGGATTCAAGTGCTGGAGAAGCAAGGTGAGATTGAGGTCGTTGTGAAATGATAACCAGTGGCGGGAAATTAGATCTAAGAGCGTCCCAGCCGCGAAGCGGGCGGTTTGAGAAATTTAAATCGCAGAGGCGGCTGAGAAAATCCGCGGAGGACGCGGAGAAGTATCTGTTCTGCAATGAATTCACCGGATCCTTCTCAGCGACCTCTACGGAGTTTCTCTGCGATTTAGGATTCTCTTCGTTCCCCCCCCATTACACTCAGGCGGCGTTTTTCTTTGGCACTTTAGCGCCTTTCTTCCGCGCTTCAGAGAGTCCGATAGCAATCGCTTGCTTGCGGCTCTTTACGGCACCGCCTTTCCCACCCTTGCCTGAACGGAGCGTTCCTTTCTTCTTTCTACGCATAGCGCTGGCGACCGTCTTGCCGGCGGCCTTGCCGTATTTCCGACTGGACTTCTTCTTGGTAGGCATAGAGTCTCCCGTTGCTTAGATTTGGATCTCGCTCGCGAGGCTATTTGAAAGCGAATCCGCCTCACGCTCGGCGAGCGGCGCGAATACCCTCTTCGATTCGCTTTCGTGCCTGCCCCGGTCCTCGCACGTCGATCACCCGGTATTGTTCTTTGCTCAACTCGTGATAATTTATGAAGAATTCTTCGATTTCGTGCAGAAACAGCTTGCCCAGGTCGTCGACGTGTTTGATGTCGGCAAAGCTATGATTTTGGTTCGTCACTGCGACCACTCGGTCATTACGTTCTTTGTCTTTCTTGTCATACTGCTCACCTTCAATAATTCCAACCAGACGACACTTCACCACCACACCTGGAAACGCGGGTTCATCCATCAGCACCAAAACATCGACTGGGTCACCATCACCGCCTTTGGTTCGCGGAATGAATCCGAAATCGTAGGGAAACGTCATTCCTGCGGGCAGAACTTTTTTCAGTTCAAATACTTTCAGATCCGGATTAAAGGCGTACTTATTGCGGCTACCTTTTGGGGTTTCAATCACCACCTGGATAAGGTCGTCGTTCTCCTCATCCAAAGATCGAAGCCGAGACGGGTCGGCCAAGCCGCTCTTGGAATTGCCATTCTTACTCATCGAACCTCCTGACAAGTTCCCGTTAGCGTGAAGAGTTGCTACGCCGCGTGCTGGCAGCTTTGCGCGCTGCCTGACTCCGGCCGTTCGATCCCTTCGTCCGGACGGCCTTTATCGCCGAGGTTCGGCGCGCGGCGGCACCACGCTGCCTGGCGCTAGAATGCGCTTGCTTAGAGAGCGATCGGTGCGAGGCAGCACTGTGGCCTTTTCTTTTCAAAGCGCGACTTGTCGCGCGCGAACGAGTGGCGGACGGCTTGCGACGTGAATGGCTTTGTCCTTTTCGATAGTCCCGACTGGCCTGCTTGCTGGTTTTCGCCGAAACCTTCCCCTCGCGGGGAGCTTGCAACTTAACACCTGCGCGCCGCGCCTTTGAAAGTCCGATCGCAATCGCTTGTTTGCTAGAAGCCGCTCCATGCTTGCCTTCGCGAATGTGGTGCATCTCCTCCCGGACAAATTCCCCAGCCTGTGTGCTGGGTGATTTGCCTTCGCGGGCATCCTCCTGAGCACGTTCAATAGTTTCCTTTTCAGGCACAAACACCTCCTACTAGGTACGCTAACTGCGTCCTCAGAGAGGGAGGAATCGACTATATTCTGTATTCTGCGGGCCCGTTTGCCGTATCCAAAAGGCCGAGGTAAGGCAATCTCCAGCTTTAGCGAAGCGAATCTGTTACGCAGCTTTTGATTTATCGCAAAGCTGCTGATAGTAGTCGCGCCCGCGCTCATACCCTTGGGTAAAGGGTTCGGCTAGGTCCATACCAGGATACTGACGCTCGAGATCCTCGATTTGTGCGGTCATCTCGCCCATCACTTGATCGTATTCCTTACAGCGCGTACGAGCGTGCAGTGCAGACTCAAAACCGAGTCGATAAAACTTCTCGTCGTTGCCAAAGTTCTTGCCGAGATTCGAATAGTGCTCCTTCTCGGCGTCACGCAGACCGATCCACCATTGGTCGCGGGCCGCGTCAACCTCTTCTGCTCCTTCCGCTTTCAGCAACTCGCGGAAGCGGGTGGCCGCGGCTTCATCCTCGGCGAGTGCAATCACCACACTGCGCCCGCGACGTAAAGCATCTTCATAAACAAACAATTCGTCCTCTGGCAGACCCTCGGTCATCGAATTCTCTAACCTTCCGCCGGCCGCTGCGCCGATACCTGCTCCGGCGGCCCCCAGGACCGCGGAACCCAACAAGCCGATCGCCGTGATTGGCCCTACGCCAGGAATGGCCGCTATGACCAGGGCTGCTCCCGAAAATCCGGCGGTGCCACCGAGAACCGCGCCAATCGCTTTACCCATACCGGGTTGTTCGGCAGCGACCGTGGGAACCGATTGCAGGCCTGTGTCGACTCCCTCCGGCGTCAACAGTGTGATCCGGTCTTGTCGCACACCTACTGAATTCATCTCGCCCATAGCATGCTCAGCGTCCGATCGCGAACGAAATACTCCGCTCACAGCTTCCATTGTGTCCCACCTTTTTCCTTTCTAGAATGGATTCTGATCCCAACCAAATCCTTTTGCGACTGTCAACCTCTTCCCTCGCCGGGCATCAAAGGTTATCGAGGCGTTCATGATTCGAAAACTAAAATCCGGTCAATACCGACTGTATTCTCGCAAGAGAGATGCCAAAACCGGCCGACGCCGTAACCTTGGTACGTTCGGTTCTAAGAAAGCCGCGCAAGCTCACGAGCGAGCGGTCCAATACTTCAAACATCACTAAAGACACCTCAGGGCAGCCTTAGCTGCGATATTAGATGCAGCAAAGAGTGTTGTCGACCACGATGTGGTGATGCCTGCAGCGGCATTGTATTTTGCATTGAGTATAGACCGCGATCTGGATTTTCTGCGGCGCGTGAACTCCAGGGTTTAAGCCGCTCGTCTGTTTCCAAACAAACGGGCCACCTTCTTGAGATCGTTTACGAATGCGTGCCTTTGCAATTGTCGAGCTCTTGAGTCAGGTGCCCGAAGAATCGACGACGGGTGCACTGTCGCCATTACGTAACGGGCGAGCGAGGACTCGACCAGTTGCCCACGCTGCCGGTTCACGCTGAACCTTCTTCCCAGCAACGATTGAGCAGCGGTTCCACCCAGGCAGACAAGAATCTCTGGCTTCACTACCCGCAACTCGGCATCGAGCCAAGGGCGGCAAGCCTGAATTTCGGCGTAGCGAGGCTTTTTGTGAATGCGCCGCTTGCCACGTTCAGACGGAGTCCACTTAAAATGCTTCACCACATTCGTCACATATACTGTTGCGCGGTCGATCCCGGCCTCCGCTAACGCCTCGTTCAAGAGTTTTCCTGCCGGCCCCACAAAAGGATGACCGGCCCGGTCCTCTTGATCTCCAGGCTGCTCGCCGACAAACACGATTTTGGCCCTCGAAGCTCCTTCGCCGAAAACTGTTTGAGTTGCATTCTTCCAAAGATCACAGGCCTTGCAGCCTGCGGCAGCTTGTCGCAGTCCTGCAATCGTGTTGGCGGCGGACGCGAGTTCTGACGCAGCCGAACTGGTTGTCCCAGGCTGCGACCGCTTAGGCACGGTACTCGAAATTTTCTTCATCGGCGGCAATCGCGGTTAACACGGCCCCAATACACTGCAACGCTGAGCCACCAATTTGATGCGCTCTCTCAGTCATGAGAACGCATCAGAATCCCAGCCAAGGAGGTGGCATGACCACTGCGAAGAAGAAATGGGTAGCCAGCGTTAAGACGGATTCCACTCATCCCCCTGCGGGATTGTTTACCAAGAGCGCCGGCACAATCGCCAGGACGCTCGCTTCGAAGAAAGTTTCGCCGAAGGGTCCAGGCTCGGGTATGCGAATGCTTACGTACTTCATTAACCGGGCTGGACGTGGGCTAAGCGCGAAGCGACGGGCTGAACTCGAAAAGGCGAAGTCCTTGCTTGTCAGAAAGATTGAACGGCAAAAGAAATCTCAGGCTTCCTGACTTGAATCAGAGTCCTAACTGCGAGGGTATAACGTTTTGGTTAATACCGTATCCACCGTATTGCGCCGCTGTCGATTCTTGTCTTTTATGGGGAAGATCCGTTGCCCTCTGGAGGGGCTCATGAATAAGCCAGGAAGCCCGGCACTGGATGTCACACAAAGTTGGAAATATCTGGTTGAAGCCGCAATTTTTGAGACAAATCCTAACAATTTGTCCCGGCGCATTCAGGACGCTCAAGACGCAGTCATGGATCACATAGAAGATTCTTTTGAGACTGCGAGCCAGTCCGAACGCCAGTCGATGATCAATGCCATGAATTCTTTGCGGGAACTGCGGCGGCTGATCCCGACTGCAGGTTTGCAAACGGAGGGGAGCATTGGGAATTTCACGGATGCCTAATATTTGATTCCCTGCGGCGCACCCAATGGTGACGCGGCGACTGCCGGGTAGCATCGCGAGGCCGGTTGCTGTGTGATTGTTAGTTGGAAGTGCAGGCACGACCACAGCCTCCAACAGCCGTACCCAGCTCGATTCATCTTCCTGTTCCCCCCACAGCTCTCTCCAATAGACGCGACTGAATACCACGAAGCGAGTAGCTCCCCGATTGGATTCTTGTATGCGGCAACCTTCCGCGAAAAAAATGCCATCCTTGTACACCGATTCGAGAGTTATATGAATTCGTTCGGTCCGTACGGAGTTGCGAATACAAGAGGTGGAAATGTGGCGAACATTCGCTTTGCTCTGCTTACCATGGCCCTTGCTTTTACTCTTTTTCGCGTACAAGCAACTGCTCAAGCATTACGAGACCCGCAACCTGATTTCGCACCTACGTTCGTCGGGAGGACTCTGACGTGCTCGGAACCCCAAAAGCTTCTTATTTCCAGGCCCTTCATGGAACGGGCAAAAGTCAAAGCCCGGCTTTACAACCTCTTACGCGAAAGCCTTTACGACGATGCAAAAGGAATTGTGAATATCGAGCTGGAAAGAGAGATAAAGAATCTTGCAAGTAAGTTGAAAAGCGAAAAGGTCCGCTGAAAGATGCTCGGCCATAAGGAGTCCGGGGAGATGTAACCCAGCAGGAAAATCTGGACCGACCTCCGACTCCCGCGCGACAAATGGCCTCTTGCTACCTACCCACCGTTGGCCCGCAAGCGCAGTACAGGATTTACTGTATTGTGCATTCCGTGTTCCTGTATTAATTGTCAGAGTTCAACCTATTTTCCCTTACGCGTAGCAAGCACATGATGGAGGACAGCATGGCCACTGCTGGAAACGTACCCTCACAGGTCTGGGCGTGGAGGGATTTGTACCTTAACGCCCTGATGGAAGCCAATATGGAAGCCAATAAGGAAAAGACGCCAGGACGCATCGCGGATGCGGAACAGGCAATCTTGAACCGAGCGAAAGAGTTATTCAAGACTCCGGGAGACAACATTCAAGAAGAGGAAGCCTTGGATGATGCGCTTTATGCGCTTCGCGCATTGAAGAATTGTCTCCAGACACACGGCTCACTCGCGATTGCCGCCTGAGCCTCTCCGGTTTGTTAATCCTTCCTGCGAAGCGGCTGGCTTTGGAGCGGATACCTGAGCCAGCCGCCTATTTCTTCGCGAACTCTTTTGTGTGATCATTCGCGAACACCATTGCAGCGAATAAGACCACTGCAGCGAATAAGACCACTGCAGCGAATAAGACCACTGCAGCGAATAAGACCACTGCAGCGAATAAGACCACTGCAGCGAATACATGCGTCATAAAGGTCTGTCCTTAAACACAAAACAGCCATTAGGATGAGAGGCCGGTGTCTTCTCGCGGGTAAGGTGCGAAACGGCCGGTTCGCAAGAGTTATGTTCAAGGTCATTGCTGCTTCGCCGCTCCGTACCAGCGGCGAAGAGCGACCAGGCACCATACTGCTTCGACGATACCGAATGGCCAGGCACCTTGAAGAAAGCCGTAGATCGATCCCAGCGCACACGCGACCGCGAACGCCAGAATGAACCATGGGCTGCGCTTCTCCAGCGAATATGAAATCAACATCGCGGTTACAGCAAACAATCCGAAAGCCGTGAGTCGATCCATCGTATAGAGATGCGTTATAGAGTGGTCCAGCCTTTCGTATTCGTTGCCGAGCCCATGCCGTTCAGTGACACAGATTATAAAGAAACGCGCGCCTGTCACGAATTCATGTGAGTCCTCGAAGCCCTGCGCCACCCACAATCAAACGCAAGATCGAGCTTTCCCGGAACCTGTGAAGCCGTGCCCTCCCAAAACCGCAGCGCCTAGACCTCAACTGGCAAAGTTCCATGACGTGCAAAAACGTTGTGAACCCGCGCTGTTCATCCGATTGCGAATCATTCAGTCGCTAACATTCTGCGCTGGGGTCGCTGGACGTGACACGCGTCCAAACATAATTCCGGTTTCGACTTCTAGGGGATGGCGGTCCCGCAGGTAGGGTTTAAATTTCCATTGTTTGAAGGCGTCGGTGATGGCTTTTGCCTGGTCGGGAAAGGCGCTTAGAAAGTGAATGTGTTTTACCCTGCCTTCTTTGTCGATGATGATTCGCACGGGAACGGGGTTGAACCTGTGCTCGGTGAAAATCGGGTCCACGCGCGCAACTACATTTTCATCTCTTGCGTAGTCTTTAATGCAGACCGGGACGTCGCCGCCGCCCGTCCCGGCTGTGGGATTGGCTTCGGCGGGCAGTTCTATCCTGTTCAGGTCCAGCATCAGGCTTTCCAACATTTTCGTGTCGCGGCTGGTTAGCACAAACTGCAGCGCGTGGCAGCGGATTTCGGTCGCGAGAACGTACCAATGGAGCTGGGCTATGGGAGACCAATAGGCGAAAAAGGTAAAGGGGCGGCCGCCGATTGTGGTCGGGGTAGGCGATAGCTCCAATTTGTAATCGGCCTGTAAATTGTCCTTCGAATAATTGATGAGTTCGAGCGCATTGGCCGCAGGCAATGGCGTGAAGAACATGTCCTCGGCCGTAATCAGAATAGTTCCTCGAGCAGGACCCTTGAATGTGTCCGCAGGTCTGATCTGCGCCAGCACGTAGCGACCGCTCTCCGACGGAGGCGGCCCTTTGTATTTCTCGATCCAATCCTTGGGTAGGGCGTAAGTCATGGCGAAATACTGGTCACGGAAAACATTGCTGGTCACGCCTCCTCCTTCGGGGACAGGAGTTTCGGAGTCGCTGGCGCTCGACCAGGCTCCCTTGACCAGAATGACTCCGGTCGGCACCTTCGTAAGAGGCTGCGTGTTGTTGGAAAAATCTCCCCCATTCTTGGGAGGATTTTGCGTTTGAGCGTCTTGTGCCCAAGCCAACAACGATATGAAGAAAGCAAGGACAACTAAAGAGTACAAGAATCGACGGGGCATATTTCTCCTGCTGTCAAAGTAGGCGCGGGTGTCCAGCCCGGGCGGTTGCGGGAAAGATCCTGGCGAGACAGCTTGGTGTCTCGCCAGAAAACGCATAGCAAAGTTACAGCGAACGCAGGAAGTCCAAAATCGCCTGCTGCTGCTGTTGATTGAGGTTGTCGAAATTCTCCTCAACGTTGGTAGCTTCGCTGCCATTGCTCTGGTGAGCCTGAATCGCCGCGTTCAGGTTGGTAGTGCGGCCATCGTGGAGCAAGAAGATCCGCTGCCCCAGCCCCCACAAAGGAGCTGTGCGGAACTGGTCGCCGCCGGCACCGCCCTGTGAGACGTTGTCCGCCAGGCCCCCGCCCATGTGATGGATCTCAATATCCGAGAACGAATTCACCGCGGCGTTGCTCAAGGCCGGAACGAAGTTCGACATTTGCGTGGAGCCCGGCGAGCCATTGTGACAGGTCGAGCAGCCGATTGCGTTGAACAACTGTCCGCCGGCCTGGATCGTTGATCCGGAGACCTGCTGTCCATTCAACACCACCCCGCCGGGCGGCGGCGGCGCCAGGAACCGCATGAAGTTGGCAAACGCCGAGACGTCATCCAGAACCGCGGACTGCGGCGTTAAGTTTGGGTTGGAGGTGTCTTCCGGGTAGCCGGTTCCGGTGAGGTTCAGGCAGTTTGACGGCAGCCCAGTGAGGCCGGTGCCACCATTGCCATCCTCCCCTGGCAGTGGACGATCCTGGGTGAACAACTCGTTGCTGACACCCATTTCCACGTTGTAGGCCTCACCGGCGAAGATGTGCAGCGACTTGTTCTGCGCCTTCCAGCCAAAACGGGCGATCGTACCATCGTTGCCGCTGTGGTTGAAGCCGCCGCTAATACCAAGATTGTTGTTGAGATTGTTCGCCTGGTTCTTTAGCAGAGTTGAGTCGTCGAGGTTCTCGATCAAACCTGCACCAAAGGTCGGCGTGGGAATGCGGAAGATGATGTCGTTCGCTGCCTGCGCAGCAGCAAAACTCGGCTGCGGCAGGCTGCAACTGCCGGCATCGGTGCGACCACTCACTGTGAACAGGTCTTCTACTCCACCATTGGGATTGCTGGTGTTGGCCGTGCCGTTGGCGTTAAAGAAAAACGGGAACCTGGCTTCCCGCGTCGGGCCATTGGCGGTAATGAAATACGGGGTCGAGTCTTTAGGGGCGACTGAGCTACCCGCAAACGCGAATTGCGGATTGACAGCAGCGCCGGTCCCGCCAATCGCAGGCTGAGCGTGACAGGAAACGCAGCTATTCGAGTTAAACCGCGGTCCCAGACCGTTGTTGCCGGTTGGGCTGTTGGAAACTGACTCTACATCGGTGAAGCGCTTCTGGCCGTCTTGGAAAAACGGCAAGAAACCGTTTGGGTCACTCGAAATGATTGTCGCGCCAGTGCCTCGGTTGGCGCTCTGCACTCCTGGGTCGGTCTGAGCGAATGCCATCCCTGCGAGGAACAGCACCGCCAAAACTGAAACTGACGCAAGCGTAGCTGTTTTGCTCACGATTCCTCCTTGTAACGTGCCTGGCGAATTCCTCATCGCTTTCTCCTTAGATCTGCGTCCCACAAAATACCCCGGGGGATTTCCGCCATGCAGGCCACGAATCTGGCTCCGCGAAATATGGCGGGTGGAGGGTTTCTTGGGTGGACAGCTTAGGCACACGAATGGCGCGCGAAGCTGCATCCAGTCATGGAGCATGCTCCAGTGAAATCGTCTTGACTTTCAACGCGGAGGTCACCCAACGCAATTTTTCTGGGTGGGAGCTAAGTGCAATGCCAGTGTCCAGAACACTGCGCTCACAGCCCAGCGAAGGTAGCGCAGAAAACTATTTGGCCGAGTGGCCGCAGCCTGAAATTCGGCAGAGAGTAGTACGGCTCAAGAAGAGAGTCAATAAAAAAATGCTTGCGCATGCACTTTCTATTCGTGGCTAAATACATCTCCTGCAGAATGTTTACAGTAGAGTCTTCCAAATTCGGGAGGAGGGATTCGACGTAATGTCCAAGTGCTGGACTCTTTCGCCGCATGCACTTCCAAGACGCTAGAAATCCGCCGGGGCTCGGTCTGATAATTGCCAAGCTCCGGCGGCCCTATATGGTGGCGTAGAAACTTTCGTGAGCTATTTCGAACTGGTTCACCGGTCGAATTATTTCCCGAGAACGCCGAAGGCCGGCAGCAGGCCTTGGCCAGCCACCCACTTGCCGTTATTCGTCGTGCCGCAGTATGTGGGCGAACCCTTGCAATAACTGGCAAGCGTATGGGTCCGCTTGTCGGTGCTGTTGAAAGCCCACCCCCCAAAGAAGTCGTGCTTGGAATTGGTGGTCACGGCAACCCAGTATTGCGTTCCAGCTTTCACGGCGATCCCGGCGGCATCATTTGCGACGTCGAGAGCGCAGCAACTGCCGTATTCATTGGGCGCCTTCGCATTCCAGGTTTTAAGAGCTTTTCCTGGCACACCGTTGTTATCTTCGTTTAGGCTGACCAGGAAATCTATATCACTGGTGCTGTACGTGCCTACAGAAACCTCCACGCGGGTCACGGTAGCATCGGCGGAAGGAGTGAAGGCATCAGCCACCCAGTAGGTGAACAAGAAACTGGGTGGGCCTTGCGCGATGGTAGTGCCATAGCAGCAGAAGAAGGTGCCGGACGCGCTCCCGGCGGGACGCACGGACAGCTGCCTTTGTTTTTTCGCCGCGGTGTTAGACTGATCCGTCATTTTTCGTGGAGGATTTCATCTTGTCCATTGATCCGGTTTTGGTTGTCCATGGAGGCGCCTGGGCCATTCCAGATGAGATGGTCGAAGCGCATCTCAACGGGGTTCGCAACGCTATGACTGCCGGCTGGCAGGTGCTGCATCACGGCGGTTCGGCACTAGACGCCGTCGAGGAGGCGGTCGTGGTCATGGAAGATGACGAGACCTTCGATGCGGGACGCGGCAGCTTCCTCAATCGCGAAGGCAAGGTGCAGCTCGACGCTCTGATCATGGAGGGCGCCACCCTCCGTGCCGGAGGCGTTGGCTGCGTGGAACATTTGCGCAATCCGGTGCGCGCCGCGCGAAAGATCCTGAGCGAAAGCCCGCACGTATATTTCGTCGCCGAGGGCGCAGAGCGGTTCGCGGCCGAGCACGGCATCCCGCTCTGCAAAAACGAAGACCTCATCATCCCGCGCGAGATCGAACGCCTGCGCGAATTTCAGGCGCAGGCTGCGGCGGATAAGCCGGATCTGTTTGCGCCTACTTTATCTCACGATACCGTGGGCGCGGTCGCGCTCGATCGAAACGGAAACATCGCTGCCGCGACTTCGACCGGAGGGACACTCAACAAAGCTCCCGGCCGTCTCGGGGATTCATCCTTAATCGGATGCGGATGCTATGCCGATAACAAGACTGCGGCGGCCTCGACTACGGGGTGGGGCGAGCCCATCATGAAACTGGTTTTGGCCAAGTGGGCAGCGGACCGCGTGGCTTCGGGCAGCCTGCCGGAGTGGGTGGCGGCGGAGGCGATCAACTATCTGCAGGCGCGGGTCAACGGACACGGCGGCATGATTTTGCTGGACGCGCGCGGGCGTTTTGGCATCGCTCACAATACCCCGCGCATGGCTTGGGCGCTGAAGACTATGAGGGAAGAGAGTTCCGGCATCAGCCGCTCGAGCTAGATAACGACGCCTCCCGATTTGGGACGGAGTTTACTGTTTCGTGTTGGGTACCCCCCTTCCCCCTTGCTGTGCAAAATCTAGAGAACAAAGCACTTAAAATTTGACTATGTGCTAGATCTTTGAGTTTAGAGCACTTACACGCAAAATCTAGACAACATGGGAGTTACGGGCGGGCGTGAAGGGCATGCCGTTCCGTTTTGGGAATGTCGCAAGTTCTGGCGCGGACTGAAGTTCACTTTGTTCTTTCGCCCGGATGGGGTTTGCCGTTTCTTCCTTTCCACCCACAGCTTGCGCTGGAGCAGAGTTTGTCCACGGTCACGGTCTTCCATCGAGTTTCGTAACAGCCTCCTGCGCTGTGGGCTGTGCTGTAACGTCGCTTTGAGGCCGAGGCGGCTGCGCTCTCGCGCAGGTTAGATTGTCAAAGAGCATGCATTATCCAGTAGATAATGCTCTGTGATTTAGATTATCTCGTTAAGGGAGCGCAGTCAACGAAAATGTGCGGGACGCTCAGAATGGGTGATGATGCAGGCGCACGTTGCCTTCAATGATGATTGTTCGGGTGGACATTTGATTTAAGTTCAGCCGTTTACTCAGGGTGAATTGCATTCTTGCTTCCCACCCTTTCGCACAGAACGCGAAAGAGTGGGGCACCCCGCCTTTGTGTTTGATTTAATTTTTGCAGAATCATCTGTATTCGCGGATAATCCTGATACGCTCGAAATGACAGATGGAAATGTCCTCGAAATGATCGATGATTCGATTTGATTCTCCGCTTGCCGGTTTCTGGGTTTATTGCTGGGGGTTGCTGGTCGGGCTGTGTCTGGACTGCTCTGGCGCCCGCCGCACGAGCGCGGAGGCTTGCGCCTACATTTAACCAACCCGATGCCCCTCAGGTAATCCAGCTTGCTTTATGCGTGTGGCTTGATGTACAAAGCAGCCGAACGCGCCTCTCAACAATGTTTGCCCTCAAGCCTGCCGACGAATCGGATTGGCTCCGGCCTTGTGCCCGCAAAAGCCCGGGCGTCTTCCTTCGCAGTCATCATTTGGAGAAAACTTTATGACTATGCGGAATCTTGTCTCGCTAATGGTCCCGATGCTGGGGCTGACTGTGTTCGGATTCGCCCAGGGCGCGGCTACCGGCGATCTGCACGTCACGGTGAAGGATCCCAAGGGCAGCCTGGTGACCAGCGCCACGGTTACGGCGCGAGATCAGGCGAAAGGGTTGGAGCGTTCTGGAACCGGGAACGGGCCAGGTGAGTACAGCATCGTGTTGCTGCCGCCGGGCACTTACCAGGTTACGGTCGAAGCTGCCGGCTTCGCGAAAAGCACGGTTGCGAATGTGGTCATCACGGTGGGACAGGTGGCGGACTTGCCCATCGTGCTCACGCTTGCGGGTACGGCGGAAGTGGTCAATGTGAGCGCCGCGGCTGAGTTGATTGAAACCAGCCGCACTTCAACGACGGACACGATTGAGCAGCGGGCCATCGATAACCTTCCCATCAACGGGCGCAACTACATTAACTTCGCGCTGACGGATTCGCAGGTGCTGCGGGACAACGCTCCGAGTATTGGAGCGGCGCCCACGTCCGGGCTCAATATCAGCGGGCAGCGAGCGCGTTCGAATCTGGTGAATGTGGATGGGGCGGATGCGATTGACAATGCGACCAATGGAGTCCGCTCCACGGTCTCTCAGGAAGCGGTGCAGGAGTTTCAGATCATTACCAACAGTTACGCGGCGGAATATGGGCGATCGGCAGGGGGCGTGATCAATATCATCACCCGCTCGGGATCGAATGAATTCCACGGCGACGTTTACGGGTACTTGCGCAATCGCTACATCCAGGCTACGAACCCATTCAGCAACGTATCGCAGCCACCTTATACGCGGGTGCAGGCGGGGACTGCGTTTGGTGGGCCGATCAAGAAAGACAAGACCTTCTTTTATTTTGCTTATGAAGTGACCCGGCGGCATGAGACTGGGTTTGCCAGCATCGGTCAGGACAACTTTGGCCTGGTTCCGTTTGACGCGACCAACATCTTTGCTCCGGGGCTTGCGCCTCCGGGGACTTTCAATATCCAGGTTACGCCGCAACAGGCTGCTTTTCTGAGCGCTCCGCTTCCGCCCTCGCTGCTGCCGTTTCTTCAGCAATACGCATTTCTGGCGGGAGGTTCTTCGGCGATTGCTTTGAACGGGTCGTATCCGCAATCGTTTGGATTGCTGGCGAAATTGGGCGCAATTCCGATTCCGGCCAATGGCACCAGCCCGTTGACCCAGTTCCCGAGTTCCTGCAACGCCGGCAATCCGCAGTGCAACGGTTTGCCGGCGTCGTTCCAGACACTGAATGCGCAGGTTGGGAATTTCCCCATCTTTGAGGGTACGAGCCTGTATTCGCTGCGAATCGATCACAACGTGAACAGCAACAACCGGATCACACTGCGGGCGAACGTCAGCCCCAGCACCGTGACCGGCATCGAAGTGAATGGCGAGAATCAGACCTTCGGACAGAACTCGTTCTCAAGGACGTCGCAGCAGACTTATCGCGACGTGGCCGGAGTTTTTCAGGACACATGGACCATCGGCAATAACAAGGTCAACGAGTTTCGTTTTCAGTACGCCCGGCGTGGGTTATCGTATTTCTACTCCAACGCGCCCGGCGGCTCCGATGTGGCAGTGAACATTCCTGGCTTCGCATACTTCGGTCGCGAACCCTATTCCTACATTCAGCGCACCGAACAGCGCTACCAGTTCACCGACAACTTCTCCTGGACGCGAGGGCGGCACGGGATGAAGTTCGGCGTGGACTTCAACTACATTTCAACCAAGGCGACGTTCACCGTTAACTATGGCGGTGTATATGACTTTGGCGCGCTTAGCGCCAGCCAGGTGATCCCGAGTGCAACTCTCAATTTGCTGCCGCCAAGCTTGCAGCAAATTATTCCTGGACTTTCCGGGCTGCAATCCTATGGCTTGGGGGTTCCGCAGGACTTCATTCAGGGGATTGGCAATCCTAACGACACCTTCTCCAATAAACCTTTGGGCGTTTACTTCGAGGACTCGTGGCGAGTGTCGCCCAGCCTTACGTTAAACCTGGGCGTGCGTTATGACGTGGAGTTCCCGCCGCAGTTTGCTCCTCCGGATCCGTTGGCGCTGGCCGCTTACAATTCGCTGGGATTACAGAAAGGCATCCAAACCGATACCAACAATGTGCAGCCGCGCATCGGTCTGGCTTGGGATCCGAAGGGGAATGGCAAATCGGTGCTGCGAGCGTCGTATGGCATTTTCTACGATCACCCTTTGCTCGGCCTTTATTTCCTTGGCGACGCCTCGGATGGCTCCAAGAGCGGGCAGTTGTTGTTTCCGGGGGGAAGCCCATGCAATCCGGGTTTGGCGCCGGGCGCCGGCAGCTTGAACGGAACCAATATTTTTCAGGGCATCTTGAACTCGCCGGACTGCCTGCCCAACATTCCCGGTTACCAAGGCGGCGGACAGCGGTTTAATCCCGCGCCCTTTACCGGGAATTCCCCGGCTAATCCGTTTCTTTTTGTGAACCAGAACTACTTGAATCCTTCGACATTTTTCCCGCTGGCGTTTCAGCCGTTCGGCTATCCGCAGTCCAAGAACTTTGTTTACGCTTACTCCCAACAAGCGAACCTGACCTTCGAGCAGGATTTGGGCGGTGGTTTCGCTTTGAGCCTGGCTTACAATTTTAACGGCGGACGACACCTGAACCGGCCTATCAACGCCAACACGGTACGCGGAGACTTGCTGGTAAAAAATTGGCAGGTGGCTTTGAGCGATCCGACTTCCAATGCGGCGGCGGGGCCACTGAGTGTCGGCGCGGGTGCGGCTCCCTGCGGTGCCAATGCGAGCGGCGTGCCCTGGGTTTCGGCGGCACTGGTGAATTTCTTCCGGCCCTCCGGATTGAATCCGGCGATTGCCGGCGCATTACTCGCCGTCCCTGCGGCCGCGCCCTGCGTGGGATTGGCCCAGCAGATTCTGGCGGCCGATGGCCTTAGTACCGCTTGCAATCCCGCGACGTTGGCCAACTGCGTCCCCTTCGGCGATATGGATGCCAACTATTCCAACGGCAGCTCGGTTTATCACGGCTTTACCAGCAACCTGCGCAAGCGCTTTCGGAGTCATTACGAATTTCTGGCGTCGTACAGCTTTTCGCACGCGATTGACGACTCGACTGACTTGCAGTCACCACTGGCGCCTCAGGACAGCTACTTTCCCCAACTGGAGCGCTCAAACTCGCTGTTTGATCAGCGTCACCGTTTTGTATTCAGCGGCGTCTTCCAGTCCGGGAAGCTGGTTGGGGATGGCTTTGCCAAGAAATTGCTTAGCAACTGGACGATTGCGCCAATCGTCGAGGTCGCGTCGGGGCGTCCGTTCCTGATCATTACCGGCGACAACACGAACTTGCAGTTCGCGCCCACCGCTGCGCGACCGAATGTGGTCACTGGCGGCGGCAATCCTGCATGTGGACCGATCGTAGCGTCCAAATTTTCTCCCACAGGGTTGTTTCAGGAGCCTTGTTTTACTCCGACCTCGAACACCACGCTGCTTTCGCTCGACGGCGACCTCTCGCGCAACGCCGGGGTGCAGCCTTGGACGGTATTCAACGATCTTCGCGTCGCCCGGCGCATCTACTTCGGCGAGCGGATTAATCTGGATCTAATCGCGGACGTTTTCAACATCGCGAACAGATTCAACGTGGCCTCCGTGAATCAGCTCTGGACCAATGCGGGGCAGCCTACGGCGGCTTACGATCCCAGGCAATTTCAGTTCGCGATGAAGGTGAACTGGTAGGAAAACAGCATTTAGCCCTTAGCATTTGGCCCTAAGTTTTGTTGGCCCGCTAACTTCCAAGTGCCAATTGCTGAATATAGGAACCGCACCGGCGAAGACGCCCGCGCCTACATTGGCCACTCCTGCTACACTCTTTTCATCCTTCGCGATTGCCGGAGCTTCTCCTGAATGCCACAACCAAATGCCCCAAGTGCGCGGACACGTCTGGTCCGCGAGCCTGATCGGGCGGTGTACGATCGCGCCGCCGCTTACAAAGTTTTGGATGAAGGCTTTATTTGCCACGTTGGATTCGTGGTGGATGGCCAACCGTTCGTGATTCCGACCGGCTACGGGCGTGCGGGCGACAGCCTGTACATCCACGGCTCGGCTGCCAGCCGCATGCTGCGCCGCGTCGATGAGGGTGTCGCTGTTTGCGTAACGGTTACGCTGCTGGATGGACTGGTGCTGGCGCGCTCGATTTTCAATCACTCGATGAACTACCGATCGGTCGTGATTCTGGGAACGGCGGTCGCGGTGAATGACGCTACAGAGAAGCTTGAGGCTTTGCGTCTTTTGTCGGAGCACATCCTGCCGGGACGATGGGCGGAATCCCGGCAGCCCAACGAGAAGGAGCTCAAAGCGACTCTGGTCATGCGGCTGCCGATTGACGAGTTCTCGGCGAAAGTGCGGCAGGGCCCGCCGATTGATGATGAAGGAGATTATGGGTTTCCCACTTGGGCGGGCGTGATTCCGCTGGATGTGGTTCCTGGAAAGCCGATAAATGATCCTAGACTCGGCCCGGAGCGCGAGGTGCCAGCGTACGTGAGCACATATTCGCGGAACCGGTCGTAGAATCACTGGAGCGGCCTTGTCCTCGCTGAAGCCGCTAGAATCAAAAGCTTGATGCGCAAGATCTTCCATTTCGATTCTCCAACTGGGCTGTATGTGGCGGATGCTGCCGTGCTCTGCTGCTTTGATCACCGCATCAGTTTGGTAGTACGAAAATTTCTGAAGAGGCAGGGAATTGAGCGCGCAGATATGATTGTCGTTGCTGGAGGAGCCAAGACTCTGGCTTCGCCGCGCAATGATTTCGAACAGGATTTCATTCTCGAGCAGGTCAGAATGTCAATCCGCTTGCACGGGACCAAACGGATCCTGGTTACGAGCCATTCCGACTGCGCCACCTATGGGGGCCTGGCCCATTTCAAGGGAGATCGTGACGCCGAGGCAGAACATCACCGTGGCGAACTTCTCCGAGCCAGGGACCTTCTGACCGAAAACTTCCTAAACGTTGTGGTCGAGCCGTACTTCGTGAAGTTTGATGGAGTCTGGCAAGTGAACCAAGGTGAACGCCTGCAACAGACGCAGCGTGACGAAGAATCCGATACCGCTGGTGGCCGCAAGCTTGCTTAGCCGCCGCAGTGGCGGAAAGTCGCACATACGTAGTCGCCCAGTGCGGTTACGGTATCAGCAGCAACTTCCCCGTCGTCTTGCGTCCTTCTAAATCCCGGTGCGCCTTGGCGGCGTCGGCCAGCGAATACGTGTGTTCAATTCGGAGTTTGAGTTTGCCTTCGGCGATCATGTTGAACAAAGCGCTTGAACGACCGCGCAGCTCCTCAGTCGTGGCCGTGTACTGGTGTAAAGTGGGGCGGGTCAGGTAGAGAGAACCCTTCGCGAGTTGAATCGGATCGAACGGCGCGACGGCTCCGCTTGATCCGCCGAACAGAACCATCATTCCCCGCGGCCGCAGCACGTTTAAGCCTTTCTCGAAGGTCGTCTTGCCCACGCTGTCGTAGACAACATCCAGGCCTTTGCCTTCGGTCAGGCGCTTAGTTTCGGCCTCGAAGTCCACCTGCGTGTACAGGATTACCTCGTCCGCGCCAGCTTGCCGCGCGAGCTTAGCTTTTTCTTCCGTTGAAACGGTGGCAATCACGCGAACTCCGCGGTTGTGCGCCATCTGCACCAGCAACAGTCCCAGGCCGCCCGCCGCGGCATGCACCAGAGCGGTTTGGCCGCGCTTGAGCGGAAAGGTGTCATGACTCAAGTAGTGCGCGGTCATGCCCTGCAGCATGACTGCGGCCGCTTGTTGATCGCTCACGCCCTGCGGAACCTGCACCAGTCGCTCCCCGGGGACAGCCGCGTATTCCGCGTAGGAACCCAGGATGCTGGACCAGGCGACACGGTCTCCCGGCTTTACCGATTTCACTTCTGAGCCGACGGCGGTGACTGTGCCCGCGCCCTCCTGACCGAGCACAAATGGCAACGGAACGTTGTATCTGCCCTCGCGCTGGTACACATCGATAAAGTTCACACCCGAAGCTGCGATCTTCACAACGGCTTCGTTGAGCTTCGGCTGCGGGATTGGCAAATCAGCGAGTTGCAAAACTTCCGGGCCGCCAGTTTGCTTCACTTGGATAGCTTTCATGGTTGAGTTCGATTCTCATCGCCGCATGGGAGATTCAGAATGGAGGTCAGGCGGAGCGTCTCGGGAACTACGGCCTCACCGGATCGAAAACCCGGTCCTCCTACAGAAGACCAGGCGGACGGTAGTGTCCTAATTTGACTGGCTTAGGGGTTGAGAGTGGCATGAATCGTGCTCCTAACCCATTCCGAGACGGTTTGATTTTTAGCGCGTGCTGCCGCTTCGATTGTCTTTAGATCGTCAGCCTTGAAGCGCACGGGGACGATGCGGCCCTTTGCCTCGCCCTTTGGTAGCTTGGGACGGCCAACTTTTCTAGCTTTCTTCGGCTGTGTCAAGGCTTCTAAACTCCTGCACGATTGCAGCTCTAACCGCGTCCCTGGCTGACTTGATCGGGTGAATGTGCAGCACTGTGACGTGACGCCTAGGATTGTTAGGGTCGTCCGTATCATGCGCCCACGCATACACTCTGGATGCCTCGGGATGGCCTTCTAGATCGAACACTTCCACCGTCCCATCCCACACTGCCTTACCCTGAAATTCTTCTCGGACATCTACGCTTTCAACGTGAATAGCTTCGGCTCCATGTAATCGCCGAATCACATTCCTTAGTTCCTCAATGTACTGACTCACGATACCGCCTCAACTAACTGTTCCACGGTCCAGAAATCTCTCTCGACTCCAGCCGCCATTGCCGGAGTGCAGCGCAGCGTGTTGTGGCGCTTCACTAGGTTGTAATACGCGAAGTGTAGGGCCACAGCGGCCTTGAAGTTGTCGAGCTTCTTGCTGAAGGCTAGCGTCAATCGCGCCAGTCGCTTTACGTGCAGCCGCGTAGTACCGTTTAGGCGTTCGATGTGGCTAGTTGAAACCAAGTCCATATCAGGAGTGCCGACGATGGGCCGCCGGATGGCAGATGCGAATCGGGGAGCGCTGTACTTTCGTTCTGGATGCTGTGCGGCATCATGCGTGTAAACCTTGACAATCTGGCCGTAGTCCACTTCCGTACCAAAAGCCTGCTCTACAGCCTCGACATAGCCGTGCAGCGCGTCGGTCGAAATCTGCACTTGATTACGTAGCCGACTGGCAACATCCTTTACAAACTCGTTTGCTACGGCTCCAGTCCGCTTTCCGCACTTAAACGATGGGACTAATTTCGTCTCAGAGTCAATCGCACAGAATGTCCATACGTCGCCAAGCTCGGGATTATCATCCACACTAACGTGACGTTCCTTTTTGCCGATGAATCCCCACACTTCATCGAATTGCAAGTAGCGGCATCCCAAGTCCTGCATCTTGGAATCAAGTAGCATCTGGCAGCCATTACCTACGCGCACACCAAGACGCATGATGGTGTCACGATGAACGCCAGTGATTCGCTCAATTGAGCGGATGCTCGAACCCTCGGCCAAGTTTGCGATTATCGCGATTTGCTTGTCGGCGCTGAGTATGTTTGCCATGGTTATTACTGTATTACAATAATATAATCTTGTCAAGTCTTTTTGTGTTACAATAACGCAATACCGTGGCAGAGTCCGAAAAACCCGGCGAACGCAAGCAGGAAACTAATCCCCCCGATGCTAAGGTCGCTCAGCCAGTTACAGCCCCTCCACAGAAGCCGCCAGCTACAGGCGACACAAGACGCACCGGTGACGATCCACAGCCACCCCAACCACTTCTTGTGCAACTGGTTGGCGGGGATGAGCTCGAACCGTTTGAGGTACAGACTCTCGCTATCTCTAGAGAGACGTTGTCCATCTCTAGGAGAACTTACTGGATTGCGATCTTCGGTTTCCTTGCCGCCCTTGCTGCCGCTTGTTTCGTCGGCGTGCAAGTTGGGGAAATGACTGACCAAACGCAAATTTTGGGAAGTCAATCCGAATCCGCTGCTGCGGGCGCTGCCATTGGCGAATTGAACATCCGTAAACAATTGGGCATTGCTCAACAGCAATCGCTGGCGGCTCAGGATCAGGCGAAAGCGGCCCAAAAAAGTGTTCAAGCTATTGAAGGTCAAACGTTCCAGTCTGAACGCCCTTGGATAGCGGTAAGTATAGCGCCTGCCCCTGATTTTCAATACGACGTAGATCGCACCATTATTATGCTTAAATTCACGTTGACCAATGTCGGACACTCGCTTGCAAAATACACAAGCGTATGGACTAGGCTTTCTATGAATGAAAAGTGGCCCGGAGACCAAAAGCGGATTTGTGCCATCCCGAAACTTAAAATAAACAGCAAGAGTGACTACGGTTATCTGTTGTTTCCCGGTCAGACCGTTACCGACACGATTCCCGCTGCCGCTAGCCCGGAAGATGTTAAGCGCGAATTGGCGACCACTCCATTTCAGGGCGGAGGCGTAGTATCCTTTGACGTTGTCGTATGTGTCGATTACGAAAGCATAATCGACTCTCGACATCATCAAACGAGACTCGTAAGAGGGCTCGGCTACCCAGACCCCAGAGGGCTTGAAATGGGGGCTTTCGCACCTAATATTCGCTATAGTCCGATTATCCTCAGCTCACGATTGCACGGCGATTCCGCAGACTAGCAACAAAAGGCAAATTAGGACACTACCAGGCGGACACAATGGTTGCGTCGGCGTGGGTCGCTGAAGTAATATTCCGGCCGTTCCTAAAGTAACGTGAACCAACCGAGTTGCGGATTGACCCATCAAAACGTGGGTAGTAGCATGAAGTGATCTTCTGCGAGCCGGGTTCTTCGCGGTAAGTTGTAGAAAAACATGAGGATTCGGAAACTCTATCTTCTGATCGCAGGAGTGGTCGCCCTGGTTGTGGGCGGCACGGCCTGCCAGACAGCGCAGCGTCCCGCGACGCTGCTGCCTGCGGAGAAATCCACCGCACCGGCTTTGAGCGCCAGTCCCGCACCCACTCAAGCAAACGCTGATAGCAAGACCGTTCCCGCCGCAAGAACCCAAAGTGAAGTTAAACCTGATCCGGTCGCTGAACTGATAGCGCGAGTAGAGAAGGAATACAAACTCGGGGAGGACAACTACAAGGCAGGACACCTGGAATCGGCCAAGGAGAATTTTGATCGGGCTTTCAACCTGTTGCTCGGGAGTTCATTGGATGTTCGCACCGACGAGCGTCTGCAGCAGGAATTTGACCACGTGCTCGACGGTGTAAGCGGTCTGGAACTACAAGCCCTGCAGGAGGGCGACGGTTTCACCCAGCAGAAATCAGAGCCAGCGCCGATCGACGAAGCAAACGAGGTTACGTACCCGGTCGATCCAAACCTGAAAGCCAAGGCCGAGGCGGAGGTCAAGGCTACACATTCCGACCTGCCTCTGATGATGACGGACCCGGTCGTCGGCTACATCAGCTACTTCTCCACGCGCGGACGCGGAACTCTGGAACGCGCTCTCGCCCGTAGCGGGCTCTACCAGGACATGATTCAGAGAGTCCTGAAAGAAGAAGGCGTTCCACAGGACTTGATCTACCTGGCTCAGGCCGAGTCCGGATTCCATCCTCTGGCGCTTTCCCGTGCCGGGGCTCGCGGCATGTGGCAATTTATGGCCAGCCGCGCCAAGGGATATGGGTTGGAGCGCGACTGGTGGGTGGATGAGCGCCAGGATCCGGAGAAATCGACCCGAGCTGCCGCCCACCACTTGAAAGACCTCTACAACGAGTTTGGCGATTGGTATCTGGCCATGGCCGCTTACAACTCGGGCCCCGGCACCGTCCAAAACGCGGTGAAGCGGACGGGCTACGCGGATTACTGGCAGCTCTACAAGCGCAACGTGTTGCCCAAGGAAACCCGGAACTACGTGCCGATCATTCTTGCAGTAACCATTATGGCCAAGAATCCAGAACAGTATGGGCTGGACAAGGTGGTTACGGAGAAGCCGGTACCTTTTGACGCGGTGAAGATCGATTATCCCGTGGATCTGCGCTTGGTGGCGGAAACGGTTGATGCTTCCGCGAGTACGCTGCAGGATCTGAACCCAAGCTTATTACGGCTAACCACCCCCAAGGATCGTGAGTTTGAACTGCATCTGCCTGCGGGAACGAAGGATCGCTATCTCACCGCAATTACCGCCATCCCCCCGGACATGCGGGTGTGGTGGCGCTATCACAAAGTTGTCCCCGGTGACACCTTGAGTTCGGTCGCCGGCGCTTTTCACGCCAGCCGCCAGGCGATCGTGCAGGCCAACAATCTCGACGGAGTTGAGAACCTCAAGGTAGAAAGCGAACTCATCATTCCGGTGGCGCCGGGCAAACACCCTGCCGAAGAAGTGGCGAGCTATTCGCGCCGGGCAACGACCTACAAGGTTCGTAAAGCGGACACGGTTCAAAGCGTGGCCGACAATTTCGGCGTGCCGCCTGCCATGGTTCGCCGCTGGAACCATCTGAAGGGTGACAGTGTGCGGGGACGGCGGGTCTTATATATTCACTTGCCGATCGCGCCTGATGCCAGCCAAACGCGACAAGTTGTTGCCTCTAAGTCGAAATCTAAGAATAGCTTACATACCGCAACCTCGAAGGCCGTCGTGCACCACAAGGTACAGCGTGGAGAGACGCTCTCTTCTATCGCCAAGTCTCACAACACTACGGTGGACGCGTTGAAAGAAAACAATGGAAATTTGGCCAACCTCAGACCGGGGATGGTTCTGGTCATCAGTAGTCCCAGCAGATAGTCCACCCGCTTCCCATCTAGCTTCAATCTGACAATCCAAAAGACGAGAATCCGATCCGCTCTTTTCTCTGTGTATCTTGTATCTTTATATTTCAGCTGCCCGACACGAAACTGGAAACAGGAATTCAACTTCGGTGTAATATGCATTGGGCGGATGGGAGCAAATAGTTTTCCTTACTGCAACGCGAAAAACTACTGTGCTATAATCGCCGCCCGTTTAGTCTGGCAAAACAAATTTCCAGTAGTCTTTTTAACTCTTAGCGCATGCAGTGCGAGCACAGCATCCGGCAAAGAGCGCAGCCGGAAAATTCACAGGAGGAGCAATGAACGTTCACGAAACCCTCTATCTACGAGACGACGAAATAGATGAATTTGGCGACAGTGGCGCATACGGCGAATCGCTGGAAGAAGATTTTGAAGAAGAAGAGGAGGAAGAGGAAGCAGAACTGCCCAGTGTGACCGGCTCCGAAGGCGGCGCGGAAACTCCGATGCCGTCCGCGCCGGTGCCCGCCGGTGGCGGCGGTGGCGGGTCGTCCAAACCTGCGAGAAAGTCCGCTCCCAAGAAATCCACTCCTAAGAAACCCGCTGCGAAAAAGGCGGCGAAGAAGAAGGCGCCTAAAAAAGCGGCGAAGAAAAAAGCCGTCCGCAGACCGGCGAAGAAAACATCCGGCAAAAAGAAAGCGACCAAGAAGGCGGGCAAGAAGTCTGCACGCCGCCGGCGATGAATTAAGGTAATACTTCGGATCAAGCCGCAGCTTGTTGCTGCGGCTTCGATTCCTCGTCATCCTCCTGCTATTCCTGGTGCGAAGGTGGGTTTTCGCCGACCCACGCAAAGCCCCCCGATCCCTTCGCGGAACGCAACGCGACCATTGTCCAGAAACTAGCCTCGCTGCGCTCGATGCCCCGACGAGGTGTCCGGGCCTACATCTGATTGCTGCACTCGACTGTTCTTTTTCGCGAGGACGCGGCCTGCAGCCCCGGGGTCAATTGCGCCTCTCAGTGGTAACGCGTAGCATCTAACTAGCCTGCATGCCTACGATTACCACTGCGGCGCCCAGCCATCCTCCCAAGGTTGTTCTGGGCGAGATTGTCAGCTTTGCCTACGATACCTTCTGCAGCAATAAGGTACGATTTGCGCTTACTGCGCTGGGCATGGTGATTGGCACCGCCTCGCTCATCCTCGTGGTGACCATCGGAATGACGGGAAAGCAGTATGTCTTGAATCAGATCCAGGCGATCGGCGCGAACATGGTCTATGCGGAATACCAGGGCGGTGCGGGGAACACGAGTCCCGACTTGCTCACCATCGATGATATGCGAGCCGTTTTGCAGCAGGTGCCAGGAATCGCGGCTGCATCTCCGGTAGTGGCATTGGACGAACGTGTCCCGGTTGGAAACGGCAAGGAACGGGACGTCCGCGTACTTGGGGTATTGCCGGAATACAGCGCGGTGCGGAATCTGGTGGTGCTGTCCGGCAGGTTCTTCGACGCCGAGGACGAGCAGGCGCACAACAAGGTGGGAGTGATCACGCAAAAACTCGCGGAGCAGCTGTACGGATCGACCGATGAGGCCATAGGAAAGATTTTAAAGCTGAGCGGGCTGCCATTCACCATTATTGGTACTTTCAAGGAGCGCGTGGACACCTTCGGACAGTCGGAAGTGACCTCTAACACGATGGCCATTCCCTATACGGTAAGCCGCTATTTCACTGATACGCCGGAAGTCAAACAAATTTATTTTTCGGCGTCCGAAGCCTCCATGGTTCTTCCGGTCACGGAACAGATCCGGAAGGTACTTCAATCGCGTCACCGGCCAGAGTCGGTTTACGACGTATCCAACCTCACCGAGTTGGTCGCGGTAGCGGATCGGACAGCGAACGCGCTTACCCTGGTGTTGTTGCTGGTGGCAACCGTGACCCTGCTGGTGAGCGGAATCGGGATTATGAACATTATGCTGGCCACGGTGAGCGCTCGAATCCGTGAGATTGGCATTCGCAAAGCCACGGGCGCCACCAATCGCGAAATTCGCTTTCAGTTCTTATCGGAAGCCATTCTGATTTCTCTGATTGGAGGTTTCGCGGGGGTGATCATCGGTCTGGCATTGCCCTTCTCGGTGCGCTTCCTAACCGAGTACCGCATTCCGATCTCCGGATTGTCGGCTATTGTGGCCATCGTGGTGTCCTCGCTGGTGGGTATTTTGTTTGGGACCGTTCCGGCTGCGCGTGCGGCCAAGCTCGATCCGGTGGAGAGTTTGCGCTACGAGTGAAAAAGGCTGCTCGGAGCTGCTGGTTTTTTGGCTTCTAGCTTTTTCTTTGTGTACCTTCCTGTCCTTTGTGGTTAAGGAAGTTCAAAAGCGTCAACCACAAAGGACACGAAGGTACACAAAGGAAGGCCTTGTCCCAAAAAGTAAAGCCGGGCTGGTTAGCCCGGCTTTTCTCTTTCATCACCCTTTGGGGATTGACTTGGTTTTGAGACTCCCCTCAGATCTTTTCTTGCTCTTACTTTCTTACTTTCACCTTCGCTCTCTCCTGATATGACTCAGACGAGAGTCAAAAAGTTGCATGCAACAGTTACATGACTAACGCAAGGTTCTCCAGTTCGCTTTGCAACACGGGGATGGAGCAGCCGGACATTTCCACGCGACCGGCGGCATCAAAAGCCGCTTGCGGCGAAACGCCGTATCCTCTTCCCATGAGAAATACTTGCAACAGTTCGGCAGCCTCGCGCGAATCGATCAAACCACCCTGCAACAAATCGTTTCGCAAGGCTGTCAGCTCGGTAACGGAAAATCTCTCTTTAAACCTGTCATTCATGGCCGTCTCACCTCCGACCCTGTCCTGCACTTACCTATTAGACTCCGTTAGTGCCGCCTACGTTGCTTGCAATTTTGTTGCCGCATCCGCACCGCGTTTGTAAATGCTGGCACCAAAGAGCCTTACCGGGATTAAACCCATGTTAGTGCAATAAGTTGCGGCGAATGCAGGGGAATCGTCGGGTTCCCGGCTTGGTGCCAACCCGAGTCAGCTTCGGCTCCGGATGTTGTCACTGGGTGTCGTTCTGGTACGCAAAATGGCGCTGGCACGCCCCACAATGGGTCAAGTTGGCCTCAGACTTCGCGGCACCGCGTAAAGCTCATGAGGGCTCGATGACGGCTTCATCGACCAGCATAATCGGGATATTGTCCCTAACCGGGTAGACGCGGCGGCACTCGGTGCATTTCAGGCTTTCCCCATTTTCCTTGAGCAGAAGCGGTTTTTTACACAGGGGGCAGACCAGGATATCGAGCAGGTCCTGAGGGATCATGTCAGCATTCTATCCCCTCATGAGGGAATGCGCACTACCCGCACCGGGCGGGGGCCCATCTTGATGAACGTTTGATGGGGCACCGGTTAGGAGAAGAAAGGCCACATTGACTTCGCTGCAGTCTGCGGGTAGATTCTTGCGGCGATTGTTTTCATCGATTCGCAAGTCTCATCTGTGACGGCAATGCCGAACCTCCCGTCGGACACCGCCTATAGAAGACCCCAAACCAGGAGAGAACAAAATATGCAGAGGTTGAAAAAGCTCGGAATTTCAGTGCTCGCTTTGCTGGCTCTCGCGGGTATAGCCAGCGCTCAGAAATGGCAAGCGGTGAAGCCCGCACCCACATTTCCCGTGGGCGCGATCGCGTTGCTTACGGATGGTACTGTGCTTATGCACGAAGAGCAGGACGCAAACTATCACAGCTGGTACAAGCTAACACCGGACGACACCGGCAGCTACATCAATGGGAAGATCACCCCGATCGCCAAGATGCCCAGCAACTATGGCCCTTGGTACTTCGGTTCCGTCGTATTGCCCGATGGCCGCTACATTGTTGAGGGTGGAGAATACAACAACGGCTGCCCACACGGGTGCTGGACTAACCTTGGCGCCATTTACGATCCGGTGAAAAACACATGGAAGGCGGTGAACCCTCCTCCCGGTTGGGGCATGATCGGCGACGCTCAAGCGATTCTTTTGTCCGATGGAACCTACATGCAGGCCAGTTGCTGCGATGGAGTCGACCAGGCCTACTTCAATCCCAAGACCCTCACCTGGACGAACATCACCAACACAGGCAAGGATGACCGGTTTGACGAAGAAGGATGGAACCTACTGCCCAATGGGGACGTTTTGACAGTGGATGCAATCAAGGCTCCTAACTCGGAGGTTTACAATCCCACGACCAAGAAGTGGACCAGCGCGGGCAGCACGATTGTCCGCCTGGAAGACCCCGTCAGTCAGGAAATCGGGCCGGCAGTGTTGATGCCTAACGGCACAGTGTTCGCCACCGGAGCCAACGGCAGCGGAGCGGGCCACACCGCGATCTACAATACTAAAACCAAGAAGTGGGCCAAGGGCCCGGATTTCCAGGGCAGGGACAACTGCTCTGACGCTCCCGCGTCGCTGGAAATCAACGGCAACGTGATTGTGATGGCTAGCCCCGGGTTTGGTGGAACCCCCGCTACCTTCTATGAGTGGAATGGGTCAAAATTGTCGAAAATTCCCGGTCCGCCTGACGCGTCACAAGAATCGTCGTTCATTGGGCACTTCCTGGTGCTCCCCACGGGGCAGCTGCTGTTCAGCGATTTCAGCCAGCATCTCGAAGTTTTCACCTCGAAAGGAACCTATAACAAGGCGTGGGTACCGAAAATCACCTCTGCCCCGGGCAGCGTCTCAGTGGGAAAAACTTATCTGGTCAAGGGCACGCAGTTCAGCGGACTCTCCGGAGGAGCCGCATACGGCGATGATTTCCAGGACGCCACCAACTTCGCTCTGGTGCGCATTACCAACAAGGCGAGCGGGCACGTTTTCTACGCCAAGACTACGAACCCGAGCACCTACGCAGTGCAGACTGGCAGCAAGGCCGAATCGACTAACTTCACCGTGGCCAAGGGCACGGAGTTGGGCGAGAGCACGTTGGTGGTCGTGACCAACGGCATCCCGTCGGCTCCGGTTTCACTCACCGTGCAAGCGGACTAACCGCGTCGCAGCACTTCGATCCACTCGTCTGGTTTCTGGCTTGGCGCCGGAAGACAGACGAGTGGGTTCCTCAGGATCGATTTTTTTACAATTCCGGCGTTGACTTTGCTCTCCGGTCGGACTAACGTTTCGCGGCGATTTGTTTACTTTACCCATCCCATCTGTGGCGGCGATGTGTTGTGGCTCCTGCATCCCTACCCCGCCTCTGAGGAAATGATCAACGAGAGGACAAAAATATGAAGATTATGAAAATGCTAGGAATCACACTCGTAGCTTGCCTGGTTCTGCCCGGTATTGCCAGTGCGCAGAAGTGGCAAAACCTGAAGCATCCACCCACCTTTCAAACCGACACAGCTCTGCTGCTCACAGACGGCAGGGCGATGGTGCATGAATACAACACCCCGAATTGGTGGTCGCTAACGCCGGATTCGAGTGGCAGCTACATCAATGGAACCTGGAAGAAGCTGGGCTCGATGCCGTCCGACTATGCACCGTTGTACTTTGCCTCTCAGGTGCTGCCGGATGGCAGAGTGCTGGTTGAGGGCGGAGAATACAACTTCCTGAACCAGGATGAAACCAATCTGGGTGCCATCTACGACCCGCTAAAGAACAAGTGGACGAACGTGAATCCGCCCAGCGGCTGGGGCGAAATCGGGGATTCTCCATCGATCATTTTGCCCAACGGAATCTTAATGCTGGGCCAGAACTTTGACACCGCTACGGCCTTCTTTAATGCCAAGACCTTGGGCTGGACCCTTAAAGGCTCCGGCAAATCTGACAGCTACGCTGAGGAAGGTATGGAACTGTTGCCCAATGGCAAGGTTCTGCTGGTTGACACTCAGAACACTCCAAACTCGGAAATCTTCAATCCGAAAACAAATACCTGGACCAGCGGCGGCAGCACGATCGTGAGTCTGTCGATAAGCGCAGGCGAAGAAACCGGACCCGCCTTGCTGCGGCCTGAAGGCACCGTTTTTGCCATGGGAGCTAACGGCACCGGCGCCGGGCACACTGCGATTTTCAATACGAAAACCAGCAAGTGGGCAGCTGGCCCTGACTTTCCTAACAATGACGATATGGCCGACGCTCCTGCTGCGGTCCTCCCGGATGGAAACATTCTGTGCGAGACCAGCCCGCTGGTCTTCCAATCTCCCGTTTCCTTCTACGAGTTTGACGGGAGCAAGTTCCATACGGCTCCATTGCCCAAACAAACGGGCAACCTCAACACCTCGTACCTTGGCCGCTTGCTCGTCCTTCCGACTGGGCAAATCCTCTATACCCTGGCAGACGGCGCGACTGTCGATGCCGAGATCTATACCGCCAAAGGAACTTACCAAAGCTCGTGGAAGCCGAAAATCACCTCTGCCCCGACCAGTGTTACTCGCGGCGATACCTATAAAATCTCAGGCACTCAGTTCAACGGCCTGAGCCACGGCGCCGCCTACGGGGACGATGCCCAGATGAATAGCAGCTACGCACTGGTGCGCATCACCAACAACGCAACCAAGCATGTGATCTACGCGCGAACGCACAATCCCAGCACCATGGGGATCGCGACGGGTACGAAGATTGTGTCGACTAACTTCGATGTTCCTACAACCGCGGAAACAGGCGCCAGCAGTCTGGTGGTTGTCACCAACGGCATCCCTTCTCCTCCGGTCAGTGTAACGGTCAATTAGAAGAACGGCTGCGGTTGATTTACAATGCCACTTCCCTGATTCTTCGGAATCCGGGAAGTGGCTTTTGTTCTTTCTCAACTTCTTTGGTTCGCGCGTCCTCATCGATGGAGGTGAGGGAGGGAAGCGGGTGAGAATCCCGCGCTGCCGCGCAACTGTAAGCGAGGAAATTCGCCATCGGTCACTGGATCACTCTGGGAAGGCCGATTGCTACTCGTCGGACAGCGAACGCTGTCCTAACTCGCAAAGCCAGGAGACTGGCGCGAACCGTCCACACCAACCCCTTTCGCGAGACAAAGGAGGAGTGCATGCGGTTCTTTCGTATTTTTGCGAGTGTGATTTGCCTCATGGCGGCAGCTTCAGCCGCCGAAATCAAGATCAAAGTTGTCGATCCCCAAGCCGCTGCCGTCGCCGGTGCGGAAGTATTGTTGCTCGGAGGTCACAACGCTTCCCATCCGGTCGTCGAACTTACTTCCGCAGAGGGAGTCGCTATCTTTCACGGAATTGGAACCGGCCCTCACCAGGTTCGGGTTCTCGTACCGGGCTTCGCGGTTCAGACCACCGAGCTTTCCCCTACCGCCGATTCTGTCACCATTCAGCTTCGGCTCGCGTCGGCGTCAGAAACAGTGGTCGTGACCGCAACCCGTACATCCGTGGAGGCTAGCTTAGCCGGCGCCGATGTAGCAACGCTCGACCACGAGCAATTGCAGATAATGAACCCGGTTGCCGCCGATGACGCCTTGCGTTTTTTGCCGGGCGCGGTGGTGAACACAGCCGGCCAGCGCGGCGGACTCTCTTCACTGTTTGTGCGTGGCGGGAACTCCAACTACAACAAAGTGATCGTCGACGGCGTGAGCGTAACGGAGCCGGGCGGAACCATTGACCTCGGTACGCTATCTCTCGCCGAAACCGGTCGCCTGGAATTCTTGCGAGGCGCACAGAGTACGCTCTATGGTTCAGATGCAATGACCAGCGTAGTCCAGGTTTGGACCCGTGACGGAAGCACGCCCGTTCCAGAACTGCGCTTCGGCGCGGACGCCGGCAACTACGGCACAGAAAACGGCTACGCTTCTCTCGCGGGCACGCAAGGCCGCTTCGATTACAACGTCTTCGGCAATCAGTTCAATACCAGCGGCTCCGGCCCCAATGACGATTACTCCAATTCTTTGGAGGGTGCGAATTTGGGCTTCTCCATTAGCGATCAGATGTCTCTCCGCCTGCGCGCGCGCCACGATAACAGTGTTACGGGAACGCCAGGGGCATGGAACTTTAACGGAGCCAATGTATTTGATATCGGCGGCGCGAGCTATGTTCTGTCCCCAGACCTCGGCGGACGTGCGCGACAGAATAATCTGCTGGCGAGCCTCGATCTCGCGGTGAAGACGGGATCAAGCTGGACGCACCACTTCACCGGCTTCGAGTACAACCTGAAAACCACCAATCTCGACAGCGGCATATCCCCGGAGAACACCCCCTTTGGTCCTATTAACACGCCATTTGAGGCCCTGGTGAATATCAACCGCGCAGGGTTCGATTACCAGGGCAACTACGTGGAGCGCACTTGGGCGGAGACCACGATCGGCTACGAATTCGAGGACGAAAACGGTTCGGTCAACGATCCCATACCGGCGGACTTCGCGAGCGGCGGCCACGGCCTGCGCTTGAACCAGGCTGCCTATGTACAACAGGCGCTAACTCTCGGGCGGCTCAGTGTGATCGCGGGCGGACGCTTTGTCCACAACACAACCTTTGGCAACACGGGCGTTCCCCGCGTGGCCCTGGGATTTCAAGCCTTTCGCGGCGGGCACATATTCTCCGGCACTCGACTGAATTTCTCCTTTGCTACGGGTATCAAGGAGCCTCGCTTTGAAGAAACTTTTGTGACCGGTCCGTTTCAGATCCCCAATCTCAACTTAAAGGCCGAACGGAATCGGGCTCTGGAAGCTGGGTTTCAGCAGACCCTGCTGAGTCGATTCGTCCTGATCGCCAACTATTTCAACAACCTATTTCACGATCAAATCGAGTTCGTCACCGTCAACCCAAACACGTTTGTGGGGCAATACGTCAATCTGCAAAAATCTTTTGCCCAGGGAGCAGAGGTCGAACTGCAAAGCCGGCTAACGCAGCGGCTCTCCTGGAACACCTCCTACACTTACACTTCGACTCAGATTCTTCAGGCTCCCCCAGGCACGCCTCCTCCGAATGCGCAGGGAGATCCTTTTATCCGCCGGCCCCGGCACTCTGCGACCACGTTGCTCACCTACCTCGGTCCTCGTTGGGGCGGAAATCTCGGAGGCAGCTTCGTGGGTCCACGCCCCGACTCCGACTTTGACGGTTTCGGCATCAATCACACGCCGGGATATTTCCTTCTGAATATCGGCGGCTGGTACAAAATCAATTCCCGAGTAACGGCCTACGCGAATGCGGAAAACGTGCTGAATCGTTTCTATGAGGAAGTCACAGGCTATCCCGCGCTGGGTGCGAATTTCCGCGCGGGTATGCGCTTCAGAATCGGAGGGGAGTGAGAAAAGCAGCTATCAGCTTTCAGCCGTCAGCTATCAGCAAGAAGCACAGATGAATTTGCTGACAGGCTGCTGGCTGACTGCTGAGAGCCTTTTTGCCGATTTCGGTTTTGGGAACGAAGCGTTTTTTCACAGCATCATCAACCGGAATGGGTGTATGATGGCCAACGTTTTCAAGTCAAACGGAAATTCCAGCTGTTACCAACCTAAGACGCTGTGGTGGTTTTATCCTCTGGCCGTACTTCAACTCAACGAGAAAGGAGAAACACACCATGTTGTACAAAGATTGGACCTGGTTGTTGGCCGCCCGAAGTTTTTTTCCTGAAGCAAATCCGAAACAAATACTCGTGTGCAGAGTCGCGGTTTTCGCTGCTCTCATGATGACATCATTTGCGCTGGCTCCATTTGCCAGTGCAGCTAGACCGTCCAGACAGCCCGATTTCGGACCTAACGTCTATATCTTCAATCCCAGCATGCCGCTCAGCCAGATCCAGACGACCGTCAACAATATTGCCAACCAACAAGTCTCCAACCAGTTTGGAACTCAGCGCTATGCCTTGCTGTTTGAGCCTGGCACCTACGGATCCAGTACCACCCCGCTCAATTTTCAGGTCGGATACTACACCAGCGTGGCGGGCCTCGGCCAATCTCCGGGCGACGTCGTTATCAACGGGTCCATCGACGTATATAACCAGTGCATCAGTGGCAGCTGCATCGCCCTGATTAACTTCTGGCGATCGTTGTCGAACCTGACCATCAATGTAACCAACCCGACTTTTGGCTGCTATACCGGCGAATTCTGGGCGGTGTCGCAGGCCGCACCGATGCGTCGTGTCCTCGTCAACGGACTGACCACCCTGATGGATTACTGCACCGGACCGTCGTTTGCCAGCGGCGGCTTCATCGCCGATTCCGAGTTCGAGGGCAGCCACGTGACCAACGGCTCGCAGCAGCAATGGCTAGTCAGGAACAGCATTCTCGATCAGTGGAGCAATGGCGTCTGGAACCAGGTGTTCTCTGGCGTCGTAGGAGCGCCGGCCCAGTGTTTCCCCCTTCAGAAGGGAATCTGTGGTCCGTACACCACGCTCGCGACGAGCCCGGTGACCCGCGAGGCGCCATACCTGTACGAGGACGACGACGGGGATTACAACGTCTTCGTGCCCGCGGTGCAGCGTAACTCTTCAGGCACGACATGGGGCAGCGGCGAGACGCCCGGTTTCTCCATTCCGATCCGTAGGTTCTTCATCGCCCAGCCGGCGGACTCCACAAATACGATCAATGAAGCATTACGTTCGGGTATGGATCTCATCCTGACCCCGGGTATTTACAACCTGGACAAAAGCATCGAGGTCACGCGTCCCGATACGGTGGTGCTCGGTCTCGGATTCCCAACGCTGATCCCGCAAAACGGAAACGCGTCAATGACGCTCGACGACGAGAAGGGGATGTTGATCTCTGGAATCATCTTCGACGCGGGTGTACCCAACTCTCCTGTGTTACTGCAGGTCGGTTGTGAACACCACTGCGACGGTCGCAATCGCAACGATCGCAATCACCATGATTCCGATCCGTCGGGTCTTTACGATGTGTTCTTCCGTATCGGCGGCGCAGAGGCGGGAAGCGCGACAGTCAGTCTGGTAGTCAACAGCGATGAGGTCATCCTCGATGACATCTGGGCATGGCGGGCCGACCACGGCAACGGCGTGGGGTGGACCAGCAACACCGCCAACACGGGGCTCATTGTCAACGGTGACAACGTGACCGCGTACGGCCTTTTTGTCGAGCACTACCAGCAATATGAGGTGATCTGGAACGGCAACGGCGGCACGGACATCTTCTTCCAAAACGAGATGCCTTACGACCCGCCCAGCCAGGCGGCGTGGATGGAGGCTCCCGGGGTCGACGGCTGGGCGGCCTTCAAGGTCGCCGACAACGTGAACACCTTCAACGGATATGGTATGGGAAGCTATAGCTTCTTCGACCAGGGCGTCAATATCTATGCCGCAAACGCGTTTGAGGTTCCCACTACGCTTCCGAAGGCGAGCCTCAACGATCTCCTCACGATCTTTCTTTCTACGGCCGGCTTCGGTGGCATCCTGAACGTGATCGACAACACCGGAGGATCGTCGACCATCGCCAACCCGGATACCCCGGTCACCGTGGTGAGTTTCCCTTGACGACTTGACAGTAATCCGAACCAGTTGCGGTCCATCAAGCTCCGCCTCGATGAGGGGCGGGGCGTGTTCGTTATCGACGTCAGCGCCTGAAGGCGAGACCCGATACGAATCGCTAGTTTTTCAGCAAACTGTGCCAACGTGGTCGAGAGGGACTTTACTTGGCACCCCGAAGATAGGCTAAAAAATCTTGCCTCGTATCAGAGCCTCGCTTCAGCGATGCCGTTACTGCTCGAAATTAGAGCGCCTTCAGGCGCCGCGGAGGGCAACAACTTTTCCAGAAGCCTCTAAACGCGAGCCCGTATAGAAGTGCTAGTCTTTCAGCTCTTGCCTCTTATCTGGCTGCGGAAATCCTTGTTTCGCGGTCGAGTGGTGTTCTCTGACTGGGCGCGTCCGTTGTTGCCGCCGTCGGCATTGAAGGGCAGGGGCAGAACGGAACTGGCAACTTGATACTTGGTCCGCGCCAGCTTCAACTTTTCGAGATCTTCCCCACCTAATGGCTGCTGGCGTCCCAGCAGATGGGTTACCAGAGCGATTTGGGCAAAGTGTTCGACCGTCTCCATCTTCATGTAGGCGTGATGAAGCGTGTCAGCGTAAGCAACCACTCCATGGTTGGACATGAGGATGGCATCGAACTGGGGAATCAGCGGCTCGAGTGCGTCGGAAAGTTCAGGTGTCCCAGGAGTCCCGTATTTAGCTAGTGGGATGGAACCGAGCCCGATCACTACTTCGCATACCAGTGGCTGGTTGAGCGCCAGTCCGGCGGCTGCAAAGCCAGTCGCCGTCGGCGGATGCGCATGCACGATCCCGTTCACGTCAGGACGAAGCTTATAGATCAGCAGGTGCATGGCAAGTTCGCTAGATACATTGCGGTTACCCGCAAGCCGTCGGCCATCCAAATCAACTGTGACCATGTCCCCGGTCCGCAGCATGCTCTTGCTCATACACGTCGGGGTGACCATAATCCTTTCGTCATCGAGACGGGCGGAGAGATTGCCGTCGGTGGCGGCGACGTAGCCGCGCTGGTGCAGCATTTGGCCAAATAGAACCATCTCGCGGCGGTATTGACGTTCGCTAGGCATTCAATTTTTGGGGCTGCCAGGGGAAAGCGGACCCGAACTTGTGTGCGTATGTTAACGCACAAACTCGGTTGAACACAATGCGGTTGTTGTGGAATGTATGTATGAGCTTCTGAGGTCGAATTTATAATCATCCAGTGTGCTAGTCTCAGAATTCAATTATCACCTTCCTGCGGAGCTGATTGCCCAGGAACCCCTCCCTGACCGGGCTGCTTCGCGCCTCCTGAGAATAACCTGCGGCTCCGGGGGGCTTCACGATGGCCAGTTTCATGACTTTCCCGCTCTGCTCCGGGCAGACGACTTAATTGCCTTCAATAACACAAGGGTATTTCCGGCACGCCTCTACGGCAGGAGAAGCGGGGCCAAAGCGCAGCCCGTGAGCTCGCGGAATCCCGCGGCCCGCGACTTTCTCAAGGGTCGGATCGAGGTGCTGCTCACGCGGCAAGTATCGCAGAATCCAAACGAGTGGGAGTGCCTGGTCCGCCCAGGTCGCAAAATTGGAGTGGGGGAGCGGTTGTTTTTTGGTGAAGACGATGAACTAGAAGCTGAGGTCACGGCGCGGGGCAGTTTTGGCGAGCGCCGTATACGCTTTCGTCCGGCAGCAGATTTCTTTGGTTTAGTTGAGCGATTCGGGCATGTGCCGCTGCCGCCTTATATTGACCGGTCAGACCGACCCATCGATCGGGAACGCTATCAGACGATTTATGCACAAGCGCGCGGTTCGGTAGCGGCGCCCACCGCCGGCCTTCACTTTACTCCAGAAATCCTTGCCCGCATACGAGATCGTGGCATCGAGACGGCGGAGATTACGTTGCACGTCGGGCTCGGAACCTTCCAACCGGTGCGCGTGGATCGCGTCGAAGATCATCGATTGCACCGCGAGCCTTACGAAATTTCAACCGATGCAGCCGCCAGGATCAATCGCGCTATGGAGGCGGGACGGCGAATAGTCGCAGTGGGGACTACGACCGTACGCACGCTGGAATATGCGGCGGGTCAGTCCGGGGACGGCAGGTTGCGGGCAGGTACCGGCGAGGCCGAGATATTTATTCATCCCGGCTACAAGTTCCGCGTGGTGGAAGCTTTGCTGACAAATTTTCATCTGCCCCAATCCACCCTCCTGATGCTGGTGTGCGCATTTGGAGGCAAGGAAAGGGTATTGGAAGCCTATCGTCATGCGGTCGAACAAAAGTACCGGTTCTATTCCTATGGCGACTGCATGTTTGTGGAGTGAACTAAGCTTGCTACGTCGGGAAGCCCAAATGTCTTGAGAAGCTAGTTGTTTTCGGGTATGCCGTCCACCAATTCCTTCCGCCGCCGCACAGGCACGCCGTGAGCACCGAGGGCAAGCATTCCGAGCGATGAGGGGTGCGGAGCGTCCGGGATCGGGTTGGTCAAAGACGCTCCGGCGTCGAAACCTTCTGCATCCCATTGGTCTGGCCCGGTCGTTTTGCCTGCGATGATCGACTTATTCGGGATGGTCTCGTAAGCGTAGCCGGTGAGGGTCGCAATGATCTTCGATTGGCCGACGGTAACGTTCAGGCGTGCCCAGCCGTAGTGAATCGTGCCCTTTATGCGGAACTTCAGGCCAAGATAACGGCCGCGCACGTTGGCCCACTGACCCGACCGATTGGCGCCGTCGGACCAAGCCATCCATCCGCCGGAAAACGGTTGTTTGGGGCCGACGCGCGCCCCGGGCAGGAGGGCATAGGCAGAGTAGGGGGATCCGACGCGCTGCTGTTTGCCGACCACTGCGTTGTTGGGTTGAGCCGGAATGGTACTGAGCGAAGCGACAATGGTGTCGGTGAAAAAACTATGATTGTCGATCTTAAAGTCCGCGATCCCATCGTGGTTGAGGTCGAGGTCGTAAATGTCGTTGGTTCCGATCACGACGTGGGTCTTGGTGTAAACGATCTTGGCCTGAGCCGATTGCGCTAACGCTAGCACTCCCACTCCAGCGGCGCTTGCGGCAAGAACGTACATGTTGAGCTGATGACGAACTGGATCGGAAAAGCTGGCTGTCTTACGGGGCCGGAAATACCGTTTCATAAGGCTCCCCTTCAGTGGCACGGAGATTTTCGTACCTTCGCTCTCGCCTGTCAATGTGTCATTCATGTAAGCAAAAATTTGCATACTTGAACGGCTGATCAGTCGGGTTTTGTTGGAGTTTCTTAAAGGATATACTGATCCTCACAGGGGAAAACATGGGAATACAGGCGCTGTCTAAACAAGTTGCGATACAGGATTTTGTCTCGGAGCTGCGGAAGTTTCCGGAGCCGGCTTTCGACCGCACGGACGAGATCGCTAAGTTTCTCGAGAGCACACCAGTCGCGCCGGATACTTTGGCTCCCTACTTGACCTGGGATCGACAGCATTACACGCGCAATCTGATCGACAAAACGCCGCTTTACGAACTGATTGCGGTCTGTTGGGAGGTCGGCCAAGGCAGCTCGGTGCACAATCATCGGGGCCAGAATTGCTGGATGGCAGTGCCGATCGGCCGATTGCTGGTGGAAAATTATCGTGTGATTTCCCAGAAACTGGAAGAAGGTACATGCAATCTCGAGACAGCGGACACTGTCGAGATGAACCAGGCCCATCCCTGCGCCGTTGATCCTCTGGAGCCGGTGCACCGCGTCTACAATCCGCGCGACTTCAACCAAAGAGCGGTCAGCCTGCACGTGTATTCCCGCCCCTTCGATACCTGTGTGGTTTATTCACCTGAGCAGCACACCTGCGGAGAGATCAAGCTGCATTACACCACCGAGTACGGAAAGCCGAGCCGGTGACTTCCGTCATCTGTGCACCTGCGGGGAGGACATATGACAATTAGCAGACTGCGGAAAGTTTTAGGGAGAGGCAATGAAAACATTGTCCGCGCTGCTCATCATAGTTTCGTTGTTATTAGGCTGCGCTTGCTCGAAAAAACAGAACCCCCGAGCTAAAAGTCCAGCTATCGACCGGTCCCAGGAAGTCCGACCTGAAGAGCCGCTCGAACCGCTGACCGTCACCTCGGCTCGCATCGAAGCGCTTAGACCCGAGAATCTTCTGCACAAGGTCTTCGCCGTAAACAACCACGCCGAGTTTTCGTTCTTAGTCTCACCGCACCAGGCCAACACGCGATTGCGTGGGACTTTTCGGTCATTCACAAAGCGTAACGATCCCGATTCGAGTGACAGCACCGCCGATGTTGAGGTGATGTTGTTGAATGAGCAGGAATTCGAACAGTTTCTGCACGGCCCACCTCAGAGCGTCACCTACGAACTGGATTCTGCTCACAATCAAATCGTGGATTGGCGGATTCCAACGACGTATGGAGAGCCGCAGACCTACCATCTGGTCTTCAGCAACTCTGGCGGCCCAAAGACCAAATTCGTGCAGGCCGACTTCACTGTAAGCTTTGACTAGAGACCTAGCTAGCCACGTCTGACGCGTCGAAGGCGGCGTCTCCGCATTACCTGCTGCTAAACTAATCTGTTGGCTCTCCGAAAGAAATCCCCGTCCAGTTCTGTAGAAGGCGCCGCTATGGCCGCCGTTCCGGACACATCCGCTCAGAAGCCGAAGATCGTGCCCGGCGAAGCAGGATCCGTTTACCTGATCGATACCATGTCCTTTATCTTCCGCGCCTACCACGCCATGGCACGGCAGCGCGGGATGTCCACAAAAACCGGGCTGCCGACAGCGGCGACTTATGTCTTTGTCAATATGCTGCGCAAATTGCGCGATGATTTTTCTCCGCAATACCTCGCGGCAGTATTTGACGTGGCCGCGCCCACTTTTCGCGATCAGCAAGCCGGAGGCCTCACCAGCGTGCGCCGGTTCGATCTCAAGACCCAAACTTTCCAGGAAATTGAGTATCAGGGATACAAAGCCAATCGCAAAGAAATGCCCGGAGACCTTGCCCAGCAATTACCGTTTATCCGGAGAGCGCTGGAAGCCTACCGCATTCCGATTCTCGAACTCGGCGGCTACGAAGCCGACGACGTGATCGGCACCCTGGCCCGCAAAGCCGTGGCGCAGTTGTATTCCGTGTACGTGGTGTCCAGCGATAAAGACATGCTGCAACTGGTGAACGAGCGGGTCTGCGTTTTGAACCCGCCGAAGGACAACCTGATCTGCGACGCCGCCAAGGTCGAGGAAATCCTGGGAGTGCCTCCCGAGCGCGTGATCGACGTGATGGCGCTACGGGGCGATTCCATCGACAATATTCCCGGCGCCCCGGGAATTGGCGACAAGGGTTCGGTCGAACTCATCAAGCGCTTCGGTTCGGTTGAACAGGCGCTGGATCGCGCGGCGGAAGTCGAGAAGAAGACCTATCGCGAGTCGCTCCAGCATAATCGCGATAACATTCTGCTGAGCAAAAAGCTCGTGACCATCGATTGCGATGTGCCCATCGAACTTAACGTAAATGCAATGAGGATGGGCGAACCGGACGTCGAGGCGCTACGCGCGCTTTTTACCGAACTGGAGTTCACCTCGCTATTGAAGGACTTGCTGCCGGTCGTCGAGGTGAGTGAGGCGCATTACACCGAGGCGAGATCGGTTGCGGATGTAGAGGCCCTGCTGAAAGCCATTCCAACCGGAGGCGTGCTGGCAGTCGCCGTGGAAGCAGAATCCATCATTGTCGACGAGCAAGAGACAGAAGACGAAGAATCCGAAATCGGCATGTTGGCGCTCACCTCCGAGGCTCCGACGACGGAACGTCGGCGGGATATTGCAATATCGTCCACGCTGGGAAGCGCAGCTACCGTCCGCGCTGAGGCAGAAGAAGCGACATCCAAGCTGAAGTCGGTTTTAACAGACGAGAGGGTCCCCAAAGCCATTCACGATTACAAGGCAGCGACTCACGTTTTGGAACGACAAGGAATCGTGCTGCAAGGCGTGCGCCATGATCCGATGCTGTATTCCTACTTGCTCGATCCGACCTACACATCGCATCGTTTGCCCGATGTAGCCCTGCGGCGCTTCAACCTCAAACTCAGCGGGACATTACCTGAAGCAGCCGATATTACCGGCCGCCTGGCAACGGCGTTGCGACGCGAAGTGGAAGAAACCGAGCTACTCAAGCTGTACGAAGAAATTGATTTACCGCTTGTTTCGGTGCTGGCGCGCATGGAGCACGCCGGGGTTAAGATCGACCGCACAGCTTTGGCCGAAATGTCATCCCGCCTGGAACGCGAAATCGACGCCAAGGCGAAGGAGATTTATCAGTGTGCGGGGTGCGAGTTCAACATCAGTTCGCCAAAGCAATTGGGCGATGTTCTGTTCAACAAATTGAACCTGCCCAAGCCGGTAAAGTATGGCAAGGGGAAAACGATTTCGACCGCGGTGGATGTGTTAGAAGGATTGGCGGCCGAACACGACGCACCACGCATGGTGCTCGAATACCGCCAACTGACCAAGCTCAAATCAACTTACGTCGATGCCTTGCCAGCCCTGCTTAATCCTACGAGCGGCCGGTTGCACACCACCTTCGGGCAGACCGGTACCGCGACCGGAAGATTGTCCTCGGCGAACCCCAATCTGCAGAACATTCCGATTCGCACCGAGTTGGGCCGCGAAATTCGGGCTGCATTCACCGCAGAGCCGGGCCACGTGCTGTTGGCGGCAGATTATTCGCAGATCGAACTGCGCTTGCTGGCACATTTCTCCAAAGACCCGCTGCTCGTCGAAGCCTATCGCCGCGGTGATGACATTCACACGCTGACGGCGTCCCAGGTATTCGGAGTGCCTCCGCTGATGGTCACACCCGATCACCGCCGACAAGCGAAAGTCGTAAATTTCGGCATCGTGTACGGGCTGTCCGCGTTCGGACTCTCACAGAATTTAGGCATCGAGCCTTCTGAGGCCAAGCAGTTCATCAATGCCTACTTTGAGAGATACAGCGGTGTACGCGTATTTATCGACCGAATTCTGGATGAAGCCCGGCGAGAGGGGAAGGTCAAAACGCTCTTCGGGCGCGTGCGTCCAATCCCAGACATAAACAGCAAGAACGCCAACCTGCGCGGCTTCGCGGAGCGGACAGCGGTCAACACACCATTGCAGGGTACAGCCGCGGACTTAATAAAGATTGCTATGATTCGCATCGACGCGGCGCTGCGCGAGCGGCGCCTGAAATCAAGGATGACCCTGCAGGTGCACGATGAACTGGTGTTCGAGGTTCCAGAAAGTGAAATTGAAACGATGCGAACTCTGGTACGGGAGCAAATGGAAAGAGTTCATCCGCTGACCGTGCCGCTGCTGGTGGAAATTGGAGTTGGGACGAACTGGCGAGATCTGGAATAAGGACCCGACACTTTAACAACTGTCATCCCGAGCAAAGCGAGGGGTCTGGGCTCTTGCCTGCACGACCGGTATCGACGCCACAGGCAACCCCAGATTCCTCGCTGCGCGGAATGACAAAGTTATTTCGGGATGCGACGGTCCGATCAGGAATTTTCCCGGTTCACTTCCCGCTCCGCGGCCTCTCGTAGCATTCTTCGATCACGTGAGCTGGCAATCCTTCTGGCTCGGATGAGCCTCCGCAAACCAAACCAGTACAAGAACCAGACGAGCGTCCCAATTACTGCCAGAAGCAAAAGCAGATTCCAGATCGCAACGGCGTTGGACAACAGTGTTTTCATAGATAGCAGCACTGCCGAGCTATGCTCGGCCCAGATGGGTCAAAGACGCGTCCCCACACAATCAGGTTCCAAGCGCATTCTTGATCGCGCCGCCAATGCTTCCCGCCAGCGTCTTCATCTTTTCTTCCGACTCCGCTTCCACCATGACTCGTGCCAGTGCCTCCGTGCCGGAGTAACGTACCACCACGCGGCCATTGCCATCGAGCTCGCGTTCGGCCGCTTCAATCGTACGCTGAATTTCAGGCACCTGGACAAACGGTATCTTTTCGCGCACCCGAATATTCTGAATGGTCTGCGGAAACACTTTGAGGTCGCCGATCAACTCCGCCAGCGATTTGCCACTTCGCGCCATGATTTCCATTACCCGCAAAGAGGTAAGAAGGCCATCGCCCGTGGTCGCTTCCCCATCGCGGAATATGATGTGACCCGATTGCTCGCCGCCCAGAATCGCGCCGGTCTTGAGCATATCCTCAAGCACATATTTGTCCCCGACGTTTGCCCGCAGCATGCGAATACCCGCTTTGCGCAGCGCAATTTCTAAACCCATATTGGACATCGTCGTCGCGACAATCGTCGAACCGGTGAGCACGCCGCGGGATTGCAGGTCACGAGCGACGACCAAAAGAACACCGTCGCCATTGACCACGCGACCGTTCGCGTCGCTGAACAGAGCGCGATCCGCGTCGCCATCAAAGGTAACACCTAAATCGAATTGCCCCTTCTTCTCAACGATTGCCTTGCCGAGCGTGTCTGGATGCAGAGCACCACAGCGATCGTTGATGTTTTTCCCATCAGGACACGCATTGAGATAGGTTGCGCGAAGGCGGCACGCACTAAACAGCTCCGGAGCTTCAGCTGTGGCCGCACCATTGGCGCAATCCACCAGAACTCTTGTGCCGCTCAGGTCCGTCTTCACATTTTGCGCCAGCCATTCGATATACGCATGCCGGAGGCTTGCCTCACCGGGCAAGCTGGGAGTAGGCAGCACCGGCGCTGGTGCGTGCCGCTCAGGATTCTGCAGCAGTGCGAAAATTTCCTGCTCGATCGCAAGTTCATGCGAGTCGGGCAACTTGTATCCATCGCCGGAGAAAACCTTGATCCCGTTGTCGATCCAGGGATTGTGCGAAGCCGAGATCACAACCCCCGCGGCATGCTTGCGCGAACGCGCCAGGTAGGCAACTCCGGGCGTCGTAATCACACCCGCGCTATGAACTTCACAGCCGCTCGAAACCAGTCCCAGCAGCACCCGGTCGGCGATCCAAGAACTTGATTGCCGAGTGTCTTGTCCGATCACGACGCTGGCGCGCGGATCACCTCGAATCAGGTCGTGACCGAGCGCGCGGCCAATCAGGTAAGTGCTTTCTTGAGTCAAAGGGAATTCGCCGGCCACGCCGCGAATGCCATCGGTTCCGAAGAGTTGTCGCGTTTGAGATGTCATTCTGGTTTCGTGGACTGACCACCGCCGCTGGTGGTGGAGACTTTTTGCATGATGACGGTTATGCGTACTGGATCAGGACTCGCAACTTGAATGAGAGCGTCAGAAACGTACGCATGTCTGGCGAATGTCGCCCGGTTGATGTCGCCGCTTACATCCACGGGGTCCGTGATCGCCGCCTCCACTGCCTCCACATGTTTCTTCGGTCCGCTGATGGTGATGGTCGCGGGATCCACTACCACCCGCTCTATGCTGTAGCCGGCAACAAAAGTGCCCACAACGCGCGGCTGTACCGGAATCTGCCGGGTGAGCCGCGTGTCGAAATTCAGATGGAACTGATTGGGAACTACCTGAACCACTTCGAGCTCGGAAGGCTGGTGAATCTGCTGCGCAGTTAAATCGAAGGTGCGCTCCCCCGGCCTGAGACCACTGAGTTCGATTTCGGCATAAACGTCAGATGGCTGAAGGTGGCGAATGACCCGCTGAGGACCGCGAAGCCGGATTTGTGCCCGGGGAATATTCTCCGAACTGATCTCCAGACTTTGCGGGATATTGTGAAACTCGATGGCCACATCGACAGCAACCTCGGCCACGGGATCGCGCGCCACCGCAAGCCACAAACCCACGGCCAGAGCCAGCGAGATCAGCTTCAGGCCCAGGTTGTGAAGCACGTGGCGATGCAGAAAGTCGCGCATTTGCTAACGATCCGTCCCCTGTTTCAAACGGGAGTCATTCAAGCGCGCTTCGTTCAGACGAGAATCCGTGGGGCGAGGCAGCACGGCTCTCGAACTTTCCGTCTCGGAATTCTCCAACAACTCGCTCCCATTCGAAATTGGCGTGGGCAGAGTGGACGGAGGCACGTAGCGGCGCAGCAATTCTCCGAGACGGTCGCGCAACTGCTCGACACTCAGATCACGCTCGATCTTGCCCGAAACCGCCAGGCTGATACTGCCCGTCTCCTCGGAAACGATCACGGCGATGGCATCGGTTTCCTCAGTTACGCCAATGCCGGCGCGATGCCGCGTTCCCAACTGTGTGGAAAGCACAGGGTTCATGGACAGTGGCAGGAAGCATGCAGCGGCGGCAATGCGGTCGTTCTGCACGATCACAGCACCGTCGTGCAGGGGCGCACTCGGGCGAAAGATGGTCGCCAGTAGATCGTAGGAGAGCCGTGCGTCGAGCGGAACTCCGCTTTCGATATAGGTACGCAAACCAATCTCGCGTTCGATAACGATCAGAGCGCCCGTTTGGTTCTGGCAAAATAAATTCGCCGCCAGCACAATGTCATCGTAAGCGTCCGCCTCCCCACCCGATGCACGACTAAGAGTAAGTCCCCGTCCGAGCCGTGCCAAGGCCTGGCGGATCTCCGCGGCAAAAACCACAATCAGCGCGAACACTGTATAAGGAAGCAACGTGCTGATCAGCCAGTTCAGCGCGGCCAGGTTGCCCAGCCGCGACAAATAGAAGGCCAGCCCCAGGCCCGCCACACCCACAACCATCAGGGACGCGCGCGTGCCCTTGATCAGGGCGAGGAACTCATAAATGATGATTGCGACCAGCAGAATATCGATGACCGAGATCACCGACAGGTGTGGCCACGGTGCTAAGAACGGCGTCACTCACGGCCCCTTTCAGAATAGTTTCCGCTTAGCCCGAAGCTTCATTGTAATCCAGGATTCAAAATACAAGGCTAGTGCAGGCCGGCAGGGCAAGAACTGTTTCATGACAGCTGTTTCTCATTACGAACTGTCATCCCCAACCATATCTGAAATAGGTTCAGGAAGCCGGCTTGGCCGACACTTCAATCTGCATGCCCTCGGCCGCGGCCCGCAGCCGGGGATAGTAGTGGCGCGCTTCCTTGACCACCTTGTCAATCAACACGTCGTCATGATCAGGATCGTGATGGAACAAGATCAAGTCTTTCGCGCCGCTTTCCGTCACCACATTGATGGCTTCGCGCCAATGGCTGTGGCCCCAGCCCCGTTTGCGTTCGTATTCTTCCGGAAGATACTGCGCGTCGTAAATCAGCACGTCCGCGCCTGCCGCGAGTTTGCGCACGTTCTTGTCGAACAGCGGGTCCCCGGGTTCGTTATCGGTCGCGTACACGATCACGCCTTCCTTTGTTTCCAGGCGAAAGCCCATGCATCCCTGAGGATGGTTCAACCACAAAGTCTGCAAGCTTACCTCGCCTAACTGGATGTGGCCTTCCCCCAGATCGTAGAAGCTCTGATGGGCCTGCATTTCGGTGAGGCCCACCGGAAAGTACGGCGCGGCCATCTGCTCTTCGAGCACCCGCTTCAAGCTGCGGGTCCGGCTCGAACAATGAAACTGGAAGCGGTTCTCGCGATTGTCATAAAGCGGACCAAAGAACGGAATCCCCTGAATATGGTCCCAATGAAAATGCGAGACGAAAACGTGGGCAGAAACCGGGCTTCCATTGAGCTCGTGGCGTAGGGCTTGTCCAAGCACGCGGAAGCCAGTGCCACAATCGAAGATGTAAAGGCTGTCCCCGACGCGCACCTCTACGCAGGAGGTATTGCCTCCATAGCGCATATTTTCCGGCTGGGGAGCAGGCGTCGATCCGCGAACTCCCCAGAACTTAATCCGCATAAGCCCCCACAACGGATTGCTGGCTAAACTGCCATCTTCCGCTGCCCCGTCGAATCCGTCAATTCATTCGGTGGTTACGGGAGGTTACTGTGGTGTGCGCCAGCCTTTATAATGGGCACAGGCGATCCCGCTGAAAGGGTCTAAACCGACAACCTCTTGCTGCGCCCCGATTACAAGGAGTTTTCGCGCCTCGCGCGCGAGTTCACGCTGGTCCCAGTGGTCAAGTCGGTCACCGCCGATCTGCTGACGCCCGTCTCCGCTTTTCTCGCCATCGCCGCCAACGAGCCCGATGCCTTCCTGCTCGAATCCATCGAGCGCGGAGAGCAGATCGGCCGCTACACGTTCCTTGGCGCGCGTCCGTACTTGCAAGTGCGGGCCCGCGGCGAGAATGTACAGCTGCAGCGTGGCAGGGCGCGCGAGCAGCGCGAGGGCAGCATTCTGTCCATCCTGAAAGAGTTGCTCCGGCAGCATCGTCCGGCTACATTCGCCGGCTTGCCACGCTTCAGTGCCGGCGCTGTCGGCTATTTTGCTTACGACACGGTTCGCCAACTGGAGAGAATCGGCGAGCACTCCAAGGACGATCTTTCTCTACCCGACTGCGTGCTCATGTTCTTCGACCGGGTGCTGGCCTTCGATCACCTGCGCCATCAGATTCACATCATCGCCAGCGCTGATGTCTCGCGCGAGAGTCCTCGCAAGGCTTATGACCGCGCTGTTGCCGATATCGACATTCTTGAGAAAAAGTTGGCGCGTGGCCTTCGCTGGGAGAAGTCCGGCAAGCAGATCGACTCCAAGCTGAAGGTTCACGCCGGAACCAGCCGCAGCCGTTTCATGAAGTCCGTGGAACGCGCCAAAGAATACATTGCCGCTGGCGACATTTATCAGGTTGTGCTTTCGCAGCGCTTGGATTTTGCTCCAGAGGTTGCGCCCTTCGACATTTATCGAGCCCTGCGCACGGTGAACCCTTCGCCATACATGTATTTCCTGCGCATGGGCGATACCCATGTCCTTGGGTCTTCTCCTGAGATGCTGGTGCGCGTGACCGGCAGCAAGCTGGAGTATCGCCCCATCGCCGGGACCCATCCCCGCGGGCGCGATGAAGCCGAAGATTCGCGCCTGGAAAAAGAAATGCTCGCCGACGAGAAAGAACGCGCCGAGCACGTCATGCTGGTTGACCTCGGGCGCAACGATTTGGGACGCGTGAGCGAGTACGGCTCGGTGAAAGTGCGCGACCTCATGTACGTGGAGCGTTACTCTCACGTCATGCACATCGTCTCCGCGCTCGAAGGCAAGCTGCGCGAAGGCCTGGATGCTCTCGATGCCTTCGCCGCCTGCTTTCCCGCCGGCACGCTCAGCGGAGCGCCCAAAGTGCGAGCCATGCAGATCATCGAAGAACTCGAACCGGTGCGCCGGGGCATCTACGGAGGCTCCGTGCTCAACGCCGATTTTGCCGGCAACCTCGATTCCTGCATCGCCATCCGCACCATGCTGATGCAAGGCAAGCGCGCCTATTTGCAGGCTGGCGCAGGCATCGTCGCCGATTCCGATCCCGCCAAGGAATTTCAGGAAGCCATGAACAAGGCCCAGGCGGTGTTAAGGGCGGTGGAAATGGCGCGAACGGGCGGATAAATCGCGAGAATTCGCTTTTGACTAATTTGTCCATTTTATCTAAAATGGACATTATGCGAACTGTCTCCGCCACGGATGCTAAGCAACGGCTGGCCGCCCTTCTGGACGCCGCGCAGCGCGAACCTGTCGTCATTCGGCGCCAGAACCGGGACGTCGCGGTGATTATGTCGGCCGAGGAGTACGAACGGATTCGCGACCTCAACGCGGCCGAGTTTCAGCGCTTTTGTGACCGCGTCGCGGTTCACGCTAAGACTCGGGGCCTGACGGAACCGGTCTTGAAGAAGTTGCTGAAAGACTGAATGCGCGTCCGCGAGCGCATTGTCGCGGATACCAACTGCCTGGTAAGCCGTCTCCTGCTGCCGTTATCGGTTCCAGGGGACGCGGTTCGCAAAGCCGTCGATTCCGGGCTCTTACTGGTCTCCGAAGCCACCATGAACGAACTGGCGGACGTTCTCTCGCGTCCCAAGTTCGACCGCTATATCAGTCTCGCCGATCGTCAGCAATTCCTGCGGCTTCTTGGACGCGTAGCCGAGTTCGTGCGGATTGTGTACCCGGTCCGCGAATGCCGCGATGCCAAAGACGACAAGTTTCTCGAAGCCGCTTTGAACGGCAAGGCCGACCTGATCCTAACCGGCGATACTGATCTGCTGGCCCTGCACCCGTGGCAGGGCATCGCAATTCTGTCTCCGGCGGGCTATCTCAAGCGCTGAAGGATGGCAGAAATTGGTTGAAAGTTTTGGGAAGGGCCCGGCTTCGGCCGGGCCGCTGCGATCCGCAAGAACCCGGGATTTAGCCCCCGAGGGACCTGCCTAAGGCGAAGCAGAGGAGCCGTACAAATCGGGTCGAACGGGCGTCGCGCGGCCGCGAGCAGGCTGGCATTTTTCCGTCCGGGCCGACACGTTCAGCCCAGACGCACCTCGTCGCTCATTCCTTGGGTTGCGTCTTGGAACGTACTTCGGCGATTGCCTGATGCATTCCCTCAATTCCCGTCCCGAATGCTGTGACTTCGTTCCGCGCTTCGTGTAGTCAAGAGCCGAGTCTGCAGCTTTCTGCCTCCCATTTGCAGCTTTTCCGTTAAAGCCGCTCCCTCCAGTATCCGGGCCGACGGTGCCCATGAGCAAACGCTAGAACCTGGACGCCCGAATCCTTTTCGCGGTAAGCGATCGCAAAAGGAAACCGCTGCAAAACAAATCTGCGGGTGTTGTACTCGCCGACCGGCTAGCGCCTTGGAGACTCGAGCACCAGAGCTATGGCGCGATCTACTTCAGCAACAAATTCCTCAGCGGCCCGCTCACTCCGCTCCAGATACCACTCCACAGCAGACTTCAGTTCTGCAAGTGCGGCGGGATGAATCTCGATCCGCTTACCGGCCATTGTTTACCGGCGATGGAGGATGCCTGAGATTTGCTCGCGCGCCTCCGCCCAAGCCACAGGCTTCACTCTGCCCGAATCCAATTCCTGGATGCGCCGAGCAATCTCCTTCTGCCACTCCGCTTCCGCCCCTGCGTCCACAGTTTCATCAAGACTCTCAAGGAGCGAACCTGCCAAAGCCGCACGCGCCGCGGGCGGCAGCGCCAGCGCCATTTTCAACAGTTCGGAAATCTCTTCATTCATAGCTGCATTCTACCTCCGAGGTCGCAATCCCGCTGGGCCCAAAACGGGAATAGCGCCTCGACGTAACCATTTTTGCCTTGACCACCCCTCTCGGCCAAGATAACGTAGATGTCATCTCGTTAGCTATTTGAGAATAGCCTAGCCACGCGCTCTTTGACAATTTATCGGTAGCGCCAGATGAGATCGGCATCTGGCTCCCGAAAGCCCTAGGCTGATCCTGACGGGCGGCCAGAATCGGCAACTCCTCTGTTTTCTATATTTTGCGAGGAATCTGTAAAATATTCAAAACTAAGGACTTAGCTGCATATACATCTGCTTTGTTTCCAATATTTTAGTGTGGCCTCCCGCTTGGCTACAGTTTGTTCTCATTGCGATAAGACGGCTAAGATGTACTGGTTTCAATCGACCGCGCGAGGAGGAAAGGTGATGAAGACAGCATGTTCGATGATTGCATTGATTCTGACTGTTGGGGTGTTTGCTCCGTCGGCATTTGCTCAGGAAATGGACAAGAAAGGTGCGCTACCGAAGCCGCCGCTTAGTCCGTCGCTGGCCGTGCTGGACTCGTGGAACGATATTGGGCGGAAACTGATTGCCATGGCGGAAGACTTTCCCGACGACAAGTACGATTTCAAGCCCAACCCGGCGCAGCGCAGCTTCGCCGAGCAACTGCTGCACGCCAGCGGAGTCAACTATTTCTTCACCAATCCGGTTCTTGGGCAAAAGCCGCCTGCGGAAGAAGACCCGAAGCGTGACCAGTACAAAACCAAGGCAGACGTAGTTGCGTTCGTGAAGAAGTCGTTTGCGGACGGCGCGGCGGTTCTCAAGGCGAAGGGCGATAAGGGCATGTCCGACTTGATCACGGACCCATACAGCAACCAGTTGGTGCGCGTGTCCGACATGGCTTACGGTTTCATCGAGCATTCGGGAGAGCACTACGGGCAACTCGTCGTCTATTACCGGGTAGCGGGGCTGGTGCCGCCGGAGTCGCGTCCGAAGAAATAGGTAGAATCAAGTTCAAAGTCCCCACGCTAACGTCGAAAAGCACGACGTTAGGATGGGGCACCCGTCGCCGAACATTCGGGAGAGCACCGGGTCCCCGGTTGTTCATCGGGGTCGCAGCGGCCCGGCTGAAGCCGGGCCCCTTCAAAGCCATTTATGGTGGGTTATTTCACCTCGACTTTCACGCGCATCCAGGGATGGATGCAGCACTGAAAAAGGTGTTCCCCTGACGATAGACCCGTGACCTGAAGTTGGCTGCCTTGAAGCACTCGGGTGCGGGCTACCGCGACCTTGCCAAAGCCGCCGGCACATTCGGGAATGGTCTGCTCTCCTGGGCCATTGAGCTGCGGAATGAAGCCGCCACCGAATTGCTGCACCTCGGTGAAGGTGTGCGGCTCTCCGCCCTGATCGACTACGCTCATAGCGGTTCCTTGCTTGATGTGGACTGTGTCAGGTTCAAAGTCCCACTTCTTGTCGGGATGTCCAGACTGCGCCTCCGAGAATAACTCGGACAACGTCGTGGTATAGCCGAGCGCGATATTCCTGCAGAAGTCAGGTCCGAGCGCTTCATTGAACGTTTTCGGATCGCATTCGTCCAAGGCCACGACTTGAGAGTGGCTCAGAATTGGACTTCGAGCGGGTGGATTTGCTTGAGCAAAGGCGAACGTTGCGCCAACCAACATCAAACCGCCAACCAGTAAACCGAATTTCGCTACCGTATTCATGGTCACTATTCCTCCATCCTTAGTTGTTCAGAGATTGTGCCCGGGAAGGCACTGCTCGATCTGAATGCCTGGCAGTGCTCGTTCTTGAGCGCGCTGAACACCGGCCACTTTCGCCGGGAAGCTGGAAGGCGTCAATGCCAGGCGCCTCTTTTCGACCTCAAAGTTTTCTCCACGCCTAACCCGATGAAAAGCATGGACTTCGCGGCTCCTGCGATGAGGTCTCCGCAGGGCAAGAGTTGTGATAAAGTTTGGGGCCTATATGTCCGCACCGGCTACAGTGGCGCGCGTGCTACGGTTCGACGCTTTCGAACTGGATCTGCATGCGGGAGAATTGCGCAGACGTGGGGTCAAACTGCGTCTGCAGGGCCAGCCCATACAGGTGCTTGCGATATTGCTTCAGAGCGCCGGCAATCTTGTAACCCGCGAGGAATTGCGGAGCCAGCTCTGGGCCGCCGATACCTTTGTGGACTTCGACCACAGTCTCCACAACTCAATTGGGCGCATTCGCGAGGCGCTAGGAGATTCGGCAGAGATGCCCCGATACATTGAAACGCTTCCCCGCCGTGGATACAGGTTTATTGCGCCCGTAGAGGAGGTTCAGGCGCCCCGGATCGGCGGAGAGAATGGCAACGGAACGGCGGCAGCGGTGGCCATTGCGCCGCCACCTACGCGGCGCACGGGCTTAATCCTCACTCTAATTTTCTGTGGTGCAATCGGGCTCGCAAGCTGGGCGGCGTGGCAGCACTCTTACGCTAAGAGCACAGTCGTCCCCATCCGCTCCATTGCGGTTCTGCCGATGCAGAATCTTTCAGCGGACGCGGCACAAGAATACTTCGCCGACGGCATGACGGATCAGTTGATCACCGAGCTTGCCAAGGTTGGCGCCCTGCGCGTGACCTCAAGAACGTCGGTGATGCGTTACAAAGGGACAAAGAAGGCTCTGCCGGAAATTGCACGAGAATTGAACGTGGACGCGATCGTTGAAGGATCGGTCATTCGTTCGGGCCAACGGTTGCGTGTCACCGCCCAACTCCTCCAGGCACCCACGGATCGGCACCTCTGGGCAGAGACGTACGACCGCGATGTCGGCGATATCCTGAGGCTACAGGCTGAGGTGGCGGACGCCATCGCGCAGCAAGTCCGGGCACAACTCACTCCAATGCAACAGTCTCAGGCCCACACCGTGAACCCGGGAGCGTACGATGCCTATCTCAAGGGGCGTCTTTACTTTGTCAATGAGTTCACCAAGCCTGATTCGCTCAAGAAGGCCCAAGCCTATTTTGAAGAGTCGATCCAGAAAGATCCAGGCTTCGCTCTGGCTTACGCGGGGCTGGCGGACAGTTACGTCTACATGGCGTTTGCTGGAGCTTTGCCAAAGGATCAGGCCTACCGGTCAGCCAAGGACGCGTTAGCCAAAGCACTTGCACTGGACGACAGCATCGGCGAAGCCCATGACACGCTTGGACTGCTGAGTTCAGAGTTTGACTGGGATTGGGACGCTGCCAATCGAGAGTTCAACCGTGCCATCGCTCTGGCGCCGAGCTACAGTTGCGCGCATGAAGATCGCGCCACTTTTCTCGCCTTAATTGGCCGACGAGCCGAAGCTCTGGCCGAGATCACAAAGATCGACCAATTGGATTATGGGTTCAGTGCGGCGCATACCGAATCAGCGACCTACTATGAGCTCCGGGATTATCCTGACCTGATTGAAGCAAGCAGGAGAGGCCTGCTTTTGGATCCGAAGGATTGGTCGCAACACTACACTCTCGGTGTCGGCTATGAGGGGACAGGAAAGCTACTGGAAGCAATCTCTGAGTACCAGAAAGCGGTCGAATTGTCGGGTGGTGATCCGAATTCCACCGCTGCGCTGGCGCACGCCTTTGCGGGGATTGGCAGAAAAGCTGAAGCGGAGAAGATTCTCCATGACTTCCAGCGAAAATCGAAAAGTGCCCAGGTTTCGCCGTATCTGATGGCAACCATGTTCGCGAGTCTTGGCGATAAAGACAGAGCCTTCGAGTTTTTAGAAAAAGCCTACCACGAGAGATCCTTGGGCATGGTATCGGACCTCAAAGCTGATTTGCGGATCGACAATCTCCGCTCGGACCCGCGATTCCAAGCCTTGATGCAGCGAATTGGCTTGCCTCAGTGAGCGCTTAGTCGCGCGGGGAGCGTCCCGGAGCCATCCATATACAGGAGTTACATCCCGACGCCGAGCGGCGGGAAATGGTTTTGCCGCTCGGGGTACAAATGCACTCCAGATCTGGCATGCTAGACGAGCCAGAACTCCATCCTCCGGAACATTCAGCGGATTCACGGGTTTCTATGCGAGGGGCTGGTGATGTCTTGGACTCGGGGACGTCTTCCGGTCGTCTTGAGGAGAGTCTTATGCTTATCCGTTCGATGCTCATCTCCGTTGCCTTACTTGCCAGTTTCCTGACGCTCACGCCCGGAGCCGCCGCCCAGACGCCCACGCAAGTCTGCCAGCCCGTGGTGAGCGATTCAAGAACGGTGGTGACCGCCGCCCAGAGAAAAGCGGCTGGCAAGAAGGCGAAACCGCCGATCACGGATCTTCAGAACGGGTTTGCGTGGCCGGACTCGGAATTCGGCGTATTCAAGACGGATGCGAGTTACATGTTTTTTGCCAGCGACGGCGGACATCACAACGGCAACAACAAATATGGGTCAGTAACGCGGACGTTCGGCACACTGGACAATCCGGTGGGTACGGCTTCGCCGATTGATGTGATCATCCATCGCAATCCTGATGGGGCAGTGAATCCGCAGTATAGCACCTACACCTATCTGGGCGGGGGGAGGATTTACCTGGTGCCGAAGGGTAGGCCGGGTGCGGGAAATTTGCTTGACGTGTATCACGCCGAAATCAACACCGACACGAGTTTCTACTCGTTGCTGGGGCTGGCAGTATCGAGGGATGACGGCCTCCACTGGACGGACCTGGGCGAAATCATTCGCCCGAACCAGCCTTACAAATCCGATCTCGCGGGTTTTGATCTGGGCTCGCCGCGGCTGGTCGACTCTCCCGATGGGAAGTATTTCTATGTGTATTTTCCCGATTGGATCGCGAATGGTACGAACCAGCCGACGACGACGACGATCGTTTCCGTGGCGCGGGCGCCGATTGCGTCGGTGCTGGAGGCGGCGTTTGGCGAGCGTCCGCATGCGGCGGCGTTTGAGAAATACTACGAAGGCTCGTGGCGCCAGCCCGGGATTGGAGGGTTGTCGACTGACCTGAATCCGAACGCGGGCTACGCGGGTGCGGCAAACGTGGCCTACGACAGCGCGTTTGATCGATACGTAATGATCGCCGACGATACCGTGCACATCTCCTATGCGGAGTCGGTGGACGGTTTGGTTTGGACTCTTCCGGTGCTGTTGCGACAAGATGAGAATAACCAGACGAGCTTCGATTATGCCGTGCCCATCGGTACCGGCGATGCCCCGAACGTCCTGGGAGAACAGTTCTATGTTTTTTTCACGTATGGCTCGGTACAGGGTTGGCCGGGGAATACTGTGCGGCGTTTCACCGTGACCTGCCGGTGATTGTTGGTGGAAAAGTCCCCACCCTAACGTCGAAAAAGCACGACGTCAGGATGGGCCACCCTTTCGAGGTTGGTCAGAAGTAATGGCTAAACGCGGCACGATAACCGGCCTTCTGACAATCGGCGTACGTTGGAGTTCCTGATGGCGCCTGGTAGCTGGAATCGTAAGTACACAAGATGTCTCCGAGATAAGCCTCGAAGCTGCTCAAATTGGCATACTTACTAACGATGGGAAATATGTCGGTCAATGAGCCTGTAGTGGTCAGACCCTTAGCGGTGCAATCGCCGCTGGGCGCGCCGGTCGGGCAAGACTGGTCGAGTGTTTGCATCTCTCGCCAGTGAGTGTTGGGGTAGGTTGTGTAATCTGCGTACCACCCATTGCTGGTTTCCTGCCCATTCTGGATCGCCGTGCCATCTCCTACTTGCAGGCCTTGATTTCCGATTCCTAATGCGTCTTTCTCCAGTTCGTCAGATTCTGGCAGTGAATTATACGGACACCATGCGAGGTTGCTGCCGCAGTTTACCGACATTTCCATCTGCTTCTTTGGCGACTGGTTCTTGATGAATTGAGCTTCGGCCTTGTAGCCAGGCACGTAATAGTTGGCCATGAGGGTTTGAACGTCGCTCACTTTGGCAATGGATTGAAGCTGTGTTTCGCAAAACGGAAAGGCTTCGCCCCCAGAGGTGTAACCAATGCGAACGTAAAGGATTTGTGGGCCGATGCCAGTAGTGAGGCTATTAAGATGGGAAATTAGCTTTTGGATGAAATTTTCGCTGGCGACCTTAAAGGGTTTTTCCCACACGGCAGGGAATGTGGTTGAATCGCCGGAGTTGCCGAATCCAGATCCCGACATATCCCCCTCGTAACCACCGCACCACGCGTAGTCGAGTGGAGTAGTGCCTAAGTCCGACGCCCATTCGGAGCTATAGACATAATCCGGCGTGGACCTGTTGTATCCGCCATCAGAGATGAGCCAGATCACGGGAACGATGTAGCAATCGTGTGCGGCTCTAAGATTACCGCCGCAAGTCTTTCCAATGTACGGTGTGAAATGGGGGTCGTTGTCGAGACCGTCAATGAAGTCGTAGTTGCCCTCCGAGGTCTCGATAGCGGACCAATTGATCAAGTGAACGCAACCGTCCACGTTGTCTAAATTCGCCTGAAGACCAGCGTAATCGCTGTCGGTTGTGGCTTGACAGCCAAAAGCCAAGAGGTAGGGTTGGGCTTTGGCTTGGGCAGCAAAAGCCGCAATCAAAAAGACAAGTGACATGGGAAGCAATTTGCGGAACATCGTGCCATCCTCCGTTCGGTGATTTCCCCAAGCTTGGCCTAAGATGCTCGGAAGGAGCGGCGCGGAGCAGACAATTTGTTTTTGTTACGAAATCAGAACGAGTGTTTTTTTCATCCATCGTATGGACTTGGTTGAAAAGTGGAATTACATCCGCAAGAAGTTCTCTATCAGTTTCTTTCCTTGGTTCGTCAACACACTTTCGGGATGGAATTGGACGCCCTCTACTGGGAATTGCTTATGGCGCAGGCCCATGATTACGCGGGTTTCGCCGTTTTCCGTGGCGTAGGCGCTGATTTCGAGATCGTGCGGGAGGCCCTTTTCTTGCACGATCAGGGAGTGGTAACGCGTGGCCGTCATGGGTGAGCGGAGGCCGCTGAAAATGGTTTTGCCGTCGTGCTCGACTTGGCTGGTTTTGCCGTGCATCAGCTTGGGGGCGCGGGTGATTTCGCCGCCGAAAGCTGCGCCGATGGCTTGGTGTCCCAGGCAGACTCCGAGCACCGGAACCTTGGCGGCGAAATGGCGGACCACGTCGATGCTGATTCCGGCTTCCTGCGGGGTGCATGGGCCGGGTGAGAGCAGGATGCGCTCCGGGTGCATGGCTTCGACTTCGGCTACGGTTACCTCGTCATTGCGGTGCACTACGACTTCGGCGCCCAGTTCGCCGAGATACTGGACCAGGTTATAGGTGAAGGAATCGTAGTTGTCGAGGACGAAGACCATGACAGCGAACCCAACTATCAGCTTACCCCAAATTTAAACTCCGAGGGCTCAAAGCTTTCGCCCCGCTGGGGCTTATTCGTTTGCCGCTGTCTACCCACGGCTGCGCCGTGGGCTGCATTCTGTCGCCGCTTTGCGGCTTTTGCTGACTCGAAAAGGTCGGCTGAGGATGTTGCGCCCTCTGTAGAGACGCTCCTCACTACAGTCTTGACAGGGGGAACGCAACACGCCATGCTTTACACGCTCTACTGGAGGGCTCATGGCCGATGTCGAGCAGGATAAGCGCGCAACCCGCCGTTTTGCATTGCGGTTGCCGGTTTCGGTTACCTACACCGAAGATGGCGTGCAGGAAAAAGCGGCGCAGACTCGAGATGTAAGCGCGCGCGGCATCTGCTTCTTTGTGGACTCGGCGATTGCCGCGGGCTCGGCCATTGAATTCACCTTGACGCTTCCGCCGGAAATCACTTTGACGGAAAGCATTCGCGTACGATGCAAGGGCAAAGTGGTGCGCGTGGACGATGGCGGCGGCGAGGGCCGGGTCGCGGTGGCCGCGGTCATTGATGAATATGAATTTCTCTCCGAGCCGTGAGTTTGACGCCCGCAGGGGCTAAAGCCCCGGGGCTTTTTTTTAGGCTTTGCGGCACGAGTGAGCTCGTGCCGATCGCTGTACGCATGAGCTTGTGCCTTCCCGATTAGGGAGCTGGCGACCTTCCGAATTTGGCGCAGTTGGCACGTCATGTTGAACGTGATCGGCTTTATCCCTCCCAGCATGTCACGGTGATGACTTTCGTGTTTGCCCGACACTTCTCTGTAGCGCGGGGCAGTGGTATCGTTGCTTTAAGCACCTATTTTTGCGATGAAGTTACTTCCCCGCTTCCGCAGTTCATTGGTTGCGCTTTTGCTGGTTTCCGGGCTGCTGATTGCCTCGAGCCGGGCGCAGTCGACGCCAACCTTGCTGGCGACCACGGAGCCTCCAGTCGCGGTTCGCAGCGTGAAGGTGGTAAACGGGTATGCGGGGCCGGCCGTGGAGATCCTGTCCAGCAGCCCGCTGGTTCCGGTGATCAGCACGCTGGATAATCCATCGCGGTTGGTCATTGATTTGATGAATGCGGAGTTGCCGGGTGCCTTGCTCTCCGGGAACAACGGTCGGATCGATATCCCGAGCGGCGAGATTCGCCGGGTTCGAATTAATCAGTATCAGAATGCTCCGCCGGTTACGCGTGTGGTCGTCGATCTACTCAAGCCGGTTGGACACACCTGGGACGCGGCCGGCAATCGCTTGATGGTTCGCTTGCATCCCGCCGACGAAGTGATGGTCAAGCCGCCTACCGTTCCAGCGTTCACGCAAGGGGTGCGGCCGGTTGCGGTGCCGCTGAGCCCGGGTTCGTCAGGCAGGGTGGTTCTGGTGGGTAACCGCGCAGCCGCGGGATCTTCGGTTACGGCTGGCTCTGATACGTCCGTGTTGCAGTTGGAACGGGGTGGGGAAGTGCTGGTCTGCCCGGGGACGACGGTGTCGGTTACCTCGTCGCAAAACGGGCATGCTCTGATGCTGGGGATGAATACGGGGGCGCTCGAAGCACACTACAACCTGGACGCTTCCGCGGATTCGATTCTGACGCCCGACTTTCGCATTTTGATGGCTGGGCCGGGCGAGTTCCATTACGCGGTGAGCGCTGATTCGCGGGGGAACACCTGCGTCCGCGCTCTGCCTGGGAATACGGCTTCGGTGATTGTTTCGGAGCTGCTGGGGGAAGGGAACTATCAGGTCAAGCCTACGGAGCAGATTGTGTTTCGCTCGGGGCGGCTGAATCTGGTGGATACTGCGGTGCCCGCAAGTTGCGGGTGTCCACCGCCCGACGTTCTCGTGCTGCGTGCGTCTGCTGCACCAACCGTTATAAACTCCGATGCAGAGCTGCCCACGTCCATGCAGTTGCCGGCGAGCGGCCTTCCGCCGGAGACGGCTGCTTTGCCGCCTTCCAATCCCAACGATGTTCACGTGCAGGTCGAGGCGCCGTTCGTCTTTCGTGCGGAGGAGTTGCGCACGGACAATCGACAAGTCCCGAAGCCGGTTGTGATTGGTGAAGTTGATCTTCCACCGGTGCGGGACTTACCACGCCCAGCGTCATTCGAAATCGAGGTTCTACCCCCTCCCCAAGGTAGCGCGAGGCCGGCACACCACGGCGTGTTTGCCAAGATCAAAGGCTTCTTCGCAGGAATCTTTAGCTAGGTTTAGCAGTCAGGCCTATCCGTCAGTTCCATCCGTGAGTTCCATCGCGAAAGCCGGCTTACCGCCGCTTCATGGCTGCAGCCAAAGGCGCTACGCGATCGCGCAGTTCATCGGCGATTTCCTGGCCGCGTTCCAGAGCTTCTTCGGCAACTTCTTTTGCCTCGTCTTTCCAATCGTCGAACGTCTCTCTGGCGTCATCGTATTTGCGCCGCAGTTCTTTGCGAATGTGTTTTCCGGCTTTCGGTGCATACAGAAGCCCGATGAGCGCACCTGCGCCCAGACCGATGAGCAGGAAGGTGATGGCGGTTCCGACTGCGCTACCTTCTGAAGATTCGTATTTTCCTGAACGCATAAAAGCTCCTCTCTGGTTTAGGACAAAGCTGCACTTTGGATTCGCTAAACACTATTCTAGCTGCCTGATGGCGCTGAGCGACGTCGATTCGTAATTTCTAATCTGCTGGCGATTTCCCATATTGGCTCAAGTCCTGTAAAATAAGCACTTTGAGCCTCGTGTCTGGCGGAAAATGTGGACTGCCCGCGTCCGCCGGCTACCCGCAATTAAAGGAGATTCATTCGGTAATGTCCATTCCTGCCACCCAACTTCGTCCCGGCATGATCATTAAACACAACAATGATCTGCACTCGGTTTTCAGCGTGGAACATCGCACCCCGGGTAATTTGCGCGCCTTTATCCAGGCGAAACTGCGCAACCTGCGCACCGGTGCCATGTTCGAGCACCGTTTTCGCTCGCCCGATCCGATTGAGAAAATCAACGTGGATGAGCAGGAGATGGAGTTCCTGTACGCCGACGGCGACAGCTACTACTTCATGGACACCACCAACTACGAGCAGACCCACTTGACGCGGGAGATCCTCGGCGATGCGGTGGATTATTTAATCCCCAACTTGCAGATAAAGGTGGAATTCTTCGATGGCAAGGCGGTAGGAATCGAGTTGCCGCAGACTGTGGAATTGACCGTGGTCCAGACTGAGCCGGGATTGAAGAGCGCGACTGCTTCCAGCGTGACTAAGGCAGCAAAGACCGAGACCGGGTTGGTGGTGCAGGTGCCGCCTTTCATTAATGAGGGTGAAAAAATCCGCGTGGATACCGCTGAGGGCGCGTATCTCTCGCGGGCTTAGAGTTTCACGGCGTTGTTGCTTCATTGCCAGCCGGAATTGAAATGTCATCCTGAGCGGAGCAGTTGGTTCGCGAAGCGGATTAACTGCGGAGTCGAAGGACCCTGAGCGAGCCCGGTGCCATCAGTGCGGTATCCGGGAGTTCTGGCTGTACTCTTGACCAGACAGTGCAGTGAGAATTCCCTGAAACGTTCTCGTGTTGTGAGATTGCGGCGTCCTTCGACTGCGGAGCTGCTTCGCGTTGCGAAGCAGCTCCTGCGCTTGATTGGATAACAACGACGGCTCCTTGCGGGCGCCGAGTAGACTTGAGTTTTTGCGAAGAACCAAGACTCGGGG